>Ga0070738_10000038_pt1 | contig 389662 bp, 342 predicted proteins | sample Coa_R2_2_FD_66446 | JGI IMG/M metagenome (GOLD analysis project Ga0070738, IMG submission 66446) | Surface soil microbial communities from Centralia Pennsylvania, which are recovering from an underground coalmine fire - Coalmine... | ecosystem: Environmental > Terrestrial > Soil >... | reverse complement strand
CGAGGGCTGGCTGGGCAACCTGCTGGCCGACGGGCCGAAGGAGCTGGCCGCGGCGCTGGGCGGCGACGCGCCGCGGTGGGTCGTCCACACGAAGGGGGGCACGCCGGCGCAGCACGACTGGCGCCCGCTCATCGGCCAGATGCTGCGCGAGCTGGTGGCGAGCGGCGGCATGAAACCGCAGGGTGGCGGCAGCAAGGAGCCGCCGCCCGACCTGCGCTACCGCGAGACCTGGGGGCCGTTGGCCGACGACCAGCCGGACGGTTGGGCCTGGTCGCAGATCCTCAGCGAGCAGCACCGCCAGTTCTGCGGCCAGATGGGCGCCTGCTGGTTCGCCCAGAACGCCAACGCGCCGGACGGGCTCAAGTCGATGGTCGACGCGCTGAGCGCCACGACCGGCTGGGACGTGACGCTCGACGACGCGCTGGACGCCGGCCACCGCAGCATGCTGCTGCAGAGCATCTTCGCCACGCAGCGCGGCTGGCGCGCGGAAGACGACTACACCGACGTCGGGCCGCGCTTCCTGGAGTCGGTGCCGGACGGGAAGTACCAAGGCTTCACGATCGCGCGGTGGCTGCCCGACCTCATCCACGAGTACTACCGGCTGTCGGGGCGGCACGAGCGCAGCGGCCGCCCGACCCGCGCCACCCTGGCCCGCCTCGGGCTGGAGGAATTCAACGCCTGGAGTGAGCCGGAATGAGCGCCGTATCCGTGCCAGAGATCGCTCCGCCGCCGACGCCGCGCCCCGCCAACGGGCGGCCCTACCCTGTGGCGCGGCTCGTCGACGGCCAGTCGCGCAGCATCCTGTTCGACGCGGCCAAGTGCATCGGCTGCCGGCAGTGCGTGGAGGCCTGCAAGGACTGGAACGAGCTGCCCCGGGGCAACAACTACACGCTGAACCCGAGCACGTGGCTGACGATGGAGCCGCCGGTGCTGGAGGGGCTGGCCTCGGTGTGGGGCCGGCATAGCTGCCAGCACTGTGAGTACCCCGTCTGCGCCGCCGTCTGTCCGGTCGAGGCGATCACGAAGTACGAGGAGGGGCCGGTCGTCATCGACCCGGTCACCTGCATTGGCTGCGAGTACTGCATCCACGCCTGCCCCTGGCACGTCATCAGCAAGAGCGACGTGACGGGCAAGGCGACGAAGTGTACGGGCTGTCCCGAGCGGGTGGCCGTGGGCCAGAGCCCCTTCTGCGTGCAAGCCTGTCCCGTCGAGGCGCTCGACTTCGGCCTGACGGCGGCGATCGCCAGCCAGGCGGCCGAGCGGGCCGAGGCCGTGGGCGGCTCGGTGTACGGCGCGCGCGCGGCCGGCGGCACGCACGTGCTGCACGTCCTGACGCACCCGCCCGCCGACCACGGGTTGCCGCGCGTGAGCGCGCGGCGCTACCCGCGGCACCACATCCCGCTGAACGTGAAGCTGGGCGGGCTGTTCAAGCTAACGGGCGGCCCGCGCGGCAAGCTGCGCGCGGTGAGCAACGCGTTCCGCAAGCCCTGGCGCCTGGGCTACCGCTACTGGCACCGCCCCGAGCGCGCCGAGTAGGCCGCGCCTCCACCCGCGCCGGCCCGCGCCCGGGCATCTCGGGCGCGGGCCGCCTCCGCCCCGCTTATTGCAACGCCTTGCAATTAAGGCCAGAAGCTGGTAACGTGGCTGAAGACAGGCTGCGTGGGCGGCTCGGCCGGACCGGGACGTGAGGAGGGACCGGGCATGTTCTTTGATCCTCGGTTGTTTGCCATGACGCGGGGCGTGCGGCTCCGCATCCTCCTCGCCGCGTCGGTCGGCCTGGTCGCGCTCCCCGTGAGCCTCGCGCGCCTGGCGCTCTCCGGCGTCGTCATCGCGGCCGCGATTCGGGGCGCCTCGGTCGACGCGCTTGCCGCCCCGCTCGCCGGGATCGCCGGCCTGCTCGTCCTGCGGGCGGTGCTGCAGTTCTGGCGGGAGGACATCAGCAACCGCACGGCGGCGGAGATCAAGGTCCGTCTGCGCGGCTGGCTCTACGAGCACGTCCTGACGCTGGGCCCGGGGCCCTTCGACCAGCGTCGCACCGGGGCGGTCCTGTTGACCCTGGTCGAAGGCGTCGAGATGCTGGAGACGTTCTTCGGCCAGTACCTATCCCAGCTTCTGGTGGCCGCGCTCACCCCGCTCATCGTGTTCGTCTTCATGGCCTTCCTCGACGTCCAGACCGGCTTGATCTTCATCGCCTTCGCCGTCTTCACCCTGTTCGTGCCGGCGCTGCTCCAGCAGTGGAACGCCACCAGCTCGGCCAAGCGCCGTGACGCCTACGCGGCACTCGGCAGCGACTTCCTGGACGCCATCCACGGCCTGCCCACGCTCAAGGCGTTCGGTCGGAGCCGCATTCACGGCGCGCTGCTCGCCGACCGCGCCCGCCGGCTGTACCGCAGCACCATGCTGGTGCTGGCGGCCAACATCGGCACCAGCGGCATCTCCATGCTGGGCATCTCGGCCGCCGCGGCGCTGGCCCTCGGCTGGGGCGCCCTGCGCGTCGAGCGCGGCGAGCTGCCGCTGCAGACGCTGGTAATCGTCCTGCTGCTCGGCGTCGAGGTGTTCCGCCCGATTCGCGAGCTGACGGCGCTGTACCATCGCGGCATGATCGCCATGTCGGCAACCAAGGGGATCTACGCGCTGCTCGACGCCCAACCCGACGTGTGCGAGCCGCGCGTGCTGCCGCCGAGCCTGGCCGCGGCCGGGGCGACGGACGGGCTCGCCGCGCTGCGGCCGGAAATCACGTTTCAGGACGTCCACTTCAGCTATCCCGGCCGACCCGCGCGCGTGCTGGACGGGGTGTCGTTCACGCTGCACGCCGGCGAGACGCTGGGCGTCGTCGGGTCCAGCGGGGCCGGCAAGTCGACGCTCGTCTGGCTGCTACTCCGCTTCTACGACCCCGCAGCCGGCGCGGTGCTGCTCGGCGGCCACGACCTGCGCTCGCTGCCGTTCGACGCGATCCGCCGCCAGATCGCCGTCGTGGCCCAGGACACCTACCTGTTCCACGGCACGGTGGCCGAGAACCTGCGCGTGGGCCGTCCCGACGCCACCCAGGCCGACCTGGAGGCGGCCGCCCGGGCCGCGAACGCGCACGAGTTCATCATGGCTCTCCCGCACGGCTACGACACGGTGGTGGGCGAGCGCGGCGCGCGCCTGTCCGGCGGACAGCGCCAGCGCATCGCGATCGCGCGCGCCCTGCTGAAAGACGCGCCTATCCTGGTGCTCGACGAGGCGCTGTCCAGCGTCGATACGGAGAACGAGTCGCTCATCCAGGAAGCGCTGGACCGCTTGCAGCGGGGTCGCACGACGCTGGTGATCGCCCACCGCCTGTCGAGCGTCGTGGGGGCGGACCGCATTCTCGTCCTGGAGGACGGCCGTGTCGTCGAGAGCGGCACGCATGCCACGCTGATCGCGGCTGGCGGGCCTTACGCGCGCTTGATGGCCGCCCAGGCCGCCGAAGCGGAGACCGCCGACGGGCTGCTGGCTGACGAGGAGCAGCCCGCCGCGGGAGAGACGGCCCCCGTGCTGTCGCTCGCCGCCGCTGGCCACGCGCACGGGCACGACCACGGGCCGGCTGACCACGACCACGACGGCCACGCGCCGGCGGCCAGCGTCGCCGCGCCGCTCGCGCTGCCCTCGCTCACCGTCTGGGGGCGCCTGCTGGCGCTCGTGCGCCCGTGGTGGGGCACGCAGACCATCGTGTTCCTGCTGGGGCTGGCGCACGCCGCGGCGACGATTGGCCTGGCGGTGATCGGCTCGCTGCTGGTGCGCCAGGTCGCGCTGAACGCCAACCTGACGCCGTGGCTCTGGGCGCTCGGCTTGCTCGTGCCGCTCGCCGCGCTCCTGGCGTGGGCGGAGTCGTGGCTGGCCCACGACCTGGCCTATCGCCTGCTCGCCGAGATGCGCATCGCCCTGTACGAGAAGCTCGACCCGCTGGCGCCCGGCTACTTGCTGCGGCGGCGCTCCGGCGATCTAGTGAGCGCGGTCACCGGCGACGTGGAGACAGTCGAGCTGTTCTTCGCCCACACTATCGCGCCGGCCTTCGTCGCCGTCCTGGTGCCGGGCGGGGTGCTGGTCACGCTGGGCCTGATTGCCTGGCCGCTCGCCGTGGCGCTGCTGCCGTTCCTGGTACTGGTCGGCCTCAGCCCGGTGGTCGCGCGGCGGGCGGCCGAGCGCCTGGGCGCCGAGACGCGCGCCGCGCTGGGGGCCGTGAACGCTCACATGGTGGACAGCGTGCAGGGGCTGCGCACGATCGTGGCCTTTGGGCGCGGGCCCGCCCGGCTCGCCGAGATCGCCCAGAACGGCCGCCGCCTGGCCGAGTTCCAGCTGCGCCTGCTGCGTCAGCAGACCGCGCAAAGCGCGGCGATCGAGGCGCTGACCGGCCTGGGCGGGCTCGCGGTGCTGGCGACCGGCGTGTGGCTAACGTCGCGCGGCGCGCTGGCGCCGACTCTGCTGCCGCTCGCCACGCTGCTCGCCCTCAGCGCGTTTGGCCCGGTCACCGACCTGGCCAAGGTCGGCAAGCAGCTCGTCGAGACGCTGGCCGCCGCGCGCCGCCTGTTCGCCGTCCACGACGAGCCGGTCACGATTCTGGACGGTCCCGGGGTCGCGCTGCCGCCCTCGGGGCCGGGCCAGGCGGCGCCCGCCGCGGTGCGCTTCGAGGACGTCGCCTTCGCCTACGGCCCGGGGGAGCCGCAAGCGCTGCGCGGCGTCTCGTTCGCGGTCGAGCCGGGGCAGACCGTGGCCATCGTCGGCCGCTCCGGGGCTGGCAAGACCACCGCGACGCAGCTCTTGCTCCGCTTCTGGGACCCCGACCGCGGCCGCGTGCTGCTCGCGGGGCACGACGTCCGCGAGTTCGCGCTCGACGACCTGCGCGCGCACGTCGCGCTCGTCGCCCAGGACACCTACCTGTTCAACGCCAGCTTGCGCGAGAACCTGTGCCTCGCGCGCCCGGACGCGACACCGGCTGAGCTGGACGAGGCGATGCGGCTGGCCCGGGCCTGGGACTTCGTGGCGGCGCTGCCCGAGGGCTACGATACGGTCGTCGGCGAGCGCGGCCTGCAGCTCTCGGGCGGCCAGCGGCAGCGCATCGCCATTGCCCGCGCGGTGCTCAAGAACGCTCCGATCCTCGTCCTCGACGAGGCGACCTCGCACCTGGATGCCGAGAACGAGCGCCAGGTGCGCGCCGCGCTGGACCAGCTGATGCGCGGCCGCACGACGCTGGTCATCGCGCACCGGCTCTCCACGGTCCGCCACGCCGACAAGATCGTCGTGCTGGACGCTGGCCTGGTGGCCGAGGAGGGCACGCACGAGGAGCTGCTGGCGCGCGGCGGCATCTACGCCCATCTGGTGGCCGCGCAGCTCAACGGCTCGGCGACCCAGCGCAACGGGCACGACGCCCCGGCGCTGCTGGCCCCTGGGGCGGTCGTGCCATAATCGCGCACCCACACCTTTGGCGGAGGGACAGCCCCTGTTTTCGAGCAGGGCTGGCCCCCGTTCGTCGAGGCGTGGCGCGAGGACCAGTCGGGGCGCGACCTGCCGGCGAGGGGAGGGGGCGCACTGGCGGCGTGGCCGGGCGGGGGCGGTGAGCAGGAACCGTCGTGGCGCTACATGCCGGCTAGCGGTGGGGGCTGGACGGAGACCTCGTTACGCACGATCCGCACGCCCGGGATGCGGCGCGCCACGGCCTCGGCCACGTCGCGGTCCTCGTCGGCGAGCACCTGGCCGGTCAACATGACTTCGCCGCCGCGCGCCGTCACCCGCAGGTTTTCCACCCACACGTTCGGGTCGTGCAGCAGCACCGCCTCGACCTGGCTCCCGAGCGCTAGGTCGTCCAGGACCGCGCCGGACTCCGGCGTGGGCTGGAACTCGGGTCGCGCTGCCAGCGTCAGCAGCACGTCCACGGCGGCCAGGGGCGAGATGCTGCGCGTGTTGAGCATCAGATCGTAGCAGGCCGGGTCGTTGATGTCGAGGTTGAAGAGATAGCGGATGTAACGCGCGCGGTCGCGGTCCGTGCGACGGACCGCCTCCTCCGCCTGCTCGTGGGTCATGGCGCTCGCCCGCGACGAGGCGGCCAGCACGCGCTCCACGCGCAGCCCGCGCGGCGCCATGATGCGGACGCGAATGACGTGGCGCACCTCGCGCAGCAAGGGGCCGGCGCCGAACCCCAGGAGGACGCAGTTGCCCTCGGCCGCAAAGCGATACATGACCGCGCGGAGCAGGACCGCGTAGCGGCGGCGCTCCTCGTTCAGGCGCTCCCAGAAGCTGGGCGCCCGCTCGGTCAGCTCCGGCGCGCCGGGGCGCACGCCGGGCGCATCGTATTCGCGCGCGGTCTCGAACAGCACGGTGCCGTCGACGAGCCGCCCGCCCAACTGCTCGGCCAGCACGCGGCCGATCCGGTCGCCCTCGCTCCCCAGCTCCCAGGATATGGCGATTACAGCCATGGTCTCGTCTCCCCAGCGGTCGACCGGCACGCCCCCGCCGCGGCCCGCCTGGCCGCGTGCCCGGATATGGGGCTGATTGTACCACGGCTTGCGACCGCCGGCCGGTGTAAAATCCCTAGCGGCCGCAGGGCGCCGGCGAGCGCGGACGGCCAAGCATGCGCTGGGACGACCGCTCGATGCCTGCTGCTCCGCGTCGCCCGCCCCACCCGCGCCTGCGCTTCGTCTTTCTCGACGTCGGCGAGACGATGCTGCGCGTCACCCAGCCCGGGGCCACCTACGGCGCTATCCTCGCCCGCCACGGCTACGACGTCGCCGCCGAGACGCTGGACACGACGATCCGCGCGCTGTTCCGCGAGCTAGACGCCGTCGTGCCGCGCCAGCGCAACCCCGACCACACCATCTCGGCCGAGCTAGCGCAGCGTCGCCGCGAGCTGCTGGTGGAGGGCGTGCTGGCGCGCGTGGGCGTCGACCCGGCACACGCCCCCGCCGTGGCGGAGGAGTTCCGGGCATCGTGGATCGGCACGGGCATCTTCCAGATGTACCCCGAGGTGCCGCCTGTTCTCGAGGCGCTGCGCGCGGCCGGCTACCGGCTCGGCATCGTCTCCAACTGGGAGCCGCGCCTGCCCCAGCTCTGCGCCAGCCACGGCATTCTGGAGCACTTCGAGTTCGTCGTTAGCTCGGAGAGCGAGGGGTACGTGAAGCCGCACCCCCGCTTGTTCGAGCGCGCACTGGAGCTAGCGGGCGTGGCGCCCGAGCAGGCCGTCCATGTCGGCGATAGCTATCCCGAGGACGTGGAGGGGGCGCGCGGCGTCGGCATTCAAGCCGTCCTCGTGGACCGCGGGGCGAAGGGCCGCGTGCCGTACTGGCCCACGATCCAGTCGCTTGCCGAGCTACCGTCCATCATCCGCGAGCTGTAAGCACGCGGCAGCGGGACGCGCGCGGCGGGCGCTCCTGGTCGCGCCGGCCTACCGCTCACGACGGGACTCGCGCCAGATTGCTTGCCACAGCGCCGAGTCCGGGCACCGCCCGCACACCGCCACGCGCTGGCCCGTCGCTCCCTCGACCGCCTTGCCGCAGAAGTAGCAGCGGCGGGTGCGACCACGACCAGTAACGGCGCTGGCTGCCCCGCTCTCGCGCGCGGGGAGCGGGATGCCACGGCCCGACGCTCGGTCCGTCGCGCCGGCGGCGTGCGCGCCGGCCATCGGGGATACCGCCGCGGTTCGGCGCAAACAGCTCGCTGCCATCGTCCTGCCTCCCCGGTTGCTCCCCAGGCCGTGTCGGCGTGACAGCCTGGCGATCGCTCGCATGACGCCAGCATACGGGGGCAGCGGCCGGGGGGCGATCAAGCAGCCGACACGCAACGTGTCGCGCGCACGACAGTCTGGGTGGCCGGCGGCGCGGCGGCGCGGCGCCCGGCAGTTCGGCGCGCGGCTATCGGCGCGCGACCGCACCCGCGCCGCCGCGCCGCTCCACGGCGCCGACGGCGCCCGGCATCTGGAACGTGTACGTTTCGCCGCGGGCAAGGTAGCGCACGTGCGGGATCAACCCGGCTGCCGCCACGGCCCGTTGGAAGTCACGCAGCGGCGACTTGAAGACGGTGTAGTCGTCGTAGTGGATCGGGATGGCCGTTCGCGGCCGTAGCAGGCGCAGCGCCTCGACGCCCTGCCGCGCGTCCATGGTGACCAGCAGGCCGACGACGCGCGTGCCGCCGAGATGCAGGAGAGCGAGGTCGATGTCGGGATAGCGCGCGGGGATGGCGCGAAGCTGCTCGCAGATGAGCGTGTCGCCGCTGATGTAGATCCGCGGCCCAACCGCGCCGCCCGGCGCGGTGAACTCCAGCAGGCTGCCCATCACCGGCGGGAGCAGGGCGCTCAGGACGCCGGGGCCGTGCTGGCCCGGCATGGCCGTGATCCGCAGGCGCGCGTCGCCCTTCGCCACGGTCTGCGTGTGCCAGGTCGTCAGGCTGCGCGCCGCGGCGAAGCCCTTCTTGCGGAGCGCGACCGCCGCGTGGCGTGTCGTCACGATCGGCAGGCGGTGGTCTAAGCGCTGCTCGACCACCCGGTCGAAGTGGTCCTCGTGCAGGTGCGACAGGACCACCAGGTCGAGCGGCGGCAGATCGTCCAGCTCCAGGGCCGGGTTCGTGCGGCGGGTCGAGCGCAGCCCGTAGCCCAGCCGGACGTGGTCGCCGCGGTGCAGGAAATTGGGGTCGGTGAGAATGGTGAACCCGGCGTAGCGCAGCAAGACCGTCGCCGTGCCGATGAACTGCAGGGACCCCGTCGCGACGTTCGGCGGCTCGGCCGCCGCGGGCAACACCAGGGGCCGGGGAGCGGTCGTCGTCGCAGACATCGTCGCGTCTCTCCACCGCGCGGCGGGAGGCCGCGCGCTATCCTCACCAAGCGTGTACTTGCCGCGCGGGCGCCACGCCGCTGTGCCACTGCCAGCCAGAAGCCCTGGCCGGGGCCGCGCCTGGCCCGTCAGCTCTCGCCGGCGGCTAGACGCACGCGACATGCCCGCGCCGGAGGGAACAGCCTGCGTGGCAACGGTTCTAAGGAAGCTCTAGGAACTCTCGGCCAGAACCCGCGGCCCTGCGGCGCCCGCTCGGTCCGTCGGCTGGACGCGTGGCGGGCTCGTACTGCCAGCCGAGGACCGCACTGCCGCGCCCCGCGGTATCATGCCGTCGAGTGGACAGGCCCCGGATCCTGTCGTAGGGGAGGTGCTGTGTCGGGCGAGTTGTGCCAGGAGGTCGTCGGAGGCTTCCGAGCGCACTTTGGGCGGGAGCCGGCCGTCACGGCGAGCGCGCCCGGCCGCGTGAACCTGATCGGCGAGCACACCGACTACAACGGTGGCTTCGTGCTGCCGACCGCCATCCCGCAACGCGCCCACGTCGCCCTCGCGCCGCGCGGCGACGCCCGCGTCCGCGTGGCGAGCGCCAACGTGCCGGGTGGCGTGGCGAGCTACGCGCTGGGGACGGAGACGCCGGGGCGCGGCTGGCTCGACTACGTGCAGGGGGTCACGCAGGCGCTCCGCGCCGCGGGCCACGCGGTCGGCGGGTTCGAGGCCTACGTGGCCTCGACTGTCCCGCTGGGCAGCGGACTGGCGTCCAGCGCGGCGCTGGAGGTGGCGCTGTTGCGGGCGCTGCGCGCGGCGTTCGGACTGCCGCTCGACGACGTGGCGCTCGCGCACTGCGGCCAGCGCGCCGAGAATGAGTTCGTGGGCGCCCGCGTGGGCATCATGGACCAGCTGGCCGCCAGCCTGGCCGAGCCGGGCTCCGCCCTGTTCCTGGACACCCGCAGCCTGGCCCACGAGCGCGTGCCGCTGTCCGCGGCGGTCGACCTCGTCGTGATCGACTCGGGCGTGAAGCACGCCCACGCCGCCGGGGCCTACAACGCGCGCCGCGCCGAGTGCGAGCGCACCTGCGCGCTCCTCGGCGTCGTCGAGCTACGCGACGTGGGCACCGCCGACCTGGCCCGGATCGCGGCGCTGCCCGACCCGCTCGACCGGCGCGCCCGCCACGTGGTTACCGAGAACGCGCGGGTACTGGCGGCCGTGGACGCGCTCCGGGCGGGCGACCTGCCCCGGCTGGGCGCGCTATTCGCCGCCTCGCACGCTTCCCTGCGCGATGACTATGAGGTGTCCGTCCCCGAGGTGGACCAGCTCGTGGCGCTCGCGGCGCGCGAGCCCACGGTGTACGGCGCGCGGCTGACGGGCGGCGGCTTCGGCGGGGCGGTCGTCGTGCTCGCGCGGGCCGGCGCGGGCGCGGGCGTCGCTGCGCGCCTCGCCGCGGCCTACGCCGCCGCGGCGGGACGCACGGCGACGATCCTGCTGCCGCCCCCGAGCTAGTTGCGCGGCGGGCGGGCGCCTAGCTGGCCAAGGCCGGCTGGCCGCGGTAGGCCGGGCCGCGCAGCACATGGCCCGGGAGGTCGCCGCTCAGGCGGCCGTCGGCGTAGATGACCTGGCCGTTGACGATCGTGTAGTGGATGCCCTCGGAGCGCTGCACCAGGCGCCGCGTGCCGGCCGGGTAGTCCTCTGCCCACTCTGGCTCGCAGGCGTTTACGGTCGCGGGGTCGAAGATCGTCAGGTCGGCCGCGTAGCCCGGCTGCACCAGCCCGCGCTCCGACAGGCCGCAGACCAGCGCCACGTCGAAGGTCAGCTTGCGGACGGCGGCTTCCAGGCTCATCGCCCCGTGGTCGCGCACCCACAGCCCCAGCAGCGTCGTCCCGTAACCGAACTCGGCGTCGAACTGCACGTGGGCGCCCGCGTCGGAGAGTCCGACCAGCACGTAGGGGCTCCGCAAGATCGCCGCCGTGGCGTCGAGATCGCCGCCGCTGTTCGCGCTGCGGAACATCGTCCCGAGGTTCTCCTCCAGCGAGAGGTCGAGGAAGGCGTCGAGGGGGTCCTGGCCGCGCGCGGCCGCCATCTGGGCGACGCTCTGGCCGACGTAGGTCGCGTTCTCCGGGCGCACGGTCTTGATGATCTGCACGAGGTCCCAGCGGCGGTGGAATGCCGCCCGCTTGGGTGCCGCCATCTCGGCGCGCAGCTTCCGGCGCGTCTCGGGCTCCGCGAACGCCTGCTTGCGCACGCCTTCCGGCAGGAACATGAGAGTCTTCCAGGTGGGGAACTCGTCGAACACCTGGGCGTTGTTCAGGTCGAAGCGGCTGACGATCGGCACCGTGTTCGTCAGCCCGTAGGCGCGGTAGCCGGCGCGGAAGGTGGGCTCGATGCCGGCCAGCTGGTCGCGCCACATCTCCGGGTCCGCCCAGCGGTGTACGACGAGCTGCCACAGCACGGGGCGCCGGGTGTGGCGGGCGAGCCGATCGTACCAGGCGCAGTGCTCGGGCTGGTGCATGCCCAGGATCGTCTCGATGACGCCGCTGTTCGCGTCGCGCAGCACGTCGCCCAGCGCGAACAGCTCGGCGTCGTCGGCCAGGCGGCTGGCGACGGGCTTGCCGTCCTCGCGCATGTGGCGGTCGTTGCGGTTGGTGGAGAGGCCGAGCGCACCCGCGGCCAGGGCGTCGGCCACGAGCTGCTGCATCTGGGCGACCTCCTCGGGGGTCGCGCGGCGCTCGGTCGCTTCCGCGCCGAGCACCCGATGGCGCAGCGCGATGTGGCCGACTAGCCCGCCGACGTTGACGCCAACGTGGCCTTCCAGGCGGTCTAGGTACTCGCCGAACGAGCGCCAGCCCCACGGCACGCCGCGCTCGAGCGCCACGCGCGGCATGGCCTCGACGCGCACGAAGCTCTGCACCAGCGCGTCCTCGCCACCCGGCTCGACCGGCGCGAGGGTGAGGCCGCAGTTGCCCATGATCACGGACGTGACGCCATGCTGCGGCTCGCAGGTGCCGTACGGGTCCCAGAGGATCTGGGCGTCGAGGTGCGTGTGGTGGTCGATGAAGCCGGGGGCGACGGCCAGGCCCGCCGCGTCGATCGTCCGCGCGGCGCTGCCCCGCAGCGTGCCGATCGCGGCGATCTTGCCGTCGCGCACGCCCACGTCGGCGCGGTAGGCCGGCTGCCCCGAGCCGTCCACCACGGTGCCACCCCGCACCAGCAGGTCGTACTCCATCGCCTCCCTCCCTCGCGCCGCGCGCCCGCGCTTCCTCATGCCGACGGTAGCCGATGGCCAATGTTACCGCGTCCCGGGGCCACCGTCGAGCAAGCGGCGGGCTGGGATGGTCGTGGGCGCGGTGCTAGAATGCGCCGGCGCCGCGCGGAGGCGCGAGAGGGCGAGTGGGCGCGCCGCGGCGCGTGGGGCGGGCGGCGCCGCTCCGACGCACCGCAGGGAGGTCGCGATGGCCCGAGATGACTCGATGAAGCTGACCGCGGCGACGCTGGGCCGCGGCGTGGTGCGTCCGCGGGACTACTGCCTGTTTGTCCATGACGAGGCGATGGTCGTGCCCGTCTACAGCGACCAGGACCAGAGCGTAGTCGTCTGGAACCTGGAGCCGGGCCAGGAGAACACGCTTCACGTACACGCCGCGAACGCGCACAGCATCGTCGTGCTGCAGGGGAGCGGCGTCTACCTGCGAGGCGAGGACGAGGAGGCGGCGATCACGGCGGGCGACTGCATTATCGTGCCGCGCGGCACCGCCCACGGCATCCGCAACACGGGCGACGGGCCGCTCTCCTACCTGGCGTTCACGACGGCCGGCGAGGGCGGCTACGTGCGCGGGGCGGTGGGCAGCTAGCAGGGGGCCGGCCGCCTAGCGCTGGTAGGGGCCGAGCTGGCCCAGGGCGAACTCCTGAAAGCTGGTGTCCACCACCTGCGACAGGTCGACCGCCTCGCGCACGCTCCCGGTGCGCTCGTAGTAGGCGAGGTCGTCGCGAATGGACTGCACGGCCAGCGTGCCGTCGGGGTTCAGCCCCGCCGGGCGCATGCGCTCATAGGCCGCCGGGTCTTTGATCGGCGTGTAGGTGGCAAGCGCTTTGATGACCGCGTCGCGGCCCTGCCGCTTGGGACCGAAGGCGTCGTTGTAGTCGCGCACCCCACGCAGGTAGGCGACCATGAAGCGCCGCCCGACCTCGGGGCGCTCCTCCACGAGGCTGGGGCCGTAGACCAGCACCGCCACCTGGTGGTTGCCGTAGAACTCGGAGACGCCGCGCCAGCGCACCGCGGTCCCCTGTGCCTCGATGCTGGACACGAACGGCTCGATGACCATCCCCGTATCGACGGCCTGGTTGGCGAACCCGGCGATCATGTCGGGAAAGCTCAGGATCGTGAGGTTGACGTCGGCGAGCGTCAGGCCGCCGCGCTCTAGGGCTTTCGCCAGCTCGATCTCGGGCGCGTTGGCCTGGCCGGCCAGCGTGGCGGTCAGGCCCTTCAGGTCGCGATAGTCTCGCACCTGGCCCGAGTCGATCAGGTCCTTGCGAACCATGAGCGCGACGAAGTCCCACTCGGGGCTGGGCGTGCTGCCCTTGTCCGCCACCATGCGCATCGAGACCTGGCGCGCGGCCGCGTTGAAGATGCTGGCGGCGCTGGGCGGGCCGAGCACGTCGAGCTGGCCGGCCGCGAGCGCCCCCATCATGACGGAGGTGCTGGGGACGATCTCCGGATCGACCTGCAGGCCCTCCTCCTTGAAGTAGCCCTGCTGGAGCGCGATGTAGATGCCGGCGTCGGAGGTGCTGCCGATGAGGCCCGCCTTGAGAGCGACGGGCGGGCTGGGCGGCGCGGTCGCGGCACTCGTGGCTGGCGGCGCGGCGGCGGACGCGGAGCTGGGTGAGGCCGGCGCGACGGCGGTGGCGTTGCCGGGTGGCGGGGACGGCGCGGCCGGCGCCGGACCGGAGCACGCCACGAGCAGTGCGGCGCCAAGCCACAGCACCCAGCCGGCCCAACGGCGGGTCGTCAGCCGGGGGCGACCCACGCCAACCATGCGCACGCTCCCCTCTCGCGCGAGCCACTCGCCCCCGAGTGTAGGGGCTGGTCGCGCGGCTCCGCAACCACGCCGCCGCTCGCCCCGTGAGACGCAACGGGGTACTGGCCGCGTCCGGAAGGCTCCCGGCCGCGCAGCCGCATCGGGAGGAGTTCCCGGCGCGGCTGGGGGCGGGTCGCCGACCGTGCATGGGCCGGAGCCAGTCGGGTGCGCTACTGCTGCAGGCGGTCCGTGAAGAAGGCTTCGTTGCCCTGATAGGGGGCGGGGCTTACCTGGAGCGGGCCGCTGTACGGCGTGTCCAGATCGATGACGAGGTACAGGCTACCCGCGATGATCGCCGTCAGCGCGATTGTAATCACCGCCTGGGCGAGCAGGCTGCGGACGCCAAACAGGTACGTGAACCCGACCGTAATCATGGCGCCCGCCATCAGGACCACCCAGATCGCGCTCGGCAACGTGCTGCGGCTCTCTAGCAGGCGCTGCCCCCGCAGTCGGTAGAACTCCTGCATCTGGCGCAGCGACTCCATGTAGGCGGGGCGGCCCTGGTCGTCGGCGGGCGCCTGGCTGTAGACGTCCCAGAGGTGATCGGACAAGCGCCACGCCTCGTCGCTGTCCTCGCCGCGCGCCATCGCCGCCCACTCGTGGTCGAGCACCACCCGCGTGTACGCGAGCAGTGTCTGCTGCAGCTCCTGCCGCGTCGCCGTGTCCAGCCCGTCGGCGAGGTGAAAGAGTGTGGAGGTGGCGATGGCTTCACTGGTGATGGTTTGCTGGTCGTCGTGGAAGCGATTCCAGCTGATCACGACCAGGAAGGAGAGCAGCACCGCATAGGCAGCGCCCAGCGTCGAGTAGACGAAGCCCGCCGATTCCCGGTGGGCCTCCAGCGTCGTGAGCTTCACCGACCGTCGAACTACCAGCATACCGCCCAGCGCGGCCAGCTCCGCGAGCAGCACGAACGTCGCGAGTGCCAGCAGCGGCTGTCCGGAAGCCTGTAAGTCGCCCCACCAGATGGCGCGGAAGGCGATCAGCACGGCAAGGCCGGTGGCCGACCAGATAATGGTCCACAGTCGAGGCCGGTCGTCGAGCAAGCGGTCCAAGCGCGGTAGCTCCGGATGCGGTGGCGCGCGGTGAGCCTTGGTGCAGTGTGGCAAACTCCTGGCTTCGCACGCCAGTAACACTCCGGCTGGAGGACGGCCGGAACGCCGCCTGGGATCGCGTCCCGGACGCGGCCCAGGCGCTGTAACCGCTGGCGCGAGCGTTGACAGCTCGCCCCCGCTGGGGCATTCTGAGCCCAAGCGAGCAGCCGGCACGTGGTCAGCGCAGGGAGGGCAGGAGCATGGACCAGCGGCAAGGACAGGCACGGCAGGCGAGCGAGACGCTGCGGCGGCGAGGACTGCTGGCCGCGATCGCGGCGGTGGTCGCGGGAGGGCTGGCGAAGGCATCGGAGCGAGTCGCCCAGGCGGGCGGCACCCAGGGCACCGCACTCATCGACGGCGAGGTCAACACGGCGACCAATCCCACGCAGCTGAACGGCCAGCCGACCTGGTCGGGCCAGTCCGTCTTCGTCGTGGACGGCACCTCGGTGGGCGCCCGCGCGATCGTGGGCACGGGCGGCGCGGCCGCTGGCGTCCAGGGCATCCTCGGGGCCGCGGCAAGCACCACCGGCTCGGCGGGGGTGCAGGGCAGCTCGTCGAGCAGCCCCGGGGTGCGGGGCGACTCGGATACCAGCACGGGGGTCTTCGGCTACTCGGGCGGCCTGTACGGTGTGGAGGGCTCGGGACCGGTGGGCGTCTTCGGCCAGACGGCGGCGAATGGGGGAGTTGGCGTGTCCGGCGCGGCGTCCTCCGGCGTGGGCGTCCACGGCGGGGTGGACACCAGCGGGACTGGCGTCCGCGGCGACGGCAACAACAACCAGATCGGGGTACTCGGCGTGTCTGCCTCGCAGGCTTACCAGCTCGCCGCGCCCGGCCAGCCCGCGGCGGTCTACGGTCTCGCGAGCGCGAGCATCCCCGGCGTGGTGGGGCAGTCCAACAGCGGCAACGGCGTGTACGGCGCGTCAGTCGGCAACGTAGGCGTGCTCGGCACGTCGAGCGCGAGCCACGGGCTGTACGGGGCGTCCACCAGCGGCTATGGGCTGTACGCAACGTCCACGAACAGCACGGGGATCGTCAGCAGCACCAACGGCGGCAACGCGATCCAGGGCGCGTCGAATGGCAACGTGGGGGTGCTGGGGACCTCGAACAGCAGCATCGGCGGCTACTTCTCGTCGGGCACGAGCACTGGCCTGTACGCGACCGGGCCGGGCGCGGGCTTCGCCGCCCGCTTCGACGGCCCGGTGCAGGTGAACGGCGCCTTCACCGTCCTGGGCGGGCCGAAGTCCGCCGCGGTGCCGCATCCCGACGGCAGCCATCGCCGCCTGTACTGCCTGGAGTCGCCCGAGTCGTGGTTCGAGGACTTCGGCCGCGGGCAGCTCGTGAACGGCCGCGCCGCGGTGCAGCTTGACCGGGACTTCGCGGCGCTCGTCCGCAGCGACGACTACTACGTGTTCCTCACGGAGACCGGCGATTGCGGCGGGCTGTACCTAGCGAATCGTAGCGGCACCGGCTTTGAGGTCCGCGCCCGGAACGCGGCGGCAACCGGCCCCTTCGACTACCGCGTGGTTGCGAGGCGCAAGGACATCGCGGCGCCGCGGCTCGAGACGGTCGACATCCCGGCCCCGCCCGCACGGCCCGCCGCCCCGCCGCCCCCGCCCGCGATCCCGCCGCTCGACCCGCCGCGCGTCGATCCGGCCCACCAGGTGCCCGAGACGCGACCGGCGCCGCGATAGCCGCGCCCGCGCGGGGCGCGCGTATCGGGCGTGATCGCCGGCGCTCAGTTCGACGCGGTTTTCATCGCGGGGTGCTGCAGGCCAATGTCCGACGGCGTCGCGCTCTTGTCCCACACGAGCTGCTTGGCCCACCGCGCGGCTTGCTTGAAGTTCTCGGTATGATCCGGTCCGTAGGCGTAGTGATGGTTAGGCGTCAGCACGCCGGAGTGTTTCGTGATGACGTCTGGATCGCCGTGCGCGACGTGGAACTTGTGGCCCTGGGTGCGCTTCTCGATGCCCTGCACGATATCTGCCATGTACTGGTTCACCAGGGGGTCCTCCAGCACGATGATGGCATGGTTCGTGTGCGGATAGCCGAGTAGACGCTGGTGGATCCAGGCCGCTACGCTGGGAGCGCCGCGGCTGCCCTGGCTCGGTAGGCCAGACAGATCGACGGGGACGACGCTGGTCACGCTCCTTCCGCCACTGCTAACCAGGTGGGCTTGTATGACATCCACCTGATGCCGTTTGCCACTGTTATTGGCGTTGTGCAAGGCCAGGACGGCAATATCGTCCGAGAAGCGGCCGAGCAGGTTTTGCATCTGCTTCGTCGCTTGAACGACGGTGTGATCGATGGTCCCGCAGATGGTGTCGTCTCCTTCGGGTATCAGGTCGTCACGCCCGCCGATGGCCACGATGATCCAGACTGGTTTTCCAGTACTCGTGCGCGCCGCAAGTAGAGCTTCCGTTGCCGTCGTGCTGCCGCTGACGATCGCCGAGTAGTTTCCCGTGCCCACCGGTGCATTGGCGACCAGGGAATCGGCGGCGTTCTGCAAGGCGCTGCCGGGGCCTGTGCCCTGGTCGAAGTTCAGGTACGCCGCTTGACTCACTGTCCTAGGGGCTAGCTCGGCGAGGAACGCTGCCGAGTACGGGCCGCCGGCGGGCCCCGGGGAAAGGTATCCGAGCCATTCAGCCATCGCAAAACCCTCCCTGAACGCGAGGCGCAATGTTACTCGACGGTCATGGTAGCGTTGAGCAGGGTTTCCCGCGGGAGTGTGATCCCGAGCGCGCGAGCGGTCCGCAGATTGACGGCCAGGTAAAATCGCGTCGGCTGTTCGACCGGCAGCTCCTCCGGCCGGGCGCCTTTCAAGATCCTCTCGACGTAGCTCGCGGCGTAGGCGAACAAGTCGTCATTGTTTGGCCCGTAGGCCAGCAGCCCGCCCCCCGCGAGCAGCTGTGGCGTCTCGAACATCGACGGGAGGCGCCCGTCGAGCGCCAGTGCCGCGAGCCGTGGATGCTGCTGCTGGAACAGCGGGCCGCCCAGCACTACCACCGCATCCGCACGCTCCCGCGCGATGTCGGCAAAAGCCGCTTCGAACTGGTCCGGCCGTTGGACCTCCGTGGATTGCAGCTCTAGCCCCAAACGCTGCGCTGCCTCCGCGGTGGCCGCGAACTCCTTGCGCTTCCCCGGATACATGGGATCCCAGAGCACCGCCACCCGCGCGATCTCCGGCAGCGCATCGCGGAGCACCTCGAGCCGCTTCTGGCTCAACTGCAGCGAGAGCGAGGTCAGCCCGGTAACGTTTCCGCCGGGTCGCGCCAGGCTCGCCACGAAGCCTTGCTCCACCGGCTCGGCGCTCACCGCCATCACGATCGGGATGGTTTGCGTCGCCTGCATCGCGGCCTGGATCGCCGGCGAGCTGGCGGCCAGGATGAGGTCTACTGGCACGCCGACCAGCTCCGCGGCGAGGGCCGGGAAGCGCTCGGGCTTGCCCTCGGCGAACCGGTACTCGAGGCTGAGGGTGCTGTTCAGGTCGTAGCCGCGCTCGGTCAAGCCGTGTTCGAATGCTTCGAGGGGCCCGAGCTGGCCGGGGCTGCCAAAGGCCAGCACGCCCACGCGCGGGGGCTGCGCGGGCGGTGCCGCCGGCGCGACGCGGGCGGCGCATCCCGCCAGCCACCCGAGACTCGCTGCGCCCGCGGCCTGCACGAACTGCCGGCGGCTGAGGGCCATTGGCGAGCGATGCATCCCGGCAGTCTCCTACCGGCGCGGCTCCGCGCGCTGCTCCCGACGGGCGCAGTATAGCACCAGCCGTGCTAACGCGCTGTCAGCCAGTTGACGGAGCGCCCGTGTGCGGCGTGCCGGACGAGCCCTCACTTCGTGGTGTGTGCGTAAGGGCGGGTCCGCGCGTGCCGCGAGTATCCCATGAAGAGCGTCGCTGGGCCGGGGGGTTAGGTCACGTCCCGGCGGTGGACCGTGCCGAGAGGGTGCGGCGTGCTGGCGGGATAATAGAGCGTGAGTGGCTGCGCCGAGTATTCGACGTAGGGCAGGTGGGCGAGCAGCGTCGCGGCGCCGTAGCTCATGCCGCCCCGCAGCTCGCGCGAGACGAGCTGGCCGCGTCGGACGAGCGCGCTCCAGGCCGCTTCTAGCGAGCGGCGCTCGATCAAGTGGTGGCGACCGAGCTGCTGCATGTACAGCCAGACCCCGTCCTCGGTGACCTCGCGAATCTCGCTGCTGGCCTGACCCGCGAGGGTCTGGAGAGCCGGTCCGCGCGCCTGCAGCGCCGTCAGGTCCCGCCAGACCTGCTCGAACGTGACGGCCTGGCCGCCGCTGTCGGCGGCAACGGCCGCGTCAAAGGCTGCCTGGCTCGCCGCCAGCAGCTCGGCGTCGGCGCCCGGCGCCAGCAAGGCGCCCTCGGTCGAGTCCGCGGGCAGGGGCGCGGCGGGCGGCGCGGCCGGCTCCGCGCCATTCGCGTCAGCGCCAGCCGGCGCGCGGGTGGGTGGTTGGGGCGCCGCCACATCGTCGAGTGGTGGCTCGGCGGGCGTCGGGCGCGGCGCCGCGCGCCCCCGGCCGCGCTCGTCGCCCCGCTCGGACCGCGCGCGGGCGGGCTCAGGCGGCATGGCAGCCGATTCGGGCGCGACAGTCGCCTCAGCCGGCGGTGGGGCGGGCGGCGGTTCCTCAACGATCGGCACGCTAGCCGCCGCGTCGGCAGACTCGCCATCGTCGGCGACGACGGGGGGTGGGCCGAGCCCTTCCAGCTTGGCCTGGACCGCCTCCAGCGCGACGCGCGCCTCGGGCGTAATGCGCAGCGCGCGCAGCACGTGCTCCAGCATGCGGCCGAGGTAGTCTCGTTCCCCGCTGCCGAGCCACAGCGCCACCTCCGGCTCGGCGGCGCCCAGCACGCGGCGAAAGCGCACCTCGCCCGGCGGCACCTCCACCGTGGTGGCCGGCCCATCCTCGGCCCGCACGCGCACATGGCCGAGCGCCGTGTTGTAGATCACGTGGGTGAGCCGCCCGGGCACTTCGTCCAGCGACTCGTCCTCTCGGGCCATCGCTCCCCCGCACTGTCGGTCCCGTCGATAGCGTATCGTATAATGGCTCGGGCAGCGCTGACCAGGGAGAGGGCATGCTCTCAGTTCCGGATTTTACTCGCGCGCGGGAGCAGCGGCTCGTCGAGCTGGGCCAGGATATCGCGCACGCGGCGTACCTCCGTGGCCGGTTCGTGCTGCGGTCCGGCGCCATCAGCAACTACTACTTCGACAAGTATCTCTTCGAGACGAAGCCGAACCTGCTGCGCCGCGTCGCGTCGTTCCTGGCCGAGCTGGTGCCCCCGGGCACGGACCGCCTGGCCGGGCCCGAGCTGGGCGGCGTGGCCCTCGCCACGGCGGTGTCACTGGAGCTGGGGCTGCCCTTCGTGATCGTGCGCAAGGAGCAGAAGTCCTACGCGACCACGTCGCAGCTCGAGGGCGAGCTATACGCCGGCGAGCGGGTGGCGGTGCTGGAAGACGTGGTCACGACGGGCACCGCGGTGATCCAGTCGGCGCAGGCGCTACGGCGGGCGGGCGCCGTGGTACAGGACGCCATCGTGGTAATCGACCGCGAGGAGGGCGGCGGCGAGGCGCTGGCCGCCGAGGGGCTGCAATTCTGGCCGCTCTTCCGCCGCTCGCAGCTCAGCCTCTGACGAAGTGCTGGGCAACGAGTGCTGAGGGCTGAGTAGGATTGGCTCAACACTCGGCAGGGCGCCGCGGGAGCGCCCTGATTCGGCACCGGGAGCGGGACCGGGCAGGGCGCGGCAGGCAGCGCCCCTACACTGGGCGGGAGGCGACCGGGGAGGGCGCGGCAAGCGACGTCCCTAACGGACAGGGGGAGGGATGGACGAGGCGCAGGTCGTGGAGCTGCTAGAGCGGGGCGGCGCGCTCGCGGCCATGCACTACGAGGCCGGGGGCGCCCACCGGCTGCGCCGCTTCGAGCGCTTCGATCCGCTGGCGGACCCCGTGGCGGCGGAGCAGCTCGGGACCGCGCTCGCGGCACGGCTGGCGCCCGGCGCCCATGACCGCGTGCTCGTCTGGGACGGCGTCGACACGAGCGTTCTGGGCTACATCGTGGGCCGCGCCCTGGAGCGGCCGGTGATCCGCATCTACGATTATGAGGGCCTCATCACCGCCTCGGCGCCCATCCCCGCTGGAAGCCGCGCCGTGTTCGTCGCGCCGGCGATCCTCGATCCCCAGCAGCCACGCCTGGCCCGCGCGTTGATGGAGACGCGCGACGCGACGCTCACCACGGTGGCCGCGCTCGTAGACGTGGGCGAGGGGGGCGAGCCGCCCGTGGCGCTCGTGCGGCTGGAAAGCTATCCGCCCGAGGCGTGCCCCGCCTGCCGGCGCGGCGAGCCGCTGGCCAACGCGCGCGTGTCGCTAACCCCGGGAGGCCGCCATGACTGAGGCGCCGACCGACCTGGCCCCGACCGCAGCGGCGAGCGCGGAGCCGGCGACCGCGGCGAGCGTGGCGGAGGCGCCCCAGCCGGATCCCGCGCGCCTGGCGAACATGCTCCAACGGCTGAGCGAGATCGCAGGCGACGGCCAGGCCGCCGTTACGCGGCTCGCCTACACGCCGGCCGAGCGCGAGGCGCACGCCACGGTGGCGCGCTGGCTCAGCGACGCGGGATTGGCGGTGCGGACCGACGCGATGGGCAACACCTACGCCACGCGCCCCGGCCGCCGTGCGGACCTGCCCGCCATCGCCATCGGCTCCCACCTCGACTCCGTGCCCCAGGGCGGGCGTTTCGACGGCACGGTGGGCGTCGTCGGCGGCGTCGAGGTCGTGCGGCTGCTGGAGGCCGCGGGCGTCCAGACGGACCATCCGCTGACGATCATCGCCTTCAGCGCCGAGGAGGGCGCGCGGTTCGGCGAGGCCTGCATCGGCTCGAAGGCCGCCGCCGGCGTGCTCCAGCCGGGCGACTTGCAGCGCCTGCGCGACGGCCAGGGGGTGACGCTGGCCGCCGCGCTGCAGAGCCTCGAACTCGACCCCCGCCAGCTACCCACGGCCCGCTGGGCGCCGGGCGAGCTAGCGGCGCTGCTAGAGCTGCACATCGAGCAGGGGCGGCTGCTGGAGAGCGACGGCAAGGCCGTGGGACTGGTCGAGGCCGTGGCGGGCAACACGCGCCTGCGCCTGATCGTGCGCGGGCGGGCCGACCACTCCGGCGGCACGCCGATGCACCTGCGCAAGGATGCGCTGGCAGCGGCATCCGAGATCGTGCTGGGCGTCGAGCGACTCGCGAACGAGCCGCAGCGCCGCACGACGGTTGCCACGGTGGGTCGCCTGGACGTGGCGCCCAACAGCATCACCACCGTGCCTGCCCAGGTCGCGTTCTACGTCGACGTGCGCGACATCGACGGCGACCGGCAGCGCGCCGCCGCCCAGGACGTGCTGGCGCTGGCGCAGCAGGTGGCGGCGCGGCGCGGGGTGCTCGTGGAGGCCGAGCTGGTGGGCGACTCGTCGCCGGTGGTGCTGCCGCTCTGGCTGCGCCATATCACGCGGGAGGTGTGTGAGCAGCTCGACGTGCCGTACCGTGTGCTGAACAGCGGCGCGGGCCACGACGCGGCGATCCTCGCCCGCGTGCTGCCCACGGCGATGCTGTTCGTGCCGAGCCACGAAGGGCTGAGCCACTGCCCGGAGGAGTGGACGAGCATCTCGGACATCGCCGTAGGCGTGCGCGTGTTGTACCACGCCGTCCTCGCGCTCGACCGCGCGCTCGTGGCCCAGGCAGGATGAGCGACTTTCCACACGGCGTCGCGCTCGGCGTGCTGCCGGCGCCGGCCGGTACGTTGCCCGCGCCGCACTGCGCGGCCGCCCCGATCACCGCGCAGTTCCAGGTCGCGCCCGAGCACTATTTGATGCGCCTGCGGGACGCGCGCGTGGCGGGCGGCGCGCCCGGCCAGTTCGTCATGCTCAAGCCGACGCGCGCGACCGACCTGCACCCGATCCTGCCGCGGCCGATGGCGGTCTACCGCTACCTGCCGGCCTCGGACGAGTTCGAGATCGTCTACCGCGTCATCGGCACGGGCACACAAGTGATGAGTGAGCGCACGGCCGGCGAGATCGCGGAGCTGGTCGGCCCCGTGGGCCAGCCGTTCCGGCTCGCTTCCTCGCTGGACGGCCTGCTCGTCATCGGGCGCGGCATCGGCGTGTGCTCGATCACCGCGGCGGCCGAGGTGGCAGCGGCGCGCGGCGCCCGCGTCTACGCCGTGGTCAGCGCGCGCCGCCCCGACGCGCTGGTGGGCCTCGACCTGTTCGCCGCGCTGGGAGCGCAGGTGTTTCCCGTCACGGATACGGAGGGCACGAGCGCGCCCGAGCACGTCGCGGAGCTGGTCGCGCCGCTGCTGCGGCTCGGGCGCGTGCAGCAGGTGCTCGTGTGCGGCTCGAACCGGCTGATCGACCTGGCCGTGCGCCTGGCCGCGCCGCATGGCATCGACGTGCAGGTGTCGCTCGAAGCGCACATGGCCTGCGGCATCGGCTACTGCCACGGCTGCTCGCACGGCGCCGTCGGCGAGTCCGAGGAGGCGCCGCTGGTGTGCCGCGAAGGGCCGGTGTTTCGGGCGAGCTGTCAGTCATCAGCGGTCAGCGGTCAGCGGTCGGCCGCTGCCATAGCTGATAGCTGACGGCTGAGGGCTGACAGCTGATGACTGATCCCCGCCTGGCCGTCGATCTCGGAGCCGGCCTCAAGCTCCAGAACCCAGTGATGCCCGCCTCGGGCTGCTTCGGCGTCGAGATGGCGAGCCTGATCGACCTCGACACGCTCGGCGCGCTCGTGCCGAAGACCATCTTCTACGGCGCGCGCGCCGGCAACCCGTCGCCGCGGCTGGCGGAGACGCCGGCGGGCATGCTGAACTCGGTCGGCATCCCCTCGCGCGGCATCGACGATTTCTTGCGCCGCATCCTGCCCGCGTACCGGCGCTTTCGCCCGCCGACCATCGTCAGCATCGGCGGGCTGAGCATCCACGAGTACTGGGACCTGGCGGCGCGGCTGAACGGCGTGCCCGGCGTGGCGGGCCTGGAGCTGAACGTCTCCTGCCCGAACCTGGAGGCGGGCGGGCTGGAGATCGGCGCGAGCCCCGAGAACGTGGCGCGGGTCGTCCACGGCGTCGTGCAGCGCTTCGAGGGGCCGGTGATCGCGAAGCTCACGCCGAACGTGACGCGGATCAACGACATCGCCCTGGCGGCGGAGGAGGCCGGCGCCTCGGCCATCTCGGCGATCAATACGTTCGTGGCGATGGCCATCGACGTACACGCGCGGCAGCCGCTCACTGGCACGCCGACCGCGGGCATCTCCGGCCCGGCGATCAAGCCGATGGCGCTGCGCATGGTCTGGGAGACGGCGCGCACGGTGCGCGTGCCCGTGATCGGCATGGGCGGCATCAGCAACGCGCAGGACGCGCTGGAGTTCATCCTGGCTGGCGCTAGCGCGGTAGCGATCGGCACCGCCAACTTTACCCGGCCGACGGCCATGCCCGATACGATCGCAGGGCTCAGCCGCTTTTTGGACGACGAAGGCGTGGGCAACGTGCGCGAGCTGATCGGGGCGCTGCGCTACGAGGCGTTCGGCCCGACGGCTGCCGTGGACGCGCCCGGCGCCTACGGGCCGCCGGACCCCGACACGACGCCTGCACCGCGCCGGGGCCGACGCCCGAGCTGATCGTTGCGGCCGTGCCGCTCACCGCGGACCTCGCCGTCGAGCAGGTGGTGGAGCGCGGGCGCTGCCGCCCGAGGCGCGGTTGTTGGCGCGCACGATGCGCCCCACGCTGGCCGCCGAGCCCGACGACGGCTACTGGTTGTCGCCGCCGGCACGCTCGGCCGCTGGCGGGTGAACGACACCACCGGGGAGGTCGAGCCGGCCGACGGCGTGGCCGAGCCATGGGAGATCCAGAGCCGCCTCGACCTGCGCTGAGCCAAGCCGCGCCGCGACGATCTCACGGCGATCGGAGGAAGCCGAGTGGCCATCGACCTGCTCATCGAAAACGCGACCGTGGTGACGATGAACGCGGCGGGCGACGTGCTGCCGGGTGGCAGCGTGGCCGTGGAGAGCGCGCGCATTCGGGGGGTGTATCGCGCGGGCGCGGCGCCGCCGGCGGAGCCCGTGGCGCGGCGGCTGGACGCCCGTGGCGGCGTGGTCATGCCGGGCCTGATCAACGCCCACACGCACCTCTTCCAGACGCTGATCCGCGGCGTCTACGAGCGGCTGGGGTTCTTGGAGTGGTTGCGGCGGATCTACCTGACGGGGCGGGTGCTGGAGCCGGAGGACTGCCTGCAAGGGGCGCTCGTCGGGCTGGGGGAGTCGGTACAGAGCGGCGTCACGACAGTCGTGGACCACCACTTCCTGAACCGCACGCCCGAGCTGGCCGAGGCGACCATCGCCGGCTTCCGGCAGGTGGGCGTGCGCTGCGTGCTGGCGCGCTGCGTGATGGACGTGGGCGGGCTGGCGCCGCCCGAGGTCGTCGAGACGCCCGAGGCGGGGCTGCGTGCCTGCGAGGCGCTGCTCGCCGGCCACCGCGCGGAGATCGAGAGCGGGGCGCTCGGCATCTGGACCGGGCCGAACACCCCGCCGATCAACGCCAGCGAGACGCTGATCCGCGAGGCGCACGCCTTCGCGCAGGCCCACGGCATCGGCATCAGCACCCACGTCGCCGAGGCGGCGAGCGTGGTGGAGGCGGCGCGCAGCGAGCACGGCGCCGACGGCGTGATCGCGCTGTTCGAGCGGCTGGGCGCCCTCGGGCCGCGGCTGCTCTGCGCCCACAGCGTTCACCTGTCGCCGCGCGAGATCGCGCTGCTGGCGGCGGCCGGCGGCTCGGTGTCCCACAACCCCGTCAGCAACGGCTTCCTGGGCGACGGCATCGCGCCGATCACCGACATGCTGGCGGCGGGTGTGAACGTGGCGCTCGGTACGGACGGCGCGGCCAGCAACAACAGCCAGGACATGTTCGAGGTCATGAAGGTGGCGACGCTGTTCCAGCGCGCCCGCACGCAGGACCCGGCCGCGCTGCCCCCCGAGACGGTTCTGCGCCTCGCCACGATCAACGCCGCGCGGGCGCTCGGCCTGGAGGCGGAGATCGGCAGCCTGGAGCCGGGCAAGCGCGCCGACCTGATCGTCGTGGACCTGGCCGGCGCGCTGCACAACACGGCCGTCCACGACGTGCTGTCGCACCTCGTGTTTACCGCCCGCCCGTCCGACGTGCGCACCGTCCTCGTGGACGGCCGCGTCCTCCTAGAGGACGGCGTGCTGCAAACTATCGACGCCGCCGCGGTGCGCACGGCCGGCCAGGCACGCGGCGAGGCGCTGGTGCGGCGGCTGGAGGCGTAAATGCGAACATTCGCTAGCGCTCCTGAGTCCTGCGGACACGTACTCCGCGCTCAGTAACCACGAGCAGGTGAGATAGATCATCTAGATGGCTCGTGAGGATCGATTCTAGCCAGAGGGCTTTGGCTCGGATGCTTTGGTCGCCCAGCCGAAAGTAGATGATGCCGCGGTGCGGCACCCGATGGCGAACCACCAATTCGCCAAAGTCCCGATCATTCGTGATTAGGATTCGCTGCTCGCGGTTGGCGAGTTCGAGCACCGAGCGGTCAGCTAGACTCGACGGATAGTCCTGAGCGATGGCGGTAACGTCGTGTCCCCATTGTCGAAGAAAGTCGCCCAGCCGCAACTCCGCGCTTTCGTCGAGCAGGAACCGCATCAGCCGGCGGGCGCCGCCTCGCGCCGCTCGGCGTGGCGCTTCGGCCTGTCCCGTTGTACGAGCGCCGCGGCGTACGCGAGGCAGGCCCTCACGTCGTCGACGGTGAGGCGCGGGTAGTCGAGAAACAGCTCGTTCAAGTCAGGGTTTTGCGCGAGCTTGGCAAGGACAAGCTCCACGGGGATCCGGGTCCCTCTGATGGTCGGCTTGCCGACGAGGATTTCCGGGTCCCGCACAATGCGGTCTGAGAGGACCGGTTCACGTCGTCTCATGGCCTCATCCCTCGCGGCACTTTGGAACAGTCTAGCACCGGCCGGAGATGTCGCGGTGCAGCCGACACGCCGCCGGCCAGGCACGCGGCGAGGCGCTGGTGCGGCGGCTGGAGGCGTAGCGGTCAGGCGAACCAGGCGCCGGGGGCCATGCTGGGGAGGGGCCAGCCGGCGAGGCGCTGCCACATCTCGTGGACGGCCGGCTCGAGCGCGGCGGCGGCCGCCAGGTCGGCGGCGAAGCCGGGCTGCAGCGCCGCGCGGGTCGCGCTGACCTGGCGATACACGGCCTGCTCGTCCACGCGCGTGCAGCGGCCTTCGCGCACGACGATCTCGCCGTCCACGAACACGGTGTCCACCGCCGCGCCGTTCTCGCAGTAGACGAGCTGCACCGGCAGGTCGTTGTCGGCGGCGAGGGCGTAGGAGTCGCGGCGCAGCAGCACCACGTCCGCACGCTTGCCGACCTCCAGCGAGCCGATCTCGTCTTGGAGGCCGCACGCCCGCGCGCCATTGATCGTCGCCATGCGCAGCAGGTCGCGCGCCGCGGGCCACTGGCGGTAGTCCACCTGGTTCGACGTGTGCAGCAGTGCGGTGAGGCGCAGCGCCTCGAACATGTTGAAGTTGTCGCTGGAGCAGGGGCCGTCGGTCGCCACGGCCACGTTGACTCCCAGCTCCCGCATGCGCCGCACGCGCGCCACGCCGCTGCCGAGCTTCAGGTTGCTGGCGGGATTGTGGATGATGGTGGCGCCGCGGCTGGCGGCGAGGGCGAACTCGTCGTCGTCGAGCCAGACGCAGTGTGCCATCGACACGTCCGGGCCGAGCACGCCGAGCGCGTCGAGCCGCCCGACCAGTGTCGTGTGGAACGCCTCGCGGGCCTGCACGGCGTGCGACTTCGCCTCCCCAACGTGGAGGTGCAGCCCGATGCCGAAGCGGTCGGCGAGCGCGCGACAGCCCGCCAGCATCGCGTCGCTCAGACGGTGCGCGGCGGAAGGCCCGACGAGCAGCGAGATGCGCGGGTAGCGTCCCTGGTAGGCCGCGAAGAACTCGGCCGCGGCCTCTAGCCCCTGGGCCGTCTCGCGCCCGGTGACCTGGGCCGCCGCGCCGCCGCTCGCCTGCACGAACCGCGGATCGAGCGGCAGGGTGTCCTCCCACTTGAGGTCGGCCAGCACGTACGCCACGGCCGCGCGCATGCCCGCCGCGTCCATCGCGGCTAGCTCCTGCGGCATGCCGCCGTAGGCCAGCGACGTGTTGCCGAAGAAATGGTCCAGGCAAGTCGTGGTGCCGGTGCGCAGCATCTCGACGGCGCTCACCAGCGACCCGAGATAAAGCTGCTCGTCGCTCAGGCGCCCGGTGGGCGAGCGCATGTAGACGAGCCAGAGGTCCAGCGGCAGGCGCTCGAAGCTGCCCTTGAAGAGCGTGGCGTAGGTGTGGGTGTGGGCGTTCACCAGGCCGGGCATGGCGACGTGACGCGCGCCGTCGAACACGGCATCATAGCGCTCGCGGCGGCGCGCGTCGTCCGGCGGGCCGACGTAGGCCAGCCGCCCGTTCTCGATCACCAGGTCGCCGCGCGGCAGCACGGTGTCAGCCGCGTCCACCGTGACGATGGCCGCGTCGCGGATCAGCGTGCGCATGGGTGCCTCATTCCAGGTTCCCGATGGCGGTGACGCTGCGCCAGGCCATGAGCCGCGCTTCGAGCAGGTCGAGCAGCCAGTTGGCGACCAGCACCAGCACGAGCAGCATGATCACGCCGACGAACAGCCCGGCGGCGTCGAACGTGCCGGCGGCGCGGCGGATGAAGTAGCCGAGGCCCTCCGAGGACGCGATGAACTCGCCGACGGTAGCGCCGATCACCGCCTGCGGCACGGCGGTCTTCAGGCCGACCAGGATCGTGGGCGAGGCGGCCGGCAGCAGCACGCGCCAGATGAGGTGGAAGCGGTCGGCGCCGAACAGCCGCGCCAGGTTCACGTAGTCGCGGTCCACGCCGCGCAGCCCGGCGTAGGTGTTGAAGAAGACGAGGAAGAAGCTCATCAGCGCGACGACGCCGACCTTGGACGCGATGCCGATGCCGAGCCAGATGATGAACAGAGGCGCCAGGGCGGTGCGCGGGATGCCGTAGAAGCCGAGGATCATCGGCTCGAACACGTCGGCCCACAGCCGCGACTGCGCCAGCCCGAAGCCGACCGCCAGGCCCAGCCCCGCGCCGATAGCATAGCCGATGATGATCTCGGTGAACGTCACCTGCGTGTGGCGCCAGAGCTGGCCGTTCTGAATCATCTCCGCGAAGCGGGCGACGATCTCGGTCGGGCTGGAGATGAGGATGGCGTCCACCCAGCGGCCCGAGGCGTACTGCCAGAGCGCCAGCAGTGCCACCACGATCGCCAGGCGCAGCCCGTGCGTGAGCAGCGCGTAGCGCGCCGCGCTGCCCGGCGCCCCGGCGCTCGGCGCCTCGACCGTGGACTCGGTGCGTACCGCCGTCGTCTGGCTCATGGGATCGCCCTCACCCTAGCCCTCTCCCAGGGGGAGAGGGAACAGCGCGGCCAGCGGCCGCCGCCTCGTCGAGCGGTGTGCCGTCGTCGGCCAGCAGCTCGTCGCGGAAGAGGCCCCAGAGCCGCGCGTACACCGCGTCGAAGCCCGCCTGCTGGTGGATGTTGAACACGTCGCGCGGGCGGGCGAGGGGCACGTCGAGCACCGCGCGCACCTCACCCGGACGTGGGGTCATCACGACGATCTGGTCCGAGAGCGCGATCGCCTCGACCAGGTCGTGTGTCACGAACAGCACCGTCTTCGGCCGCTGCCCCCACAGCCGCAGCAGGTCGCTCTGCAGCACCATTTTGGTCTGCGCGTCGAGCGGGCCGAACGGCTCGTCCATCAGCAGCACGTCGGCGTCGTACACCAGCGCCCGAATGATCGACGCGCGCTTCTGCATCCCCCCCGAGAGCTGGCTGGGCAGCGCCCGCTCGAACCCCGTGAGCCCTACCAGCGACAGGTACTCGCGCAGCCGCGCCTGCTGCTCCTGGCGGGCGTAGCCGCGCACCTGAAGGGGGAACAGGATGTTCTGCTCCAGGCTGAGCCAGGGAAACAGCTTGCTCTCCTGGGGCACGTAGCCGACATCGCGGTTGACGCCCGTGATCGGCCGCCCCTTGAACAGCACGCTGCCCTCGGTGGGTTGGGCGAAGCCGGCGATCAGGTTGATGATCGTCGTCTTGCCGCAGCCGCTCGGGCCGACGAGCGCCACGAACGAGTCGCGCCGCACGTCGAGCGAGACGCCGCGCAGCGCCTCGACGGGCTGCTGCTGCGCCGAGACGAAGGTCTTGCCGACGTGACGCAGCTGGATGATCGGGTCGGGGCTCACCGGTCGCTCAGCCCGTTCACGTCGCGCAGGAACTCGTTGGTCCAGAGGACGCCCTCGCGGCTGTCAAGCTGCTTGGAGATCATGCCGGCCTGCTGGTGGATCTCGACCGCCTTCGCCCAGGCGGCCTCGGTGCCCAGCGCGTCGCGCGGCACCGCGGGCACCAGGAAGTCCATCGCCTCGCTCAACAGCTCCGGCTTCACCTTGAAGAAGCTCGGCATGATGTCGCGGGCGGCGGTGGTGTGATCGAGGGTGAAGTTGTTGCCGCGGGCGATGGCGCGGGCGACGCGGCGCACGGTGTCGCGGTTCTGGTCGACGTAGTCCTTGCGCGCGTAGAGCACCTCGTAGGCGAACTCGTTGAGCTGCGGCACGTCGCCCTGCGAGGCCGACACGAGGAGGGTGCCATAGCCGTCGGCCACGGCCGTCTCGGGCACCGGCGGCGAGAGCATGAAGGCGTCGATCTGGCCCTGCTTCAGCGCCGCGAGCAGCGACGGCCCGCCGCCGACGGCGACCATCTTGGCGTCGCGGTCGGGATCGAAGCCCTCGACGCGCAGATAGTAGCTGCTGAACACCTCGGTGGCCGCGCCGGGCGAGGTGATGCCGATGGTGCGGTCCTTGAGCGCGCGCAGCCGGTCGGCGATCGGCGACTGGCGGGTGAGGTTCAACTGGCTGGCCAGGTCTTTGCGCATGACCAGGTTCATGGTGAGCTTGCCCATGACCGTCGCCACGCTCTCCAGGTTCACGCCCTTGTCGTTCGCCTGGGTGACCTCGCCCGAGTCGGAGAGCGCAAGCTGGGCGCTGCGGCCCACCACCGCCTGGGTGGCGGCGTTACCGCCCTCGACGACCGTCACGTCGGCGTCCACGCCCTCCTCGGTGAAGTACCCCTTGGCGCGGGCGACGTAGACGGGGGCGAAGGCCAGGTTGTCCACCGCCTGGGCGATCATGACCTTAACGGGCGCGGCAGGCGCCTGGGCCGCGCCGCCGCTGGCGGGCGCCGGAGCGGATGCTCCGTCCTGAGCCGGGCTGCCGCCCGCGGCGGGCCGTGCGCCGCCGGCGCAGCTGGCGAGCAGGGTGGTCGCCAGCGCCAGTGCCGGGAGCGCTCGCCGGACGCCCGGGGCTGGTAGCGGCATGAGGAGGGCTCCTTTCTTGGTGGACGACCGCCCATGGGGCCGCGTGTCTGCTTGGTTAATGCTTATCCGACCCCGCGCGAACTGTCAATGTCTGGCGGCCAGCCCGGGCCGTGGGGGTACGCGCCTGCCAGCCCGGGCGCGGCCAGCGGCGCCGCGAAACCGGGCGGGTTGGGGGCCGGCAGGCCGCGGCGGCCAGCGCCCGTACACCGGGTCGAGTACCAACCCGGCAAGGCGTGGCCAGGGGCGCCGTTACATCGGGCCGGGGGACGACCCGGCCGGGCGCAGCAGGCAGCGTCCCTACACGAACGCGCGGGCCGCGCGGGCGCGGGTTAGATGACGGGCTCGCCGCGGACGGGGCCGACGTAGCCCTCGAAGCGGCGGCGGAGGTCTTCGAGGCGCGGCTCGTCGATCACGAAGTCGCGGTAGCCGTTCAGCACGTTGTACTCCAGGATGGGCCTGAAGCCGGCCGGTGGCGGCACGTCCTGGCGCACCGGCCAGTTGCCGGGCGGCAGGTGGCTTTGCTCGTCGCGGCTCAGCAGCCAGCTCACGTAGAGCTTCGCGGCGTTCGGGTGGGGGGCGGCCCGGAAGATGCCGGCGCCCTGCGCCCAGATCGGCATGCCGTCCGCCTCCGGGATGACCAGGGTGATGTTCCCGCCGTTCGCCTGCGCCCCGAGCGTCGAGCTGAGCGTGGAATCGAAGGAGACGCCCGCGCGGTCGGCCATGATCTCGCGGACGACGCCGAGGTGGCCGCGGATGAACTGGGGGCGGTTCACCATGAAGGCGTCCATCCAGTCCCAGCCGTACTTGTCGACGATCGTGGTGTAGCGGTAGAGCGTCAGGTCGTCGTCCTGGGGATAGCAGGTGATGCACAGGCCGCCGAGCTGCGGGTCGAGGAAGTCCTGGGCAGTGGCCGGGACGACGTCTTCCGGCAGCCGGTCGGGATTGTAGGCGAAGGCGACCGCGCCGACGCGGAGGCCGACGCTCGTGGCGTCGGGGTCTTTGAAGCCATCGGGAATCTGGTCGAAGCCGTCCGGCCGGAACGGCAGGAGGGCGTTCTGCTGCTTCCAGCGCTCGAAGTCCTGCAACGTCTGCAGTACCGTGACGTCGCACTCGACGCTGCCGGCCGCGATCTGGCGGTCGATCTCGGGCGCGAGCACGTTGCTGAAGCCACCGGTGACGTTCACGGTGATGCCGGGGAAGGCCGCGGTGAACTGGCGCCCCGAGGCCTCGAACGGCGCCGTGGGGCCGCCACCATAGAGGTTGAGCTGGCCCTCAGCCCGCGCGAGCCGGTACAGCTCGTCGAACTGGGCGTGCGCCACGCGGCCGTCCGTCGTGCGCATCAGCGCGACGGCGCCCAGGCCCGCCGCCGTGATCTGGAGGAAGCGGCGCCGCCCCAGGGGGCGGACGCCCGGCCCACGCTGCTGGTTGCCGTGCGCCATAGCAAAGCCTCCGTTTCTACGCAGCCAATTCGCCCCTAACGCCGAGCCGATCATAGGGCGGCCACCCGGCGGTGTCAATCCAGATCGGCCCGTCGTAGACCCGGTTAGCAAGCGCAATCAATGGCGCCCCCGCCGTCCGCAAATTCCTGTGGGACACACGTTACCGTCAGCCGCGTTGACCGCGCGGCGCTCGGCTTGTTAGCATCGCAAGTACGCGCCACACGTGTCACCGCCCTCGACCTGTTGTTGCGGCGGTTCGACCGGACGTGGGGAGATCGCGCCCGGAGCTACCGATGCCGTGGCCTGACCTGCGGAGCTTTCTCGACCGCCTGGAGGCGGAGGGGGACCTGCTGCGCATCGCCGACCCCGTGACGTGGGAGTACGAGATCGTCGCGCTGACGCGCGAGTCCTCGGACGTGCAGGGGCCGGCGCTGCTGTTCGAGCGGGTGCAGGATAGCCGCTTCCCGGTGCTCAGCGGGCTGTTCGCGGCGCAGCGGCGGGTGGCGCTGGCGCTGGAGGTGGGCGAGCGCGAGCTGTACGATGCCTACCGCGAGCGCGAGGAGCGGCCGCTGCCGCCCGTGCTGGTGGACGAGGGCGCCTGCCAGGAGATCGTGCTGCGCGGCGACGAGATCGACTTGCGTGAGCTGCCGATCCTGCTGCACTACGAGAAAGACGGCGGGCGGTACGTCACGGCAGGCTTGCAGGTCGCGCGCCATCCCGTGAGCGGCCAGCGCAACGTGTCGATCCACCGCATGCTGCTCCTCGACCGCAACCACCTGTCGGTCTACGCGCCGCCGGGCCGGCACACGCGCGCGATCATCGAGCGGAACCTGGACGACGGCCGTCCCACCGAGATCGCGACGGTGATCGGCACCGAGCCGGTGCTGCAGATCGCCACGCAGGCGCGCGTGCCGCTGGGCACCGACGAGTACGCCGTGGCGGGCGGCCTGCGCGGGGAGCCGCTGTCGCTGGTACGCGCCTGCACGCTCGACCTGGAGGTGCCGGCGCACGCGGAGATGGTGATCGAGGGCCGCACGCTGCCGGGCGAGTACTGCGCGGACGGGCCGTTCGGCGAGTACCCGGGCACTTACAGCGCGGTGAAGCAGGCGCCGGTGCTGGAGGTCACGGCGATCACGCTGCGGCGCGGCGCGATCTACCAGAACGCGCTCACCGGCATGCCGATGACCGAGAACCACTGGATGATGCAGCCGGCGGCGACGGCGATGGTGTACCGCGAGGCGTACAAGGTGTCGCCGGAGGTGCAGGCGGTCCACGTGACGCCGGGCGGGGCGACGCGGCATCACGTCATCGTGTCGATCAAGAAGCGGCACGACGCGGAGGCGCGCAACCTGATCCTGGCGCTGCTCGCGGCACCGCTGGGCGCGAAGCAGGTCGTGGTGGTGGACGAGGACATCGACGTGTTCGACGCGCTGCAGGTGGAGTGGGCGATCAACACGCGGGTGCAGGCGGACCGCGACGTGCTGATCATCCCGAACCTGCACAGCCCGACGCTCGACCCGTCGGCGCCGGCCGAGCGGACGACAGCGAAGATGGGCATCGACGCGACGGCGCCGCTCGGCAAGCTGGAGGATTTCACGCCGCCGCGCATCCCCGGCGCCGAGCGCTACCGGCTGGCGCGGTATCTGAGCGCGCGGGAAGGCGTGCGGGCGAGCACGGCCGGTTAGGTGGCGTGCGCGGTAGCCCACGATATGGCGTCTTTCAGGGCGCGATCGGTCCACTCGACCTGCCAGATCACTGGTCGTCGAACAGCCGGCGCCGGGCCTCGGCATGCGAGACTACGCGGCCAGCCGCGGCGTCGGCGTCGGCTTCGATGGTAGCCTGCCGCTCCGCGTTGGTCTCGGGCTCGTCGTCCTCGGGCGCGAGGAGCAGGGCCCGAAGGACGGGGTCCTCAGTGTTGAGGCCCTCCAGGTAACGGGTGGCGTCATCAAGCGCCGCCTCGGGCAGCGCATCGACCAGGCGATGGAGGGTGTCACGAGCCGTAGAGGTAGACACCGAGCAGCCTCCCGACAGCGGCGCGCGGATAGCGGCCAAGCCATGATTCTACGGGCCGGCACGGACCCGGTTTCCCGAATATAGTACAGTGCGGACGACAGCGAAGATGGGGATCGACGGGACGGCGCCGCTCGGCAAGCTGGAGGACTTCACGCCGCCGCGGATTCGGGGCGCCGAGCGCTACTGGCTGGCGCGGTATCTGAGCGCGCGGGATAGCATGGGGGCTCGCGCCTCGGATTGGGCTCGATGACTGCATATGTGATTTCCGAGGCCACAATCCTCGACGCCGCGCTCGCCGACGCATATCGGGCGCTGGCCCAGGATTCAATCGCCCGCTACGAGGGCCGCTATGTCATTCGCGGCGGCGCGGTCGAAGTGGCCGAGGGCGAATGGCCAGTCGAACAGCGGATCATCGTCGTCGAGTTCCCGAGTATGGACCGGGCGCGCGAGTGGTACGACTCGCCGGAGTACGCGGAGGCCCTCAAGCTTCGCAAGCAGGCGCTCAGTCGGCGCCTTCTCTTCGTGGAGGGCGTTGATCCGGCGAATGCTTGAGATAGGAGACGGCTTCCAGGGGCAATTCCGAGTACCGAGCGCGGGCCGAGGCCTGACGGGGATGGATCGGAGGGGCGGGAGTATAGCGTGGACGTAGAGATCCTGGAGCCGCGGACGATCGCGGAGGCGGCGGCGCTGCGGGCGGAGCACGGCGACGAGGCGAAGCTGCTGGCGGGCGGCACGGCGCTGGTGCTGATGCTGCGCAACCGGCTGGTGGCGCCGCGCTACCTGATTAGCCTGAACACGGTGGACGGCTACCGCGACGTGAGCTACGCCCCGGGCGAGGGCTTGCGGCTGGGCGCGCTGGCGACGATCGCGCAGGCCGAGCGCGCGCCCGCCGTGCGCGAGCACTACCCCGCGCTGGCCGACACGTACCATCAGGTGGCGAACATGCGCGTGCGCTGGGCCGCGACCGTTGGCGGCAACCTGACGGAGGCCGACTACGCCTCCGACCCGCCGGCCATGCTGATCGCGCTGGATGCGCGGGTGCGGGCCGAGGGGCCGCGCGGCACGCGGGAGATCGCGCTCGGGGAGTTCTTCACGGACTTCTACGAGACGGCGCTGGCGGACGACGAGGTGCTGACCGAGATCGTCGTGCCGGAGCCGGCGCCGGGCACACGCGCGAGCTACCTGAAGTTCCAGACGCGGTCGTCGGAGGACCGGCCCTGCATCGGCGTCGCCACGACGGTGCGGCTGAACGACGCGGGCGCCTGCGAGGACTTGCGTGTGGTGGTCGGCGCGGTCGCCGGCACGCCGCAGCGAGTGCCCGAGGCGGAGGCGCTTGCGCGGGGCGAGCGGCCGAGTCCGGAGCTGTTCCGCGCGATCGGCGAGGCGTATGCCCAGGCGATCGAGCCGATCGACGACATCCGCGCCGCCGCCTGGTACCGCCAGCGCATGATCGGAGTGCTCGTGGCGCGGGCGCTGGGCGAGCTATCAGCAAACAGCGGTCAGCCATCAGCTAATGGCGGTGCCCACCGTTGAGTCCACGGCTGATACCTGACGGCTGACGGCTGAGAGCTGATAGCTGACGGCTGATTGCTGACAACTGGAGACGATGATGGTCATCCGCGAGCAAGAGCCGGGCACGTCGGGGCCGCTCACCGGGCAGGCCCTGCCCTATCTGGACGCGGTGGAGCGGGTGACGGGCGCCGTGCCCTACACGCTCAACCTGAAGCTGCCCGGCATGCTGCACGTCAAGGTGCTGCGCAGCCCGCACGCGCACGCACGCATCGTGCGGCTGGACGCGAGCGCGGCCGAGCGGCGGCCGGGCGTCGCCTGCGTGCTGACGGGCGAACGGCTGCGCGCGCTGCCGACGCAGACGCACTACGGCGTCGTCGTGCAGGACAAGCCGATCGTGGCGCTGGACAAGGTGCGCTACGTAGGCGACGTGGTGGCCGCGGTGGCCGCGGTGGACGAGGACACCGCCCAGGAGGCGCTCGACCACATCGAGGTGGAGTACGCGGAGCTGCCGGCGGTGTTCGACGCCGAGGAGGCGCTGCGGCCGGGCGCGCCGCTGCTGCACGAGGAGCTGCCGCCGCAGCGGCAGACGTTCGCCGACATCATCGTGAAGCGCGAGGCCGGCACGAACCTGTGCAACCACTTCGTGCTGCGGAAGGGCGACGTGGCCGAGGGGCTGCGCGAGGCCGACGAGATCTTCGAGGACGTGTACAGCACGCCGGCGGCGCAGCACTGCCCGCTGGAGCCGCACGTCGCGCTGGCCGAGTGGAGCGTGGACGGGCGGCTGACCGTCTGGTCGTCGACGCAGACGCCGTCGTCGGTGCGCGCCGACCTGGCCGAGATCTTCCGCCTGCCGCAGTCGCGCGTGCGCGTGCTGACGGCGACGCTGGGCGGGGCGTACGGCGCGAAGAGCTACATCCACCTGGAGCCGCTGGTGGCGACGGTAGCGCTGCTGGCTCGGCGGCCGGTGAAGCTGACGCTGAGCCGCCACGAGGAGTTCCTGGAGATCACCAAACACCCGTCGAAGTTCTACATGCGGACGGGCGTAAAGCGCGACGGCACGATCACGGCGCGCGAGATCCGCTGCTACTGGAGCGGCGGCGCCTACGCGGACATCAGCCCGCGCCTCATCAAGAACGGCGGCTACGCGAGCCCGGGGCCATATCGCATCCCGCACATCGCCGTCGACTCGTACGCCGCCTACACGAACCTGCCGCCCGCGGGCGCCTTCCGCGGCTACGGGGCGCCGCAGGGCCACTGGGCGGGCGAGTGCCAGATCGACGACATCGCGCGGGCGCTCGGGATCGACCCCGTCGAGATGCGGCTGCGCAACGCGCTGCGCGACGGCGACACGTTCGCCACCAGCGAGCACATGCACGACGTCCACTTCGAGGAGATCCTGCGGGACACGGCGGCGCGGATCGGCTGGGGCACGCCGAAGCGCGCGGCGCCGCCCCGCAAGGCGGTCGGGCGCGGGGTCGCGCTGGCGCTGAAGAGCACGGTCACGCCGTCTACTTCAGCGGCGGGGCTGCGCATCGAGGGCGACGGCAGCCTGACCGTGCTGAGCAGCACGGTGGAGATGGGCCAGGGCTCGAAGGGCGTGCTGGCGCAGATCGCGGCCGACGCCTTCGGGCTGCCGTACGACCGCGTGCGCGTGGTCGACCCCGACACCGACATCACCCCCTACGACCAGTCGACGACCTCCAGCCGGTCGACCTTCTCGATGGGCACGGCCGTGCAGTACGCCGCCGAGGACGCGCGCAACCAGGTCCGCGAGCTGGCGGCGAGCCTGCTGGAGGCCGCGCCGCAAGACGTCGAGGTGGCCGAGGCGCGCGCCTTCGTGCGCGGCTCGCCCGAGCGGGGCCTGACGCTGGCCGAGGTGCTCTCTCGCAGCCGCCGCCAGCAGGTGGTCGGCACGGGCACCTACGTGACCGAGGGCGGCCTGGACCCGGAGACCGGGCAGGGCGTGGCCGCGGTCCACTGGCACCACGCGGCCGGGGCCGCCGAGGTGGAGGTGGACCTGGACACGGGCCAGGTGGAGGTGACGCGCTACCACACCGAGGTGTACGTCGGGAAGACGGTGAACCCGCGGAACGCCGAGCTGCAGAACGAGGGCAGCATCACGCTCGGGCTGGGGCAGACGTTCTTCGAGGAGATGCAGTACGACAACGGGCAGCTCCTGAACGGTAACCTGGCGGACTACATGCTGCCGTCGTTCGAGGACCTGCCCGCGGAGATGACCAATAGCCTCGTCGAGCATCCGGGCGGCGGCGGCGACGCGCACGGGCTGGGCGAGACGGCGGTACCGCCGGTGTCGGCGGCGATCGGCAACGCCATCCGCGACGCGGTCGGCGTGCGCATCCACGACCTGCCGCTCACGCCCGAGCGCGTGCTGGGCGCGATGCTGGCGCAGCCAGCCGCCGTCAGCGATCAGCTATCAGCCGTCAGCGATCAGCCATCAGCAGACGAGGACGCACGGCAGCCGGGCTGAATTACGGCGTTGTCGGAGGGCAGGGGCAGTGGCGCTCGTAGCGTGATGCGGAGTACCGCGAGGGTCACGCCCCGTCACCCCCCCCACCGCTTGGCCGCGATGACCGTGCGGGCGGCAGGGGACGAGCCCCTGCCCTACCCTACCTGTTGGAGAATCCGATGAAGCAGCAGCTGACGCTGCGGGTAAACGGCCGGGAGGAGCGCGTCGAGGCGCCGACGCACCACACGCTGCTAGAGGTGCTGCGCGGCGAGCTGGACCTGGTGGGCGCGCGCGAGGGGTGCGGCGTCGGCATGTGCGGCGCCTGCACGGTGCTGCTGGACGGCCGGCCGGTCAGCTCGTGCCTGCTGCTGGCCAGCGAGGTGCGGGGGCGGGCGATCGAGACGGTCGAGGGGCTGGCGCAGGACGGCCGCCTGCACCCGATCCAGCAGGCGTTCGTGGAGGAGACGGCGTTCCAGTGCTCGTTCTGCACGCCGGGGATGCTGCTCGCCACGAAGGCGCTGCTGGCCGAGAATCCCGACCCGACCGACGAGGACGTGAAGGACTACCTGGCCGGCAACCTGTGCCGCTGCGGCAGCTATTTGAAGATTCTCGCGGCGGTCCACAACGCCGCGCGCCGGCTGCGCGCGGCGGCGCCAAGGGAATAGGGGATAGGGAATAGGGGATAGGGGATAGGGGATAGGGGATAGGGACCGATGACACCATGCTCTCGCGGTTTGCGCGGCCGCGCCACGGCGCTGCTGGCCAGTCTCGTCGTGCTGCTCGGGCTGGCGGCGGCCTGCGCCTCGCTGAGCGGAGGGCCGAGCGGCGGGGCGGCGCCGACGGGCAGCGGCGCCGCGGCGCCCGCGCCGGCGGCGAGCACGCCGAGCGGCGGTAGCGTGCCCACCGCGGCGCCGGCCGCCCAGGCGGCGCCGACGACGCCCGCGCAGCCGACGAAGCTGCGGGTGGCGTACAGCGAGGTGTATCCGGGCGCCACGATTCCGTGGACCACGGCTGACGCGGGCCTGTTCACCAAGCACGGGCTGGACGTGGACCTCAGCTACGTGGCCAGCTCGCAGACGGTGCCGGCGGTGATCGCGGGCGACGTGGACATCGCGCTGGGTGGCGGCTACGCGGTCATCAACTCGCGGCTGGCCGGCTCCGACCTGCGGATGTTCCTGGGCGTGGTGAACTTCTACCAGTACGAGCTGATGGTGAGCCCCGACATCACCGGCCCCGCGGACCTGAAAGGCAAGAAACTGGGCGTGAGCCGCTTCGGCTCGGCCTCGGACCAGGCGACGCGCGTGCTGCTGCAGCAGTTCGGGCTGGTGCCCGACCAGGACGTGGTACTGGTCCAGACGGGGTCGATGCAGGAGCGGGTGGCGGCGATGCAGGCGGGCGCGGTGGCCGGGGGCGTGGCCGCGCCGCCCGATCCGACGCGCCTGCGCCGCCTGGGGTTCAAGTCGCTGTACGACATGTCGAAGAGCGGGCAGCAGGACCTGAACACGATCGCCTTCGCCTCGCAGGCCTGGCTGAACAGCCACGAGGCGGCCGCGCAGGCGTTCGTGGACGCGATGATCGAGGGCATCCACTACGCGAAGACGAATCGGCAGTTCGCGGAGCAGGTGCTGACGAAGTATCTGAAGATGGACGACCAGGAGCTATTGGACGACTCGTACGAGATGTACGTCGGGTCGAATCTGGCGCGGGTGCCCGACCCGGGCCGCGAGGCGACGCGGCGCTACCTCGAGGACCAGGCGGCGACCGACCCGCGCGCGGCCGGGGCGCAGGTGGACGACTTCTTCGACATGCGGTTCGTGGACAAGGTGAACGCCAGCGGGCTGGTCCAGCAGCTATACGGGGACCAGTAGCGGCGGCGCACGCCACGGGGCACGGCGGTGATCCCGGGTCGCCACGGTGGCCTGGCCCGACGCCGGGCGGCAGGGGACGAGCCCCTGCCCTACGCTGGATCATGCAGGCCCGAGGATCAGGGGGCGGGGCGCGGCGGGATGAGCCATCGCCCGATGCCGGCTCCGGCTGCGAGATGGCGTGCGGGCGCCGGACGGCAGGGGACGAGCTCCTGCCCTACGACACGTGATGAAGCGGCGCTCCCGCGTTCGGGGGGCCAGGGGGTTAGGGGATGGGCGAGCTATCGTGGCGCGACCTGCGGGACTGGCTGGCGATCGCGGACGAGTTGGGCGAGCTGCGCCACGTGGAGGGCGCGACCTGGCAGGAGGACATCGGCGCCGTCGCGGAGCTGCTCGACCACACGCCGGATAGCCCGGCGGCGCTGTTCGACGCCGTCCCCGGCTACCCGCGCGGCTACCGTGTGCTGGCGAACAGCATGGGCAACCGCCGCCGCCAGGCGATCACCCTCGGCCTCGACCCGAACACCGCCACCCACGGCCGCTTGCTGGAGTGGTGGCGGACGACGCTGAAGGAGATCAAGCCCATCCCGCCGGCCGAGCTGCCGGACGGGCCGGTCTTCGAGCAGGTGCAGCGCGGCGACGAGGTGGACCTGTACCAGTTCCCGACGCCCCAGTGGCACGAGGGTGACGGCGGGCGGTTCATCGGGACGGCGTCGCTGAACATCATGCGCGACCCCGACAGCGGCTGGGTCAACGTCGGCACCTACCGGAACATGATCCAGGACCGCAACCACCTGGGCGTGTGGATCTCGCCGGGCAAGCACGGGCGGCTGATCCGCGAGCGGTACCTGGCGCGCGGCGAGCGGGTGCCGATCTGCGTGTCGGTGGGCCACGACCCGCTGATCTTCATGGCCGCCTGCGTGGAGGGGCTGCCGTCGGGCATGAGCGAGTACGACTGGGCGGGTGGCGTGAGCGGGCGTCCCTACCCCGTGGTGAAGGCGCCGATCACGGGGCTGCCGATCCCGGCGTTCGCGGAGATCGTGCTGGAGGGCTACATCGACGCGAACGACATGCGCGTCGAGGGGCCGTACGGCGAGTTCATGGGGTACTACGCGAGCGGGGCGCCGACGCTGCCCACGATGGAGGTGCAGGCGGTCTACCACCGCCGCGACCCGATCATCCTGGGCTGTCCGCAGGGCAAGCCGCCGCACGAGGACAACCAGTTCCTGGCCTACCTGCGCTCCTGCCTGGTGTGGGACCAGATGGAGCGCGCGGGCGTGCCGGACGTGACGGGTGTGTGGTGCCCGCCGCTGGCGGCGAACCGCTTCCTGACGGTGGTGTCGATCAAGCAGCGCTACCCGGGGCACGCGCGCCAGGCGGGCGTGCTGGCCGCGCAGGTGGGCGCCACGGCGTACATGAGCCGCTACATCATCGTCGTGGACGACGACGTGGACGTGACGGACATGGACGAGGTGTTGTTCGCGGTGTTCACGCGCTCGGACCCGGCGCGCTCGATCGAGATCCTGAAGCGCTGCTGGAGCGGGCCGCTCGACCCGGCGATCCCGCCCGCCGACCGCGGCTTCAACTCGCGGGCGATCATCGACGCCTGTCGGCCGTGGGAGTGGCGCGACGAGTTCCCCGCGCCCGTGCTGACGCCGGAGCGCGCCGCCGCCACGCGCCGCAAGTGGGGCCACCTGCTGGCGCCCACGCGCGAGCCCGTGCGCCCGACTGGGGCGGGCTCGGCTTAGCGCGCGCTGCTGGCGGCGCCGTGGTTAAGCTGGCGCGTCCTGCCGCGCGGCTCATATCAGAGCCGGCCCGGGGGTTCGCCTACCGAGACGCGCCCTCACCCCGGCCCTCTCCCGGGGGGAGAGGGAGTAGACGCGCCCTCACCCCGGCCCTCTCCCGGGGGGAGAGGGAGTAGACGCGCCCTCACCCCGGCCCTCTCCCAGGGGGAGAGGCAGTAAGGGGACTCCGGTGGCGGATTCTATATCACTGGCGGGGCGGCTGGCTGTGGAAGATGAGCGACCAAAGAAAGTCGGTCTTCACGAGCCCCGCGTAGTACGGATCGTCGGGCGCGAGGTAGCCGGTGTTGAACACCCGCCCGTAGTTGGCCGTGAACGGGTCGTCGCTGACCGAGGGCCAGCCCGCGCGAGCGTGGCAAGTCTGGCAGTTGGAGCGATGGCCCGCCATCGGGTCGGGCGGGTAGGTCTGATCGCCTACCTGATAGGAGGCGGTCGGGCCGAGGTCGCTCTCCAGGTAGGGATTGAAGCAGACGTGGGGGCTGCCGTCGGGCTCGCGCGGCGTCTCCATGTCGTAGGCGGTACACATCAGGTAGTTGCGCCACACGCCCTGGACGCCGGGGGGCCGGTAGTCGGCGTGGGGCGCGGCGTCGGGCGTGGGCGACCACCAAAACGTCTGGAACGTCCAGTTGTCTAGCTCCTTGGTCGTCATGTGGATCGCCATGAGCGCCAGGTAGTCGCCGATCTCAGGCGACTGCCCGGCGTCGGCGACGAGCCGCTCCTGCTCGCCCCCCGCGCTGGAGAGGTCCTTGAGAAAGTCCGCCACGCTCGCCACGTCGTCCGCGTCGCTCAGGCGGTAGGTGTAGAAGCGGTCCAGGCCGATGACCGGGGCGTCCACGTAGCGCGGCGCCTTGGGCGTGCCGTTGCAGTTGACGCGCTGGCGCGAGCCGGGCGCGTAGCGTCCGGCGGGATCCACCGCGACACAGTTGGGCCAGTTCGTGTGCATGGGCAGCCCGCCATCGGGCGGCGGCGGGTAGCTGGGGTCCCAGTAGGGGAGCGCCGTGAGCCCCGCCTGTGACTGGGGACTCTCGGCGCCCTTGATGAGCCAGAAGACGATCTTGAGCGTGATGGCGGTGCGTGGGAACGGGGCGATCTGCCGCTGATAGAGCGGCGCGTCGGCGCGATTGTAGAAGTCCACGAGCCCGTCCAGCGTGTCCTTGCGGTAGTAGTCGTGGTCCCAGATGAAGCGCGCCGCGTCGCGGTTGAGCTTCACGAACGACATCACCGCGGCGGAGCGGCCGCCGGGGGCGGCGGGGCTGTGGCCGGACTGGCGCGGCGGCTCGAGATGGCGGGTGAAGCGACGGCCCGGCACGTCCGGATCGCGGCCCGCGTAGCGGTCGTCGAACACCTCGGTCGCCGAAAACCACGTGTCGAAGATCGGCAACACCTGGTCGTTCCAGATAGAGCCGGAGGGCGCGGTGATGCCCTGCCAGAGCATCCAGGCATGCTCGCGGACGGCCCGCCGGTCTTGCTGATTGACGTAGCCGAGCAGGACGTTCTCATCGGCGGGGAAGCCCAGGCCGGCGGGGAAGTCCGCGTATTGGAACGTCTGCGCGCGTGGGGGCGGTGTCTGGCCCTGCACGGGGATAGTCCAGGCCGCCGGCAGCGCGGCGAAGCTCACGAGCAGCAGGGAGAGGAAGCGACGTGAGGGAACCCGCATCAGCGTACTCCTGCGCGCGAGGTGGCGCGTGCGGGGGGGCACGCGCGCCAGTATAGGGCGCGTATCGTGGGCGGTGCCAAGGCGAGTTGCCGCGGCGGGACCGGAAATGCCCCGTGAACCTACCGCGCCTGGTATGATTTGTGCGGACAGGCGTTGGCCGCGGGCGTTCGACTGGCGCACGCGACGGGGCGTGGGGCCGGCCGCCGGCGGCACCCGTAGCCGCGACGCAATGGGGCGTCGTGAGAGAGGGGATCTGCCGTGGTCGATCGACGTGTGCGCCGCGCTTACGAGGTCCGCTTTGGGACGGACTTCGAGGCATTCTCTCCTGAAACTCCACCGCTGGCCGGCGTCGTGGACGTCCACGCGCACGGCCACGCCGGCCAGCAGGACCCGCTGGCGGTCTCGAAGCTCGCCAGCCGCGCGGGGATGCGCGGCATCCTCTGGAAGACGATTGGTAGTCCGAAAGCGCCCTGGCTGGCGCACCAGGCGCTGCGCGAGGCGCTGCTGCGCTGGGCCGACGCCGAGCAGCTGGCGCCGGTCGCCACGGCCTTCGGCGCGATGACGGAGACGCCGTTTGGCGGGCCGACGGTCGCCCGCGCTCGGGAAGCCGTCGAGCACGGCGCGGCGGCGATTTGGCTGCCGGTCATCACCAACGTGCGTAGCCTGACGCGGGTCGGGGCGCCCGGCGCGTTCGCGGGCGCGCCCGGCGCGCTGCCGCCGATGACCGAGGAGCAGGCGCGGGCGCACGGCGGCGTGTCGCTCACGGCCGGCGGGCGACTGCGGCCGGAGGTCGTGGACCTGATCCACTACGTGGCCGACGCCGACGTGGCGCTGTTCTTCGGCCACGCGTCCCCCGACGAGGCGCTAGCACTCGCGGAAGAGGTCGAGCGCCTCGGCTTCACGAAGGCGGTGGTGGATCACCCGTTTAGCCCGATCATCGACCTGGACGTGCCGCGGCTGCGGCAGCTGGCGGCGGCGGGCGTGAACCTGAACTGGACCTATGACGAGCTGTCGCCGATGCTGGGCATCGACCCGCAGGACATGGTGGCGGCCATCCAGGCCGTGGGGCCGGAGCACTGCCTGCTCTCCAGCGACGCGGGCGACCCGATCATGCCGCACAGCGTCGAGGCGATGCGCATGCTGCTCGCGGTAGTGGAGAGCTATGGGGTGCCCCACGCGGGGGTCCAGCAGATGGCGACGAGCAATCCCAGTCACATCCTGGGCCTGCCGGCGCAGGCCCCGGCGCGTGCCGCATAACCCGCATCGCGCGGGAAGGGGAGGGGTAGATGCTTCGTCGGTTGGCTCTGAGCGCGGTGGCGCTCACAGCACTCAGCCTCGTGACAGCCGGGGTGGTGGCGGCGCAGGATCAGGGCGCGGGGATGTCGGGGGCGGGGACGGCCGGCATGAGCCAAGGCCCGTCCGGGATGGGGCCAGCGGGGACGCCGGGGGTGGGCCCGGGACCGGTGGGGCTGCCCGTCCCGGCGATGCCCGGGATGATCGCGACGAGAAGCGCGAGCGGCGCGCTGACTGCCGACTTCCGGACGCCGATCCACCATCCGGGCGACCTGAGCGGCCTGATTCCGTGTACCGGCTGCGGCGTCATCGCCGATCCTTGCTCGTTCCGGGGCCAGTGCCAGTACGCGGAAGAGGCTATGTGGCCGGAGACTATCGGGCTGCACCCGACCACCAATCAGCCGGAGCTGCCGCTGTACTTCCCACAGGGACCGCTGAGCTGCGCGCGGGGGCGCGGCGACAACCCGGCGAGCTGCGTGGACGCGCCGGGCGAGTGGAACCTGCGCTCCGGCATGCCGAGCGACTCGGGCGGCATGGGGGGCGCGAGCCGCTGATACGACTGCGGCTGGGAACGCCAGGCGGGCGCGGGGGTGCCGAGCGGCACCCCCGCTCGGCTGCGCGGCCCGCCTCGACGGCGTCCAGGCGGCGGCGGGCGCCGGGGCGTACCCGGAGCACAGCGCGAACTGGCCGAGCCGTGAGTGGACGGGGCCGGCTGTTGTTGGCTAGAATATCGAGCGCGCGCGCCGAGGTAGCTCAGTTGGTAGAGCATGCGACTGAAAATCGCAGTGTCGGCAGTTCGATTCTGCCCCTCGGCACCCTCAGAACCCTAGCAAAATAGCCAAAAAGAGAGACCCGCCGTTGTGGCGGGTCTCCTGCTTTTGCCCCCTTGACAGCCACGGTGACAGCCACCCGGCTCAGGTCGCGTTCCGCAGCACGCGCTCGATGCGCTCGGCGGCCTTACTTCGGGCCTGGCGGGTCAGATGCCCGTACACGTCGGATGTGATCTGTACGCCGCTGTGCCCGAGGAGCTTCGAGACCTCGTGGAGGTCCGCCCCGGCTGCCAGGTGGAGCGACGCGAACGTGTGTCGGTAGAGGTGCAGGTGGTGATGCGGGATGCCCGCGCGCCGCAGCAGCGCCTGGGTATGGCGCCAGAGGTTCGACGGGTTCATCGGCGTGCCGACAGCTGAGGGAAAGACAAGACCATGTTCCTGCCAGGCGGTCCCCGCCCGTAGTCGCTGCTCTAGCTGCGCCACCCGATGGCGGCTGAGCGCCTCCACCGCCATCGGCGCCAGCGGGATGATGCGCCGGCCCTTCACCCGCTTGAGGTCCGTGCGCTCGCCATGCTGCACCTGGGCGCGGACCCGGACCTCACCCGCCTCCAGATTCACGTCCTCCCACTGGAGACCCAATAGCTCGCCACGGCGTAGCCCGGTCGCAATGGCGACGATGTAGAAGGCGGCCCACGGATCGTCCTGGGCAGCGGCTAGCACCGCGTTCACGGTCTCCGGCTCTAGTGGCTCGACCTCGGGGCGCTCGACGCGTACCCCCTCGACCAGCTTCGCCACGTTCCGGTGGACAAGTCCCTGCCGGAGGGCATGTTCCAGGGCGGCGCGAAGGACGGCGTGTGCATACTGAATCGTGCGCGGCGCATGGCCCGTCGCGCGCTGGCCCCGCAGCCACTCCTCGACGTGATGTGGCTGAAGCTGCGCGAGCTTGTGGTGGCCGAGCACCGGCAGAATGTCCTGCCGCACTCGGACCTCATAGCCGATGTAGGTGTTGAGCCGCCGCGCCGGCGGCTTCACCGCCACATCGAGCCAGTGGGTGAGCCACTGCGCGACCGAGAGCCGCTCCGGCACGGGGGCCAGCCCCTGCTGTAGGCGGGTCTGCGTCTTGGCCAGCTCGTCTGCGACAGCCTTGCGGGTCTTGCCATAGATGTACTTGCGCGTCGGCCGGCCCTGGTGGTCCGGTACGCGCACCTGGGCCACCCACCGCCCATCCGTCCGCTGGTAGATCGATCCTTCGCCGTTCCCGCGCTTCTTGCTAGCCACCGCTCTCTGCCTCCTGCCCTACAGCAGACCCTCTCTTCTATGCGGAGGATCGCCTACTCATGACCGTAACGGTATGTGGGGAGCACCTGTAGCCAGTGCCGTGACACCTTGCGAAATGATCGGGGGGACTACACGCGAAGCGATCTTTCGGGGTCACCATCATTCACAGAGACTTGCGGCATACCGGTATTATACGTCTTGTTTGCCCATCGGAACCGACGCTAGGCCGAGTGGGAGAGGGAAAAGTACCGGAAATCTTCACCGCCTATCTACTCCCCCTCGATACCACCTCTGATACACTGCGCGCAACGGCCAGGCTAAACGGGCGCACGGGCAATCGGAGGGGAGGATTATGTTTTGGGGGAAGATTTACCGATCTCTGGCGCTTACGCTCCTGCTGAACACGGCGGCGCTGGCGCATGCGCAGACAGGGAGTACGACAGTGGACCTGGAGACATGCACGGTGGGTAGTGTAACAGAGGAACAGGGGGTACTAATCATGGCCTGCAACTACACGGGCAGCGTCCAGGAAGTTTTTTCACGTGCCCCCTACTCCAGCGGGCGTGCGCTGCTGACCATCGCTATCCCCGGCGCCGGTAGTTACTTTACGCCGACGGGACGGGCCTGGTTGCCACGGGATTGGGCATACTTCCAAGATACAGGCAACGCGCATGCACTGGACCCGGCGCCACTCACAAGCCCCACCGGCTGCCCCGCCTTCGACGCCGCCTGGATGGGCCACATCGTCTATCAGGCCACGGTCGGCTTGCCCGATGTCACCTGGTCGGTGTGGGCCGGTCCCGATGGCACAGCGTGCTGGCAACGGAGCTAGAGCGTCTGCCCCCACGAGAAGGAGAGCTGCCCCGTGCGGAGAATCCGATCATCCCACCAGCGCACCGGCGGGATCGGCGTGCAGAGCGGGCAGCCCAACACCGGGTGGAGTGGGTGGCCGTAGTAGTCGTAGTGCAGGAATTCCCGATGCGCATACACCAGGCATGGGCGACAGCCGGGGCTACATGGGGTCTCATGGCTGTGGCGGGCTGCCATCCGCTCCCCCTAGGCTAACGAGGGCAGACTAGCTGCCTTGCCCGGCCACGCCGGAATAGCGAGCCGGCTGCCTATCCTCTGGCAGCCGGCTCGCTTGCCCTGCGGCCCCTCACGCACCGGCTGGCTAGTTGCAGTAACGCCAGCTTCCGATGCGGTAACAGGTGTTGGATGATCCGGTATTCCAGTTGTAATAGGTGTAGTCACCGATGCGGGTAGAGGAGCCGTTCAGCCCGTTATTCCAATGGTAGTAGGTGTAGTTACCCACACGGTTAGAGTACCCGCTGAGGCGGTTGTTGACGGTGTAGTAGGTACTGTTACCGATGCGCGTGGAATAGCCCGACCAGTAGGGGTTGATCCCATAGTAGTAGGTCGTGTTGCCAATCGGGTAGCTGGACCAAGAGGAGCTTCCGTAATACCCGTATCCATACGACTGCGCAAGCGTGAGCGGCGGAAGGGCTAAGAACAGGAGCAGTCCCAGGAGTACCAACAGCCAGCGCATCAGATAACCCCGGCAGGCGAGAGCTAGTCGCCCCACGCAGCCACTATAGGTTGCTAGGGGCAAGGCAGTCAATTTTCTTCGCTCGCCCTTACGCCCCTGCCGCCGTGCAAGTCGTCGTCAGCATCGTTTCTCCCTCGCCAAAGGGAGGGCCGAGGACTCGCCTCGGCCCTCCCCCCAACATTATGCAGCCGGCCCCTGACCATCGAGATAGGCCAGGGCCTTGTCGGTGAGCACGAACGGGATGGGCGCGTCCGGGTCGAGCGTCGGCGTGGGCCAGGGGACCAGGTTCGCGGGCGGGCTCGCCTGGCGCTGCTCGGCCCGCTCGCATGCCCGGAGGAGCCGCACGGCAATCGCATGCTTGCACGGCCCGCCGCGCTGCTGGTAGTCCGGGCAGGTGCAGCGGTCGCCCCGGTAGCCCCGCTCGCTCAGGCAGACCCAGTATTCGCGGGAGCCGTCGGACGCCTGGACCCAGTAGGCGTGGCCCACGTTCGCGGGCGCCAGCGCGGGGCTGATGGAGCGGAAGGCGACGATGTCGGCGGCGCGCTCCATGCGGCACGGTAGCTCGGGATGGGCCGCCTGGCCCTTGGCGAGGACTTCGCGCAAGGTCTGGAGCGAGATCGCGGGGGCAGGCGCCTGTGGTACGCTAGTCGTGGGTGCCGATGGGTACGACATCGGTTCCTCCTCGCCGTCGGGGTGTTCCTACCGCCCCGACGGCTCTTACGTTTCTGGAGAGGCCCGCTTGCTCTCTCCATCGTTAGTGTATCACCCATATCCTAACGTGTCAATAGGGTACAGGCTTGAATCTCGGCAGTGTGTGAGTATGGGTGTTTGCCTAACGTCTGTGGTAGACTTGTCCGTATGGGCAAGCGGTTCACTTTGACTCTACCGGACGACGTGCGGGCCTTCTATCGTGAGGCCTCGGCACGGCGCCGGCGTGAGTCGCGCCAGTGCAGCACGTGTGGCACACGGTTTGTGGCTACGCCTAGACGCCAGTACTGCTCAGCGGCGTGTAGTCAGCGCGCCTACCGGGAGCGTAAGCGCGAGGCTGCGCCCGGCGCCCCGCCCTCACCAGCCACACCGGAATAGCCGGAGCATCGCACTCGCTTTCCGGTTCTCTCCCCTACACAGTGTAGCCTTGTCGTGTAGGTCCCACCGTGTCTCTGGCCGATCCCCCGCACGCCCGCGCGATCTGTTACAAGGGTAGGCCACAGGGCCGCGCGCATGTAATTTTCGCGGGGTCCCTCTTCGGCCCTCTGCAACCGGGGATTTTCGGCACAAGGGTCCCGGATTTCGGGTCGCCTCGGCCGAAAAGTCGGGGGGTAAAACGCCTGGGAGCGAAGTCCGAATCTGCGCTTATAGGTGTGCGGCCAGGACACCTGCGGCGATGCTCGTACCGTAGGCAAACAGGGTGAACCCCAGGCTGTGACTCACCGGGTTGTCTGCCGGCACCAGCGCCAGCGTGGTGATTAGGATTACCATGAGCGTGAGGAACCCAATGACGACACCCCGAGTGATGTGACGCTCGTCTTCGGTTTCGGGGTGCGCGGGAAATGCCGCCCGCGCACGGGACTCCTCCTCCCGGATCATTGCCTCGCAAGCGCGGCGTAGCTCCGGACCAGTATTCGGGTCGGCCAGCATACGCTCGGCGTACTCCTGCATTTCGGACTTCCGTCGAAACACCGGTCACCCCCTTTTTGCTACAGCCGAGACTTCAAATGCCACCCGAAACTTCTTGGCCTATGGTAGGGCAACCGTAGGCACGCCCCTATAGACGCCCAACAGATGGCACCATTATAGCGCTGCTATGCCGCTTGTATGCCGCTTGTATGCTATGTCTTCTCCGTAACAGTAGGAGAGACGTTGGTGCTTGTAAGGAGGAGTATCGAGCTTCATCAGCCAAGGAGTCGGCGCCGGCCGCCGATGTTTGGCGCCATCAGGGCAAAGCCCGCGATAATCTCCTGGGCCAGGGCGAGCGTCGCCCGTGACACCTCCTCCTGGTAGACGTCGCGGTACCGCTGACGCAGGTATTTGGCGACGGAAATCGACGGAAGTTTATACGAGCGGGTCCGTTTTCCCTTTCCTCGCAGCAGCCGCAGGTACGGCTCCCCATCCCCCGTATGGGAGAGTCGCCCTGGCCTCCGGGCTAGACCCACCAGGAACCGAATCGCTTCCTGACGGCGCTGTTGTCGATAGCTCATCTCTCTCAGACCTCGTAACTCGTTACACGCGCGGTGTACCTTTCGATATCATGGTGGTCAGGGATGCGGTCGGTGAGATGCCAAGAGTCGCCGTCGCCTTTATCCTCAAAGCAGTACCTTTTCCCACTGAGCCACAGCGGGTGTCCGGCGAGGCGCCAGAGCAGCGCCTGTAGCTCGTCCGCGTTACTCACCCCGAGACCGGCCGCCTGAGCCGGCCCGAGTAACTCCCCGGCGGTGAGATGTTGAGCATGCCACTCGTCCCATAACGCGGCGGCAAACCGCTGAAGCGCCTCGTCCGGGTGTGGGCTGTTATCAATCGAGAGGGGACTTATTTCGTTAAATTCGTTAATTTCGTAGTCCGTCTTGCACTCGCGGCGCGGCTCCGGCACGGGGCGTCCTACCGGTGCCGGGGACGCGGTGCTAGCCGGTGAAACCGACAGGGCATCCGGAGAATAATAAAAGCGAGCGGCTATTTTTTCTATCTCATTACGAGGCCCTGCGGACTGCCGGCGTAGCTCCGCGAGCCGCGCCTTCGCTAGCGCCAGGTAGGAGGTCCCCGCGCCCATCATTCACACTCCGAGTACGAAATTAACGAATTTAACGAAATAAGTCCCATCGCCATCTGTTACACCGCCTCCCATACCTCCCGTGGCTTGCCCCCGGTCGTCGTATCTAGTGTCGGCCGGGCCACCCCAAAGCGCAGCAGCAGACCGAGCGCCGGGTCGATGCTGCTGGCCCGCACGTTCCGCCCCAAGAGGGTGGAGATGGCCGTGCGGTCGAGCGGGCCAGAATTTCGTAGGGCACGGAGTATCGTGTCGGCCACCGGGTCCCCGGTACTGTCCCCGAAGATGTACGCGGCCGAGGCTTCGCAGTACTCCCAAACCGCCAGCGCCGCCAGGAGATGCTCAACCCTTACAGTGCCTGACTGGTCGAGGATGGCGTAGAGGCAGGCGATGCGCGTAACCTGTGCCTCCGCGCGCGCGGTCACAGCGCCCCACAACCCCGGCTTCCCTTCACTGAGCGCGGGATAGACCGTGTACCATAGCTCGCGCGCCTCCTCATCCCGGCGCATCTCCCCTGCCCGTTGGGCAAAGGTGATCGCCGCATAGAGCCGCCGGGCAATCGTGTCCAGCGCGTCCGGGGGCAGGTTCCCTCCCTCGGGGAGGCATTTGGAGCGGCGGGCACACGTCCAGAGAAACCGGTTAGCGAGCCCGTTCGCCTGCTCGGTGGCGTCCAGACGGCGCCGTAGCTCATCCACTGTGATGTGGCCGATGATGCTGATGTGGGCGCCGGTCGCCCGGACCGGGTTGTGCTTCGTCATGGTGCCGAGCGGGCGGCCGTCCCAGGCGTCGCGCAGTTGCGGGGAGAGATTGTTGCCCTCGCGCCCCATGGTCCGCAGGGCGCCCGCTAGCTCATGCTCCAGGACCAGGAGGCGTTTATCCACGACGCCCGGATCGACGATGACCGTCTGGTGCTCGCCCGTAGGCCGCCCATTCTCGCGCACGGGCTCGGTCTTGCTGATGGGATCGCGGACGGCGAAGGCAAAGCCTTCCCCGGAGGACAGCCCCGAGTGGATGTGCTTCGCTTCCCACTCTGGATCGACCAACGCAAGCGGGCGCCGGGCATGGCCGGCCGAGGTCCCCTTCCGGGCCTTGGCCGTATCGCCGACGATACCCACGAACAGATTCAGGTGATGCTCGTCGGCCTCGACCCGGAAGTGCGGTCCGCGCCCCACGACGTTGCCCACGCATACGAGGAATTGGAGAAGCAGCGCCGCCGGATCGGCCTCCGTGTGTGGTTCGACCGTTCGCACGAACTCGCCGGCCAGACCGTGGTAGGCAGCTTCGGCCAGCGGCGTGGGCCAGGGGGCCTCTCGGCGGCTGCGTCGCGGCTCCCCCGGAGCGGCCGGTGCCTGGTGCCCATTCCGATACTCGTCATCCAGTCCAAGCGGCGCGCGCACGTCACGCCAGCCCTTATCCCGACAGCGGTTGTGGTGGCAGACGTAGGCGAGTGCGCCGTTCGCTAGCTCGGTGATCGCGGCGCCATCCGAGTGATCGGCGCTGGTCAGGCAGCGGTCCAGCGCGTACACGGTGCCGTAGGACGTTGGGTGCGGCTGGTAGCCGATGTCCTTCCGGCCTAAGACCTCGGGGATTGTCCAACGACGTTGACTCTCAAAGGTACCCCCGGCCGCCGGTGGCTCGCGCTCGGGCACGAGCGCTGCCAGTTCGTCAAGATGCCGCCTGGGTACCGATCCTGTGTCCGGCGTGAACTCGGCGCTAGCCAGGCGCCAGACGCGCCCGAGGTCGGGGCTGTCGTCGCCCTTCGCCGCTACGGTGCCGATCACCTTCGTGAGCCGCGCCGCGTTGTAGACGCCCGTATCGATCTGCACGGCCGCGTTATCGAACGCGGCCGCCAGGGCTTCGAGGCAGCGTTTCACCAGCGCCGTGGCTTCGTCATCATTCGGCAAATCGATCCGGTAGACGAGCGCCCCGCCGTTCCCGCTCATCGCGCGGTACAGTGGCAGCGGCCAGCCCGCGTCGGTGAGGTACGCTTCGATCTGATCCCGCACCGCGAGCGCCGCCTGCATCTCCGCCTCGGTGGCCGAGATACCGGTGGGGCGCTTCGGGTCTACGTCGATCAGGAGGCGGGACCGGTACCGTACCGCCTCATCAGTGGTCGTCGTGGATACCTTGTCTCTCAGCCGATTATGAGCACGCGCCAGGAGATCACGCTTCACGGGGTTGAGCGTGATGTAGACCATTTCGGCGTCCCGCCCGGTGATCGGGGCCACGGCAGCTATGAAGGCCGCGCGGTCGTTGAAGTAGCCCGAGGCGGTGCCCCAAAACCGACACGCCCCCTCCTGGCGCGTCTTGGGCACGCGGACCTCGTAGACTTCGCCGGGGACCGCGAAGCAATCCCAAAACTTGCCGAGGAGCATAGGATCGGGCCGGAGTGCCACAGGCGAGCTTATCGTGGTCGGGCTAGCCATGACGCCTCCCCACGCCGCCGAGCTTGTATTCAGACAACCGGTTAGTTAACCTCATTTAAGTAAATCCTCGTGACCCCACTGGCCGCCCATTATCCGGGCCAGTGGGGTCTCATCATTCAGCGACGTTACCAGTCATTGTTACCCCACCCACATACCGGGCAGGGCGTCCGCTTGCGCTCGCGCCGCTCTTCCGGGGTGGCATCGCAATCAAACAGCGAGCAGTCCACACACATGGGCGGCGGCGGATCGACGCGCAGGTACAGCCCCAAATCGATAAGCGGTCCCACCTCCTCATCAAGCTCTTCCGGGCGCGCGTCTGCCCACCCACACCGCACGCAATGCGGAACGGAACCCGGCCCGCTCTTGTACCCCCAGCGGGCGTAGATGGGGTGATAGCAGCGTGGGCAGCGCGCAACCTCGGGAATGTCTACCGGCTGGCGCTCCGGGTGCGGCTCAGGCGTCATGCCGCCCCCCACCGGCGCCCGCCCGCTCGGCGCGCCGCGCCACTTCCGCAGCGAGCGACTCGCGGCTAATGAGCCGGCCATAAGGGGTCCGGGTAGCGACCAGGCGCCCTTCCAGCGCCAGGAGGCGCACCATTTGGGCACTAAGATCGAGGGCGCGGGCCGCTTCGGACACCGTAACGAAGCGGTCGAGGTTGAGGGGTATATTGTCGGTTCGCATCCACCGTTCTCCTCACAGCGTGAACTGCACGCTAGTAATTTGACCGGTGGATGCGGCTGACCGGCGATGACGCGCTCACTGTCCCCACGAATGCGTGGGTTCCGCCCGCTCGCTCCGAGATAGAAGCGAGCCGGCACCTTGAGATGCCTTCGAGCGCGTGGTAGATTCTTCAGCTACCGACTGTAGGATACTACTGTTACAGGCGCAGTGCATGAATTTTTTTATCGGCGGTTATGCCGCCCAAACGGTGTTAATTGCGATTCCCCTCAACCCGTGCCCCTCAGCCCGGTCGGCAACCTCCTTTCACCTCTCCACCACCGTCTTTGTCCCTAGTTCCCGCGGTCCCCGCCCTCTAGTTGCTGCGCTACCCATTTCTCCAATTCAGTACGCGGAATACGCCGACTGCGACCGATCCGGATCGAGGGAATGGCCCCTTCCGTGAGTAGCGTGTAGAGGTGCGCGCGCGAGATATCCAGGGCTTTTGCTGCGTCCTCAACTCGTAACAAGATGCGGTGATCCGCCACGGTGACTCCCTCTCGTCCACAACTGTCCGGGGTCGTAATTGTATATTTACCCGGCAACAAAATTGTACCGTGCGGTGGGAGAGAAAATCGTGCGGCGTAGCGAGAGCGGCCGGCGCTCGGGGCGCGGCGGCGGCCTGGAGCAGCAGGCGCGCTCCCCCGAGGGACCGGGGCAGCGGCAGTCGTTGGCGATGCAGGGTGACAGCCATTGACAGCCACGCTGACAGCTACCGGGGGCAGACGGCGGCTGCATAGCCTGGACCTCGGTGGACGGGAGGCCTTGATTTTATTGGGGTTCGTGGAGGTTGGTAGACTGTGGTGGACGAACCAACCACGACTGAAAATCGCAGTGTCGGCAGTTCGATTCTGCCCCTCGGCACCCTCAGAACCCTAGCAAAATAGCCAAAAAGAGAGACCCGCCGTTGTGGCGGGTCTCTGCATGTTTGGCCCAACTCCCCCTTCAACTCCCTCTTATATCCGATCCGGCCCTGGGGTTCGCCGACGAGGCGGGCCCTCACCCCGACCCTCTCCCAGAGGGAGAGGGAGTAAGGGAATGCCACCCCCGGATGCGGTATGAGCGGGTGTCAGCGGAGCGCCGGCGGGTGTCACTGCGCCTGCTGGAGCCAGGCGTCTATGCCGTCCGCGATCTCGCGGCGGCGCTCCTGCGCCAGGTGGCCGTAGATGTCGGCGGTGATCTGCACGCCGCTATGGCCGAGGAGCTTCGAGACTTCGTGTAGCGGCACGCCCTGCGCCAGCAGCCGCGACGCGGCCGTGTGGCGCAGGTCATGGAAGCGCCGGTGAGGCAGGCCGATCCGCGCGAGCAGCCGGATGTACTCTGGGTAGACGTTGCGGGCGCTGAACGGCGTGCCGACCTTGGTGGTAAAGACGAGGTCTGACGCCTGCCAGCGGTCGCCGGCGAGCAGGCGCTGCTCTAGCTGGCGGGCGCGGTGGGCGCGAAGCTGGGCGACCAGCACGTCCGGGAGGTCGATCACGCGGCGCCCCTTCGCGTGCGTCTTGAGCGGCCGGAGCACCAGCTTGCCGTCTTGCTTCTGCAGTTGCTGGCGGACGTGCAGGCGCCGCGCCTCAAGGTCGACGTCGGCCCACTGCGGACTTGGTATCACTCGGTAGTCGTAGTGGTAGCTGTGTAAGGGCTCGCGCTATGCTGGCCAACGACTTGTGCCTGATGAACAGCCGCTCCCTCCCGCCGGTGCCCCCTGCAGTGACCGAGCACCTCGGCCTCGTGAGCGCCCAAGGGCGCGCGGGTACGCGCTCGCGACCGCAACGTGGCAGGGTTCGCAGGCCGCTCGGCTAGACGCTATTCGGGCTCGAAGCCCTGGGTGCCGAACTTGAGGGCGCGGGCGTTCTCGGTGACCGTGCGGACGACGTTGTCGGGCGCGCCGGCGGGGATGTGGGCCTCGATCTCCAGGGTGACGGTGACGTCGGCGCCGACCAGGCCGGCGAGGTGGGCGATCACCTCCTCGGCCACGCGGCCGGCGTCGGAGCCCACCCTGATAGGGTTGAGGGCGACCGCGCCGTGGAAGCGCTTCGGGGCGGCGGGCGCGGGCCGCGGGTTGGGCGTCGGCGCCCCGCGGCCGTCGCCGTGGTCGTCGCCGGCCGGGCGCGGCTCGGGGCCCTGACCGCCGGGCGGGCGCGGCTCGGGGCCATCGCCGCCAGGCGAGGGCGGCGGCGCGCTCTCCCGGTCGAGCTGCTCCCCGGCGACGTCGGGCCGAACGAGCAGGCCCGTCAGGTTGTTCCCGGCGAGCACGTCGAGGCGGCCGGCGCGCAGGCCCACGTAGCGGCCGGTCGCCGCGTCGTAGCTGTCGGCGTAGGCGAAGGAGTCCTGGCGCCAGAGCAGCAGCCCCAGGCCGTCGCGGATGGCGCCGACGAGCACGGCGGGATCGCGCAGGCGCGGCAGGTAGACGTAGCGGGCGAAGTCGTCGGCGAGCTGCTTGATCTCGACATAGTCGCCGCGCCACAGGGGGATCTTGTCCAACTCCATCTTGAGGCGGGTGCCCGCCATGGCGGTGATGAGCAGCTCGTCGTGGCGCAGCTTCTTGCTGGCCCGCACGGCGAGAGCCTCGGAGCCTAACAGGCGGAACGCCTTCCACTCCAGCGCGCCCTGGGGCGAGGGCTGGACGGGCACGAGGAGCCACTGGTACGCCTCGGGCAGCCGCGCGACGATCGCGTCGTCGGCCGCCTTCTTCTGGGTCTCCGCCTGGCGCACCTGCTGGGCGGTGAGGTCGTCGGTGCCGCGACCGTTCACGATCCAGTCCCAGGCGAGGTAGCGGCGGACGGCTTCGTCGAGGTCCTGCAGGCGGGCCTGGTCCACGGCCAGGAAGACGAGCGTGTTGCGGTAGAGGCGGGGGGCGCTGCCGCGCGACTCCCAGATGGTCCTAGCGGCCGTCTCGGCCTTGTTGCCGGGCTCGCGGCTATAGGGATACTCGGGGCCGAGCACGACGAGGCGGGCGTCGAGGTCGTCGGGCACGTCGTGGCCGGAGTGGGGGAGCGGGTGGACGGCGGCGAAGTCCCCCTTGTCGCGCAGGTTAGCGCGCAGGCGCTTGCCGATCTCCTCGGCCACCTTGTCCGGCTCGCGCTGCAGCTGCTCGGCGCGGTCCTCGGCGAGCTTGGTCACCGTGGGCTGGATGGAGTACCAGTAGCGGGCGCCGTCCTGGTAGAGATAGGTGGCCGCGGTGCCGAGGCGGCGCAGGGCGTCGCCGAAGACGGCGGGCGACTCGCCCGGCATCACGCAGCCCAGCTTGATCTGGCGGTCCTCGACGCCGCGGTTGGCGGCGGTGGCCGTGGGGGCGGAGCCGAGGTAGATGGTGCGCGCCACGCGACGGGCGGCCTGGAAGCGGCCGAGGTTCGGCACCTCCTCGTCCAGGCGGTGGGGCAGGGCGCTCGGGCCGTCCACATCCTTCTCGATGACGGGCACCCAGTTGTCGGGCAGGTAGCGGGTCAGCTCAGTCTGGACGCGCGGGTCGTCGATGGGGACGCTCGCGGGCATGATGAGCGGGTTGCGGTCGCCGCGCTCCCACAGGCTGTGGATGACGGCCGCCATGAGGCGCAGCACGCCGCGGGTGCGCTGGAACTTCACGAGCGTGGACCAGTCGGTGTAGAGGCGGTCGAACAGCTCGGGGTGGATCGGGTAGGCGTCGCGCAAGCGCTTCTCGTAGCTGGCGTCGCGGCAGTCGGATGGGAACTCCTGGGCCTGGGTGCGGTAGTGGTCGTAGAAGGCGCGCGCCACGCCGTCGCGGGCGGTGTACTGCTCGCGCTCGACCAGCGGCTCGAACAGGCGGCGGCGAACGATCTCGAAGCCCTCCTCGGCGCTGGCGGGGCGCCAGGAGGCCTCGACGCGGCCGACGACGTTGCGCAGCCGCTCCAGGGCCGCCCGCCCGCGCTCCCCGCCCACCTCGACGTCCTCGGCCACCGCGTGGGGCGAGGCCGCGCTATCGGAGGCGGGCAGGCTGACGACGAGCAGGCACTGCCGCGCCGCGCTGGCCGACTCGGTGAGCGCCTGGGCGAAGGTGAAGTGCGTCTCGAAGCTGCCGCCGGGCAGGTCGGGGGCATCGTGGAGCTGGCGCGCGTAGGCCACCCACTCGTCGATCAGGAGCAGGCAGGGGCCGTAGGCGTTCATCAGCTCGCGCAGCACGTCGCCGGGGCTGGTAGCGCGCTCGTCGTCGGCCTGCACGCGGGCAAAGGCCGCTGGGCCGCCGAGCTGCCAGGCCAGCTCGCCCCAGAGCGTGCGGACGACCGTGCCGTCGGGCTTGACGACGGGGTTGCCGGGAGAGATGCGGTTGCCGACGAGCACGACGCGCCGCACGGGCGGGAGCTGGTCGACGCCCGCGTCGCGCAGCACGTCGGCGACGCCCAGCAGCGCGCGCGGCGGCGTGCCCGAGAAGAGATGGTAGAGGGCGAGCATGGAGTGGGTCTTGCCGCCGCCGAAGTTCGTCTGGAGCTGCACGACGGGATCGCCGCCCGTGCCCGCGAGGCGGCGCACGGCGTCGACGAGCAGCTGGCGCAGGCCGTCGGTGAGGAAGGTGCGGCGGTAGAACTCGACCGGGTCGCGGTACTCGTCGGCGCCCTCGCCCAGGTGGACCTGCCAGAGGTCGGCGGCGAACTCGGCCTGCTGGTACTGGCCGCTGGCCACGTCGCGGTGGGGGCTCACGACCTCGCGCCAGGGCCGGAGCGCCCCCGTGACGGGGCTCTCGACGGCGGTGCCGGCCGTGCGCCGCCGCTCGGCGCGCGCCTGCTCCTCGAAGACGAGGCGGCGCAGCTCCATCTTCATCTTCGCCACCTCGTCGGCCTGGGGGGCGGAGACGGCGGTGAGCAGGCGGGCGATCGAATCGAGCGCGCGGTCGGCGTCGTCGCTACTGAAGGCGTTCTGGTGCGCCCAGCGGTTGCGGCAGTCGCGCACCTCGAAGACGAGGCTGCGCTCGGCCTGGCCCAGCGTCTTGCGAAAGACGGTGTTCCACTGGTCGAGCAGCAGGCGGAGGAGGGCCGCGACATCGAGGTGCGGCTCGTCCTGGCCCTCGGGCCAGCTCAGGTCGTTGCGCCAGCCCACCGTGGCCTCGGTGATCCAGTACTTGCCGTAGTGCGCGTGCAGCTCGCGCTCGACGTAGGGGCGCAGCCCTTCGCGCAGCAGGTCGAGGGCCTTGCCGACGCGCTCGTGGTTCGTCATCGCCATCGCGTTACTCCGTCGAGGAGTGAGGGGAGAGGAGTGAGGAGTGAGAGGGGACCGTCCCTGTCGCTTCTCGCTTCTCGCTGCTCACTCCTCCCCCCTTGGCGTTCGCCTGCGATTGCGGCGCATCGTGGTCAGGATTCGGCTGGTCTGGTCGAGCAGGGACCGTAGCTCGCGCGTCTCCAGGGGCGGGAACCAGGCAAGCTGTTCGCACAGCGTCAGGAGGGTTTCGACCTCCGCCAAGGACCCCTGCGCGATCGCCAAGAACTGCGCCTTCTCCCAGTCTGACTCACGCGTCCAGCCCTCGGCGACATTCGCGGGAATCGAGATCGCCGCGCGGGTGAGCTGGGAGCGCATCCCGTAGGTCTCTTCGCGGGGCAGCAGCGGCGCCAGGCGATACACCTCCCGGGCAGCGGCCATCGCTCGCTGCCAGAGGATCGTCTCGCGGTAGTGCATGCTTGCTCCGGGAGGAGTGAGGGGAGAGGAGTGAGGAGTGAGAAGGGTGAGTCCCTCTCACTTCTCGCTTCTCACTTCTCACTGCTCAATATCGGCTGGAATGTCCTCAGGCGGGATCCAGACTACCTGGTCGTCGCGCCAGACGGCGACGGGATTGCCCGCGCGCTTGTGGCCCAGCAAGGCTTCTCGGATGGCCTGGCGGATGGCTTCCCGAATGCAGGGCAGGTCGTCCACGCGCTCGGCGGGGGAGCGTTCAGAATCGGATGTTCGCGTCATCCCTGCCTCCTCATGAGCGCCTCCCAGGCTCGGACGTCCAGAATCGCGGCCGGCTGCGCGGCGCGGCCGGTCGCCAAGAGACGGGGTTCATCTGCTGTGGAATTGTCGAACATCTGCCAGGAATCGACCACCTCACGATAGAGAGCGAAGAAGTTGCGTAGCCCGGCGGCGAACCGCCGGCGGACGACGGCTTCTGGTACGGCATGGCCACCCCCACGCACGCGCTCCCGGACCCGCGCCACGGCCAGCTCGGGGCTCGCGACGGAAAGAAACACCAAGTGCGCGCGATAGCCCGAGGTGCGCAGGCTCGTGAGCCAGGGCGCGAAGGTGCGGCTAGCAAGAGTGGTCTCGAAGGCGAAGCTCGCCCGCCGGCGCGCCAGCGACCGCAGACGTGCCAACATGACCCGGCCAGCGGCCACCGCCACCATCTCGGGCCGGAAGGCAGACAGGCCCTGGGCGATGGTATCCGCGTTGACGAACTCTGTGACGGCGAGAGCGCCCTGGAGCAGCCGCGGCGCGATGGTGGACTTGCCGGCACCGTTCGGGCCGGCGATCACGACGACGAGCGGGCTAGTCGCGGCACTCACGGATCAGGCCCCGGCAAACAGGCCCGGCTGGGCGGCCGGCGTCGTGCCCAGCTCGCGGGCGAGGCGCGTGATCTCGGGCCAGCTCTGGACCAGGGCGTTGTAGGAGCGCGCCTCCGTCGCGCGCTGCCGCTGCTCCGAGCTGTTGAAGAGCCGGTAGGCAAGCTCGCGGGCCGTCTCGGCGCGGCTGCCGAGCTTCGCGATTAACTCGGCAGCCGCGCCCTCGCCGCCTGATTCCAAAGCACGGACGAGATGGTGGACCGTCTCCCAGACGGTAAGGCGGCGATCAGTGGCCGGGTCCCAATCTGCAGGAAGCTCGGCGGGCCGGAGCAGCCGTACCTTGCCGCTGCGGGACGCGAGGATCCCGGCCTCGGCCATACCGGAGACGCTCGTGTTCTTCGCCGTGGAGAGTGTCTCGGCCACACCATAGTCGCCATCGGCGAAGCCGAACTGGTCGTACCAGGCGAGCGCCCAACGAGTATCGGCGTCGAAGTCGCCCTCCTGCTCGGCCAGGACCTCGTCGAGCGTCTGGTTGATGAGGGTTAAGGCTTCACGGACGGACAGCGGCTTGCCCTCGGCATCGAGCACCTGGGTATAGCGCGTATATACCGACATGCCCGGACCGATGGCGGCCTGTGCCAGGTCGACGGGCGCGATGTTGCCGTGCTGAAGCTCGCGGAGCGCAGCGGGTAGCTCACTCCGGAGCGCGGCGAGCAACTCGCGCCGGGTGGCAGAGGCGGCGGAAGCGGGGCGCGGGCGACAGACCAGGATGATAGATGAGGCGAGGGCATTGCTGCCGATGTCGCGCAGGCGACCGGCCATCTCGGTGTGCATGGGCCAGGTGCCGACAAGCTCGAAGCCGGCGGTGACAAGCCCACTGAGAGCGGTCTCCCAACCTGTAGAGGCGGAGAAAAGCTCGCCCCCCTCACCGTCGTCGCGCTCGGCCTGCTTGAACGCGTAGTAGACGGTCATAGGGTGGTGGGGGTCGGCGTAGGCGCGGATGCGCTCAAAAACGTGGTGGAAGCCTTCCTTGAAGAAGCTGGCGGCGCGGTTGCGGCTGCCCTGGAAGCGGGCCGGCTCAGCAACTAGCTCTTGCGTCTTGGGAGTCTCGATGGTATGGAACAGGTCGGGCTCGACGTCGGCCAACATGCGGCGCAGCCATATGTAGTAGTAGTCCGACAGATGCGCGTAGCCGATATTGTCGTAGTAGGGAGGATCAGTACTGACGACGACCGGCACCTCCCAGCCGCCGGACGTAGCGGCGTCCCGCTGCTCCACCCGACCGGGGACGCCATCGGCGGGCGCGGCAGTGATGCTGTCGGCCACCGAATCCGCGATGCGCAGCCAGCTTGCCAGGGAATGGCTCAGCACATTCGCTTCGACGAAGTCCCAGACCATCGACAGCGTGGGGCGCCCGAACGTGCCGGCGATCCCCTCCGAGGCGGGCAGCCAACGCGTGAGCGACGACCAGTTGCCGGCGGCCTTACTGAGGGCCAGCGCGAGGTAGACGCTGACCACCTTCGCGTACTGTTCGGCATCATCAGGCGCGCGCCCCGAGTGGGCAGCGGGCTGCTGTGTTGTATCCGCCAGAATCTGCGCGCGCGCCTCTTTGACCAGGTCGGCCAAGGTAGTGAGCGCGAGTAGCTGGCGGTCGGTGTAGAGATCGCTGAATCGCCGCATGCCGTAGTTCTGAACGCGGAAGCCCAGAGCCTGGGCAGGGAGATCGATGTCCGGCGGGTTCAGAGGCCTGGTGGCCTGAGCGGCGGCCTCCTGCTCGGGCGTAGGCGAGAGATAGCCGCGGCCCCGGCCGGCATCGACGACAGCGGCCAAGAGCTGGTGGCTGAGACGCCCGGCGCGGCCCTCGGCGCGGACGTATTCGAGCTTGACGGGATGATCGGGGCCACACACCAAGCAGGAGGCGCCGCGGCGGTTGACCGTGCCCTCGCGGGGGCCGCCCTGGCCGGTACGTACCTCGAAGCGGACCGTGCGGGCTGCGTGATCGACGATCGGCTCCAACCAAGCCTTGCGGCTCGGCTTGCTCGACAACCAGAAGGCGCGCACGAGGGGCATCTGCGCGCGACAAGCCGGATTGGGGCAGGTGACGGTACGTGCCCAGATCCAGGCGAGAACGGTCTCGCCGCGTGGACCCTTCGGGTAATGGTCGCCGATCCGCCGCTGGGCTTCGTCGCGCGCCCAGCGAGCGTAGTAGCGGATGTCGGCGGCGAGCCCCGCCGCGCCGCGCCAATCGCCGCCGCGGGCAAGCGAGTCAGCGCCGCCCGGATTAACCGGCGGCCGATTGCCGAAGCGGACCGGGTAGTCGATGACCGCTCGCGTCATGATGACAGGCACGGGGTTCAAATCCGTCGCCAGGCTGCGGAGGCCGAGCCGCTGGGCCTCGAGGGGGATGCTGCCGCTGCCGGAGAACGGATCGTAGACGGGTGGCGCCACCTCAATGAGCAGTCGTTTTACGTCGGCGCGCGACTGCGGCTCGGGCAAGCCGCTAGCCCGCGCGGCGCTGCGAGCGATCTCCAGCTTGGCCTGGTCGAGTACATGGTCATTGGTGGCACCCGACCAGTCGACGAGTCGCTCCATTATAGCGAAGAGCCGGGTGCGCTCCTTCTCAGCCTCGGACTCGGGCAGGTAGCCGCCTGGGTCATCCACTAGGCTCGCGAAAATCACAGCACGGCAGGCCGCCAGCGGGCGACGCGCCCACCACTGGTGGAGCGTATTCGGATGGCCCCGCACGCCCTTCTCGCTGGCGGCGGCCTTGTTGATCGCCTCCAGCGGCAGGGCGACTTCGATCAGCTTCTTCCGATTATCCACGGTCACTGTCCCGCATACCGTTTGGCTTCGTCAGCGCAGGAGTTCGTTGGCAACGAACTTATCCCAGGTCCGAAGATACGGTGCCTTCTTTGGAATGAGAAGGTAGGGCGTGCCCGACCTGTACGGGTCGGGGTTGTAGGGCTCCTGCCTTATCGTAGTGTTGGGAAACTCCGCACGTATACGTGCTTCGGTGGCCGCGGCGTCCCACCGCTGGGGCACCCGGATTTCCAATGGCTCTGGAATCTCGGCGGCCCAGCAAGCATAGACCCGAGGGGGTTGACTCAAATCTGCGAAGGCGTACATGAGAGGTGGGCATATAGCGTCCCAGTGACGCGCCGCTCGATAGGAATCCACCTCGACGGAGAAATGCCGGTATCTTCCCCCCTCGCTCTTCGCCTCGATCAATACTGAGCTACGGCCAGGCCGGAGGCAGATCAGGTCCGGGCGGAACCGGAACATGATCGATGCGGTGTCGTGTCTACCGAGAAGAGCCTGTCGCAACTCCTCGCGGTCGGTTTCGACCCCTACGTCGTAGCAAGGTAACCCTTGCTCCTTCAACATGTTGCGGATAATTGGGATCGCCATCTCGTCGTGCTGGATCATCCGCTCGGGCCGCTCTCGCATAGGATTCCTCCGGCTACAGGTGAACTGTGCGCCAAGTTAAGGTGCCGCGAAGAGCGGTCCTTGCGCGGGTTGCGGTGTGCCGGCCTCGCGCGCGAGGCGGCTGATCTCGGGCCAACTGTGCACCAGGCTATTGTAGGAGGGGGCGGCGGCGAGCGGGCGGCGCGCCCACCAGAGGTGGAGGGTGCTGGGGTGGCCGTGGCGGATGGACTTCTCGCGCGCGGATGCGGCGTTGATCTTGTCGAGCGGCAGGGCGACCTCGATCAGCTTCTTGCGGTACTCGGCCATGTCCTGGCTTCTCCCCACACGTTGATGGATCGGCATCAACTCGGTGATCGGCGAACTATACGAGTGTGAGATCATCCTCAGGCATGGGGAGATCGGCGCTGGGCTGGACACTGACCCAGCCAAGCAGACTCAGGTTGCGGATCGCCCGCGCCACCTCGACGTCGGACAGCGGCGGTCGGCGGCGCTGCTTCCAATCCATGACCGCGTCCACCACTTCGCGTTCCGATGGCGAGCCAGTGGCCCTCGACTCTAGGGTACGAGCCACGTAGTGGACCGTCGCCGCGACCTCGGCCTGGTCGGTGCGCATGCGCAAGAAGAGGTCAGCTACACGGTCGATGATCGGCTCCCACCGGGTCAGCTCGTCACGATAAGCGTCGCGGGCATCGTCGAACGTAGCCCCCGGCTCGACGGCGATCATCCGTCCTTGCTGCCGTTCTTGGAGCAGGCCGTTGTTCACCAGGCGGCTGATGACAGGCTTCAACTCGGGTGCGAATGGCCCATAGTAGCTCTTCTCGTGGTGAAGCCCCGTGGGCAGCCCGTTCTCCGTCGCGAAGTAGGCGATCTTCTGGAAGGTGGTACGCCCAATCGGCCAATGGAACGGCTCGCGCAGTATGCGGGCGACGATAGCCACCAGCGCCACCCACGCGGCTTCGATGCGGGGTGCATCAGTGCCGTCCACCGTGTCCGCGGCCGTCTGGCCGGAGAGAAAGTCCTCGTCCAGCTCAGCTCGCGGTGTGCCGTGTGGAGCGTACAGTGTCACAGGAATGTCTAGACGGCTCAGGTGCCGGTACAGCGTCGGTCCCACCACACGCCACTCTAGCTGCCCGAGTCCGCAGCCGAGCGGGGGCACCGCGAGCGAGGTGACGCCCCACTCACGATAGTGGCTCTCCAGATACTTCAGACCGCGGACGATGTCGGACAGGCGCGAGACCGCGCGCCAGTGCTGCTTGGTCGGGAAGTTGATGATCCACGGCGGGAGCAGGCGCCGTACAAGGTATGGCTCGCCAAGGCGAACCTGACCCGCGCGGCACCGCCGCAGATAGTCCGCGTACATTTCCGGGAAGCGCTTGCGGAACTCCAGGGCGATGCCTTTGCCCATGACGCCGACGCAGTTCACCGTGTTGACGAGCGTCTGCGCGTCGGACTTGAACAGGTCACCTTCCAGTACCTGTACCATGGCGCGCTCCTCGTTACCGAAAGAACAGGTGCGAGTCCACGGCGACGGTCAGCCCTGGAGCCGCAGCGGTCAGGCGCTGTCTGCTCTCCTCACAGCTTACGTAGGCGCCACGGATCAAGGAAGGGGCCACCTGCCCCGGCACGAGCACCTCGGCACATTTTTGGAACTTGTGCAACTCGTACTCCCGCTGGTCGTCCCCGTGTGTCCAGTACTCCGCGAACACGCGGTCCCGGTTGAGGACGGCGAGGCCAGCCGGCGACGGGAACCAGCGGACGATGTCGTCCGCGGCGTTTCCGTCGGTGATGACTACACCGGGTAGGTCGAGCACGTCCGTACTGATCCGCAGCACCGTCAGGTTCTCATGCCCATGATTCAGCGCCATGAGGTAGAGCGCTGGGTTCCTAGAACAAATGTACAGGTTTGCGTACTCATGGAGCCACCTGCCATTGGGAAGCCGGATGCGCGCCCGTCGATCTTGCACACCCGGCTTGGCGGTCGACTGATGGGTGAGACGCTGTGCTCGCCTATGGCCGAGGACACCGCGCTGGAGAATGGAAGGGACGTTGTCGATATGGGTGATGAAATGAAGCTCGAGAAGCTCGTTGCGTCTCATAGGACTGGCTTCATCGCTCCGCGGCACGACGGCCCGAATCCGTTAGTCTGAGCGGCGCACGCTGGTGTCATGCCGGCGCCTCGGCGCGGGCGAGGAGGTCGGCGAAGGTGTAGTTGACGCTGGCCGCGCCGAAGTCGGGCTCGCGGCGGAAGGGGCGCCGGACGTAGTGAACCCGGTGCGCGCCGTCGGGCAGGAACTCCACGATGGCCAGGATGTAGTCGTCGGGCTTGTTCAGCGAGTAGAGGATCTCGTTCTTGGTCACGGTAATAGTGTCGGCGCCAGAGACGCGGCCCTTCACCTCGATGAAGCGCAGCTTCCCGGTGCCCGGCACGCTGCTCTCGATGTCGTAGCCCAGCTTCTCGGCCTCGCGGTCGGTCGGCTCGAAGCCCAGGCCGCGCTCGACCTCCATGATGATCTCGCGCGCTCTGGCAGCCGCGGCCTGCGTGTCCACCGTGGCGGCGGGAGCGGGGAGGGGCTTCCCCGTCAACCGGGCAATCAGCCCCGCGGGGACGACGAGCAGACCGCCGATCACGACGGGCGGGCGCGGGGCGATCTGGCGCTCCAGCCGCAGCTCCTCCAGGCGCTTGTCGAGGCGCGCGATGAGGGCGTCCGCGCGCTTCCGGGCCTCTTCGGAGTTCAGGCGGGCGTTCACCTTGCCGGCCTGCTCCTGCAGCCGCAGCTCCACCGAGCGGTGGTCCCAGTAGCTGATCTCCTTCGTGAGCCGATCCTTGACCGCCGCCTCGGTCTTGGCGATCAGCTCCAGCTTGCGGGCGCGCACCTCGTCCAGGTGCTCGGGCACCACGTGCTGGATGGCGTACGCCTGGGCGCGCTGTTCCAGCTCGCGGGTGATCCAGCCGCACTCCGGCAAGTTCACGATGGTCTCGACGGATGGCTCGTCGGCGGCGAGCTGGCGGTAGTCGAGGTAGGGGGCGTACTGGAGGTGTCGGGTATTGCCGGCCGCGTCCATCTCGACGTAGAGCATGCGCTTGGAGATGACGCGGCGCTCGCCGGAGCGGGTCAGGCTGGCGTCCTGAATAGCGTGCTCTAGATAGAACAGCACGCGTGGCTCCGTGCCCAGGTCCTGATCGTCTACCAGCACCGAGCCCCGGCGGAGCAGGTCGCGGTTGCGCTCCAGGGTGAGGTCGATGACGGCGTCCAGCAGCGGGTGGCCGGGGCAGACGAAGGCGGCCGGGGCCTGGCCCGGCGGCGCGAGCAACTCCTTCTCGAAGGCGATGCGCTCGTAGCGGAGCGCCACGGGGGCGCCGATGCCGATCAGGCGGTCGCGCTGGCGAACCACCGCGGGGACGTGCGTGATCTCGTAGCGGCGGGGCTCGCGCTGCTTCGCGCTGCCGCCCAGGCGCTCGAAGGCCGCCAGGAAGAGCGCCTCGACGTAGTGGGGCTGCAGCCGCCGGGCCTCGGCGCGCTCCATGTCCTCGCGGATGCGGTGGACGCGGGTCGTATCCATGAGGTCGTGGACGACGGCCCGCTCCTCGATGAGGTCGCGCAGATGCTCCGCGTCGAGCGCGTCGGCCACCGCCTGCGTGAGGCGGGCGCGCACGGCGGGCTGCTCGCCGTAGCGGACCGCCTCGATCAGCAAGTCGCGTAGCGGTCGGCCCTCGAACTGCAGCTTGCCCAGCACGTCGAACACCTGGCCCCCCAGCGCCCCCCGCGCCTCGTCCAGCTTGTCGAGCAGCGTGCGGTACACGTCGCCCTCGCGCGTCTCGTAGGCGACGAGGTTCCACAGGTGGCAGACCTCGGTCTGGCCGATGCGGTGGATGCGCCCGAAGCGCTGCTCGATGCGGTTCGGGTTCCAGGGCAGGTCGTAGTTCACCATCAGGTGCGCGCGCTGCAGGTTGATGCCCTCGCCGGCGGCGTCGGTCGCGAGCAGCACCTGCACGTCGGGGTTGTGGCGGAAGTCCTCCTGCACCTTCAGGCGCTCTTCGCGGCCCATCGAGCCGTGAATCTTCACTATCGCCTCAGGGCGGCCGAGCAGCGTCGTGATACGCTCTTCGAGGTAGGCGAGCGTGTCGCGGTGCTCGGTGAAGATGACCAGCTTCTGGCGGGGCGAGGGCACGAGCGTCGCCCCGTAGGGCACCGGCTCCTCGGCGACCCGGCCCGCGAGCGCCGCGGGGGTGAAGATCTCGCCGAGCAGGCTCGCTAGCTCGCGCCACTTCCGGTCCTCGCCGCCCTGGCGCACGGTGATGGCGAGCGCCTCCAGGCGCTTGAGCGTGTCGATCTCGGCGCGCAGCTCGGCGATGGTGCGCGCGGCGGTGGCCTGGTCGAGGATCTCCTGCTCGGCGGCCTCGACCTCCTGGTCGGGAGCGTCCTCCAAGTCCGCGACGTCCTCGTCGTCGAGGGCGGGCACCGCCGTCGCGAGCGCCTGGCCGACCTGGGCGCCGCGCTGGAGCAGCTCCAGCTCGCGCAGGCGCGCCTCCAGCCGCTCCCGGCGGCGGCGCAGCGACTGGCGGATCGCCTCGGGCGAGGACGCGAGGCGGCGCTGCAGGATGGTGAGCGCGAAGCCGACGGTGCCGGCGCGCTTGTCGTTGTGGAGCGCCTCGGCGCGATTGAACTCCTCGCGCACGTACTCGGTGACCGCCTTGTAGAGCCGCGCCTCGGCGTCGGAGAGCTTGTAGGGCACGGTGTAGGCACGCCGCTCGGGAAAGAGGGGCGTGCCGTCGAACTTGAGCAGGTTCTCCTTCACCATACGGCGCATGAGGTCCGAGACGTCCGAGGTGTGGACGCCGTCGCGGAAGCGGCCCTCGAAGCGGTCGCCGTCGAGGAGCGCCATGAAGAGCTGGAAGTCCTCCTCCTTGCCGTTGTGCGGCGTCGCCGTCATCAGCAGGAAGTGGCGGGTGAGCGTGGAGAGCAGCTGGCCCAGCCGGTAGCGCTTGGTGTACTTGGTCTCGCCGCCGAAGAACGAGGCAGACATTTTGTGGGCCTCGTCGCACACCACGAGGTCCCAGCGGCCGTCGGGCGCGGCCAGCTTCTCCTGCACGTCGTCGTTGCGGGAGAGCTTGTCGAGGCGCGCGATGGCCAGGTCCGTCTCGAGGAACCAGTTCCCCGTGCGCGCGGCCTCCAGCTTGTCGTTGGTCAGGATCTCGAACGGCAGGTTGAAGCGGTGGTACAGCTCGTCCTGCCACTGCTCGGCGAGGCTGCCGGGGCACACGACGAGACAGCGCAGCAGGTCGCCGCGGGCGATCAGCTCCTTCATGAGGAGCCCCGCCATGATCGTCTTGCCCGCGCCGGGGTCATCGGCGAGCAGGAAGCGGAGCGGCTGGCGGGGGAGCATGGCCTCGTAGACGGCGGTGATCTGGTGGGGTAGCGGCTCGACGTCGGACGTGTGGACCGCCAGCACGGGATCGAACAGGTGGGCCAGGCGGATGCGCTGGGCCTCGGAGACGAGGCGAAAGAGCGCGCCGTCGCCGTCGAAGCTCCAGGGCCGGCCCTCGGTGACGACCTCGAGGGTGGGCTCGCGGTCGCGGTAGACCAGCTCCTGGGCGACGCGCCCGCTCGGGTCCTTGTACGTCAGCTCGACCGCGTCGGAGCCGTACCAGACCACGTCCACGACGGTGGCCAGCCCGTCGGCCAGGACGCCGCGGACGGCGGCCCCGCGGGTCAGCTCCTCCAGCCGCGCCATACTGTGGCTCCCCCTGCCAGCAGATGAAAAGAGTGTCGAAGCGAGCGGCTAAGGCACGGTAACGTAATTGCGAGCACTGCGTCAACCCGCCAGCACTTCGCGCTGGTCCCGACGGTACCGGCCCCGCTCGCCCCACGATCTATTCCGCAAGGCGGGCAGAAGTGCGACAACCGCTCCCGAGCAGCACTTCCTGCCTCGTGATCGTGGGCCATGATCTAGCGCTCGGGAAGAGCTACGCCAATCTCCGCCTGGTCGAGCCGTCTGGCCGCCGGGCCACAATCGAGGTGAAGCTGGAGGCACTGGTCCGTGCCGAGCTGCTCAGCCTCGATCTTGCATCCGCGGTAAGCGCTTGCCCGGCCGACGACCCGAACCTATAATGGACCCACCCCAGCGCCGGTGGAGTTGGTGCGGGCCGGTGGCCACCTGATGCCGCGCGAGCGCGCTTAGACCGTGCGACTCCACGGCGCGCGGCGGCGCAGGGCGCCAGCTGGCATGCAGAGGAGGCGGATCATGGCCCACGACCTGCCGGCGATCGACGCCGACGGCCACATCGTCGAGCGTCAGGCCGACGTGCGCAAGTACCTGCCCGAGCCCTGGAAGCGGCGCCCGACCAGTCTGTGGACCGCCGGTGACCAGCCGTGGGACACCTCCCTGTTCGAGACGCTGGGTGGCGAGCGCGGACACGGCGCGATGAGTCCCGAGGAAGAGCTGGATACCTGGCTGCGCATCATGGACGAGGCGGGGCTGGAGACCGCGGTGCTCTTCCCGACCGGCTCCGGCAATATCGGCAAGCTGCGCGAGCGGGACTTCGCCGTCGCGGCGGCGCGCGCCGCGAATACGCTGTTCGCCAAAGAGTATGCGACTCGCTCATCTCGGCTGAAGCCCGTCGGCGTGCTCCCGCTCCAGGACCCGGCCAAGGCGGTCGAGGAGATGCGCTACGCCGTGGAGGAGCTTGGGCTCATCAGCTTCGAGATCCTGTCGCTGGGTCTGCCGTACGGCCTGGGCGACCCCTACTACGAACCGATCTGGGCCGAGGCGCAGCGGCTGGGCGTGCCGCTCTGCATCCACGGGAACCGCAACACCGCCAGCGAGGTAGGGGGCACAAAGCTCAATACCTTCGCCGAGGTCCACGCCTACACGTTCCCCGCAGGCATCCTGCTTCACTTCACCAGCATCCTCTGCCAGGGCATTCCCGTGCGCTATCCGGGCGTGAAGATCGCCTTCCTGGAGATCGGCGCCACCTGGCTGCCCTACTACCTCGACCGGCTCGACGAGCACTGGGAGCTGCGGGGCAAGTGGGAGATGCCGCACTTGCCCAAGAAGCCGAGCCAGGTCTTGAAGGAGTCTCCGATCTTCGTGAGCCTGGAGGCGGAGGAGGGGCTGCTGCCTGAGACCGTCGCCTACGTGGGCGATGACCATTTCCTGTACGCCTCGGACATTCCCCACTGGGACATGGGCTTCCCGAACAACCTGAATGACCTGCGCGCCCACCCGCGCCTGTCGCGTGAGACGAAGGAGAAGATCCTCTACCGCAACGCGCAGACGCTGTTCGGCCTGGCCCAGCCGGCGGCCACGGCCGCGGGCTAGCCGGGTCCGAGGTCCAGGCCGCGCCCTGGCCGGGCCAGCGCGGCGCGGCCGAAGCCTTGGTGAACCACGCGCGGGAGGGGCGCGATGCGGGCGGCACTCGGCCGGTGGGCCGTCGCGCTGGGATTCGTCCTGGCGGGCGGGTGTGGCGCGCCGGCCGCGCCGACTCCCATGCTCGCGCCAGCCGCGGTGGCGTCTCCGGGTGCGGCCCCGGCCGGGCCACCGCCGCTCACGGCCATCACCGCTGCCTACGGCTCCCTGGCCGCGCAGTCGGCGCCGACCTGGGTCGCTCTCGAAGACGGCCTCTTCCGTCAGCACGGGCTGGACGTCACGCTGGTACGCGCTCAAGACACCTCGGCCCTGGGCGCGCTGGCGGGGGGCGACGCACAGCTCGTGCAGCTCGGTGGCGAGGGGGTGATCAACGCCGTGCTGGGCGGGGCGGACGACCTGTTCGTCGGCTCGCTGGTCAATCGCTTCGCCTTCAAGCTCTTCGGCGCCAGGCAGCTCACGGACGTCCAGCAATTGCGCGGCCAGTCCGTCGCTGTCAACCGGCCCGGCTCGTCGAGCGACGTCGCCTTCCGTCAGGCGATTGCCCGGCTCGGGCTCGTGCCCGATACAGACGTCGCCTTCGTGAGCATCGGTGACTCCGCGGCACAGCTCGCCGCGCTCGATCAGGGCGTGGTCGCCGGCAGCGTCCAGGCGGCGCCTTTCGATCTGGCCGCCGACCGCGCCGGCTACCCCATGCTGCTCGACCTGGCCGCGCTCGACATCCCCGCGGTCCAGACCGGCTATGTGACCACCCGCGCCTACCTGGGGGCGAGCCGGGCGGTGGTCAAGGCGTACCTGGCGGCAGCGCGGGAGGCCACCGCATCCTGCCTGGCCGGGGGCGAGGGGTGCGTGCGGGCGATCATGCAGTACTCGGAAATCGACGAGCCGACGGCGCGAGCGGCCATGCAAGCTTCGCAGCCGCTATGGGAGCCGACGCTCCGCGTGCGGCCCGCGGCCATTACGAACACCCTCGAGCACGCGGCGAACCCGCAGGCCCGTAGCGCGCCGCCCGAACAATTCTACGACAACAGCTTGATCGACGAGCTAGATGGTAGCGCCAGGCGTTAGTCGTTGTGGCCGGCTATCGCCCTCGGCCACGGCTCCCGACCCCGCCGGGCTTCGCCGTCTGCCCCGTTGACACCAATCCGGCTCAAGCGGCCTGCCGAGCGCCCGCAGGGGCGTTGTTGGGCATAGGCGCCCGGCGGCCGGCGCCCCCGCGCTGCCGTGCGTCCGCGCTCTGTCACTGGTGCGCCCCGCATCGCCGCCCAACCGCAGGCTAGCGCCGGAGTTGGTGTCACACCCCCGCTAGCTCCGCGACCAGGACCTCGACCGCCACGTCGGGGGCCTCCTCGCCCGTTTTGATGGCGCGGTCGCAGGCGAGGAGCAGCGCGTAGGCGCGGTCGAAGTCCTCGCGCTGGTAGCGGCTGGCCTGGCGGACGAGCTTCTCTAGCGCCCGCGGGTTCGAGGTGAGGCCGAAGTCGGCGCCCTCGGCGGCCGGGGAGCGGCCCTCCGCGACGAGGGCGTGCGCGGCCAGCAGGCGGCGGATGAGCGCAATCAGCTGAGGGAGGAGTCCCTCGACGGCCTGGCCCTGCTGCAGCAGGCGCCGCAGCGCGGCCAGTGCCGGGCCGGGGCGGCCGTCGGCCACCGCGTCCAGCAGCGCGAAGACGTTCGCCTCGGCCGGCGCGACCAGCAGCCGCACGTCGGCCTCGCGCACGGGCTGCGCGCCGCAGTACAGCGCCAGCTTCGCCAGCTCGGCGTCCAGCCGCCGCAGGTCGGCGCCCACGAGCGTTGCCAGCGTGTCGGCGACACCGCGGTCGAGCCGCAGGCCGCGCGTCCGCGCCCGCCGCGTGACCCAGCCCGCGACCTCCCACGGTTTCGGCGCGGGAAACTCCTGGCGAAACAGCAGGCCCTTGGGCAGGCTGGGCAGCGTGGGCGCGCGCTCCTCGACCAGCACCAGGTGGGTGCTCTCGGGCAGGTTCGGCAGGAAGCTCCAGAACGCCTGCAGCTCGTCGTCGTCGCGTGCCTTCCTCTTGGACCGGGCAGCCGCGCCCGCGGGCTGCCCTTCCGTGGCTTCCGGCTCGGTCGCGTCGTCCCGCTCGCTCTCGTCCTGGCTCCTGGTCGCGGCGCCCTGGCCGCGCCGCCCGCTCCGGCCGCGCGCGCCGACGTTGTCGACGATCACCATGCGCTTCTCGGCCAAGAATGGCGCGGCCTGGCAGCAGGCGATCACGTCGCCGAGCGGCGCCGAGCGGCCGTCGAAGCGGTCCAGGTTGAACTCGCCGCCGGGCAGCGCGCGCAGCCGGTCGATAAGCTTGCGGTGCAGGAACTCGTCGCGGGCGACCTCGTCGCCGCCGTACAGGAGGTAGATCACGGGGCCATCTCGACGCCGGTGAGCCGCCAAGGATGGGTGTAGACGTTCAGGCTGTCGGGCCGCACGTAGCCGACGACCATCACGTTCAAGTGCTCGGCGAGTAATACCGACATCGCGGTGGGCGAGGTGCGCGAGACGACGATGGGGACGCGCATCGCGGCCGCCTTGAGCAGCATTTCGGACGAGATGCGCCCCGAGCTGAGCAGGAGGTGATCAGCCGTCGGCTGCTCCCGCAACAGGCACTCGCCGGCGATCTTGTCGAGGCAGTTGTGGCGACCCACGTCCTCGGCCACCACCAGCAGCGACTCGCCGTCGCTCAGCGCGGCCGCGTGGACGCCGCGCGACTGGTGATACAGGTGCGACGCTTGATGTAGCTCGCGCATGAGGCGGTAGAGCTGGTCCACGCCAACTTGGCGGTCGCTCGGCACGCGCTGGCGCTGCACCTCTTCCAGGTAATCGCGGAAGCTGGTCCCTCCCGTACAGCCCGACGTGACCACCCGGCGCTGGGGCAGCTCGACGGGCCGGGTCAGCGTCACCTCGGCGACCCGGTCGGCCACGCACACGCGCAGCGCCGCGACGTCGTCGGCGCTGTCGATGATCCCCTCCAGGTACAGGAAGCCGAGGACCAGGCAGTTCAGCTTCCAGGGCGTACACATCAGTGTGACCAGCTCGCGGCCGTCCACGAAGACGGTCAGGGCCACCTCGGCGATGACCGGGCGCTCGGCGCGCGCGGCGCCGGTGCCGCTGACGCGGAGCAACGGCCGCGCCACCACCGGCGTCTCGGGCGGGCGCGCGAGCTGCCCCAGCGTGTCGCCGGGCGGAGCCACTGCCGCGCCGTCCGCGCGCTCGGCGGGCGGCGGTTCCAGCGGCCTATCCGCTTGCTCCGCGAGCGGGGCCTGCCGCGCCTCACCTGCGCGATCGGTCAGCTGGCCGGCGATCATCAACGCTGCTCCCACTCGTCTCGCTCGATGCCCGCCTGTCGCAAGATTATGACCAAGAACTCACGGCTAATATCGCGCCGCTGGGGGTTGGGTAGCCAAACGCGGAGCCTGCCCTTGCCGAGATACTAATGGTTACCACCTGGGAGTGGCCCCGTGAAGCCGACCATTCGAAGATAGTAGATCAGCCTATCCCGCTTAATGGGGCCAAGCCGTGGCATCAAGCGGACGCTTTAACGTTGATGTCCAGCCCATCAATGGTCGGTAACCGGTGATGAAGATGTAACCCGAGCAAGATCCAGCCCTCCAGCACCTCTTGCAGCTCGTCGCGACAGGCTTCCAGCGTGTCCGCGTTCGCGTAAACGCCCTGGAAGCCCGGAATCTCGCCGTAGAACGTGCCGTCGTCGGGGAGGATCTCGTAGGTCGCGTGGTGCATGGCCGCTCTGACATACTCGGTCAACATGGCGAACTCCTGGTCGCAACGCGCTTGAGTCCGTCCCCCCGCCGGCGCTACCGGCCGCTGCCCGCGCCCGTCGGCTCGGCCTCCACGTCAAGGTAGAAGCCGTGGGCGTAGAGGTCGGCGATGCGCGCAAGCTCGTCGGCGGTGAGGTCGGGCGTGTCCGAGGCGCCGACGAACTCGACGAGCTGCTCCTCGTCGTAGACGTTGGGCAGCGCGCTGGCGACGGTCGGCTCCGCCAGCACCCAGCGCAGTGCCACCTGCCCGAGCGTGCGGCCGCCGCCGGCCGTCAGGAACTCCAGTCGCTCCAGTTTCTTCAACCCGTCGACGAGCCACTGGCGCGGCCGGTGGCTGCGGTGGTCGGTGGGCGCGAAAGTCGTCTCCAGCGTGTACTTGCCCTCCAGCAGCCCGGAGGAGTGGGGCACCCGCACGATGATCGCCGTGCCGCGCTCGCGCGCCAGCGGGAAGAAGCGGCGGCCCGGGTCCTGCTCCAGCATGTTGTAGATGATCTGCAAGGAGGCCAGCGGCCGCGCGCGGAGCACCTCGTCGCCGTGCTCGGTGCCGCCGATGGCCGGCCCCAACGCCGCGCCGTAGGCGCGGATCTTCCCCTCGTCGCGCAGCCGGTCCAGCTCGGCGAAGAGGTCGTCGCGCAGGATCGCGTCCATCCGCGGGTTGTGGAGCTGATAGAGGTCGACGTAATCAGTCTCCAGGCGCCGTAGGCTCTCCTCCAGCGCACGGCGCACGAAGGCGGGCGAGAAGTCGTGGGGCAGCTCGCGCTGCCCGGTGCGCGGGCCGGAGTGCGTGTAGAAGTCGTAGCCGAACTTCGTGGCGATGACGATGTCGCCGCGACGGCCGCGGAACGCTTTGGCCAGGATCGTCTCGCCCTCGCCGGAGCCGTAGGTGTCCGCGGTGTCATAGAAGGTGACGCCCAGGTCGAGCGCGCGGTGCAGCAATCGGAGCGCGTCGGCCTCGTCGCGGTCGCCCCACCAGCTGGTGCCCACGGTCCAGCAGCCGAAGCCGATCTCCGAAACCGTCAGCCCGGAGGTGCCGAGAGGTCGGTAGCGCATCGTTGCCCCCCTTCGCTCGCCCAGCAAGCCATAACGGCCGCGCTCGCGGCACGCCGCAGCGATGCCTCGCGGCCGCGGCGTGCGCCGTGGCCATTTCTCGCATCTTTGCTAGTCTAGCACGCGGCTGTGGGGCGCTGACGGAGGCCCCGGCGGCTGTTCTCCCCGCGCCGCGACCGCGGGCGCCGCCGGCCGCTCCCCGCTATCATGCAGGACAGACGCGCTCCCCCGTCTCATCCCCGCGCGCGGAGAAGCCATGGAGATCGCCCGGCCCGCGGACTCGCACGACGCACAAGACCTCCCGATCAAGGCCCCCGGCGTCACCGTTCTGTCGCTGTTCCTCGTCTTCGCCGAGATCTCGCTGTCGAGCTTCGGCGGCGCCATCGCCTGGGCGCGCATCGTCCTCGTCGAGCGGCGCGGCTGGCTCAGCGAGCGGCAGTTTGCCGAGCTACTGGGGCTATGCCAGAGCGTGCCCGGCCCCAGCCTGGTGAATCTGGCGATCTACCTCGGCACGCGCCATCACGGCGCGCTGGGAGCCATCGCCGCCGCCGGCGGCTTTCTATTGCCGCCGCTCGTCGTGCTGCTGCCGTTGGGCATCCTGTACCAGCAGGGCGCCCAGCTCGAGATCGTGCGGCTCGCCCTGCACGGCGTCGCGGCGGCCGCCGCCGGCATGCTGCTGGCCACCGGCCTGCGGATGGCCCAGGCCTACCGTCACGAGCCGCTGGCGCTGCTGGTGGCGCTGTTGGCGCTGCTAGGAGTGGGGCTGCTGCGCTGGCCGCTGCTCGCGGTCCTGGCGCTGCTCGCCCCCGCCAGCATCTACCTCGCGTGGCGGCGGCTGCAATGAATGGGGCGGTCATCTGGCAGCTGATCCTCCTGCTGGCCCCGCTGTCGCTGGTCGCCATCGGCGGCGTGAACAGCGTCCTGCCCGAGATCCACCGTCAGGTCGTGGGCGTCCACGGTTGGGTCACGGACGGCGAGTTCGCCGACCTGTTCGCGCTTGCCCAGGCCGCCCCCGGCCCGAACATCGCCTTGCTCGTCACGCTGATCGGCTGGAAGCTGGCCGGCGTGGTGGGCGTGGTCGCGGCGCTGCTCGCGATCTCCGTGCCCTCCGGGCTGCTGGCCTACGCGATGACGCGCACCTGGCACCGCTTTCGCGCGGCGCGCTGGCGGCGCCCGGTGCAGGCGGGGCTGGCGCCGGTCGCCGTCGGCTTCGTGCTGGCGAGCGGCCTGCTTCTCACCCGCGCCGCCGATACGACGCCCGTGGCGTACGCGGTCAGCGGCGCCACGGCCCTGCTGGTGCTCCGCACGCGGCTGCACCCGCTGCTCATCATGGCGGCCGCCGCGGCGCTGGCGGTGGCCGGCTGGTTGTAGACCGCCCGGCGCCTAAGCGGCCGCCCAGGTTGGTGTGCATGGTTGGCGAAGCCGGACATACCCAATAACCCTGGCCGAGTGCTTAGCGCCCGGCGAGGGGGGCGAGGTGGAGAGGGTGGCCGCTTAGCGACGGCGCGAGCCCGAGCCACAGGTAGCCGTCGTAGAGCACCAGCTCGCGGAGCAGGAACCGCGCCTGCGACTCCAGGCTGCCGACCGCAGGGCTGGCGGCCGCCGGCGAGCCGTAGGCGTCCAGGCCGGCGGCCTGCGCCATGCGCAGGATGCGCAGCATGTGGGGCGGGTCGCTAACCAGCAGCACGCGCGAGATGCCCTGCGACTCGAGCAGGGCGGCCACGCCGCGGATGCTCTCCAGCGAGCTGCGGCCCTGGTCCTCGCCCAGGATCGCGTCGGCGGGAACGCCCCGCCCGCGCAGGTAGTCCGCGGCGACACCCGCCTCGGAGTACACGTCGCCGTCGCCCACGCCCCCCGTCACGGCGATGCGCGGGGCGTAGCCGTCGCGATAGAGGCCGATGGCGTGGTCGAGGCGCGCCTTGAGGACCGGCGACGGCGTGCCGTTCCACTGGGCCGCGCCGAGCACGAGGATGGCCTCGACCGGCCGGCGCTCGTCGCGCGTCCCCTGCCACCACAGCCCGGCCAGCAGCGCGAGCTGGTAGCCGGTCAGGAGCGCGACGCAGAACAAGGCAATACGCCACCAACCCCACGAGGGAGGGCGCCGGGGGATCGGCGGTAGAGGTACCGGGAGACGCCAGCCTGCCGCCCGTCCGTCGAGTCGCGTACGCTCTACTCCCGCTCGCCTGCCATCGGCTCCCGTCGCAGGCGCCGTGCCCGCCGGGCGCCGCCGCGCCTCCTCGCCCGGCACAACGCTAGCTTACGCCTCCCGCCCGGCCGCCGCAAGGCATACGGCTGCCCCGCCGGGCGGGACCGTGCGCGGGGGCGCGTGAGCCAGTTCACGCGATCTGTGCGAGCGCCTTCACGGCGCCACGCCGCTGCGCCTCGTAAACTCGTTACAGGTCAGCGCCGCGGCGAGTAAACCGCCGCGGCGCCCCAATTCGGCGATAGAAAGGAGTCACGATCATGCAAGTCTCCGCTATTCGGCGCACCGTCCTGGGGCTCGGCGCCGTCGCCGTGCTCGCGCTGAGCACGAGCGGCCTGGTCGGCACGGTGAATCATCCCGCGGTCGCGGAAGCTTCCGTCGAGGCCCATCATCATGCCTACTGGCGCCACGTGCCGGTAGCGTACCGGTACTTCTACGGCCCACGGTACGCGTACAGTTACGAGTGGTACCTGGCCCGGCACCTCAGCTTCCCGGCGCTGTATCGCATCTATGCCGAGGAGCCGGTGGGGATCTGCGTCACCGAGTACTACTTCTACGGCGGGTCGTATTACTGCTACATAGGGTAGCCTGCCCGCCATCGGGCCAAGATACGACGGGCCTGCCGGCAACCCCGGCAGGCCCGTCGTGTCCTATGCGCACCGGCGGCGAATTCGCGTGGGCGCCCGGCTCCAGGCGCTGTGCGGCGCCGCGACGCCCCCAGCCCTATGCACCCGGCCAGGGCTAGGGTGTAGGTTTGGCGAAGCCAAACCTACACCCTAGCCCTGGGCCAGCAGTTTAATGGCCAGCGGAGCCTGCTTAGCTCACCCAGACCAGCGCTTCCCACCCCTCGGTGTTGTCCTCGGCGCCCTCTTCGCCCTCGATGACGTGCGCCACGAGGTGGACCAGGTGCTCGGGCTGCACGCCGAGCGCGTTGAGGGCAGCGGCCATCTCCTCGAGCGACTCGGCGTCGACCGCCTCCCAGCGGCCGCTCGACGCCGCGACCGGCCGCATGGGCGCCCGGCCGGCGCTCGGCGCGCGGTCGGCCCACGGCGGCGCCTCGCGCCCGCCGCGGTCCGACGCTCCCCCGGGCCGGCCGCCGCCGCCGGCCCGGCCGGGGGGACGGGGCTGCCAGCCGCCCGGGCGGCCACCGCCGCCCCCGCCCGGGCGGCCGCGCCCGCCGCCCCCGCCGCTCCCGAAGCCCCCGCCGCCGCGCCGCGGGGTACGCTTGTCTGCAGCCATCGTGCGCTCTCCTCATCCGGTCTCTGGCGTGGTACCCCTGCTGCACGGCGCGCGCCACGACGCCGGCCGCGCCGCCCCGCCCGCCGACTATACCACACGGCCCACCGCTCCTCAGGACGGTTCCGGGTGGGCGCGCCGCGCGGGCCGGGCGGTAAGATGGGGCGGACGTACCCGCGGACCCGCGGGGGTGCGGGCCACGCGGCAGAGGAGGGCGCGATGGCTACTCCAGCGCCGACCCCCGAGACAGTCGCGGCCGCGAACGCGAAGAGCCAGCGCCTGCGCGAGCTGGTGAACGCGCCCGGCATCCTCGTCATGCCGGGCGCCTACGACGTGCTCAGCGCGCGACTGTTCGAAGCGATGGGCTTTCCCGCGATCCAGGGCACCAGCGGGGGGGTCCAGGCGGTCTACGGCCTGCTCGACGACGAGCTACTGGGGCGTGACCGGACCGCCGAGGTCTACCGCGAGATGGCCGCCGCGGTGACTGTGCCCGTCAACGCGGATGGCGAGAAGGGCTACGGCGGGCCCGAGGCGATGGGGCCGACCGTCCGCGCGTTCGTGGCCGCGGGCTGCGCGGGCATGAACCTGGAGGACAGCGACTACCATCCGCCGGGCGCGCCGATGACGCTCCTCCCGCTCGACGCGCAGCTTGCCAAGATCCGCGCCGTGATGGCGGCGAAGCGCGAGTTGGGCAGCGAGTTCTTCCTGAACGCGCGGGTGGACGTCTTCGGGACGGTGCCCACTCATGCCGACGGCCTGGCCGAGGCCATCCGCCGGGGCAACGCCTACGCCGAGGCCGGCGCCGACTGCATCTTCATCTTTCGCCCGGGCGATGCCGCGACCATCGGCACCCTAGCGCGCGAGATCCAGGCTCCGCTCAGCGTGCTGGCGATGGAGGACACGCCCACGATCCCCGAGCTGGAGCAGCTCGGCGTGAAGCGGGTGAGCTACGGCACGGCCTTCACCCGCTACGCGATCACGGCGGTGAAGCGGCTTGCCGAGGAGCTGCAAGGTAGCGGCAATCCGGGGCCGCTGCTGCGCCAGTCGATGCCGCGCGCCGAGTTCCTGAGCCTGCTGCGCGGGGGCGACCGGCCGTAGCGGCTGGGGGCGTGGAAGGCGCACGCCTTCCCCGCCCCCGACCCCCGCGTCCGCACTCCCTACGCCTTACCCCCCAGCTCCTACTGAACGTACTCGCGGAACTGGCGCAGGAACTGGCCCGTGCGGCGCAGCTTGTGCAGCGATTCGGCCTCGATCTGGCGCACGCGCTCGCGGCTGATGCCGATCTCCTCCGCGATCTCGCCCAGCGTGTGCGGCTGGCCGTCCACGAGACCGAAGCGCATGCGCAGCACGGCGGCCTCACGCGGGCTGAGGTGCCGCGCGAGCGCGTCGTCCAGCGATTGGGCCAGGACGGTCTCCTCGGCTTCCTCGGCGGGCGAGAGCGTCATGGCGTCGGAGACGAAGTCGGCGACGGTCGATTCGTCCTCCTCGCCGATCGGCGTCTCCAGCGAGATGGGGATCTTCGCGGCGCGAAATGCCTCCTGCACCTTTTCGGGATCGACACCGAGCCGCGCGGCGATTTCCGTCGCGGTCGGCTCGCGCCCCAGCTCCTGGTGGAGGTCGCGCGCCGTGTTGTACTGCTTGGTCAGCTGCTCGATGACGTGGACCGGCAAGCGGATGGTGCGCGCCTGATCCGCCACCGCCCGGCTCACCGCCTGTCGGATCCACCAGTAGGCATACGTCGAGAAGCGAAAGCCGCGGTGCCAGTCGTACTTGTCGACCGCGCGCTGGAGGCCGATGTTGCCCTCCTGCACGAGGTCGAGGAACAGCAGGCCGCGCCCCATGTACTTGCGGGCGACCGACACGACCAGGCGCAGGTTCGACTCGATGAGCCGCCGCCGGGCCGCGTCGCCCCGGGCCACGGCCTCTTCCAGTCGCGCGCGGTCGGCGGGCGCGACGTTGCCCTGCGCCAGCTCCTTCTGGGCGGTCTTGGCCGCCTCCAGCTGCTTCGCCAGCTCCACCTCTTCCTCGGCGGTGAGGAGCGGAGTCTGACTGATCTCGCGCAAGTACAGAGCGGCGGGGCTGTCCGGGGCTAGCTCCTCGGCGGGCGGCGGCGTCTCGCGGGCCCGCGTGAAGGCGCCGGTCCCCTCCTCGGCAAGGGTTTCCAGGTCTTCCCAGGCGTCGCCGCCGCGGTCGACTAGCTCGACGCCGGCCTCGCGCACCAGCTCCTGGGCCTCGTCCGCGTCCACCGGCGAACCGGACGCCGCCCGCATCACCTCGTCGAGCGTTATCCAGCCGCGCTCCCGCGCCACCTCGAGCAGGTCGCGCCCTTCCTCGTCAACTAGGCCGTGCATGCGACAACCCTCCCACTTCACTGGGTGCTCTGTCGCACAAGTAATGCCACGGTCGCGCGACGCGAACGGGGCGCCCGCTGCGGGCGAAGCTACGCCGGCACGGCGGCCTTCAGGCCGTAGAAGCGCAGCGCGTTCTCCGCGAGCACCTTGCGCTTGAGCTGCTCGCTCATGTCGGTGCGCTCGCGGACGGTCTTCACCGTGTGCGGCCAGTCGCTGTCCCAGTGGGGGTAGTCCGAGGCGTAGAGCAGCACGTCCTCGCCCACGTTGGCTGCCGCGAAGGGCATCGTCTTCTCCTCCGGCTCGCAGCCGAAGTAGCAGCGCCCGCTGGTGATGTAGGTGCTCGGCTTCTCCTTGCACAGCGGTGCCTCGTCGCGGCGCTTCTCCCACTCCTCGTCCATGTGCTCCATCCAGAACGGTACCCAGCCGCAGCCCGCCTCCAGGAAGCCGTAGCGCAGCCGCGGGAACTGCTCGAAGATGCCGCCGAGCACGACGCTGGTGAGCGCGATCATCTGCTCGGGCACGTGTGAGCAGATGTGGACCCCGAGGAAGGTGGGGAAGCGGCCCTCGGAGTCCGTCTCGCCGCCCGTGGCGTGGGCGCCGAGCGGCACGTCGAGCTGCTCGGCCTCGGCGTAGAGCGGCCAGAGCGCCTTGTCGCCGAGGGACGGCCCGCGGCGGACGTACGTGGGCAGCATGCCGCCCACCAGCCCCAGGTCGACCACCGCGCGGTGCAGCTCCCGGACCGCCGCGTCCACGTCCTGCAGCGGCAGCAGCGCCACGGCCTTCAGGCGCTGCGGGTCGGTCGCGCAGTAGTCGTGGACCCAGTTGTTGTAGGCGCGGCAGAGCGCCGCCGCGTAGTCGGGCTCGTAGATCTTCCCGATGCCCAGCCCGGTCGTGGGATACAGAATGCTGATGTCGATGCCCTCGACGTCCATGTCGTGCAGCTGGCGCGGCGCGTCCACGTCGCGCACGCCAAGCCTGCCGTTCTTGTTGCGGTCGAAGCCGTCCGACGGCCAGAAGACGGCGCGGTCGTTGAACGGCGGCTCCAGGTACGGGCGATAGCAGTTGTCCACCAGATCGCGCAGGTGGCCATCCGCGTCGACGATCAGCATGTCCTGCATGGCTTCCTCCCCGGCGGCCCAGGCCGCCGCTCCACTCCCCACCGGCCCTCGCGGGGACGATAGCCCTGGCCCCCGGCGCCTGTCAAGCAGCGGACCGGTGCTAGCGGTCGGCGAAGAGCACGCCGCCCTTGGCCTTGTCGGTGAGCGGCGTCTCGTGGATGATGACGGTCACCTCCGACGCCGGCGTGTTGCACGTCTCGACGACGACCTGCGTGATGCCCTTGACGAGCGCGCGCTTCTGCTCGACCGTGCGCCCCTGGGCTAGCTCGACGATGACTTCTGGCATGGAGCCCTCCTCTTGCTCGTATCGAACGACGGCGCGGTGCGGCGCTGGGGATGGGGGCCGCGGTTCACGCCGGCAGGCCGACCGCGCCCCGGTCCCGCGTGCAGGTGTCGATGATAGCGTAGACCAGGCACTCGGTGAGGCGCTGCATGGCGGGGACGTGGGCGACGCCCATCGAGAAGCCGGGATAGGCGGCGGGCGGCACGGCGCGCGGCAGGCCCAGCCGCGCCGTGGGGATGCCCCGCCCGCGCAGGATGGCCGCGTCGGTGGCGCCGCTGGTGCCGCCGCGCGCCTCGTGGGGACGCCCCTCGCGCGCCTCCCACGCCCGCATCAGCGATTGCACGATCCAGTTCTGCGGATCGGTGTGCGTGCCGGGGATCGCCAGGACCATCTCCCAGTCCAGCTCCAGCCCCGGGTGCGCCGCCTGGATGCGACGCAGCGCCTCGACAAGCTGGTGCTTGACGGCCATCGGGTCGGTGCGCGGGCTAACGCGCAGGTCCACGTAGAGATTGCAGACGCGCGGCACGAAGGCGGGCTTGTAGGTCCAGCCGCCTTCGATGGCGCCGATGGAGCCTTGCGGCGCCACGAGCCCCGACGTGTTGCGGGCCGTGTACTCGGGGAACCAGGCTTCCAGGCCCTCGATGACCTTCGTCGCTTCCACGATAGGGTTGACGTAGGGCACGACGTGGCGAATGCCGGTGTAGTTGAGCGTGCCGTGGACGCCAATCCGGAACCAGGCGAGGCCGACCTCCTCCCACGCCACCGAGTAGCCAGGCTTGGCGAGGATGGCGAAGTCGCCGCGCACGCCCTGCTCGAGCATGAAGGAGCAGCCGTTGCCCTGGCCGGCGTTCCAGCGCTCGAGGCCCGGACGTCGGTTGGTCGGCATGCCGCCCGCGCCCAGCCCCACCAGCAGGTCGCCGCGCAGCGGCACGCCGGCGCGCGCCACGGCCTCGGCCGCAGCGACGACGCACGTCGCGTACGCCTTCGGGTTTTCCGCGCCCAGGCCGATCACGTCGTCGCCCTCGCGGAACGGCTCGGGACGCAGGTCGGCGCGGATCGTCGACCCCAGCCAGGGCACGTCCTCGTCTTCCGCGCCGGCGAACGCCACGTCGGTGGGGGCGTAGAGCAGCAGGTCGGGGCCGTCGCCCGCGCCGTGCAAGCGCCCCACGGCGTTGCCCTGACGCGCGTCGATGGGCTGGTAGCGCGCGTCGAGCCCAGCCGCGCCCAAATACTGGGTCAGGAACTCGGCGATGGCCCGCTCCTCGCCGGTCGGGCTGGGGATGCCGACGAGGTCGAAGCACAGCCGGGCGATGCGCTCGGGGTCGATCTGTGCCCAGGCTCGCTCCAGCCAGGCGCGCTGCTCGCTCGACAACGGCATGGATGTGACGGGCACGTCGGTTGGCGCGGCCATCGCGGACTCCTCGCCGGCGGGTGGAAGGCCGACGCGGCGGGTGCCGGCGCCAGCCCGAGAACGGCTCTATCGTAGGCTGGCGCCCGGTAGGTGTCAAGGCGCGCGGCGAATCGTCCCGGCCGCGCCGCTTGCAAGCGTACCAGCCGGCGTCTAGAATCGCCCGAGCGCGATGCAGGCGGCCGCCGTTGCTCGGGGCCTGGCCGGCGGCGGAAGGGAGCTGATGGCGTGCGCGCAGAGGTGGCAGCGCAAATCCGCGATGGGATGCAGCAGGCGGGGGTGAACTTCGTTGCCTCGCTGCCGGAGAACAACCTGGAGCCGCTCGTCGGCCTGTTCCGCGACGCCGCGGACGTCATCCACGTCCCGCTGGCGCGCGAGGAGGAGGGCATCGGCGTCTGCACGGGCGCGTATCTCGGCGGCCAGGTGCCCGCGATGATCATGATGGACGCGGGGCTGCTGGCGTGCAGCAACGCGCTGACGGTGCTGGCGGGCCAGGCGGGCATTCCCATGCTGCTGCTGGTGGGTTACTCGGGCGGGCTGGGCGAGCGCTACTTCATGCACACGCCGCTGGGCCGCGTGCTGGAGCCGGTGCTCGGCGGCCTGGGCATTGTCTACACGGTCGCCGAGCGGCCGGACACCGTGGCCGACCAGATCGTCCGCGCCAACACGCTGGCCCACAGCTCGAAGCGACCGGTCGCCGTGCTGCTCGACGGCGAATGCTTGCGGCAGTAGTGAAGGAGGAGCGAGTGATGGAACGGTTCGAGTGCTTGCAGGCCATCGCGCCCCTCCTCCGCGACGCCCTGGTGATTAGCTGTATCGGCGGCACGCGCACGGAGTGGTGCTCGCTGAAGGCGCACCCAGACTTCACGGTGCACGCGATGGGCCTCACGTCGTCCGCGGCGCTCGGCCTGGCGCTGGCACTGCCCGAGCGGCAGGTGGTGGCGCTCGACGGCGACGGCGGGCTGCTGATGAACCTGTCGTCGCTCACGACGGTGGGCGCCATGCAGCCGCCCAACCTGCTGCACATCGTGTTCGACAATGGCAGCTACGAGTCCTCGGGCAAAGGCCCGACGCACACGACGCGCGGCACCGATCTCGTGGGCGTGGCCCGGGCCTGCAGCTACCCGCACGCGGCCTGGGCCGAGAGCGTGGCCGACTTCCGGGCGCTGGTCGAGCAGGCGCTGAATCGGCAGGCGCTGTCGCTCGTCGCCGCCAAGGTGATCGCCTCGACCGCGAACGTGCCCAACACGCCGTACGACAACGTGGAGCAGAAGTACCTGTTCGCGCGCTACGTGGAGGCGTCGAGCGGCGTCGAGGTGCTGCGGATCGCGCCGCCGGCGCACACGGTCGAGCCGGCGCCGCGCTAAGCGTCTAGCCGAGGATGGTGGGTAGCTTTGGCTACGCCAAGCGTGCCAACTGTTCCCGGAAACCAGGTCAGTCGAAGGGCAGCTCGCCCTGGAGCCCCTCCTTGCCGCGCCGCAGGCGGAGGTGCTCGTATGCTTTGTAGGTCGCCTTGCGGCCCGTCGAGGTGCGAATCAGGAACCCCTCTTGCAACAGGTAGGGCTCGACCACGTCGGTAAGCGTGTCCACCTCTTCCTGCAGCGTGGCGGCCAGCGCCTCGATGCCGACCGGCCCGCCGTCGTAGCGCAGGATGATGGTGGACAACACCTTGCGGTCCAGCTCGTCGAGCCCGACGTCGTCCACGCCTTCGAGCTGCAGCGAGGCGCTCACGAGGGCGAGATCGACCTGAGCCTGGCCGCGCACCTGCGCGAAGTCGCGCACGCGGCGCAGGAGGCGATTGGCGATGCGCGGCGTGCCGCGGGCGCGGCGGGCGATCTCGGCGGTCGCCTCGGGCGCGATGGCGACGCCCAGGATGTCGGCCGAGCGGGCGACGATGGCCGCCAGCGCCTCGGGGCCGTAGAAGTCGAGGTGAAAGTACAGGCCGAAGCGGTCGCGCAGCGGCGAGGAGATGAGGCCGGCCCGCGTGGTGGCGCCGACCAAGGTGAAGCGCTTCAGCGACAGCCGGATCGCCTTGGCGAATGGGCCTTTGTCGAGCACGAAGTCGACGGCGAAGTCCTCCATCGCCGGGTAGAGATACTCCTCGATGGCGCGCGGCGTGCGGTGGATCTCGTCCACGAACAGCACGTCGCCGGGCTCCAGGTTCGTGAGAATGCCCATCAGGTCGGCGGTCTTCTCCAGCGCCGGCCCCGAGGTGGTCACCAGCTTGCCGTTCATCTCGGCGGCGATGATGTGCGCCAGAGTCGTCTTGCCGAGGCCCGGCGGCCCGTGAAACAGGACGTGCTCCAGGAACTCGCCCCGCTCGCGCGCCGCGTCGATGGCGATCTGCAGGCGCTCTTTCAGCGTCTCCTGGCCGACGAACGACCCCAGCCGCGTGGGCCGCAGGTTGTTGCCGCTCTCGTCCTCGGGCGTCCCCACGGGCGACACCAGTCGATCTCCTTGCACGGGTGCGTATCCTTGCTAGCCCTCACCCCTGCCCTCTCCCAGGGGGCGAGGGGGAAATCACCGCTCCCCACTCTGGGAACCGGCTTGGGTAGCGTTTGCTGCCTTCTCCCAGCGGGAGCGAGAGATGCCACTACTCCCCTCGCCCCCTGGGAGAGGGGTTGGGGGTGAGGGCGCCCTACGTCGGCGTCTTCCGGAAGTATTCCATAACCAGGTCCTCCACCGTGCGGAGGTCGGGGTGCTCTTTCAGCAGGCGGGCCACGTCGCGCTGGGCGTCGGGGCGCTTGATGCCCATCTCGACGAGCAGCGCGACGGCCAGGCGCTCCAGCTCGTCCTCGCTCGCGGGCGCCGGGGCGGCGGTCGCCTCCGTAAGCGCGGCGAAGGGCGCCACGCGCTTGCGGAGCGAGGCGATGATCTTCTCGGCGCCCTCGGCCGAGATGCCCGGCAGGCTGTCCACCAGCTGGCGGTTGCCGTCCTGGATCGCCTGCGCGATGTGGTTGATGGGCAGGACCATCGCGCGGGCGGCGCTCTTCGGTCCGACCTTGGGCGCGGACTTCAGCAGCTCCCAGAAGCGGCGCTCTTCGTCGCGCGTGAAGCCGTAGAGCACCGGGACGGGCTGGTCGCGCGTCGCATGGTAGGCGATGCGGAGGTCGAGCGGCGCGCCCTCGCTCAATTCGCCCAGCGCCTGCTCGACGATCGGCGGCAGCATCACCTCGTAGCCCACGCCTCCCACGTCCACCACCACGCCCTCGGTCGTGCGGCCGCGGTAGACGCCGCGCAGCGACACGATCATCCGTGCGCCTCGCGCAGCAGCCGCGCGAGCGCCGCGTTGGGGCGCCGCCGCGCCGCCAGCACCGCGCGCGCGCCGCGGCCCTCCTGGCTGAGGCCAGCGATCGCCAGCGCCAGCGCGTCGGTCACGTCCGCGCGCAGGGGCCGGGGCGGCAGGCGGCAAAGCCGGAACACCATGCCGCGCACCTGGTCTTTCGACGCGCGGCCGTGGCCGGTGATGCGCTGCTTCACCGTGCTCGCCGTGAGCGAGCGCAGCGGTATCCCGTGCTGCTCGACGGCCAGGCACAGCACGCCGCGCATGTGCGCCATCAGCAGGGCCGATTTTGGGTGCGCGGGCGCGGTGTAGACGTCCTCCAGCACGACGAGGTCGGGCTGTTGCGCGTCCAGGACGGCGGCGAAGGCCGTGAAGCCTTCCGCCAGGCGGGCCTCCAGCGTCGCCTCGGGTGCCGGCGTGATCAGGCCGGCGTCGAGCAGGGTCGGCCCGGCGGGGCCGCTCGTGGCGAGCGCCCAGCCGGTGCGCAGCAGGCCGGGATCGACGCCGAGGACGCGCATGCGGCTTCCCCCTGCACGGGCAGGCTCTCTATCGGATGGTGCGCGATCGCGCGCGCGCGCCGCAACCGCCGCGCGGGCCACGCGCGCGGGCCGGATCGAGTGAGACGCGATTGTAGCGGTGTCAGGGGGATGGGGTGGCGCTCGTGCCGTCCGATTGCGACTGCGCGGGCAGCAGCGCGAGGGCCCGGCGCACGATGGCCGCTTCGTTGGGGAAGGCCATCGCGTCCGGCGCGGCCTCGGCCGGGAACCAGGCGGCCTCGTCGTTCTCCCAGTCATGGTCGGCTAGGTCGCCGCCGACGGCCTCCATCAGGAAGAAATGGACCGTCTTGTGGTGGCGCACGCCGCGGGTGGCGAACCAGTAGACGATGTCGCCCACCGGCGCGATCAGGCGCACGTGCAAGCCCGTTTCCTCGCGCGCCTCGCGCAGGGCCGCGACGTCCAGCGTCTCGCCGCGCTCGATGCCGCCCTTCGGCAAGCCCCAGCGCACCGGCGTGCCACGGCCGACCAGCGCCACCTCGCAGCCCTTTGGCCCCCGCCGGACGACGACCCCCCCAGCCGACACGTCGTGGACCGTCCGCACGCCCGCTCCTTCCTCAGCCAGTGCCGGCAGCCGCTCGCGCCTGGCGGTGGCAAGCCGCGGCGTCGCCCGGCCCCCCCGCTCGTCGCGCCGCCGCCCGTTGCTCTCGATTGTAGCCGAAGCGGCCTCTTACGTTCCCTCGGCCCGTCAAGTCCGGTCGAAGGGGGCCAAGAATCACGGCGCGCCGCTTTGTGCGGGCTCGCGGCACTCCGAGCGGCGGCGGGCCACGCCCGCCGCGGCGCACCCGCGCGGCCCTTGCGGCATCGGGCCGCTTCCTGGTAGGATGGCGCCGGCCCTCGAGTGGTCTGGTGCCGATGACCGGTGTGCAGGAGTCGTCTATGGCGGTGCAGTCCGAGGTGAAAGCCATTCGCCTGGGGCATCCCAGCTACGTCTGGCGTCGCGGGCAGGATCGCCGCCTCGACCTGATCCGCGAGCACGTCCCGCTCGAGAACCGGCGCATCCTCGACGTGGGCTGCGGGCTGGGCATGTACGTCCGCCAGATGCGGCGCTTCAGCGACGACGTGTACGGCGTGGACGTGGACCCGGACAAGGTGGCCGAGGCCAGCCGCACGCTGCCGAACATCCACACGGCGCCGGCCGAGGCGCTCCCGTTCCCCAACGAGTTCTTCGACGTGATCCTGCTCCACGAGGTCATCGAGCACGTCGACGACGATCGGCAGACGATCCGCGAGGCGTACCGCTGCCTGCGGCCGGGCGGGCACATCATCATCTACGCGCCCAACCGGCTGTACTTCTTCGAGACGCACGGCTTCTATCTCGGCAAGCGCTACGTCTTCCGCCTGCTGCCGCTGGTGAACTACACGCCCGACTTCATCCGCAACCGCTTCGCGCCGCACGTCCGCATCTACACGCGGCGCGGCATCCGCCGCCTGTTCGCGGGGTTGCGCGTCCGCTTCGAGGTGGAGAGCCACATCTTCCCGGGGCTGGACAACGTCGCCGAGCGCCACCGCGTGGCCGGGCGCGCCGTGTTGGCCGCGCGGGACTTCGTCGAGCGCACGCCGCTGCGCTGCTTCGGCATCTCCCACTTCGTGGTGGCGAAGAAGCTCGGCGACTGAGCCCTCAGCGGCGCGCGGGCGTGGGGGCGCCGCGGGGCGCGCGCTCGACGGGCATCAGGTCGGTGGTACAGCCGCCGGGGCCGCAGACCGGCACGTCGGCCAGACCATCGGGGCGCTGGAAGTTCTCCACGGGCAGGTCGAGGATCTTGAACGCCTCTTCCATGGACTCGTGCCAGATCTTGCCCGCGCTCATCGAGCTGAGCACCTCGCGCATCGGCCGGCCGTCGGAGTTCCCCACCCAGACGCCGATCGCCAGGTTCGGCGTGAACCCCATCGTCCAGGTGTCGCGGAAGTTGTCGGTGGTGCCCGTCTTGGCGGCCGCCGGCCGCGACAGCTGCAACAGGTTGCTCGGCCCGTAGGTGATCAGGCGGTTGTTGTTGTCGGTCAGGATGCTGGTCAGCATGTACACGAGGCGTGGATCGACCACTTGCTCGCCGTCGGTCGGGCGGGCCTCCTCGATGACGCGGTCGTGGCCGTCCACCATCTTGCGGATCGCCACTAGGGGCACGCGGCGGCCCTGGTTGGCGAACGTCGCATACGCCTCCGTCAGCTCCAGCGGCTTCACCTCCGCGCCGCCGAGCGTGAACGCCAGGCCGTAGCGGTTGGGGTCGTCCAGGCCGGTGATCCCCAGGCGGTTCGCCATCTCGATCGCCGCCGGCACGCCGATCCGCTCCAGCGTCTCCACCGCGGGGATGTTCAGCGAGTTGCCGAGCGCGATCCGCACCGGCACCGGGCCACGGAACTTGTTGTCGAAGTTCACCGGACAGTACGGCGGCTGGCCGGCCCCCGCGTTGAAGCACTTGGGGACGTCCTGCAGCACCGTGTTCGGCGTGAAGCCGGCCTTCTCGAAAGCCGTCAGATAGACGATTGGCTTGATCGACGAGCCGGGCTGCCGCGGCGAGGTTGCCACGTTCACCTGGCCGTCGATCGCGGGGTTGTTGAAGTCCATGCTGCCGACCATCGCCAGGATCTCGCCGGTCTTGGGGTCGATGGCGACGATCGCGGTGTTGCTGCCGTTCCGAATGCGCAGGTTCGCCTCGTTGTTGCGCGCGACCTCCTCCAGCTTCTCCTGCAGGCGCAGGTCGAGCGAGGTGTAGACCTGCAGGCCACCCTGGTAGAGGAGCCGCGGCCCGTACTTCTGCTCGATGAGGTCGCGGACGTAGAACACCCAGTGCGGCGCCTTGATCTCCTCCTGCTTCGGCTCGACCAGCGTGAGATCCTGGTCCCAGGCCGCCCCGGCCTCGGCCTCGGTAATGAAGCCGTGTTTCGTCATCTGGTCCAGCACGTACGCCTGCCGCTGCCGCGCGGCGTCCCAGTTCTGGCGCGGGTTGTAGTTCGAGGGCGACTGGGGCAGGCCCGCGAGCAGCGACGCCTCGGCCAGCGTGAGATCGCGCGGGCTCTTGCCAAAGTACGACTCGGCGGCCGCCGTGATGCCGTACGAGCTGTTCCCGTAGAACACCTCGTTGAGGTACATCTCCAGGATGTCGTCCTTGGAGTACAGCTCGTTGACGCGGTAGGCAAGCACGGCCTCTTTGAACTTGCGCAGCAACGTCTGCCGCGAGCGCTCGTCCTCCGGCAGCAGCGTGTTCCGCACGAGCTGCTGCGTGATCGTGCTGGCGCCCGAGTTGCCGCTCTTGCTCAGCTGCTGCCAGACGGCCCGCACGATCCCGCGCGTGTCGACGCCCGGGTTGTCGTAGAAGTCGGCGTCTTCGGCGGCGATGGTCGCGTCGATCAGCCAGGGCGAGATCTCGCGCAGCGAGGCGAGCGTGCGACGCCCGCCCGTCTGGTCGTAGATCTCGGACAGCAGGATGCCGTTTCGGTCGAAGATCTGCGTCGTCTGGAACACGTCGCGGGTGGCGAGCTGGGTAATGGACGGCAGGTCGCGCGTGAGGGCGGCGAACGTCTGCGCGGCGACGCTGACCGCGGTAAAGCCGAGCACCAGGCCGAGCGTGAGCAGGATCAGCAGCGCCATGCTGATGCCCGTGACCAGCATGTGCCGCTCGGGGCCAGGTCGGTTCCCCTTGAGGCGCCGCGAGAGATACCAGCCGTTCAGACCGTGCGGGCCGCGGCCGCCCGCGCCGCGGCCCGGGCGCCGCCGGTTCCAGTGCCGAAAGTCCGCCGCTTGCGCCATCTAAGCTCTCTCTCCGCGCGGCCGCGCCGTCAGCGTTCGCCAGGTCTCGGCTCGGGGGTGCGGTGGCGGCCAGGCTGGGTAGCTGCCGCTGGCGCCGCCACGGCCGAGTCCGCGTCCCGGGTGATGGGCGTCGGTAGGGTGCCCCCAACATAGAACAATCGACCGCTGCCGGACCACTAATGAGGGTGGCGCGCGCCCGAATGCACGTGGCCTGGCGCGTCGGCGGCCGACCCGGCCGGCGCCGCCGCTCCGCTCTTAGCAGGCGACGTGCCACCGCCGTTCGTGGGGCGCGGCCCGGTGCAGTAGGGGGCCGGCTCGCCCCCCGCCACCGCCGGCAGGGCCGGCTCGCAAGCGGTTTCCCGCTCGATCTGGATCGTGGTGTGGTCGATGCCGTACCGCTCGCGCAGCAGCCGCTGGCAGGCGCTCAGCACTCGGTCGCCCTCGGCGGGCGCCACGCTGCTGATGCGCACGTGGACGCTCAGGGCGGGGAGGTCGGACGCGAGGCGCCAGACGTGGATGTCGTGGACGGCCACGACGCCGGGCGCGGTGCGCAGGTCGGCGACGAGCTGGCCGACGTCCACCCCCGGCGGCGCGCTCTCCATGAGGATGTTCAGCGTCTCGCGCACGATCGACCAGCCGCCCACGACGATGATGACGCTGATCAGCACGCTCAGGATTGGGTCGATCTGCACCGGGCCGCCGAGCACGATGGCCAGGGCGCCCACGATCACGGCGGCCGAGGCCAGCGCGTCGCCCAGCACGTGGGCCATCGCCGCGCGCAGGTTCAGGTTGTGCGCGTGGTCGCCCTGGAGATAGCGGGCCACGGCCAGGTTGGCGACGAGCCCGACGGCCGCGACGCCGAGCATGAGCTGACTGGCGACGGCCTCCGGCTCGAACAGCCGCCGGTACGCCTCGTAGCTGATGAACAGCGCCAGGGCGATCAGGGTGGCCGCGTTGGCGAGCGCGGCCAGGATGCCAGCGCGGTGGAAGCCATACGTCTGGCGGGCGTTGGCCGGGCGCTCGGCCTGGCGGCTCGCGAACCACGCCAGCGCGAGCGCCAGCACGTCGGTCAGCATGTGGCCGGCGTCGCTGATCAGCGCCAGGCTGTTCGACGCCAGGCCGCCGCCGACTTCGAGCGCCAGCACGATGGCGCTGACGCCGAGGGCGACTGCCAGCTTGTGGCTCGGCGCCGCGGGGTGCGCGTGTCCAGCGTGCGCGCTCAGCTTGCTCTCCCGCCGGCGGCGGTACGCGGCGCCGCCCGTCCTTGCTGCCACGCGAGAATTGTAGCACGGGCCGGCGGCCGGCCTGCTGCCGCCGCCGGGCTTCCGGTATCATGCGGACATGGCCCCGCCGGGCGGGAAGCGCCCGGCGCGGGCCCAACCGGGCGCGCTCGCGGCTGCAGACGCCGACGACGGGTGAGGAGGAGGCCGGAGATGGTCGCCACGAGTTTCCGCAATGAGATGCGCGACATGGTGCGACGGCGTCACTGCGTCACGCACCCGCTCACCGAGGCGTGGGCGCGGGGCGAGCTGACGCGCGAGCAGCTGGGCCTGTGGGCGGTCGAGCACTACCACTACACCGGCGACCTCTGGCGCTTCATCGGCCGCATCCTGTCGAACTGCGAGGTGCCGGCCGCCCGCGCCGTCGAGCTGGACAACATGGCCGACGAGGAGAACCCCGAGGACGTCCACAACGATCAGCTCACCGACTTCATCGCCGCCTGCGGCCTCGACCCCCAGCGGGCCATCCAGGTGGACGCGCTGCCCACCACTAAGGCGCTGCGCGACTGGCTGTTCCTGCTCTGCGATCGCCGCACCTGGCAGGAGTCGGTGGCCGGCTTCCACATCGGCATGGAGTCGCAGTTCAACGACATCTGCGCCCGCGTCGTGCCGACGCTCCGCGACCACTACGGCTTCACGCCGACCGAGATGCGCTTCTTCGCCACGCACGTCACCGCCGACCAGGAGCACGGCAGCCGCGCGCTCGACGTGGTGGACCAGTACACGCCGCCGGAGCTGCGGCCGCGCGTGCTCCAGGCCATTTGGGAGGGCACCGAGAAGCGCTGGGGCTACTTCGACGGCGTCTACGTGAAGTACGTCCTCGGCTACAACCTCGGCAACCAGCCGTAGGCCGCCGGCTCAGGTTGCTGTGTAGGTTCGGGAAGCCAAAGCTACACACGATCCGTGGCCGAGGGCTTAGGCTGCCCGACCCCGATGGCGGTGACCCGGCGGCAGCACGCCAGCCGCATTCGGATTCGTCGCTGCCGCAAGTACGCGAATCGGCCCGGACTGCGGGCAGTCCGGGCCGACGTCTTGCTGACGCACGCCGCGCGGTCGAGCCGGCCCCGGCTCACACGGGCAGCGGTGGCGGCACGGACGGCGGCTGCGGCGCCCGCATGGCCGCGAGCTGACGCAGCAGCGCGCCCAGGCCCAGGCAGAGCGCCAGGAACCCGGCCAGCCCGCCGATGAACGGCAAGTGCGTGACGACGTAGAGGACCACCAGCCCGAGCACCACGAGCCAGCGGGGATCGACGGCCGGCACCTCCGCGCGCCCGCGCCGCGCCAGCCCGACCAGCCAGGCGCCGAGCGCCAGGCCGAGCAGCAGCCAGCCCACGTACAGGCCCGCGAGGTACGCCAGGCCGCCGAGGAAGGCGACGGGCAGGCCGATCAGCGTGATCGCGACGAACAGCAGCGCCGCGGGGACGACGAACAGCGCCAGGATACCGACCCCAAAGCTGGGCAGCGGGTGCTCTTGCACCTGGGCCGCCGTGCCCTCCGCGAGGCGCGGCAGGTAGTGGACCAGCAGCACGCCGAGGATGATGCTCCCGACGAGCCAGATCAGCCCGAAGAAGCCGAACAACCCACCGAACGGGTTCTCCCGCTGCTGCTCGCGCGCCTGCTGGGGGCGCTCCTCCGGGTGGAATTGCACGCCCCCAGCGGCCATGCTGGCGGGCAGCGCGCTCTCCTGCGGGCTCGTGTAGTCCAGGCGGCCGTCCACGTGCGCCCCTGGGTCGGCCGTCAGCGTCTCCACGTGGGCGGTGAGGTCGCGGCCCACCGTGCTGCCGAGCGTCAGCGTGCTCGTCGCCACGTCCACGTTGCGCCCGATCGGGCCCAACAGGCTCAGCGTCTGCATCGCGCCCAGGATGCTGCCGCCGACGGCGCCCTGCCGGCCGACCAGCACGGTCTGTCCGGCGGTAGTCGCGTTGCCGTCCACGCGGCCATTGACCGTCACCTGCTGCCCAGCCGCGCGCAGGTCGCCGCCCACGCTCCCGTCCACGGCCACCTGCTGGCCCGCGGTGATCAGGTCGTGCTGGATGGCGCCGCTCACCGTCACCGTTTGCCCGAAGGCGAACACCTCGCCGTTCACCTGCCCGTCGATGGTGATCGTCTGGCCCGTGGCGAAGAGGTCATCGTCGATCGTCGTGCCGGCGGGCACTGTCACGGTGTCCCCGCTGCGAAACTCCATCGCCTGCGCGGGGGTCGTGGCGGCCGCCAGCCCGGCGAGCATCAGGAGCATTACGCCCAGGTGGAGTAGCCAGCGATGAGCGCTGCCGGCGCGCGGGACCGCTCGGCCCCGCTCCGCCGCGAGCGCGGGCGTTGCACCGCCCGGTTGCGAAGTGACGAACGACTTGGACGACATCAGGGTAAGCATGAAGTGCTCCTCTCGCGAGTTACTCGATCTCGGCACGGCGCGGGAGCGTCGGCTGCCACGGGCGACTCAGCACGAGCACCAGGGCGGCGGCCAGCCCGGCCGCGACGAGCGGCGGATCGATCAGGGGCGGCGCGGCCAGCGCGGCGAGCAGCGCCGCTCCCAGATACCAGGCCTGGGCGAGCAGCCAGGCGAGGGCGAGCCCCGCCAGCCCCAGGCGGTTCGCCAGGACGACCAGCAGCTCCAGCGCCGGCAGCGCGACGAGCCAGGCGGCGTAGGCGCCGGCCAGGCCCAGCACGACGAGCGTCGGCCACCAGGACGCTGGCCGGGCGGACGTGTGCGCTGCCCGCCAAGATCCCGCCAGGTCCGCGCGCGCCAGGAAGGCCAGCTCGGCGCCGTCGAGCGCGAGCGCCGCGCGCCACGCCCGCTCCTCGGCCCGGCGGGCCTCGCGTCGCCGCGCGCAGGCGGGGCAGGATGCCGCGTGCGCGGCCACCGCCGCGGCCTCGTCGGCGGCCAGCGCCTCGTCCAGCCAGCGATCCAGTAGCGCGTCGTCAGGACAGCGCATCGGCGGTCACCCCCTCGGCGGCCAGCCGGCCGCGAAGCTGCTCGCGGGCGCGCAACAGGTACACCCCCACCGTGCCGCTGGGCAGGCCGGTCTGCGCCGCGATCTCGGCATACGACAGGTCGTGCAGGTAACGCAGCACCGTGACGAGTCGGTACTGCTCCGGCAGCGCGGCGAGCGCCCGGTGGACGGCCGCGCGCCGCTCGCGGGCAAGCGCGACCCCTTCCGGCGGCGCCTCGTCGGCGGGCAGCGTTGCCAGCGCGGCCTCGCCGGCCGCGCCGCTCACCGTCTGGCGGGCCGCGCGGCCCCGCTCGCGCAGGTAGCTCAGCGCCTCGTTGCTGGCGATGCGCAGCAGCCACGGCCGCAGCGGGCGGCTCGTGTCGACGCTTCCCAGAGCGCGATACGCTTTGTAGAACGCGCCGTTGGCGACCTCCAGCGCCGCCTCGCGGTCGCCGATCAGGCGCAGCGCCGTGGCGTAGACCGCCGCCTGGTGGCGCTCGACCACCTCGGCGAACGCCTCGGCCTGGCCGGCGCGGCAGCGGGCCACCGCGCGCGCGTCGGCATTCGTCTCGGGCTCTACGGCCACGGCCATCGGCGCCCCTCCCCTCGCTCTGGTATAGATACGCCTGGACCGCCCATCGTCTTACAATGGGCGCAGCAAAATAGTGACCAGGAAGGGAGCCGCCATGGAGAGTCTGGCCGAGCGCGCCGAAAGCCGCCTGCTCGCCGTCATCGGGCGCTACGCCGCCGGCGAGGCCGAGGTGGTCCGCGCCTATTTCGCCCGGGAGCACACGCCGGAGGAGCACTTCGACGTGCTGCTGCGCCAGATGGGCCGTGAGCTGCAGACCAGCCAGTGGCTACACCGCGCTGTGCTGATGAACGAGCAGCTCGAGGACAGCGTCGACCGCCATCGCTTCGTGGACTTCCTGGAGCAGATCGCCGACGAGGTGAAGCACTACGCGCTGCTCGCCGACCTGGCCGAGTGGGTGGTCGGCCGCCAGCTGACGCGCGCCGAGGCCACGCAGTACCAGGTGTACGCGGTCTACGATCCGGCGCTGCCCGAGGAGCACCTGCGGCACCCGGCGCTCCCCGAGGCGACGCGCATGGTGGAGTTCATCCGCGAGGCGCACGCGACGCACGGCGCGGAGTTCGCGCACGCTGTCTTGCGGCTGAGTGAGGGCGGGGGGGGCGGCGCGTTCGTCGCGGCGAGCGAGCTAGCCGGCGACGAGTTCCGCGAGCGGCTCGCCGCGGCGATGCGGGCCATCGTGCGCGACGAGCTGGGCCACGGCCCGGGCCGCGTGCGCGCCTTCGCCCGCGAATGGGTGCAGGACGAGGCGACGCTAGAGCGGGCCGAAGCGCTGCTGGCCGCCTACATGGCGCAGCACCTGCGCCTCCGCAACGAGATCTGGCGCAACCCGCTCTCGGAGGAGCGCCTGGCGGCCATCGACCGCGGCGAGATCGCGCCCATGTCCATCGCCGTCCCGGCCTGATAGCAGCGCCGGGCGGGCTATACTGCTCCCAGGTCCGACCAGGAGACGTGTCGTGAACAAGGTCGAGATTCAAGCGGACCTCGCTCGCTTCGAGGCCGACGCACACTACGTGGGGAAGCACTGGGACGAGCTTCTTGCGAAGTATCCCGATCACTGCGTCGCCGTCTACAACCAGCAGGTTGTAGGCGCGGCGAAAGACCCTCGCGAGCTTGTAGAGCAACTTGAGCGCAAGGGGCTGGACCCAGGCAGGGTCTATCGCAAGTGGCTGTCCACTAGTGAGGATCTGCTCATCGTGCCTGCTCTATCGACCGGATGATCCGCGGCTACTTCGAGGGCCCTCCTGGACGACGGCGTCCATTCGTCACCGCGAGACTGGAACTCGCGACGCGCGGTCCAGTAGGTGAAGTCGAGTTCCTGATCGATACGGGCGCCGAGTCCACGATCCTGGGGCCGGTGGATGCATTGTGGCTTCGCATCGACACGAGATTGCTGCCGACCGGTCCACGTACCGTCGGCATCGGCGGCCGCATCGCCACTACCCGCCTCGAAGCGAGACTCCGGCTCGGCGACCGGCCGATCTCGACCGTGCTACGCCTGCTCGCGCCGCGCTCGCGGCGCCAACAGCAAGCTCTTCTAAGCCTTCCCTCGTTGCTCGGCCGTGACGTCCTGCGGCACTTTGCCTTGGTTGTCGAGGAGCGAACCGATCGTGTGTTGCTCCTGGATCCGGACGAGGCAGACGCCCTATCGCTTCCCTAAGGGCTGAGTGAGCGGTGCTATAATCGGCCGCGCGCCGGCCTGGTCGTCCGCGACTTGCCGCTAGAGGAGGGCTCAGCATGGTGCTCTCGCGCACGGTCGGAGCCAGCATCAAGCGCCGCGAGGACCCGCGGCTGGTCACGGGGCAGGGCCAGTACGTCGACGACGTGCGCCTGCCCGGCACGCTGTACATGGCGTTCGTGCGCAGCCCGCACGCGCACGCCCGGCTGGGCCGCATCGACACGAGCGCGGCGCTCCAGCAGCCCGGCGTCGTTGCCGCCTTCAGGCACGCCGACTGCGACCTCGTCCTCACCACCCACGCCGCCCTGAACCCGCAGAAGCCGCCGCCGCCACACCCGGTCCTCGCCCACGACAAGGTCCGCTTCGTCGGCGAGGCCGTGGCGATGGTGCTCGCCGACGACCGCTACGTGGCGCGCGACGCCGCCGACCTGGTGGAGGTCGAGTACGAGCCGCTGCCGGCCGCGGCGTCGATGCAGGCCGCGCTGGCCGAGGGCGCGCCGCTCGTCCACGACGACTTCCCCGGCAACGTGTACCTGAAGATGGAGCGGAACCAGGGCGACTGGGACGAGGCGCGGCGCCAGGCGGCGCGGGTGGTGCGCCTGGACATCTTCAACCAGCGCGTGAACTCGCTGCCGATGGAGCCCCGCGCCGCGCTTGCGGAGTATCGGCGCTACGACGACACGCTGACGCTCTGGTCGTCCAACCAGGTGCCGCACACCCTCCGCAGCGAGGTGGCCAAGCTGCTCGGCATGGCCGAGAGCCGTGTGCGGGTGATCGCGCCCGACGTGGGCGGTGGCTTCGGCTCGAAGCTGAACGTCTATCCCGAGGAGGTGCTGACGGCCTGGGCCGCCAAGCGCCTCGGGCGGCCGGTGAAGTGGGTGGAGGAGCGGCGCGAGAGCCTGCTGACACTCTCGCACGGCCGCGGCCAGATCGACGAGATCGAGGCGGCGGTGGCCGCGGACGGCAAGATCCTCGGCCTGCGCGCCCGCGTCGTCGGCGACCTGGGCGCCCACCTCTTGCTGTTCACGGCGCTGATTCCGGTCCTGACGATCAACATGCTCGTCGGCCCCTACGACATCCCGGTAGTCGCGTCCGAGCTGACGGAGGTGTTCACGCACTGTGCGCCGACGGATGCGCATCGCGGCGCCGGGCGGCCCGAGGCGACGTTCCTGCTGGAGCGGCTGATGGACCGCATCGCCGCCGAGCTAGGGCTTGACCCGGCCGACGTGCGGCGGCGCAACTTCGTGCAGCCGGGCCAGTTCCCGTACACCTCGGTCGTCGGCAGCGTCTACGATAGCGGCAACTACCCCGCCGCGCTCGACAAGGCCTTGCAGGCCGTGGGCTATGAGCAGCTACGCGCCGAGCAGCGCCGGCTGCGCGAGCAGGGCCGCTACCTGGGCATCGGCCTCGGCAGCTACGTCGAGCTGACGGGCGTCGGGCCGTCCCGCGGCTTCGGGGCGCCCGTGTGGGAGGCCGCCGTCGTGCGCGCCGAGCCGGATGGCACGGTGACGGTGATCTCGGGCGCGCCCTCCCAGGGGCAGGGCCACGAGACGAGCTTCGCGCAGATCGTGGCCGGCGAGCTGGGCGTGCCCTTCGAGAGCGTGCGCGTGCTGACCGGCGACACCGCCGTCGGCGTGACGGGCATCGGCACGTTCGGCAGCCGCAGCATGCCCGTCGCTGGCGGCGCGATCGCGGGCGCCGCGGCGCGGGTGCGCGAGAAGGCGCTGCAAGTCGCGGCGGCGCTGCTGGAGGCGGCGCCCGCGGACCTGGAGTACCGCGACGGCCAGGCGCTGGTGCGCGGCCAGCCCGGCAAGGCGGTCACCTTCCAGCAGATCGCCAACGCCGCCTACGCCGCGTTCATGCTGCCGCCCGAGATCGAGCCGGGCCTGGAAGCGACGATGTTCTTCGACCCGCCGAACATGACCTATCCGTTCGGCACGCACGTCTGCGTGGTCGAGGTCGACCCGCGCAGCGGCGCGGTGCAGATCCTGCGCTTCGTCGCCGTCGACGACGCGGGCCGCATCATCAACCCGCTCCTCGCGGCCGGCCAGATCCACGGCGGCATCGCCCAGGGCATCGGCCAGGCGCTGTACGAGGAGATCGTCTACGACGACGAGGGGCAGCTACAGACCGCGTCGCTGATGGACTACGCGCTGCCGACCGCCGACAAGGTGCCGCACTTCGAGCTGGACCGCACGGAGACGCCGGGGACGACGAACCCGCTGGGCGCGAAGGGCATCGGCGAGGCCGGCACCATCGGCAGCACCCCGGCCGTGGTCAACGCCGTGCTCGACGCCTTGCTCCCCTTCGGCGTCACGCACATCGACATGCCGCTGAAACCGGAGCGCATCTGGCGAGCGATCCGGGGGCGGTCGGCGGCGGGGCAGGACGCTGCTGTCGTGGCGGCCGCCGAGGAGGCGCCGGGCACGGCGGAGCCCAGCCACGTGCCGCCCGGGCAGGAGGGGCGCTAGTGAAGCTGCCGATTCGCGTCACGGTCAACGGCGCGGCGCAAGCCCACGAGGTCGAGCCGCGCCTGTTGCTCGTCCACTACCTGCGCGACGTGCTGGGCCTCACCGGCACGCACGTGGGCTGCGACACCAGCCAGTGCGGCGCCTGCACGGTCCTCGTGGACGGCGCCGCCGTCAAGTCCTGCACCGTGCTGGCCGTCCAGACTGACGGCTGCGAGATCACCACCATCGAGGGACTAGCGGAGCTGGGGCCCCCTCCCCCAACCCCCTCCCCCCAAGAGGGGGCGGGGGCGTCCCCGCAGCCCGCGCCCGCCTCGTCCTCCCCCCTTTCCCCCCAGGGGGGAGAGGGGGGCAGGGGGGAGAGGGGTCTACACCCCCTCCAGCAAGCCTTCTGGGACCAGCACGGCCTCCAGTGCGGCTACTGCACGCCGGGGATGATCATGGCCGCCTACGACCTCTTGCGCCAGCAGCCGCAGCCCTCCGAGGAGGAGATCCGGCACGGCCTGGAGGGCGTGCTCTGCCGCTGCACCGGCTACCAGCACATCGTGGCGGCCGTCCAGCAGGCGGCGGAGCAGCTTCGCGCCCGCACGGCGCCGGCCAAGTAGGGGAGGGGCCGATGTTTCCGCGTGCGTTCGAATACGTGGCGCCCGCCACCCTGGACGAGGCGCTGGCCCTGCTGGCCGAAGACCCCGACGAGACGCGAGCCCTGGCAGGAGGCCACAGCCTGCTGCCCCTGATGAAGCTGCGGCTGGCCGCGCCGCGGCGGCTGGTCGACCTGCGCCACCTGCGCGGCGCGCTCGGCGGCGTCGGCGCGGCAGGCGACAGCGGCGCGGAGGTTACCGTCGGCGCGCTCACCACGTACCACGCCCTGGCCAGCCATCCCTTGCTCAGCGAGCGCTATCCCGTGCTCTGCGAGGTCGCGGGCGCGATCGGCGACCTGCAGGTGCGCAATTGCGGCACGCTCGGCGGCAGCCTGGCGCACGCCGACCCGGCCGGCGACCTGCCGGCGGTCGTGCTCGCGCTGGACGCCCGGCTGGAGGCGGCGAGCCGGGGCGGCGCCACCCGTCGCCTCGACGCGGCCGAGTTCTTCCGCGGCGCCTATACCACGGCGCTCGCGCCCGGCGAGCTGCTGACGCGCGTCCACTTGCCCGCCCTGCCGGCGCGGACCGGCGCGGCCTACGCCAAGTTCCGCAATCCCGCCAGCGGCTATGCCGTGGTCGGGATTGCCGCGTGCGTGGGCCTGGGCGAGGACGGTCGTGTGGCGACCGCGCGCGTGGGCGTGACGGGCGTGGGCGAGGTCGCCTACCGCGCGCGCGACTGCGAGGCGGCACTGATCGGCCAAGAGCCGTCGGCGGAGCGCCTGCACGAGGCCGCGGCGCGCGCCGCGGCCGGCGTCGAGCCGCTCGACGACGTGTATGCCTCGGGCGAATACCGGACCTACCTGACCGGCGTCTTCGCCGAGCGCGCGCTGAGCCGCGCGCTGGAGCGCGCGCGGGGCGCCGCCTGAGCGCGCCCCGTCGGGTAACTTGGTAGCGGTAAGGGGCGCGGTGCTATGCTGAAGCGGGCAGCAAGGGCCTGGCCGCTCGCTTGGCACGGCGCTTGCGTAGTATTGGTCCCGAGCGAGGTAGCGCGCGACGCGGCGGCTCGCCACTAGTCGCCTCGCCTGACCCGCGCTGCCGACCCCCGCTGTGGGAGAAATGGCATGCCCGGCATCAGCGAAGAGCTTCTGGCGACCGTCGAGCGCGTGGTCCGGATCACCGCCACCGTGCTCGCCGCCTACTTCGTGGCCCTGTGGATCGCGGCTATCTGGTGGACGTTCCGCGACATTCGTTCTCGCACCAACGATTTCCTGCTGCAAATGGCTGCCACGCTGCTCGTCACGGTATTCAGCTTGCCCGGCCTGTTGATCTACTTCATCCTGCGCCCGCCGCGCACGCTCGCGGAGCTATACGAGGAGTCGCTCGCCGAGGAGGCCATGCTGCAGGAGATCCAGGTGCAGTCGGCCTGCCCGGCCTGCAAGCAGCACGCCGAGCCGGACTACATCTTCTGCCCCTGGTGCCAGACGCGGCTCAAGCGGCTCTGCGTGCGCTGCGAGCGCCCGCTGCTCCTGCGTTGGCGCAACTGTCCCTACTGCGGTCAGGTGGCGGTGCCCACGCCCTCGATGTCGGGCAGCGGCGCGCCGCCGCAGGCCGTGCCCACGGCCACCGCCGCCGGCCAGATCGCCCCGCCGCCCGACGCCCGCTCGGCGGCGCGCACGCGCGAGCTACGCGCCTAGCGCGGTGTCCCTGCTGCCCGGCTGGATCATCCCGCAAACCGCTGCGGGCTTGGCCCCGCGCTCCACGCGGTACCCGACTGCCCACGCTGCCCACCGGTCCGTGCCCCACCGCTTCGCCGACGCGCGCCCAATACCGACCACGCCTCGGCATCTGGTCAAGGATGGCGCGCAAGTGTGCCCCACGGCTACGGACCGACCCCGGAACCCGCTCATACCGAAGCCGGCGGTGGAGTTCCCGTACCCCCCTCCCCTTGGGAGAGGGTAGGGGTGAGGGCGCGCCCCAGTAGGCGAACCGCTGGGCCGGATCCGGTATCAGGTGTTCGCCGGCCGGTCGGCGAGCGTGACGGGCACCGTCCGTTCCTGGCCATTGCGGACGACGGTCAGCTGGATCGTGTCGCCCGACTTGTGCTTCTGGACGTACTTCGGCAGCGCCGCCTCTTCGGTCAGCTTCTGGCCGTCCACCGCCGTGATGATGTCGCCCTGTTGCAGTCCCGCTTTGGCGGCGGGCGAATTCGGCGCGACCCGCTGCACCAGCACCCCTTGCGTGCCCGTCGAGCGAAGCTGGCGGGCGCTGGCCCCGCCCGCCCACTGGAAGGCGATGCCGATGTACGGATGCACGGCACGGCCGGTCGTCGCGAGCTGGTCGGCCACGGGCTTCGCGCTGCTGATGGCGATCGCGAAGCCGATGCCCTGCGCCGGCACGCCCGGCTCGGCCATCCCCGCAATCATCGTGTTGATGCCGATCACCTGGCCGCTCATGTCCACGAGCGGCCCCCCCGAGTTGCCCGGGTTGATGGCCGCGTCGGTCTGGATCGCGTCGTACAGCACGGCGCCCGGCTCGCCCTGGTCGCCGGTCGGCTCCTGAATGCTCCGGCCCAGCGCGCTCACGACCCCAGCGGTGACGGTGGGGCCGCCGGGCAGGCCGAGCGCGTTGCCGATCGCCACGACGGCGTCGCCCACGCCAAGCTTGTCGGAGTCGCCTAGCGACGCGGCCGGCAGGTTGTCGCCCTGGATCTGAATGACCGCCAGGTCCGTCTCGGGGTCCGTCCCGAGGACGCGCGCGTCGAACGTGCGGCCATCCGGGAGCGCCACGGCCATGTCGCGCGCCCCCGCCACCACGTGGTGGTTGGTCAGGATGTGCCCCTGTTGATCGTAGATGATGCCCGAGCCGATGCCGGTCCGGGTGCCGCGCGGGTTGCCCAGGATGTCTCGGCCTGCCGCGCCCTGGTCGGTGACGATCTGGACCACCGCCGGCTTCACCCGGTCCACCACCTGGCGGACGGAGAGCCCGCCGGCCCTCGCCCCCACCGCGCTCGCGGACGCGCTGCCCGGCGCGGCGCTCGTCGGCCCCGCGTTTCCCGGTGCCGTCCTCGCCGGCGCGGCGCTCGTCGGCGTCGCCCCTGGGCGCTGCGCGGCGACCGGTTGAGCCGTCGGCGGCGAGGCCGCGGGCGGCGCGGTCGGCGCCGCGACGGTCGGCGTCGCCGGTGCCGGCTGACCGCCCCCGTTCGCGCGCGCCGGCCCGAGCAGCTCGCACCCGGGGCCGCCGATGAGCAAGAGCGCTAGGGCCCCTCCGAGCCAGAACCGCTGCCGGTCCATCGTCGTCTCCCATCACTGTGCGCGGCGTGTGCCCCCAGATGCACGTCGCGTACCGGCGGCGTAGCGAAATGCGTGGGCCACGCCACCAACCGGGCGGTTCCGCCCCGGAGTAAGAGTGAAATCCTGCCCGGCCCGTCCCCGAAACCTATCACGAAAATATCACGGCGCGCGATAATCGTGATAACGTGGCGCGGTGACCGCGTGCAGTGGCCCAGGGAGTGCCGCGGAATGGCGACGTCGAGGCGCGGGGCAAGGGGCGCGCTGGCGCTGTCGATGATCGGGCTCGCGCTGGCGCTTGCCAGCGCGGGCGGCGTCGGAGCCGCGCCCGCGCCGCAGCTGGTCGCGACGGCCACGCCAACGCCCAGCGCCGCGATGGCCACGCCGGTCGGCGCGCCGTCGGGCGTTTCGCACGGCCTCGTCCTGCCACCCACGGCCACGCCGCTCGCGCTGCTGCCGGGCGGGCCGGCCGCCGCCAGCCCCTTCGCTACCAGCTCGGCGCCGGCCGGGGCCGCCCCCTATGCGCCGCTCGCGGGCAGCCTGGAGGTGGCTCCGCCGGCCCAGCCCGTCCCGGGCGCCACGGTGCTCGTCGTCCCGCCCGGCGCGACGCTCGTCACGCCGACGTTCACGGCCACGCCGCTCGCGGCGCTGCCCGCGCCGGGCATCCCGGCGGCCGGCATCCCGCACGTCCTGCCCCCGCCGCTGCCCACGGCGACCGCGACGCCCACGCCCACCAGCACGCCGACCATTACCTCGACGCCCACCCTCACGGCCACGCCGACGGTCACCCCGACGCCCACGCCGTCGATCCACGCGCCCACCAACCTGCGCGTCGTGTCGTCCGGGCCAGCGGCGGGCATGTACACGATCGCCTGGGACCCGGGCAACACCGAGACAGTCACGGAGTACCACGTGCAGGCCGTCGGCGCCGGCGGTGAGACGCGGCCCCTGTTCACGGTGCCGGGCAGCGGCAGTCAGGCGGTGCTCCAGGGACTCGACCCGTCGATCGGGTACAGCCTGGTGCTGCGGGCCGTCGACGTGATGGGCCGCGAGAGCGCCCCGTCCAACGTGGCGCAGACGGCGGTGGCCCCGACGGCGACGCCCATCACGCCGCCCTTCGGGGGCGGCCAGCCCTACGGTCCCGGCGGCCAACCCTATGGCCCGGGGGTCGTCCCGCCGGGCACCACCCAGCCGCCCGCCGCTCCCTACGGCCCGACCACGCCCGGCGGCGCGGCGCCCTACGGCGCACCGCCCGCGCCCTACGGCGCTCCCACCTCGCCCTTTGCCCCCAACCGGCCCGGGCTGCCACCCGTCTATCCGCCCGGCGTCAGCGCGCCGCCGTCGGGGCTCGTGCCCTCGCCCACCCCCCTGGGCTATCTGCCGCCGGCCGCCGCCCCGTCGATCTACAGCGACCCCTACGCGCCCCGCTGACCCCTGGCAGCGACGGCCCGCCGACGCGCCCCGGCGCACCACCACCCCGCCTTGACACGCCCCAGGCAGCCGCCTACCATCGCTTCGAGCGGCCTTGCGGCGCGGCCACCCGCTGGTGACCCCGCTGCTGCGCGGCGACGCTTGCTCCCGCGGCGACTCGCGGGAGCGCCAAGGATCGCGCGCGGGCGCCCAAAGCGGTTTGGCCACGCCAACCTGCACCGACGCCCGCTGAACTCGCTGGGAGGATGCTCGTGCTGTTCGATCTGAGCCACACGATTGCCACCGGCATGATGCAGGTCGCCTCGCTCACCCCGGTCGAGGTCTGCCAGGTCAGCTTCCTCAGCCAGGGCGCGCGGACGAACAGCCAATCGCTCCGCCTCAGCGGCCACTCGGGCACGCACGTCGACGCGCCCGTCCACGTCATCGATGGCCTGGCGAGCATCGACTCGTTCGCCCCGGACCGCTTCGTCGGGCCGGGCGTCGTCCTGCCGCTCGCCAAGGGGCCGCGCGAGAGCATCGACGCGGCGGACCTGGAAGCGGCCGGCAGCGGCCTCGTGCGCGCGGGCGACATGGTCGTGCTGTGGACCGGCTGGGACGGCTACTACGGCGAGCAAGCCTACCTCGACGACTATCCGGCCCTCACCGTCGACGCCGCGGACTGGCTGCTCGACCACGGCGTCCGGCTGCTCGGGCTGGACTTGCTCTCGCCCGATCTGCCGCCCGTGCGCCGTGCCCCCGACGCGGGGCTGCCGGTCCACCAGCGCTTGCTTGGCAACGACGTGCTGATCGCCGAGAACCTGACGGGCCTGGCGCCGCTCGCCGGCCGCCGCGTGCGTCTCTCCGCCCTCCCGATCAAAGTCGCCGCGGGCGACGGCGCCCCCGCCCGCATCACCGCCGAGCTGGCCGAGTAACCGCGTAGCTAGCCGCCCAGGTTAGGGCGCAGGCCTGAGCGGGTTCTCCCAGCGAAGCCCCGGGAAGCGGGCAAAATCGCCGTCTGTTGAGCAGAGTAGCAGACCGTGCTCAATGGCAAGCGCGGCCAGGTGCGCGTCGGGCACGAGGTTGGATCGGCCCTCGGCCTGGGCAAGCAGCGACCCGAGCACCGCGCGATGCCGCTCGGTCGGTTGCGGAATCCAGACCGGCGCGCACTCGAGCCACGGTTCGACTTGCTGCCAGGCGCGATTCAGGGGGAGCGGCTGCGTGAATACTCGCGGGTTCGAGACCAGCCGGACAAAAGCTAAGAGCGCGGGCCAGGGCAGCCCCACCCTCGCCGTGCCGTTGAGCTGCCCGTCCAGCCAATCGCGCGCGGCATCGTGCTGCGCAAAGCTTGCGACGTGCGCGTAGATCAGCAGGTTCGTATCTACCAAGATCACCGGTACGCGTCGCCCTCGGCCACCGCGAGCGCCTCGGACACGTCGTCGATGCTCCCGGCTAGACAGCGACCCAGCGGCACTGATGGGGTGCGATAGTCGGGGCGTGGCCGCGGCGCATCTAACTCTGCCAGCCCGCGCCGCAGGGCAGCGTTAACCGCTTCCTTGAAGGTTAGGCCGCGCGTGTCCTGGATGCGACGCAGCGCGGCAGCTACGTCGTCGTCGAGTGTTAGCGTCGTTCTCATACATCAGAGCATAAGTATCATGATGTTTTGATGTCAATAGCCCGATCGACACGCGGAGCGCCATCCGCCACCGTGGAACCCAATGAGAGCGAGCGGGCATCGCCTCCTGCCCGGGCGCGCTGCCGCTTACTCGACCTGCGCGAAGAGCGCCTCCGGCTCCATCAGGCGCGAGATGAGGTGCTGATCGTGGGCTAGCTCGGCCAGCATTTGCACCGCCGCGCGGTTTGGCGGGAGCCCGTAGGGCAGCGGATCGTCGCCGACGATCGCGCGCCGGCTGGCGAGCGCTTCCGCCTCGCGGCCCGGCGCCTCGCCGGCGCGTAGTCGCGCCAAAAACTGCTCCTTGCTCCCCACGAACGCCTCGTAGAGGGCGCGCGCGATGCCCGGCTCGCGCTCCAGCAGCGTGTCCCGCACGACGACCGTGTGGTTGATCGGGTACACGCCCGTCCGCGCGGACCAGGCCGCGGCGGCCCCAGCCGCATCCGGGATGAGCGGCCGCACGTCGGGCGAGTCCACCGCGCCCGCGCCGATCGCCGCGTCGAGCGCCCCCTCGGCGAGCAGTGTGGCCATCTGCGCGCCGGCAGGCGCCGCCTCCACGTTGCGCGGCGGCCGGTACTCCTGCACGTGCTCCTCGTCGAAGACCACCCAGGTCACGCGGTCGAGGTCCACGCCATGCTCGCGCGCCAGGATGCCCCGCGCCCATACGCCTGTGGTCACGGTATACGCCCGCACGCCGACGCGCTTCCCCTCCAGGTCCTTGGGGCGCTGGATGCCGGCCTTCACGTGGTACGCGAGCGCGTCGTGGTGGAACCCCCGCACGGGAAACACCGGGATCGCGGTGAACGGCTTGCCGCGCTCGCGGGCGACCAGATAGGTGCTGAGCGCCATCTCGCAGACGTCGAACTCCAGGCCGCGCACCATGCGGCGGAACGCCGCGATGATCGGCGAGACCTCGACGAACGACAGTGCGAGGCCCGAAGGCCGAACGCCTCCCTCTTTGAGCGCGGCGGTGTGGGGATAGCTCCCGATCACGGTCGTGAGCGTTTGCACGTCGCTGGCTCGCGCCATCGGCTCAGCCCTCCTCGGATGTGTCGCGCGCCGCGGCCGCGCGCGGCCCCCCGGCGTCGGGCGCCGGGCGGCGTGCTGCTGCCAGCCGGTCGACCAGCTGGCGCTCGCGGGGGTTGTCGCCGGGCGTATAGTAGCGGCGGCCCGCCAGACGGTCCGGCAGGTGCTGCTGCTCCACCACGTTGCCGGCGTAGTCGTGAGCGTAGCGGTAGCCCTTGCCGTAGCCCATCGTGCGCATCAGCCCGGTGGGCGCGTTGCGCAGGTGCAGCGGCACCGGCTGGTCGAGGGTGCGCTGCACGTCCTCGCGGGCGGCGCCGTAGGCGGTAAGGGCCGAGTTGCTCTTGGGCGCGAGCGCCAGGTACAGCGCGCACTCCGTCATCGGCAGGTAGCCCTCCGGCAAGCCGACGAAGTGTACGGCTTGCTGGCAGGCCGTCGCCACGACGAGCGCCTGGGGGTCGGCCAGCCCCACGTCCTCGGCGGCCAGGATCACCATGCGCCGCACGATAAATAGCGGGTCCTCGCCCGCCTCGATCATCCGCGCCAGCCAGTACACCGCGGCGTCGGGGTCGGAGCCGCGCAGGCTTTTGATGAACGCCGAGATCACGTCGTAGTGCTCGTCGCCCGCGCGGTCGTAGCGCAGGGCACGCCGCTGGAGCGCCTCGGCGACCAGCGCGGCGGTGAGGTGTCGCGTGCCGCGCGCGTCCGGCTCGGCCGACAGCGCGGCCAGCTCGAGCGCGTTGAGCGCCACGCGGGCGTCGCCGCCCGCTGCGGCCAGTAGCTGCGCGCGGGCGGCCGGCTCCAGCGTCACGCGCAGCGCGCCCAGCCCCCGCTCCGCGTCCGCGAGCGCGCGATCGACGATCTGGCCCAGCTCCGCCTCGTCCAGCGCCTCCAGCCGCACGACCCGGCAGCGCGACAGCAGCGCGTTGTTCACCTCAAACGACGGGTTCTCGGTGGTCGCGCCGATCAGCACCACGTCGCCCTGCTCCACCGCGTGCAGCACGGCGTCCTGCTGGCCCTTGTTGAAGCGGTGGATCTCATCCACGAAGAGGATGCTGCGCTGGCCCGCGCGGCGGAGCGCCCGCGCCTCCTCGATGGCTTTCCGCAGGTCGGCCACCCCGGCCGTCACCGCCGACACGCCGAAGAAGCGCGCGTGAGTGGTGCGCGCGATGACCTGCGCCAGCGTCGTCTTGCCGCTGCCCGGCGGCCCCCAGAGGATGAGCGACGGCACCTGGTCGGCCTCGACCGCCCGCCGCAGCAGCCGGCCCGGCCCCAGCACCCGTTCCTGGCCCACGAACTCGTCCAGCGTGCGCGGCCGCATCCGCGCGGCCAGCGGCGTGCTTGGCGAGTGCTGAGTGCTGAGTGCTGAGCGCTGAGCCGGGGGCGCGGTGTCAGTCGCCGCGTCGGCGTCCGGCGCGCCGAAGAGTGGCTGATCGGTCTTGCGCGCTCGCCCCGCCACTCGCCCACTCCTCGCCCCGCTGACTGCCATCGGCCTACGCAGCACTCAGCACTCAGCGCCCGCCTACTCCGCACTCAGCACTCACTACGGACTGTACACCTCGCTCGCGATCGCGACGAGCGGCTGGTTGCCGGGGCTCTGGACGAGCGCGCTGCCCGCAAAGCCGTCGGGGAGCGCCGACTGCCGCTGCTGGTAGAAGCTGCGCGTGCCCCCGGCCGGGACCGTGTCCTCCTCGCGCGCCACCTGGTTGCCCGCCGCATCGTAGTAGGTTACCCGTGCCGTCGCCGGCACGCTGTTCGGGTTGTAGACGAGGATGCCCGTGTTCCAGCCATCGTTCGTCCGCGCGACGTACGGCAGCGCCAAGGTTGGCCCGCTCGGCGCGCTCGCCAGGTAGTTCATCGCCGCCGTGGACTGGGGGTTCATGATGTTCGCCAGCACCAGCAGCGGCGTGCCATCGCTGGAGGCCACCGACGCTACGCCCATGAAGTTGTCGGGCAGCTGCTGGTTGGCCGGCTGGTAGAACACGGCCGCCGCGCCGGGCGCGATTGGCGCGCTCTCCGTCCACGTCCCGGGCCCGTTGAGCCGGGTGTACGTGACGGTGGCGGTGGTCGGCGCCGTGCCCGTGTTCTGCACCTGCAGGCCCGTGCTCCACCCCTGATAGTTGCGGAGCACGAACGGCGCGAGCGTGCTGGGCACGCCGGCCGGCGCCGGCACGTAGCTCACCGCCGCGCCCTCCGTCTTGACCTCGTTCACTACCGCCACGATCTGGCTGCCGTTGGTCGCGCGGATCACCGCCGACCCGACGAAGCCGGAGGGTAGCTGCGGGTGCTGGAACTGCGAGAACGACTGCGAGCCGAGCGGCGGGATCGTCGCCGTGTCCGTCCAGGTGTGCTGGCCGCCGTTCGCGCTGTAATAGGCGATCTCCACCTGGGCCGGCGCCCCGTCCACGTTCTGCACGTGGACGATGGTGTCCCAGTTGTTCAGGTCCTTGATCACCAGCGGCGCGTAGAGCGTCGTGCCCCCGCCGGGCTGCGCGGTGTAGGCCATGCGGTCCATGTCGGCCCGGTCCTCGTGGACGAGCACCGCCACCGGCTGGTTCGCGTTGACCACGCCGCTGCCCACGAAGCGCGCCGGCATCCCGTCGAAGCTGGCCACCGGGTACACCGCCTTGCCGTAGGCCGGCAGCGCGAAGCTCTGCGACGCCTGCGCGCTCCCGTCGCGGTTGAACAGGTCGATCGAGCCGCTCACCGGCACGCCGTTCGGGTTCTGCACGACCAGCGTTGACGACCAGCCCTCGTAGCCGCGCAGCACCACGGGCAGGTACTGGCGCGTCGCCGGCGCCGCGGGGCCGTTGTAGCTCGCCGCCTTCGGCTTGGGCACCGGCGTCGGCGTGGGCTTCGGCACCACCGTCACGGGCTGCACCCAGGGTGGCGATGGCCCGTCCAGCCAGTTGAACGTCACCTCGACCCAGTCGTTCGCGGTCATCCCCAGATCGTCCCAGAACGTCCCGTCGGCGATGTCCAGCGCCGTGGGCAGGGTAATGAAGCGGCCGAACTGGTCGCGGCCCTGGTTGTGGTTGCTGAAGAACGCGGCTTGCGCCTGGGGCATCCACCGCTGGAGGTCGGCGAACAGCTCCCGGCTGGGGTCCCAGTAGTCGTCGCGGATGTTCCACGGCCCGAGGTCCCAGACGGGCACCGTCGCGCTGCGGCCCTTGTAGTGGATCGTGACCGTATAGTCGCTGCCGCCCAGCTGGTTGAGCACGCGGCGCGACGGCAGGGCGACGAAGTGGTCGTTGGGCTCGATGAGGTGGCCGTTGGCCGTCCGCGCGCCGACCAGGCCCTCGCGCGTGGCCCAGACGCGCAGCGTCGGGGGCACGGCCGTCGGGGTGGCCGCCGGCGACCCGAAGGGCGCGGCGCCCGATGCGCTCGCGGGTACGGCGAACGGCGACGCTTGCGCCTCGGCAGCCGCCAGCCGCAGGCGGTCGGTCCGCAGCCCGAAGCTCGCGGCGCGCACCCGCGGCCCGGCATCGCCCGTGCCATCGCCCAGCAGCGTGAGGCGGTACGTGAGGGCGGTCGCGGTCGTGTCCAGGTCCGCGGGTGCGCCGCCCGGCTCGACCTCGATCCAGGGCGTCCAGCGCCCGTCCGCCGCGCGCCCGCGCACCTCCAGCACCGCCTCCGCGCCGGGGGGCAGGTCGGCGTCCAGCGTGGCCTCCACGCGCGAGGCCGGCCGCGCGAGCGGCAGCGCCTCCGACGTGTACAGGCCAAAGGCCGCGCGGTCCGCGTAGGCGCGCGGCCGTTCGTCGGCGCTGAGCGCCGCGCTGTCGGCGAGCACAAGGCTCCCATCCGGCTCGCGGCGCACGCTCTGAAGCGTGCCCTCGGCGAAGTCGGCGGCGATCGCCTGGGCCGGCTCGTCGGCCGTCCCGGTGTCGCTGGGATCACCGCGCCCGCCCGCCCACAGGCTCGCGGCAACCAGCACCGCGCCCAGCACCAGTAGGCTGACGAGTCGCGCCCGCGTCCAGGCGTTGTTAGGCTGGCCGCGCGGCGCGCGGGGAGAAGTCTTGTCCCGTGGCGAGGTCGCGCCCTCCTGCAAGGCGATCAGCGAGGGGAGGCGCCAGGTATCTGCGCTCCCGCCAGAGCAACCGCCCGGATCCGCGGCCCGCGGGCTCGGGCGATGCCCGACCCGCGACGACGTGCCGCCGTGCGGCAGGCCCCCGCTGGGTGGCCCGCGCGCTGCCGAGCGTGCGCCGTGTCCGTCGCTGCGCCGCGAGATGCCGTCTCGTCTCTCACCGCACCAGCGCCCATTGTAGGGGCCGCTCCGCGCGGGGCGCAAGCGTCGGGGCGTTGCGATAGGCTCTCAGCTTGACGCGCCCCGACCGGCCGCCTACCATACTGCACTGCCACCCACCGCGAAGGTTGGAGGGAGGAGGCTGGCATGGCTGCCACTGACCCGACCGTGGACTACGAGGCGCGGCGCGAGGCACTGCGCCAACGCTATCTCCAGCCCGGCGCGGCGCCCGCGCCCACGAGCGCCCGCGGCATCAACCACCTCGTGCTGATCTGCTCCGACATCGAGCGCACCATTCAGTTCTACACCGAGGTGATGGGCTTTCCGCTCGTGCGGCTGTTCCAAAATCGTGACCTGGCCAGCTCGACCCACTTCTTCTTCGACGTGGGCCACGGCAACCAGCTCGCCTTCTTCGACTTCCCCGAGCACCCGATGCCGCCCACGCGGGAGTCGGTCGGCGGCATGCACCACGTCGCCATCTCGGTGGCGGCCGAGCAGTTCGCCGCCATCCGCGCGCGAGTTGAAGCGCGGGGCATCGCCAACGTCGGCCCCGCGCAGGTAGCCGACCATGCGCTGTACGTTCACGACCCGGACGGCGCCTTGCTGGAGATCACCACCAGCCCCCTCCCCGCGGACTCCTGACGTGGCCGTGGCCAAGGACCCACCAACCTGACGACACGCTAGCCTGGCTTGACTGCCCGCGCCAGCACGGCCGGCATCGGCACCTCCAGCGTCGCCCCGTGCTGGTAGGCCGCGCCAGCGGCGCGCACGGCTGCGCCGATGGCCGCGAGCGCCGCTGGCGTCTGCGCGCGCAGCAGTCCCGCCGTGCGCACCGTGCCGTGCTGCATCGCCGCGAAGAACTGGTCGGGCGAGTCCAGGCGCCACACCTGCGGCAGCTGGCCGACGGTCGCGTCGCGGAAGCCTACCGCCTCCAGCGCGCGGCGGCACTCGGCGGCGTCGCTGAAGCGGAAGAACGGCGGCGCGGGCGGCAGCGCCACGTCCGGGTCGCCGTGCGCCTGCACCGCCCGCAGGATGATGTCGAACCCCACCGCCTGATCCGGTGTCGCCCAGACCGTGAACGCCACCCGCCCGCCGGGCCGCAGCACGCGATATGCCTCGGCGAGCGCCTGGTCGGGCCGCTCGAAGTGCAGCAGGCCGTAGGCAATCGTCACGGCGTCGAAGGTCGCGTCGGGAAACGGCAGCGCGTCCGCCTCGCCCTCCCGGAACGTCACCCTCGGATAGCGCCGCTGGGCGGCCGCAACCATCACCGCCGAGAAATCCACGCCGGTCGCCCGCGCGCCGCGTGCGGCCGCCGCGGCCGCCACGTAGCCCGGTCCGCTCGCCACATCGAGCAGCGTCACCCCGGGCCCCGCGCCCACCGCGTCCAGCAGCGGCCCCACGCTCTGGCTCGTCAGCGCGCCCCAGTGCTCGGCATACGCCTCGGCCGCGCCCTCCCAGCCGGCGTGCTCGAAGTCCCGAAAGCCGCTCGACGCATCCATCACGTCACCTCCTGTCTGACCAGGATAGCCTGCCGCCACCCCGCGAGCCGCCCTCCCACCATCGCCGCCCGCCACCCTCCCCGGACGACCGCCCCTCGCCAATGCCATCTCTTGTAGGGGCGCTGCTCGCCGCGCCCTGCCCGGTCGGCCAATCGGGCCGGTGTCATATCGAATCCGGTAAGGGACGTCCCTCCTCTCCCCTTGGGAGAGGGCCGGGGTGAGGGCGCGCCCCAGTAGGGCAACCGCCGGGTCGGAGCAGCCCGGCGGTTGCCGACCGCTCACCCAAGCTGCAAACCACTATAGAGAGGCCGCGAGGCGCGCAGCCGAGCGGTGGCCGTCCGGCACGACGTGGTCGCCGGCATTCCCCGTACACGCCTCCCCCCGCGCCCGCCGCCTGCGCCCGGCCCGGGGCACTCCCCCGCCGGCCCGGCCCGCGGCGGAGCGTCCGGGGGAGTATCGTACGGGGCAAACGATGCGATCTTCCGCGCCCGACCCGCCCGCCCGGTCCCGCGCCCGGCCTAGCAATTAACCACCCGGGAAGGAGCATCGTTTGACCGTTCCTCGGCTAAACTCACGCCCCTGCGGGTGGGCCAACGGCGCGCTCGCGGGCGTCGCTACGACGCGCTTCGAAAGCGCGGGGGCCGCCCGAGGCGGCACGGGCGCTAGCGCCCGCCTGCCCCGCATGGTACAGTCCGACGCCGGGCCCGCGCGGGCCACGCGGCGAGTCGGCGGTGGGGAGCAGGCGCATGGCGCTCGAGTACGACGGGATCGTCATCGGGGCGGGCCACAACGGCCTCATCTGCATGGGCTACCTGGCGCGGGCCGGCCTGAAGATGCTCGTCGTCGAGCGGATGGTCGAGCTGGGCGGCGGCCTCGACGCCCACGAGGATCCCAAGGCGCCCGGCTTCTGGCACAACATCCATTCCGTCTTCCACCGCGGCGCCAAGGGCCTTCCGTGGTTCGACGACCTCGGCATGGCCGACTTCGACGTGGAGTACGTCGCGCCCGAGCTAGGCGTGTCGATGCTGCTCCCCGATGGTCGCAGCCTCCGCTGGTACGCCGACCTCGACCGGACCTGCGCGTCCCTCGCCGAGTTCTCGGCCGCCGACGCGCGCGCCTTCCGCGAGATTCACCAGCGCTTCCGCCCCGTCGTCCAGCAGATCATCTTCCCCGAGACCTACGCGCCGCCGGTCCCGTTCGCGGAGAAGCGCGAGCTGTTGGAGCGCAGCGAGGTGGGCCGCGAGTACCTGCGCTACGCCGACCGCAGCCTCGAAGACTTCATCCTCGACCACTTCGAGAACCCGCAGGTCCAGGCGTTCATCGCCTTCCTCGCCGTCATGCGCGGCTTCGAGATCGACGCCCACGGCCTCGGCTTTCTCGTGCCGGGGATGATCGCCTGGGGCGTGAACCCCCAGCTCTGCAAGGGCACCTCCCACCACCTTGCCGACCAGCTGGCCAACATGGTGGTCGCGGCCGGCGGCGACGTGATCGAGGCGAACGGCGTCGAGCGCATCCTGGTCGAGGATGGCCGCGCGGCGGGCGTGCTGCTGGCGGACGGCACCGAGGTGCGCGCCAGGAAGTTCATCGCCAGCAACGTGAACCCGCAGGAGACGTTCCTGCGGCTGGTGGGCGAGGACGCGATCGCGCCCGACTTCGCCCAGCGCGTTGGCGGCTTCCGCTACTCGCCCACCACCCCTATCTTCGCCGTCAACCTCGCGCTCCGCGAGCCGCCGCGCTACACCGCCGCCGCGCGCTGCCCCGACGTCGACCGGACGTGCATGTACATCGTCGGGCTGGACGAGTACCAGGACGTGCGCGACCTCTACGCCGACTGCCGCGCCGGCCGGCTCCCGCGCAAGCCCTTCATGAACGGCGCCTGCCTCACGGTCCATGACCCCTCGCAAGCGCCGCCGGGCATGCACTGCGCCTTCACCTGGCAGCTCGCCCCCTACGACCTGGCCGATGGCGGCCCAGCGCGCTGGGACGCCATCCGCGAGGAGTTCCTGGAGCGGCAGCTGGCGCGCTGGCGCGAGTACGCGCCGAACCTGGACGAGCGCAACATCATCGCGAGGTCGTCGACGACACCGCTCGACATCGAGCGCCACGACCCGAACATGCGCCGCGGCGACTGGATGGTGGGCGAGCTGAACGCCGAGCAGGCGCTCGACAAGCGCCCCCTGCCCGAGCTGGCCCAGTACCGCACGCCGATCGCGGGGCTGTACCTCTGCGGCTCGTCGTGCCACCCGGGCGGCAACATCACCGGCGCGCCCGGCTACAACGCGGCGGGCGTCATCGCGCGCGACCTCGGCCTCGTGCCCTGGTGGCAGCCGCACGACGTGCGCGCCCTCTGGTCCGCGCTGCCGTAGGCTGTCACGCGGCATCGGGCAGCTTCGTCCCCTAACTGGAGAGCTGGCGAGGCGCCACCACAGAGATTCAGAGCGCCCCGCGATCCGAATTTGATCCGGGCACGGGCATCTAACGTACCTGAGACGGGATAGGGACGGGGCGCTGCTTGCTGCGCCCTGCCCGGGCGCCACCCGGCCGGGATTCCGGCGCTGCCACTTAGAGGAGATTAACGATGACTGATGCACAAGGCGGCGGCCCCAGCGTTGCGCCATCGTTCTCGCGCGCCGGCCGCGGTCACGCCATCGTCGTCGGCGGCAGCATGGCCGGGCTGCTAGCGGCGCGGGTGCTCGCCGCCCACTTCGACCGCGTGACCCTCGTCGAGCGCGACACCTTCCCCGACGCGCCCGAGTTCCGCAAGGGCGTGCCGCAATCGCGCCACGTCCACGTCCTGCTGGGGCGAGGCCAGCAGCTCATGGAGCGCTTCTTCCCCGGCCTGCTGGCCGAGCTGGCCGCCGCGGGGGCGCCGACGATCATGTGGCCGACGGAGATGCTCTGGCTCATGCCGGCGGGCTGGTCCAAGCGGTTCACCCCCGGCACGCCGTTCGTGTCGATGAGCCGCGAGCTGCTGGAGTGGTGCGTGCGGCGTCGCCTGGCCGCCTCGCCCCGCCTCGCCTTCCTGCCGGCGCACGACGTCGTCGGGCTCGTGGCGAGTCCCGACGGCACGGCCATCACCGGCGTCGAGCTCCGGGCGCGCGGCGGCAGCGCGGACGGCCTCGCCCCCACCCAGCGCCTGGCCGCCGATCTCGTGGTCGACGCCAGCGGCCGCGGCTCGCACACGCCGCGCTGGCTGGAGGCGCTCGGCTACGAGCCTCCCGCCGAGACGCGCATCAACTCGTTCCTAGCCTACGCCAGCCGCTACTACGCGCCGCCCGGGGGCTTTCAGGCTGACTGGAAGGGCCTGTTCTTCAACGCCAAGCCCCCCAGCATCCCTCGGGGCGGCGCGCTGTTCCCGGTCGAGGGCGAGCGCTGGCTGGTCACGCTCGCGGGCATCGGCGGCGACGCGCCGCCCCTCGACGAGGCGGGCTACCTGGCCTTCGCGCGCCGCCTGCGCAGCCCCATCATGTACGAGGTCATCCGTCGCGCGCGGCCCCTCTCGCCCATCGTCGGCTATCGCCGCACCGAGAACCAGTTGCGCCACTACGAGCGCCTGCGCCGCTGGCCCGAGCGGCTCCTGGTCAGCGGCGATGCCGTCTGCGCTTTCAATCCCATCTATGGCCAGGGCATGACCGTGGCGGCCGTCGACGCGCTGGCCCTCCACCGCTGCCTGCGCGCCCAGGAGCGCCGCCAGCCCGACGGCGACCTGACCGGGCTCGCGCGGCGCTTCCAGCAGGCCGTGGCCGAAAGCAGCGCGACCCCGTGGCTCATGGCGACCGGCGAAGACCTGCGCTACCCGACCACCGAGGGCGCGCGGCCCGGCGTCGTCACCCGCCTGCTGCACCGGTACCTCGACCGCGTGAACCTGGCGGCGACCGACAACGTGACCGTGAACCGGGCGTTCGGCCAGGTGCTCAACCTGCTCGCGCCGCCCAGCACGCTGTTCCGGCCCAACGTGCTGCTGCCGGCGCTGCTTGCGGCACGGGATGGGCACGACGACGGCGTGCCGCCGACGACCACCCCCTTCCCCGACCAGCCGGCCCTGGAGGTGGTGAGCGCATGAGTGCGGCGATCGAGAGCCCCCCCCGTCGGCGGCGCGGCCGGCTATGCTCGTCCCGCAGGCCCGCACCAACGGGGCGCTGCAAGCGGCCGCCCGCGACGCCGACGTGCGCTACGAGATCGCCGTTCGGGGCGGGCCGCGCTTCGTCTGCCACTTCGCGCGCGGCGCGCTTCGCGTCGAGCCGCCCGCGGCGGGCCGCGTGGACTGCCGCCTCACCGTGGCGCCCGTGCCCTCCCTGCTCATCGCCTACGGCCGCGCCGGCCAGTGGCCCGCCATCCTGCGCGGGCAGATGCGGGCCGGCGGCCGCAAGCCCTGGCTCGCCCTGCGTCTCAAGCGCCTCCTCCGTCCGGCGTAACCCCGAGGCCTACGGCGGCGGCGTTATCCGTTGGCTCCGCGGCCCCACTCAGGAACTCGCGCACCACGGCCGCGAAGGTGGCGGGCCGCTCCTCCGCGAGCACATGGCTGGTGCGTGGGACGACCACGACGTGGCTCTCGCCGGGGATCAGCGCCTGCATCTCGGCGGCGCTCGCGGCGCTGAGAGCGGCCGCCTCCCCGCCGCGCACGATGAGCGTCGGGCAGCGCAGCGCCCGCAGGTCGGCGCGAAACTCGTCCGCCGGTCGCATCTGCCCTCGGACGCGCTTGTCCCACTTCCACGTGAGCCGGCCATCGGGGCCCGGGCGGACGCTCCAGCGCGCCAGCCGCCGCAGATACGCCGCGTCGATCGTGGGGTAACGCTCGCGCAGCACCCGAATCGCATGGTGGAGGTCGTCGAAGGTCCGCTGCGGGCGCGCGGCGAGGACCGGATCGAACGGCTGCGTGGGGCCAACGTCCGGCCCCATGTCCACGACGACCAGCCGCTCCACGCGCTCCGGGCGCGTCGCGGCATAGCTCACCGCCACGCGCCCGCCAGCTGAGTGGCCCACCAGCGGGAAGCGCTCCAGCCGCTGGGCATCGACCCAGGCCGCGAAGTCTGCAACGTAGTGCGGCGTGCCGTAACCGTCGTCGCTCCAGTCACTATCCCCGTGGCCACGGAAATCCGGCGCCAGCAGGCGGTAGGGCGGTGCCAGGTACGGCGCGGCCCGGCTCCAGATGTAAGCGTGGGCGCGAATGCCGTGCAGTAACACCAGCGGCGGCCAATCGGGGCCCCCCCACTCCAGGTGATGAAGCCGCAGGCCCTTCAGCAGGGTATGACCGCGGCGGAGCGTCACGTCGCGCGTGCGAGTAGGCAATTTCCTCTCCTGCGTCACGGTTCGGATCGCCAACGCGTCCGCGGCGGCGTGTGCCGCCGACGCTCCTGGCCGGTCCGCCGCTGGCTGCCTGGCCGGCCCGGTGGACCGGCGCCGCGGGCGATACGAGTCTTGAGCCGGCTCAAGGCCCGGATCCGAGCCGGCCGACTGCCCATCCTGGCCGGCACCGCGCGGCGCTCGCCGCAAATCGCCTGCGGTGGCGAGCGGGCGGCGCCACGACGATACCGCATTCTGCGTGGGGCTGACCACGCCTGCTGCCGCCCGGCGCGCCAACGAGCGATACCCCCGCGCTCGAGGCGCATTTGGCGCGTGGCTGCCGCTCCGGCCCACGGCTCCGGTGCGGGCGGCGCTGCCGGGTAGAATCTGTAAAGGGCACGATTCGTTACGACCAGGCGTCGACCCGGCGCAAACGGGGGACTGCGCCCGGCTGACACCATTCCCTCACATTGGCGGGGTAGGCAGTTGTTCGACGAGGCGGCACTCGCGCATCGCTACGCCGACCTGGACGACGTGCGCCTGCACTACGTTGAGGCGGGCGAGGGCCGGCTCGTGGTGCTGCTGCACGGCTTTCCCGAGTTCTGGTACTCCTGGCGGCACCAGCTCGGTGCCCTCGCCGCCGCGGGCTACCGCGTCGTCGCGCCCGACATGCGTGGCTACAACCTATCCAGCAAGCCCCGCGGGGTGCGCGCCTACGACGTGGACCGTCTCGCCCGCGATGTTGCTCGCCTGATCGCGCACTGCGGCGTCGGCCACGCCGCGGCGGTCGTCGGCCATGACTGGGGCGGCGGTGTCGCCTGGGCTGCTGCCATGCGCTACCCGGCGCTGGTGGAGCGCCTCGCCATCCTCAACGTCCCGCACCCGGTGCGGCTGCTGGAAGGCCTGCGCACCCTGCGGCAGCTTCGGAAGTCGTGGTACATCTTCTTCTTCCAGCTGCCGTGGCTCCCCGAGGCTTGGTTCCGGGTCGGCGATTTCGCCGTTCTGCGCCGCGTCTTCCGCCAGGACCCCGCGCGGCCCGGCGCGTTCACTGAGGCCGATATCGCCCGCTACATCGCGGCGATGGCCCGGCCCCGAGCGCTCACAAGCGCTATCAACTACTACCGGGCCTTCGTGCGCAAAGGGCCCCGCGAGGGCTTGCGCGCGACCCGGCGCGTCGACTGCCCCGTCCTGGTAATCTGGGGCGAACAGGACCGCTATCTTGGTCGGGAGCTAGCGGCGCCGCCGCGCGCCTGGGTGCCGTACGCGCGCGTCGAGCGCTTGCCCGACGCTAGCCACTTCGTCCAGAACGATCGCCCCGAGCGCGTCAACGCGCTCCTGCTGGACTTCCTGAACGCGCCCGCGCCGTTCAACAGACTTTAGCCTGGGGGCTGGCGGCCCGCCGGCGAGCCTGTGGGCCCGCGGTCTGCCGCGCCCCAGCTCGCGCCTGTCGGCGCTTGCCGGCACAGCCCGCGGCCCGCATACCATCACGGCGAACTCTGTGCCAAGCCGGGCCTGGGTTCCCGCGGTGGCCCGCCACGCCTGCTGACGCCACGTCTCGCCGGTCTACCGAAAATAAAGGACGCCGCCCGGCTAGTTATTGGCCGGACGGCGTCACGTAATGGGGGGCTTTCCTGCGAGCGTTACGACGGGCCGCGTCCCACGAACGTCGGCCAATCGCTGTAGCTGTCGACGACTGTGAGTGGCACCGTCATCGCCTGCCCGGCGGTCACTGGGTGGATGCGGCGCACTGCTGCAGCCCCGCCGCCTGCCACCTCCGTGTGCCGGGTTGCCGGTTCTCCTGCTGAATGGGGTTCTGCGCGGTCGGATTCGGGCGCATGGCGGGGCCAATGCCGCTCGGGGTCTCGGCCGAAACCATCGCGGTCGAGCCACTCTCCCGCCACCAGGCGGACAGGAGCAGCGCGCGCGCCCAGCCAGGGCAGCAGTTTGCGCATACCCCCGAACCCTTCGCGGCCGCGTGTGGCGACGCATGGCGACTCCCCAAGCGTCGCACGGCCTCACCGCTCTAGAGCCATTATGGCGGCTGGCCGCCACCGGGCCATCCGCGTTTGGTGCGATTTTTCCATTGAAATCCGGCCCGCCGGCCATCCGCTCGGAGTAGCCCCGCGATCATCCAAGCAGACGAACCAAATCATCGTCACGGATGACGCGGCCCCGTGCGGGGGCCGTTGCCAATTCGCGCGGGGGCGACGCCGGCCCATGGCCACGGTTCGCTGGATGGCGACGGCGCGGCACAGACCGTATAATCGTCGTGGCACGTGGCGGACTGCCTGGGTCTGCGCCCGCCGCGGCGAGCCGGGGTGGCGGAATTGGCAGACGCACCGCACTCAAAATGCGGCGGGCTTACGCCCGTGTGGGTTCGAGTCCCACCCTCGGCACTCAGCTCCCGGCTCAGTGACCTGTCACCGGGGGACGCCGCTTCACGCGCGGGCGCGGGTTTCGCACGCTCCAACCTCTCGGCGGCCGGCTGACCGCCTCCCGTACCGGTGGCCAGCGGTCGGCGGCACCCCCATCCACCCAGCGCGCTGCCGTGCAGATTGGTCTCGTCGAACCGGGCGCCCAAGGGCGGCTCGCCTTGCCGTCGCAGCCTGCCCACACTACACTTGCGGCAACCCCAACGCGGAGACTGTGTGGATGCAATGGCGAATCTCCTCCCTGCTCACCGTGCTGGGCGTCGCCGTGGCGGGGTGCGGCGGCGGCGCCGCGCCCGCGGCGCCGCCGCCCACCGCCGGCCCGCCTGCCGCGGCCGCTGCCCCGCCCGCGCTGGTCCCGGTAAAGGCGGGGCTGCTCGCCTCGGCCTCGGACGCCGGGATCTACGTCGGCGACGAGAAGGGCTTCTATCGCCAGCAGGGGATCGAGATCCAGTACGAGCAAAGCGATACCGTGAGCACGGTGCCGATGCTCAGCACGGGCCAGATCGACGTCGGGGGGCCGGCGGTCAGCCCGGCGCTGGTCAACGCTTTCATCCGGGGCGTGGACCTGAAGATGGTCGCCGACAAGGGCTCGATCACGTCGCGGGCGAACAGCTACGCCGCGCTCGTCGTGCGGCAGGACCTGATCGACAGCGGCGCGGTGCGCGACTACGCGGACCTGCGCGGGCGCACGGTCGCCCTGCCGCCGCCGCGTGGCGCGAGCCCGAACGCGGTGGACTTCTCGCGGGCGCTCGCGCGCGGCGGGCTGACCGAGGCCGACGTGAACCTCGTCGAGCTGTCGTATCCCGACATGAACGCGGCGTTCGCCAGCAAGGCCATCGACGTGAGCGAGACGCTGGAGCCGCTGATCACGGCCGGCGTCAACCGCGGCCTGTTCGCGCGCTGGAAGACCATCGACGAGCTGACCGACTTCCGCCAGTACGCGGCCATTGGCTATGCGCCCACGTTCTATCGCGACCGGCCCGACGTAGCGCGGCGCTTCATGGTTGGCTACGTGCAGGCGGTGCGCGCCTACAACGACGCGTTCTTCAAGGGCGTGAACAAGCCCGAGATCGTGGAGATCCTGGTCAAGCACACAACGCTGAAGGACCCGGCGCTCTACGACCAGATCGTGCCGCCGGGCCTGAACCCGGACGGCGCGATCGGGCTCCAGAGCTTGCAGGACGACGTCGCGTGGTATCGTCAGAGAGGCGTGGTGCAGGACGACCTCGACGTGAGCCGCGTGGTCGACAACCAGTACGTGGACTACGCGGTGCAGCAGCTTGGCAAGTATCAACGGTAGCCAGGATAGGCACGCCGCAGGGCGGGACGCCCGCTGAAGGAGCCGCAGGATGCTGTCGAAAGAGCTGAACGACCTGATCACGCAGACCAACGCCGGCACGCCGATGGGCGATTTCATGCGGCGCTACTGGCTGCCGGCGCTGCTCAGCGAAGAGATCCCCGCACCCGACTGCCCGCCGGTGCAGGTGCGGCTGCTGGGCGAGGAGCTGGTCGCCTTCCGCGACAGCGAGGGGCGGGTGGGCCTGCTGGCCGAGCACTGCCTGCACCGCGGCACCTCGCTGTTCTACGGGCGGAACGAGGAGTGCGGGCTGCGCTGTATCTACCACGGCTGGAAGTACGACGTGGCGGGCCGGGTGCTCGACACGCCGGCCGAGCCTGGGCAGCGCAGCTTCAAGGAGCGCCTGCGCCAGCCCGCCTACCCGACCCACGAGGCCGGCGGGATGATCTGGGCCTACCTCGGCCCGCCGGAGAAGCAGCCGCTGTTCCCCAACTACGGCTGGATGCAGCACGGGCCGGAGCACCTCTACGTGACCAAGTGCCTACAAGAGTGCAACTACCTGCAAGGGCTGGAGGGCGAGTGCGACTCCTCGCACCTCTCGTTCCTGCACCGCCAGTTCTCGCTCAGCGGCTCGCAGGCGCTCTATCAGGCCGATTCGGCGCCAGTCTACCAGACGGAGGAGACGGACTTCGGCATCCGGCTGATCGCGCTGCGGAAGGCGCCGCCGGACCAGACCTACGTGCGCATCTCCAGCTTCGTCATGCCGAGCCACTGCTGGATCTACGCCACCCAGCCCGAGGCGCACTTCTACGTGCCCGCCGACGACACGCATTCCTGGCGCTACGACCTCGGCTGGATCCCCGACCGGCCGGTGCGGCCCGAGGACGTGAACCGCGCGCCCCAGATCGGCCCGGACTACCGCCGCATTCGGAACATGAGCAACCACTACCTGCAAGACCGCGAAGTGCAGCGCACGCAGACGTTCACGGGCATCGAGAACTTCCTGAACCACGACTCCTGCGCCACGGAGACGCAGGGGCCGCGCTATGACCGCTCGCGCGAGCACCTGGGCCAGAGCGACCGCGGCGTGATCGTGGTGCGGCGAGCGATCATCGACGCGGTGCAGCGCTTCCAGGCCGGCCACGAGCCGCCGCACCTGATCTTCGACCCCGCGCAGAACCACTTCGAGCACATCGACACGATCCAGCAGTGCATCCCCGCGGGCGACGACTGGCACGCGCACTTCCCGCACCTGGTCTGCGACGCGCGCCAGCCGGCCGAAGCGTAGGCCCGCCGTGGCGGACGGGCAATTTGCCGGCAAGGTGGCGCTCGTCACGGGCGGCGCCTCGGGCATCGGCCGGGCGGCGGCGCTGCTGCTGGCCCGCGAGGGCGCGCGCGTCGCCGTGGCCGACGTGGACGAGGCGGGGGGCGCCGCCACCTGCCGGCTGATCGCGGACGCGGGGGGCGAGGCGAGCTTCGTCCACGCCGACGTGGGCGACGCTGCCAGCGTGCGAGCGATGATCGACACGGTCGTGGCGCGCTACGGGCGGCTCGACTGCGCGTTCAACAACGCCGGCGTGGCGGCGCCGTTCGCGCCGCTCGCGGAGTTCGACGAGGCCGCCTGGGACCACATCCTCACGACGAACCTCAAGGGCGTCTGGCTCTGCCTGAAGCACGAGATTCCGCTCATGCGTGCCCAGGGCGGTGGCACCATCGTCAACACCTCCTCGGGCACGACGATGACCACGCTCGTCGGGACCGGCCCCTACGCCGCGTCGAAGGCCGGGATCATCCAGCTTACCCGCGTCGCTGCGCTGGAGTGCGCGGACGCGGGCGTGCGCGTCAACTGCATCCTGCCTGGCATGACGCGCACGCCGCCGATCGAGCGGCGCTTCGCGGCGAACCCGGCCGAGGAGGCGCTGAAGGCAGCGCAGTACCCGCTCGGCCGCATCGCCGCGCCCGAAGAGGTCGCGGCGGCCGCCGTCTGGCTGCTATCGGATCAGAGCAGCTTCGTGACCGGCCACTCGCTGGTCGTGGACGGCGGAGTCAGCTTGCCCTGAGCGCCTGGCCGCGACTCGTCGGCGGCGTTCCGATAGGGCGATAGCCGAGCTTGTCCTGAACCCCGGGACGCAAGGGCCGCCCGCCGCGTCACGCCGCCGCGTGCAGAATCGCCAGCAGGTCGTCGAGCGGATAGCCGCTGTCGGCCGCCACCGGCTCGACGGCCGCGCGCAGGTCGTCCTCGCTCAGACCGTAGGCGGCCAGGTGGTGGGGCTGGCCGAGCGCGGCGATGAGGTCGGCGACCGCGTCGGCGGCCCGCGCGGCCGCGGCGGCCTCGCTCAGCCCGCGCGTGTCCGCGCCGAGCGCGGCGGCGATGCGCGCCTGCCGGGCCGCCGTCTTCGGCGCGAGGTAGCGCATGACGTGCGGCAGCAGCAGGCACGAGGTCACGCCGTGGGGAATGCCGTGCACGGAGCCCAGGCGCTTGCCGAGCACGTGGCTGAGGCCGCGCGCCGACGGCACGGGCAGCGTCATCGAGAACCAGGTGCCAAGCTGGCACTCCGTGCGCGCCGCGAGGTCGTCGGGAGCCGCGGCGCTCGCGGGTAGGGCGGCGCGCAGCCGCCGCAGCGCTTCGAGCGCGAGCGTCTCCGAGTAGGCGCTGTTGTAGCGCGACAGGATGCCCTCGACGGCGTGGTCGACGGCGCGGATGCCGGTGGACAGCCACAGGTCGCGCGGCGTGTGGACGGCGAGGGCCGCGTCGAGGAACACCGCTGCCGGCAGCAGCGCCGGGTTGCTCGGCCCGACCTTCTCGTGCGTGTCCGCGGCGCTGTAGCCGGCCGCGCCGGAGAACTCCGCGCCCGAGAGCGTCGTGGGAATCGCCAGGTGCGGCAGCACGGGCTGGCCGGCCAGACGGAGCCGCCGCGCCTGCACGTGGGCATCGGGCTGGGTCACGTCGAGGCCAGTGGCTAGCGCGAAGGCGACGGTCTTGGCCGCATCGATCGGGCTGCCGCCACCGAGCGAGAGCAGCACGTCGGGCTGCGCGCGGCGCGCTGCGTCGGCCGCGGCCGCCACCTCCCCCGCGGGCGCGTGCGCGCTGATCTCGCCGTACTGCCCGACCAGCCGCGCGCCGAGCCGCGCCGCCAGCGCCCCGGCCAGGGCCGGATTGGCCGCCACGCTGCGCGTGGTGACGAGGAACGCGCGCCGGACGCCCAGGCGCTCTAGCTCGGCATCCAGACGCGCGGCCACGCAGCCCGGCCCGTAGTGGATCACGGCTGGGTTCGTGTAGCGGAAGCTGCCGCGCTCGCTCTCGCTCATCTCACGTGCTCCCACGATACTCCAGGCGCGTTATAGCGGTTTGCAGCTTGGGTGAGGGGTCAGCAACCGCCAGGGCTGCGGCCTCGACGGCCGCGGGCGGGCGTGAAACCCGCCCCTACGGCACCCTGGCCGAGTGCTTAGTACCCCGCCGAGCGCATCAGGGCGGCGGGGTCCTGGCCCCAGCCGGCGCCACCGGCGCCCCAGCCGCTCGTCGGGTCGGCGTTGCGCGCGTAGGCGTAGGGATCGAGGTGGCAGTTGTCTGTCCAGATGCGCCGCGATTGCTCGTGGTTGCGCTCCAGGGCGACGCCCGCGGCCGGTCGCCGCTCGGCCGAGTAGGCGTGCAGCGCCGCGTCGAGCGCCGCCAGATTGGCGCTCGGGGCGGCCAGTGCCGGCGCCGCGATCTCCACCAGGCGCGCGGCGCCGCTGATGGCGAGGTTCATGCCCGTGGCACCGGCCGGATGAGTGGTGTGCGCGGCGTCGCCCACGAGCGCCGCGCCGGGCATCCAGAAGCGCTCGGCCAGCGAGCGCGCGATGCTGTAGATGTGGATGTCGTCGTGCGTGAAGCGGGCGCCCGCCAGCCACGGCACCCGATACGTGACGTAGTCGTACAGCTCGCGGTCGGCCATGCGCAGCAGGTCGTTCTGCACGCCGCGCTCGGCGATCATCGCGATGCGCATGCGGTTCTTCGGCCGCGACGCGACCATGACGACGCCCGTCTCGTCGAGGCAGAAGTGGATGGCCGCCGGCGGGTCGGTCGGGCCGTCGGCCTGGATGTAGACGAAGTAGTGATCGTAGGGATAGCGGGCCGTCGCGATGCCCAGCTCGCGCCGCACCAGCGACTGCGCGCCGTCGCAGCCCACGACGAGGCGCGCGCGGTACTCGCGCTCCGCGCCGTCGTCGGCGCGGGCGCAGACGCCGACCACGCGGCCGTCCTCGCGCAGCAGGCCGGTCACCGTGCCAGTCACCGTCGTCACACTCGGCCAGCGCTCGGCGCACGCCTTCATCACCGCCTCGATGCGGTCGTGCGGCACGGCGATGGTGCGGCTGGCGGGGCCCTCGCCCTGCGTCAGGATGTCGTAGGTGGCCAGGCGGCCGAGCGTGCGGTGACTGACGGCCAGGTGGTAGATCGGCAGCGCGCCATCCTCGAACAGCGCATCGAGAACGCTCCAGCGTTCCAGGAAGCGCAGGGTGGGCGGGTGCAGGAAGTCGCCGCGCGTGCTGTTGTCGCGCTCGAAGCCCCGCTCGACGACGAGCGTCGGGATGCCGCGGGCGCCGAGCGCGTTGGCTACCGCGCTGCCCGCCACGGCGGCTCCGACCACGATGACCTGGGCCTCCGCGGGCATCGCCGCCTCCCTCTCCTGCCAGGCGTCATGTTGGGCAGACCCGCTAACGCTGCTAGTGTCCTCACACTTCGCAAAGACCGGGCCACCCACCCATATCGTATCCTGCCACGCGGCCGATTGCCGTTTCGGATGCTCGCTTGACGGGTCGGGCGGGCGGCGCTATCGTTCCCCGCATAAGTGGGCAGCCTGCTTTTGGCGGTCGCGGAGAGCATGCGGCCCAGAGCGCCAGGCGCCGACGAGCGAGGAGGCAGACGGCGGTGGACTACCAGCTCATCTCGGCCGACGACCACATCGACCTGCGCTACTTGCCGCGCGACCTGTGGGCCGCGCGGGTGCCGGCCGCCGCGCGCGACAGCATGCCGCACGTCGAGGCGACGCCGAACGGCCTGATGTGGCTCTGCGGCGACCAGGTATGGGGCCCTTGGGGCACCGCGCGCGCGACCGACGTGCCGCTGAAGTCGGCGCTGGAGCGCGGCGGCGTGTTCGAGGAGGGGGTGCTGCGGCCGACGACGCCCGAACTGCGCCTGGCCGACCTGGACCGCGACGGCGTGTACGCGACGGTGATGTACGGGCCGGTCGCGCCGCTGCTGCTCCCCGATCCCGCCATGCGGCAGCTCTGCTACGCGGCCTACAACGACTGGGTGGTCGAGTTCTGCCGGGCTGAGCCGCGCCGCCTGATCGGCGTGGGCCTGCTGCCCGCCGACGACCCGGCGCTGGCCAGGACGGAGCTAGAGCGCGTGGCGCGGCTTGGGCTGCGCCACGTCGTGCTGCTGGCGGCCGCCGCCGACCCGCCGCTCTATCATCCCGCCTGGGAGCCGTTCTGGGCCACGGCCGCCGAGACGCGCATTCCTATCGGCATGCACCTGTTCGTGCGGCGCCCGGTGGGTCATCCCGAGGTCCACCCGATCACGACGGCCGCCATCGCGGGCACGCAGGTCCAGCTCCAGCTCGTCGCGCCGCTGGTGGGCATCATCTTCGGGGGCGTGCTGGAGCGCCACCCCGGCGTGCGGCTGGTGCTGGCCGAGGCCGGCATCGGCTGGATTCCGTACGTGCTGGAGCGCATGGACCACGAGTACGACAAGTACGTCGAGGCGCGCGAGGGCTGGGAGGCGCGCGGCGGCATCCCGATCCCGCGGCCGCCGAGCAGCTACTTTCGCCGGCAGGTGTGGGCGACGTTCCAGGACGACCGGGCGGGGCTGGGGCTGCTTTCGGCGATCGGCGAGGACCGGGTGATGTGGGCCTCCGACTACCCGCACCCCGACAGCACCTGGCCCCACTCGCGCCGAGTGATCGAGGCGCAGATGGGCGGGCTGCCGGAAGCCACGCGCCGCAAGCTGACCCGCGACAACGCGAGCGCGCTCTATGGCCTGGAGTAGCGCGCGCGGCTCCCGCTGGAGTGGATGGCCCATGCACCGCCCGTGCTCGGCGCTCCTCGCGGCCAGCCTGGCGCTCGCGGCGGCCGCGTGCAGCGGCGCGGCCTCCTCGCCGGCAGCGCCGGCGAAGCCCGCCGCTAGCGCGCCGACGGCCGCCGCGCCGAGCCAGGCGGCCGCCGCGGCGCCGACCGCCCCGCCGGCGCCCGCCACCATCAAGGTGGGCGTGAACCCGATCCTCAGCGTCTCCGGCCTGTTCGTGGCGATGGACCACGGCTACTTCGCCGAGCAGGGCTTGGACGTGAGCACCGAGACGATCACCAGCCCGACCGCGATGGTGCCCGCGGTGGCCACGAACCAGGTGGACGTGGGCACCGGCGCGATGAGCGCCAGCCTGTGGAACGCTATCGCCCGCGGCGCGGAGGTGCGCCTGGCGGCGCTCCAGTCGGCGATTATTCCGGGCATCCCGAACTCGGCGTACATCGTGCGCAAGGCCGACCTGGACAGCGGCGCGATCGGCGACTTCGCCTCGCTGCGCGGCAAGCGCGTCTCGAACAACGGCACCGGCAACTTCACGCAGATCGTCCTCTGGAAGGCGATCGAGATGGGCGGGCTGACGCCGGACGACGTGGACGTGGTGGACATCGCGCAGCCGGAGGCGCTGGTGGGCCTGCTGAACGGCTCGCTCGACGTGGCGGCGCTCAGCGAGCCGGTGCGGGGCGCGGCGCTGGCCCAGCCCGGCACCGCGGTCTGGAAAGAGTACTACGATATCTACCCGAACCAGCAGGCGACGGCCTGGGTGTACAGCCCACAGTTCGCCCGCGAGCGCGCCGACGTGGGCCGGCGCACGATGGTCGCGCTGCTGAAAGGCATCCGCGAGTTCTACGACGGTATGAACCGCGACGTGAACCGCGAGGCGATCATCGACATCGTCGTCCGCCACCTGGAAGTGCGCGACCGCGCGCCGTATGCCCACGTGCGCGTCCCGGTCGATCCGAACGGCGAGTTCAACGTACAGCTCTTGCAGGACGACATCGACTGGTACGTCGCCAACGGGTTCTCACCGCAGCGCGTGGACGCCGCCAGCACGATCGACCGCGGCTTCGTGGACTACGCGCTCCAGCAGCTTGGCCGGTACCAGCCGTGAGCGGGCCGAGGGGGCCTGTGGTCGGGCCGAGCGATACCACACCGCGCGACGAGGGAAGCCTACGATGAGCCGACAGCCTAGGATCAGTCGGCGCGGCCTGCTGGGCGCCGCGGCGGCCGCGAGCGCCCTCGGGCTGGCGGGCGGCACCCGCCCGGCGCGCGCGGCGGCCTCGCGCCGGGCGCTGGCCGGCGGGGAGGCGCAGCTGCCCGGCCGCCGCCAGTTCGTGATCCGCAACGCCTACGTGCTGACGCTGGACCCGGCGCTCGGCGACTTCGAGCGCGGCGACGTACACGTGCGGAACGGCGAGATCCGCGCGGTCGGCCCGGACCTGGACGCGCCCGGCGCCGAGGTCATCGACGGCCGCGGCCTGATCGCGCTGCCGGGGCTCGTGGACACGCACTGGCACCTGTGGAACAGCCCGTATCGGGGCGTGGTCGGGGAGGGGCCGGACCTGGGGTACTTCCCGGTGGCGCTGCGCCTGGGGCGCGTCGCCACACCGGAGGACGCCTATCGCGGCGTGCGCCTGGGGCTGGCCGAGGCGCTGTTCTCGGGCATCACCACGGTCCACAATTGGTCGCACAACGTGCGCGGGCCGCAATGGGCGGACGCCGAGCTGCGCGCGCACCACGAGGTGGGGCTGCGCGCGCGCTACTCCTACGGCACGCCGCAGGGCATCGCGCCCGACCAGCCGATGGACCTGGTCGACCTGGCGCGAGTGCGGCAGCAGTACTTCAGCACGGGCGGCGACGGCCTGCTCACGCTCGGCGTGGCGTCGCGCGGGTCGAGCGCCTTCGGCACGCTGAACACGGCGGACCCAGACGTGCTGCGCCGGGAGTGGGAGACCGCCCGCAACCTCGGGCTGCCGATCACCATGCACGCCACGCAGGCCGGCTACGGCGAGGCGTTCGCCCGCGACGGACTCCTGGGGCCGGACGTGCAGTTCGTCCACGGGCTCGCGCTGACCGAGGCCGACCGCGACGCGATGGCGGCCGCGGGCACGCACCTCAGCTCCAGTCCAATGACCGAGCTGCGCACCCTGCTCGGCTTTCCGCCGATCCTCGACATGCTCGCCGCTGGGGTGCTGACCAGCCTGTCGATCGATACGACCGCGATCTCGGCCAACGCCGATATGTTCGCCACCATGCGGACGGTCGTGGACCTGGCGCACGCGCGAGCGAACGACGCGCTCGCCCTGCCGCCGCGGCGGGCGCTGGAGCTAGCCACCATCGACGGGGCGCGCGACCTCGGGCTGGACGACAGGGTCGGGTCGCTGACGCCGGGCAAGCGTGCCGACATTATCCTCGTCCGCACGCTGGACCTGAACATCGCGCCGGTCGTGGACGTGCCGAACGCGCTCGTCCACGCGGCCGAGCCGCACAACGTGGACACGGTGATCGTGGACGGGCGCATCCTGAAGCGCGGCGGCCAGTTCGTCGCGCTCGACCCCGAGCAGGTGAGCCGCGAGGCGGCGGAGTCGCTGGCCTTGCTCCGGGCGCGGGCCGGCGGACCGTGAGGCGCGCTGAGAGCGGTTGCCCCAGCCATTGAGCCGCTGGCTGCACCGGAGTGGCGGCCTGCGGGCCGCCGCGGGCGACAAGCACCCCGCGCTACGGACCAGGGAGCTGTGGGGCGCGCTCAGGTGCCGGGCGCGCGGCCCAGGCGCTCGACGGCGTAGTCCACGAAGCTCATGTCCACGACGCGGCTGAAATCGACCTCGCCGGTCTGCTCGCCGCGCCCGATGTACCAGCGTTGCACGTCCGCCAGGCTGTCGACGTTCACGCTGCCGTTGGGGTCGGCCCAGGTCGGCTCCATGCGTTCCAGCAGGTCCAGGTCGGTCACGCCGCTCACGCGGCCCATCAGCCGCACGAACTCCGGGCGGTTCTCGCCGTCGCCGAAAAAGGCGCGGTGGTAGTCGCGCAGCGCCCGCAGGTGGGCCAGCATGAAGCGGCGGGCGACGTCGGCGCGCTGCTCCGCGAAGGTCGGGCCGTAGAGGATCACGGCGATCTGGAAGTTCGGCCCCATCTCGCTGGTCGGCTTCCAGCACTGTGCGACGCCGCGCTGCTCGCTCAGCGTGATGTACGGCTCGGTGAGCACGCCGAAATCGACGGCGTCGTTCGCCATGCCGGTGACCATGTCCGGGAAGCCCATCGTCACGCTCGTCACGTCCTGCAAGCTGTAGCCCGCCTTCTGCATCTCGCGCTCGACGAGCGACGTGGTGAGCACGCCCGGCACGTTCTCGGCGAAGACACGGCCCCGCAGGTCGGCGAAGCTCCGCACCTGGCCGCTGTCGAGCAGGGGCTTCCGCACGGAGAGGCAGTTGAAGCGGGTGCCCGGCGCGGCGCGCGAGCGATCGGCGACGATGCGGACGTTGACGCCGCGCAGGATGGCGTTGAACAGGCCGGGACCCGGGCCGCCGCCGCCGACGTCGAGCTGGTCGGCGCCCAGCGGCGCGATCATGAGCTGCGCGCCGTTGAACGGCGTGGCCTCCAGGTCGAGGCCCTGCTCGCGCAGGTAACCGTGCTCCTGCTCCCAGTAGAACACGGCGTCGCTGGCGCTGTTGACCGTGCCGACGCGCACCGTCTCCAGCGATGCGGGAGCGGCCGCCCCGCTGGTGGGCGCGGTTCCGGCGGAGCTGGTGGGCGCCTGCGCCGCGGGGGGCGGTGCGGCCGGCACGGCGCCGCCGCTGGGCGGCGAGGCCGCCGGGGCCTGACAGGCCCCAAGCAGGAAAACTCCGAGGAGAAGGGCACGCCAGTCGCGCATGGTCCCTCCAGCCACCCATCGGGCTGCACATGGTCTTCGCGGGTCGCGTACCTGCAAGGATAGCCGATTCGGCGCGGCGGCTTGCGTGGGGAGGCGGCGCGGCGTCACAATCTCGCTACCGTTAGCGGGTGGAGGAGAGATCAGGTGAAGCGCAGCACGGACCGCATACTGACGACGCACGCCGGGAGCCTGCCGCGGCCGCCGGATCTAAAGGAGATGGTGAACGCGAAGAGCGCCGGCCAGCCGGTGGACGAGCAGGCGCTGAGCCGCCGCATTCAGGAGGCCGTGAAGGAGGTCGTGCGCAAGCAGGTCGAGACGGGCATCGACGTCGTCAACGACGGCGAGCTGAGCAAGAGCAACTTCACGAACTACGCCCGCGAGCGTATCGGCGGCTACGAGGTGCGCGAGTACGCGCCCGGCCAGGAGCCGACCCCGCACAGCATCTGCGGCCGCGACCTGTTGGAGTTCCGCGAGTACTTCGAGACGCGCCCCGGCTGGGTGGGCGTCGGGCCGAGCCGGCGCCAGGTCATCTGCACCGGGCCGCTAAAGTACATCGGTCAGCAGGCGATTCAGGCCGACATCGCGAACTTCAAGGCCGCGCTCCAGGGCGTGCAGGTGGCCGACGCTTTCCTGCCGGCCGTGGCGCCGGGAACCATCGAGCACTGGCTGCGCAACGAGTACTACCCGAGCGACGAGGCATACCTCTACGCCATCGCCGACGCCATGCACGAGGAGTACCAGGCGATCGCCGACGCGGGCTTCATCCTCCAGATCGACGACCCCGACCTGCCTGACGCCTGGCAGATCTACCCCGACATGACGGTGCCGGAGTACCGCAAGTACGCCCAGGTGCGGATCGAGGCGCTGAACCACGCGCTGCGCGGCATCCCGCCCGAGCAGGTCCGCCTGCACGTCTGCTGGGGCAGCTACCACGGGCCGCACAAGTACGACATCCCGCTGCGCGACATCGTAGACCTGGTGCTCAGCGTGCCCGCCCAGGCGTACTCGATCGAGGCGTCGAACCCGCGCCACGAGCACGAGTGGCGGCTGTGGGAGGACGTGAAGCTGCCCGAGGGGAAGATCCTGATCCCCGGTGTGGTGAGTCACTGTAGCGACTTCGTCGAGCACCCCGAGCTGGTCGCCCAGCGGCTGGTGAGCTTCGCCAAGCTGGTGGGCCGCGAGAACGTCATCGCGGGCACGGACTGCGGGCTGGGCGAGCGCGTGGGGCACGCGTCGATCGTCTGGGGCAAGTTCGAGTCGCTGGCCGAGGGCGCGCGCCTGGCGTCCAAGGAGCTGTGGAGCTAGCAGGGAGGTACGACCATGAGCGCTCCGGTTGCCACGCGCTATCGCAGTGAGGTCATCGGCAGCCTGCTGCGGCCCGACTACCTGAAAGAGGCGGTCGAGCAGCACGACGCCGGCCAGCTCGGCGACGCGCAGCTACGCGAGGTCGAGGACCGCGCGGTGTTGGAGGCGATTCGCCTGCAGGAAGCGTGCGACGTCGACGTGATCGCCGATGGCGAGATGCGCCGTAAGTTCTGGTTCGACCCGCTCACGGCCAGCCTGGCCGGCTACAACCCGGCCGTGCCCGCGCCGGCGATCTTCACCGCGGGCGAGCAGCCGAGCCGCGAGCTGCCGCTGCTGCCCGCCGTGACCGGCCGCCTGGGGCCGAAGCAGAACCTGCCGCTGCGCGAGGCCGAGTTCCTGGCCCAGCACACGACGCGCGCCTTCAAGGCGACGCTGCCCAGCCTGAGCTACGCCAGCGTGCTCTACGTGCCGGGCATCTCCGACCAGGCGTATCCCGACCGCGGCGAGTACATGGAGGACGCGCTGCGCCTGACGCGGCAGCTCGTCGAGCAGCTCGCGGCGGCGGGCGTGCGGTACATCCAGCTCGACGCGCCGCGCTACACGCACCTGGTGAGCGAGGAGGGGCTGGAGAACTTCCGCCGCCTGGGGATCGACACGGGCACCTGGCTCGGGGAGATGATCGACTTCGACAACCGGCTGATCGCCGGCTTTCCCGACGTGACGTTCGGCCTGCACCTCTGCCGCGGCAACCACCGCAGCATGTGGTCGGTGGAGGGCGGCTACGACCCGATCGCGGAGCAGCTCTTCAACGACCTAAAGGTGCAGCGGCTGCTGCTGGAGTACGACACGCCGCGCGCCGGCAGCTTCGCGCCGCTGCGCTTCGTGCCCCCGGACAAGACGGTCGTGCTCGGCCTCATCACCACGAAGGAGCCCGAGCTGGAGAGCGACGCCGAGCTGCGCCAGCGCATCGCCGAGGCGGCGCGGTACGTGCCGCTGGAGCGGCTGGCGCTCAGCCCGCAGTGCGGCTTCGCCTCGACGCTGCCGGGCAACCTGATCACGCCCGAGGTGCAGCGCGCCAAGCTGGAGACGCTCGGCCGCGTGGCGAAGGAAGTCTGGCAATAAAGTCGTTGGACAGGAACGGGGTGCGGCTGCACCGCACCCCGTTCCTGCCCCGACTCTAGCTCACGATGTCGGGCAGGCTCTCGACGAGCTGCTTGTCCTCGTTGGGGTTCCAGGAGTGGGCCTGTTCGCGGACGACGTGCTGGGTGTGCTCCTCGCCCAGCGGCTCCTGCCAGAAGAGGGCGCGCATCTGCGCCAGGAGCGGCAGGTCGTGGACGGCGATCATGATCATGTCCTCGTCGCCGTCGTTGAAGAACTCGTGCGCGTGCCAGGCGGGGCAAGAGAAGAAGTCGCCCGCCTTGAAGCGGACCTCCTCGCCGCCGACGACGGCTCTGCCGCTGCCCTGGATCCAGTAGTAGATCGCCACCGAGTTGTGGCGGTGGGCGGGGACGTGCTCGCCCGGGTGGATGCGTTGCACGCCCATGAAGATCGCCGGGGAGGCGCCCGGCGCCCCGTCGAAGTCGGTGTTCACCAGCGCGGCGAAGCGCCGGTAGGCCGGGTAGCGCTTCGGGTGCTTGTCCATCTCGTCGAGCATGCTCAGCACGTCGTCCCAGCGCCACACGCCCGGCCGCGTGTCGGGCGGCACCATTCGCTTGAAGTAAGCGTCGGGGTCCATCAGCCGCGAGTTCGCGCGCTTCGCGTGCCCGTTCGAATCTGCCACGATTACCGCTCCTCTCCGCCGCACTGGCCCAGCAGGCTGCTATGTCCTATGGTGTACCGGACGCCGCGGGCTGGCAACCACCGTGTCGGCCGGCGCAGCTTCCGGTATGATCTGAGCAGATAGCCAGGGCGCGCGGCGGGGACCGTCATGCTCCTGCAGCTCAACTACCTCAAGAACCACCAGGCGGTCGACGCGGGACCGCTGCTGTCCGCGCTGTGCCAGGCCGTCGAGCAGTCGGCCGTCGATCCCGGCCGGCTGGCGGTGCCCCTCGACTGGGTGCAGTACCGGAAGAACTTCCGGCCGCCGATCGAGCCCCGCCGCTACTTCCTGCCCGACGGCAGCGCCGACGCGGCGCACGAGCTGGCGATCGACGTGCGCCGCCTGCAGGACGAGGACGTGGCGGCGGCGCTACGGCGAGGGTTGGCGTATCTCGCCGGGGCCGGCGCGGCCGACGAGGCGCCGCTGGTGCTGGAGGAGTTTTGTCGGCCCAGCCAGAGCGTCATATGGGCCTTTAACCGCACGTTCTGGCAGCACCTCTCGGCGTGGGAGCACGTGTTCCAAAAGGGCTTCCTGGCGGCGCTGCCGGGCGGGGTGTCCGATGGGACCAACCCGGCGTTCTGGCGCGACCGGCTCACCGCATTCCTCGACACGCTCGACGACCTCGACCGCCGCAGCCTGGTGCCCGAGGAGATCTACGTGCTGGAGCTGGGCGTCGGCGGCGGTCAGCAGGCGCGCGTCTGGCTCGACACCTTCCGCGACCTGTGTGCCGAGCGCGGCCGCGACTACCTGCGGCGCGTACGCTACCTGATGTCCGACTACTCGCACGACGTGCTGCACGCGGCCCGCCGCAACGTGGCCGAGTACGACCAGCAGGTGAGCTGCCTGAACGTCGACGCCGCCGACCCGCTGCACGCGCTGTCGTTCCTGCGCTACAAGGTGCTGTTCATCCACTCGTGCAACCTGTACGACAACTTGCCCGCCGACGAGATCGCGCGGCGCGATGGGCGCGTGTACGAGGTGCAGGTGCGCGCCTACCTGCCGCAGGCGGCGGTGGAGGCGATTGGCGACCGCTACAGCCTGGAGCGCGCGGAGCTGCCGTCGACGATCCAGCGGTTCCTGCGTATCGGCCCCGAGTACTTCGATGAGGTGGCGACGGGGGTGGGCTTCTGGGCCGCCGTGTGGGACGCCCTGCGCCTGGAGCAGCGGTACGTGCTCCTAGAGGACCCGGAGGGCTACCGCGTGGCGCCGGGGGTGAGCGGGGTGCGGCTCGGCGACCTGCTGCGCGATTATCCGGGCGACGTGCGGCTGCACCTGCCCACGGTCGCGCTGCAGAGCTTCGTGAACACGCTACCACTGCTGCACCCCCGGGGCATGTTCCAGGTGCAGGACCTGTTCGTGACCGACCTGGAGCAGTACAGGGGCACCTTCCGCGGCCCGGGCAAGATGGATGGCTCGATCGTGAACTGGCTGAACGGGCCGCTCTTCCGCCTGGTCGGCGCGCACCTCGGCTACACGGTGAACATCGAGCCGTTCGCGCGCTACCGCGCGAAGTCGAATACGGCCGTCTTGACTACTAGCCAGCGAGATTAGGCATGAAGCTCTGCGGGAGGCCGCCGAACTCCCGCTCCGGTGGGACGGACCGGCGCCACGAAAGGCAAGGCACGACGATGAACCAGCAGCTTCTCCCGACGGCGGTGGTCGGCAGCTACTCGGTGCCGGAGTGGCTGGAGCGGATCGCCACCGACTACTTCCAGCGGCGGATCAGCGCCGATACGCTGCACCAGATTCAGGACGTGGCGATCAAGGCCGCGGTGAAGGACCAGGAGCTGGCCGGCATCGACGTCATCACCGACGGCGAGCTACGCCGCGACAACATGGTCGATCACTTCGCGGTGCGCCTGGCGGGCGTGGAGATCGACCGCCGCCAGAAGGCATACTACTTCGACTACTACGAGGCCGTCGCCCGCCACGCGCTGCCGCAGGCGCCGTTGGGCCTGAGCGATGAGTTCCTGTTCGCGCGGCGCATCACCGACCACGAGGTGAAGTTCTGCATCACGGGGCCACACACGCTGGCGAAGCGGATCGGCGACGAGTGGTACCACGACGAGCGGGCCTTCGCCCGCGACCTGGCGCGCGTGCTGAACGCCGAGCTGCGCACGCTGGTGGCGAACGGGGCGACCTTCCTGCAGGTGGACGAGCCGTACCTGAGCGGCTTCCCGGACGACCTGGACTGGATGGTGGACGTCTGGAACGCGCTGCTGGAGGGCGTGGACGCGCGCACGGGCCTGCACATCTGCTACGGCAACCGCTACGGCAAGCCGTCGTGGGAGGGCAGCTACCGCTACCTGTTCCCGCGCATCCTGGCCGTGCAGGTAGACCAGCTCTTGCTGGAGTTCGCGCGCAAGGGCACCGACGACCTGGTGCTGTTCCAGGAGTTCCCCAACCAGTTCGAGCTGGGGATGGGCGTCGTGGACGTGAAGGACGACCGGGTCGAGACACCGGCGGAGATCGCGGCGCGCATCCGTCAGGGGCTGGAGATCGTGCCCGCCGAGCGGCTGTGGCTCAACCCCGACTGCGGGCTGCGCCACCTGGCGCCCGACGTGGCCTACGCGAAGCTAGAGGCACTGGCGCAGGGCGCGGCCCTCGTGCGCGAGGAGCTGGCCGGCCGCCGCGCGGAGGAACGATGACCGAGCAGACCGATCCCCAGGCCCCAAGCCGGCTCGCGCGCCGCCTGCGCGCTGGCCAGGTGGTGGTCACGGCGGAGATCAACCCGCCGCGCCACGCCGGCGGTGAGGCGGTGCGCCGCCAGGCGCGGACGCTGCGCGGTGTCGTGGACGCGGCGAACGTGACCGACTGCACGCGCGGCATCGTGCGCATGAGCGCCACCGCGGCGGCTCTCCTCGTGCGCGAGGAGGGCGTCGAGCCGATCATGGAGATGACCTGCCGCGACCGCAACCGCATCGCGCTCCAGTCCGAGCTGTTGGGCCTGTCGGCGCTCGGACTGTACAACGTGCTGCTGCTGAGCGGCGACGACCCGAAGGGTGGCGACCAGCCGGACGCCAAGCCCGTCTTCGACATGAACGGGACGGAGCTGCTGGCGGTCGCCAACCGCCTGCGCCGCGACGGCACGCTGATGGGCGCCGATCGCCGCATGAGCCAGCCGCCCGTGCTCTACCTGGGCGCGGCCGGCGACCCCGAGCGCGACCTGAAGCAGCCCGACAACATGACGCTGGCCGCCAAGGCCGAGGCGGGCGGCGACTTCATCCAGACGCAGCCGGCGTTCGACGTCGAGCGCTTCGCTCAGTGGGTGGCGCTGGCGCGAGAGCGCGGGCTTACCGAGCGGCTGAACATCCTGGGCGGCGTGTTCGTGCTCGACTCCGCGCGGCGCGCCGAGTTCCTGAAGGAGTCGGTGCCCGGCATCGTCATGCCCGACGCGACGATCCAGCGCCTGGCTGCCGCCAGCGACCCGAAAGCCGAGGGCATCCGCCTCGCCATCGAGCAGGTCGAGGCATTGCTAGCGCTCGACGGCGTGCGCGGCGTCCACCTCATGGGCATCGAGGCGACCGAGGCCTTCCGCGCCGTCGTCGAGGGCTCCAGCCTCGCCCGCCACGTCGCCGCGCCGGACCGCGTGACGTAGGGCAGGGGCTCGTCCCCTGCCGCCCGGCGGTCGTGTGGCAGGGCTGTTTACATTAGTGTGCAGATCGGGCTGACCCGTCAGGCGACGCCAGGGCTGCGGCAGTGGCGCTTGCAGTATTCCGCGCCACAGGCCGCGGGCGGCCACCAGAGCCGCCCCTACGAGACGCGGGCTGCACAGCGCGCAAGCTGCTATAGGGCGGCCGGGCTACAGCCACTCCGCGAAGCCCATGGCGTTGCCGGTGCCGGCGACGGAGCGGTAGCAGGGCACGTAGTCGACGAGGCGCATGCGCAGGTCCGTGGCCGCCAGCGCCCCGGCGAGGGCGATCCAGTTGCGGATCTCCGAGGTGCCCGACTCGAAGTGGTCGACCGGCAGGCCGAGCAGGCGGTCGCGGTCGTTCTCCTTGAGCGCCGCGAGTACCTGCTGGTCCAGGTCTTCCTCGATCACGAAGTGGCTGAGGCCCCCCGAGGCAATGACGGCGACGCGCTTGTCGGCGTCCCACGACGCGATAGCGCGGCCCAGCGCCTCGCCGAAAGCGTAGCAGCGCGGCAGCGTCGGCTGGTTCGGCGGATAGAACGTGTTGATGAACACCGGGACGTTCGGGATGGCCTTGTCGTGCATCAGCCGGCGGTAGACGAAGCCGTAGGCGTGGGGCACGGGGTGGTTGCCCGCGCGGCCGGCCGGCAGTTGGCGTGTGTGCGACACGTCGAAGTCGTCGCGGATGAGCGACTCGATGAGGTGCAGGCCCAGCTTCGGCTCGCACGGCACGAGCACGGGCTCCGGCGGGTAGTAGGCCCAGTCGGCGATGTTTAGCCCCGGGGCGCGGTTGGCCAGGAACTCGGCCGGCAGCGGGCCGTTCTCCAGCGTCTCGCCCCAGTAGATGCTGAGCGCCGGCATGTTGTCGTCGAGGAACACTTCCTCCTGATCGTCGCCGATGATGACGACCACGTCGGGGGCGACGCGGGCCAGCGTGGCGGCCAGCGCGTCGATCGCGCGCTGGCACGCGGCGTGGCGCTCGGCCATGCAGGCGGGGGTGATCTCGCGCTCCAGACGCTCGCCCGCCCGCACGTCCGCGAGCGCCGTGAACGTGTACGGCCGGCCCCGGAAGTACAGCTCCGGATTGCGGCGATCGGCCTCCGCGCGCTGGCCCCACTCTTCGGGCGGCGTGTTCAGGAGCGGCCCGTGCGACGTGCCGATGCCCAGGACGATCTCTGCCATCTTGGTCTCCTCGCGACGGCGGACGGGCCGCGTCGTGCTTCAATTGGCCCGGCAATTCCGTGTTCTTATAGCTGTTCTACCGCATCCAGCCGGCATCACCAGCGGGCGACGAGCGCCTCCTGCATGGCCTCGGTCCAGGAGACGCCTTCCGGCAGCAGCATCTCGGCGGGCCGCACGCGGAGATCGCTCGTGTCCAGGCCGGGCGGGTCGCCGCCCGCGGCCACCGCGCGCACCGCCTGCAAGAGCAGCCGGCGGGTGGCGATGATCGCCAGGTCGCTGCTGCCCAGGTGCTCCTCGCTGCGGTCCACGATCGGGCCCATGCCCTCCTGCACCGCGAAGTCCTGTGTGTTGACGCCGCGCACGCCGATCGAATTGCCCGCGCGCTGCAGCGCGCGGTCGATCAGGTAATCGTTGCTCTTGTTGCGCTTGAGGCGGTAGCCCGGCAGCAGGTCGTCCGGCCCGCGCCCGGCCTCCGTCTCCACCTCCAGCACTAGCTCGGGCGACAGTGGCGCGTCGTCGGCCGCGCAGATCCAGTTGTACACGTAGGTATGCTCGTCGTCGACAGGCGCCCAGACGTGTCCCTGGAGCAGCGGCTGTCCGTGGTATCCCTCGAACGCCCGGAGCTGGTAGAACGGCATGACGAACTGGTACACGCGGACGTAGTTCTGCCGCTCCTCCTTCAGGTGCCGGATGCTCGCGTAGGTGAAGCCGTAGTCGGTGGTTTGCACCTCCAGCCGCGGCGCGCCCGCGCGGCCGCGATACCCGAGCGTCGCCTGTGGCCGCACCCGGCTACGGTCATGGTGCAGGAACGACGAGTGCGAGCTGTCGACGCCGCCCTCCAGCGCCTGGAGCCAGTTGCACTCTTCGAACGTTTTGGACGCGTGGGCGTAGCCCGCCGGCGCCCGCAGCCACTCCAGCCCCGGCAGCGGCGGGCGCTGGGCGGGCGGGCCGAGATACGCCCAGACGATCCCGCCCCGCTCCTCGCACGGGTAGGCCGTCTGCCGGACGCGGTAGCGGAAGGTGCTCTCCTCGGGCTCGGATGGCATGTCGACGCAGGCGCCCGCGACGTCGAACTTCCAGCCGTGGTACATGCAGCGCAGCCCGTGCTCCTCGTTGCGGCCGAAGAACAAGGGCGCGCGGCGGTGCGGGCAGTACGCGCCCAGCAGCCCTACTCGGCCGCCGCTGTCGCGGAACGCGATCAGGTCCTCGCCCACCAGCCGGACGCGCACGGGTGCGCAGTCGGGCGTCGGCACCTCCTCGCTGAGGAGTGCCGGTAGCCAGTAGCGGCGCAGCGTGGCGCCCATGGCGGTGCCAGGGCCGACGCGGGTCACCAGCTCGTTCTCTTCCCGGCTCAGCATGGGCGGCTCTCCTCTCCCGGTCCACGAATCGCCCGGCGCGACGAGTACCTGCATAATAGGAGTTAGCGCGGCAGCCGTCTAGCGGCGCGCGACCCTTGCGGCGGTAGCTCGGGCGTGCAACCATGCCAGGCGCGGGATCGCGCGGACGGAGCGACGAGGAGGGGCGAGCGATGGCCGAGCCTGTACTGGCGGCGGTGCGCGTCGGCGTCCAGCAGACAGAGGTGCGCGAGCTGCCGCTGCCGGAGATTCCGCCCGACGCCGGTCTGCTCAAGGTCGAGGCGGCGGGCGTCTGCGGCAGCGACGTGGGGCTGTACGCCCGGCGGCAGGCAGAGCCGTTCATTCTCGGCCACGAGAACGTGGGCGTCGTCGCAAAGGTCGGGCCGGTCGCCGCCGCGCGGTGGGGCGTGCAGGAGGGCGACCGCGTGGCGCTGGAAGAATACCTGCCGTGCGGGCACTGCGAGTGGTGCCACCGGGGCGAATACCGCCTGTGCTGGGCGACCGATCCCGACAACGCCGTGCGGCTCCGCTACGGCTCGACGGCGATCGACGTGCCGCCCGCGCTCTGGGGCGGCTACAGCCAGTATCTTTACCTGCCGCCGAACGCCGTGCTGCACCGCGTGCCCGACAGCGCCCCCGCCGAGCTGGCGGCGCTTGCGCTGCCGCTCGGCAACGGCGTGCAGTGGGCGATCGTCGAGGGCGGCGTGGGGCCGGGCAAGAGCGTCGTCATCCACGGCCCCGGCCAGCAGGGGCTCGGCTGCGTGCTCGCCGCCAAGCAGGCCGGCGCCGACTGCATCGTCGTGAGTGGCCTGGGCCGCGACGCGCGCCGCCTGGAGGTGGCGCGCCTGCTGGGCGCGGACTACACGGTGGACGTCGAGCGGGAGGATCTGGCCGCGCGGGTGGCCGCGATCACCGGCGGGCGCGGGGTGGACGTCACGATCGACACCACCTCGGGCGGCAGCCCGAGCGTCACGCTGCTCTCCCTGGACCTGCTGAAGCGCAAGGGCGGGACGATGGTGGTGCAGGGCGCCGCCCGTGAGATCCCGAGCTTTCCCATCGACAAGCTGACACGCAAGTACGTGACGGTGAAGAGCGCGCGCGGCCACAGCTACGACTCGGTCGAGCTAGCGCTCCAGTGGATCGGCTCCGGCAAGTTCCCGCTCGACGCCCTGTGTACGCACCAATTCGGGCTGGACGGGGTGGACGCGGCGATCCGGGCGACCGCGGGCGAGGGCGCGCCGGGCGCCATCCACGTCACCGTGACGCCCTGGGTGTGACGCCGCGTTGCTTGGCGGCCGGCAGTACGTGACCCCTCGAGGGCGCCTCGCTGCGCCCTCACCGCTTCCGGCGCGCTTGCCGGGCTAAGCTGATGGCCTCGGTCGCCATACAAGTCCGGCTGCCGCCGTAAACGGCGGGCCAAGAGCGTCTCCCTGGCCCGCCGTTTACGGCGGCGATATCGAGACCAACTAGGGCCAGCAGCTTAGCGGCGGGTCGCGGCGTCGAAGTACGACGTGTCGTAGTAGCGGGCCAGGTCGGTGCCCATCGGGAGCGTGAAGCCGAACTGCGTGCGCAGGTCGAGCACGCCCTGGAGGCCGCGCAGGTTCAGCGCGCCGCTGGGCGAGAAGCCGACGACGAGCTGCTCCGCTCCGGCTCGGTTCAGGCCCGTCTCGGCCGACACCAGCTCGATCGCGGCCTCGGGGTTCTCCTGGACCCACCGCCCGCCGTCCAGCCAGGCGCGGATGAAGCGCGTGACGAGGTCGCGGTGCGCCTCGGCCCACGCGCGGTTGACCGCGTAGACGCCGTCCGGATAGTCGGGCAGCACCTCGGTGTAGTCGGTCACCCGGATCAGCCCGTCGGCGTCGGCCTGGGCCTCTTCTTGGGTGCTCAGAATGGCCGCGAAGGTGTCGCCGCTGGCGAGCGAGGCCTCGCGCCGGCCGCCGACCGGGACCAGCTGGTAGTCGCCGCGCTCCATGTCCAGGCCGTGGGCGAGCAGCACGCGACGCAGGACGAGCGCGTAGGCCGTGTCCACCGCGTCCACGGCCAGGGGACGGCCGCGCAGGTCGGCCCAGTCGTGAATTTCCGGGCGGGTGTAGACAGGCAGGTTCAGCGGCGTGCCGCGCTGGAGCACGGCCACGATCGCGGGGCCGCCGTCGCGGCCCGACCAGGCCAGCACGTTGTCGAAGGCCGTGGAGGCGATGTCCCACGTACCCTGCGCGAGGCCGCGCATCTGCTCGGTCGAGTTCGGGGTAATCGTCAGGTCGAGGTTGATGCCCTGGGCGGCGAAGTAGCCGCGTGCCCGTGCGGCGATGGTCGCGGCGTCGAGGGTGAAGGTGATGAAGCGGACCGTTTCCAGCCCCTTCTGCGGCGGGGGGCTCGCCGCGACGGAGAGCGGGGGCAGCGCGACCAGGACGGCGAGAGCAGCCAGCATCCGGCACGACCGCATAGGAGTCTCCTTCGGGTGGATTGGTGGCCCATTATACGCGGGGCCGTCCGCGCGCGCTTCGGCGGCGGCGACCTTGACGGCGTGGCGCGCGGTCGTGTTAAACAGGGGCGCGCGGGCCTCATGCGTGGCGAGGAGCTAGCGATGTCGAGCTTGCAGCTCAGCCTGATCCTGGGGGCGAACGACCGCTCGCGGCCGATCATCGACGGCAGCGTGCGCCCCGACAGCATCGACCTGATGGTGACGACGGCGCACCCGTCGGAGATCTTCTGGCGGCAGCTCAAGTTCCAAGAGTTCGACGTCTCCGAGATGTCGCTCTCGTCGCTGCTGATCATCACCGCGCGGGGCGAGTCGCCGTGGGTGGCGCTGCCGATCTTCACGATGCGCCAGTTCTTCCACACGGGCTTTCTCGTGCGGACCGACGCGGGCATCGAGCAGCCGGCCGACCTCAAGGGCAAGCGGGTCGGCGTGCCGGAGTACCAGCAGACGGCGGCGCTGTGGACGCGCGGCGTCCTGCAGCACGAGTTCGGGGTGCGGCCCGAGGACCTGATCTGGTACATGGAGCGCACCGAGGAGCGTAGCCACGGCGGCGCCACGGGCTTTCAGCCGCCGCCCGGCATCCGCTTCCACCGTATCCCCGCGTCGGAGAGCATCGCCACGCTGCTGCTTCGGGGCGAGCTGGACGCCGCGGCGCACTACCTGCCGACCGTCAACCTGGTCGATCGCGCGGGGATGGACCTGAGCGGGAATCCGGCCATCCGCACGCTGTTCCCGGACCCGCTGGCCGAGGGGGCACGCTACTTCCAGAAGACGGGCATTTTCCCGATCAACCACTGTATGGTCGTGCGGCGCAGCATCCTGGAGCGGCACCCCTGGGTGGCGATCAACCTGTACGAGGCGTTCCTGGCGGCGAAGGAGCAGGTGGTGGCGCGCGCGCGGGAGCAGGCCGACATCTACTTCCGCCTCGGCTGGCTGCCGCTCGAGGCGCGGCGCACGGTCCGCACGGACGACCCGTACCCCTACGGCGTGAAGGCGAACCGCCACGTACTGGAGACGATCGCCCAATACTCGCACGAGCAGGGGCTCACGCCGCGTGTGCTCGACCTCGAGGAGATCTTCGCGCCGAGCACGCTGGAGCTGTAGCCGCGGCGCGCCGCGTAACGGCGCGCTGGGAGCGCCGACCGTCAGAGGCTCAGGCGTTCTCGATGAGCTGATAGAGCTGGGCGAAGCTCGGCACGCCCCGAAACACCCGCCCGTTCACCAGGAGCGTCGGGGTGCTCACGATGCCTTGCTCGCGCGCCTCCTGGGCCTCCTGGCGCACCTTGGCCAGCTCGCGGTCGGCGGCGAGACAGGCGTCGAAGCGGCCCGTGTCCAGCCCCAGGTCGGCGGCGAACCGCCGCAGGTTCGGCTTGTCGAAGGCGCCGCTGTTCTCGGGGCCCTGCTCCTCGAACAGCTTGTCGTGGTATGCCCAGAACTGGCCTTGCTCGGCGGCGCACTGGGCCGCCTCCGCCGCCCAGACCGATTCTTGCCCGAGGAACGCCAGGTCGTGCCAGACGAACCGGACTTGCCCCTGCGCGACGAGCGACTCGTTCAACTGGCGCCCTGGACCCAGGGCGAACTCTCGACAGTACGGTCACTGGAAGTCGCCCCACTCTTCGACTGTCACCGGCGCGTTCGGGCTGCCGAGCACGTTGCCGTTGGCCGCGTCGTCCATGTCAGCCGGTCCTCCTTCTGTCTAGCCTGCTGATCTGGCCAAGGCATCGCACGACCTGTGCCGCCGGCGCTCCGTGGACGGTGTCTAGTCGGGTGAGCCAGCCAGGCGGTCCTGAGGCTCTGAGCGGCGGCACGGGATGGCTCCGGGCGCGCGCCGCCGAGCCGAAGCGGGCTGCTATAATGCGCGCCGCGGACGTTGGGCACGACGCCAGACGGCGCGCGGCCGGCGCCGCTCCGACTCTTGGAGTCGCGTGGGGAGGTAGCGGGCATGAGCACCGAAGCGGAGCTACGCGAGCAGATGGCGACGCTCACACGCATCTTCGCCATGCGCGGGCTACTCGGCGTCCACGGCCACATCAGCGGCTACGCGCCCGACAGCGGTCGGATCTACATGTGCCGCGGGCTGGGCAGCGACAAGGCGACCACCCGCCCTGAGGACCTGTTCGTGTTCGACCTGGCCGGGCAGGTCGTCGAGGGCGAGGGCCGGGTGCCGCTGGAGTGGCCGATCCACACGGCCATCCACGCTGCCCGGCCTGATGCGCTGGCGGTCGCGCACCTGCACTCGCCGTGGGCGACGCTGTTCGCGGTGGCCCAGCGTCCGTACCTGCCAGTGCTCATCGCCGCGCGCTGGTTCGCCGCCGGCCTCCAGGTCTACCCGGAGCCCCACCTGATCACGACGCCCGAGCGCGGCGAGCGGGTGCGCGAGCTGCTCGGCGCCGACCAGGCGCTCCTGCTGCGCGGGCACGGCGTGGTCGTCGCGGCGAACAACCTGCAAGAGCTGCTGTACATCGCGGTGACGCTGGAGGACAACGCGCGGGCGGCGGTGCAGGCCGCGGCGCTCGGGACGCCCGACTTCCTGGACGAGGCGGCCTTCGCCGGCGTGGAGCCCGACACGACGATGAGCATCCGCGCGCGCCTGGTCTGGGACTACTTCGCCCGCCTGGAGGCGCGCTGGGACCGCCAGCCCCCCTTCGGCGTCGGCGCGCTCGGCTAGTGGTACAGACTGGCGATGAAGCCGTTCGCGTCCTGCTCCTGCACCAGCCGGTTGTCGTAAAAGTCGCTCGGGCTGCGGTTGCGCGCGTCGGGGTACTGGCCTGCCGCCTCGTCGAGCGACACCTGAATCGCGTCGGGGCGGGTCAACGGGACGCGCGGCAGCACCCGGTCCTCGGCCGCCCAGCTCTGCTCCAGGATGTCCGCGTCGTCCGTCTGTGTGTACTTGCCGGTCACGCTCGCGGCGAACGCCTCGTCTTGCTTGAACCGCGCCACGCCGCGCAGGTAGCCGCGGATGACGCGGCGGACGAGCGGCTCGTTCTCGGCCAGGTACGCGCGGGGAGTAATGAGCATCGCCTGGTGGAAGTAGACGTCGATCTGGGTCGTGTCGACCAGCAAGTTGTAGTCGGCGGCGGCCCGGAACATCGTCGGCGGCGACAGCGCCCCGGCGTCGATGCTGCCGGACTGGAGCGCGGCGAGGATCTCCGGCACGCCGCCCACTTGCAGGATGGACACGTCGCGGTCGGGATCCAGCCCCGCGCGCTTCAGCATCAGCCGAGTGACCGTGTCGGTCGTCGAGCCGTAGCGGGTGATGCCGACGCGGCGGCCGCGCAGATCGGCGAGGCTGCGCACCGGCCCGGCGCCGAAGATGCGGAAGATGAAGCGGTCGGTGCCCACGGCGATCGCGACCAGGTCGGCGCCCCCGAGGTCGGCGGCCACGAGCGCCTCCTGGCCCGAGTCGGCGATGGCGACCTCGCCGGACAGCATCGCCTGGGTGAGCGTAGTGCTGGTGGCGATATACTCGACGTCCGCGTCGATGCCCTCCTCGGCCAGGTAGCCGCCCTCCTGGGCGACCCATAGCGGCGCGTTCACGATGCTGATGGCGGTGAAGGGGATGCGCATGCGCGCCCGGCTCGGCGGCGCCGTGGCCGGGGCGGCGCTGGCGGTCGGGCTGGCGGCCGGCGCGCTCGGCGGGCCGGGCGGCGGCGCCGCGTTGCCCGCGCAGGCGCTGAGCGCCAGGGCGAGCGCGGCCGCCGCAGCGCGGCGGGCCTGCCGTGGGGCGATGACGATTAGCCTGCTCGACATAGCAGCTTCCTCAGGTGACGCGGCTCGTCAGGCGCCGGGCGGGCGGCTGGCTCGCCGCGCGAGCACGCCGCCCGTTGACAGCAGGCGGCGGATGTCTCATTCTAGCCGCACCGGCGCGCGGAGCGCCGCGCCCGGGAGCGGCAGCGCGGCAGGTGGCGGATGGGTCAGGAGGGGGCTGTGGTAGGCGGACATAATGAGCGGGGGCGCTGGACCGGGACGGCCGCGACGGCGAGAGGCACCCGGATGGCTGGCCGCCTGGCGCGCGGCGTGGCGCTCGCGCTGCTGCTCGTCGGCGTTTCGGCCTGGGCGGCGCGGGCGCAGGCAGGAATGTGGACCGTCCTCGCCACGATGCGCGTCCCGCAACAGGAGGGCGCCTTCGAGGCCCTGGACGGGCGGATCTACGCGGTGGGCGGCTTCACGGGGCTGGTCACGGAGGCGAGCAGCCTCGTGCAGGCGTACGACGTGGCCACGGATAGCTGGAGCCAGGTGGCGTCCCTGCCGGAGGCGCTGCATCACCCCGCCGCGGCCGCGGTCGGCGACCGGCTGTACGTGGTGGGCGGCTTCTACGGCACGTTCGCCCAGCGGGAGCCCGCTCAGGCGGTATGGGCCTACGATCCGGCGACCGACCAGTGGGCGCGGCGGGCGTCGCTGCCGACCGCGCGCGGCGCGCCGGCCGCGGTGGCCCTCGACGGACGCCTGTACGCGATCGGCGGCGAGCGCCGCATGCCCGGGGGCGGCCCCGACGACTACGAATCGGTCGCCGACGTGGCGGCCTACGATCCCGCCGCCGACCGCTGGGAGACGCTGCCCCCGCTCCACCACCCGCGCAACCACCTGGCGGCGGCGGTGATCGACGGGCGGATCTACGCCGTCGGCGGGCGCGACGGGACGTCGCTGCTGCTCACCGACCTGGAGGAGTACGACCCGGCGACGGGCGACTGGCGGGAGCGCGCCGCCATGCCGACCGGGCGCTCGGGGCACGCGGCCGCCGCGCTCGCCGGCCGCCTGTACGTGTTCGGGGGCGAGGGCAACACGGCGAATCCGCGCGGCGTCTTCGCCGAGGTCGAGGCCTACGACCCAGCAACGGATAGCTGGACGCTGGTCGATACGATGCCCACGCCGCGCCACGGTCTCGGCGCGGTGGCCGTGGGCGACCGCATCTACCTGCCGGGCGGGAGCGCGCGGCAGGGGGGCTTTGGCTACGGGCGCACGGCCCTGCTCGACGCCTACACGCCCGACTGACGGCCGGCGCCGCGGCTACTCGCGGTACGGGCCGAGCTGCTGCACGGCGTAGTCGGTGAAGCGCGTGTCGAGCACTTCCGACAGCGGGGGCGCCTGCGTCACCGCGCCCTTCTCCACCAGCCAGTCGAGGTCCTCTTGCAGCGCCTGCACGTTCGTCTCGCCCGAGGGCGGCAGCCGAATGATCGTCATGCGGTCGTACAGGGCCGGGTCCTTGATGCCGGTGTTGCGGATCAGCGTGGCGACCACCTCGGCGCGGCCCACGTTCTTCGTGAAGGCGTCCTCGTACTCGCGCACGCCGCGCAGCAGGGCCGTCATGAACCGTCGGCCGGCGTCGGGCTGGTCCTGCGTGAGCCGCGGCGCGTAGACCCAGATCGAGGCCGGGTGGTTGGGCACGAGATCGGCCATCTCGTGCCACTTGCCGGCGATGCCCTGCTCGATCACGCTCGTGGCGAACGGCTCGGACAGGTACCCGAGGTCGATGCCCTTGTTGCCGAGAGCCGCGACGGCATCGGGGAAGCCGAGCGTTACCCAGTTCACGTCGTCGTCGCTGACGCCGCCCTGTTTGAGCGCCTTGTCGATCGCCAGCGTGGCGATGCTGAACGACGCCGGGCGCGAGATCGTCTTGCCGCGCAAGCTGGCGTAGTCGGCAAGCTGGCCGCTGTCGAGCAGGTCCTTCCGCGCCACGATCAGCTGCGAGCGCCCGGGCGCGTGGACGGCCGCCGTGGCGACCATGCGGAGCGGGATGCCGCGGGCGATGGCGTTGAACATGCCCGGCACGAAGCCGCCCTGACCGACGTCGATCTCGTTGGTCCCGAGCGGCGCGATCTGCGGCTCGAGCGACGGGAACCGCACCGTCTCGACGTCCAGCCCCTCCTCCGCGAAGTAGCCTTTCTCCTTGCCAATGTATAGCCCGGCGAGCGTGCCGCTCAGGCTGTCGGCGACCTTCACGGTGATGGGCGCCGGCGGCGTCGTCGCGGCGCCGGCCGGCTGGGCGCTCGTCGGCGCCGAGGCGTCGGCCGGCGCCGCGGGCGCAGCGGTGGGCGGGCGGGCCGGCGCGCAGGCGGCCAGCCCCAGCGCGAGCGCGGCCGGCAGGATCGACCGAGCGAGGGTCAACGCCATGGGGCTCTCCCTGGAACCAGTTGTAGCGAAGGCTTGGCGTAGCCAAGCCTTCGCTACGACCTTGCTTGTCTTCTGGTTAGCGGGCGGCGCGATAGTAGGGGCTCGGCCCCCATTCGGCCTGGAACTCGTTCCAGCGCTCGTCGGTCAGCTTGTAGCCGAGGACGTAGTGGATGTAGATGCCGTCGATGTAGAACCAGCGCTTCTCGGCGCCCTCGCGCGCCGCCAGTATCGCGCGCTGGCGCTGCTCCTCGCTGCGCGCGTACTTCTCGATGATGTCGTAGGCGCGGCCGCCATGCTCGGTGTCGGCCTCGACGTGGACCGGAAAGTAGGCGATCTGCTCGTCGGTGCAGCCGTAGTGCGTCTTCAGCGCCGGCACGATGTCGCCGTAGAGCGTCGGCGGCTGCGACTCCATGCCGATCTGCTTGCCGGCGATGGACTCGACGAGCGAGCGCTGGCGGGTGAGGATCCACGCCCAATCGAGCACGGCCTGGGTCGTGGGGAGCGGCTTCGAGCGCTTGACGGCCTCGGGGTCGAGCCCCATCGCCGCGCCGAAGCGCAGCAGGATCTCGATGTGTGGCTCCTTGGGGTCCATCTCCTCGGCGAGGCTCTGCCGGTACATCTCCCGCACGTCCTCGTAGGGGATGTCGACCAGGTTGATGCCCGACAGCCAGACGATATCCTTGGTGTAGTGGTAGTGCTCCTGCACCCAGCCCGCGATGGCCTCGCGGGGCAGCTTGCCCTCGCGCCAGAGCTGGTAGTAGGGGTGGTGGCGGCAGTGGCGGCTCTCGACCGCCGCGCGTAGCTCGTCTCGCAAAGTGGCGATTGCCATCGTGTTTCTCTCCTTGTCGGCCGTGCTCGGTGTCTCTCACCATAATCGGTCGCCGCGCCGCCGTCAATCACGGCGCGGCCCGCGGCCTGGCGCGCCGCGCTCAGCAGGTGGCCTCCCTCAACCTCGCCGCCGTGAACGGCGGGCCAGAAAGCGCCGTCCGGGTCCGCCGTTCACGGCGGCGGCCGGAAAGTCATTGGAGCCGGGGCCAGGTGCTCAGGCGCGCGGCGCCGTGGTGGACGCTCCGCGCGGCCATTGCTATCATGCGGCGGCCGCACCGCGCAACGACCGCGGCGCCCGACGCCGCCACGCGCCCGGCGGGGGTGCCGCGGGCGCGCGAAGCGATTCCTTGACGCCGGGCCGACCGGGGGACCACACTTCCGGCCGCAAGCGCGGCTGCCGCGAGGCCGGCGTGGCGCGCCGGGCCGCGCACGGAAGGAGGGGCCATGGCGCTGCCGCTGAACCTCGTGTACCGCTCGCGGGCGATCCAGTACCCGCTGATCGCCGCGATGAACGCCTGCGACGCCTGGGAGCGCGCCGGGATCGACCTGCAGAGCGTCACCTACGTCGCGGGCGCCGACAAGTCGGACCCCATGCTGGTGCGCGGCGAATGCGACTTTATCTTCGGCAGCCACATCAGCCCGTATATCCACCGCTACCACGGCCAGCCGTTCGTGTACCTCGGGCAGACGGTGAACTGGATCGACGACGCGCTCGTCTCCCGCGAGCCGATGCAGGACCTGCGCGAGTTGGTGGGCAAGCGCCTGGCCGAGGACCCGCGCGTGACGCCCGAGCGGCACCACGGGCACCATCCGGGCGGAAACCACCTGCTGTACCTGCGCCGCGGCGGCGTCGATCCGCACGACCTGACCCTGGTACCCAGCCAGCAGCGCGAGCACTGGATGGACGTGGCGAACGGCGCCGCGGATGCCGCCTTTGCCTCCCCGCCGCAGGACGAGGACGCGCGCCGGGCGGGCCTGCACGTGCTGCGCCTGCCGCCGCTGCCGATGGTGCAGGCCAGCACCATGACCACCCTCTGGCCCACCGTGCAGGAGCGGCGGGAGCTGTGCGAGGCGGTGCTGAAGGCGACGATGATGGGCATCCACTTCTTCAAGACCCAGTCGGGGCCCATGTGGGAGGTCATGCAGCAGGATGTGGCGCGCGAGCTGCGGATCGACAGCGAAGAAGTGCTCCGCGCGCTCTTCCACCGCAACCAGGCGATCCTGGAGCCGCGGCTGTACCCGCGCGCTGAGGCGGTGGCCAACGCCTTCGAGCTGGCGATCATGGAGGAGCCGGCGGTGGCCGAGGCGCTGAACCCAATGAGTCTATGGGACGTTCACCTGCTGCGCGAGCTGGAAGAGAGCGGGTTCGTGGACAAGCTGTACGGCGGCCAGGTGCCGGGCCCGGGCCACGTGCTGGAGCGCTGAGCGGGCCACGGCGCCCGCGCGGGGCGCCCGCGCGGCGCACGACGAAGGAGAGCGGACATGGCGACGACGGCTCCCGACGCCACCGAGGTCATGGAGAAGGTCAACGCCTACGAGGCGTTCAAGCGCCAGGAGGGCATTCCCATCGTGCGCGGCTTCGCCGTCGAGGACCTGCGCACGGTCGAGGTGCAGCCGTGGGCGCGGAAGGGCGGCCGCGGCGCCTACATCTCGCTCGACGGCAACGGCGGCGTGAACGACGCCTACGTCTGCGAGATCCCGCCTGGCCAGGCCACCCACCCCGGCCGCCAGCTGTTCGAGGAGATGGTCTACGTCCTTGAGGGCAACGGCTCGACGCAGGTCTGGTACGACGACAACCGGAAGGTCTCCTTCGAGTGGAAAGCCGGCAGCCTGTTCGCCATCCCGCTCAACGCCATGCACCGCCACTTCAACGGCCGCGGCGACAAGCCCGCGCGCTTCCTCGCCGTCACCGACGCGCCGGTGGTCGTGAACCTGTTCCACAACCTCGACTTCGTGTTCAACACGCCGTTCACCTTCGACGACCGCTTCGCGGGGCAAGAGAACTACTTCGACGGCAAGGGGAAGCTCTGGCGGACGGGCACCAACCGCTTCACGCTGGAGACGAACTTCGTGCCGGACACGCTGGGCATCGAGCTGTACACCTGGAAGGAGCGCGGGGCGGGCGGCAAGAACATCACCTTCGAGCTGGCCCACAACACGATGGCGGCGCACATCTCGGAGTTCCCGGTGGGCACCTACAAGAAGGCGCACCGCCACGGCCCGGGCGCGCACGTCATCATCCTGAGCGGCCAGGGCTACTCGCTCCTCTGGCCGGAGGGCGCGGAGCGCCGCCGCTGCGACTGGCGGCCGGGGACGATCGTCGTGCCGCCGAACCACTGGTTCCACCAGCACTTCAACAGCGGCCCCGAGCCGGCGCGCTACCTGGCGCTGCGGTGGGGCAGCCGGCGCTACGACATGGGCGGCGCGATCAAGACCGAAGAGAAGACCGACGTGGACGTGCGGCTGGGCGGTGCGCAAATCGAGTACCCGAACGAGGACCCGGAGATCCACCGCATCTTCGAGGCCGAGCTGGCCCGCAACGGCGCCCCCTGCCGCATGAAGTCCATGGTCGAGTGGTGTACTGCGGAGCAGTAACGAGTGCTGAGTGCTGAGTGCTGAGGATTGAGGCGCCTCAATCCTCAGCACTCAGCGCTGGGAGGACCGATGGCGTACTACCGCGACCTGCGCGACTACCTGGCGGCGCTGGAGGAGCGCGGCCTGCTGATCCGCGTGCGCGATCCGGTGGACAAAGACACCGAGCTGCACCCGCTTGTGCGGCTGCAGTTCCGCGGGCGACCCGAGCCGGAGCGGCGCGCGTTCTTCTTCGAGCAGGTGCGTGGGGTGGACGGCCGCGCCTTCGACATTCCCGTCGCGGTGGGCTGCATGGCGGGATCGCGGCAGATCTACGCGCTCGGCATGCAATGCGACTCGGTCGCGGGGATCCCCGACAAGTGGGCCGCCGCGCAGGCCGGCGCGATCGCGCCGGTGCTGGTCGAGAGCGCGCCCTGCCAGGAAGTGGTCATCACCGGGGAGGCGCTGGAGCAGGGGCAGGGGCTCGACGCGCTGCCCATCCCGATCTCCACGCCGGGCTTCGACAACGCGCCGTACCTGACGGCCGGCCATTTCGTGACGCGCCATCCCGAGACGGGCGTGCGCAACCTGGGCAACTATCGCGCCCAGCTCAAAAGCCCCACGCGCCTGGGGTGTCTCGCCGCCTGGTACCAGGACCTCGGGCGCCACTGGACCGCCTGGAAGGAGAAGGGCGAGCGCATGCCGGTGGCGGTGGTCATCGGCACGACGCCCAACCTCTCCTACTGCTCGACCTCCAAGCTGCCCAGCGACCTGGAAGAGTACGCCGTGGCTGGCGGGCTGGCGGGCGAGCCCGTCGAGCTGGTGCGCTGCAAGACGGTGCCCCTGGAGGTGCCGGCGAACGCCGAGATCGTCATCGAGGGCTGGATGCCCACCGACGAGCTGGAGATGGAGGGGCCGTTCGGCGAGTTCACCGGCTACATGGCCTCGCGCGGCCTGAACAAGTTCATGGAAGTGACGGCCATCACGCGGCGCCGCGAGCCGGTCTACCTGGCGTTCCTGAGCCAGTTCCCGCCCAGCGAAAGCTCGATCCTGCGCGGCGTGGGCCAGGAGCACAACATCAAGAACTTCCTGGCGGTCGAGCAGGGGTTGAAGGGCATCCTCGACGTGGCGCTGCACGAGTCGACCGGTAGCTGGGGCATGTGCGTGATCCAGGTGTCCCAGGAGAAGGGCGGCGACGCCGAGCGCATCCTGGGCGCGCTGGCCGAGCACCCGCGCCTGGTCAGCAAGCTGGTGGTCGTGATCGACGACGACATCCCCATCCGCGATGCGAACGCGATCAACTGGGCGATCAGCTTCCGCTGCCAGCCGCACCGCGACGCGCGGATCGTCCGCGCGACGCAGCTCGCGCTCGACCCCTCGCTGGTGCCGTCCACCGACCGCCGCTCGGCCCAGTTCGACAAGCTGGAGGCATCGGCGCTGCTCATCGACGCGACGCGCAAATGGGCTTATCCGCCCCTCTCGCTGCCGCGTCGCGAGTACATGGAACGGGCCCGCGAGCGCTGGGACCAGTTGGGCCTCGGGCCGCTGCAGCTCAACGAGCCCTGGTTCGGCTACCCGCTCGGCGCGTGGACGGACGAGGTGGCGGCGGAGGCGGCGCGCGCCGTCGAGGGCCGCTACTGGGAGACGGGCGAGGACGCCCGGGCCACGCGCCAGAAGATCGACCAGTAACTGCCTGCAGCGGGGTCGCCGATCGATAGGGCGGTATAGGGGGCGCGAACGATAAGGACACCTCGCCTCCTGGGACCACAGCGGGGTCCCAGATCGACAGGGCGGTGCAGGGCGGCCCCCGTTCCGTAGCGCGGGTTGCTTGTCGCCCGCGGCGGCCCGCCGGCCGCAACCCCGGCGCCGCGAGCGACGGTTCAGGGCTGACGCAGACCGCTGTAGAGCGAGCGACGCGGTTGGGGAGGGGCTGGGACGGTAGCATGCCGCCCCGGCGAAGGAGAGAGCCATGCGCGTGATCGACGGCGACGGCCACATCTTCGAGGACAACCAGGCGCTGGCCAAATACCTGCCCGCCGACTACCACGTGCCGCGCGTGCCCGAGCGCTGGTTCCCGCCGCTCGACCGCTTCCACTCGTTCATTGGCCAGACGCCGCCCGGCTCCTTCCGACAGGTGGGGCCGGACGGCTGGCTGGAGTTCATGGAGGACGTGGGGCTCGAGTCGGCGGTGCTCTACCCGACCGGCGGGCTGGCCTACGGCAACGTGTTCCACCTGGACTGGGCGATCGCGCTCGGCCGCGCCTACAACGACTGGCTGGCGGAGGCGTACCTGCGGCGCAGCCCGCGCTTCAAGGGGATGGCGCTGATCCCCATGCAGGAGCCCGAGGCGGCGGTGGTCGAGCTGCGCCGCGCCGTGGAGGAGCTGGGTTTCGTCGGCGCGATGCTGCCGTCCACCGGGCTGAAGGACCATCTCGGCGCGAAGGAGTACTGGCCGGTCTACGCCGAGGCCGACCGGTTGGGCTGCGCCTTGGGCGTCCACGGCGGCGCGCACGGCGGCCTCGGCTTCGAGCACCTGAACAACTACACCCCCGTCGGCGCGCTGGGTCACCCCTTCGGCCTGCTGATCAACTTCGCGGGCGTCCTGTTCAACGGCGTGCTCGACCGCTTTCCGAACGCCCGCTGGGGCTTCATGGAGGGCGGCGTCGCCTGGCTGCTGCTGGCGCTGGAGCGCTTCGAGCGCGCCCACGCGACCCACGTCCAGTACAACCCGCGCGGCGAGCTGGCGCCGCGCGCCGATGAGAGCGTGGTGGCCTACATCCGCAAGCACGTGGGCGAGGGCCGCCTGTACGTCGGCTGCGAGGGCGACGAGCCGATGCTGCCCGCCGCCGTGCAGCAGGTTGGCGCGGGCGCCTTCGTCTTCTCGTCGGACTTCCCGCACGAAGTGAACAACGACATCTGCAAGCACGAGATCGGGGAGCTGCTGGAATCGTCCGCGCTGAGCCCGGCCGACAAGGAAGGCGTCCTCTGGCGCAACGCCGCGCGCTTCTACGGCCTCGAAGAGGGCGCGAGCGCCGCCACGCCGCCCGTCGCCGCCCGCGCGTGAGGCTAGCAGGGGTAATCCTGACCCAGCCGGTGGGCGCCGCGGCGCCCACCGGCTGGGCGGCTACCGTCCGAAGACTGCCTGATAGCGGCCGGCCTTCGGCAGCTCGGTCGGCACGAGCGTGTTCGCGTCGTCGAGCGGCTTGAAGCGGAAGCGCTCGATCGCGTCCACGTCGCCACTCAGGAAGCGCATGACGATCGAGCCGTTGGGATCGAGGGAGCGCGGGGTGTGAATCTCGCCCGGCAGGTAGGGGAACACGCTGCCTGCCGTCAGGTGTGCCGTCTCCACGACCTCCAGCTCGGTCGCGCCGGTGCCGGTGCTGCCGTCGGTGCGCCGATACTTGTTGATGGCGATCTCGCCGCGATAGACGCCGTACAGCACCCAGTAGGGCCCGTGGTCGTGCGGGGCGCCGCCGTTGCCCGCGAGATGGAAGTGCCCCATCTGCAGGAAGCCGAAATCCGGGTCGCGGTACAGCTCGCGCGCCGCCGGGCGGTCGCGCAGCAGGCCCGCGACCCACGCCTCGTCCGCCGGCGTCTCCCGCAGCAGCGCTTCGAGCAGCCGCCGGCCGCGCTCGGGCAGTGTGGCATCCTGCCCGGCGGCCCAGGCCGCCCGCATCTCGTCGACGAACCGCGTGAAGTGCGGTCCCAGCTCCAGCGTCCGAACTTGCTCAGTCGCCATGCCTGCCTCCTTCGCGGCGCGCACTCCGGGAGCCCCCGACCGGTGTGCTCATTCTAGCACCCTGCTCGGCCGGCGGCGGCCGATTCGCGCTGCCGCCGAACCCGGTCCTGAGTAGATCGGCACCGCGCCGTCTTGACACCCGTCGGGTCGCGGTGGCATACCGAGGCCATTCGCGGCCCGGCCGAACGTGGGCCGCGACGGCGCCCGCGGCTGAGCCGCGGCGGATGGAGCCATCATGCGCCTCAATTGGACCACGCTGATCGCGCTAGCGCTCGTCGTGAGCGCGGCGTGCGGCCCGCGCTCGGGGACCCCCATGCCCCCCGCCCCAGCGTCCGGCCCGGCGGCCTCGACGGCGGCGGCCGCGCCGGCCGCGCCGGCCGCGGCGCCCACGGAGCTGAAGGTCGCCGTCCCGACGATCGACATGAACTACATGCTGCCCATCTCTGTCGCCGAGGCGCGGGGCTTTTTCCAGCAGGAGGGCATCGCGCAGCAGACGGTCGAGATGTCTACCACCGCCAGCACGACCGCGCTGCTGAGCAAAGAGGTGGACATCGCCACGCACAGCGGGGCGATGCTGGCGGCTGCGCAAGGCGCCGACGCGCGCGCTGTGTTCTTCCCCTACAGCAGCTCGACGTTCCAGCTGTCGGTCGATCCGAAGCGCATCAAGCAGCCGCGCGACCTCGTGGGCCAGGCCCTCGGCATCGCGAGCGTGGGCAACTCCCAGGACGTGGCCACGCGCCTGATGGTCAAGGACCTGGGCGTGGACCCGCTGTCGGTGAACTACCTCCCGATGGGCGGCGAAAGCGCGCGCATCGCCGGCATGGTGAGCGGCCAGATCGTCGGCAGCGCCAACAACCCCGACGTGGCGGCGGAGCTGAGACGGCAGGGCTTCACGGTCATCGCCAACTCGTTCAAGGTCATGGCGATCCCCTGGTCGGGCTACGGAGTGAACACGGCGATGCTGGGCGAGCGCCGCCCGACGCTCGAAGCGTGGATGCGGGCGATGATCCGCGGCATTCAGTTCGTGCGCCAGGACCCGGACACCAGCGCCGACATCGTGAGCCAAGCGCTCCAGATCGACCGCGACATCGCCCGGGAGAGCGTCATCGCGCTCCTGGAGGTGATGGACCCGGATGACCCCGGCGGGGCGACCGAGGCCGGCCTGCGCGAATGGATCCGCGTGCAGAAGGAAGCCACGCCGGAGATGCGCGACGTGACGATCGACGAGGTCGCCGACCTGTCGCCGCTGCGCGAGTCCCAGCGCGCGCTCGGCATTCAGTGCAAGAACGGGTACAAGTGCTGAGAGGAGGGCAGACATGCGCGGGCGATGGGCGGTACTCGCGGGACTGCTGGCGGCGCTCCTGCTTGGCGCAGCTCCAGCCGTCGCCGGGCCACCGGCACAGACGGCCGGGCCGGGGCTGCCCCAGACCGCGCCCGTGGCGCTCGATCCGGCGACCACGGCGGTGCTGGTGCTCGACATGAGCACGCGCTGCAACGATCCGCAGCAGGTCTGCCGCGAGATCGCGCCCGGCATCAGCCGCCTGCTCGACACGGCGCGCCAGCACGGCGTCTTCATCGCCTACACCGTGTCGGCAGCGGCGCGGGGGACCGACCTGGGCGACGTCTGGCAGGGCTTCAACCGGCGCCCGGACGAGCCCGTGCTGTATCCCGACGGCTTCGACAAGTTCGTCGGCGGCGACTTGCAGGCGCTGCTCGCCCCGCGCGGCATTCGCACGCTCGTGCTCACCGGCTCGTCCACCAACGTGGCGATCCTGTACACGGCGACAGCGGCCGCCCGCCTCTACGGCTACGACGTGGTGATCCCGGTCGACGGCGTGAATGCGGATACGCCGTACCAGCAGGAGTACGCGCTGTACCAGCTCACCGTGCTCCCCGGGATGGGGCCGCACTTCCGTTTCAGCACACTCGACAGCACCAGCTTTACGGGCACTTGACGCGCGGCGCCTACAGCCGTCTTCAGGATGATCGTGCCGGACAGAGTCGGGGGGGCGGCAGGGGACGAGCCCCTACCCCACGACGGGTTCGCTCGATCGGACGGTATCGGCAGCGTCGGCCGGGCGGCAGGGGACGAGCCCCGGCCCTACCTCATGGCTCGAGGCCCGCGAAAACTGTTGTGGTCAGGAGGCGGTACGGGGCGGCGCGGGCGCGGGGGCGCGGCGTGCCGATCGCTTGCGCGTGCTAAGCAGATGGCCTCGGTCGTCGTAACATTGCCGCCGTGAACGGCAGGCCACGCGACCAGACGCCGGCCCGCCGTTCACGGCGGCAACCAAAAATGCCCTGGAACCAAGGCCAGCTGCTTAGCCGCCCAGCCCCGGCCGCACGAGCAGCACCGCGAGGAAGACCACGCCGAGCGCCAGCAGCGCCGTCAGGCGCGCGAGCCAGGCGGCGGTCCGGCGGAGCCGCGCGGTGTCCTTCCCTGCCTCCTGCGCGCGGGTGGCCGCGGGGCCGACGACGAAGTCGTGGACGAAGCTCACGGCGGCCATGAGCGCGACCAGCACCAGCTTCTCGGCGAGCGTACGACCGAAGGTGGTTCCCCAGAAGGTGCCGTCGAGCACGTTCTGGAGGGTCGCGCCGCGGACCGTCGCCGCGTAGGCGCCCGTGACGACCATCACCGCGAGCGTCGTCCAGCCGATCCGCCGAAACTGCCGCCCGGCCTCGCTCACGATGCGCGCGCGGGTCGCCGGCTCGAAGCGCCGCGCCACGGGCACCGCCACCGCCGCGAGAAAGATGATGCCGCCCACCCATACCATCGCGCCCAGGACGTGCAGGAAGACCGCAAGCTGATACATCGGCACCTAAGCATCTGGCCCGGGTGGGCGTGCCGGTTTGACGTAGTCAAACCGGCACGCCCACCCGGGAAGCCAGCCTACATCTCGAAGTTGGCGCGCTCGTAGACGTGGTGGCGGGGGCGGGACTCCAGCATGTCGCGGCCGGCCGTTTGGGCCTGGGCGAACTCAGGGGACTTGAGGAAGGCCACGAAGTCCTCGCGCGTGTCCCAGTCGGAGTAGATCATGTACGAGTTGCGGCGGTTCACGTCCTGAAAGAGCCGCGTTTCGCGGTGGCCCTTCATGTTCTGCATCAGGCGAATCGCATCGGCGGTCACGGCCTCGAACTCTTGCTGCCGTTCCGGCTTGACATCGTAGCTTAGGCCAAACGTGAGCATGGTGGTTCTCCCACGAGGGTGTTCGGCGCGAAGCGCAGCGCGTCCCGCGCGTGGGCAGACGCCGCCCACGCCGTCGGCGCCGGGGCTCACTCGGCTAGCGCGGCCAGCCTGCGCGGGACCTACAAGCGTTGCCGCCGCGCCGCACGACCAATCTTCGCACGCGGTCCGCGCCGCGTCGGCGGCGCCGACAGGCGGAGCGCCAGATCGCCGGGGCCAAGCGCCCTGCTCAGGCGCGGGTCTCGGCAAGCGCGGCCTCGTCCTTAATCCATAGTACCTCGGCTTCGAGGCCGTCGGGGTCGCGGAAGAAGACGCTCAGCTGCCGCCCGAAGTCGGTGATGGTGCCGTCGCTGGCGCCCAGGCGGATCAGGCGCTGGCGGATATCTTCGAATGCCTCGCGGCTGCTGGCGTTCAGGCCGAAGTGATCGAGCCGGCCCCGGCCGAACATCGGCGTCTGCACGCGGGCCTGCGTGTTTCCAGGCACCTGGAAGACGTTAAAGTCGCTCGGCCCGCCCAGCGACATAATGACCATCCGCTCGCCCTCGCGGCCCAGGTGCTTGGGATTGTCGGAGACGACCCGGGCGTCGAAGGCTTCCTGGTAGAAGCGGATGAAGCGGTCCATGTCGGCAGTGAGAATGGCGATGTGATTCACGCCGTTCAGGGGCTGCATGTGGCTGCTCCTTGAGCCTGCGCCCACGGTGGCCAGTCGGCGCGGGCCTGCCTGCGCTCGTCGTGATGCCAGCAGGGGTATTCTACCACCGCTACTGACGCCCGCCAGCGGTGGCTGCCTATTGACAAATGCCAATTGCGAACTATACTGGGCACCATCTCAATGTGGAGGGGTTGCACGATGTGGCGCAAGCCAGCGCTTCTCGTCCTGAGCGTGGTAGTGCCGCTTGCCCTGCTCGCACCACGACCCGCGGAGGGAGCCCTCGAGCCGCTTCAGCCCCTCGCCAGCGTTAGCGCTGCGCCGAGCGCCGCCGTCATCATCGACAACGGGGCGCCGGACGGCCGCATGGCGATGGCCGCGCGCCTCCCGTCCGGGAGCGCCATCGAAATCGAGCCGGGCGACGACTTCATTCTCAGCGCGCCCAACCAGATCACCAATGCTAGCTTCACGGGCCTCCTACCGACTGGCCAGCCGCTCAGCTCAGTTCGGGACGTCCTTGTAGAGATCTATCGCGTCTTTCCCAAGGATTCGGTCAATCCCCCCTCGGGGCGGGTGCCCACTCGCAACAATTCGCCATCCGACGTGGCCTTCGATTCGCGCCAGGCTAGCGCGGGCACGCTGTCCTTCACGACCACGCTGCTGAATCAGTCGTTTTCGGCCGCGAACTCGGTGGTCAACGGCATCAACCCGATTCCCAACCAGCGCACCGGGGGCGAGGGGACCGTCACGGGCCAGGAGGTGCGCATCGACGTGACCCTCACCTCGCCGTTTACGTTGCCCGCCGACCATTACTTCTTCGTCCCGCAGGTGCAGCTGGCGAACGGCACGTTCCTGTGGCTGTCGGCGCCCGGCCCGCCCAACTTCACGGGCGATCTCCAGGCCTGGATTCGCAACGCAAACCTGGACCCGGATTGGCTGCGCGTCGGTACGGACATCGTGGGGGGCACCCCCCCGCCGACCTTCAACGGGTCCTTTTCGCTACAAGGCAGCGCCATTTGCACCACTCGCCCGAACGTGGGCGTGACGGTCGCGCCGGCCGGCTCCGGGCGGCTGCAGGCCACGCTCCGCGCCAACACCAACACCTCAACGCCGATCAATCACCTGTTAGCCATCCAGTTCACGAGCGCCACGGGCGCCGTCGTGCAGGACGCCGGGGGGACGAGCATCACGGTCCCCTCGAACATCCTCCCGCCGGGGACGCCCGCGACCTTTAGCTTCTTCATCCGCAAGGCGGTGGCCACCCAGCCGGCCACGGTGGTCCTGACGGTGACCGACGCGTGCGGGCCTTGGCCGACCTTTGTCGGCGGCGGCGCCTCCGCTTTCCCGCCCGAGCCGCCGCCAGCCGCGCCAGCCGCACCAAGCGTGCCGGGCACCGCGGCCAGCACAACGGCCGCGGTGGCGCCGGCCGTGCCTGCGCCAGCCGTCGTCGCCCCCAGCGCGGTTGCGGGCGGCCAGTCCACAGCGGCGCCAGCCCTGGCTGCGCCCAGCACGGCAGGTGGCGGTCAGGTCGTGGCAGCGCCGCCCGCCGCGGTGGCCGCGCCAGCCTCGGCGCTGTCCGCGCCCGCGAGCGTCGCCAGCGCCGGCGCCGTTGCCCCACCGTTGGGCAGCAGCCCTGCACCGAGCAGCGTGAGTCGAGCGGGCGTACCCGCGGCGCCGCTGCCGCTCGCCGGCGCGTGGGCGCCAGCGCCCGGCGTATTCGGCTCGCCCGTGCCCAACGGCCCGCTCTGGCTGCCGTTCTGGCCGGTCCCCGCGCCCGCGTGGTCCTATCCGCCGCTGGTGCCCACCTGGCAGCCCGAGGGGCTACCCGACGAGCCGCCCGCGGCCGGGCAGTAGCCGCCGTGGAGCTTAGCGGGTAGCTAGGCCTGCGCTGAGGATGGGGCCAGGCCCGGTCTGTCTGGTCGAGGCTCGACCAGTGGCGCCTCAGTGCAGGCGCGGGTCGAACATGGCCTGTGCGCGGCTGGCGGGTGTGCTGAAGGTGTCGAGCAGGTCGCGGTACTTCGTCGTGATCTGGTGGCGAAGCTGGGGCGACGAGACGTTGCTGCGCGGGTACTGGTCCTTCCAGGCGTAGGGGCGGCAGGCGTTGATCAGGAGCCGGCCGACGGTCAGGTCGCCCGCGGCGCGCTTCGCGGGCGACAGCCGCGGGTCGAGGTCCGAGGTCCAGGCGTCGTGGACGATCTCCACGGCCGTGGCCGGATCGCAGCGCGTCTGCATCGCCCACAGCACTTCCTTCAGGTTCGACGGGTCCACGTCGTCGTCCACGACCACGTAGTAGCTGTACATGCTGGCGCCGCTGCGGAGGCCGGCGGCTGCCAGCAGCGCCTGCTTGGCGTGGCCGGCGTAGCGCGTGCGCAGCGCGATCACCATCATCAGCGTGTTGCCGAACGACCAGACGCCCGCCACGTCGGTGATGCCGCTCCGCTCGAGGTGCTCCCAGAGCTGCACCGTGATCGCCGGCACGCCCCACGAGGCCGACGACCCGAGCGGGCGCTGGGGCGGCTCGCCCAGCAGGATCGGCGCGCGACGATGGTACACGTTCCGCACGCGGACCACGCACTCGTTGCCCTCGTGCGCGTAGTAGCCCGGCCACTCGCCGAACGGCCCCTCGTGGACCGATTCCTCCTCGGGCGGCGGGATCTCGCCCTCGACGACGATCTCGCCGTGGGCCGGGACGGGCAGGCCGCTCATCGGCAGCGCGACCACTGGCAGGGGCTGGCCGTGCATCCCGCCGGCGTAGTCGTACTCGCAGACCCCGAACGGCGGCGCTAGGTAGCCGCACGACCAGGTGAGCGGGTCGCAGCCGAGCACCAGCGCGACGGGCGCCGGGCGGCCCTGCTGCCAGTATTTCTCGGCCAGGATGCGACCGTGCTTGTGGCGGATGATCCAGATGCTGAGCCGGTCCGGCGCGACGATGGCGGCGCGGTAGACGCCGACGTTCACCCAGTCGCTGTCCGGATCGCGCACGACGACGAGGTCGCCGGTGCCGAGGTAGCGCCCGCCGTCGTGCTCGTGCCAGCGCGGCACAGGAAAGCGCGTCACGTCGAGGGCGTCACTCGGCTGCTGGCATTCCAACACCGGCCCGTCCGGCACGACGACGGGCGCGAGCGGCTGGAAGCGCTGCCGGCGCTCGCGCCACAGCCGCACGAGGTCGACGGGGTGCGCGTCGAGCGGGAAGTCCATCGCCAGGGCGAAGCGCCGCGGCGTGCGCACGCAGTTGGTGGATACGCGGTAGCCGCGCGGGAAGCCCGCGAAGCCGTCGAACAGCAGCAGCGGCCCGTCCATCTCGCACGACAGCTCGGCGAGGCAGCCGACCTCTAGGTCCCAGTCGGCGCCCTCGACGTGGCGCACCTCGCCCGCCGCGTCGGCCGCCGCAATGAACTCGTCCAGCGATTGGTGGGGCATGCTCTCCTCCGGATGCTAGCGCGCGTCCAGGGACCGCGTGGCGCGGTCCAGGTAGCTGAAATCGACTAGCGTGGCGGGGTCGACGCCAGGCGACCCCGCGTCGCCGCTCGCGAGTGCGTCGCGGATCGCGCTCGGGGCGATGCGGCCGTCGGTCGTGAAGCTCGCGGCCACGGCATCGTACAGGTCGCTGGCCGTCGGCTCGTCGATCTCGAAGAAGCTCTGGATCGCCGCGACCGTCGCCGCCTGGTCGTCGCGCGTCGCGCGCAGCCCGCGCAGCGTGGCGCGCAGTGTCCGCACCACCGCGTCGTCGTGCTTCGCCAGGTAGTCCACGGTGCCCGAGAGCGCGCCGACCGGCAGCCGCACCAGGTCGCCGGCGGCGAAGTTCAGCAGGCGCGGGTAGCCCTCGCGCTCCAGCTTGAAGTTGAACGGCATGGTGAGCACCGCCGCCTGCGCCGCGCCGCTCTCCAGCGCCGCCTGCCGCACGGCGTCGCTTTGCAGCGCCACGAGCGTCGCATCCTGCGGGTCCAGGCCGAAGTGGCGCAGGGCAGCCTGGCTCTCGCGGTACTGCACCCCGCCGGGCGAGCTACTGGCGATGGTTGCGCCGCGCAGCGCCTCGGGGAACGTGAGGCCGGGCGCGCCCAGGAGCACGTGGGCGGGCCGCTCGGCGAGCGAGATGACCAGCCGCACCGGCGCGCCCGTGGCGGCGGCAGACAGCGACGACGTGGCGGCCGTCGAGAACTGCACGTCGCCGCTCAGCAGCGCCGCCATGCCGACGTTCGGCGGCATTGGCCGCTGCTCCAGGTCGATGCCCTCCTGCTCGTAGTAGCCGAGCCGCTGGGCGACCGTGATCGGCAGCGTGCTCGTCGACTCCGACGGCGTGTGGACCCGGATCGCCACGGGAGACGGGGCCGGCGCGCTGGTCGGCGGCACCGCCGTTCCGCCTGATCCCGCCGCGGTGCTGATGACGTTGTGGCTCTCCACGCTACCCACGGATGGCGGGGCGGCGGGCGTCCCGCAGGCGGCCAGCAGCGCGGCCAGCAGTGCGCCGAGCGCGGTGACTGCCCGGCGCGTCACGCGCGCACCGGGTCGCGCGCCTCGACCACGGCCGGGCGACCCTCGGCGCGGAAGAGCTGTCCCCAGCGCGCCTCGACCGCCGCGCGCTGCTCGGCGCTGATGACGCTCACCACCGGGAACTGGTCCTTCCACTCGAAGGGCTTGGTGGCGTCGATGATCGCCCGCGAGCTAAAGCCCTTCTGGTCGGCTGGGATGATGGGGTCGAGCGGCCCGCTCCAGGCGCGGCGAATGATGTCGATGTCGCTGGTCGGCTCGCTGCGCGTGGCCAGCGCCCACAGCACCTCGTCGGTGTCGTAGATGTCCACGTCCTCGTCCACCACGATCACGTAGCGGCCGAGATACGCCCCCGCGCGGCACTGCGACGCCACGTGCGCCGCCTGCTTGGCGTGGCCCGGATAGCGCTGGCGGATGCTGATGATGACGAAGAACCGCCCGGCCGCCGGGTGCACGCGCACGGCCTGCACGTCGGGCACGCCGGCCGCCTCGACCTGATTCCAGATCGCCGCCGAGCGTAGGAGCCAGCAGAAGCGCTCGGCTTTGGCCGACGGCTTGAACGGCGGGGCGCCCATGAGGATCGGGTCGTCGCGGTGGTAGAGCGCCTTCACGCGGATGACCGGCTCGGGGCGGCTGGCGCTCGCGTAGTACCCGGTCCACTCGCCGAACGGGCCCTCGACGCGCGTCTCGCCCGGCACGGCCTCGCCCTCGATCACGATCTCCGCCGTCGCCGGGAGCGGCAGGCCCGTGAGCGGCCCGCGCACGGTGCGGACCGGCTCGCCGCGCACCCCGCCCGCCCAGGCGTACTCGCTCTCGCCGTTCGGCACGTCGATCGTCGCGGCCAGGAAGAGCAGCGGGTCGTGGCCGAACGAGATCGCCACCGGGCACGGCTCCCCCGCGTCGAAGTACTGCTGCCGGTGGACGCGGCCGTGCTTGCCCGGCGAGATGAAGAACCCGAGGTGCTGCTCGTCCTGGAGCATGACGCGGTAGGTTCCCGCGTTCACCCAGCCAGTCTCGCGGTCGCGGGTGATGTCCAGGTTGGCGGTGCCGATGTAGCGGCCGCCGTCCTGCGCGTGGTAGCGCGGCACCGGCAGGCACGTGAGGTCCACGGCGTCGCCCTCGAAGCGGTTCTCGAACAGCGGCGCCTCGCTCGGCGCCACCTCGATCGGCGCCAGCGGCGCCAGCTCGCCCAGCCGGTGGCGCCAGGCCTGAATGAAGCCGCGCTCGTCCAGGTCGGTGGGCAGCCCGAGGGTGAGCGCCAGCCGCTGCACCGTGGACAGGATGTTGGTGGCGACGCGGTAGCCGGGCGGGTAGTCGGGGATGGCGTCGAACAGCAGCGTGGGGGGCGTCGCCAGCTTCGTGCAGGTCAGCTCGGCCAGCGCGCCGATCTCCAGGTCCCAGTGTGCCCCGCGCACGCGCTGGAGCTGGCCGAGCCGCTCCACGTCGTCGAGCCAACTGCGCAGGTCGGGCGGTGATATGGTCATGGTGTATCTCTCCATCCAAGCGCCATAAAGTACAGACGGACGGCCGACGTCTCGCGGGGACGGCTCTCGTGGCCGCTCGCAGGTCGCCCCCCGGCTCGGCGTCATCTCGTAGGGGCGGCTCTCGTGGCCGCCCGCGGCCTGTGGCGCGGAATACTGCAAGCGCCACTGGCCGCAGCCCCGGCGCCGGCCGATTGCTCGGCGAAATCTGCAACCCGCCAGCGTGCCCGGCGTATACGACAGGGTAATGTCCTCGCGCGCCTCGTCGGTCGGCGTTACCGATTGGCCGAGCGGTACAGGCTGTCGAGAAAGCCGCTCTGGTCCAGCTCCCGCACCCAGGTGGCGTCGATGAGCTGATCGGGCGTGAGCGCCTTCGCGCGCGGGTCTGTCTGCGCCAGCTCGTCGAGCACGAACTGCAGTCCGCGCGGATCAGGATACGGCTTCTCGGGGAAGAGCCGCACCCACGTCTCCCAGAGCTGCGCCGCCTTGTCCAGGTCGTCGTCGTTCAGGAAGCGGGCGATGGCGTCCGTGCCCTCGGCCTTGCTCTGGCGGAAACGGGCGAGCGCCTCGACCAGCGCGCGCGTCAGCCGTCGGCCGACGTCCGGCGCGTCGCGGGTGTACTGGCGGGTCATCACGAGCGCGTTGCCGCAGTAGGGTTGGTCCTCCGTGGTCATGTCGACGATCGTGTGCATGCCGGGCTGGTTGCCGATGAGCGTCGCCTCGTCGCTGCTCAGGATGCTGGCGTCCACGCTGCCCGCCAGCAGCGCCGAGACGCGCTCGGGCGTGTTCCCGACCTGCACGTAGCTCACGTCCTGGTCGGGGTCCAGCCCCAGGTACTTCACGATGAAGCGCAGCGCCAGGTGGGACGACGAGCCAATGCGGCTCACCGCCAGCCGCTTGCCGCGCAGCGCGTCCACGTTCGTGACGCTCGGGCCGCCGACCAGCTCGTATTGCAGGCGGTTGATCGAGGTGAGCACCACCACGAAGTCCGCGCCGCCAGCGATCGCGCCGACCGCCTCCGTGCAGCCGCTGGAGAGCATCTGCGCCTGGCCGGCCAGGACCGCCGCCGGGCCGGTGTTGCCCGGCGCGTGAATCAAGTCCACGTCGAGGCCGTTGGCGCGGAAGATGCCGCGGTCCTGGGCGAGCTGCAACGGACTGTTCGCGGCGCTGGCCGTGCTGTAGGCGAGCGTCAGGTGTGTTAGGTCTTGCGGCGCGTCCCTGGGCGCGGTGGCTGCGGGCGTGTCGCCCGGCCGGGCCGGAGTCGCGGGCGCCGGGGCCGCAGGCGGAGCGCTGCTGGGCCTGGCGCAGCCACTGGCGAGCAGCAGTATCAGGGCCAGGAGCGCGCTTGATCGCACGCCGCTGTCCCCGCGCGTCCGACGGTCGCTCTCGGCGATCATGGCTCCGCCCCCTTGCCCGCGGTCAGACCACGTTGGTGCGCACGTCGCGCACGCGCGTGCCGGGCGGCGCGGGCACCTGCTGCCCCATCAGCTTCGCGCCGGTCTCGTAGTAGCGGCCCAGCACGGCTAGCTCGGCCTCCTGCTGGTTCTCCTCCGGCCAGTGGCCTAGTGAGTAGCCGTACCACGGCGTGCGCGGCTGCAGCTCCGGCAGCCCCAGCTCGTCCCAGAGCTGGCGCGCGTGCTCCATGTACTCGCGCGCCGGCAGCGAGACCGGCGGGAAGTCGGCCTTGCGCGTCGCGTCGATGAGCACCGCCGAGTCCTGGCGGTCGTAGTTCTCGCCGTTCGCCACCTGGCTGAGCGGGCCGAACTGGATCTGCCGCGGGTAGATGATCCGGAAGTCGCGGTGGGGCTGCGAGCGATTGACGATGGCCCAGATGAGCATCGTGTGGTTCGTCGGGTCCACGTCCTCGTCCACGGCGATCAGCACTTTGGGCAACTGCCGCATGTGCAGCAGCGCGTACAGCGCGTTCATCGGCTCGTACTGGTTCTCCTTGCGCAGCACCACCACGCCGCACTGTCGGTTCAGCAAGTCCTCGGTCAGCGAGACGCGCTGCACGCCGCGCAGGCCGCAGTTCTCGCGCAGGTGGCGCAGCGCCTGGCTCTCGTAGCCCGCCTGCTTGGTCTTGCTGCTCTCGCTGGGCGTGAGCTGGCTCAAAATCGAGAGGAACAGCGGGTTGCGGCGGTGGGTGATGCACGTCACCTCAAAGCTGAAGGACAGTGTGCGCGGGTCGCAGTAGCCGTGCGCCTCGCCAAATGAGCCCTCCGGCTCCAGCACGTCCGTGCGGATGATGCCCTCGACCACGATCTCCGCGTGCGCCGGCACCTCCAGGCTCACCGTCTTGCAGCGCACCAGCTCGATCGGCCGCCCCGCCAGCGCGCCCGCCGCGCCCAGCTCGTCCACGCCCATCGGCATGATCTGGATCGCCGCATAGTACACCGGCGGCGGCGAGCCGAGGACCGCCGCGGCCTCCAGCGCGATGCCTTGGCGGTTGCACTTCTCCCAGATGGCCGTTGTGTTGCCGCGCGAGTCGCAGAACAGTCCCGTCCGCAGCGGCGCCTTGATCTGCGCGCGGTAGACGCCCATGTTGCGGATGCTCGTCTCGGGGTCGCGCGTGAACCAGGCCGCCGAGTTGAAGTAGGGCGCGTTGTCGAAGCCCGGCGTTGAGATGGGGATGGGGAACTCGTCCAGCCCGCCGTGCTCCAGCAGGCCGTCGCCCTGGTGGACGATCTCCTGCACGGGGCCGCTGTCGACGATCACGGGCGCGATCGGCGCCGCCAGCGCGCGCTCCCAGTAGGCGGGGATCTCCTCTGGCGCGCAGCCGAGGCCGAGCGCGTAGATTTCTTCCGAGCCCGCGAGCGCGCCGACGACGACGGGGATATCGAAGCGGCGCCCGCGCCGGTCGGTCACCTGCTCGAACAGGAACGCGCGCCGCTGCGGCTCCAGCAGCCCGCGGAACTGCCAGCGGACGAGCGGGTGCAGCTCGGTGTCCTTGTCGATGGCGCGCGTGACCCGCACCAGCTTGCCGCGCCGCTCCAGCTCGGCCACGTGCGCCCGCAGGTCGGGCGGCGCCGTGCCGGGCGCGGAAGCTGTGCTGGCCATCGTCGCGTCCATCTCGTCACCTCGTCGGTTGTTGCGGATAGGTAGCCGCCTTGCACCCGCGCGCCGTCACCGAGCCGCCCGGCCTAGGGTCGGCCGGCGATGCCGAGCGACTGCTGGGCGGCCTTCAGCGGGCGCGAATCGAAGACCTGGGCGTCGCTCGGCAGCGGCTCGCCCGGCGTGACCGCGGATTCGAGCTGGCCCTGCAACGCCTCGGGCGAGGCCCAGCCGTCGGGGCTGAGCGTGGCCGCCATCGATTCGAAAGCGCGCAGCGCCACGTCGGGCTGGATGTCCGTCGCCCCAGCGATGATCTGGGCCGTCTCCTGGTGATTGTCGCGCATGAAGCGCAGAGTCTTCAGCGAGGCGCGGAGCACCCGCTCGACCTGGCCCGGGTTCTCCTGCAGCCGCTTCTCCGACGTGCCGATGCCGCTGAACGGCAGCGGGATGGCCTCCGAGGGCGACGGCACGCGGTGCAGGCCCTGCTCTTCCGCGACGGCGTCGTCCGGCGGCGTGAACACGCTGGCGGCGGCGCCGCCGGCGACGATCGCGCCGATGCGGCCGTTGCCGGGCGCGAGCTGGATAATGCTCACGTCCACCTGCGGCTCGAGCCCCGCCTCGGTCAGCATGCGGCGCAAGGCCAGCTCGCCCGAGCCGCCCAGCGTCGGCACCCCGACGACCTGGCCCTTCAGGTCCTGGACCGACTGAATCTCGGGGCGGGCCATCAGGTAGAACAGGGTCTTCTCGAACCAGAAGGAGATCGCCTTGACCGGCAGGCCATTGGCCGCCCCGCGCGACACGGTGCCGATCGTCGCCTGGTAGGCCACGTCCTGGTCGTTCGCCAGCGCCGCCAGCGACACGTCCGGCTTGATCACCTGCACGTCCGGCTCCAGCCCCTCCTCGCGGAAGAAGCCCCTGGCGATCCCCACGTAGAGCGGACTAAAGACGATGCCCGGATCGGACGTGCTGACGACGATCTTCTCCAGCGCCGCGGGCGCGGGGGCTTGAGCGCTCACGGCGGTTGTGGGCGCGCTGGCCGGCGCCGCCTGGCGCACGGGTGCGGCGGCCGGCTGGGCAGCGGGCGGAGCGCAGGCGGTGAGCGCCAGCGCGAGGAGGCCCACCGCATAGGTCGCGCGCCCAGTCTGCTGGCTCAACTTCTTACCCCCGCTCGCCAGCATCGGCGCCGGCGCGCGGCGGTCCGCGCCCGTACGCGCATCGGCTGAGTGAAAGTTGGACGATTGTAGCACTCGGGCGCGAGCCGCGCACCGTTCCGGCGGCTCCGCTCGGCCGCGCGCTTGACCGCCCCCGGGCGGTCGAGTAGAACGAGGAGAGCGACAGTCGGTGGGGATAGGAGACGCGGCGCGTGGAGCTTGCCGACCTGATCGTGGACCGCCCCGAGGCGGGGCTGTTCCGCGTCCACCGCTCGGCCATGACCTCGCCCGAGCTGTTCGCGCTGGAGCAGCGGCGCATCTTCGAGCGCGGCTGGCTATACGTCGGCTACGACGGCGAGATTCCGCGGCCGGGCGACTATCGCCGGCGGACGGTGGCGGGCCGCCCGCTCTTCTTCGTGCGCGGCAGCGACGGCCAGGTGCGGGTGCTGTTCAATACCTGCACGCACCGCGGCGCGATGGTCTGCCGCCGCGACGAGGGCAACGCCGCCGTCTTCCAGTGCTTCTACCACGCCTGGACCTTCGACAACCGCGGCGCGCTGATCGGCACGCCGGACCCCGACGGCTACGCGCCCGGCTTCGACCGCGCCGAGCGCGCGCTACAGGCGCCGCCGCACGTGGGCAGCTACCGCGGCCTGCACTTCGTGAGCTTCAACCCGGACGTGGCGCCGCTAGCCGACTATCTCGGGCCGGCCCGCGAGCTGATGGACCTGTCGCTCGACTCGGCCGAGGTGCTGGGCGGCTGGACGATCCTCGCCGGCACCGCCAAGTACGCGATCCGCGCAAACTGGAAGCTGCTCGTCGAGAACAGCATCGACGCCTACCACTTCGCCAGCGTGCACCAGACGTACATTGGGTACATGGCGAGCCAGCGGGCGAAAGCGGGCGCGGGCACCGCGGACGCGGATACCACGAAGAGCGTGACCGCCGGCCTGAGCGCGACGGCCCGGGGCTTCGCCCTGCCGGGCGGCCACGCCGGCTTCCTGAGCGGCGCGCCCGGGCGCGGCATCGCCAGCCCGAGCCCCCTCTGGAGCGACGCGGCGAATCGCGAGGTGGAGCGCGTGCGGGCGCTGCTCGTCGCGCGCTACGGCGAGGCGCGGGGCCGGGAGATGGCCGAGCGCTCGCGCCACCTGCTGATCTTCCCGAACCTGCTGTTCCAGGACAGCCACACCGGCTTCCGCTTCCGCCAGATCTGGCCCGTCGCGCCCGACCAGCTCGAAGTGCTCCAGTGGGAGCTGGTGCCGCGCGACGAGCACGAAGCGGTGCGAGCGTATCGCCTGGAGAACTCGCTGCTGTTCCTCGGGCCGGGTGGATTCGGCACGCCCGACGACGTGGAGGCGCTGGAGTCCTGCCAGCTTGGCTTCCGCGCGGCCGAGGTCGAGTGGTCGGACGTGTCGCGCGGGCTGCACCGCGACCCGCTGGCCGAGGACGAGGCGCAGATGCGCGGCTTCTGGCGCCAGTGGCACGCGCTCGTGCAGGGCCTGCCCACGCCGCCGCCGACGACCGACCGGCCCGGGGCGCCCTCGCCCACGCTGAGCCGCGCATGAGCGCCGGTCACGCCGCCCGGGCCGCAACATCCTTGCTGACGCCCGCGCTCGCGCTGCGCCTGGCGGTCGAGGACTGCTTGCTCTAACCCGTGAGCGGAAGGGAGCCGATTGGTCGTGGCAATCCCCCAGGCGTAGCGGTCGGCACGACGGGTCGCGGCGCCGAGCCCACCGACAGGGAACGACGATGAAACTCGCGGGTAAAGTCGCGCTCATTACGGGCAGCAGCCCGAACATCAACGGCGGCATCGCCTACGGCCTCGCCGACGAGGGCGCGCAGGTCGTCTGCGTCGACGTGAACCCCGCCTACGCCGAGGGCTGCGCCGCCGGCATCCGGCGGCGCGGCGGCGCCGCACTAGGCGTGGTCTGTGACGTGACCGACGAGGCGCAGGTGCAGGCCGCGGTCGCCCGCGCCCGCGACGCCTTCGGCGGCGTAGACGTGCTGATCAACGGGGCGGTAATCCAGATCCGCAAGGGACTGCTCGAGATGGCGGTCGCCGAGTGGCGGCGCCAGCTCGACGTGAGCCTGACGGGCGCCTTCCTGTTCAGCAAGCACGTCGCCGCGCTGATGATCGCCCAGCAGCGGCGCGGCTGCATCATCAACGTCATCTCCACCGAGGGGCACCAGGGCAACCCCGGCAACGTCGGCTACGGCACGGCGAAGAGCGGCCTGTTGAACTTCACGCGCGCCGTCGCGATGGAGCTAGCGCCCCACGGCATCCGCGTGAACAGCCTAACGCCCACCGCCACGGACCCCGCCGAGGGCTTCGCTCGCGTGGCGGAGTGGGGCGTCGCCTGGGAGCAGCCGGCCATCGAGCGGCGCCCCGACGTGACGTGGGGCGACCAGGGAGTGCCGCTCGGCCGCCGCCCCAGCCCGCGCCACTACGCGCGCGCGGCGGTCTTCCTCGCCTCCGACGACGCGGAGATGATCACCGGCTTCGATCTCCGCGTCGACGGCGGCACCATCGGCCGCTACTGGCGCTGGAATCCCGGCGCCACCGTCAGTTAGCGGTGGGTCAGTGGCCGCTCGTCGCCGTATCGCCCCTAAGCGGGCGACCCGCCAGATGACCGAAACTCCCAGTTCGCAACACGTCGTCGAAGTGGTCGGCGCAAGAGTGTGATCCGCGTTGTGCAGCCGGCACAAAGTCGGTGCGCATGGTGCGTTCATGCAGACCCTGTAACCCGGCGGTGTATTCTCTATGGCTTTCGCTGTGCGAATGCGTGCGCCTCGCGAGGCACCCCGCACACTCATATGAATACTCTTAATTACAGCAGGAGGTGGCGGATTGTAGGGAGAACTCACGACCGACAAAGGAAGAGCGCAACAGTCGCGCCGATGCCACTCAACCCGACTGTCGCGCTCGCTGGAGCCTAGTGGAGACGCGCCCCACCCGGTCCCGGCTGCTAGGGTAGCACATCGCCTGCGTTGGCACCACACCCTGGCGCTGCCAGGGGCCACGCGGCGCGCCTCCGTCTGTCCCTACGCCTTCGCGCGTCCCACGCGCCTGGCCGCGCCTGGGCGCGTCGCGCGAGCGCCAGGGACCGCCACGAGAGGGATGGAGGCGATACCCATGCAGCGGCTTGCCGACTATCAACGCCTGACGCGGGCGGCGCTCCTGGGAGCGGCGATGATTCTCGCCACGGGCCAGCACGCGCTCGCCCAGGACACCGCCGACGCGCTCGGCTCGCCCCCCGCTAGCGCGCCCGCAGCCGTGGGCGCCCCGCCCGTGGTCGCCGCGCCCACGGCCGTGCCGCAGATCGACGTGTTCCCAGCGCTCGACAACCCGCCGCAGCCCGGCGACGCGTTCCCCACCGCTCCCTGGGGCAATACCGAGTAACCCGGCGGCGGAGGGGGGCAGCAGTACTCGTCCCCCTCCCCGCCATGCACGCCGGCTGAGCGCGAGCTTGCTGGAGACCCGGCCCTCGTCTGGCGGCCGGCGCCGTGACCTACTCTCGCGCCTCGTAGGCGCCGGCCAGGCGGGCGGCGGGGACGCGCCCGAGCGCCGCCTGCACGGCCACCAGGCTGCCCGCGCCGACGAAGCGCAGCACGTAGTCGTACTCGTAGAGCTGCTGCCGGCTGGGACTGGTCGAGACAGTGTGCAGCCGGTAGCCGGCCTGGGCGAGGCCGAGCACCACGTCCGTGAGCGCGCCGTCGGCGCCGAACCGCCCCGTGACGAGCACTCGTGTGGGCGCCGCGCTGAAGTACGGCCGCGGCGCGAGCGCCCAGTAGTTCGCCACGCTGCCGCCGTCGATGTCGGCCGCCAGCACCTCCAGCCCCCACTGGCTCCCCATCTCGGGCGTGCCTACCGACGCGAGCGAGCCATCGCCGGCGGCCACGGCCTGCGCCGCCCCGTGCGAGCTGGTGTCCACGATGCGGATGCGCGCTTGCGGCAGGTGCTCGCGCAGCCAGGCCTCGCTCTGCGTGATCGAGCCGGTGTGGCCCTGCACCTCGCGGATGTCGCCGAGCCGCGTGCCCGGCTTGCCGAGCAGCGAGCAGTGGTAGGCGTGCGTCACCTCGGCGATGACGTAGGTATCGGCGTCGGGTGGCGACACGCGGCCGTGAATGCCCGGGTGGAACCCGGTCCAGCGCATCTGCTCGGGCGCGCACGCGGCGTCCGGCGCGTTCGGCGCGGCCCAGTCCATGCTCTCCTCGGCCGTGGGGAAGTACACAATCTCGGCGAACTCGGGGTACAGCTCGCGCAGGCGCTGGGCAGCCTGCGCCCCGAAGGTGCTGGGACCGCCAAGCGCGCCGAGCCTGAGGCCACTGGGCAGGGCCATCGTCACTCTCCTCATGCCGCGGCGCCGATACGTGTACGCCGCTCGCGCCGGCGCCGGGAGTGTAGTTGCTGCCGCGCTGACCGTCAACTCGCCGTGTCGGGGGCTCGGGCGTCCCTCGCGGGGCGCGGGGGGCGTGTGCTAGGATGCTGGCACGTCGTGGGCCGTGGCAAGGCGACGCGCCCGGACGTGCCTAGCGCGCCGTCAAGCGGGCGCGTGGGGCGGCCGCCCGCCGGGACATGGGAGAGCAGGTATGCCGTATCGGTGGCTTGTGGTGGCGGCGGTTGGCTTGCTGGCCGGCAGCGCGTGCGCCGCGCCCGCTCCCCCGCCGGGTGGGTCGTCCGCCGCGCCGGGCGCCCCGCCGCCCGCCGCGGCGGCCCCGGCGGCGTCGCCGGCGGCCGTGGCCCACCTGCCGATCGTCTTCAGCACCAGCAGTGCCGCCAACAGTCCGATTCAGCTGGGCTTGGACGAGGGCATCTTTCAGGCGAACGGGCTGGAGATCGAGCTGACCCACGCGCCAGGCAACGCGGGGCCGGCCGCGCTGCTCGCCGGCCAGGCCCCGATCATGGTCGGCGGCTGCGCCGAGACCATCGCCGGCGTCGCGGGCGGCGCCGACTTCGTGATCTGGCTGCAGCCCACCAACCGCATGCAGTACATGCTCGCGGGCGGGCCAAACGCGCCCGACGCGGCCAGCCTGCCCGGCAAGCGGCTCGCGGTGAGCCGCATCGGCTCGTCGTCGCACCTGTCCACCAAGTTCATCCTCAAGCATCTCGGCCTCGACCCCGACCACGACGTGGTCTACGTCCAGGTCGGGAACACGCCGGACCGTGTGGCCGCGCTACAGACGGGCAGCGTCGACGCGACGATCCTGAGCATGGACGAGGGCACGCTGCTGGGCAACCAACCGGGCATGCGGATCATCGTGGACATGACCCGCGAGGCGGTGCCGTACTGCGCCCAGGGCGTCGTGGCGACGCGGCAATACGTGCGCGACAATCCCGACGTCATTCGCCGCTTCACCCGCGCGTTCGTCGAGATGACCGCGCGCTACAAGCGGAACCGCGAGGAGGGCATGGCGGCGGTCAGCCACCACCTGGACGAGCACGACCCGCAGAAGGTGGCGAGCATCTACGAGTCCTGGGTCAGCCTGTTCGTCGACAAGCCGTACCCCGATCCGCAAGGCGTGCAGTTCGTGCTCGACGAGTACGCCCAGAGCGATCCGCGCGCTCGCGACTTCAAGGTCGAGAACCTGATCGACCGCTCGTGGGTCCAAGAGCTGGACGAGCAGGGCTACCTCGATCAGCTCTCCGGCGCAGGCCCGGGCTAGTACCTCGTCACGGGTGCTTTGCTATGTGTCGGCAACGACCACCGCGTAGCAATCGACCGTTGATCGCGCGTTAGTGCGCGGCATCGAGGAAGCGCGCGTCCACGACGCGGTCGAGCGGCAGCGCGTGCGACACGTCGGCCGGATCGAGCGAGTTCTCGTACGCCGTCTGCGACAGCCGCCCGGTGGCCGACCAGGTGTCGCGCGAGAGGTCGTACGCCGCCGCCGCCTGGTCGGGGGGCATGTCGTACAGGCGCGCGATAGCCGCGGCCGCCGGCTCCTTCTCGTCGCGCACGTAGCGCAGTGCTTCCAGCGTGGCGGCTACCGTGCGCTGGACGGACGGGGCGTTGTCCGCGAGCTTCGCCTCGCTCGCGCCGAGCACGGCCGTCGGCAGCTCGTAGAACTCCGCGAAGTTCAGGAGCACCTTCAGGCCCATCTGCTCGGCGACCAAGTTGAACGGCACGTTCGAGATCGCGGCCTGCGCGGCCCCGGCCTTGAGCGCCGCCAGCCGCTGGCTGTTGTCGAGAACCGCCACGTAGTTGGCGCTGTCCCGGTCGAGCCCGAAGCGCTGGAGGGCAGCCTGCGCTTCGAGCTGCGTGTTGCCCCCGACCTCGTTCACGGCGATCGTCTTGCCCGCCAGGTCCTTGCCATCGCGGATCACGGTCGGGTCCACCACAAGGATGTGGTTGGACTTGTCGCTCACCGCCGCGACCACGCGCAGCGGCGCCCCCTGGTTGATCGCGCGCACGATGCTGCCGGCGGGCGTCGCGAAGTCCACGCTGCCGCCGATCACGGCGGCGATGGCCGCGTTGCTCGCCATCGTCACAACGCTCAGGTTGATGCCGTGGCGGGTGTAGATCCCCGCCTCCTGGCCGAGCACGATCGGAAACGTCGAGAGCGACTGCGCGGGAATCGCCACGGTCACGTCCTGGGCCGGCACGGGTGCCGTGGCGCTCGCCGCGGCGGGGCTGCCGCTGTCGGCGCCGGGCGCGGCCGCTCCTGTCGCCGCCGCGGGCGCCTGGGCGGCCGGTGTCGAGCCGGCGGCGCAGGCGGCGGCCAGCAGAACAGTAGCCACGGCGAGCCAGCGCGCCCCGATCCACCGCCGCCCGGCCGCTCGTGCGCCCGGGAGCCCGGCCAACGGCATACCTACCTCTCCCCGACGGCCGTGCCCCGGTCCCGTACCGTCGCTGCTATCTGCCCCGCCCCGCCGGGGCGCGCCGCGTGGCGCTGGTGCATCGGCTGCCCCATGGCGTGACGAGCGGCCGGTGCCCCGCGCGTTACCCGCGACGAGGGGCCGCGTCGCCGCTCCGGGTAGGGGTGAGTGTAGCCAGGCGGTCCTGGCCTGTCAACGTCGTGTCGAAACACACCTGCGCCCGCGCGGCGGGTGCTACAATGGGTGCCACCCGGCGGGGCGACGTGCTCCCACGGCCGGGACGCGCGCGATCGATGGGTCGCGGCAGCCGCAGGCGCGGCCCGGGAAGGGGACAGCGCGATGCGATGGATGGCCCGCGGTCTGCTGCTGTTGGTGCTCGCCAGCACTCTGGCCTGTGCGCCGGGCGCCCAGCCCGCCGCATCTGGCGCCGCCAAGGCGAGCGCGCCCACCGGGGGGACGGGGGCGGCGCCCGCGGCCGCCGCGCCGCCCGCCGCGGCGGCTTCGGAACCAGCGGCGCCCGCCGAGTGGGAGCACGTCCTCGCGGCGGCTCGCCAGGAGGGCACCGTGGTCGTGAACGGGCCGCCGGGGGACATCATCCGCCGCAAAATGGTCGACGGCTTCACCGCTGCTTACCCCGGGATCACCCTGGAGTGGTCGGGCGGCACGGCGCCCGAGCTGGCCGCGAAGCTGGAGGCCGAGCGCCGCGCCGGCATCTACGCGCTCGACGTCTTCATCGCGGGCACCAACGTCATGCTGGCGCAAGTGAAGAACCCCGGCTTCCTGGACCCCATCCAGCCCGCGCTCATTTTGCCCGAGGTGACCGACCCGGCCAACTGGCTCGACGGGCGGCTGGACTTCGCGGACAACGACGGCGCCTACGACCTCGTGTTCATCCAGACCCCGATGATCGCGGCCGCGCACAACCCGCGCCAGGTGCGGCCGGAGGAGATCGACGAGCTACCCAAGCTGCTCGATCCGAAGTGGAAGGGCAAGATCGTCATTAGCGACCCGTTGGCCGGCGGCCAGGGCCAGGCGGCGTTCCGCTGGTTGTGGGCGGTCCTCGGCCCCGAGAAGGGCGCCGAGTACATCCGCGCGCTCCGCGCGCAGGCCGGCGCCGTCGATCGCGACCGCCGGCGGATGCTGGAGTGGATCGCCCGTGGCCGCTACGCGATCCTGTTCAACCCCGATCCCACTACTCTGGAGCAGCTGGCGCAGGAAGGCATCACGATCCCCGTGCTGCCAGGCTTCAAGGACTACGGCACCTACGTCACCCCCGGCTTCGGCAGCGTCGGGCTCATTAACCAGGCCCCTCATCCCAACGCGGCCAAAGTGTTCCTCAACTGGCTGCTCAGCCGCGATGGCCAGACGGCCTACAGCACGGCGCTGAGCAACGGCAGCCGGCGGCTGGACGTGCCCACCGATCACATCCCGCCCGAGCTGCGCGTGCAGCCGGACGGCAAATACTGGGCGAGTTACAAGGAGGCCGAAGCGCTGCCTCCGCCCGAGCTGATGGCGCTCCTCAAAGAGGTGTTCGGCCACTAGGCTGACGTGCCGGCGGGGCGGCCGAGTCGCGCGGCGCAACCGGCTTCCCCGTCGCCGCCGCCGAGAGTAGCGCGGCGCGGCGTACGCGACGCCCGTGGCCGCCGTATGGGGATGCTCCATCATGAGGACCGCTGTTCGGCTCCGTGCCGCCCCCATCGTTACGCTGCCGCGTTCCAGCCCGCGCGCCGTGCTACTGCTGCTCCTGTTCGGCGTCGTCGCCTTCCTCACCGCCTACCCAACCGTGTTCATGTTCGTGAGCAGCTTCGAGACGAACCGGCCCGGGCAGGCGGTCACCTGGGGCTTCGACGCCTGGCGCACCGCCTTCGCCGATCCCTCCGTGCTCGCCGCGCTCGGCAACACGTTCGCGCTGGCGGCCATTCGGACGGCGATCGTCACCGCCGTCGCCATCTTCTTCGCCTGGGTCGTGACCCGCACCGACACCCCGTGGCGCGGGGCGATCGAGTTTGCTCTCTGGCTCGGCTTCTTCTTCCCGCAGCTCCCCCTCGTCCTCGGCTGGATCCTGCTCCTCGATCCCCAGTACGGCGTGCTCAACATGCTCCTCATGAACGCTTTCGGCCTGGCGGCGGCCCCGCTCGACGTCTACTCGTACTTCGGCATCGTCTGGACCCACCTCGCCTACGGCACCTCGATCCGCTTTCTCCTGATCACCCCGGCCTTCCGCGCGATGGACGCCTCGATGGAGGAGGCGGCGCGGATGTCTGGCGCGAGCGCCCCCACCGCGCTGCGACGCATCGTCGTCCCCCTGCTCGCCCCGGCGATCCTCGCGGCTGTCGCGCTAGGGTTCATCAAGGCCATCCAGTCCTTCGAGACGGAGATGGTCCTGGGCATCCCCGCCGGCATCTACGTCTACTCTACCAAGATCTGGGACTACATCCACTGGGACCCGCCGGACTACGGCCCCGCGACCGCGCTGTCCAGCGTGTTCCTGCTGCTGATCTTTGCGCTCGTCTGGGCGCAGCGCCTCGCCCTGGGCCGCCGCCAGTACACGACCGTGACCGGTCGCAGCTATTCCGTGCGGCCAGCCAGCTTGGGCCGCTGGCGCTGGGTCACCTTCGGCATCTGCGCGGCGTGGATCGCGGCCATGATCCTGTTGCCCCTCAGCTTCCTGCTCCTCGGCACGTTCATGCGCGTGTTCGGGTTCTTCGACGTCGAGAACGTCTGGACGGTGCGCCACTGGATGTCGGCGTTCGACGACCCCATCCTGCTGACCTCGCTCAAGAACACGCTGCTGTTCGGCGCGGGCGCGGCCGTCGTGGGGGCGCTGTTCGCCGCGCTGGTGAGCTACGTGCTCGTGCGGTTGCGCTTCGCGGGCCGCGGCACCCTCGACTTCCTGACGTGGCTGCCGTGGGCGCTGCCGGGCGTGCTGCTCGGATTGGCGCTGCTCTGGACCTTCCTCAGCACGCCCGGGCTGCGCGCGCTCTACGGCACGATCTACATCCTGATCCTGGCCATCGTCGTCGCCGAGCTGCCACTGGGCACCCAGGTCCTCAAAGCCTCGCTGATGCAGATCAGCAAGGAGCTGGAGGAGTCCGCCTGGATGGCCGGCGGCTCCTGGCTCTACACGCTGCGGCGCGTGGTGCTGCCGCTCCTCCTCCCCGCGGTCCTGGCCGTCGGGCTCATCATCTTCATCGCCGCGCTGCGCGACATCCCGACCGTTATCTTCCTCGCCGCGCCGCAGTCCCGCACCCTCTCGCTGCTGATGCTCGACTACATCGCCGGCGCCCAGATGGAGCGCGCCGTCGTGCTGGGAGTGTTCATCACCTTCCTCATCACGGTGGCGGCCATCGGGGGCCGCCTGCTGCTCGGGCGCTGGCTGCGCGCGGCGTAGCCCCTCAGGCTTTCTGGCCTGCTGGGCGGGGGTGTACAATCGCGCCAACCGGGGAAGCCGCGAAGGGGAGGCCGTATGCTGGCTAGTGGCGTTGCCGCGCTGATCGACGAGCTGAATCGCCTGGCGAACGCGCAGTTCGCGTCGCCGGAGTTCCAGCACTTGCTATCCATCAAGTTCACGCCGGCGCGCGCCCGCTGCTACGCCGTCCACCTGGCGCGCTACCAGGACCACCGCCGCGACTGCTGGGGCTACGTGCAGGGCGCGGCGCCGCTGCCGGTCAAGCGCCTGATCTGGGCGCACGAGTCCGAAGAGCTGATCAACGACCCGCGCGCTGACGCCGACCACTCGACGCTCGCCGCCCGCGAGGCCGAGACGCTCGGCATGTCCCGCGAGGAGTTCGAGCGCTACGAGCTGGTGCCGGGCGCCACGGCCGCCTTCTACGCCTGGGTCCACCTCTCGAAAGACCGGCCGTGGCTGGAAGCCTTCACCGTCTCTAGCATGCTGGAGCGGCGCAACGACGACTCGGTGATCCAGGGCGGCGGCCTGTCCCACCGCATGGGCCACAAGATCGCCCAGGATCTCGGCCTGCCGCTGGAGCGGCTGAAGAACTCGACTGTCCACATGGCCGCCGACGTGGAGCACGCGCGCATGCTGGAGACGGTGGCCGAGATGTACGCCACCACCGACGAGGCGCGCCAGGCGATGCTGCGCGCGGCCCGCGAGACGTATATCGTCGACCGCGCCTTCCGCGGCGCCGTCGCCGAGGCGCTCGAAGACATCGCCGAGTAGCCGCCTGCCGCGCCGGGGCTGGCAGGCCGCGTCGACGGATTCATTGTGAGGAGGTAGCCATGGCCTACGATCTGGTGATCCGCAACGCGACCGTCGTGGATGGCACGGGCGCCCCACGGCGCGGCGGCGGCGTGGCCATCGAGGGCGGCGTGATCCGCGCCGTGGGCGACGTGGCCGGCGACGCCCACCGCGTGATCGACGCGCACGGCCAGGTCGTGGCGCCCGGCTTCATCGACCCGCACACCCACATGGACTTCTGGGTGAAGCGCTACCCCGCCGGCCAGCCCGTCGTGAACTACGGCGTGACCACCGTGGTCATCTGCGACTGCGGCGCGGCCGTCGCCCCGGTGCCTCCGCAAGGCCCCTCGCGGGACATCCTGATGGCCTACCTGCACCGCGTGCTCGACAAGTACGTCGACGATGCCGAGTTCGCCTGGACGACCTACGAGGAATACCTGAGCTATCTCGAAGGCAACGTCGGCATCAACGTCGGCGCCTTCGCGCCGCACTCGCCTATCCGCCTGGCCGTGATGGGCGAGGAGGCGGGCAAGCGCACCGCCACGCCGGACGAGCTGGCGGCGATGGTCGATCACGTCGACGCCTACTGGCGGGCCGGCGCCATCGGCTTCTCCAGCAGTCCGCGCGGCGGTCCGCTCATCCACAGCGATACCCCCAGCACCTTCGCCGACCGCAACGAGATGCTCACCCTCGCCAGCGTCGTCGGGCGCCAGGGCGGCATCGTCCAGTACAACGGCTTCGCCCGCGTCATGGAGCCCGGCTCGGAGCTGCACTACCTGGCCCACAACGTGCCCGCGAAGCTGATCCTGAACGAGTGGGCGCAAGCCGCGGGCGACGACCAGTCGGGCCGGCGCGGCGCCGAGGCGCTGGCCCAGCTCCACGCCGAGGGCCGTCCCGCGTGGGGCGTCGTCGTGCCCTACCAGCACATCCAGAACCAGCGCGCCGCCACCTTCGCGCCGCTCGCCGGCGTGCCCGCCTGGGACGACCTGCCCAAGGAGCCGGACGCCCTGCGCGAGCGGCTGGCCGATCCGGCGCTGCGCGAGCGCCTGCGCGCCGCGGCCGCCGAGCGCGGCGCCGCCTGCCTGTGGGACGAGCTGCTGGTGAAGCGCGTGGCCCGCGACGCCGACCGTCGCTGGGAGGGCCGCCTGGTGGCCGACGCCGCCCGGGAGACGGGCCAGGCGCCGGTCGACTTCGCCCTCGACCTGTTCCAGGCCGACGACGGCACCACTCGCTTCTGCCGCCTTGGCGCGCGCAACCACAGCCTCGACGTGCTCGGCGAGATGATCCGTAGCCCCTACTCCGTCATCGGCACCGACGCGGGCGCGCACCTCGACACCTTCTACTGGTACGGCACGCCCGCGCGGCTGCTCGGCTACTGGACCCGCGAGCGCGGGCTGCTCACTCTGGAGGAGGCCGTCCACAAGCTGACCGGCTTCAATGCGGCCATGCTCGGCATTCGGCGCGGCGTGCTCGCGCCCGGCCGCCCCGCCGACGTGGTCGTCTTCGACCCCGACGCCATCGGCGACGTGGTCATGCCGCGGCTGCCCTATTACGTGGACGACGCCGAGATTCATCGCCAGCCGCCGGGCGTCGAGCTGGTCGTCGTCAACGGCGAGGCCGTCGTCGAGCGGGGCGACAACACGGCCGCCCGCCCGGGCAAAGTGCGCCGCTGGGAGCTGTAGGCGAGCGCGGTCCGGCTGCGGCCGGCGATGGTCGGCTCGCACGTGGCGTCCGACGCGGGGAGGTGGCCGATGCGAGGGACGCGGCATGGTCTGCTGCTACTCCTGTGTCTGACGGCATTCGCCTGCGCGCCGGCGGCCGCGCGCCCCGCCGTGCCTGCCGCTCCCGGCCCGCCGGCGCCCGGTGACGACGGCTCGGCCGAGCCCGCTCCCGCCTGGCAGGCTGAGTGGGATCGCACGGTGGCCGCGGCGAAGCAAGAGGGGACCGTCGTGGTGCTCGCGCCGCCGGGCGATCGGCTGCGCCAGAGCGTGCTCGACGCCTTCCGCGCTCAGTTCCCCGACATCACCGTCGAGTGGTCGGGCGGACCAAGCCCCGACCAGGCCGTCAAGCTGGAGGCCGAGCGCCGCGCCGGCGTCTACTCCACCGACGTATTCATCGCCGGTACCGCGGTGGCGCTCACGCAGATGAAGGCCGCGGGCGCGCTCGACCCGCTGCCCCCGGCGCTCATCCTGCCCGAAGTCACCGACCCTGCTAACTGGCGCGACGGCCGCCTCTACTTCGCCGACACCGAAGGCGCCCTCGACCTGGTGTTCAGCGGCACGCCTCAGATGGCGCTCATCTACGATCCCCGCCAGGTGCGCGCCGACGAGGTGAACAGTCTCGACAAGCTGCTCGATCCGAAGTGGAAGGGCCGCATCGCGTTGGAGGACCCGCTGAGCGGGGGCCTGCCGCTCACCCGCTTTCGCTTCGTCTGGTTCGTCATGGGGCCCGAGAAAGGCGAGGCCTACATCCGCGCGCTGCGAGCCCAGCTGGGTGTCGTGGACCACGACCGCCGGCGGCTCGTCGAGTGGATTGCCCGTGGTCGCTATGCTATCCACTTCAACCCGCAGCAGTCGATGGTGCAACAGCTCCAACAGGAAGGGCTGACCATTGGCTCCGTGGTCGAGTTCAAGGACTATGGCGCCGAGCTGAGCGCCGGGCCGGGCAGCCTGATGCTGCTAAACCAGGCGCCGCACCCCAACGCGGCCAAAGTGTTCGTGAACTGGCTCCTCTCCAAAGCGGGCCAGACCGCCTTCGAGAGCGCGGTCGTCATGGCCAGCCGCCGCCTCGACGTGCCGACCGACTACCTGCCGCCCGAGCTGGTCCCGAAGCCCGGCGTCCGCTACGTCGACAGCTCCCCCGAGGACTACGCCGTCCCGCCGCCCGAGCTGATGACGTTGCTCAAGGAGCTGTTCGCCAACTGACCCGTGATTCGGGAAGACGTGAGTAGCGCGGCCCGCGCTCAGGGCGCCGGCCTGGAGGGGACAATGTACGGCACGCGCGCCCGGATCGGGTACACCTGCCCGGTGTTCCTGGCGGAGATTTTCCCCTACGACTTCTACAAGATGGTGCCCGAGGGCGTAACGCTCGTCACGGCCACGGCGAGTGTCTGGCAGGGCACACCCGAGGAGCTGCGCCAGAGCGCCGCCCAGGCGCTAGGGGCAGCGCGGGAGATGGCGCGCGCCGGTGTGGACGTGATCGTGCTGGGCGGCGTGCCGGTGAACCTCGCCTCGGGCTACGCGAGCGTCGAGGAGCTGGCGCGCGCGGTGCAGGAGGACTGCGACGTGCCCGTGACGGCCAGCCTGCTGTGCCAAAACCACGCGCTTGAGGCGCTGGGGGCGAAGCAGGTCGTCGTGCTCAGCCCCGGCGCCGCGGCCGGCCGCAACGCCGGCCACGTCGAGGAGATGCGGCGCCTGGGCTGCACCGTCCTGGACGTGCGCGGCACGGGCAGCGCCATGTACGGCAAGCCGCTCGCCGCCGAAGACACACTGGAGCTGGGCCGCGCGATCCTGCGCGACAACCCCGACGCCGATACCTTGCACTGCTCCTCGCCCCACTGGCCGATGGCCGCCAATATCGAGGCGCTGGAGCAGGAGTTCGGCGTCAACGTCGTCACCGCCGGCCAGGCCATCGTCTGGGAAGCCCTCCGCGCCTGCGGCATACAGGACCGGATCAGCGGCTACGGCCGCCTGCTGCGCGAGTTTTAGCGCGGAGAACCTACCCCTGTCCCCGTCCCAATGTGGGAAGGGGGGAGGAGGCCGGGGTGGCTCCCCCCTTCCTTGAGAGGGAAGGGGGGCCGGGGGGTTAGGTCACTCTAGCGCCAGCAGCCGCTCCACGAGCGCTACGGCGCGGGACTTGTCGTAATCCTGGTAGACGATCCCCACGTTGCGGACGGGGTCGCCGTGGTGCAGCCGCTCGTACAGGACCTGGCGTCCCGCGAACGAGTCGCCCGTCAGCTCCCACGCCAGCTTGCAGAGCTTCACGCGCTCGCGCGCCGTCACGCCGCGGCCGTGGAAGTAGCGCTCGACCAGCGGCTGCAGCTCCGGCACGTCGAAGTCGGCGGCCATCGGCGTGCCGAGCTGCGCGCTCGTGCCCACGTGGCGCACCAGGTCCACGAAGCGCTCCGACGCCCAGGCCATGAACGACCGGATATGGTAGACGTTCGCCGGCGCCGTCAGGCCGCCCGGCGTCGTGTAGGCGTCGAACTCCGCGCCGCGCAGCGCCGAGCGGCACATCTCCGTGTACATGATTAGCTCGCCCAGCTCTTCCTGGACATGCGGACTCTTGTCGGCGCCCGACGTGGCCGCCATCAGGTGCGCCGTGCCGATCATCAGGTCGAGCTTGACGAGCAGCCGGGTCAGGCTGGAGTAGCCCGCCCACTTGAACAGCGGCAGCCGCAGCGCGTTCGCCCGCAGCGGGTCGTAGGCCAGAAAGACGCGCTCCCACGGCACGACCACGTCGTCGAAGATCACCGTGGCGTCCTGCTCGTCGAAGCGCACCGACAGCGGGTGGTCGAACGTGTCGCGGTGCCGCGTGTACGTCTCCCGGCACAGCACCTTCAGCCCCGGCGTCGCGATCGGCACGGCGAACCAAACGGCGAACTCCACCTCGCGCTCGTTCAGGATGGCCATCGGGTAGACCAGGATCTCGTTGGAGAACGGCGTGAACGTGGTCAGGGGCCGCGCGCCCCGCACGACGATGCCGTCGTCGCGCTCGGCCACGATGCGGATGCAGCGGTCGGGGTCCTGCTCCGGCCGCAGGCTCTTGTCGAGCGTCGGGTCGTGCAGCGCGTGCGACAACGACAGATCGTGCTCCTGCGCGAAGCGATGATAGGCGACGACGTTGGCCGCGAACTCCGGGCGTATGGCGGCCAGCTCCTCGCGCACGTCGTATAGCCCCACTACCAGGGCGGCGCAGAAGTCGGGAAAGCGGCCCACCATGCCGAAGGTGGCGGTCGCCCACATCTCCGCGTTGCGCCGCCGCTGCAGCAGCTCCTCGCGCGAGGTGGGCAGCAGGTAGGAGTACGAGACGCGGCGACCATCGGGCAGCGCGTAGGTCATCACGTCGCGGGTCGCGGGGGCGAGCTGCTGGTCGTAGCCGGCGGCCAGCGACTGGCAGACGCGCGCGAACGCCGGATGCGTCGTCACGTCGGCTACCCGCTCGCCCGCCAGCCACACCTCGCGGCCGTCGCGCAGGCTCTCCAGGTACGCCGCCCCGCTCATGGCGCCGGTACCCCGAGTCAGCAACGTCGTCATCGCTCCCCCCCGCTCGTCCACACCGCGTCGGCCGCACTCGGGTGGGGTGGCTGCCGCCCCGCGCCCGTCTCGCCCCGCTCTCTTCGCGGGACCTTACCATTGGCCTCGGGCGCCGGTCAATTTGGCGGCGATCCTTGACGCGCCGCCCCACGAGGGCTACAGTCGCGGCAGGACGCGAACGCGGTGGGATACGCGAGTGCGGTCGGAGGACACATGCTGCGCGCGCCAGACATCCGAGGTATGTATGCCATCATTCCCACGCCCGCGAAGCCGGGCGCCGAGCGCCTCGACGCGACGGACACCGTCGACCTAGGGGAGACGGCGCGCGTCGTGGACCAGCTGCTGCGCGACGGCACCACGGGCATCATCGCGCTGGGCACGACGGGCGAGTGCGCCACGCTCACGCAGGCGGACTACGAGGCGTTCGTGGACTGCGTGCTGGCGACCGTGAACAAGCGCGTGCCCACGTTCATCGGCACGACGGCGCTCGGCGGGCAGGCAGCGGTGAAGCGCATGCGCTTCGTGCGCGAGCGCGGCGCCGACGGCACGCTGCTCGGCCTGCCGATGTGGCAGCCCTGCACGACCGAGATGGCCGTGAAGTACTACGCCGAGATGAGCGAGGTCTTCCCCGACTTGGCGATCATGGTCTACGCGAACGCGCGGGCGTTCCGTTTCGACTTCAGCCCGGAGTTCTGGGGCGCGGTCGCGCGTCAGGCGCCGACGGTCATGGCCGCCAAGTACTCCAACGCCAAGATGCTCCCCGCGTGCCTGGCAGCCAGTGGTGACCGCATCAACTACGTGCCGAACGAGGGCTTCGTCTATCGCTTCGCCGAGCTGTCGCCCGCCACGACGACGGCTTGCTGGGCCACCGCGGCCTCGATGGGGCCGCAGCCGGTCGTGGCGCTGATGGACGCGCTGCTGAGCGGCGACATGGCGCGCGCCAAGCAAATTTCGGACGACTGCGCCTGGGCCGGCCAGCCGGTCGACCACATCATCGAGTCGCCCGAGGTCTTCGCGTCGTACAACATCCAGCTGGAGAAGATTCGCATCGACGCCGCGGGCTACTGCAAGGCCGGCCCGGTGCGGCCGCCCTACGACGTGATGCCGGAGGAATACGCCGAGCAGGCGCGCGAGTGCGGTCGCCGCTGGGCGCAGCTCTGCCAGAAGTACGCGGCGGCTGGTAGCGTCATGTAAGCCGCCTCCGGGGGCGCAGGGGAACTCCGGCTGTGCCGCCCGCGTGGAGGGCGCCCCCAATGCCGCATCCGGGGGCGCAGGGGAAATCCCCTGCGGGGGTTTGGGGGTGTCCCCCGACGCCCCTCTCATCCCTCAAACCTCGACGGCGAGGAGGCAGCGAGCGCAAGCGGGGATTGGAAGGAGCAACGAAGATGGTCCAGCCACAGGTGAAGATGCTCTGCAGCATCATCTCCCACATGCCGCTGCACTCGGTGTGGCGCGACTCGGGCGTGACCCAGAAGCACGGCTTCGAGCTGGTCGTGGACGTGTGCAACGTGCCGCTCCCCGACGGCAGCGTCATCGGCATGAAGGAGCGCTCGCCCCTCCTGCTCAACGGTACGTATCAGTTCCTGAGCGGGCTGCACCACGAGCCCTACGTGTACCGCGCGCGAGGCGACAAGCGGCTCGTCTACGTCGCGCAGGCCCAGAACGACTGGGACGACCGCGTGGTGGCGCGGGAAGGCTTCAATTCGGCGAAGGACCTGGAGGGCCAGAAGGTGATCGTGGCCGACCGCGCGCCGTGCGTGTTCGGCAACCTGAAGCACTCGCTGCAAGTGGGTGGCGCCAACCTCGACGCCATCGAATTCGTAAGCCTGGACAGCCACGACACGGACGTGAACCGCCAGGCTGTCGAGAAGGTGGCGCGCGGCGAGGGCGCCGCGTGCCAGGTGGACATCCCGTTCGACCTACAGGGAGAGAAGCTGGGGCTGCACTACCTGCCCATTCCGAGCGTGCCGGTGATTCACAACGCGACGATGTGCTCGAACCGGGAGTGGATCCTGGAGAACGAGGACACCACCATCGCCTTCCTCAAGTCCATGATCGATGCGATCCACTTCTTCAAGAAGCAGAAGAGCCGCGTGTGCGAGATCCTGGAGCGCTCGCTGGCGCCCGTGATCGGCATCCAGAGCGCCGACGAGATCGAGCACCTGCACGCCGGCTGGGCGAAACTGCTGAGCCCGAAGCCGTACCCGCACCCGCTCGCCGTGTGGAACGTCTACAACCTCGACGTGGCGCACAACCCGAACGTCAACTTCATCGGCCCGTTCGAGACGTGGGACACGAGCTACCTGCGCTCGATTGACGACGAAGGCTACATCGACGAGCTGTACGACGGCGCGCACATGGCCAAGAACCCGGACGTAAACCCCGTTATCTGACGCTGTCCCGATCCTGGCAAAGCGCGGCGCTGAAGGCACATCGGCGGAGCCCCCTCTCTCCCTGGGAAAGAGCCAGAGTGAGACCGATCTGCCCCCTCTCCCCCTGGGAGAGGGCTGGGGTGAGGGCATCCCGCCACACGGCAGCGTAAGAGGGGCCACATGAGCGCGCGCGAGCCGGCCGATGACGAGGCGCCCAACCTCGGGCGCCCCGTCGTCGACGCGCACCACCACTGGCTGCCGCGGGAGCTAGTGGATCACGTCGAGCGGTTCTTGCCGCCTGGGTATCGCGCCGAGCGAGGCGCCGACGGACGGCTGGGCATCTACGATCCGGACGGGCTCGAAGGCTTGACCGTTACGCCCGAGCGCTGGTGCCGCGCCGACGTGCAGCTCGCGGACATGGACGCCGCGGGCGTCGACGTGGCGGTGCTGTCTGCCGCCTGTTTCCCCTCCTGGCTGACCCTGCCCGCGGCGCGCGTGCTGAACGACGCCTACGCCGACCTCCAGCGCCAGCACCCGCACCGCTTCGTGGGGCTGGCGCACGTGCCGCCGTGCGGCGACGACGGCACGTTGGCGGAGCTGGAGCGTGCGCGGGGCCTCGGGCTGCGCGCCGTCTGCATCACGACTAATTTCCAGGGCGCCTATCCCGACGACGAGGCCTTCCGGCCCCTGCTGCGCCAGGCCGCCGCGCTGGCGATGCCCGTCGTCGTCCACGCCGCCGGCGCGCCGGCCGAGAATCGGGCGCTGCGCCCATATCAGCTCTACCGCACGATCGGGCGCTCGTTCGATAGCTGCCTGGTCGCGGCGCGGCTGCTCGCCAGTGGCCTGCTGGACGAGCTGCCTGGGCTGCGCGTACTGATCCCTCATCTGGGCGGGGGCTTCTTCCTGCACGTCGGCCGTGTGGCGGGCGTAGCGCGGCCGGGTGCGGGCGAGGCCGTCCGCGAGCGCACGCGGCGGGGGCTGGAGCGGCTGCTGTTCGACACGGCGCCCTCGTTCACCTGGAGCCCGCTGGAGATCGGCTGGGCCGCCGCGCGCCTCGGGCCGGCCCGCCTCGCGCTCGGCAGCGACTACCCCGTCGGCGGTAGCCCGCGGGTGTTGGACGACGCCGTGGCCCACGTGCGCGCGCTGCCCCTCGCCCCTGCCGACCGCGCCCGCATCGCCGGCGCCAACGCCGCCGCCTTCCTTGGCCTGACGGCAGAGTAGCGCGCGCCGCTCGTGGCCGGGTGCCGCTCGCCCGGCGCAGCCGTCGTTGGTGCCCGTGGCGCCCCTGACCTGCCGTTGGGATCGCACCGCGCCAGGCTCTACCATGTGGGCAGAGTGAGGAGGGCACGACGATGGCTACCTTCCTGGATCGCTTCCCGGACCCCGCGCGCGACATCGATCCCAGCTCCGTCAACGGCGAGCAGACCGCCGTGTTCGCGGGCGGCTGCTTCTGGTGCGTGGAAGCCGTGTTCGAGCCGGTCGAGGGGGTGATCGACGCCGTCTCCGGCTACGCGGGCGGCACCGCTGAGACGGCTGACTACGAGACGGTCTGCAGCGGCACGACGGACCACGCCGAGGCCGTGCGGATTCGCTACGACCCGAAGCGCATCACCTACGGCCAGCTCCTCAAGCTGTTCTTCTCGATCGCCCACGATCCGACGCAGCTCAACCGCCAGGGCAACGACCACGGCCGCCAGTACCGCTCGGCCATCTTCTATGCCGACGAGGCGCAGAAGGAGGTGGCCGAGGCGTACATCCGGCAGCTCGACGAGGCGCACGTCTTCGACGCGCCGATCGTCACGCGGTTGGAGCCGCTCCGCGGCTTCTACGAGGCCGAGGACTACCACCAGGGCTACGCGGAGCGCAATCCCTTCCAGCCTTACATTGCGTACACGGCGGCGCCCAAGGTCAAGAAGCTGCACCAGTACTACGGCGACAAGCTGAAGGGCGCCAGCAAGTAGGCGCGTGCTGGCGACAGACGTGGCCGGATAGGTAGGGCAGGGGCTCGTCCCCCGCCGCCCGGCCGACGCTGCCCGGCTCGCTCGGCCCGCAAACCACTGTAGGTGCGCGGGATGGCGCTCTCGGAAACGCTAAAGGGGGCCGGTCCTGGCGACCGGCCCCCGGGGCGGTATTCAGTTGCCGCGAGTGGCGACGCTCCTGCGAGCACTCAAGCCCTGGCCCCCGCGTTGCCTGCCGTCAGGCCGCCTCCTTGGGACAGCGGTGCGTCGCGGTCGCGGGCCGCGCGCCCCGGCGAGCCGGGGCATCGTCGGCCCGCGCGCGGCTCCCCGACGACTCTCAGGCGCGGGTCGATCCGCATGGTGGGCCTCCTGGTGCGCTGAGATCGCGGTGACCGGCTGGCGGAGCCGCACGCGCCTGGCGAATCATCGGCTCGGCCGTGGCGATAGGTGGCGCCCTTTCAGTCCAGAGGCCGCAGCTCATCACCTCCCTCCAGAAAGCTCGCGTCGCGCACGCAGTACCAGCACAGCTTGAGCCCGGGGTCGTCCAGGTCGCGGGCGCACTGCTTGCAGATGCCGACCCCGGCTTCCATCGCCTCCTGCGCGCGCTCCAGCAGCCACTCGATGTCGTCTGGCGTCAACTGGCTGCGGTCGTAACGCCAGGCCGCGAGCAGTCGGGCCAATCGCTCAGTTCGGGTCTCGGCACGTACTGTCAGATTCATCCTGCTCTCCCGATTCGCCGTCCTGGCGGCGCGTCGGCTTTCCGCGACGCGCTCCTAACTCAGATACTGGGGGCCGACCGTTGCGTCGCGCGTTGCGGCTGGTAACCGCCGCGTAAACGTTCGTGGCCCTGGGTGGTCGCGCCGACCGGCCGGCCTCGGGGTCTCCCTTTGCGGGCTCGCGCGCGCCGGCCGGCGGGCTGCCCCGCGGCCGGGCGGCGTGTAGAATCCCGGCGGGGCGGCGCGAGATGGCCGCCCGTGGAGCAGCGACATGGCGACGACCGGGCCCCTGGCGGGCGTGCGCGTGTTCGAGCTGGGCAGCCTAATCGCCGGTCCCTTCTGCGGCCACCTGCTGGCCGACTATGGCGCGGAGGTCATCAAGGTCGAGCTGCCGGGCGAGGGCGACCTGATGCGCCAGTGGGGCGGGCGCTACAAGGGGCTCGGCCTGTACTGGCCAATCGTGGCGCGCAACAAGCAGGCGATCACGCTCGACCTGCGCCGGCCGGAGGGCCAGGCGCTCTTCCGACAGCTTGCCGCGCATGCCGACGTCGTGGTCGAGAACTTTCGGCCGGGTACGCTCGAGCGCTGGGGGCTGGGCTACGACGCGCTGAGCGCCGCGCACCCGGGGCTCATCCTGGTGCGGGTGACCGGCTACGGCCAGACCGGGCCGTACCGCGACAAGGCGGGCTTCGGGGCCATCGGTGAGGCGATGGGCGGCCTGCGCTACCTGACCGGCGAGCCGGGGCGGCCGCCGGTGCGCGTGGGCGTCAGCCTGGGCGACGCGCTGGCGGCGACGATGGGCTGCCTCGGCGCGCTGCTCGCTCTCTACGCCCGCGACGGCCGGCAGGGCAGCGGCCGCGGCCAGGTGGTGGACGTGGCGATCTACGAGGCGGTGTGGGCCTACATGGAGAGCATCCTGCCCGAGTGGACGAAGCTCGGCACGGTGCGCGAGCCGACCGGCAGCGTCCTGCCGGGCGTCGCCCCGTCGAACGTCTACCCCTCGCGCGAGGGCGAGTGGGTGCTGGTGGCGGCGAACGCCGACGCGGTGTTCCGGCGGCTGGCGGAGGCCGTCGGCCACCCGGAGTGGGCCGCCGACCCGCGCTTCGCCACGCACCAGGCGCGCGGCGCGCACCAGACGCTGCTCGACGACCTGATCGCGCAGTGGACGAGCGAGCGCGCGGCCGCCGAGATCCTGGCGGTCATGGACCAGGCGGGCGTGCCAGCCGGCCGCATCTACACGGCGCGCGACATCGCCCAGGACCCGCACTACGCGGCGCGCGGCATGATCGTCGAGCAGCACCAGCCCGGTCTCGGCGAGGCCGTGCCGATGCAAGGGATCGTGCCGAAGCTGAGCGCCACGCCCGGCGGCATCCACACGCCCGCGCCGGGCCTCGGCGAGCACAACGCGGCGGTGTACGGCGGCCTGCTCGGGCTGAGTCCGGCCGAGATCGCCAGCCTGGCGGCAGCGGGCGTCATCTAAGCTGGCAAGCCGGCTAGGGAGCAGGGTTGACTACGTCGAACCTCTTCCCCCCAGAGGCTTACGGCAGTTTGCAGCCAGGCCGAGCGTCGGCCGGCGCCGGGGCTGCGGCCTCAACGGCCGCGGGCGGGCGTGAAACCCGCCCCTACCACTACCACCCGCCGGCGCCTGACTTTGGGTGGAAGCTGCTCTAGCGGCAGACCACGAACTTCATCGGGTAGTCGTGCAGGCGCTCGGTGCCGGTCTTCGTGACGAGCAGCGTCTCGCCCACTTGCAGGCCCATGCGCGCGTCGTCGGTCACGACGTTGGGCTGGATCACCACGACCATGTTCTCGCGGAACGTGAACGGCGGCACCGGCCCGCGCGAGGTGGGCCGCGTCCGCAGGATCGGCGGGAACTGGTTCGCGCCGTGCAGCAGATCGTCATAGATCGTGAAGCCACGATCGTGGATCACCTGGGCGGCGTTCAGCACGTCCTCGGCGGTCGCGCCGTCGCGGATGACGTCCCGCACCCGCTCGTAGCCCTCGACCGCCACGTCGTGAATGCGTTGGTACTCCGGCGTCGGCTCGGCGCCGATCGCGTAGGCGCGGTGGATCTGGCCCGTGTAGCCCCAGTAGCCGCCGCTGATCTCGGTGATCAGCACGTCGCCGGGCTCGATCACGCGCCGTGCCTGCACCTGCGACGGCACGCCGATCGCGGGATTCCGCATCGGCGTGGTCGCCATGAAGTGGATGCCGTGCGTGCCGCCCTCGGGACTGTAGGCCGACTCCACGATGTGCGCCAGCTGCTCCTCGCGCAGCCCCGGCCGCACCTGCTCCTCTAGCGCCCACATCGCCTGGTCGCTGTAGCGCGCGGCGATGCGGATGCGCTCGATCTCCTCGTCGCTCTTCACCGTCTCCAGCCGCCGCAAGGGCGTCGTTAGGTCCACGAACTCGACGCCTGGCAAGCCCTCGCGCAGCTTGTTGTAGTGCTGCCAGGGCACGGGGCCGACCAGCCCCACGCGCCCGCGCTCGATGCCGCGCTCCTTCAGGTTCGCGATCACGCTGTCCGGCGAGCTGGTGCCGCCCCAGCGCACGTCGTCGATCACCGCCATGCGCTGCGCGTTCGGCAGGTGGTTGAAGAGCTGCACGAACAGCGTCGGCGGCCCCTCCCGCGGGAAGATCAGGTACACCTCGCGCGTGCCGGGCCAGCCGGTCAGGTACTGCACCTCCAGGCTGCGGCCGCCGTAGACGACTAGCGCCGCGGCGTCTGCGTCGCCCAGGATCGCCCGCACCGCGGCGTGCCGGCGCGCAAACTCGGCCTCCGAGAACGTGGGATACAGCGAACGATCGGCCATGCGTACTCCTAGCGTTGGCTGGCGCGCTCGAGGTAGGAGAGGTCCACCACGTCGTCTACCGTGAGCGGGCGCTTCAGGATGTCGGCTTCCAGCATGATGTCGATGACCGCCTTCACGCCGTCGCGGTCCACGCCGGCGTCCGGCGAGATCACCTTGTTCTTCAGCGGGCCGGCGACGTAAGTGTCGTAGGTCTGCCCGCCCGCTTCCTCGCTGGCGCCGCTCAGCTTCACCCAGTAGTCCACCATCTTGTCGCGGTTGGCCGGGTCCTGCATCCACTCGAGGAACTCCTGGTAGCCGCGAATGAACCGTACCAGCGCGTCGGCGTTTTGCCGCGCCCAATCGCGCTTGGCGGCGACGGTGGTGAACATGTAGTTGGGCACTGCATCGCTCGTGGTGCCGAGGTACTTCATGCCGCGCGACTCGGCGTCGAACGTGAGCGGCACCGAGAGCAGCGTCGCGTCCACGGCGCCCTGGATGAGCGCCGTATAGCGGTTGTTCGTCGCGCCGATGGGCAGCAGGTCGTAGCGATCGGGCGGCAGGCCGTAGTACGAGAGCGTCTTGCGCACGAGCGTGTTCAGCTCGGAGCCGGGGTCGGCCGCGGCGACGCGCTTGCCGTCAAGCTGCTGGACGGTCGCGATGTCCGAGCGGCCGTAGAGCTGGTAGTCGGGATCGGCCTGCAACCCCATGACGATGGCGATGTCGGCGCCGTTGCCAATGGCGTTGATCGTGGTGCCGGTGATCTGCGAAGTGAGGTCGGCCGCCCCGGCCATCATCGCCTGCAGGGCGGGCGGCCCGCCCTGGAAGAACGTCGACTCCAGCTGGACGCCCTGCCGGGGCAGGAAGCCCTCCTCCTGGGCGATGATCGGCAGCACCTGCGGCGCGCTGCGCGAGGGGAAGGAGAGCGTGATGGTGGCCGGCGCCGGCGGCTGCGTCGGCTGTGCGGCGGCGGGCTGGCTGCCGCCTGCCGTCGGCTGGGCCGCGGGCGCCGGCGCGGCGGGCGCCGCCGGGGTCGCGCTCGCGCCGCCGCAGGCGACGAGCAGCGCGGCGGCGAGCGCCGCTAGCGGCAGCCAGCCGCGCCGCCACGCGCGACCGCGGCGCCGTAACGTTCGCGGACCCGCTAGGAGCGGCATGTCGGTAGCCTCCTCGGGCGCCTGAAGCATGCCATTCTACCAGCAACGCGCACTGGCCGCGCCCGCGCCGGCGCGGCCCGCCCCGGGGCGGGCCGCGCCGGTCGCCATCTCACTCTCCCTTGGGCCGGGCAATCGAGGACTGGCTGCTGGCTCGTCGTTCACGGCGGCGCCGGTCGGTCGCCATTCCAGCCGGGACGGGGCGCTACTCCGCCGGCGAGTAGGGGCCGAGGCCGCGCTGCGGGATCAGCACGCGGCGCTGGTAGCCCGGGCCGAAGCGGCCGTCGAGGGCGTCGCGCACCCAGTCGAGCATGAAGCCGTAGAGGTGCAGGCCGCCAAGCGCCTTCATGTTCGCCAGGCCGTGCGCCTCGTTCTCGAACACCCACAGCTCCTTCGGCCCGGCGATCTCCGCGAAGAACGCCTCCGTCTCCTCCAGATAGGTGAGCGGGTCGTACTCGCCGGTGACGAGGAGCGACGGGCAGTGGATACGCGCGCCCCAGCCGTCGAGCGTCATCTGCTCGGCCATCGCGTCGAAGGCCGCCTCGTCGTGGATGCCCGCCATGTACATGAAGACCTGCTTGAAGCGCGGCGAGGCCTGGTTGAAGATGTGCGTCTTCGGGCCCCAGCAGGCGCGCGCTGTCGCGCAGGCTTTCACGCGCGAATCGAGCGCGCAGAGGCGCGCGCCCCAGAAGGTGCCCATGCTCGAGCCGACGACGGCGATCCGGTCGCCCTCCAGCTCGGGCCGTCGGGCGATGTAGTCGATCGCCGCCTGGCCGGCGCGCTCGTAGTTGTCGGCCGTCACGCGAATCTTGCGCAGGTTGCTGCTGCCCTGGCCCGGGCCGTCGAGCGCCAGCACGTGGAAGCCGCGGTCGAGGAAGACGTTGTGCAGCGGGTCGAGCGCGTTCTCCTTGGTGCCGTCCATGCCGGGGATGTAGAGCACGAACGGCGCCGGGCGGCGGTCGGGCTGCAAGTGGACCAGCGCCGCGAGCGAGCGGCCCTCGAAGGGGATCTCGACACGCTCGATCGGGTAGTCGCTATAGGCGATGACCTTGTCGTAGCACGCGTCCACTTTGTTCCAGTAGTGGATCTTCTGGGCGTTGTCATCCTCGAAGATCGCGTGCTGCGCCTCGCGGTAGGTGTCCGCGGCGGCCCAGTAGGCCTCGCGGGCGGTGTGCAGGTGGCCGGCAGCCTCGGCGGCGCGGGCGATGGCCTCGCGGTGCGCGGCCTCCTTCCCGAGCGCGCGGGGGATCATGGCGTAGCTCTTCACCTCGGGCGGCACCGTGCGGCCGTCGTCGAAGAAGTTCTGCGTCCGCCCCGTCACCTTCACGAGATAGTCGAGCAGCCATTGTTGATTGTCGCGCTGCCGTTCGAGCTGCATCCTTGGCTCTCCTTCCCCATGGGTTGGGAGAGACTATCCGCCTTGATGCGGTGCGCGAGCAAGCGCGGGCGGCTCAGCCCCCGAACAGGCGCAGGCGGCGGGCGGCGACGTCGAGGGGGAAGAGGAGCAGCGCGAGGGCGGCCAGCAGCGGCGTGAGGGAGTCCCAGCGCTCGCCCTGCGGGGCGGCGCGCAGGCTGGCGTCGCGGGCGAAGACTTGTTTCGCGTCCTGGAGCAGCCGTCCGCCCGTCTCGTGGGTCAGACGACCGAGCAGCGCGCGGTTCGAGCCGGCGTGCGCGTGCTCCGGGTCGGCCGGCACGGTGACGCCCGCTAGCTCGTGCCGCTCGGCCCCGCCGGGCAGCTGCTGCACCACGTCCACACCGTACACGCCCGGCTCGCGTGCCAGGAAGCTATTCTCGTAGCGGCCGGGCGCCACCTGCTGCAGCGGCAGCCGTGCCACCGTGCTGCCCCGCGCCTGGCTCGGCGGCCGGATGCGCGCCTCCGTGGGCGCGCGATCGAGGAACGAGCCGTCCTCGCGCAGCGCCTCCACCGTCACTTGCACCTGCGTGGAGCGCCCGTCGCCGCTGTGGCCCTGCTGCTGCGCCAGCACGCGCAGGTCGCCCTGCTCGGGCGGCGCGAGGGTCCAGCGCACGATCTGGCTCCAGAACTGCCCGAAGCGCGGCCAGGTCAGCCACTCGCTGCTCCAGGCGGGCCCGGCGTCGGCGCTCCAGGCCGCCACGCGCCCCAGCCCGTACTGCCAGCTGGCGAGCAGCGGGTCGCCGCGCTCGGACCATAGCGCCACCTCGGCGGTCGGCTTCGGCGTCGTCACCACGTAGCCGTTCAGCGCCGGCAGCTCACTGGGCGAGAGCGAGCGCAACAGCGGGCTGTCGGCGCCCAGGCGCGGCTGCACACGGCCCTCCATCGCCACCGGGCGTGTCACCACGTTCGTCTCGCGCATCATGATGCGCGGGATCTCGCGCACTCGGTCGGTGAAGTAGTAGCGGCCCAGCCCGCCGCGCGCGAGCAGCGACATCAGGTTCGCGTCGATGTCCTGGCCGATGCCGATGGTGCTCAGCGTGACGCCGCTGGCGCGGTACTGCGCGAGCAGGCTGTCCCAGTTGCTGCCCCAGGACTGGCCGTCGCTAAGCAGGATGACGTGCTTGAACTGCGCGTCGGTCGCCGCGATGGCGTCGTAGGCGCGCTGGAGCGCCGGGTAGATGTCGGTGCCGCCGTCGGCCTCGATCGTGCCGATAGCTTGCTGCACGGCCGCCAGCCCGCCATTGGCCGTTATCGAATTCAGGGGCACGATCCAGTCGTTGCGCACGTCGAAGGCGATCACGCCGAGCTGGTCGTCCGGCCGCAGCGTCTCGGTCGCCAGCACGGCCGCCTCGCGCGCCATCGCCATCTTCGTCACGTCGTCGCTGCGGAGGCTCATGCTGCCCGAGCGGTCGATCACCAGCACCATCGCCAGCGTCCCGCGCTCCTGCTGGAACGGCGCGTCCGCCGAGAGCGGCAGGGCCTGCTCCAGCAGCGAGCCGGTGTAGCCGCCGAGCGCGTAGCTGGTGTTGCCGCCGACGACGGTCAGCCCACGGCCCAGGTTTTGCACGTAGGTGTCGAGCGCCTGGAGCTGGTCGAGGGTCAGCGTGCTGGCCGCGACGTTGTCGAGCACCACGCCGTCGTAGGGCAGGAGCTGCCCCAGGTCCAGCGGCCGGGCGTTGTTCGTGGGGTGCCGCACGTCGACTTTCAGGCCGGCCGCCTGCAGGGCGCTGGCCAGCGGCTGGGCCTCGTCCGTGCGGTCTTCCAGCACCAGCACGCGGGCGGGGTCCTTCACCACGATGGCCTGCGCCAGCTCGGCACTGCCCCCGTCCGTCACGACCTCGGCGCTGAGCCGGTGCAGCCCGGCGCCGCGCAGGGCCGTGTCCAGCGACACGCGGTTCAGGCCGGGCTGTAGGGCGATCGGCTGCTGGCCGGCCGCGGTCGTGTCCACCCACAGGCGCACCGTGGCATCGGTGGCCGTCGCGCTGTACACGGCGACCGACGCCTCGACCGGCTCCGCCTCGCGCACCACCGGTGGGGCGTCCACGCTCTGGACGGCGAGGTCGCGCGGCGGCGTCGCGGCGAGCGGCACCGCGTCCACGTGGATGCCGGCCGCCGCCAGCGGCAGGATCTCCGCGTCCGCGCGCGCCATCGTCTCCCAGCCGTCGGACAGCAGCACGATGCGCCTGGGGCCGCTAGGCGGCAGCAGCGCCCGTGCCAGCCGCAAGCCCGCCTGCAGATTGGTGTCCTGGGAGTCACCACTCAGATTGCCGCTGTCCTGGTTCGAGGCGTCTGTCAGCGCGGCTAGCTCCTGCTTGCCGAGCGATGCCTCGGCGAGCGGGCGCAAAGCGGCGGCCTGGGCGCCGACGCGCACGAGGGCGCTGCGGTCGTGGGGCTGGCGCGCGGCCTCGGCCCGGCGCAGCCAGTCCACGGCCTGCGCCTGGGTGTCGGGCGCCAGGCTGTCGGAGGTGTCGACGACGTAGACCACGCTCAGCCCGTCGTCGGGTTGCCGGATGCTGGGGCCGGCCAGCGCCACCGCCAGCAGCGCCATGCCGGCCAGGCGCAAGCCGAGCGCCGTCCAGCGGCGCGCCGGCGGCAAGTAGCGCAGGCGCGGCCGGCCGAGCCGCACGAGCAAGGGCAGCAGCAGCAAGAGCAGCAGGGCGGGGGCGAAGTCCAGGCGGAACGGCATCAGTTACCCTTTCCCCACCACCACCACTCGGCCGTGGAGAGCGCGACGGCGCCCAGCAGGAGGAGGCCCGCGAGCGCCAGCGCCGGGGCCGGCCGCGGGTCCGGGGACCCGGTCGGCGCCGGCATGGTCTGCGCCCGCGGCCGGATGTCTGACTTGGCCGGCGCCAGCAGGCTCACGCGGAACTCGGCCAGTGGCGCCGCGTCGGGCGACGCGGCGCCGGTCTTGGGGTCTCCGCTCGCGACGGTGTAGCGGCCGACCCGCTCGGTGTCCGCGTAGGCGTCCACGCCGGCCGGCACGCGCTCGGCGCCCGCGGGGCCATTGACCACCTGGCCGCTGGCGTTCGGCGGCAGGCGCACCGCCTGGCCGGCCTGCACCGTCCCCTCGCGGTCGCCCCAGCCGAGCCGGTCGAGCGCGTTGGCCAGCAGCAGCGGGAAGGCGCGCAGCCGCGGCAGGTTCGAGGCGCGCGGGTCGAAGGCGAGTACGACCACGCGCCGACCGTCTACCGCGCCCTCCAGCACGGCTGGCCCGTCGTCCGTCCAGACGACCGGCACGGCCCAGTCGGGCGGTTGAAGCGTTACCTGCCGGCCGAGCTGGAACGCCGCCGGGTCGATGGCCGTCAAGAGGGGATTCGTCGGGTCGTAGTCCACCCCTGCCGGGTTCTCGGTCGTGCCGCGCACGTCCAGCGCGCCGCCGGCGGGCGGGTTCACGACGATCGCGTCGGCCGCGGGCAGCGCGCGGGGCAGGAAGCCGTCGAATACCACCAGCGGCGCCAGGGTCGCGCCCGCGTAATCGTCGGGCGCCACGGTCGTCACGCGCACGCCCGGCAGCGCGCGCAGCGCCCGCGCCAGCACGTCGGGCTGCGCGGAGACGAGCGTCACGGGGCGGTCGCCGGCCCCGGGCGCGCGGGCCTCGGCGCGGTCGTCCGTGGCGAGCAGGTCGTGCGTCTCGAGCTGCAGCGCGACGGTGCGCGTGCCGGGCGGCAGGGTGAAGGTCAGCTCCTCGCTGGCGCCCGCCCCCAGCTCCAGGTTGCGCGTCTCGACCGGCAGGCCGTCTGCCGTCAAGCGCGCCGGCACGGTGGCGGACGCGCGGCCAAAGTTGGTCACCCGCGCGTAGCCGACCGTCGGGCCGCCGTTGGGCGGGCGGCGCAGCGCCAGGGCGGCCACCGCCACGTTCTGGTCGCCGCGGCCGATGGGCACGAACTCAACCGGCGCCCCGAGCGCGCTCGGGAACGCGGGCGGGGGGAAGGCGCCATCGGAGAGCACGACGATCTCGCCGCGGCCCGCGGGCTCCTCGGTCGCCGCCGCCGCCAGCGCCAGCGCGCTGTCGAGCGCGCCGGGCGCATCGCCCGGCGCCGCCCCGTCGATCGCCGCGCGACCCGCCTCCGCCGATGCGGCCCAGGCCAGGGAGCGGGGCTCCGCGCCGGCGCGGATGACGGTCACGCGGTCGGCCGGCGTCAGCGCGGCCACGCGCTCGGCCGCCAGCCGCTGCGCCTCGCCAAACCGGCTCGGCGCCACGTCGGTCGCGCCCATGCTGGCCGAGGCGTCGAGCACGACGACCAGGTGCCGCCCGCCGGGCGGCCGCAGCAGCACCGGGCCCGCCAGCGCGAGCGCGACCACGCCGACGAATGCGAGCTGGAGCGCCAGCAGCCACGTCCAGCGCGGCGGTCGCCAGTTGCGGCGGGCCTCCAGCTCCTCGCTCAGGCCCCGCCAGAGCCGCACGCTCGCGACCGGCACGCGCCGCCGCTGCGTGCGCAGGATGTACAGCAGCAGGATCACGAGCGCGAGCAGCAGCCACCACAGCGCGCCCGGATGCTCCAGTGTCACTCCAGCAACCCCCGCCGGCGCAGCTCGCCCAGCACGGCTTCCTCCAGCGGCAGCGCGGTGCTCAGGCGGACGTAAGGGATGCGACGCGCGGCGCAGTAGCGCTCCATCTCGCCGCACCAGGTCGTAAGCCGCTCGCCGTAGCGGGCCAGCGTCTCCGGGGAGAGGCTGGCCGGCACCGGCTCGCCCGTCTCGACGTCGATCAGCTCGAGGTCGCCAGCCATCTCGGGCGCTAGCTCCTGCGGGCTGAGCAGGTGGAGCAGCACCGGCTGGAAGCCGGCCTGCAGCAGCTCGCCCAGGCCGGCCGCGTGCTCGTCGGGGAAGAAGCCGTCGGTGAGCAGCACGGCGACGCCCCGCGGCGTGCCGCGCCGGTACGCGCGCACGCTCTCCAGCAGCGGCGCCGCGGCCCCCGAGCCGTTTCGCGCGCCCAGCCCGTCCAGGTACGCGAACAGGCGCCCGGCCTGCGCCTTGCCGCGCAGCACGGGCAGCGACGGCGTGCGCGGCGCGAGCGCCCCAGCCCCGACGGCGTCCAGCCGCGCCAGCGCCAGGTAGCCGAGCGCGGCGGCCAGCTGACGCGCGTAGTCCAGCTTGTTCGGCGTGCCGTAGTCCATCGACGCGCTCGTGTCGATCAGCAGGTGCAGAGCCAGGTCTTCTTGCGCCTCGCCCAGCCGGTAGTACAGCGCGCCCAGGCGGCCGTACGCCTTCCAGTCGATGCGGCGGAAGTCGTCGCCCGGCGAGTAGGTACGGTAGTCGGCGAACTCCGGCGCGTCGTTCTTGCGGCGGCTGCGGTGGTCGCCCGCGAGGCCGGTCGTGGGCGGGCGCTGCAGCGCCAGAGCCAGCCGCTCCAGGCGGCGCAGGAACGCCTCGTCGGCCACCAGCGTGCGGGGCGCCGCGGCCGGGCGCAGCCCGAGCGACGGGCGCAGCCGCGCGGCGGCCCGGGTCACGAGGGCGCCGCCCGCGCCGTCGCGCGCCCGCCGCAGCCCAACCGGCAGCCTCACGCGAGCCTCCCGCGCCAGCGGTCGACCAGCGCCGGCAAGCGCGCCCACGGCAGCTCGCCGACAGCGAGCCGGCGCGGACTGGCCTCCGGCACGGCGGCGAGCACGGCCGCCACCACGCTCTCGGCGTCCACGGCGCGCACGTCGGCCTCGACGTTCAAGCGCAGGCGGTGGCGCAGCACCGCGGGCGCCACGCGCCGCACGTCGCCGAAGGCTACGTTGAAGCGCCCTTCCAGCAGCGCGTGCGCCCGCGCCGCGGCCTCGAGCGCCTGGAGCGCGCGCGGGCTGGCGCCATAGCGCACGTAGCGGCGCACGGCGTCCGGCGCGCTCGGCTGGTCCGGCCGTGTGGCGAGGGCCAGCCGCACCGCGTAGTCGCGCACGTAGCTCGCCACGGGCAAGCTAGCGACGTGCTGCTGCAGCGCGAGCAGCCCCGTCCCGTCGAGCAGCGGGCGGCCGCCCTCTCCCCGCCCCTCGCTGAGAGAGAGAGGGGGAATACTGCCCGCCCGCCGGCCCTCGCCCGGGGGGCGAGAGGGGAGAAGCTCTCTCCCCTCTCCCCCTGGGAGAGGGGCCGGGGGTGAGGGCGACGTCATCGCTGCAATGGTCCGCAGCGCGTCCGGCCCGGGCAGCCGGAGGCGCAGCTGCACGAGGAAGCGATCGAGCTGTGCCTCGGGTAGCGCGTACAGGCCCTCGCCGTCGGCGGCGCTCTCGGTCGCGAGGACAAAGAATGGGTTGGGCAGCGGGCGCGAGCGACCGCCCACGGTGACCGTGCGCTCCTGCATGGCTTCGAGGAGCGCCGATTGGGTGCGCGGCGTGGCGCGGTTGATCTCGTCGGCCAGCACGAGGTTGGCGAACACCGGGCCGGGCAGGAACTCGAAGGCGCCGCGGGCGCCGAGCACCTGCGTGCCCAGCAGGTCCGCTGGCATCAGGTCGGGCGTGAAGGCGATGCGCCGGAAGTCGAGCGCCAGCAAGTCGGCCAGCGTGCGCACCAGCAGCGTCTTGCCCAGCCCCGGCGGCCCCTCCAGCAGGACGTGGCCCCCGGCCAGCAGCGCCAGGAGCACCCCGCGCACGGCGCCGGGCTGGCCCACCAGCGCCTGGCGCAGGGCGGCCTCGAGCGACGCGGCCACGGCGGGCGCGTCCACCAGCGCGGGCGCCGGAGGCGCCGGCCCCCGCGCCGCCCCCTGGCTCCTGGCCCTCGGACCCTGGCCCCCGTTCACCGGCCGCCTTCGTTGCCAAAGTAACCGCGCACCACCTCGCGACGCTCGGTGGGCACGGGGGCCGTCTCGCCCGTCGCCGTGAGCGGGCCGCTGGCCGCAGCCGGCCCGCCGTCGCTGGTCGCGCCGATGCTGACCGGCGCCAGCACGCTGGGCCGGTCGGGATCGGGCGGCTGGGCGCTGGGAGCGCCGTCCATGCTCGGCAGGTTGTCGAGCGGGACGGGGGCGCCGGGCGCGCCCAGGCGCTCGGCATTGCCGCTGTTCGCGGCGCCCGGCTGCGTGCCCGGGGCGCTGCTGCCAGCGGGCGAGTTGCTCTGGCCCTGCGTCTGTCCCGCGCTCGGCGTGCCATCGCTGCCCAGCGCGGCGAGCGCCGCGTCGACGTCCGCGCCCTGTTGGGCCAGCGCCTCGCCGAGCATCCCGAGATCGCCCTGGGGCACCACGTTCCGGCCCGCCTCCGCCACCGCATCGGCGAGGTCGCCCAGCGACTGCTCGGTGCGGCGGTAGTCGCGGCCGTTCAGCGCCTGCGAGGCGCGCTGCGCGCGGTCCGCCAGCTCCGGGCTGAGCGGCCGCAGGCCCGCCTGCGCCTGGCGCAGCGCGTCGGCGAGCTGGCGCCGCCCGGCCGGCGAGAGCTGGTCGCTCTCGCGGCCCAGCGCCTTCAGGGCCTCGGCGGCGCGCTGGTAGTCGCCCTGCATGAGGTTGTCGGCCACCTCGCGCCCCGCCGCGGTGCCCTGGAGCGCGCGCGCCAGCTCCGACAGCGCCTGCTGCTGGGCGCGCGACGCGGCGGCGAGGTCGGCCAGCTGCTGCGCGGCGGCGGCGCGCTGGGCCGCCGCCTCCTCCGGGCTCAGCCCCGCCTCGTTGCCGCGCAGGGCGTCGACCTGTTGCATCAGGGGCGCCAGCCGGGCGTCGACCTCGTTCTGAGTGTTCGCCACCGCGTGGTTCTCGTCGTGCGCGGGGCTAAACTTGCTCGCGGCCGCCTCCAGCAGCTGGCGCAGCGGCACGAGTCCTCCCGGCACGCCCTCGCCCAGCCCGGCCAGCAACATCATGCCGGCAGTCAGCAGGGCCAGGCCCAGGGCCAACACCGCGTAGTGCCGCGTGCCCGTGAGCGGTACGAGCTGGGCGCGCGGCAGCGCGCGCACGCGCGCCGCGGCGTCGGCGATCTGCACGACCGCGGTAGGCCCCGGGGCGCCAGTCGTGGCTAGCTCGACGGCCGTCCCCACGCGCTCGGCGAGGCCCGCGCTGCGGTCCACGCTGCGCGCCGCGGCCAGCAAGCTCGGCGGCCGCAGCAGCGCGACGACCGCGGCGGCCAGTACCAGCCCGGCTGCGGCGAGCGCCACCCGGCCGTCCGGCAGCGGCGCCAGCCCGAGCACTGCGAGCGTGGCGCTCGCGAGCACCGCCCCGAGCACCAGGCACAGCGCCCGTAGCACGAGCTGCGCGCCGCTCTGCCACCACAGCCGGCGTCGCAGCGGCTCCAGCAGCGCCTCGATCTCCGTTCCGCCCCGCGCGCCGCGCCAGCTCGCTTGCATGGTCCTCCCGCGCATCCAGCCCGCGCCCCCGTCGGGGGTGAAGTCCGGGCTTCTACTATTACTCCCGTGGGATACAGACCCGCGCCGCGCCCCTGCTGTCGCTCGCGGGAGCGGACGCCTGCTTCGCCCCGCGGCCAGGCGACGCGCGGCGCGCAATCACAGTGCGAAGCCCTCGTCGGCGCGCTGCGTGGGCGGCGCACCCGGCCGCGGCGCGCGCCGCGGCCGCAACACTAGGCCGACCAGGGCGACCGCACCCGCGCTCAGCAGGAGCAGTGCCAGCCGACCCTGCCGGTTGTCGGCCTCCGCGCGGACTGCTTGCGCGCGCTGCACGCCGTCCTCGTCGCCGATCGTCTGGTAGAGGGCCGCGGCCTCGGCCGACCGCGCCCGACCCTCCGGATAACGCCAACCGGCCACGAGCGCCTCGGCCGCCGCGAGCTGCTCGCCGGCGGTCGCGCCGTTCTCAGCCTGCGCCAGCGGCTCCGCCAGGGCCGCGCGCCGAGCGGCGTCGCCGGCTTGATCGTAGCGTTGCTCGGCCGCTGCCAGCAGCGCGCGCGCGCCGCTGTAGTCGCGCTCCGCCAGCTGCGCGCGGCCCTGCTGGGCGAGGTCCGCGGCCTCGAGCGCCACGGCGACGCGCCCGAGGTAGCCTGCCGCCTCCGCGGCGCGCGCCGGCTGCTCCAGCTCGGTGTGTAGTCGCTGCGCCTGCTCGAACAGCGGCTGCGCCGCCGCATAGTCGCCGGCCGCGAAGCGCTCCTTCGCATCCGCCAGGTCGAGCGTGCGCAGCTGGTTGCTCTCCCAGCCGCTGGCGTAGTACGTCGGCAAGTACTCGCGCCACTCCGTCTCCAGCGCGGCCGCGGGCTCGCCGTAGACTGCGGCCAGGGCCTGATCGTATGGCTCGTCCCGGCGTCCCAGCTCCAGCAGGAACCGCTTCAGCGTGCCCAGGCCGTGGCGGTCCACGAGGAACGTCATCATGCTAAGCGCCTCGGGATAGCCGACGTTCATGCGGCGCAGGAAGCGGGGCTGATCGTTCAAGTCCTCCCAGCTCAGCAGCTGCCCCTGGCGTTCGGCGGTCCGCAGGCTCTCTGCCAGTCGGCGCCGGTCGGTGGCCTCCTTCTCGGCGTACTGCGCGATCCCCTCCTGAAAGCCGATCGGCAGGCGGTCGGCGGTCAGCTCCGTCAGCGTGAGGTGCATCAGCTCGTGGCGCACCGTGTCGCGGAGCGTCTCGGCGCCGGCGCGGTCCACGCGGTCCACGGCGATTCCGATCTCGCCCGCGTGGGTATCCGTGTGAGCGATCACGCCCTCGACGTAGCGCGCGATGGGGTTCACGCTCGCGTAGGCTCGGGTGGTCGGATAGAGCCGCAGGGGCACGGGTGGCGTCGGCCCGTGGTCGAACGCGGCCGCCACGTACTCGTAGAGGCTGTCCACCACGGTGGCGTACCGCTCGAGGGCATCGCGGTCCGCCGCCGTGTAGTAGATGGTGAAGTAGGTGGTGTCGCGGCGCTGCCACGCGTCGTCGGGGACCGCGCCGGCCTGCTGCGCGAGCGCGGGGCGCGCCGGCAGCCAGCCGACAAGGCCCAAGAGCAGCAGGACCGCTAGCGCCCAGTACCGGCAGCGCGCTCGGAACGTTGGCGCGGGAGCAGTGATCACCGTCGTCGCCTGCCCGCCTGTCCGCGGCGCCGCGGGGCGGCTCGCCACCAGCCCCCGGCGCGGTATCCCCTTGCCGCGGCACGTCCGCCATGCCGCGTGTCCCGATTATAGCCCGCCCGCCCTCGGCTCCCCACGATTGGACAGGCCAGGCCGGTGGCCGCGCGGCCCCTCAGGGCCCGGCGTGGCCCGTGGTACAATAATCGCGGCTGCCAGCGGCGCGCGACGCCGTCCGCGGCCGAGGTGGGGATGGAGCTGACCTGGCTGGGCCATTCGTGTTTTCGCCTCCGCGCGCGCGACCTGACGATTGTGACCGACCCATTCGGGAGCGACCTGGGCCTCGCGCTCGGCAAGGTGTCGGCCGACGTGGTGACCGTCTCGCACGCCGAGCCGAATCACAACGCCATTAACCTAGTGGACGGCTCACCGCGCGTGGTGGCGGGACCGGGTGAGTACGAGCTGGCTGGCGTGATGATCACCGGCGTGGCCACGCCGCGCCCGCCGGGCCAGAGCCGCGACGTGCCCCGCAATACCGCCTACCTGGTCGAATTGGATGAGGTGACCATCTGCCACCTGGGCGACCTGGCGGCGCCGCTCGGCTCCGATCAGGTTGCCGTGGTGAAGGACGCGGACGTCCTGCTCCTGCCCGTGGGCGGGCATTGCACGATCGATGCGGCGCAGGCGGCCGAGATCGCGGCCCAGGTCGAGCCGAAGCTCGTGGTGCCGATGCACTACCTCACGCCCGGCGTCCGCCTCGAGCTGGACCCGGTGGACCGCTTCTGCCGCGAGATCGGCGCGGCGGAGCTGACGCCGCAGCCCCGTCTCAACGTGACGCGGAGCAACCTGCCGGATCAGCTCACCGTCGTCCTGCTCGAACCGCGCAAGTAAGCGTCCAGGGCGCGCGGCCGTGCGTCCGGGGCGGCCGCGGCGCCGGCACTGCCGCGGCGCACCCCGCGCGCCGCGGCCCCGGCGGAGGGTCGCCGCACGCATGGACGAGTTCACCGCCCACATCCTGCGGAACCTCGTCGAGGGCCATCAGGCCCGCGCCGGGATGAAGGAGCGTAACCGCGCGTTGACCGAGTACGAGATCGCGCGGCGCGCCGGGTACACCGACTGCAGCTACGTCGAGTTCAGCACGACGCCCGAGCGCGATCAGCTGCGCGGCGCGCTCGACGAGCTGGAGCGCGAGGGCTGGGTCGCTCAGTGGCAGCGCGTCGGGCGCTACGACTCGTACGTGCCCACCGAGCTGGGCGTGCGGCGAGCGACCACGCTTGGCCTCATGCGCGACGTCGAGGCGCCCGCCCCGGCCCCGCCGACTCCGGCGGCGCCCCATGCGAACGGGCAGCCGCACCTCACCCCGGAAATGGCGCTCAATCGCCTGGTGCAGCAGCTCGACGAGGCGCTGCGGCTGCTGCGAGCCATCGACGCCAAGCTAGGGAGGGACTGCTGATGGCGAGCTATCTCGAAGCCCTGACGGCGGACCGCGAGCGCATGCGCCGCGCGCTACTGGGCCAGATCGAGGAAGAGGCCGCGGCCATCCGGCAGCTTCAGGAAGAGCTTGAGCGATGCTCGGCCGTGCTGGACCAGAAGATCGTTCGGCTGATGATCTTCCGCGGCCTCTTCGGGCCATCACAGCAGGAGACGCTGAACGCCCAGGTGGACGTCGAGGAGGCCAGCAAGCCGCACACCGTTGCCCGCGAGCAGCTGGCCTATCACCAGAAGGTCCTGCAAGCGCTCCAGGAAGCGCTGCTCCGGCTGCAACAGACCGGCTCGATCGAGAGCGGTAGTGCCCCAGCCCAGGACGCCAAGCTCACCGTTGCCGACATCCTGGGCGACTAACGCTTCTGCCGCCATTCTCCCCGCGCGGCCGCACCGTCTGCCGCGCTAGCTCGCCAGGCGCCGCCCGCACGCGGCTGCCGCGAGCGCGGCGGCTGCCCGCTCGCAGGCCGCCGCCAGCCGCGCGAGCAATGGCTCCGCGCCCTCGACGTCGCCGGCCCGCGCCTGCAGCTCGACCTCGCGCGCCAGCGCCTGCAGCTCGCTCGCGCCAAGCATGCTCGCCTCGCCCTTGAGCGCGTGAGCCGCGGTCGCCAACGCCGCCTCGTCGCCGCGCGTCACGGCCGCCCGCATGACGGCGAGCCGGCGCGGCGCGTCCTCGGCGAACAGCCGCGCAACCTCGGCGCGCAGGTCGTCGGCGTCCTCGCCCCAGGCGCCGTGAAGGGGAGCATCCGTGCCCGCGTCGCCCGCGGGCGCCGAGCAACCAGCGCGCGTGGGCGCTCCCGCGCCGGCCGTACCCGACGTCGGCCCGGCCGCGCGCCGGACCCAGCGCTGGAGGGCCGCGGCCAGCTCCTCGGCGCGGAACGGCTTGGCGATGTAGTCGTCCATGCCGGCGGCCAGGCAGCGCTCCCGCTCGCCCGGCATGGCGCTGGCGGTGATGGCGATGATGGGCGTGTGCTGCGCGGCGCCCTCGGTCCGGCGCACCTCGGCGGTCGCGGCGAAGCCGTCCATCTCCGGCATCTGGCAGTCCATCAGCACGGCCGCGTAGGTGTCCCGGGCCAGTGCTTCGAGTGCCTGGCGCCCGTTGGCGACCGCGTCGGCGTCGTAGCCGAGCTTGGCCAAAATGCCCAGGGCCAGCCGCTGGCTGATCGGCGTGTCCTCCACGACCAGGACGCGGCCCGCGGTGGTGCGCGGCTCGCGCACCACCGGCGCCGCGGCCGTCGGCGCGGGCGCCGGGGCCGGCTCCGCGGACGCCGCGGGCCCCTTGATCAGCCGCACCAGCGTGGCGCGCAGCCGGGACGCTCGCACGGGCTTCGTCAACGCGGCGTCCAGGCTCCCGAGCGCGTCCGCCGCGGCGCCCTCGTCCCGCCCGAGCGAGGTCAGGAGGATCAGCCGCGTGCCGGCGAGCGCCGGGTCGCGGCGCGCGGCCGCGGCGACCTCGGCCCCCGTCAGCCCGGGCATGTGCATGTCGAGCAGCGCCAGGTCATATCCGCTGCCGCTGGCGGCGGCTGACTGCAGCAGCGCCAGCCCGCGGGTGCCGTTCTCGGCGAGCGTGGCGCTGATGCCCCAGCCCGCGAGCTGCTCTTTCAGGATGCGGCGGTTCGTGGCGTTGTCGTCCACGACGAGCGCCCGCAGCCCGCGCAGCGCGTCGTCGTCGGACCACGGGCGGTGGCTGCTCGCGCTGGGTGCCAGGGGAACGGCGAACCAGAACGTGCTGCCCCAGCCGGGCTCGCTGCTCAGACCAATCTCGCCGCCCATCAGCTCGACCAGGCGCTTGCAGATCGCCAGGCCTAGCCCCGAGCCGCCGTGGCTGCGGGTGTTCGAGCTGTCCACCTGGGAAAAGGTCTGGAACAGCCGGCCGTGCGCTTCGGGCGGGATGCCCACACCCGTGTCCACGACCTCGAAGCGGACCAGCCCCGCCGCCCCGGGGGCGCTGTTCGCGCCCCGCTGGGCACGCGCTCGAATCACCACCTCGCCCGTCTCCGTGAACTTGATGGCGTTGCCGACCAGGTTGAGCAAGACTTGCCGCAGCCGCCCCGCGTCCCCACGCACGACCGCCGGCACGTCGCGGTGGACGAAGGAGACGATCTCCAGTCCCTTCTGGTGCGCCGAGGGCGCGAGGATCTCGACCACGTCGTCGAGCAGCTCGCGGACTTCCAGGTCGGCGACCTCCAGCTCCACCTTGCCCGCCTCGATCTTGGAGAAGTCCAGGATATCGTTGATCAGCGCCAGCAGCGCCTCGCCCGAGTCACGGACGGCCTCGGCGTACTCGCGCTGCTGCGGCGTGAGGGCGGTGTCCAGCAGCAGTCCGGTCATGCCGATGACCCCGTTCATCGGCGTGCGGATCTCGTGGCTGACGGTGGAGACGAACTCGTCCTTCAGGCGCTCGATGGCGCGGCGCTCGCTCACGTCGCGGATCAGCCAGCTGCTCATCGGCTGCCCGTCCGGGCCGGCGAAGATCACCGTCGATACCTCGGCCGGGAAGCGCGTGCCATCCGCCCGGCGGAAGTCCAGCTCGCCGGCGAAGTGGCCCCGACGCGCCCGCTCCTCGAGCGCCGCTTGCACTCGGCTGTCAGCCGGGTCCACGATCCCCCGGCGGCCGATCTGACGCAGGTCGGCCTCAGAGCGGCCGAACAGGCGGCACGCCGCTGGGTTGGCCGCGAGGATCGTGCCGTCCGGGCGGGAGAGCAAGATCGCGTCGAGGCTCTGCTCGTAGAGCGAGCGGAAGCGGGCCTCGCTCTCCTGCAGCGCCGCCTCGACCTGTTTGCGCTCGGTCACGTCGCGGCTGTTCAGGACGATGCCGGTGAACGCCGTGTCGTCGCGCAGCTGGCGCCCGACGACCTCCAGGATGCGCCACGAGCCGTCGCGGCCGCGGTAGCGCAGCTCGACGGGATCGGCCGTGCCGGCCTGGCCGCCGAGCTGGGCGCGCGCCCGCGCCGCCCGCGCCACGTCGTCCGGATGGATCAGGCTGAGGACGTCCTGCCCGAGCAGGTCGTCCGGCGCATAGCCCAGCACCCGTTGAATCGACGGGCTGACGTAGTGGACAGTGCCCTCGGTGTCCAGCACCACGATGACGTCCGAGCTGTGCTCGATGAGCGAGCGGAAGTGCTCCTCGCTCAGCCGCACTGCCTCCTGCGCCAGCTCGCGCTGCGCCTCGACGCGCTGCAGGTGCTCGGCCATCCCGTCGAACGCCGCCGCGAGCCGCCCGATCTCGTCGTCGCCGCCGATGCGCGCGCGATGCGCCCAGTCGCCGCCGGACCAGTGCGCCGCGGCGTCTTGCAGCGCGCGGAGCCGGGGCGCCAGCCCCCGCCAGAGCGCCCAGAGGAGCGCCAGGGCGACGACCGCCACGGCCAAGCTCAGCAGCGCGCGTTGCAGCGCCGCGCGGTAGATGGGCCCGTACACCGCGCTGGTCGGCAGGTTGACGGCGACCAGCCAGGGAGTTTCGCCCACCCAGTCGATGGCCCGCAGGTAGTCTTGCCCGTCCGGCCCGGGCGCGCTCCAGGCAACGTCGCCCGCGTGGATCCGCTCCAGGTTGTACGGCGAGATCGTTTCGTTCACCCGCGACGCCGCGGCGCCCGCGCCGGCCAGGATGCGCCCCGACCGGGCGTCGATGAGGGTGAGTGCGCTGCCGGGCGGCAGCGGCATGTTCGACCAGACGACCGGCAGCCCGTCCACTCGCAGTCCCGCCACCAGGAAGCCGTCCGGCGCGTCGGGCTCCACGGCGCGGAGCGGCACGGCCACGGGCAGGACCGTCGTCGTGGTCGTCTGGGCGACCAGCGCCCGATCGGTGACCGCCAGTCGGCCCGTCGCCGCTACCTCGTGCGCGTAGCTGCGCTGCGCCACGCTGGGCCGTCCCTTCGCGGGATCGTAGTTCGACATGCCGTGCTGCTCGAAATCCGGCGTGTAGTACAGCAGCGCGTTGAAGACCGGCTGCGCGGCCATCAGGGCGGCCAGGATCTGATCGCGGTCGGCGTCCTCGCCCCGCCAGAAGGCTGGCAGGCGGGCGATGGTGGTCGCCGCCTGTCGCGCCTCATAGATGCTGCTGTTGACCTCCGCGGCCGCCGCGCGCGCTACCGCGTGCGCCTGCTCATAGGCGCGCTCGTCGGCGGCGAGCCATTCGGCTCGGGTCTGCGCCAGCGACAGGACGAGCGGTCCGAGCGTGGCCACCAAGAACACGGCCAGCACGCGCGCCGCCACGGACGACGACAGGCGGTGCAGCGCGCGGCGGCATGGCGCTAGCGGCGCGCGGCGCTCTGGATGGGAGGCTCGGGGTTGCTGCTGGGCCATGGTCGCTCTCACGTGTGCGGTCGGCCGAGCTAGAGACGGGCTCGGCGTCGCGCGGGATCACTATGAGAGTCGGCAGTATGGCCTGACTTGGCGAGGGGTCAGAGCCCCGCTTCGTCGAGGAACGCCAGCGCCTGCTCGACGCCGCGGCGGCCCCAGTGGGCGTAGTTGCTGGCGGCGGGCCAGCCGACGTGCGGCGTGAGGATCACGTTGTCCAGCCGGCGCAGCGGGTGGTCGGCCGGCAGCGGCTCCTCCTGGAACACGTCGAGCGCCGCGCCGGCCAGCCGCCCGCGCTGCAGCATCTCCACCAGCGCGGCCTCGTCCACGATCGCCCCACGCGCCGTGTTGATGAGGTAGGCCGTGGGGCGTAGCAACGCCAGGCGCTCGCGGCTGAGTAGCCCCGTGCTCTCGGGCGAGAGGCGCAGGTGGATGCTAACGACGTCGGCCGTGCGCAGCACGTCGTCGAGCGGCAGGAAGGTTGCGCCACCGGTCTGGGCGCGCTCGGCGGTCAGCGTGGGGCCCCAGGCCACGACCCGCATGCCTAGCGCCTGCGCCACGCGCGCCGTGCCGCTGCCGATTCGTCCGAAGCCGAGGATGCCGAGCGTCTTGCCGTGGCAGTCCTCGCCCACGAACATCGGCCACTCGCCCGCGCGGAGCTGCCGATCGCTCCAGGGAATGCGGCGCAGCAGCCCGATCAGCAGGCCGATGGTCAGCTCCACCACGGGATAGTCCGGCCCGCCGGTGAAGACCACTTGCACGCCGTGCGCCTCGGCGGCCGCGCGGTCCAGGTGCGCGCCGCCGCCGCCCGTCTGCACGATCAGCCGCAGGCTGGGCGCGCGCGCGAACGTCTCGGCCGAGAACTTGGTGCGCTCGCGGATCAGCATGACGGCCACCGCGCCGTCGAGGCGCCGCGCCAGCTCGTCCGCCGAGTCCGCGTGGTCGTCGTACACGCGCACGTCGGCTCGCTCGCGCAGGCGCGCGATCTCGGGCCGCGTGGAGAGCGCGTGCTGCCAGTCGTCGAGGATCACGATGGTTGGACGCGCCACGGCTCACCTCCGGAGTGCTCGGGCCGGTCGCCCGCCGCTACACTGAATGTGCTTGGCTGCTTCGCATCATTGCAGAGCGGAGGGACCACGATGGCCAAAGAAGTGTTGCGCTCGGACAAGCTGGCCGCGCCGGTCGGCGTGTTCTCTCAGGCTGTCAAAGTGCCGGCTCGGGGCCACTTCATCTACGTCTCGGGGCTCACCTCGCGCGCCCCCGACGGCACCACGCACGCCCCCGGCGACGTCCGCGAGCAGACCCGCCGCATCTTGGAAAACCTGAAGCTCATCCTCGCGGAGGGCGGCGCGACGCTGGACGACGTGGTGCGCGTAGTGGTGTACATCCGCGACATGGCCGACTTCAAGGCGATCCACGAGGTGCGGGCGCAGTACTTCACCCACGACCCGCCCGCGTCCACGATGGTCGAGGTCTCGCGGCTGGTGAACGACGACATGCTCATCGAGATCGAGGCGACCGCGCTCGTGAGCGACTGAGCCTCTCGCCGGCCGCTCAATGGCCCAGGGCGCGCCCGTCCGGGCCGCCGGTCAGCGCAGCCGGTAGAAGCGAATCGCGTTCTCGGTGAGGATCTTTCGCTTCACGTCGTCGCCGAGGTCCGGGCGCTCCACGAACTCGGGGATGTCGCCCAGGAACTGGTCGCGCTGGCGCTCGTGCGGGTAGTCCGAGGGGAAGAAGATGTGGTCGGCGCCCATGCGCTCGACCACGTAGGGCAGGCTGCGCTCCTCCACCTCGCACGACACGTACACTTGGCCGCCGGACAGGACCTCCGAGGGCGTGCGGGTCAGGCCGGGGCACCAGCGGGCGCCGCGGCGCTCGAACTCCTCGTCCAGCCGGTCCATCATGAACGGGATCCAGGCGCAGCCGGCTTCGAGGAAGGCGACGCGCAGGCGCGGGAAGCGCTCGAACACGCCGTCGAACAGCATGCTCGTCATCTGGATCATGAGCGGGATGGGGTGCTCCATGGCGTGGGTCTGGATGAACTTGTCGAAGTAGTCGAAGCCCCACCCCTTGCTCGGCGCGCCGTGAATGGCCAGCGGCACGTCGAGCCGCTCGGCCTCGGCGTACAGCGGGTCGAAGTCGGCGTGTCCGTAGCCCTTGTGCAGCACGTTCGCGGAGGGCAGCACGGCGCCGCTCAGCCCAAGCTCGGTGACGGCGCGGCGCAGCTCCACCACCGCCGCCGGCACGTCCTGCACTGGCACCAGCGCCATTCCCCGGAAGCGCGGGTCGGCCTGCAGGTAGTAGCGGTGCAGCCAGTCGTTGTAGGCGCGCCCGAGCGCCACCGCCCACTCGCAGTCCTGGATCAGCCCGTAGGCCAGCCCGGCCGTGGGGTAGAGCACGGTCGTCTCGATGCCCGTCTCGTCGAGGAAGCTCAGCCAGGCGGCGGCGTTGCCCGCCGCGAGCGCGTCGCCGGCCGGGCGAAACCAGCCGTCGAGAGAAGGGAACAGCGGCATCGCGCCCACGCCCTGCTCCACGCCGCGCAGCGGGCGCCCGCGGTACTGGATGAACTCGGCGATCTGGTCCTCGCGCTCGACGCAGTGGCCGTCGGCGTCGATCACTCGAAACTGCTGCGCCACGGGGACCTCCCTGTCAAGAACTCATGGGCTGGCTGGTAGCCCAGCTCCCGCGAGATCGCGGCAGCCGCCGCCCGGAGCGGCGCCGCCAGCGGCCGCATCGCCGCCGGGCCGAAGCGCTGCGCCGGCGCCGCGATGGTGAGCGCCGCCCACACCCGTCCGTCCGCGTCGAACACCGGCGCCGACATCGCCGAGCCGCCGGGCTCGCGCTCCTCGACGCCCACCGCGTAGCCCGCCGCGCGGACCTCGGCGAGCGTGCGCGGCAGCCCGTCCGCGCTCGGCGCCTCGGCCGGCGCCTCGGCGGCCGCGTCGGGACTGAACGCGCGAAAGATCTTCGCGGTCGTGCCGCGATCGACCGGGAACACCTGTCCGATCGCCACGTGGCGACGCACCTCGTGCAGGCCCTCGATCTCCGCGACGCAGACGTGCTGCTGCCCGGCGAGCACCTGGAGGATGACAGTCTCGCCCGCCAGGTCGCGCAGCGCCCGCATGTGGGGCAGCGCGCGCGTGTGCAGGTCGCTCTGCCGCGAGCGGCCGGCGGCCAGCGCAAGCACGCGCACGCCGAGCCCGAAGCGGCGGCTGAGCGGGTCGCGCTCGACCAGCCCCTTCTTCTCCAGCGCGGTGAGCAGGCGCAGCACCGTGCTGGGGCTGACGCCGAGCTGCTGGCTTAGCTCGCGCAGCGTCGGCGGCTGCCGCGCCGCGGCGAGCGCCAGCAGCAGGTCGACGGCCCGCTCGACGGCTTGCACCGAGTTGCGATCGCCGCCTACCCCGGCCGCTGGCCGGCGCGACGGCAGGGCCGTCGCGCGTCCGTTGCTCTCGGCTGCTTTGGCCATCAGGCGCCCCGCCCTGCTCTGCGCGCGACTGCCGGCCCTGCCATCCGGTCCCCTACAGCCGGTAGAAGCGCTGGGCGTTGCCGCTCAGGATGGCCTGCTTCGCGGAGTCGGCGATCTCCTCGTTCTCCAGCAGCTCGGCCATCTCGTGCTTGCACATCCGCGCGTCCACCTCGTGCGGGAAGTCCGTCGAGAAGACGAACGGCTCGGGGCCAACCGTGCGGATGGCGTGGGCCAGGTCGGGCTCCTCGCCCTCGCAGCCCACGAACAGCCGCCCCTCCTTGATGTGCCGCCGCACGTAGTCGCTCACGCGCTCGCCCGGCTTGAGGGGGATGAGCTGCTTGCGCGGGTCGTAGGCCACGTGCGTCTCGTATGAACGGTCGAAGCGCTCCAGCACCATCAGCAGCCACGCCACGCCGCCCTCGAGGAACGCCCAGCGGACGTTGGGGAACTTGTCGGGCAGGCCGTTGAACACCACGCTGGCGAAGGTCACCATCTGGCCGAAGGGGTGGCCGAGCGCGTGGACCGGCGCGTAGACGTTCAGGTCGTCCAGCTGGAAGCCCTCGTGGCAGCCGCCGTGAATCGCGATCGCGCAGCCGAGGCGGTCGGCCTCCTCGTAGATCGGCCAGAAGCGCTTGGCGCCGATATGGCCGGCGAAGCCGGTCGAGGGCAGCATGGCGCCCACCATGCCCAGCTCGGTGACGGCGCGGCGCAGCTCCTCGACCGCTGCCTCGGGCTCCTGCACCGGCAGTAGCGCCATGCCCTTGAAGCGCGGGCTGGCGCCCAGATACGCCTCGGCGACCCAGGTGTTGTACGCGCGCGTGGCGTAGATCGCCCAGTCGAGGTCGACGATCTTGCCGTAGGAGAGGGCGATCGTCGGGTAGAGCACCGCGGCGTCGATGCCCACGTCCTCCATGAACGCCATCCACTCCTTCGGGCCGACCGGCTTGCCGCCGCCGAAGGAGTCGGGCAGCAGCTTGCCCGTGTGGTGGTGCAGGTGGTCGAGCGGGGGGAAGAGCTGGTAGGGACCAAACGTCTGCGTGCGGTCCTTGTACACGTCGGGCATGAGCCGGGAGATCGCCTCGATGTCCTCGAACAGGTGGCCGTCGCCGTCGATGACGCGTACCGAATCCATCCTCGCTCCTCCTCGCCGCTCGTGACCGAGCCAGCGCCCCCCGCCGGCCCAACACACCAGCGGCGCTCTGTTCCGCATGGCGGTGGACTGTTCCTCTACGCGGCTATTATAGGCGGGCGCGGCGGAGCGGTCAACGCGGCGAGGTCCGGGGGTGTCCCACAGCTTTTTGCGCCGACTGGCGGACGCTCCCAATCGGCGCCTCGCGCCACTTTTTGCTATCAGGCGGCACAGCAGCGGGGGGCGCTCCGGCGTATCCGGAGGGGCAACCGCTGGCCGTCATACCCGCCTGGCAAACTCGTGGAGCCCTTTACCGGAGCGAAACGCAAAGTCCTGTGGGACACCCGTACTCTCGCCATACCCTGATCTGTAACACTGATGCGTGGTACTGTAACACTGATGGGTGGTACACTGACGGGCGCAAGCGTGCACCGCCTCTGACTAGCCACCGGGGCCGCACTCACTGGCGGATGGGGAGCTGCCTCCGGGTCGCGGTAGGGCAGGTTGAAGTCTGCCACGCTGCGTGCGGGTCAGGCCAACGTCCACTACACCTCAGACTCACTGCTCACGGGCGGCACGTCGACGTCATCACGTGAGGGACTCAATGGCGGAGCCGGCTGTTCGTGGGCCCGTGCCGCTAGAAAGAATGTTGACATCGTCGAAAGTGGCAGCAGGATAGTTTCCCGATGTAGTTCGATCTACAGGTCACCTCATCAACATCCCAAGTTGGATTCATGATAGTACAGTAATGCGAGGGGCGAGATGGCTCACCCGATGCGAGCACAGACTGGTGAGAAGCGAAACGAGTGCCAAGTCGCCGCCGGCCCACAAGAAGGCGTCGGAGTTGACAGCCTATATCGCCACCCAATCCGGATCGTCATCGTCGATGACCACCGGATGGTGCTAGAAATGATGCAGGCGCGTCTGCAAGGAGTAAGCGGCCTCGAAGTCGTGGGTACCGCGGTGGACGGGCCTACTGCCCTCAACCAAATCGCAGTGCGCCATCCTGATGTCCTGCTCCTGGACCTGCAACTCCCGGGTATGACGGGCGCGGAGGTCGCCAAGAACGTGCTTTCTGACCATCCCAAGGTAAGCATATTGGTGGTAACTGGCCTCGCCGCTACTTGTGATCCGCGTCCCTTACTGGAACTCGGAGTACGAGGTTACATCACAAAGACAGCCTCCCTTGATAGTCTTATCGATGCCATCCGAAGTGTAGCTCAAGGTAGAACAGTCGTGGTCACAGAAGTATTCCCACGCGGTGAGAGTGGCTGCGGCAAGCGACTTACGGACCGAAAGCAAACTGTGCTACAGTTGCTCGCACTCGGTCATCGCACCGCAGAAATCTCTGAGTCTTTGAGCGTCTCTGCGAGAACAGTCGAAATCCACGTCGCGGCTCTACGCACGAAGTTAGATGCGCGGTCACGGGCAGAACTAATCTTCAAAGCCCATCAACTGAACCTCTTCTCGCCTCCTACGACATAGCTCACATTACATCCAGGCGCGTGTCGGCTTCAGGTCCCATGCCTATGCTTTGCGCCTCACAAGTCATGTGCGGTGTCTACTCAGCTGCCGGATGAGAGGATAGGGGTCCGAGTGTGGCCAGCGGCGGATGGATCACATGCTGCTGCTCGCGGAGACCGGCCCGCAGTGCTTCCAGCCGTCGTACCAATGCGACGACCTGGTCCGGGCTCAGGTGGCGCAGCTGCTCGTCCGACATGCCTACATTATGTCTGGCCAACTACCCGATGGTCAAGCGCACGCTCACACATGCGGCCCGTCGGCCTGGTAAGTAGACATCCTGCGGTTTTCCGCAACAAAACATTGCGGGTTCCGGCAGCGCAGACTGCGGTAACTCCTCTTGCTGGACCTAGTTTCATCGTCTACACTACGACCCGTCGTTACTCCGTGAGTCGGTCGTTCGGCCTTTGTTGCACACTTAGACCGAGTGCTGGCACGGGAGAATACAAGGACGTGGAGGCACCGTGTTATCCAAGCGTCTAGTAATGGCTGTGCTAGGCCTGCTTGTGCTGAGTGCGGCTACTTCTGGTAATGGAGTGAATGCGCAGGCGGGCTATAACCCTGGTGCCAAGGTTTTTGGCATGACTGGATATAACGCGTTCTACGGAATCATGGCCACCAAGATGACACCGGCGCTCTCTCTGGCACCTAACTACTGGGTAGCTTCGCCAGTTGGTGTGTCTCAGGGCGACGGAACTTACATCGAGTCTGGCCCAAGAGTACTCTGTGGGGCATATGGATGCTCGTACATTCCCTATATGGCCTTCCGCACCGAGGCCAATTACAAGGACGGGTACAACGACTTCAGTCACCCGATTAGTCCTGGGGCCTACTACACTTACCAAAGCACCAAGTCTTATCCAGGTATTGGAAACTTCTGGACTAGCTGGGTTTACTGGGGCGGCCAGTGGCTGAACCTGGCTGTGCCTTGGGGCGGCGGTGTAGACCTAGGGCTGCCTTACATGTTCGAGGTTGGGTCTGGTGGTGAGAACGGCTGCGTGGGGTGTGCCATGGGCTGGACATATGGCTACTTTCACTACTACATGACCCTGAACAACATGTGGACTCCATGGTGTTGGACGTACCCCCGTTATGACCCGCCCGATCTGCCTTCGCGCACCGGCGCGGCAGTATACGGGTGTGGCAATAACTACGACTGGTACGCGGGACAGCCGTTCTAGGCGAACGGCGATGCAGGGATAGGAAGAGCACTATGAGACGGTACAGGGCGCAGCTACTAGCCGGTATTCTCCTGGGCGGAGCGATCGCATTCGCAGGATACGCGCACGCGCAAAGCACCGGGGCGAGCCAAAGCGGACCGCCTGTCACACATGACATTCCAGCGCAAGAGAAGGCGCGACGGGCCAGCGTGCCGGTCCAACAGGTCGCGCAGTGGGCACGTGAACAAGTACCACAATACTACGCGATGGCCAGCGGGACGCCTGAGGTGCGTTTGACTCGGCCGGTCCGAGCCTCCGAACTGGCGTCACTGGGGCTCCCACTCGTCAGCCAAGTGGATGGGGAGCCGCCGTTGGTCCTCGTGATCCTGCGTGGTGACTTCGACCTCAATCGTGGCATGGGGAGTGGTGGGTACCGTGGGTATTCCCAGGAGCCAGCGCGCGCTCAATATGTTGGCATAATCTATGATCTTTGGGCGGGTCTGCCGATTTGGTATGGTACCTCTCTAACCGGAGGCCGGTTCCGGCTGGTACTTAATGACGAGAGTCTCCCAGACGAGCCGCAAGCGCCGGGGTCGACATTGACGCCACAGCCCAGCGGCTTGGCGTTTGGACCTGCTCCGGCAGCCGTACCTGAAGCTCCATCTGCACAGCTGCTCCTGTTCTCGCTGCTCGTGGTAGCCGGACTAGCGGTTCGGCGCGCAAGGTGAGCCGTTAGCCAGGCTGGTAGCGCCCGGGATCCGGCTCGCGCAGCAGCGCGAATAGGGTGGTCGCCGGGAGCGCTGGATCCCGCTCTGGCTAGCTCGTCACTCGGGGCCAGGGTTCGGCGAAGGGATTCGACCGGGTGCGGCACGATGTGTGGTGGCCGCCCGACAGCCGGCCACCCCTGGTACCGCGATGGCCTCCGGTCCAGGTCGCCTGCTACCCTGCCCGCAAGAACCTAAGGGACACCCGGTCCGGGGACCGGCGGGAGAGGCCTGTCGCGAGCGCGCCGCCGGCTTACTCCGCCCCAAGCTGGGCGTTCAGCACCCGCCGCAGCGTCTCGGGCGTCACGTTGCCGCCGCTCACGAGCACGGCGACACGCTTGCCGGCCAGCCGCTCGCGCACGGCCGGCTGCGCGAGCGCGGCGATGGGGGCGGCGGCCGCCGGCTCGGCCAGCACGTGCGCGTGGCGCAGCAGCGCGACCATCGCCCCCTCGATCGCCGCGTCGGTCACCAGCACCACGTCGTCGAGCGCGCCGCGCAGGAGCCGCAGCGGCAGCGCGTAGGCCTGCCGGGTGGCCAGGCCGTCGGCGAACGTCTCGGCGCGCGCCGTGCTCTGCAGGCGGCCGCTACGCCAAGAATCGTGGAACGCCGGCGCGCCGGCCGCCTGCACCGCGATCACGGTGAGGTCCGGCTTGATGCCCTTGCCGGCGAGACAGATGCCGCAGGCGCCGCTGCCACCGCCCAGCGGCAGCACGATCGCCTCGACCGCCGGCCACTCCTCTAGGATCTCCAGCGCGGCGGTGGCGATGCCGGGATAGAGCAGCGGCTCGTTCGCGGCGTGGACGTAACGGTAGCCGCGGGCCTGGCTGGCGGCCTCGGCGGCCTCGCGGGCCGCGTCGAAATCGGCCCCGCCCAGGACGACCTCGGCGCCCAGCCGCCGCATGGCGGCCACTTTGTACGGGTTGCTGTCCGCGGGCGCGTAGACCACCACGGGAAAGCCGAACAAGCGGGCCGCGTAGGCGATCGACTGGCCGTGGTTGCCCGTCGACGCTGTCAGGAATCCGGCCGGGCGCCGCTCCGCCCCCGCGGCGATCGCGGCCACCAGGTTGATGCCCCCGCGCACCTTGAAGGCGCCGATCGGCTGCAGCGTCTCCAGCTTCAGGCGCACGTCGAGGCCCAGCGCCTCGGCCAGTGCCGGCGCGGCCACGAGCGGCGTCGGCCGCAGATAGGGCCGCAGCCGTTCCCGCGCCACGAACACGTCGGCCAGCGTGGGCAGCCGAGGGGCATCCTTGGCAGCGCGCACCACCCACCTCCAGGGGCGCCGCTCGTCGGGCGGCCGCGGCATTATGGCGCAGGACGGACCACCTACCCCACGTCCGGTGCCCTGCCGCCGCTGCCCCGGCGCGTCGCCCAGGCGCTCGCACCCGCGCGCCGCACCCGACCTCGCACCCGGCCCTCGACCAGCGCGTCGACGACGCTAGCAGGACGGGTACAGGCAGCGGGTCGGCGTCCCCACTAGGGGGCCCGCCGGCGCGACCGGCGGGCGGTAGGGCGTGGCCGTCGGTGCGATCGCCGGGAAGGAGCTAATCACGGTGCGCGGGACCGCCGATGGCGTGAGCGTCGGCGTCGGCGTCGGCGCCGCTGTCGGCGGCGCCACGGTGAGCGTCCGCGTGGGCGGCCGGGGCGTTGCGGGCGCGGGCGTGGCCGGCGGCGCGGTCGGCGGGAGGGTGGGCGGTGGCTCGGGCGTCGGTGGCGTCAGCACGACCCCGACGGCCAGCGGCACCGCCGTAGCCTCGGACGAAACCGCCGCCGAGCCGGGGCCGTTCGCCTGCGCGCCGGCCGCGGCCGGCGCGACGAGCGTGGGCGGTGCCGGGGCGGGCGTGGGCGGTGGCGCCGGCGGTGGCGCGGCCACCACTCCCACGGTTGGCGCAGCAGTGGCAGTCGCCGCAACCGCCTCGGCCGGCGTCTCGCCGGCTTCCGGCTCATCCGTCAGCGCAGCCGCGCCGGGTCGCGGCGTCTCCGACACGGTCGGCGTGGCGGGCGCGCGGACCGGCGGGGCGCTGGTGGCGCCGAGCAGGACGGCGGGAGGCGGCTGCGCGAGCAGCAGGACGACGCTGTTGGGCGGCGACCCCGCGGCCGGGGCCAGCGCCTGCACGTCGGTCACGGCCCCGGAGCGCCACGCGAAGCTCGTGGCGAGGATCTGCCGCTCGCCCACCCGGGCCTCGACGTGCGCGGACTCGCCGGCGTCCGCCCCGTCGCCGCGGAGCGCGCTCACGTCGACGACCACCTGGCCCGGAGCCTGGCCCCGCAGGGTCAGCGTGTAGCTCTCCACCGGGGCGGGCACCGTGAAGACCTGGGCGCCCCGGTCGCCCCGCCGCAGGCGCGCGCCCGGAATCTGGCTCACGTACGCCTCGGCAGCCGGATGGTAGCCGACGCTTCGCCCGCGGGCGTCCGTCAGCAACGCGCTGACGGGCCCCTGCACGCCGACTTGCAGCGTGACGAGCGGCGCGGCGGCCGGCACCGGCACCGACGGCGCCTGCCCCGGCGCCATGCGGGTGGTGAACCCGCTCGGCAGGTCCACGTCGCCGGCCGTGGTGCGTCCCTCGACGGTGCCCGCCACGGCCGCGACCGCCAGCGTGCCGTCGAGCGCTACCGTGGTGGTGAACTGGCCGCCGCGTGCCACGAAGCGCCCGGCCGGGCTGACGATCTCAACCGCCGGCAGGGGCGCGCCGCGGGCGGCCGTCACCGTCCAGGCGGTGCCGCGCGACTGCTCGAACGCGATGGTCGCCAGGCCCGTCGCGGGATCGCGCGAGCCGTTCTGGAGCGCCAGCTCGGTGTCCGGGTCGAGCGAGGTGGACGAGCCGTCGGCATACACGATCGAGGCGTAGCCATCCGTGCCGGTGCGGACCCGATCCCCAGAGTGCAGGTCGCGTTTTCCCTCGACGAGCCCGAAGCTGGCGCCGCCGGCGGGCTGGAGCTGCACGTCCCCCTGGAGGGCGGCCAGCGTCGTGTCGTCCACCAGGTAGAGGGCGCCGACCGCGGCAGACGGCGGGCCGGGGCGCGCGAGCCACAGGGCGACGCCCAGGACGGCTAGCGCCAGACCGACCGGGAGCCAGCGGCGTGCCCTATGCACGCGAAGTCCGAGCAGCCGATTCACGCGCCCCACGTCTTCCTGTTCAGGCTTGCCACATTAATCCAGATTCGTGGTCAAGCGGCAAGTCCTCCCGTTCGATCACCGCGCGCTGGCCCCCGCCCGCGCGGCTGGTGTAGATTGAGCGCACCTGGGACGACGCTGGCGCGGCCAGCGGGAACGGAGGAGCGACGATGGTGGCCACGGACGACTTTCTGACGCTTCCCGAGATTCGGCGAGCCGCGCAGCGCAACCTGTCGCGGGAGGTGTTCGACTACGCCTCCGGGGGCGCCGAGACCGAGGCAACGCTGCGGCGCAACCATCGGGCGATGAGCCACTGGGTCTTCCGGCCGCGCGTGCTCCGCGACGTGAGCGCGATCGACACCTCCAGCAGCCTGCTCGGCATGCCCCTGGCGCTGCCGGTGATGATCGCGCCGATGGGCTCGACGCACTATTTTCATCCCGACGGCGATCTAGCGCTCGCGCGCGCGGCCGGCCGCCTGGGGACGATCCACTGGATGAGCACGGTCGGCGCCTCGACCCCCGAGCAGGTCGCCGCCGCCGCTAGCGGCCCCCTCGTCTTCCAGCTGTACTTCTGGGGCGGCTACGACTGGGGCGAGGAGCTGATCCGCCGCGTCGAGGCCGCCGGCTTCAAGGCGCTCTGCCTGACCGTCGACGTGGCCAACTACGGTCGCCGCGAGCGCGACATCGAGAAGCGCTACGACCCGCGCGGCGGTGCGCGCGCCATCGGCATCCCCCGCGACTACGCCCGCATGGCGTCGCTGTCGTGGAAGGACGTCGACTGGCTGAAGCAGACGACGCGCCTGCCGCTCGTCGTGAAGGGTATCGAGACGGCCGAGGACGCGCGCCTGGCGGTCGAGCACGGCGTGGACGTGGTGTACGTCTCCAACCACGGCGGCCGCCAGCTCGACCACGCGCCCGCGACCATCGAGACGCTGCCCGAGGTGGTCCAGGCCGTGGCTGGCCGCGCCGAGGTCGTGGTCGACGGCGGCTTCCAGCGCGGCACCGACGTGCTCAAGGCGATCGCGCTGGGCGCCCGGGCGGTGTGCATCGGCAAGGCGGCGGCCTGGGGCCTGGGCGCCGCCGGCGAGGAGGGGGTGGTGCGCACGCTCGAGCTGCTGGCGCTGGAGCTGCGCATCGCCATGGCCAACACCGGCCAGGCCCGCCTCGCGGACGTCGGCCCCGCGCTGGTCCGCCGCGCCTGCGTCAGCTATTGAGCGCGTCGGCGGCAGTGCCGGAGGACGTTGGCCCCGGCCGATCCACCCCCATCATTTCGGCGAGTTAGGGTAGCGCGCTATCCTCACGCTAGCCAAGTCAACAGTGCGTGCGGCCCGCGCGAGCGCGCCGTAAGGGTGTTCAGCGGTGCTGCCGCCGCCGCGGCCACCGCGCGAGGGGCCGCCCTCCGAGCCAGCAATCCCCTGCGCGCCGCCTGCGTCGCGGGCGGCCCCCCCGCGCGCCCGTCAGCCCCCCGCGTCGTGCGATCCCCCTCCCACACGCGGTCGACCATCGCGCGCGGCATGGTGGTTGCTACAGGCGGGCCGCCAGCGGCGCTATCCGTCGCCGTGGCGACCGCGCGCGCCACGCGGCCTCCGCGGGGCAGCGCCAAGCGGCCGCCGGCAAGGCTCCCCGAGCGGGCGTTCGGGACAGCTGCCGGCTCGATACCGTTCGGCGCCTCAGCCGGCGCCGAGGAGAGCAAGCTATGGGCACGGCGCTGGGCGGCCGGCTCGCGTTGCCGCCGCTGCACTGGACGGCGGAGGCCGAGTGGATGGACGCGCCCGGCCACGACCCGGCCATCCTGCTCGACAACCTCGGCGACCTGCGCCGTGTCAATCGCTGGGTGGGGGGCGTGTGGCTGACCGTGCAGGCGCTGGAGCGGCTGACCGCGCACCTCCCGCCCGGCGCCCCGCTGAGCGTGCTCGACCTGGCGACCGGCGGCGCTGACATCCCGCGGGCGATCGTGCGCTGGGCGCGCCGCCGCGGTCTCCGCGCCCGCGTCCTCGCCACCGACCTCAGCCCCGAGATCGTCGCGCTCGCGCGCCAGGGGGTAGGGGACAGGGGCCAGCGGCCGGGGGCCAGGAGCGAGCGCGGGGACCAGATCGGCGGGTACGGGTCGGGGCGCACCCGCCACGAGGGTAGCGCTCCTGGCCCGCGGCCCCTCACCCCCACCCCTTGGTTTGCCGTGGCCGACGCGCGCTGCCTGCCGTTTGCCGACGCCAGCGTGGACGTCGTGACCTGCTCCCTCGCGCTCCACCACCAGCTACCCGACGACGGCGTGGCGATGCTCGCCGAGATGCGGCGCGTCGCGCGACTCGGCATCGTGGTGAACGACATCGTGCGCTGCTGGAAGGGCTACTGGGGCGCCTGGCTGCTCTCGCGCGTCGCCAGCCGCAACCCGCTCACGCGGCACGACGGGCCGCTGTCCGTGCGCCGCGCCTACACGCGGCCCGAGATGGTCGCGCTGGCGCGACGCGCGGGCCTGGGCCCCCTCGCCTTTCGCGGCTTCCTCGGGTACCGCGTCGCGATGACCGCGCGGGTGGCGGCATGAGCGCCCGGGACGCCGACGTGCTGGTGGTCGGCGGCGGGCCGGCCGGGTCCGCGACGGCGGCGCGGCTGGCGGCGCGCGGCCACGACGTGCTGGTGCTAGAGAAGGCCGCCTTCCCACGCGAGAAGCCTTGCGCCGAATATCTCAGCCCCGGCGTCACGGACGCGCTCCGGCGCCTCGGCGCCCTCGACGCGGTGCTCGCCGCCGGCCCGGCGCGCCTCGGCGGCATGCGCCTCGTCACGGCCGGCGCCGCCTGGCCGATGACCTACCCCGACGACGACGGCCCGCGGCGGGCGCTAGGCATCCCACGGCCCGTGTTCGACGCGGCGCTGCTCGATCACGCCCGCGCGCGGGGCGCCCGCGTGCGCGAGCGGGCCACGGTGCTCGGCGCCCTCGTGGAGGCGGAGCAGGTCGTGGGCGTGCAGGCGCGCGTGAACGGCGAGCGCATGTGCCTGCGCGCGCGCTGCGTCGTGGCCGCCGACGGCCTGCACTCGGCCGTGACGCGCTCGCTCGGCCTCGACGTGCCCGCGCGCTGGCCGCGGCGGCTCGGGCTGGTCGCCCGCTACGCGGGCGTGGCCGGTAGCCTCGACCGCGGCGAGATGCACGTCGGCGGCGGCCTGTACTGCGGTCTGGCGCCTGTCGGCCACGGGCTGGTGAACGTCGGGCTGGTCGGCGCGCTGCGCTTCCGGCCGGGCCGGGAGGGCAGCGCGGCCTTCTTCGAGCGGCGGCTCCGCGAGCTGCCGGGGGTGGCTCGCCGGCTCGCCGGGGCGCGGCGGGAGACGCCGGTGCGTGGCGCGGGGCCGCTCGCGCGCCGGGTGCGCCGCGTAGCGGGGCGCGGCTACCTGCTCGTGGGCGACGCCGCGGGCTTCCTCGACCCCTTCACGGGCGAGGGCGTGTACCGCGCGCTGCGTGGCGCCGAGCTGGCGGCAACGGCGGTCGAGCGGGCGCTGACCCGCGACGACGCCCTGCCGGTCGGCTACGCGCGGGCGCGTCGCGTGGCCTTCGGCGACAAGGAGCGGGTCTGCCTGCTGGTGCAGGCCTTCCTGGGCTCGACGGCGCTGTTCGACTACGTGCTAGCGCGGCTGGCGCGTCGCCAGCGCCTGGCCGACCGGCTGGCCGCGGTGCTCGGCGACTACCGGCCCGCCGCCCCAGCCCTGCAGCCCGGGTTTCTGGGCGCGCTGCTCTGGCCCTGAAGCGGCGCGCGGGAGGCGGAGTGTACACCGAGAACGCGGTCACGATCCGCGCCGACCTGGCGACCATCTACCAGCTCGCGGCCGCGGTCGAGCGCTGGCCGGCGCTGCTGCCGCACTACCGCGCGGTGCGAGTGCTGGCGGCGCGGGACGACCGGCGGCTGGTGGCGATGGCGGCGCGACGCGGCTGGATTCCGGTCCGCTGGTCGGCGGTGCAGGTCTGCGAGCCCGCCGTGCCGCGCATTCGCTTCCGCCACGTGCGCGGGGTAACCCGCGGCATGGCGGTCGAGTGGGTGTTCGAGTCCGGCGCGGATGGGGTGCGCGTGAGCATCCGGCACGAGCTGCGCCTCGGCTGGCCGCTTGTCGGCCGACTGGTAGCCGACCGGATCATCGGTCCGCTGTTCGTGGCCTACGTCGCGGGCCAGACGCTGCGGCGCATCAAGGCGCTCGCGGAGCGCCGCCAGCCGATGGCGGGTGCCGTGGCCCCGCGCCCACTTGGCAGCGAAGCGGGGTCGACATGAGGGAGCGGAACGAGCGGCGCGTCGTCGTCACCGGGATCGGCGCCCTCACGCCGATCGGGGCGGGCGCCGATGGGCTTTGGGCGGGGCTGCGCCGCGGCGAGTCGGCGGTGCGGCGCGTGACGCGCTTCGATCCGGCCCCTTTTCGCTCTCAGGTGGCGGCCGAGATCGGCGACTTCGATCCGCTCTGCTACCTGGAGCCGCGGAAAGCCCGACGGCTCGACCGCTTCTCGCAGCTCGCCGTCGTGGCCAGCCAGATGGCGTTCGCGGACGCCGGCCTCTGCCCGGCCCGCACCGCCGGCGACGAGGTCGCGGTGTACCTTGGCAGCGCGCTCGGCGGCATCGCGTACGCCGAGGAGCAGCACGCCCGCTACCTGGCGACCGGCCTGCGGGGCGTCGAGCCGCTGCTGGCGCTGGCGGTGTTTGGCGGCGCCGGGGCGACCAACGTCGCCATCGAGCTGGGCCTGCGCGGACCGGCCGTGGGCAACGCCAACTCCTGCGCCTCGGGCGCGATCGCCGTGGGCGAGGCGTTCCGGCTGGTGCGTGGCGGCGGCGCGCGGGTGGCCCTGGCGGGCGGGGTCGAGGCGCCCCTCGCGCCGCTGACGTTCGGGGCCTTCGCGCTCATCAAGGCGATGTCCAGCCGCAACGATGTCCCCGAGCGGGCCAGCCGGCCGTTCGACGCGACGCGCGACGGCTTCGTGATGGGCGAGGGGGCGGCGGTGCTCGTCCTGGAGGACGGCGAGCACGCCCGGCGGCGCGGCGCCCACGTCTACGCGGAGGTGCGCGGCTACGGGGCCAGCAACGACGCCTACCACATGACGGCGCCGCTGCCCTCGGGCGAGCAGGCCGCGCGCGCGATGCGGCTGGCCCTGGCAGAGGCCGGCCTCGGCCCCGGCGAGGTGGAGTACCTGAACGCTCACGCCACCGGCACGCCGTTGGGCGATGCGGCCGAGGCGCTGGCGATCCGCCTCGCCTTCGGCGCGCACGCCGACCTGCTGCCCGTGAGCGGCACGAAGGGCCTCTATGGCCACCCGCTCGGCGCTAGCGGCGCGATCGAGGCGGCCCTCGTGGCGCTCGCCCTCGACCGTGGCTGGCTGCCCCCCACCGCCAACCTGGAGCGCCCCGACCCGGCCTGCCGCCTGGCCCACGTGGCGCCGGATGGCCGGGAGGCGGCGATCGCCGTCGCCATGACGAACTCCTTCGGGTTCGGCGGCATCAACGCCAGCCTGGTCTTTGGGCGCGGCGATCGCCCCTGACCAGCTTGCGCGGGTCGGGGGCGCTTGGCCTGATCCGCCCGCCCCACCGAGTTCCCCGACCTGCTCGACAGCGGCGGGTGTGAGACGAGCGTGAGGCACGGAGCGAGTAAACTGAGGCTGGGAGGCGCACGATGAGTCCACCTGCCTTGCCGGCCGACGAGCCCGAGCGGCTGGCCGCCCTCCAGGCGCTGCGCATCCTCGATACGCCGCCCGAGGAGCGCTTCGAGCGAATTACGCGCGTCGCGCGGCGGCTCTTCGGCGTGCCGATCGCGCTCGTCAGCCTGGTCGACGCCAGCCGGCAGTGGTTCAAGTCCTGTCAGGGGCTGACGGTGCGCGAGATGCCGCGCGAGGTGTCGTTCTGCGCCCATGCCATTCTCGGAGACGCGTTGTTCGTGGTCCCGGACACGCGGCAGGATCCCCGCTTCGCGGACAACCCCCTCGTCGTGAGCGAGCCTGCCGTGCGCTTCTACGCGGGGCAGCCTCTCCACGACCCCCAGGGCCATCGCCTGGGCACGCTGTGCATCATGGACCGCGCACCCCGCACCCTGAGCCCCGCCGACGCGCAGGCGCTGCGCGACCTGGCCGCCTGGGCCGAGAGCGAGCTGGGCGCGGCGAGTCTCAGCGAGGCATTGCTCGCGCAGCAGGAGACCGACGCCCGCCTGCGGCGCGCGGAAGCCGACCTTGCCGCCGCGCTCGCGGCCCAGCAGGCGGCCAACGCGGAGCTGCAGCGGCTGAATCGCGCGAAGAGCGAGTTCGTCTCGATCGTGAGCCACGAGTTTCGCACCGCGCTCACGGGCATCCAGGGCTTCAGCGAGATGATGCGCGACGAGGACTTCACGCTCGAGGAGATGAAGGAGTACGCCGGCGACATCAACAAGGACGCGCAGCGGCTGAACCGCATGATCACGGAGATGCTCGACCTCGACCGCATGGAGTCCGGGCGCATGACCCTGAACGTCAGTGCGGTGGACCTGAACCAGCTCATCGCCGAAGCGGCCGAGCGCGCGCGGCCCAATGCGCCCGCGCACCCCATCCGGCTCGACCTGGACCCGTCGCTGCCGCCGCTCCCGGGCGACCGCGACAAGCTCACGCAGGTGCTGACGAATCTCGTTAACAACGCCGTGAAATACTCGCCCGAAGGCGGCGACATCGTCCTGCGGAGCCGACGAGAAGACGGTATCGCGCACGTCCAAGTGCAGGACCACGGCATGGGCATCCCGCCGGAGGCGCTGGAGAAGGTGTTCGAGCGCTTCTCGCGCATCGAGTCCGGCACCAGCCGCTACATCCAGGGGACCGGCCTGGGCCTTCCGATCGTCCGCCAGATCGTGCAGATGCACGGTGGTCGCGCCTGGGCGGAAAGCATCCCTGGCGAAGGCAGCACCTTCCAGTTCACCCTCCCGCTGAACGGCCCCCGCCCGCCGGTTGACGCGCCCGCCCCCGGGCCAACGTGAGCGCTGCGGCCTGCCCTGAGACCGGCGCTTGCCCGTCGGCGACGAGGCGGCATACCGCACTCTGGGACGCTGGCCGCTTCGCCCCTGTCGCTGGTACCATGGCGATATGGATCGACGGCGACGGCTAATCTCACTACTGCTCGCTCTTGCGTTCGGACTGGTTCCGCCCGCGCTGCTCGTCCTGGACGTGAGTGCCGCCGGTTTGCCTGCCGCGGTAGAAGTGCCCGCTGGCGAGGCGCAGGAGGACGCCCTCCCCGCTGTCCCGCTGGTGGCGCTCCATGAGCCGAGCCCTGTTCCCTTCCCTCCTGGCGTTGGCGGCCGACGTCATTCCCCCCAGCATCTACAGGGCGCCGGCGCCAGCGGGCTGGGTTACGCCCGTCGCGAACAGCCTGCCTCCTCCCACGTTGCCTCTACTCCCCTTCGCTGTTAGCTAGCTCTCCGCCCCCCCGTGTTCTGGCTGTGTTCTGGCTAGTGAGCCGGCTCACCGCGCAAGGGTGTGCTGCGCCGCGCTGGTGCGCGCCCAGCACGCCCCGACTGCCCGTGAGAGGCGAGAGTTAGTTAAAGGAGAACCTACGGATGGCTCCGACCAAGCGCTTCCAAAGCGCGGTGTCACGTCAAGGAGGCACACCCCGGCCGACCCGCCCGCGCACGCGCGTTGCCCTACTCCTCTCGGTCTTGGCGGCGTTGCTGCTCGGCCAATTCATCGGCTCCGTGTCGCGGGTCCATGCCCAGGGCCCGCTACCGATCTACACCAGCCCGATCGACGTCACCGGCCTGCGGCTCCAGCTCCAGGCGAGCGTCCCGGACCGCGACACCGGGCAACCGGTCAACACGCCGTTGCCGGTGGGGCTGCTGGGGCCGAAGTTCAACGAGCTGACGTCCCGGCCGCTCAGCACGCAGATCGACGAGTACTGGAACGTCAAGCCCGACCCGCGGACGGGCAAGACGCCGCGGCAGCAGGCCTGCGACCGCATTCGCCAAGGGCTGGACGACGCGGTGGCGAAGGCGGGCGAGGGCTTCTCCGTGTACGACTTCGACTGCAGCCTGGCGACCAGGGGGACGCTGCTGCTCCACCGGGAGGGCTCGGCGCTCACGTTCGGCTATACGCTGCTCGACAGCTCGATCGAGTTCTATGTCACGACGCCGGCCACCTGTAACCGCCATACCTTCGCCCCGCTCTGCCCCAACGATCCGGGCCTCAAAGTGTCCCTGGTCCCGCAGCTCGTCATGACGCTGCGCACCCCGGAGGTGTGCCGCATGACGGCGACCAACGGCACTGCCGTGATCCAGTCGCCGGACCTGGAGACTAGGGGGGTGCTCCGTGTGGCCGAGCTGGCCGATACGGTCCTCTTCGGGGGCTGGTACAGCAGCCAAGCCGAGCAGGCGATCCGGCAGACCACGCAGGACGTGCCCCTGCCGCTCGATGACGCGCTCGCGGAGCTGCGCGACAGCGCCCCTTGCCGAGAGCGCAGCAGCCCGGCCGGGCGCGTCGTCGCCGCCTTCCACGACGTCGAGACGGCGATCGAGCCTGCGCAGGGGGCGATCATCCTGCGGCTCAGCCATCCACCGATCGCGCCCCCGCGCTTCCAGAACGTCTCTCTGCCCTCCGGGCCGGACACGTGCGTGTCGGGCTACGTCTGGCGGGAAGCGTTCGAGGGCGACCACGTCTGCGTGACGCCCGAGACGCGGCGCCAGGCCGCTGCCGACAACGCCGCGGCCGCCTCCCGCCGTGAGCCGAACGGCGGCGCCTACGGGCCTGACACCTGCCGGCAGGGCTTCGTCTGGCGGGCGGCGCGTCCCGAGGACCACGTCTGCGTGACGCCGGAGCGCCGCGATCAGACGGCGAACGACAACGCCCAGGCCAGCCAGCGCCGGGTGCTGGGGGAGTCGACGCCGAGCTTCACCCGGCCCAGCATCGCCGCCCCGCCGATCGCGGCGGCAGGCAGCACGATCAAGGTCAGCGGCCAGTTCTTCCCGCGGCCGGCGGACCCGACCACCCTGTTCCTCTCCCTGGAGCGCGACACCACCAGCGCCTGCCTCGGCGGCGCCACCGAGCTGGAGTGGGGGCCAGACGGCGGCGCGATGCGTGTCGAGAAGCTGCCCGGCGATGGCCTAAGCTGCACCTCCCGCCATGAGGCGAAGAGCCTGAGGCCGGCGACGGCTTATCGCTTCCGCGCCCGCGACTGCAACGCCCTCACTTGCAGCCCCTGGAGCGAGCCCGTAACCCTAACCACGGCCGCCAGCGCCGGCCCGAGCGGCGTCACCCTGACGTTGGACGGCGCGTCGCTGGGCACGGCCACCGTCACCGCCCAGGGCACGTTCGATGTGGACGTTGTCATCCCCGCCGGCACCGCCGCCGGCGAGCGAACGATCCGGGCGGTCAGCGGCGCCGCCACCGCGGACACGAGCCTCCAGGTGACTGCCGCGAGCGGCGGCGGACGGGCGAGCATCCTCTTGACCGGCAGCTTCTTCGGTGACCGTGGTTGCCCCACGCGTGCTTTGCCCGACTATGCCCAGGCGGTAGAGATCGATGCGCCGTTCTCGGTCTACGGTACCGGTTTCGCCCCAGGACGGGTGACGCTGCGCCTCGACTCGGCGACGGGGATGGAGCTGGGCACGGCGACCGTGGGGGCGGACGGCACGTTTTGCCACGACGCCTTCCGGGGACCACCAGCCAGCCAGGTCGGCAACCACACGCTCGTGGCCGTGCAGAACGGTACCGCCCAGGCCACGATTCCGGTCCGGGTCGTCAGGCCCAGTCCCGTGCGGTAGGCGCGGTACCGGCCTGAGGCGGGGCCTCTGGGGGCGGCGAGTGACGGCGCTCCGCCGCTCTCCCGCCCCGGGGCCCGCCGCGGGGAGGTGCGCGCTTACGCGCAAAATTCGGCTCGCTGCTACAATTGCGCCGGTGGGTCGTCCGCCGAGCCACGCCATTTGGCGATGGGCGCTCCGCTCGGCGGCGCGGCCAGGAGGCCGGAGAGCGGGCGCGCGGACCGCCGGGCGGGCGGATCGCGGCGGGAGGGTGGCGATGACGGCGGTGTTCGCGCCCGCGATCGCGCTGCTGAACCGCCTCAGCTATCCCCGCAAGTTTGCGCTCATCACCATCCTCTTTGCCCTGCCCCTGGCGCTGATCATGAGCTTCCTCGTCGCCGAGGTCGACGCCCAGATCGCGGTCGCTCACCAGGAGCAGGGCGGCACCCGCTATCTGCGCTACCTGCGCACGCTCATGGAGGACGTGTCCCGCGAGCGCATCCTGACGCACGAGTACCTGCTCCCCGGCAGCCAGTTGAGCGCAAACCCGCTCAGCATCCGCGACAAGATCGACCAGGACTTCGCGGACCTGGACGCCGTCGACGCGCAGCTTGGCGACGCGCTGCAGACCGCGGCGCCCCTCGCGGACCTCAAGCAGACGTGGGCGGACATCAAGGCGTCGACCGCGCCGCTGGGCAGCGGCCCAAACGACGACCCCTACGTCAAGCTGATGCTCCAGCTGCGCAACTTCATCACGCACGTCGGCAACACGTCCAGTCTGGTGCTCGACCCGCAGCTCAACGGCTACTGGACGATGAACGTGGCCGTCGTCCGCCTGCCGGTGATCCAGGACCTGCTGACCCAGCTCGTCATCTATGGCGAGGACGTCACCAAGCGGGAGGGGCTCGGCTCGGTCACCAAGGGCGAGCTAGACGTGCTGGCGGGGCTCGCCAGCTTCAACCTCGATCAGGCGAAGCAAGACGTCGGCGTCGCCAGCCGGAACGATCCGACCGGCCAGGTCGGGCCGCTGCTCGAAGGCCCCATGCGCGACCTGGATGCGACGGCGGCCGAGTTCTTGCAGCCGCTCGACCAGCAGATCGTGAGCGGCGGCGCCACGCTCGATCCCGCGGACTCCTACGTGTACGTCGCCGCCGGCTCGCGGGCGCTCACCGCGGGCTTTAAGCTGTGGGATGCGGCAACCACCGCGCTCGACAGCGTGCTCGACGCGCGCATCGACCAGCTCGCGCAGAAGAAGCTGCTGTTCACGGTCCTCATTCCGCTGCCCATGCTGCTGCTGGTCGTCTACCTGTGGATCGCCTTTTACCTGTCCGTGCGGCGCACCGTGGCGAGCCTTGCCGGCGCTGCCGCGCGCATGTCCGGCGGCGACATGACCGGGACCGTACAAGTCGACAACCGCGACGAGCTAGGCGAGGTAGTCGCCTCGTTCAACACCGTCGCGGCGCGCCTGTGGAGTGAGTGGGCGCAGGCCCGCGCCGCCGAGGCCAGACTGCGCGAGAGCGAGGCCCGCACCCGGTTGATCGTCGACACGGCGCTCGACGCGGTGATCACGACCGACGCGGACGGCCTGATCACGCGCTGGAACCCGCGCGCCAGCGCGATCTTCGGCTGGCCGGCGGACGAGGCGCTGGGGCGTCGGCTGGATGAGCTAGTGTTGCCGGCTCGGGACCGCGCGGCTCACCGCCACGCCATCGAGCGCGTCGTCGCCAGCGGCGACCGCGACCTCCTGAACACGCACGCCGAGATGACCGCCCTGCGCCGCGACGGTCGCGAGTTTCCGGTCGAAGTCGCCATCTCGCTCATGGAGAGCGACCACACCTTCACCTTCAGCTACTTCATCCGCGACATCACCGAGCGGAAGGCCGCCGAGGCGGAGCTACAGCGCGCGCGCGACGAAGCCGAGGTCGCGAATCAGGCGAAGAGCGCCTTTCTCGCCAACATGAGCCACGAGCTGCGGACGCCGCTCAACGCCATCATCGGCTACAGCGAGATGCTGCAAGAGGAGGCCGAGGACGCCGGGCAAGACGACTTCGTGCCCGACCTCGAGAAGATCCAGGGGGCCGGCAAGCACCTGCTGTCGCTCATCAACAACATCCTCGACCTCTCCAAGGTCGAGGCCGGCAAGATGGAGCTGTACCTGGAGACGTTCGACGTGGCGACCGTCGTGCAGGACGTGGTGAGCACGATCCAGCCGCTCGTGCAGCGCAACGCCAATACGCTAGAGGTGCGCTGCGCCGACGACCTAAGGACGATGCGCGCCGACGTCACGAAGGTGCGACAGGCCCTGTTCAACCTGCTGAGCAACGCGTCGAAGTTCACGGAACGCGGCACCATCCGCCTCGAAGCGGCGCGCGCCGGCGCCTGGCTGCGCTTTAGCGTGGCCGACACGGGGATCGGCATGACGCCCGAGCAGGTCGAGCGCGTGTTCGAGCCCTTCACGCAGGCCGACGCCTCGACCACTCGCAAGTTTGGCGGCACCGGGCTCGGCCTGGCCATCACCCGCCGCTTCTGCCAGCTGATGGGCGGCGACGTGGCCGTGGAGAGCGCCGTCGGCCACGGGACGACCTTCACGATTACCTTGCCCGCCGAGGTCCGGGCCGAACGCACCGAGCGGGCGGTGACGCCAGCGCCGACGCCCGATGGGCTGCCGCCCAGCGGCAGCACGGTGCTGGTCGTCGACGACGACCCGGCCGTTCACGACCTGCTGAAGCGTTACTTGAGCAAAGAGGGCTTCCGCGTCGTGGCCGCCGCCGGCGGCGCCGAGGGGATCGAGGTCGCCCGCCGCCTGCGACCCGACGCGATCATCCTGGACGTGATGATGCCGAGCATGGACGGCTGGGCGGTGCTTACGGCGCTCAAGGCCGACGCCGCGCTCGCCGATGTCCCCGTCATCATGCTGACTATCGTCGACGACGCGAACCTGGGGTTCGCGCTCGGCGCGTCGGAGTACCTGACGAAGCCGATCGACCGCGACCGCCTGGTGAGCACCGTCGAGAAGTATCGCCAGCCGCCGGCGGCGCCCACCGTGCTCGTCGTCGAGGACGACGCTGCCACGCGCGACGTGCTGCGGCGGCTGCTGGAGAAGGAGGGCTGGACGGTCGTCGAGGCGGAGGACGGCCGCGCGGCGCTGGAGCGGCTCGCGCACGAGCGCCCCGCCCTGCTGCTGCTCGACCTGATGATGCCTCGCATGGACGGGTTCGAGCTAGTCGCCGAGCTGCAACGGCACGACCAGTGGCGATCTATCCCCGTCGTCGTCGTCACGGCCAAGGACCTGACGAACGACGACCGCTTGCGCCTGCGCGGCTACGTCGAGACGATACTGCAGAAGGGAGCCTACAGCCGCGTCGAGCTGTTGGCCGAGGTTCGCGACCTCGTGGCAGCGAGCGTGCGTCGTGGCACCCTGGCGCGCGCCTAAGCTGCTGCCCCTCGTTGGTCGTAACATCGCCGCCGTAAACGACGGGCCAGGGAGATGCCTTTGGCCCGCCGTTTACGGCGGCAGCCGGAGTGCGTGGCGACCGAGGCCATCAGCTTAGCGCGGACAGCGCGAGCCTGAAGAGCGGAGGGAGGCAGAGTCGATGCCCAAGATCCTGCTGGTCGAAGACAACGAGATGAACCGCGACATGCTCTCGCGCCGCCTCGAGCGGAAGGGCTACCAGATCGTGATCGCCGTGGACGGCGGCGAGGGGCTAGAGCTGGCCCGCTCCCAGACCCCGGACCTCATCCTGATGGACATGAGCCTGCCGGTCGTCGACGGCTGGGAGGCCACCCGGCGCCTGAAGGCCGCGCCCGAGACGCAGGCCATCCCCGTCATCGCCCTCACCGCCCACGCCATGCGCGGCGACCAGGAGAAGGCGCTGGAAGCCGGCTGCGACGACTACGACACGAAGCCCGTCGACCTGCCACGCCTGCTGGGCAAGATCGAAGCGCTGTTGCCCGGCGCCGCCGGCTAGCGGCACCTCCCCGCCTTGCGCGAAAATCCCGCGCGCCCCCATAACTAGGCCCAGACGGCGCCGCCGCCCCACGAACGCCCCGACGCGCGCGCCCGCCGGGGCGCGGGCCAGAGGAGGTCTCCCATGCGCGTGCAATTCTGGGGGACGCGCGGCTCGATCGCCACCCCCGGCCCCGAGACACTGCGCTATGGCGGAAACACCCCCTGCACGGCCGTCTGGACCGACGACGAGACGCTCATCATCCTCGACTGCGGCACGGGCGCCCGCAAGCTGGGGCTGTCGCTGGCGAAATCCGGGCCGCTGCGCGCGCACCTGTTCATCGGCCATACCCACGCCGACCACATCCAGGGCCTGCCGTTCTTCGTGCCCGCCTTCCTGCCAGGCAGCCACCTGACCATCTACGGGCCAGCGGGCATCGACCGCTCGTTCCCGCAGGCCGTCGGCGGCCAGATGGAGTACGCCTACTTCCCCGTGCCCATGCACGACCTGCCGGCCCGCCTCGACTTCGAGGAGCTGGGCGAGGGCGAGTTCATGATCGGCGACGTGCGCGTGCGTACGCAGTACCTGAACCACACCGCGCCGTGTATCGGCTACCGGCTGGAGGAGCGCGGCGCCACGCTGGTCTACGCCACCGATCACGAGCTGCACGCGCCCGCGCTCTGGCGCCCCGACCACGCGCCCGGCCGCTACGAGCCCGAGGCGATGCTGCACCCGGCCGACGCGCGCCACGCCGAGTTCCTGCGCGACGCCGACCTGGTGGTCCACGACTGCCAGTACACCGCCGCCGAGTATCCGGACAAGGTCGGCTGGGGCCACAGCACGGTCGAGTACGCCGTGGATGTGTCGTTGGCCGCGCGCGTGCGCCAGCTCGCCCTCTTCCACCACGACCCCACGCGCACCGACGACGGCGTGGACAGCCTCGTCGCCGCCTGCCGCCAGCGCGTGGCCGAGAGCGGGCTGCCGCTGCGCGTGCTCGGCGCGGCCGAGGGCCTGGAGCTGACGTTGCAGGCCGGCGCCGCCCTGACCGCGGCCGAGCAGGGGCCGCGCGCCCCGCGCGTGCCCACCCGCGCCCGCGTGCTGGTCTGCGACGACGACGACGCGGTGGCGAAGGTGCTGGAGACGGCGCTGCGTCGCGACGGCTACGAGGTGCTCCGCGCCCGTAACGGCGCCGAGGCCGTCACGATGGCCCGGCACCAGCAGTTCGACCTGATCCTGCTGGACGTGGAGATGCCGGAGATGGACGGCTTCGCCGCTTGTCGCACGCTGCGCGCCGACCCGCCGACGGCGAGCGTGCCGATCGTCATGCTCACGGCGCGGGTCGAGGAAGAGAACATCTTGCGCGGCTTCGACGGCGGCGCGACCGACTACATGACCAAGCCCTTCGCGGTGGCGCAGGTGCGCGCGCGCGTCCGCTCCTGGCTGACGCGCGCCGCCGCCGCGCGCTAACATAAGCAGGCGCCAAAATCGGAGAAGCTATGGGCAAGCTAGAGAATCGGGTCAGCATCGTCACGGGGGCGGGCCGCAACATCGGCGAGGCCATCGCGCACGCCTTCGCCGACGAGGGCGCGCGCGTCGCCGTCGTCGACCTCGATGGGCGCGCGGCCGAGGCCGTCGCCAGTGCCATTAACCAGCAGCACCCCGGCCAGGCGCTCGCCGTAACCGCCGACGTGGCCAAGGGCGACGACGTGCGGGGCCTGATGGCCACGGTCGCCGACCGGTGGGGCGGCATCGACATCCTCGTGAACAACGTGGCGATCACCGACCGCAAGACCGTGCTGGAGCTGGACGAGGACGAGTGGGACCGCGTCATGACGGTCTGCGTCAAGAGCCAGTTCCTCTGCTCGAAGTACGCCGCCGAGCGGATGATCCAGGCGGGTCGCGGCGGCAACATCATCTGCATCGCCTCGACCTCGGGCCACCGCGGCCGCAAGGACGCGACGGCCTACAGCGCGGCCAAGGCCGCGACCCTGAACCTTGCCCGTTCGCTGGCGATCCAGCTCGCGCCCTACGGCATCCGCGTGAACTCGGTCACGCCGAACCGCATCGGCTCGCCCGTCGGCCAGGCCGAGGTGCCGGCGAACCGCGAGGTGTCCAACCTCGTCGGCCGCCGCGGCGAGCCGCGCGACATCGCCGCCGCCTGCGTCTTCCTGGCGTCGGACGACGCCGGGTTCATCGCCGCCGCCGACCTCCTGGTGGACGGCGGCGCCCTTGCCGCCGGCGGGCCGTGAATTAGTGCTGAGTGCTGAGTCGCGGCCCACTCGTTACTCAGCACTCAGCACTGGGGGACGAATGCGCACGCTGATTCGGGGCGGCTGGGTCGTCGGCTGGGCCGACGGGCAGCACCAGGTGATCCGCGATGGCGTCTGCGTGGTCGAGGACGACCGTGTGCTGCACGTCGGCAAGCAGTTCGCCGGCTCGGTCGACACGACCGTCGACGCGGCCGGCAAGCTCGTCGCGCCCGGGTTCATCAGCACCCACTTGCACGCCGGCCACAACGCCAGCGACTACGTCTTCCTCGACGTGGGGCGGCCCGAGGCGATGGCCCGCAACTACATGAACTGGCAGGCGGGCGTGCGCGGCAAGCCGCGGCGCCGCGAGGACACGCGCCTGGCCGTGCTGTTCGGCCTGGGCCAGCGGCTGCGCTGCGGCGCGACGACCGTCGTCGAGGTCGGTGCGGGCGGCGACCCGCCGCGCTTCGTGGAGCTAGTGGACCAGCTCGGCATCCGCGCCTACACCGGGCCGTCCTACCGCAACGTGGTGCTGTTCTCGCACGACGACGGCCGCCTGGACTACGACTGGGACGACGAGCGCGGCGAGAAGGGCCTGCGCGCCGCCCTGGCGTTCGCCGAGCAGTACGACGGCGCGGCGGGCGGGCGGCTCAAGGCAATGCTCTGCCCCGGGCACACCGACACCTGCTCGGACACGCTGCTGGCCCAGACGGCCCACCTCGCCCGCGCGCACGACCTGCCCGTCACCATCCACGCCGCCATCCACGCCCTGGAGATGGAGCGCACGCTGGAGCTGTACCGCGAGACGCCGATCCAGCTCCTGGCGCGCGTCGGCCTGCTCGCCCCGACGGTCATCCTGAGCCACGTCCTCTTCCTCGCCGGCCACAGCTGGACGCGCCACGTCGATGCGCCGGACCTGCGCCTCCTGGGCGAGCACGGCGCCACCGTCTCCCACTCGCCGTTCAAGTACTTCCAGATGGGCGTCCATCTGGAATCCCTGCGCCGCTACGTCGAGGCGGGCGTCAACGTGACGATCGGCACCGACTTCTGGCCCGGCGACATGCTGCCCGAGATGCGCTACACCATGCTGCTCAGCCGGGTGGCCGACCGCAGCTTCCTGTCGGGCACGCCGCGCGAGCTGTTCGACGCCGCGACGGTGAACGCCGCGCGCGCGCTCGGCCGCGACGACCTCGGCCGCCTGGCGCCCGGCGCCAACGCCGATGTGGTCGTCTTCGACCTGCGCCAGCCGCAGTTCGGCGCGGTGTACGATCCCATCAAGTCGCTGCTGGAGTACGGCAACGGCACCGACGTTGACCTCGTCCTGGTGGACGGCAAGCTGGTCGTCCAGAACGGGAAGCTGACGACCGTGGACGAGGACGCGCTGCTCACCGAGGTACAGGCCGAGGGTGAGGCGTTGTGGGCCGACGTGCCGAACTGGATGTGGGGCGGCCGGAGCGTGGATGAGATCGTGCCGCCCGCGTACCCAATCATCTAGGGGATAGGGCCTGGGGGATAGGGGGGTAGGGTTAGGGAGCACCTGGCGCGAATCCGCCCCCTACCCCCTACCATCCATACCCGCTCCGAAGGAGCCGTAATGCCGGGACCGCTGCACGGGATCACCGTCGTCGAGTTCGCCGATTACGTGACCGGCCCCTACTGCTGCGCGCTGCTCGCCGACCTCGGCGCGCGCGTCGTCAAGATCGAGGCGCCCGGCCGTGGCGACCCGTTCCGCGGCTGGGGCGCGGCCGGCTACAGCGCCACGTTCTGCTCGGTGAACCGCGGCAAGGAGAGCATCACCCTCGACCTGCGCACGCCCGAGGGCCAGGAGGTCGCGCGGGCGCTGGCCCAGCGCGCCGACGTGTTCGTCGAGAACCACCGGCCCGGCGTGGCCGAGCGCATGGGCGTCGGCTACGAGCAGCTGCGCGCGCTCAACCCGCGGCTGGTCTACTGCTCGATCTCCGGCTTCGGCCAGGATGGCCCCTACCGCGACCGCCCTGGCTACGACACTATCGGCCAGGCGATGGGCGGCCTGCTGAGCCTGCTCACCGACCGCGCCGCGCCGCGCGGCATGGGCATCTCGCTCTCCGATCATCTGGCCGGTGTGTTCGCCGCCTACGGCATCCTCGGCGCGCTCGTCGGCCGCGCGCAGACCGGCGAGGGGCAGCGCGTCGAGACCTCGCTGCTCCAAGCTACCGTCGCCTTCATCGGCGAGAACGCCGCGCGCTACTTCGAGAACGGCGAGGTGCCCGACCGCGCCCACCGCACCCACACCGCCCAGGTCTACGCCTTTGTGGCGGGCGACGGCCTGCCGTTCGTGATCCATCTCTCGTCGCCGCAGAAGTTCTTCCAGGGGTTGGCGCGCGCCGTCGAGCGGCCGGAGCTGGTCGACGACCCGCGCTTCGCCACCAAAGACGCGCGCCAGGAGCATTACGCCGAGCTGGAGGCGATCCTGGCGGACGCCTTCCGCCAGCAGCCGCGCGCCGACTGGCTGGAGCGCCTGCGCGCGCACGACGTGCCCACGGCGCCGCTGAACAGCCTCGACGAGGTCTTCGCCGACCCCCAGGTGCAGCACCTTGGCATGGCGCGCACGCTCCACCACCCGGAGCGCGGCGCCGTGCCGCTCGTGGACAGCGCCGTGCGGCTCACGACCATGCCCCACGGCACCGACGTGCCGCCGCCCGTGCTCGGCGAGCACACCGCGGCGCTTTTGGAGGAATTGGGTTACGATGCCGCTGCCGCCGAGCGCCTGCGCGCGGCCGGCGCGATCTAAGGGCCCAGCGTTCTATCGGTTGGCACTGATCAAGCGCTGGGCGGCAACCTGTGCGCCGTCGCTGCGCACCCCGGTAGCGATGGATTGGGCGCGGGCGGCCACGTCTGGTTGCAGGGCAGGCTCGAGAGCGCTCGTCAAAGACTCGATGGTCGGTGTGCCGGGGGCATGCGTGGTGCCGATGCCGAGGTGCTGGATGCGTTGGGCCCAGTAGTGCTGGTCGTAATGCTGCGGGATGATGACCTGGGGCGTGCCAGCTCGTGCGGCGGCGGTCGTAGTGCCCGCCCCGCCGTGGTGGACGACGGCGGCGACTCGCGTGAACAGCGCTTGCTGGTTGACCTCGCCGATGGCCAGGCAGTCGGGCGCGTCGTCCACCAGGGCTAGCTCAGCCCAGCCGCGGGACACGATCGCCCGGCGCCCGAGCGCACGGGCCGCTTGCACCATCACCCGGCTGAGATCCTCCGGCGCGCGAATGCTGCCGAAGCCGAAGTAGACGGGCGGCTCGCCGGCGTCGAGGAACGCCTCCAGCTCGGGGGAGAGCGGACGCGTATCCGGCAGGATCCAGGCGCCAGTCTGGACCACGGGCTGGTCCGCGGGATCGGGCCAGGGGCCTAGCGTCGGGTCGGCGGCCAGCCAGGGCCGGTCGGTCAGGACGTGGCGGCGCACGTCGGTGACCGGGGCCAGGCCCAGTGCTGCCCGATGCAAGTTGATCAGCGCACCCCATGTTTCATTCCACCGTCGTGCATCCTGGGCCCAGAGCGCGCGGTAATCGGCCATCGCGGGCGCCGGGGTATCTCCCCGCATGGCCAGCACAGGCGGCGCATGGTGCGGCGATGGCAGAACGGTCGGGCAATAGGCGGCGAAGACGTACGGGATGCCCATCCGCTCTGCTACTGAGGGGGCGGCGATCTGCAGGGCCGTTGCGCCGACGATGAGGTCGCTGCCGTTGGCGGCCGCCGCGATCGTCTCGAACTGCGTGGCCACCGTGCCTTCCACCAGCTGACGCCGCTGCTCGGGCGTCGGCAGGGCTGCCGACGGGTTGGCTCTCCCGGTGGAGCGTAGCTCGGGTCCGATAGGCGTGACGGGCATGCCCAGGCTTTCGATCCAGTCGCGGAAGTCGGGCGGCACGCACAGGCGCACCTCCTGACCGAGCGCCATTAACTCCAACGCCAGCGCCACTAACGGCTGGACATCGCCTCGCGACCCAATGGTCGACAGCAGCACCCGCATCAGAACTCTCCTTCAGTAGGGGCGCTGCTTGCCGCGCCCCGCTGCTTGCCGCACCCTGCGACTTGCTGCGCCCTGCGACTTGCTGCGCCCTGCTCGGATCGCTACAACCAACGCCGACGGCAACCTTGCCGGCAGGAGGCACTGTGAAACACCCCGGCGCGCGGCTCCGCAATCGCTACGCCATCGTCGGCGTCGGCCAGAGCGAGATCGGCGAGGTGCCGGGCTCGACCTCGCTCGGCCTGCTGACCACGGCCATGAAGGCGGCCATCGAGGACGCCGGCCTCACCAACCGCGATGTAGACGGGCTGATCACGCGCGGCCCGGACGATATTTACTGCCACCACCAGCGGATGGGGCAGCGGCTCGGCATCGACGCGAGCTTCAGCACCAGCACCGACAACGGCGGCGCGAGCCAGATCCTCTCCGTGGCGCTCGCCTGCATGGCCATCGACGCCGGCCTCTGCGAGACGGTCGTGACGGGCTTCGGCCGCAACACTTGGAGCCGCAAGAACCAGAACGACGCCACGCGCATGCGCGGCAACATTGTGCCGCAGTCGCAGGAGGAGAACGAGTTCGAGCCGGAGTTCGGCTACTTCGGCGCGCCCGCCACGCACGGGTTCGGCGCCCGCCGCCACATGGCGCTCTACGGCACGACGCGCGAGCACTTCGGCCACATCGCCGTCACCTTCCGCGATCACGCCTCGCGCAACCCCTGCGCCCAGAAGCGCGAGCCGCTGACGCTGGAGCAGTACCTGGCCGCGCGCCTGATCGTGGACCCCTTCGGCCTGTACGACTGCAGCCTGGTAACCGACGGCGCCGGCGCGCTGGTCATCACCTCTGCCGAGCGCGCCCGCGACCTGCCCCAGCCGCCGGTCTACGTCGCCGGTTTCGGCTTCCGCAACAACCTGCGCGGCTGGTTCTACGACGACCACATGGTCGACACCGCCGCCCAGCAGGCATCCCGCCAGGCCTACGCGATGGCCGGCCTCGGCCCACGAGACGTGGACTGCGCCCAGATCTACGACTGCTTCACCTACATGGTGCTCACGCAGCTCGAAGACTACGGCTTCTGTCCGAAGGGCGAGGGCGGGCCGTTCGTCGCCTCGGGCGCGCTCCGGCTCGGCGGCGCCCTGCCCACCAACACTAGCGGCGGCCAGCTTTCTGAGGGTCACTGCGAGGGCATGCTGCAGATCGTGGAGGCTGTTCACCAGGTGCGGCGCGATCGCCCGCCGGACCGCCAGGTGCCCGACTGCGAGGTCGCGCTCGCCAGCGGCCACGGCGGCAACACCGTCTGCCACTCGTCGCTCTTGCTGCAGAGGACGCCATGAACGAGACCTACCTGAAGCCGCTCCCCGTACCGTCCGAGGAGTCGCGGCCGTTCTGGGACGCCTGCCGCCGCCACGAGTTCCGCCTGCAGCGCTGCGCCGCCTGCCAGCGCTACTGGTTCCCGCCGAGCAACGTTTGTCCCGAGTGCCTAAGCGACCAGTGGGAGTGGGCGCTGGCTAGTGGGCATGGCACGGTGTTCTCGTTCGTCGTCTTCCACCGCGTCTACCACCCCGGCTTCCGCGACGCCGTGCCCTACCCCGTCGCCATCATCGCCCTCGACGAGGGCCCGCGCTTCCTATCGAACGTGATCGACTGCCCCCTCGACGAACTCCGCGTGGGCCTCCCCGTCGAAGTCGTCTTCGACGACGTCACGGACGACTGCACGCTGCCCAAGTTCCGCCCGGTGCGTTAGTCTGGCACCGCCGGTAAGACGTACTGAGCGTTGCAGTAGTGGCCCGCCGGCGGGGGCGTCCAGGGCAAGAAGCACGGCAATCCCCCGGCGCTGCGAGTCGTCTCCGGCACTCTGCGTGCGAGGTTGAAGTCGTCCGGCATGCACCGGGTGAAGGTCAGCAAGAAGGGCCGGTGCGCCAGACTTGCTGGCGTACCGGCCGTCTGGCCCTCATAGGGTAGGGGAACTCGGTCCCTCTAAGAGAGACGTTGCATAGCTGCGCGGGTATGGTTATACCGAATCCGGTGCTGGCGTTCCCTTACTCCCTCTCCTTCTGGGAGAGGGCCGAGGTGAGGGCGCGCCCCAGTAGGCGAACCGCCGGGCCGGATCCGATATTACTCGACTGGGACGTGGAACGGAATACCTAGTGCGGTCAGCGTAAGGTCCGTGGCCGCGGGGTCGATGTCAAACACGACGCGGTTGTTCGTCGTGAGGCCGGGCTGCACGGTCTGGCTAATCACGAATCCTTTGTCGATGCTCGCGGTCGGCCCTGCGGGCGTGAACTTGCGCCCGTCCCCGGTCTGAAGCGTGAAGTCGTTGGTCGTGAAGTTCGAGATCCGCTGCTGCAGATTCTTCGCCGTGAACTCAGCTACGACCAACTTGCCCTGCGGCGGCGGGCTCGCCGGGCGTGCGCCGAAGTCCTCATACGGGCCGAAGTTGGTGATCGTGACCTCCCAGCCGCCCTTCGCCACGGTGTCACCAATGGTGGCGGCCGGGGGCGCCGCAGGCTTCGCCGCGCCGGGGTTGTTCGTCTGCGTGCCCCCCGAGTTTGCCGTCTGCGAACCTTTCGGCGTGGCCACCGCGATTACGATGCCGAGTATGACGAGCCCGACGATCCCCAGACAGCCGAACTTCAGGACCTGCCCCACTACTTCCTCCTTTCCGATCGCCGTGTAACAGTCTGCGGCCATTGTACCATCGGTTGCGGCACGGCTTCGATTTTCAGGCCAGCAGGAGCGCAATTCAGACTATGTAGCCCGGCGGCGGCCTGCGCCTGAAGGCAGCTCGGGCTCGTGCCCGTCACCCGGACGTGCCTAACAATCACCACGGGCGCCTTCGCCACGTCCGCACTCGCGGTGGTCCATCGGGTAGCTTGCTCGCACGACGCGACAGAACGCAGTATCATATCGCGCGCCGGCCCGCTCGCCGTGGAGGGCCGAGGACGCCAGGCGGTGCGGGTCGCTGAGCCCGACTCAGCACTCAGCACGCCGCACTCAGCACTTGGAGGAACGATGGCCCAGGTGAGCGAGCGGGTGAGCGGGCAGCAGGCGCTGCTCGCCGACGTGCAGGCGCGCGGCGCCGCGGCGAACAGCCCCGGCGCCGTGCGGCAGCCGGCGACGGGGTCGGTGAACCGCTGGGTGGAGATCCAGGCCGACGAGTACGCCGACGCCGTCGTGCAGAGCATGGCGATCAACGGCATCGACTACCTCTTCTTCAGCTCCGGCTCGGACATCGGTTTCTACCAGGAGGCCACCGTCAAGGCGCACTCCCTCGGCCGACCTGCCCCAAGGCTCCTGAACATCCTGCACGAGAACGCCAACCTGAACGGCGCCATCGGCTACGCGATGGTCAGCAACCGGCCCGTCGCCACCGCGGCGCACGTCGAGGTGGGCACGCTGAACTACGGCGGCGCCATCGCCAACGCCTGGGCCGACGACGTGCCGATCCTCATGACGGCCGGCCAGCCGCCGCTGTCCTACGGCCGCACGCGGCGCGGCGGGCGCGACCAGAACGTGTTCTGGTGCCAGGAGCACCCGGACTACGGCCAGATAGTGCGTCAGTTCGTGAAGTGGGACCATGTCCTGAACCCGATGGACAACCCCGGCATGGTCGTGACGCGCGGCCTGCAGATGGCGCTCACGCCGCGGCAGGGGCCGACCTACCTCGTCCTCCCCCGCGACGTGATGATGCTGCCGCTGGAGGGCCTCCGCTTCCCGTCGCTCGCCCAGGCCGGCCTGCCCGACGCGCCGGCCGGCGATCCCGACGCCCTGCGCCGCGCCGCCCGGCTGCTGGTCGAGGCCCGCAACCCGCTGGTCATCACGCGCCGCGCCGGTCGCACCGCCGCCGGCGCCGCGGCCCTCCAGCGCCTGTGCGAGCTGCTCGCCCTGCCGGTGGCCGAGGCGCCGCGCAAGGAGCGCATGAACCTCCCCACCGACCACCCGCTCTCCGAGAGCGGCCCGCCCATCGACCAGGCCGACGTGGTGTTCGTGGTGGACAACGACACGCCCTGGCTGCCCGGCATCGACGACCCCAGCCCCGACGCGACGCTCATCTGGCTGGCCGTCGATCCGATCCAGAGCCGCTTCATTAACTACGAGTACCCGGCCACGCTCACCATCGCCGCCGACCCGGCCGGCGCGCTCACGACGATCGCCGACGAGGCGGAGGGCATGCTCAGCGCGGGCGACCGCGACCGCATCGCCGACCGCTTCGAGCGCTGCCGCACGCGGGCGCGCGAGCGCCGCGAGTCGCTGGACCGGGCCGCGCAGGCGGCCGCGCACCAGCAGCCCATCGCGCCGAAGTGGCTGGGTTACCAGCTTGGCCAGGCGCTCGACGACAACGCGATCGTGCTGGAAGACACGGTCGGCAACGCGGTGAACGTGCAGAACTACTTCGCGTCGCGTGTGCCGGGCAGCTTCTTCAAGAACGCCGGCAGCTCCGGCGGCTGGGGCGTGGCGGCCGGCTTCGGCGCTAAGCTTGCCGCCCCTGACAAGACGGTCGTCGTCACGACCGGCGACGGCTTCTTCCTGTACAGCGTGCCCTACGCGGCGCTCTGGGCGGGCGTGAAGTACAAAGCGCCGTTCCTGACGGTCGTCTTCCAGAACCTCGCCTACAGCACCGGCAGCACCAGCCTCAAGACGCACTACCCCGAGGGCTACAGCATCAAGAACAGCGACTTCGAGGGCGGGCTGATCGATCCGCCGCCCGACTGCGCCAAGATGGCCGAGTCGGTCGGCGCTTACGGCGAGAACGTGAGCGACCCGGCCCAGGTTGGCCCGGCGCTCCAGCGCGCCCTGAAGGTCGTCCACGACGGCACGCCCGCCGTGGTCGCGGTGCGCCTGCCCCAGCTCATGGTCGAGACGCAAGACCGCGCGTAGCCAGCTCCCATCTCCAGCCCCCTCCCTCCACAAGGGGGAGGGGGCTTTTGTTTACCCCGGCCGACGCCCTCTCCCCGTCGCCTGTCGAGAGACGGGCCTGCGCACGCCGAAGCTACGGGCGCTGCAGCGCCCGCGCCGTCCCCCCTTCCTTCGCAGGGTGCGACGCGGAATACTGCAAGCGTCGCTGGGGAAGGGGGGTTAGGTTCCGCTCCCTGGTCCGCATCTTGCGTTGATACGTTGCCAGCCCGTGGACCGCGCGGTAGGCTGTGAAGGAAGGGGCCGCGCCCCACGCACGGGCGCCCCGCCCCCGGACGACAAGACCATGGCAGTCAACAACGCTCCGCGTAGCAACGGGCGGAATGCCGCGCCCTCCGGCGGGACGGACGATCGCCGGCCGCCTGGCCCCGAGGCCCCCCGGCCCTGGACTCGGCAGCAGCCGTCCAATCGTCCACCCCTGGGCGGGCTCGGCTGGCCCTGGTGGGTGCTGCTGCTGGTGTTCCTGGCGGCGAACTGGCTGCTGGTGCCCTACCTCTTCCCCGAGAAACCGGGTCGCATTACGGTGCCCTACACTACCTTCAAGCAGCAGGTCGACGCGGGCAACGTCGCTGAGATCACGAGCCAGGGCGATGCGATCCAGGGCACGTTCCGGCAGCCGATAACTTATCCCCCGACGGGCGACAACCAGCGGACCTCCACGCAGTTCGAGACGCGGCTGCCCACCTTTGCGGACCCCGGCCTCGAGCAGCTCCTCGACAGCAAGGGCGTCGTCATCAACGCGCGGCCCATCGACACCGGCCGCAACTGGCTGGTCACGCTGCTCATCAGCTTCGGTCCCGCGGTCCTCTTCTTCGGCCTGCTGTTCTGGATGGCCAGCCGGGCCCAGACGACCCAGCAGGGCCTCTTCGGCCTCGGCCGCAGCCGCGCCCAGCGCTACACGCCGCCCACCGAGGGGCCGAAGATCACCTTCCAGGACGTGGCCGGCATCGAGGAGGCGAAGGCCGATCTTCAGGAAATCGTCGATTTCCTGAAGAACCCCGACAAGTACCGCCGGCTCGGCGGCACCATCCCCAAGGGCGTGCTGCTGGTCGGGCCGCCGGGCACGGGCAAGACGCTCCTCGCCCGCGCTGTCGCCGGCGAGGCGAACGTGCCGTTCTTTAGCATGAGCGGTTCCGAGTTCGTCGAGATGATCGTCGGCGTGGGCGCGGCGCGCGTGCGCGACCTGTTCGAGCAGGCCAAAAAGGAGGCGCCCGCCATCGTCTTCGTGGACGAGCTAGACGCCATCGGTCGGCGGCGTGGCGGCGCCAACATCGTGGGCGGCGGCCACGACGAGCGTGAGCAGACGCTAAACCAGCTGCTCGTCGCCATGGACGGCTTCGACGCCCGCGAGGCGGTCATCGTGCTCGCTGCCACCAACCGCCCCGACGTGCTCGACCCCGCCCTCTTGCGGCCCGGGCGCTTCGACCGCCGCATCGCCGTGCAGCGGCCCGACCGCGTTGGCCGCGAGGCCATCCTCAAGGTTCACACGCGCGGCGTCCCGCTGGCCAAGGACGTCGATCTGGGCGAGATCGCCGCGGCCACGCCGGGCCTCGTCGGCGCCGAGCTGCGCAACCTGGTGAACGAGGCGGCGCTGCTGGCGGCCCGACGCGAGAAGAACGCCGTGAGCCGCCAGGACTTCTTCGACGCGATGGAGAAGATCGTCCTGGGCGCCGAGCGGCAGGTCGTCATGAGCCCCGAGGACCGGCGCCGCGTGGCGTACCACGAGAGCGGCCACGCGCTGCTGGGCATGCTGATTCCCGAGGCCGATCCCGTCCACAAGGTCACCATCGTGCCGCGCGGGCAGGCGCTCGGTGTCACCTACCAGACGCCGTCGGACGACCGGCACAACTACACCGAGAGCTACCTGCGGGCGCGGATCACCGGCGCGCTCGGCGGGCGGGCCGCCGAGGAGCTGATCTTCGGCGCGCTCACCACGGGGGCCGAGAACGACTTGCAGCAAGCCACGCAGCTCGCGCGCCAGATGGTGACCCGCTGGGGCATGAGCCCGAAGGTCGGACTCCTCTCGCTCACACCGCCAGACGGCAGCGACTACCTCGGGCCGGGCGGCTCGCTGGGCATTGGCCGCGAGTTCAGCGAAACGCTAGCGGCTACCGTCGACGCCGAGACCCATCGGATCGTGGACGAGTGCTATGACCGCGCGAAGAAGCTGCTCGCGGACCACCGCGCCAACCTCGAATCGCTCGCGGAAGCGCTCCTCGCCCACGAGTCGCTCGCCGACGAGGCGATCGTGCAGGCCGCTGGCCTCCAGCCGCGGCCGCCGGCCAAAGCCGCCGAGCTAGCCGCCGACGGCTCGCCGCCCCCGCCAACTGTCATCCCGAACCCAACCGCGGCCTTCGGCGACGGCCCCCTCTCGCCCCAGCCCCCGGAAACCTAACCCCGCCATGCCCCCGCCCCCTAGATTAGCCTGGGCGCCAGGTGAGCAGCCAGCGCCTCGTAGTCCCGTAGGGGCGGGTTTCCTGCCCGCCCGCGGCCTGTGGCGCGGCATACTGCAAGCCCCACTGCCCCCGTCCCGGAGCCGGCGCGACCGGGAGGGCCGGCGTAGCGGGAGCGTGGGGCGCGGCATACGGCAAGCGGCACTGGCCGCAGCCCCCGCGTCGGCCGGCCGCTTAGTCTGGCTGCAAGCCGCTGTATAGGGGGCGACGCGGCATACTGCAAGGGGCGCTCGGGTCCGGGGCAGGAGGGCATGCTGCCCCGCGTCAGGCTGGCCAAGTTGTCGCCCAGCATCGAGGCCATCGCCGTGCCGCAATAGGCCCGGTACGCCGGGTGGCGCAGGGAGACGAACGAAGCGCTGTCCGCCCGATCACGCGCGGGCGGCGCCGGCAGAGGGAGTGACGTACTCACCGAAGCGCACTGCTCCTAATTGAGATCGGCTGCACCAAGTGTAGGCGACCACGCGCCGCCACGCGAGCCGCGCCGCCCCCGCTAGTCGCCGCCAATCCAGGTGCCGGCGCCCATGATGCGCTAAGATAGGCACGCCGCGCCGAGCAGCGACCGCACCAAGGGAGGGCATCGTGGCCGAGTACTCGACGATCCTTGTGGACAAGCAGGACGGCATCACCACGATCCGGCTCAACCGTCCCGAGAAGCGCAACGCGATGAGCCCCCAGCTTCACCGCGACATGTACGATGCGCTCAGCGACCTGGAGACCGATCCCGCGACCCAGGTGCTCGTCATCACGGGCAGCGGCGACGCCTTCTGCGCCGGCCAGGACCTGAAGGAATACTTCTACGAGTACCGCGACGACCGCCGCGGCCGCGAGGAGAACCGCCGCATCTCCCACGCCTGGCGCCACGAGAAGCTGCGCTACTTCCCGCGCCCCACGATCGCGGCGATCAACGGCTGGTGCTTCGGCGGCGCCTTCACGATCGTCGCGTCGTGCGACATCGCCATCGCCGCCGAGGACGCCACGTTCGGCCTGTCGGAGATCAACTTCGGCCACATCCCCGGCGGCCTGGTGACGAAGGTCGTGCAGGAGATCGTGCAGCCGCGCCAGGCGCTCTACTACATCATGACCGGCGACCCGTTCGACGGCCGCCGCGCCGCCGAGATCGGCCTGATCACGACGGCGCTGCCGCGTGCCGAGCTACCGGCGAAGGTGCAAGAGGTCGCGGCCAAGCTGAAGCAGAAGGACCCCATCGCCCTGCGCGCCTGCAAGGAGGCGTTCAAGGCCGTGTCGCCCTACGTCGGCTACGAGGACGCCTGGTACTGGCTCGCCGCGAAGTCCGACCAGCTCACCTACCTTCAGAAAGCGCGCGGCCAGCAGGACGGCATCGAGGGCTTCCTGCGCAAGGAGTTCAAGCCGGGCCTCGGCTCCCCGGACGCCAGCCCGGCGGGAGGCTGACCATCATCAGAGCGCCGGAGAGGCGTGAGGGGTTGGCGAAGCCAACCCTTCACACCTCTCCGGCGCCAGACGCTTAGAGGTCCTGCACGACGAAGTGCTGCAAGTCGCTGGGCTTCGTCTGGAACGCCGTGATCTGCTCACGGAACTTGTTGTGCGCCGGCGTGCCGCGGTGCCGCTCGTGCGCCTCCACACTGTCCCACTCGATCACCAGCACCACTCGCGACGGGTCCTCGACCGAGGTGCAGATTTTGCCGCCGTGGTTGCCCGCCATGTTCGCCTCGCGGAACGCCTTGCGGTACACGTCCACGTACTCGTCGCGCCGCGCGGGATCGACCGTCTGGACCACGATCTCGTAGATCACAAGCCCTCCTTAGTACCGCTTGTACAGCCCGTCGAGGAACAGCTCGTACAGGTCCACCGAGAGCTGCGTCGTGTACTCCAGGTTCCAGCTCGGCCGCTCCGGCCGGTAGCCGTCCAGCAGCAGCTGCGTCAGCAAGAAGGCGTTGCCGTCCACGTGGGCCATGACGCCTTCCTCGTGCTCCTGCGTGTCGGCCTCGTAGTGCTTGCTGAAATACTGGGCGTGATACTCCGAGATGCCGTAGTGCTTCGTCAGCGCCTCGTGCATCATGCCCATCCAGACGCCGATCGGCCCCTCGGTCATCGACGAGGCCACCGCCTCCGCGAACGGCCCCTCGCGCCACAGCCGGATACGGCAATCCACCAGCGCCCGCGCCTCAGGGATCAGCACCGCCTCGACCAGGTCCTCGCGCGACAGCCCGAAGCCCTCGCCCGCGATGTACAGCATCTTCACGTGCCCGCCGGGGCCGGGGTGGATCAGCTCGTCCGCGATCTGCTCCGTGAAGATGTCGTAGCACTCGGGATGGCGCTCCAGGAACGCCAGCCAGTGGTTGTACGCCTCCGACTTGACGGTGTTGATCTCCAGCGCGAACCGGTACCAGTTCAGGAAGAAGCCCTTGAGCTTCGGCAGCGGCAGCGTGCCGGCCATCAGCTCCCGCATGTACGGGTGGGCGAACACCTGGCGCTCGAAGCCCTCGCTGCCGATCCGCCGCAGCCGCTCCACCAGCGCCTGGGCCTGGTCGGGCGTGTAGCGGACGACGCTATCGGTGACGACTGCCATCTCTCCTCCCGCTAGACCGAAGCGTACAGCGGCTCGCGGTACTTCGCGGCGAGCGCCTTCCACTTGGCCGCGCCCTGCTGCGCCGCCTGCTCCACGTTGTCCGGCATGTACACGAACGGCCGTCGCGTCGGCCCCGCCTGGCCATCGGACACGAGGTCGATAATCCGCTTCATCAGCGGCGTGTCGTACGTATGGAACTCCTCCACCGTGACGGGCGGCCAGGCGTCGTTGATGTCGCGCTGGATCGCCTCCGCGCGCGCCCAGTCGCCGCGGCTGGCCGCCTCCCACAGCCGTAGCACCGGCTCCGGCGCCGCCGACGAGCGCGTGGACCACACGCCGCCCGCCCCGAACATCGCCGTCGGCCACACCACGTTATCGGAGACGAGGATGTTGATGCGCCCCTCGACGGCGTCGCGCACCCCGATCCAGTGGCGCAGCTCGGTGACGGTCTGCTTCACGGCGACGATGTTCCGCACCTGCGCGAGCTGCTTGAACCCGGCCGGCGGGATCGTCACGCGGAACACCGGGGGGTTGTGGTAGATCATGATCGCCACGTCGGGGCACGCCTCGGCCAGGTCCTTGTAGAACTGCACGGCGTTCTGCCAGGCCGGCGGCAGCCACATTGGCACGCCGTTCAGCACGCCGTCGGCGCCCGCGTCCTTCGCCCAGCGCGTCTTCTCCAGCGTGCGCCGCGTGTTCAGGCTCGTGGTGCCGGTGAACACCGGCACGCGCTTCCGCGCGACCTCGATCACCGTCTGGATGAGCTTCTGGTGCTCGTCCCAGAGCAGCGTGTGCCCCTCGCCCAGCGTGCCCGTCGTGGCAATGCCGTTCACACCGGCCGTGATCAGCCGCTCGACCATCGCCGCCAGCTTGTCCAGATCGACGGTGTCCCGCGCCTCTAGCTCGCCGCCGTCGGCGGTGGCGCACGCGGGGATCAGCGACCACACGCCGCGGGTCTCTTCGGGTGTCAAGAGCGCCATAGTCTCCTCCCAGTGCCGAGTGCTGAGTGCTGAGTGCCGAGTGCCGAGTCCTGAGTGACTCGCGGGCCGTACCCCACTCAGCACTCAGCACTCGTCTTGATAGCCGTTATTCGCCTCGTAGGCTTGCTCGCGGTAGAGCGCGAGCGCTTGCATCGGCGGCAGGTCGTTGATGGAGAACAGAATCGCCTCCTCGCTGGGCGACCCGTTGGCGTGCTCGTGCCAGGCCCAGGTGGGCACGGCGAAGATGTCTCCCTGCTCCCAGTCCAGCCGCTCGCCATTTACCACGCTGTAGCCGCGCCCGCGGAACACCTGGTACACCGTGCTGCTCACGTGCCGGTGCGCCTTCGTGTGGACTCCCGGCCGCAGGAGCTGCATCTCGCAGCCCATCGTCGTCAGCGCGTGCCCGCCAGTTACGGGATTTACGTACTCGACGGCCACGTCGTCGTAGGGACTGGCCTCGCCGAGCCGCGCCAAGTGCGACAGCGTCTCGTAGGTCGCGGCGAACGGATAGGCGTGTTGCGGCGAGAACGGGCCCGACGGCCGCTCCCAGGTCGGGCGCACGTGGCCGCCGGCGTAGCGCCGCGCCGAGTAGTCCTCGGGCAGGGTGACGGCCTGGCGGTCCTCCGCGTACGGCTCGAAGAACATGGCGTTCAGGCTGGCGACGAGCGGCCGGTCCAGCCCGTCCATCCAAAAGATCGGCGTGTCCGTCTCGTTGCCGTGGTCGTGCCACGTCCAGTTCGGGGTCAGGATCAGGTCGCCCGGGTCCATGAGCAGCTTTTCGCCGTCCACCGTCGTGTAGGCGCCACGGCCGTCGATGATGAAGCGGATGGCGGTCGCGTTGTGGCGGTGGGTGGGCGCGATCTCGCCGGGCTTGATCATCTGCACGGCGGCGGTCAGCGTGTGGGTGGCGGCGTTGATCGCGCGCAAGCCGGGGTTCACCAGCAGCAAGACGCGGCGCTCGGCGCTGCGGTCCATGGTGATCAGCTCGCCCGCGCGCAGCAGTTGCTCGCGCAGCATCGCGCCGCGCCAGACGTGCGGCACGGCGGCGGTGCGCGGCTCGTGCGTCTGCGTCTGCACCCGCCAGAGCCCCTGGAGCCCGTTCGCCTCCAGGCCCGCGTGGAACTGCTCGACCGCGCTCGATACCTGCTCGCCGATCATCCGCGCCTCCTCCCCCGGTCTGCCGCCTGGCGGCTCGCGCGCCCCCGCTCCGTCCGCGGTACGCTAACACAGCCCCGAGGGGCAGGCAAGCAAGCTAGTACCCCGCCGGCCCGAACACCGCCGCGCCCGTCTGCGCCTCGACGTGCCGGCCAAAGCGGTACTTGATCTCCGGGCCTTCCCAGGGGATGTGGGGAATCGGCCGGGCCTCGGCCTCGACCTCCAGCACCACGAAGGCGAAGCGCTCCGCGGCCAAAATCTCGTCGATCTCGCGGCGAAACACGGCTAGATCGTCGAAGCTGTAGGCCCGCTCGATGCCGGCGCCGCGGGCCATCGCCACGTAGTCGGTGCGCGCGGCGTTCCCCAGCGGGTGCCGCGCGAGTACCTGATACACCCGGTTGGACAGCACGAAGTGCGTCATATTTGGCGGCTGCTGGCTCGCCTCGGTCAGCAGCGTGCTCAGGTTGACCGACAGCCCCCCGTCGCCGTCGAACACCCACACGCGCTCCCCCGGCAGCCCGAGCGCCAGCCCTAGCCCAAATGACGGCGCCAGCCCCATCGACGAGAGCATGTAGAACGGCCGGTCGCTGCGCGTCGCGGCGTACCACTCGCGGCTGGAGGTCCCCAGCGCGCAGATGACCAGCTCACGCTGCCAGCGCTCGGCCAGGAGGGCGAAGCAGTCGGCGACCTTCATCGGGCCGCCCCCGGCGCGGGCACGCTCTCGTGAGTGTGGACGCTGGCCAGGATGCCGCGCGTGAACAGCACGGCGACCGGGCGCTTGGCGATCCGCGCGTGCTCGCAGGCTGGCCCGATCACCCCGATCTGCTCTTGCCGCTCCACGATGTGGTAGGGAATCCCCAGCGCTTCCATGACCGGCAGCGTCACGCGCCCCTGCACGACCTGGTACACCCGCGGGTCCTCGATCGTGCCGCGCAGGCTGAGCAGCAGCAGCAGCGGGATCTCGTACATCAGGTTCAGCGTCGCCAGCTCGTGGACCGACGCGAGAAACCCGGCGCACCCCATGATGCCAACCGCGTTCAGCCCCGCGAAGAACGCGCCCGAGCAGATCCCGGCGATCTCCTCCTCCCGCGCGACCGGCACGTGGATGAAGCGCGGGTCCTGCTGCAGCAGCCGGATCAGCTCGGACAGCCAGTCGTCCGGCAGGCTCGCGGCCAGCCGCACGTTCGCCCCGACCAGCGCGTCGCGGATCAGCTCCGGGCCGGTCGCCATCGTCGCCTCCTCCCGAGCCGCTACCCTCGCTCCCTGCGCAATGGTATCATCCCGCGCGCCGCCCGCAAGCCTTGGAGGTACGCCATGTGGAGCCGCGTCTCGCCATTGACCGTCCTCGTCGCCGTCTCCCTCCTCGTCGCGGCGTGCGGGGCCTCAAATCCGAGCCAGGCGCTGTCCGCTGGCGGCGGGGTAGCGGCGCCCGCGACAGCACAAGGCGCCGCCGACACGGCGACTCCCCGCCCGCTGGAGAAGGTGCGCATCGGCTACCCCAGCCGCTCCGTGACGTTCCTCTCCATGCTCTTGGCCCGCGACCAGGGGTACTTCCAGCAGGAGGGCATCGATCCCGACCTGAGCCAGATCAAGACGAACGTCGGCATTACCGCGCTGCTCAACGGCGAGCTGGACTACACCGAGTCGGTCGGCACCAACATCCGCTCGGCGCTCCAGGGGGCGCCGATCAAGACCGTCATGACGTCGATGCGGGCGCCGGTGTTCGTGCTGGTGGCCCGCCCCGAGTTCACGTCGGTCGAGCAGCTCCGCGGCCACACGGTCGGCATCACGAACTTCGGCGGCAGCAACGACCAGACGGCCCAGCTCATCTTCGAGCATTTTGGCCTGGAGCCGCAAAAAGACGTCCAGCTCGTTCCCGTCGGCGACGCGCCCGTTCAGTACGAGGTCTTGAAGCAGGGCCAGATCGACTCGATCGTCGTCTCGCTGCCGTTCCCGCTGCTGGCCCAGCGCGAGGGCTATCGCCTGCTCGTCAACGCCCCGGACATCGTCAGCATGCCACTGGCCGGCCTCGGCACGCTGCAGACGACGCTCGATACGCGGCGCGACCAGGTGAAGCGCGTGGTCAAGGCGGAGATTCAGGCGCTGGACCACATCCGCACGCACCCCGACGACGCCATTGCCCTGATCGCCGATCTCTTCGAGACGGACCAGGCGACCGCCCGCGACGCCTACACGTATCTGCTGCCGTCGTTCAGCGAGGATGGGGCGCCCGAGCGCGCCGGCGTCGAGACGATTCTGAAGCTCGAACAGGAGGACGGCCCGACCCCCGCGCCTGCTACCTACGAGCAGGTCGCCGACGCCTCGGTCGCGGCTGAGGCGCGCGCCGAGCTTGGTCCGCGCCCCTAGCCGGCCGCGAGCAGCCGCCTGGATGAGGGCAAGATGGTAAACAGCGCGCGCCGCCGCCGACTCGCCCTGGGCCTGTGCTTGCTCCTGGCTGCTTGCACCGCGCCTGCCGCCCCCCACGCCGCGGAACCGACCACCCCACGTGCGGCCGGCGGCGCGGCCGTCGCCCCCGCGGCGGCCGCTACGTCGCCGGCCGCCGCCACGCCCGCCCCGCGCGAGACGTTCCGCCTCGCGTACCCGAACCTGTCCATGTCCTACCTGCCGATCCTCATGGCGAGCGACCTGGGCTACTACGAGCAGGAGGGGCTAGACGCCGACGTGTCGCTGATGCGGGCGAACGTCGGGCAGGCCGCGCTCGTGGCCGGCGAGATCGACTTCACCGCCTCGGTTGGCTCCAACATCAAGATGGCGCTGCAAGGGGCGCCCATCAAGACGATCCTGCTGTTCGTGCAGGCGCAGGTGATGAGCCTCGTCGCGCAGCCGCAGTACCGCACGGTCGAGCAGCTTCGGGGCAAGACGGTCGGCGTGGGCGTGGCCGGCGCGAGCGTCGATCAGGTCGCGCGGCTGATCCTGAAGCACTACGGCCTGGAGCCGCAGCGCGACGTGAGCGTCGTGCCCGTCGGCGACGGCGCGATCCAGTACCAGGCGCTCCAGCTGGGCCAGGTCGACTCCGTCGTGCTCTCGCTCCCCTACCCCGTGCTGGCCCGGCGCGACGGCTACTCGATCATCGCCAACGCCCCCGACCTGTTCAAGCTGCCCTCGGGCGGCGTCGGCGCGCTGCAGAGCACCTTGGAGCAGCGCCGCGACATGGTACGCCGCGTCGCCCGCGCGCAGATTCGCGCGCTGCAGTACGCGCGCACGCAGCCCGACGCGGCCGCTCAGTTCATCGCGCGGTTCTTCGACATGGACGAGCAGACGGCCCGCGAGTCCTACGACTTCCTGCTGCCGGCCTTCTCGACCACCGGCGAGGTGGACCGCGAGGCCATCGACCTCCAGCTGGAGATGGAGCGCGGCGAAGGCATGGATGTCACCCTCGGCTACGACCAGCTTGTGGACCCGACGATCGCCGCCGATGCCGCTCGCGACCTGGGGCTACGGCCGTGACGCTCCCTCGACTCAGCCCGAGGCGCGGCCTGCACGGCCTCCTGCCGGCGCTCGGCCTGCTCCTGGCCTGCGCCGCGCCCGCCAGCCCCGCCCCGCTGGCGCCGGCTCCATCCCCGGCGCCCGCCGCGACGGTGCCGGCGTCCGTCTCGTCGCCGGCGGCGCTCACGCGCGTGCCCGCGCGCTTCGCCTACCCGAACCTGTCGCTCTCCTTCCTGCCGCTGATCGTCGCCCGCGACAAGGGCCACTACGCCGAGGAGGGGCTGGACGCCGAGCTGATCGAGATGCGCGCGAATGTCGGCCAGGCGGCGCTGCTCTCGGGCGAGGTGGACTACACCGCGTCGCTCGGCTCGAACGTGAAGATGGCGCTCCAGGGCGCCCCGATCAAGGTCGTCTTCATGCACGCCCCGTCGCCGGTCATGGCGCTGGTGGCGCAGCCGCAATACCAGACGCCCGCCGACCTGCGCGGCAAGACGCTCGGCGTGGGCGTGCCGGGCGCGACGATCGACCAGGTCGCGCGGCTCGTCGTGAAGCACTACGGCCTGGACCCGCAGACCGACGTCCAGATCGTCTCGGTGGGCGACGGGGCGGTACAGTACCAGGCCCTTCAGCTGGGCCAGGTGGACTCGGTGCTGATGGCGCTGCCGTTCCCGATCGCCGCCCGCCGCGATGGCTTCTCCATCCTGGCGAATGCCGCCGACATCCTCAAGTTCCCGACGACCGGCCTGGGCACCCTCCAGAGCACGCTCGACACCCGGCGCGACGAGGTGCGCCGCATGGCCCGCTCGCAGATTCGCGCCCTCCAGTACATCCGGGCCCAGCCGGAGGAGACGATCCATCTGATCGCCGACTTCTTCGGCATGGACAACGAGACCGCGCGTGCCTCCTACGAGTTCATCCTGCCGTCGTTCTCGCGGACTGGCACCGTGGACCGCGACGCGATGGAAGCGCTGCTCGACGTGGAGCGTGCGGAGGGCACGGCGAGCGCGCCGATCACTTACGAGCAGGTGGCCGACGGCGGTCCCGCCGAGCAGGCCGCCCGCGAGCTAGGTCTGCTGCCCGACAGCCGCTAGCGGACGCGCGGCAGCACCTCGCTCCCCCACAGCTCGATGGCGCGCAGCGTCGCCGCGTGGTCCACGCCGCCGAAGTGGAAGGTCAGCCCCACGTGCGTGACCCCGAAGCTCTCCAGCCAGCGCACGAGCCCCAGCGCCTCCTCCACGGTGCCGAACGGAACGTGCCGCTCAGCCACCATGAAGTCGTAGCTCATCGCGTCCTGCACCTGCGCCGTCAGGCCCGGCCGGTTGGCCGTCGGCGTGGCCATCTCGGGCGCGAGCAGGCGCCGCCAGTGCCGCCAGCCCGGCTCGGCCTCGGCCCGCGCCTGCTCGGCCGTGTCCGCGATGTGCGTTGGGTACATCGCCATGATCCGGCCAGGACCGGCGTGGCCGGCGGCGGCGCGCGCCTCGCGGTATAGCTGCACGCGCTGCTCGGCGACCGGGAACAGCCACGGCAGAATCATGAGGTCGTAGCCGCGCTCGCCGATCCAGCGGAAGCTCTCGGGATCGAGCGATGAGGTGATCCAGATCGGCGGGCAGGGTTGCTGGATCGGGCGCGGCAGCACCGTTAGCTCCGGACACCGGTAGTAGCGGCCCTCGAAGCTGAAAGTGGGCTCCCTCCAGGCCCGGTCGATGAGCGTGATCGCTTCCTTCATGCGGTCCTGCGAGCCCGCGTACTCGATGCCTAGCTCCTCGTAGCCCGAGAGCGCCATGCCGCGCCCGGCGCCGAACTCCAGCCGCCCGCCGCTCAGCACGTCGAGCATGGCGAAGTCCTCGGCGATGCGCAGCGGCTGGTGCAGCGGCAGGATCGACACCGACGTGCCCAGCCGCAGCCGCGGCACGCGCTGGCTGATGAGCGTCAGCAGCAGCTGCGGGCTAGGCGTCATGCCGCCGAAGTGGTGGAAATGGTGCTCCGTCGCCCAGACCGTATCGAAGCCCGCCGCGGCCGCCGCATCCACCTGCTCCAGATAACGCGCGTACAAGCTCGCCGCCGGCCCATCCCGCTCGGGCACGTAAGTGTTCAGAATGTAGTAGCCGAAGTCCATCCACCGCTCCCGCCGTCGCAGTTCCTACAGTGCGTTTCGCAGCTATCGCGGCTTCAAACAGCGTAGGTCAGAGACTCGTCCCCTACCACCCGGCCGGGTCCGTCAATACCGACCGACCTTGCGAACACGTCGTAGGGCAAGCGCTCATCCCCTGCCGTCCAGTCGGGCTTGCTGGTGCTCTCTACTCCGGCGACCCCGAGGTAGGGCGGGGGCTCGTCCCCCGCCGCCCGGCCGGGTCTGCTAATACCCGCCCATCTACCGAGCCCGTTGTAGGGCCGGGGCTCATCCCCGGCCGCCCGGCCCGACTTGCTGCTCCCCGCGGTGCTGATCACCGCGAGGTAGGGCCGGGGCTCGGCCCCTGCCGCCCGGTCAGCGCCGCCCGAGACACCGATCCGGGAAGCCGCCGGGCGATCGGCCGCACCGGGCCGCCAGCGCAGTATCGCACAGGAAGCAGGAGCGGCCCCAGGGTGCCGGGCGCCGCGCGGCGCCCGGCTCGGCACCCGCACGCCGTCCTCCCGAGCACCCGCATTGGACCAGGCCCAGCGAGTTCGCCGCGTGCGTCGCGTAGATACGCACGCCTGCCGCCCGGGCTTTCGGCTGCGCCTCAGTTGTCGCCTCGGCGCGCTCGGTGCGGTCGTCGGCGTCAGGCTAGCGCGGCGCCGGCCCGCGCGGGGTCCACGTCAGCCGCAGCGTCACGGCTTGCCAGTACAACCGCATGTCGGCCTCAGTGGCGGGGACGGGGCCCTCGTTCTGCAGTTCGTAGCAGTACGTCCCCCCGCTCAGCACGACGCGACGCACGGTCGGCTGATAGGTGGCGGGGAAAGCCAGCGTCGCGCCGCCATCCGCCCCGCCGTACCCGGCGAACGTAAAGCTAACCGGCGCGCCGAAGCCGTCGCCGACGAGTTGCACCGCAACGGTCAGCTCGCCAGGGTCCAGCGCGAGACACTGGCCGCTCGGCACGGTCGGCAAGGTCACCGCGGTCATATCCACCGGGACTTGCGACGGCGGCGTGGTCTGAGCCTGCGCCGCGTTAGGCAGTAGCAGCACCCCCAGAAGCAATAGCCAGCGCACGAGCCACCTCCCCTCCCATGAATCGCCCTATCTTAGCAAAGGCGTTCATTGCCCGAGGGGCATCGTCTGAGCCGCGGGCCAGCGTATGCTGCTCCCGTATGAGAGGTGGCTCGTGAGAAGCGGCTCGCTGAGCCTCACCCCCCCCGCCGGCGGCGCCCGGTCCAGTTCCCCTCGCCGCCGGACGCCAGCCCCCCGCCAATGCCTTCTATTGTAGGGGCGCTGCTTCCTGCGCCCTGAAGGAGCGCCACCCGACCCGGTGTCCGACCGACACCGGCGCGGGCGAACCCATCCCCCCTCTCCCCGGGGCGAGGGGGGATGAGGACGCGCCCCGGTCGCTTAACTCGTCTGTCCGGCCGCGAGGCGCGCCGGAGAGCGTCGCCGTCCGGCGCAACGTGGTCGCTTATCGTACGCCGTACACGCCTTTCCCGCGCCCGCCGCCCGCGCCCATGCCCGGGGCCCGCCCGCCGGCCCGGCCCGCGGCGGAGCGCCCGGGGGAGTATCGTACGGGGTAAACGATGCGACCTTCCGCGCCCGACCAGCACGCCGAATCCCGCGCCCGGCCTAGCAATTCGCCACCCAAGGAGGGAGCATCGTTTGACCGTTCCTCGGATAAATTCATCCGCCGCCAGGCCGTCGCGCGCCCCCCTGCCGGCGGGCGGTTTGGATTGACGCGGCACGCGGCGGCGCATTAGCATGCGGGGCAGAGTGCCGACTCCCCGGACCAGCGAGAGGAGACGCCCGATGCCATTCGCGGACCTGCGCGACTTCATGGAGCGAGCCGATGCCGCCGGCGAGCTGAAGCGCATCGACGGCGCCGACCTGCACCTGGAAGTCGGGGCGCTCACGGAGATGTTCGCCTTCCAGCCCGACCCGCCGGCGCTGCTCTTCGACAACTTCGCCGGCTTCCCGCCGGGCTACCGCATCCTGACCAACGCCATCAACAACCAGCGGCGCGTGGCCTGGGCGCTCGGCCTGCCCGAGAACGCTCGCGGGGTCGATCTGGTGCAGGGCGTGCGCGAGAAGATGCGCGGCTTCCAGCCGGTCCCGCCGCGCGAGGTCGAGGGCGGTCCCGTCTGCGAGAACGTGCTGACCGTCGACGACATCGACCTCGGCCGCTTCCCGGTGCCGTTCTGGCACGAGCACGACGGCGGCCGCTACATCGGCACGGGTGGCCAGGTCATCACCCGCGACGAACAGACGGGCTGGGTCAACGTCGGCACGTACCGCGTGCAGGCGCACGACCGCGCCCTGGCGGGCATCTACATGTCGCCCGGCCGCCACGGCCGCGCGCACATGGAGCCGTACTGGGCGCGCGGCGAGGCGGCGCCCGTCATGGTCGTCTGCGGCGCCGACCCGACGTTCCTGGTCGCCTCCGCGCAGTTCCTCCCCTGGCAGGTGTCCGAGTACGACTTCCTGGGCTGGCTGCGCGGCGCCCCGGTCGAGGTCGTGCGCGGCCAGTACACGGGCCTGCCGATGCCGGCCACCGCCGAGCTGGTGATCGAGGGCGAGGTGCCCCCGCCCGACCAGGAGAACCACCCCGAGGGGCCGTTCGGCGAGTGGACCGGCTACTATGCCAGCGGCGAGCGCGCCGAGCCGGTCATTCACGTGAAGGCCATCTACCACCGGCACAACCCGATCATCCACGGCTCGGCGCCGATCCGCCCGCCCGCCAGCTCGTCGGGTGCGTACCTTTTCCGCTCGGCGCTCGTCTGGGACGCGATCGAGGCGGCGGGCATCAGCGACGTGCGCGGCGTCTACCAGCTCGAGTCCGGCGCATCGTTCCTGCTGCTGGTCATCGCGATCAAGCCGCGCTACGCTGGCCACGCCCGCCAGGCGGCGATGGCCGCGCAGGGCTCGCGCGCGGGCGCCTACATGACCCGCTACACCATCGTCGTGGACGAGGATATCGACCCCTCGAGCCCGCAAGACGTGCTGTGGGCCATCGCCACGCGCTCCGACCCCGAGACGTCGATCGACATCCTGCGGAACTGCTGGAGCACGCCGCTCGACACGATCATCCCGCCGGAGAAGCGTGCCCGCCGCGAGTTCACGCAGAGCCGCGCGATCATCGACGCAACCCGGCCGTTCGCCTGGCGCGACCAGTTCCCGCGCGTCTGCGAAGTGAGCCCGGAGCTAAAGCAGCGCATGCTGGAGAAGTACGCGGTCCACTTCCAGAAGTAGGGAGGCGAGCATGATCGTCGATCAGCCGGCGGCCGCGGCGACTCCGCGCGTCACGACCGACCTGCGCGGTTGGCTGGAGCAGGTGGCCGCGCTGGGCCAGCTCAAGCAGCTCGAAGGCGCGCACTGGGACCTGGAGCTGGGCGGCGTCAGCGAGCTGATGCACCGCCGGCCCCACCCGCGGGCGCTGCTGTTCGACGCGATCCCCGACTACCCGCGCGGCCGGCGCGTGCTGGCCAACATGCTGGGCACGATCGAGCGGCTGGCCGTGACGACCGGCACGAGCCCCGCCACGACGGCGCTGGAGTACGTGCAGGACTGGCGCCACAAGGTGGACAAGATCCCCGCCATCGCGCCCGAGGTGCGGACGGACGGGCCGGTTCTGGAGAACGTGCGCGAGGGGAGCGCCGTCAACCTCTTCGAGTTTCCCGCGCCGCGCTGGCACGCCGAGGACGGCGGCCGCTACATCGGCACCGCCAACCTCGTCGTCACGCGCGACCCGGACAGCGGCTGGGTCAACGTCGGCACCTACCGCGTGATGATCCAGGACGAGAAGCTGCTTGGCTGCAACATCAGCCCCGGCAAGCACGGCCGCATCCAGCGCCAGAAGTACTTCGAACGCGGCCAGCCCTGTCCCGTGGCGATGTCGTTCGGTCAGCACCCGCTCTTCTTCCTGGCCGCCTGCACCGATATTCCCTACCAGATGAGCGAGTACGACTGGGTGGGCGGCGTGCGCGGCGAGCCGGTGCCGGTGATCCACTTGCCGCGCACGGGGCTGCCCGTTCCTGCCGATGCCGAGCTGGTGATCGAGGGCGTCATGCTGCCCGATGAGACGAAGCCTGAGGGCCCGTTCGGCGAGTGGACCGGCTACTACGCCAGCGGCCAGAAGACCGAGCCGCTGATCCGTGTCGACGCGGTGTACTTCCGCAACGACCCGATCATCACCGGCTCCCCACCGTTCCCGCCCTCGGCGAGCGTCGAGTACAACCAGTGGCTCTGGCGCGCGGCGGTGCTCTGGAATCAGATCGAGGCCGCCGGCGTGCCCGACGTGACCGCCGTGCGCGTGCATCCCTCGGGCGGCCGCTTCCTGACGGCGGTGGCGATCCGCCAGCGCTACCCCGGCCACGCCAAGCAGGCGGGGATCATCGCCGCGCAGTGCCGCACGGGCGCCTACCTCGGCCGCTACACGATCGTGGTGGACGACGACGTGGACATCTACGATACCGACCAGCTGCTCTGGGCGCTGTCGTCGCGGTCCGACCCGCAGCAGGACATCGAGATCATCAAGCGCACCTGGTCCAGCCCCCTCGACCCGGCGATCGCGCCGGGGCGCAAGGGCTTCAACTCGCGCGCGATCATCGACGCGACCCGTCCCTGGGAGTGGCGCGACCAGTTCCCGGCGGTGAGCGCCATCAGCCCCGCGCTGCGGCAGCAGCTCGAAGCGAAGTGGGGGCGCGCGCTCGACGAGCGATAACGAGCAGTCAGTCATCAGCTATCCGCCAGCCGATCCTCTGCTGACGGCTGATAGCTGATAGCTGACAGCTATCGAGGAGACACCATGGCCGAAGGAATGGGCGAGAGCACGAGCGAGCGCGGCGAAAAGCTGGCGCAGCGCAACCTGTTCGAGGAGCTTATCGCGCTGCGCGACAAGCAGCGCGAGCAGCGCCAAGGCGCCGTCTGGCTGATCAAAGGCAACACCCTGCCGCTCGAGGAGAACCCACTCGGCAAGATGCGCTGGTACCTGCACCCGGCACTCGAGGACACCGCCATCCGGACGCTTATGTTCTTCGTGCAGGAGATCGCGCCGGGCGGGCGCAGCGGCCGGCTCCAGTTCCAGGGCGGCCAGGTGATCTACGTCTGGCAGGGCCGCGGCCACACGCTGCTCGACGGCGTGCGCCATCCCTGGGAGGCGGGCGACGTGATCAACCTGCCGCTTCGCACCGAGGGCATCACCGTCCAGCACTTCAATGACGGCGACGAGCTAGTGAAGCTCGTATGCGCGGAGGCGAACCTCGTCCACGCGCTCGGCGTCGATCGCGGCGCGGGCTTCGAGATCCTGGAGAACGCCCGCGACTAAGCCACCGCGCAGGGGCGGCACGGCGCAGGGGGCGCGGCACTCCCGCTTCCTGCGGCCCGCACAAAGCATGTCAACCAACGTCTGCCTGCCCGATTGCCCAGCTGCAGTCTTACTGGCTCGCGTACAGCTGATCGACGAAGCCGCTGGCGACGGCGCGGTCGACGAACCGCCGATCCACGAAGTCCTCCACCCGCGCGCCGGCCGCCCGCGGGTCGGTGGCGGCTTGCTCCTGTAGGAAGTCGCGGACCGGCTGCTCGGCGGGGAGCGGCACGCGGCGGAAGTGCTGGACCGCGTAGAAGTCGTAAGCCTCTGCCGCCTCCTCCGGGTCATCCAGCTTCAGGTACTGGGCGATGACCTGTTCGGTTTCCGCGCGGTGCGTCTTGGCGTAGGCGAAGCCCTCGATGATGGAGTCGGTAAAAGCCTGCGCGGTAGCGTCGTTCGCGCGCAGCCAGGCGGCCGAGGCCATACCGGTGTTGTTCAGCGTCTCCAGGCCGGTTGAGGCCAGGTCGAGCAGACTCTTGAAGCCCTGCCGCTTGAGCGGGGTGATCTGGGGCGGTGACGCCAGTCCGCCGGCGATTACGCCCGACTTCATGGCCGCGAAGCGTTCCGCGAGCGAACCCACTTGCAGGTAGGTCACGTCGTGGTCCGGGTCCAGCCCGAGGTAGCGCAGCGCCACGCGCGTGGCCACGTCGGACGAGGAGCCGAAGCGGCTGATCCCTAGGGTCTTTCCCCGCAGATCAGCCGGCCCGCTGATGTCCGATGTCACCATGAACTCGTAAGGGTAAAACGTCGTGACGCCCAGGAAGATCATGAGATCGCTGCCCGCGAGACGAGAGGAGATGGCCGCGAAGCCGCCACCTAGCGCCACGTCGACATCGCCGCCGATCACCGCCGTAGTCGTCTGCGCCGAGGTGATGTAGCTGAGCTGCACGTCGAGGCCGTGCTTCGCGTAGATGCCGTATTCGTAGGCGACCCAGTTCGAGTACTGGGCGGGCGTCAGCTCACTGTACGCCACGCGCAGGCTAACGGGCTGGGAGGGTGTATCCGTGGGTGCTGCGGGCGCGGCGCTCACGGCCGGCCCCCGCTCGCTCACAGCCGCCGAGGGCGCCGGCGCCGAACCCGGATTCGCAGCACACGCCAGGATCAGACACGTCGCGGCGACGAGTAGCAGGCGCATGGCTACTCCTTCCCGTATAGGCGCTCCACGAGCCCGCTGCTCAGCACGTGGTCCGTGAAGCGCAGGTCGAAGAACTCGGCCGCCTGGGCGCCCACGGCACGCGGGTCGGTCGCCTCCTGGCTGGCGAGATACTTGCGGCCCTCCTCCACGCTTGGCCGACCGACGCGCGGCAGGATGTTGACGACATCGTGATCGTACGCGTAGGCGATGTCCTCCGGGTCCTCCAGCTTGACGTATTGCGCGATCAGGCGCTCAGTGAACTCGCGGTTGGTTTTTGCGTAGTGTACGCCCTCGACAAGCGCGTCGACGAGGTCTTGCACGTGCGACTCGTTGGTCTGGATCCAGCCGGCGCCGGCGTAGCCCATGTTGATCATGGACTCGTCGCCCATGCTCGCCAAGTCGAGCAGGCTCTTGAACCCCAGCTTCCGCAACCGCAGGTTGTCCGGCACCCCGGCCAGGCCGGCCGCGAGCGCGCCCGCCTGCATGGCGGCCACCCGCTCGGGCAGCGAGCCGATCTGGACGTACGTCACGTCCTGCTCTGGATCGAGCCCCAGGTGGCGCAGCGCCAGCCGTGTCGCCACGTCGGACGAGGAGCCAAAGCGGCTAATGCCGATCTTCTGGCCGCGCAGATCGGCCGGGCTCTGGACGCTGGGGATCGCCATCAGCTCATAGGGGTACCAGGTGACCAGTCCATAGAAGATGGTGAGGTCGCTACCGGCGAGGCGCGAACTCATCGCTGCATAACCGCCCCCGAACGCCACGTCCATGTCGCCGCCGATCACCGCCGGCACGGTCTGGGCGCTCTGGACGTAGCTCATGTCCACGTCCAGGCCGTGCCGGGCGAAGAAGCCCGCATCCTGGGCTACCCACAGCGCCGACAAGGCGGCTGCGGGCTCGGCGTAGGCAAGTCGCACGCGGAAGGAGGCGGGCGTCTGGACGGCGGCCGACGCACCGGCCGCCATCTGGCCCGATGGGTCGTTGGCTGCAGCGGCCCCACCAGCCGCTGGGCCGCTGCTGGCCGGGCCGCGAGCCGGTGCAGCGCAGGCCGCGCCGAGGAGGAGGGCGAGCAGCAGGCAAGCGCGCGCGGCTGGCGCGCTCGCCTGGTGGCATACAGGATGGGCGGACGACATGGTGGGCCTCCGCGAGGGGCAGGCTACTCGGGTGCCGTACACCAGGCGACCATCGACTTCATGCGACACTGCGCGCCGTTGCGGGCTAGCTCGGCCTCAAAGAGGCGGTGGATCTCCGGGTCCTCGTCGGGATACTCGATCTGCGCGCCGCCCTGCTTCCGGTCCACGTGGCTGTCGCCGGTCTCGCCGCGGATGGCGCCGCCCATGTCATAGCGGCGGCTGCCCCAGCGGAGCGCGAGGTAGCGGGCCGGCTCCGGGCCGCTGTTGAAATGCTGGTGGAACCACATGTTGGGAGGCACTACCAACGTGCCGGGCCGCCAGTCGCAGCGTCGCCGCTCCTGGCCTTCCGGCCAGAGCAGGGAGTAGCCCTTGCCACTGAGGATGATCACGTGGGCGCCCGGGCCGTGCTGGTGCCCCTTCTTGTAGGTGCCGACGGGGAACTCCGAGATGTGCGCCGCCATCGTCTGGTGGGCTAACTCAAAGCTGATGTTGCGGCCGCCGGCGCCGCGCGCGGCCAGCGCCTGCAGCTCGATGTTGTGGGTGTCCGGCACGAAGTTCGTCTCGAGCGTCGCGCGGCCGTTGTAGGCGCGCATGAACTTGCCCTGGCCGTCGAAGTAGTTCTCCTGGCCGGCGAAGCGATCGTCGAAGGTGAACGGCGTGTTGAACACGAAGTCGACGTTGTGGAAGAGATTCATCACCACAGGGGCGTTCGTGACGGCGAGGAAGCGCGCCGGCTGGTCGCCGCGGCCGTTGAAGTGGCGGTGCCAGGCGTTGAGGGGGATGGCGAACAGGCTGCCCTGGCGCCACTCGAAGGAGACCTTCTTGCGCTCGTCGTACCAGACCTGGGTCGAGCCGGCGCCGTCGAGGACGTAGATCATCTCCTCGTAGAGCTGGCGCTGTGGCGTGAGCGCCCCGCCGGGCGGGATCTCACAGACGTAGGCGTCATTGGTGCCACCCGTGCCGTCGAGGTTGATGAACGTGCCACGGCCCCCGCGGCGGGCCCACGGCGCTAGCTCGACGGCGTGCAAGTCCTCGACGGCAAACCCGCCGATCACCGGAATTCCCTCGCCGCGCTGGTATTCCTGATAGGTGTTGACCTTCTGCATCACCTCGGGGTTATCGGGTGCTGTTGCCGCCATGTTGCCTCCTACACGCTATCACGGAATGTCACGAAGCCCGAGTGTCCACGCTCCGTCCTTGCGCCGCGCCCGCGGAGGTCGACTCGGAGCGCTCGGTACGCCGAGCACTTCGGGTCGTCGTGGCGCTAGCGTCTAGCCTGTACCTCGTCCAGCAGGGAGAAGTCCAAGACCTGCTCTGGACGAATGGGCTCGGGCAGCTCTAGCTCGCGCTGGTCCATCTCGAACTCGAACTTTAGGGTGTCGGCCGACGGGCGCCCGTCGGCGGTCCACCCCGGCCGCAGTCCGTCGTACACCTCACCGACGTCGTCCGGGCTCAAGTCGAACTCCTGCTGCATGATCGGAAGCACGCGCTCGCGCTGAGTGTGAGTCAGCTCCGCCGCCTCGACGCTGGCGCGCAGCGCCTCGCCCAGGCGGGCGCGATCGCTCTGCAGGGCGCCGGTGTTGGCCGCGAGGCCGATGTAGAGAATGCCGAGCTTGCCCGCTACGCGGTCGAGGACGGGATAGCCCTCGCGCTTGAGCGGCAGCGCGTTCGAGTTGTCTAGCAGGGTTCCGCTGGCCTGGCCCGCCATGAGGGCGGCAGCGCGGGGGCCGCCGTCGCCGACGTTCAGCAGCTCGTAATCGCCGGGCGCCAGGCCGTCGGCGCGCAGCAGCTCCACGATCATGGCATTCACGTTGTTCGCAGGCCCGTAGGCGGCGATCGTCCTGCCGCGAAGCTGCTGCACGCTGGACAGGTCCTTGGCGCCCAGGAGCACCTGATCCGGCCCGGTGGACTCGACGTACACTAGGCGGATCGGCAGCCCGCGCAGCGCCGAGCGCGTCGCCGTCCCAATCGCGGCCATGAAGTCCAGCTCGTTGGCCTGGAGCGCCGCGCTGGCGACCGACGAACTCATGGAGATGAGGTCGGCGTCGAAGCCGTGCTGCTGGAAGATGCCCAGGTCCTTCGCCACGTACAGGAAGGTGAAGGCGGCACCCTTATTGGGCACCTGGATCTTGAGCGGGCGCAGGGCGACCGGCTGCGTTGGCGGCGCGGGGGCGGCAGCCGCCGTGGGCGCAGCCTGGCCCGTGGTCGAGGCGGCCGGGGCGCCGGCCGCGCTCGCCGCCGGCGCGGCGCTGCTGGGCGCGGCCGTCCGGCAGGCGCCGGCGGCGACAAGCGACCAACAGGCCATCGCGGCGAGCAGGCGGGCGGGTAGGTTGCGCCTGGGCATGCGGCCCCCTCACGCGGGTTGGTAGGCGCCTCCGCGACCGCAAGCGTAGCAGGCGTCGAGGAACAGGCGATATCCGAACGTCTTGCCCTGGTCGACGACGCCGGCGTTGCCGGGCGCCCGCGGGTGGACGAGCTGGAAAGTCGCCGCCGGGCGCGCGTAGTGCGCGTCCAGCAGCGCCACCGCCTCGGGCGTGCTCAGCTGCTCGCCGGGCTGGAAGCGGCAGTCCAAGCGAATCGCGGTCGGGTCGGTCACGTGCATTGCAGGGCTCCTCGCTAGAGCGCTCGATCGGGGCTGCGGGCGCGCGGGCGGCCGCGCGCCCACGACGATTGACTCTAGCGGGCCGGGTTTGGAACGGGCGGGGGCCTACGCCTGGCCCGTGGGCATGGACTCCTTCTGCTCGATGTAGCTGGCCACCTCGTCGTGCATCGGCTTGTAGATGAAGGCCAGCCACTTGCACGATTTGTCGGCATGGCGGTTGAAGTGCTGATGCTCGCAACCTTCGGGCATGATGGGCAGCAGGATGAGGTCGCCGGCCTCCCAATCGATGCGCTCGCCGTTCACGACGGTGTAGCCCTCGCCCTCGACGACGAAGATGGCCAGGCCGCCCTGGTGGCGGTGCTTGCCGGAGTGGCGGCGGATGTCGTGCAGGAAGACGCTCCAGTCCTTGAGCGCCGTGTCGTCCACCGACTCGCGGCTGTTGTAGTACTTCAGGTAGCCCTGCCGGCTCTCCTCCATCGGGCGCTCGGAGCCCTTGATGACTATCTTGCCGGTACGGGACCGCTCGCGGAGGGCCAGCTGGAAGCGCATGCTGCGCTCGTAGGTATTCGCGTCGCTGGGGTCGCGCTCGCGGACGCGGGTGCGCTCGAAGGCGGCCATACCACTCTCCTCCGCTGCCGGCTGGGCGCTCGGCAACCCATCATTGGCTCCCAGCTTAGCGCATCCGGGGATGCGCGGCCAGCGAACCCGGTACGATAGCCCCGCGCTGGCCACGATCCCTCGGCCGCGGTAGCCGCAGCCGCATCGCGCCGGGGGAGCCGCTCTCGGTTGTGCCAATTTAACCGAGGAACGGTCAAACGATGCTCCTTTACCCGATGGGTAAGTGCTAGGCCGGGCGCGGGTCTGCGTGTGCTGGTCGGGCGCGGAAGGTCGCATCGTTTGCCCCGTACGATACTCCCCGGCTCTCCTGCCGCGGGCCGGGCCGGCGGGGAGTGCCCCGGGCCGGGCGCGGGCGGCGGGTGCGGGGAAGGCGTGTACGGGGAATGCCGGCGACCACGTCGCGCGAGCAGCAGGCGCTCTCCGGCGCGCCTCGCGGCCTGTCTAAAAGAGGAAGCTATTGGCGGGGCGCGGTCGTCCGGGGGCGGAGGGGCGCGGCGCAGAGCGCCGCGAGCAGAAGGCAGTACGGCCGGGCGCGGTGGCGCTGAGTCTGGCACCGTGCCTAGCTGAGCCACCTGGGGCGCTTCCGCTGCCCGTGCGATGCTGCGCTGGCGGCCCGGTTCGGCCGGCCGCCGGGCGGCTGGCCGGACTATTGTTCCGGGCAGCGCCGCCCGGGCGGCAGGGGACGAGGCCCGGCCTACGGCGGGTTCGCTAGATCGACCGGTATGATGTCCGATCCGGCCCTGGGGTTCGCCTAGGGAGGCGAGCCCTCACCCCGACCCTCTCCCAGGGGGCGAGGGAGTAAGGGAACGCCACCCCCGGCTGCGGTATTAGACGCAGCGGTGCGAGGCGAGGAAATCGCGCAGGATGTTGTCGAAGACTTGCTGCGCGGCGGCCTCGGCGGCGGTTGTCGCCGCGGCGTCGCCGGCCGGCTCGACGCGGCAGGCGACCACGATGCGGTCAACGCCGAAGTGGGGGTCCTCCATCGGCCAGTCGCGGACGACCAGCCGCGGGTCGGCGCGCAGGGCCTCTAGAGCCTGCTCTACCTCCACGCGCGGCAAGCGAAGGCGGGTGCCGATCTCGCTGCTGGTGAGGGGGCGCGGGCTGGCGACGACCGCGTCCTTGATCCGTGCCTCAACGGTGGACTGCATAGATGCTACCTCCGGGCGATCGATTTCTGATCGGCTCATACCTGACCTGCCCCGGCGGTTGGGCGGCGTGCGCGCCCTCCCCTGGTTCTCTCCCGGGTGGAGAGGGGAAGAGACAGGCACGCACCCCGGCCCTCTCGCCGGGGGCGAGGGGGAAGGCGACCGCCGGTTTCGAGATCAGCCGCGGATGGCATGGGCGGCCGCGGCGCCGGCCACGCGACCGAGCGTGAGCGCCATCGCCAGGCCGCCGCCGTACTGCTCGAAGTAGGTGCCGCCCGCGTCGCCGCCAGCCGCATAGAGCCCGGGCAGTGGCATACCGGCGCGGTCGAGCACCTGACACCGCTGGTCCACGCGCAGGCCGCCGTAGGTCAGGGTGATCGCCGGCGCGAGCGCGATGGCGTAGAAGGGCGGGCGCCAGAGCGGCGCGCGCAGTTCCACGCGCCCAATTGGCAGGGGCTCGTCGGTGCCCTCCGCCATCGCTCGGTTGTAAGCGTGCAGCGTCCGGGCCAGCGCGTCGCGCCGCACGCCGCGCTCGGCCACCAGGGCCACGAGCTTGTCGAGCGTCGGCGCCGTGACGATCCAGGCGCCCGCCTCGCGCGCGGCCTCCAGCCGGTTCAGCCCCTCGGGGTGCCCGCTCGGGCGGCCGACGATGTGCCGGTCATGCACGTCCTGGTCGAAGATGGCGAAGACGGCGGCGTAGTCCTGACGGACGGCGGCCTGGGCGTTCATGTGGTCGCCCAGCGATTCGTCGGTGAAACGGACGCCGTGCGCATTCACGAGCACCGTCGCGCGACTGTAGTACGCAGTTGGCGGGAAGAAGCGCTCGGGCGGGAGCACGGCCGGCGGCGCCGGCATCAGGTGGCCGTAGAACGAGTGGAGGCCTCCGCTGGTGCCGGCGCCCAGCTCCAGGCCCATCAGCAGTCCGTCACCGACGCTGTGCGGGTTCGAACGTACGAGCAGGCGGTCGGCCCAGGGACCCATATACCGCGCGGTAAGCTCTCGGTTGCCCTGAAAGCCACCGCTGGCCAGCACCACGGCGGCAGCAGGGTAGGTCGCGCGGCCAGCCGAGCCCTGGGCCAGCACGGCCGTTACGCGCCCCTGCGCATCCGCCAGCAGCCGCAGGGCGCGCGTACCGGTGCAGAGGCGGCCGCCGCGATCCATGAAGACGTGCGCCAGGCGGGCCATCGCGACGGGCGGGTCCATGCGATGCCGGCGCGTGAAGCCGAACTCGCCCTCCGGTTGGCCGCTGGCGTCCGGCGCGAACTCCAGGCCCTGGTCCAGCAGCCAGCGGACGGCATCGTCGTAGTGGTCCATGACGAGCCGGCCCTGCGCCTGCTCGCCGAGCGGGACACGGCGCTGGTAGTCGTCATAACTGCCGAAGGTGGTGATGAAGCCAGCCGATAGTGCGGCCGAGCCGCCCGGCGTGGCGCCCGCCTCGAGCAGCGTGACCGGTGCGCCCTGTTCCTGGGCGGTCAGGGCCGCGGCCAGCCCGGCCATGCCCGCGCCGACGACGACCACCTGCGGGATTTGCGCTGCCATGCTCGGCGCTCCGTATTGGGTGTCCCGGCGGGTAGTATAGCCAGCCTGCCGGCGGGGTGGCCAAGCGGCGAGGCAGCGTTATGCAACGCCTTCTTCAATAGCGTTTGCAGGTACAGGCATCACATGGCCCAGACGGTAAGATGTGAGCAAGTGTCGATACGGCTTGTTCCGCGAAGCGGTGAGCAGCTCCGGCGGAGCGCGCCAGCCGCGTTCGGAGCGCTTGGCGGCGCCCCGGGTGGAACGAATCGTGCAGCACCCGAGTTACCCAAGGACCGCTTGCTCGCGGGGTCGTATGGGCTGTGGCCGGGCGCACAGCGAGCGGTGCTGGCGGACTGAGCTAGCCGGAGGGCGGGGACGGCATGGAAGCAGCCGATGGGACGCGGCGGGTCGTGATCGAGGGCGTAAAGCCGGAGATCGACGCCGGGCGCTTCCCGATCAAGCGGACCGTGGGCGAGCAGGTAGTCGTGGAGGCCGACCTCTTCGCGGACGGTCACGATGCGCTGTCGGGGCGGCTGCTGTACCGCCGCGCGGGGGACGGCAAGTGGAGCGAGTCCCCGCTGGAGCCGCTCGTCAATGACCGCTGGCGCGGCGCCTTCCGGGTGACGGAGCTAGGCTCGTACGGCTACACGCTGGAAGGCTGGGTGGACCGCTTCAAGACGTGGACCCGCGATCTCGCAAAACGCGTCGAGGCGGAGCAGGACGTGGCCGTCGAGCTGCTGATCGGCGCGGCGCTCGTCGAGGACGCCGCGACGCGGGCCACTGGCGCCGATGCGACAGAACTCCAGGCGTTCGGGCGGACGCTGCGCGCGGGCGGCGGCGAGGCCGTGGCGGCGGCGCTGTCCGCGGAGCTAGGACAGCTGATGGCCCGCCACGCCGACCGCGGCGCCGTGACGCGCTATGAGCGCGAGCTGCCAGTCACGGTCGACCGTGAGCGCGCGCGCTTTAGCACGTGGTACGAGCTGTTCCCCCGCTCGACGGCGGCGACGAAGCCAGGGTGGCGGCTGCAGCCCGATGGAGAAGAAGGGGGTAGTGGGAGACACCCCCAAACTCCCGCCAGGGGGGCGCCCCTGAACCCCCGGGGAGGAGACGGGGAGGATCCGCCCGCCAGGGGGGCGCCCCTGGACCCCCGGGGAGGGATGAGCGCGGAGGCGCCGGCGCTACCGCACGGGACGCTGCGGGACGTGCAGGACTGGCTGCCCTACGTGGCGGCGATGGGCTTCGACGTGCTGTACCTGCCGCCGATACATCCGATTGGGCGCGCGTTCCGCAAGGGGCGCAACAACGCGCTGGAGGCGGCGCCCGGGGACCCGGGGAGCCCGTGGGCGATCGGTGGGCCCGAGGGCGGGCACAAGGCGATCCACCCGGAGCTGGGCACGCTCGACGATTTCCGCGAGCTGGTCGAGCGGGCGCGGGGCTTTGGGCTGGAGGTGGCGCTGGACGTCGCGTTCCAGTGCTCGCCGGACCATCCCTACGTGCGCGAGCATCCGGAGTGGTTCCGCCAGCGGCCGGACGGCACGATCCAGTACGCCGAGAACCCGCCGAAGAAGTACCAGGACATCTATCCGTTTGACTTCGAGTGTGCCGACTGGCGCGGGCTGTGGGACGAGCTGAAGAGCGTGGTCTGCTACTGGATCGAGCAGGGCGTGCGCATCTTCCGCGTGGACAACCCGCACACGAAGCCGTTCCGCTTCTGGGAGTGGCTGATCGGCGCGGTGAAACGGGAATATCCCGAGACGATCTTCCTCGCCGAGGCCTTCACGCGGCCGAAGGTGATGTACCACCTGGCGAAGCTGGGCTTTACCCAGTCCTACACTTACTTCGCGTGGCGCAATACGAAGTGGGAGCTGACGCAGTACTTTACCGAGCTGACGCAGACGGAGGTGCGAGAGTACTTCCGGCCGAACCTGTGGCCGAACACGCCGGACATCCTGACCGAGGCGCTCCAGATGGGCCAGCGATCGACGTTCATGACGCGGCTGGTGCTGGCGGCGACGCTGGGGGCGAGCTACGGGATTTACGGCCCGGCCTTCGAGCTAGGCGAGCACGAGGCGATCGAGCTAGGCAAGGAAGAGTACCTGAACTCGGAGAAGTACGAGATCAAGCGCCGCGACCTGGAGCGCGAGGACAGCCTGCGAGACTTCATCGCGCGGGTGAACCGCATCCGGCGCGAGAACCCGGCGCTGCACTCGGACACGAGCCTGCAGTTCGTGCCGGTGGACAACGAGCAGCTCATCGCGTACACGAAGGAGAGCCCCGACCGCGACAACCTGATCCTGACCATCGTGAACCTCGATCCCCACTACACCCAGGCGGGCTGGGTCGACTTGCCGCTCGACGCGCTGGGGATCGACGCGACGCAGCCGTATCAGGTACACGACCTGCTGGGCGCGGGCCGTTACCTGTGGAACGGCCCGCGCAACTACGTGGAGCTAAGCCCACAGGCGTTGCCTGCCCACATCATGCGGTTCCGGCGGCGGGTCCGCACGGAGGAGGACTTCGAGTACTTTGCGTGACGTGATGAACGAGAGCGTGCGCACGCGCCGCAACGGCCTGGCCGACAGCGTGCTGGACGACGACCCGCTCTGGTACAAGGACGCGATTCTGTACGAGGTGCCGGTGCGAGCGTACTACGACAGCAACGGCGACGGCATCGGCGACTTCCGCGGGCTGACGGAGAAGCTGGACTACCTGCGTGACCTGGGCATCACGGCCATTTGGCTGCTGCCGTTCTATCCGTCACCGCTGCGCGACGACGGTTATGACATCGCGGACTACACCGCGGTGCACCCGGCCTACGGCACGCTGCGCGACGTGCGGCAGTTCGTGCAGGCGGCGCACCGGCGCGGCCTGCGCGTGATTACCGAGCTGGTGTGCAACCACACGTCCGACCAGCACCCGTGGTTCCAGCGGGCGCGGCGGGCGAAGCCGGGCAGCGCCTGGCGCAACTTCTACGTCTGGAGCGACACGCCCGAGCGCTACCAGGACGCGCGCATCATCTTCAAGGACTTCGAGACGTCGAACTGGACCTGGGACCCGGTGGCCCAAGCGTACTACTGGCACCGCTTCTACTCGCACCAGCCCGACCTGAACTACGAGAACCCCCAGGTGCGCCGCGCGATCTTCAAGGTGATGGACTTCTGGCTGCAGATGGGGGTGGACGGACTACGGCTCGACGCGGTGCCGTACCTGTACGAGCGCGAGGGCACGAACTGCGAGAACCTGCGCGAGACGCACGAGGCGCTGAAGGAGCTGCGGGCCCACATCGACGCGCGGTTCCGCAACCGCATGCTGCTGGCCGAGGCGAACCAGTGGCCCGAGGACGCGGTCGCCTACTTCGGGAACGGCGACGAGTGCCATATGGCGTTCCACTTCCCAGTGATGCCGCGGCTGTTCATGGCGATCCGCATGGAGGACCGCTACCCGATCGTGGACATCCTGGCGCAGACGCCGCCGATTCCGGCGAACGCGCAGTGGGCGCTGTTCCTGCGGAACCACGACGAGCTGACGCTGGAGATGGTGACCGACGAAGAGCGGGACTACATGTACCGGGTGTACGCGCACGACCCGCAGATGCGGATCAACCTGGGCATCCGCCGTCGCCTGGCGCCGCTGCTGGGCAATCATCGACGCCGCATCGAGCTGATGAACGGGCTGCTGTTCTCGCTGCCCGGCACGCCGGTGATCTACTACGGCGACGAGCTGGGCATGGGCGACAACATCTACCTGGGCGACCGCAACGGGGTGCGCACGCCGATGCAGTGGAGCGCGGACCGCAACGCGGGCTTCTCCACGGCGAACCGCCAGCAGCTATACGAGCCGGTGGTGGTGGACTACGAGTACCACTACGAGGCGGTGAACGTCGAGGCGCAGCAGAATAACCCGCACTCGCTGCTCTGGTGGATGAAGCGCCTGATCGCCCTGCGCAAGCGGTACAAGGCGTTCAGCCGTGGCACGCTGGAGTTCCTGCAGCCGGAGAACCGGAAGGTGCTCGCGTTCGTGCGGCAGTACGAGGACGAGCGCATACTCGTCGTCGCCAACCTGTCGCGGTTCGTGCAGGCGGTCGAGCTGGACCTGAGCGCCTACCGCGACCTGATGCCCGTGGAGCTGTTCGGCCGGATCGAGTTTCCGCCCGTGCGGGACGCGCCGTACTTCATCACGCTCGGGCCACACGCGTTTTATTGGTTCTCGCTGGAGCCCCAGCGGGTGCCCGCCGGGCGGCTGCGGGACGGCCGCGGTGGCGAGATGCGGCCGCTGACGGTCGGCGTGACCTGGGACGAGCTAGTGCTGGGCGCGGCGCGGGCCGCCCTGGCGGAGGTCTTGCCCGGCTACCTGCAAGAGCAGCGCTGGTTCCGGGCCAAGGCGCGGCGGATCAAGGGCGCGCAGATCGTCGACGCGATCCCGCTGCCGGCCCGCGTGCCCCCGCCCCCGGACGAGCCGGAGATCGGCCAGGCGCGACTGCGGCAGCCGCGGCGCGGCCACGACGAGACGGGCGTCTACCTGACGTTCGTGCGGGTGGAGTACACGGAGGGCGACGCGCAGACGTACGTCCTGCTGCTGGCCGCGGCAAGCGGGGAGCGCGCCGAAACGCTGTGCCGCGAGCGACCGGCGGCTGTCCTCGCGCGCTACCAAGGGCGCGGTGGTGAGACCGAGGGGGTGCTGTACGACGCGTTCGCCGACCGCGAGGTGGCGACGGTGCTGCTGGAGGAGATCGTCGCGCGGCGACGCCAGCGCGGCATGGGGGGTGAGCTAGTGGGTCTGCCGACGGCGGCGCTGCGGCGCCTGCTGCCCGCCGGTACGACGCCGCCCGAGCCGTCCGTGCTACGGGCCGAGCAGACCAATACGTCGATTGCCTACGACGAGCGGCTGATCCTGAAGCTGTTCCGGCAGCTGGAAGCCGGGACCCATCCCGACGTGGAGGTCAGCGGCTTTCTCACCGAGCGCGATTTCGCGCACACGCCGCCGCTCGCGGGTGTGCTGGAGTACCGGCCCGAGCGCGGCGCCCCCGCGTCGCTGGGCATGCTGCAAGGCTACGTGCCGAATCAGGGTGACGCCTGGCGCTACACGCTCGACAGCCTGGGCGACTATCTGGAGCGTTGCGCCGCCAACCCGGCCGAGGTGCCGGAGGCAACGCTGGGCACGGCCGGACTGCTGCAGCTGGCGGCGAGCGAGGCGCCGCTGCCGGCCTACGAGGCTGTCGGCGCCTACCTGAACGACGCCTGGCTGCTGGGCCAGCGGACCGGCGAGCTGCACTGCGCGCTGGCCTCGGACCCAGAGGACCCGCAGTTCGCGCCGGAGCCGATCAGCTCGTTCTACCAGCGCTCGCTGTACCAGTCGATGCGCACGCTGGGCGTGCAGACGTTCCAGACGCTCCGCAAGGCGCAGGGGGGCTTGCCCGAGGCGGCGCGCGAGCCGGCCCAGCAGGTGTTGGCGCTCCAGGGCGAGGTGCTGGCGCGCTTCCAGGCCGTCACGCAGCGGCCGATCGCGGCGACGCGCATCCGCACCCACGGCGACTACCATCTGGGCCAGGTGCTGTACACGGGCAAGGACTTCGTCATCATCGACTTCGAGGGTGAGCCTGCGCGGCCGCTCAGCGAGCGCCGGCTGAAGCGCTCGCCGCTGCGCGACGTGGCCGGCATGCTGCGCTCGTTCCACTACGCGGTGTGCGCCGCGCTGCGCGACCAGGAGGCGCGCGGCCTGCTGCGGCCCGAGCAGGAGAGCGTGCTGGGGCCGTGGGCCAGCTACTGGCAGCAGTGGGTGAGCGCGACGTTCCTGCGCGGCTACTTGGGGGTGGCGGGCGAGGCCTCGTTCGTCCCTCGGGCGCTGGAGGAGCTGCAAGTGCTGCTCGACGCGCATCTCCTGGAGAAGGCGGTCTACGAGCTGGGCTACGAGCTGAACAACCGGCCGGACTGGGTGGGCATTCCGTTGCAGGGGATTCTTCAGGTGATGGGCGCGGCCCCCGCGCCAGCGGTGCCGCCGCGCCAGCCCGCCGCCGCGGGGCGGCGGACGAGCGACACCTGATGCCCGCGACGCGGGAGGGACGGCTGCGCGGGCTGCGCGAGCTGGCGCGGCTCTACGGCGTGCAGACGGCCTACTACGACGTGGAGCGGCAGCGCCGGCGGGCCACGCCGGAGGTGTTGATGGTGGTGCTGCAGGCGCTCGGGGCGCCGCTGGCGAGCGCCGCGGACGTGCCGGCGGCGCTGCGGGCGCGGCGGCGGGAGCCGTGGCAGCGCATGGTCGAGCCGGTGACGGTGGTCTGGCAGGGCGGCGAGACGGCGGTGGAGCTGCGCCGCGCCGCTGGCGGCGCCGGCGCGCCGGTCGACGCCCGGCTCACGCTGGAGTCCGATACGGTGCGCGAGTGGCGGTGGGCGGCGGACGCGCTGGTGGCGGTAGACACGGCGGACGTGGACGGCCAACGGTACGTCGTGCAGCGCGGCGCGCTGCCCGCCGACCTGCCGCTCGGCTACCACCGGCTGGCCCTTGAGAGCGCCGGCGAGCGCGCGGAGTCGCTGCTGCTCCACGCGCCGCGGCGGGCGTACGCGCCCCGTGGCGAGGCGGGCGCGCGCGCCTGGGGCGTGTTTCTGCCGGTCTACGCCATGCGCTCGGCGCGCAACTGGGGGTGCGGCGATCTGGCCGACCTGGAGGCGCTGATGGGCTGGACGGCGGGCCTGGGCGGCGCGATGGTCGCCACGCTGCCGCTGCTCGCCGCGTTTTTGGGCGAGGATCCGTTCGAGCCGAGCCCCTACGCGCCGGTGAGCCGGCTGTTCTGGAATGAGCTGTTCGCCGACCTGGAGCACGCGCCGGGACTCGCCCAGTGCCCCGCGGCGCTTGCCTTGCTCCATGCGCCCGAGCTGCAGGCGCGGCAGGCGGAGCTGCGGGAGGCGCCGCTCGTCGATTACCAGGCGGTGGCTGCCTTGCGGCGCCCGGTGCTGGCGGCGCTGGCCGAGCGCTTCTTCGCGTGCGGCGGCGGGGCGCGACCAGAATACCAGGCGTTCCTGGCCGCGCAGCCGCAGGTCGAGGACTACGCTCGCTTCCGGGCGACCACCGAGCGGTTCGGCGCCCCCTGGCCCACCTGGCCTGAGCGGCCGCGGCAGGGCGAGCTGACGGAAGGCGACTACGACCCCGCGGCCGCGCGGTATCACCTGTACGCGCAGTGGCTGACCGAGCAGCAGCTGGCCGCGCTGGCCGAGCGGGCGCGCGGCGGCCGCGGTCGCCTGTACCTCGATCTCCCGCTCGGCGTCCACGCGGACGGCTACGACGTGTGGCGCGAGCGGGGCACGTTCGCGCTCGGCATTGCGGGCGGCGCGCCACCCGACCCGTTCTTCATGGGCGGCCAGAACTGGGGGTTCCCGCCGCTGCACCCGGAGGCGATGCGCGAGCGCGGCTATCGCTACTTCCGCGCCTGCGTGCAACACCATCTCGCCCACGCCGGCGTGCTGCGCGTCGATCACGTCATGGGGCTGCACCGGCTGTACTGGATTCCCCGGGGCGTCGACGCTCGGGACGGCGTCTACGTGCGCTACCACGCGGACGAGCTGTACGCCGTGCTGTGCCTGGAGTCGCACCGGCACGAGGCGATGATTGTCGGCGAGGACCTGGGCACGGTGCCGCGCAGCGTGCGGGCGGCGATGGCGCGTCACGGACTGCGGCGCATGTACGTCGGGCAGTTCGAGCTGCGCCCCCGCGCCGACGAGCCGCTGGCCCCCATGGTGCCCGGGGCCGCAGCCAGCTTGAACACGCACGATATGTACCCGTTCGCCGCGTTCTGGCGGGGGCTCGACGTGCCGGACCGGCAGCGGCTGGGCGTGCTGGAGCCTGGGATGGCGCAGGCTGAGCAGCAGTCGCGCGAGGCGGTGCGGGCGGCGCTGCTGGCGCACCTACACGGTAGCGGCGAGGTTGCCGTCGGCGAGGACCAGGACGCCGAGGCGCACGCCGTGCTGGCGGCCCTGCTGCGGCGGCTGAGCGCCAGGAACGCGGGCATCGTCCTCGTGAATCTCGAGGACCTGTGGCTAGAGACGGAGCCGCAGAACGTGCCGGGCACCTGGCGCGAGCGCCCCAACTGGCGGCGGAAGGCGCAGTACCGCCTGGACCAGATCATGCGCCTGCCGCGGGTGAGCGACGAGCTGCGGCAGGTGAACCAGCTCCGCAGGGGGGAGACGTAACATGACCAAGGAGCCGACCGGGAGTAGCGTCGGCCTGGGCCCGCTCGCCGGCCAACCGCCGCCCGCGCTGCCGGCCGTCACGCTGCTCAGCGACGACGACCTGTACCTGTTCAACGAGGGCTCCCACTACCACCTGTACGCCAAGCTCGGGGCGCATCCGCTCGTCGTGCAAGGGGTAGCGGGCACGTACTTTGCCGTCTGGGCACCCAACGCCGAGCGGGTGTCGGTGATGGGCGACTTCAACGGTTGGGACAAGACCAGCCAACCGCTCCAGCCTCGGGGGGCGTCGGGCATCTGGGAAGGCTTCGTGCCGGGGGTCGGGCGGGGCACGGTCTACAAGTACTACATCCAGTCGCGGTACCACGGCTACCGGGTCGACAAGGCCGACCCCTACGCGCTGCTGGACGAAGTGCCGCCCCGCACCGGGTCCGTCGTCTGGGACCTGGACTACAAGTGGGGCGACGCGGAGTGGCTGGCGCAGCGCGGCGCGCGCAACGCGCTGGATGCGCCGATCTCCATCTACGAGGTCCACGTCGGGTCGTGGATGCGCGTGCCCGAGGAGGGCGACCGCTGGCTCACCTACCGGGAGCTAGCGCCGCGCCTGGCCGACTACTGTCAGCGGCTGGGCTTCACGCACGTCGAGTTCCTGCCGCTCATGGAGCACCCCTTCTACGGCTCGTGGGGGTACCAGACGACCGGGTACTTCGCGCCTACCAGCCGCTACGGCACGCCGCAAGACTTCATGTACCTGGTGGACTACCTGCACCAGCGAGGCATCGGCGTGATCCTGGACTGGGTGCCGTCGCACTTCCCCACCGACGAGCACGGGCTGGGCTACTTCGACGGCACGCACCTCTACGAGCACGCCGACCCGCAGAAGGGCTTCCACCCGGACTGGAACAGCTTCATCTTCAACTACGGCCGCAACGAGGTCCGCAGCTTCCTGCTGAGCAGCGCGCACCTGTGGCTGGACGAGTACCACGTCGACGGGCTGCGCGTGGACGCGGTGGCGTCGATGCTGTACCTGGACTACTCGCGGAAGCAGGGCGAGTGGATCCCGAACGAGTACGGCGGCCGCGAGAACCTGGAGGCGATCAGCTTCCTGCGCCGCTTCAACGAGTCGGTCTACCAGCGCCACCCGGACGTGCAGACGATCGCCGAGGAGTCCACAGCCTGGCCGATGGTGTCGCGGCCGATCTACGTGGGCGGACTTGGGTTCGGCATGAAGTGGGACATGGGCTGGATGCACGACACGCTCGACTACATCAGCCACGACCCCGTCCACCGGCGCTACCACCACGACGAGCTGACCTTCCGCATGATCTACGCCTTCAACGAGAACTTCGTCCTGCCGCTGTCGCACGACGAGGTGGTACACGGCAAGGGGGCGCTGCTGAGCAAGATGCCGGGCGACGACTGGCAGAAGTTCGCGAACCTGCGGCTGCTGCTGGGCTACATGTGGGCGCAGCCGGGCAAGAAGCTGCTGTTCATGGGAGGTGAGCTCGGCCAGTGGCAGGAGTGGCAGCACGATGCTAGCCTGGACTGGCACCTGCTGGAATATCCGGCGCACCTGGGCGTGCAGCGGTGGGTGGAAGACCTGAACCGCGTCTACCGCGCGGAGCCGGCGCTGCACCAGCTCGACTTCGACCCGGCGGGCTTCCAGTGGGTGATCGGGAACGACGCCGACAACAGCGTGTTCGCCTTCCTGCGGCGCGGGCGCGAGCCGGGCCCGGAGATCCTCGGCATCTTCAACTTCACGCCCGTGCCGCGCTACGGCTACCGCGTGGGCGTGCGCCGCGGCGTGTGGCGCGAGATCCTGAACAGCGATGCGGAGGACTACGGGGGCAGCGGCGTGGGGAACTGGGGGCAGGTGGAGACGATCCCCATTCCATCGCATGGGCAGCTGTACTCGCTGCCCCTCACGCTGCCGCCGCTGGGCGCCGTGTTCTTCCGCGGTCCGGAAGCCGCCCGATGAGCGCCGTGCAGGACGGCCGGGCGCGGTTCGCCGGGCCGGCGCGGCTGGGGGCCGTCCACCTCGACGATGGGCACACGGCGTTCCGCGTCTGGGCGCCACGAGCGGAGGCGGTGGCCGTCCATCTGGTCGCGCCGCGCAGCGCGCGGGTACCGCTCGCCGCCGAAGCGCGCGGCTACTTCGCCGCCGTGGTGCCCGACGTGGGCCCCGGCGCGCGGTACCAGTACGTGCTGAACGGCCGGCGCGAGCTGCCGGACCCGGCGTCGCGGTCGCAGCCGCAGGGAGTCCACGGCCCGTCCGCCGTGGTGGACCCGGCGGCGTTTCCCTGGACGGACGCGGGCTGGCCGGGCCTGGCACAGCCGGACCTCGTGTTCTACGAGCTACACGTCGGCACGTTCAGTCCGGAGGGCACCTTCGACGGCGTGATCCCCTACCTGGACGGCCTGCGCGAGCTGGGGGTGACGGCGATCGAGCTGATGCCCATCGCCCAGTTTCCGGGCGAGCGCAACTGGGGCTACGACGGCGTCTATCCCTATGCCGTACAGGACTCCTACGGCGGGCCGGAGGGGTTGCAGCGACTGGTGGACGCCTGTCACGCGCGTGGGCTCGGCGTGTTCGTCGACGTGGTCTACAACCACCTGGGGCCGGAGGGCAACTATCTGGATCAGTACGGCCCGTACTTCACCGACCGCTACCGCACACCCTGGGGCCTCGCGCTCAACTTCGACGGGCCGCAGAGCGACGAGGTGCGCCGCTACTTCATCGAGCAGGCGCTGTACTTCCTGACCGCCTACCACGTGGACGGCTTTCGCCTGGATGCGGTCCACGCGATGGCCGACAAGTCGGCGGTCCCCTTCTTGCAGGAGCTTGCCGCCGCCGTCCACGCGCAGGGCGAGCGACTGGGACGGCGGGTGCAGGTGATTGCCGAAAGCGATCTCAACGACGCGCGGCTGGTGCTGTCGCCGACGATTGGCGGCTATGGGCTGGACGGCCAATGGAGCGACGACCTGCACCACGCGCTGCACAGTCTCCTGACCGGCGAGCGCAGCGGCTATTACTCGGACTTTGGCACTCTAAAGCATTTGGCGCGCGCGTACGAGCGAGGCTTTGTCTACGCGGGCGAGTATTCGGCGCACCGCGAGCGGCGGCACGGCAACTCGCCGCGACTGGTGCGGGGCGACCAGCTCGTGGTCTGCGCGCAGAACCACGACCAGGTAGGCAACCGCGCGCGGGGCGAGCGCCTGGCCCAGCTCGTGTCCTTCGATCGCCTGAAGCTAGCCGCCGGGGTGGTCCTGCTCGCGCCGTTCCTGCCGCTGCTGTTCATGGGCGAGGAATATGGGGAGACCCACCCCTTCCTCTACTTCACGAGCCACGGCGATCCCGGGCTGGTGGAGGCCGTGCGCATCGGCCGCCGCGCGGAGTTCGCCGCCTTTGCCTGGGGCGGCGAGGTGCCCGACCCGCAGGACCCCGCTACCTTCGCGGCGTCCAAGCTGCAGCACGATCTGGCGGAGCGCGGCCAGCACCGCGCGCTGCGCGAGCTGTACCGGGAGCTGCTGCGCCTGCGCCGCGCGCTGCCCGCGCTGGCCGCGCTCGACAAGGACCAGGTCGAGGCCCGCGTCCTGGCGCCCGCCGACATCCTGTTCGTACACCGTCGCACGCCGCCCTCGGGCTCTCCGCAGAATTGGGGGGCGGGGGGAGAGTCTCACGCCTCCCCCGATTGGCGGGCGGAGGTCCGCCGTGATGCCGAGGCCGAGGGGGACGAAGCGTGCGTCATCTTCTGTTTCAGCGAGGCGCCCTGTGCCGTCGACCTGGCGTTGCCGCCCGGGCGCTGGACGAAGCGGCTCGACAGCACTGAGGCGCGCTGGCTGGGTGCCGGGAGCACGTTGCCCGACGCGGTCGACGCCCCCGGCTCGCTGCGCCTGCTGGTCAGCCCGTCGTCGGTCGCCCTGTACGCGCGCGTGGCCGAATAAGCACTATAGTTAGGCGAACAGATCGGCGCGTCGGTCGCCAGCCGGCGGCTCGCCTCCTCCAGTCCCCGCGCTATGGAGCACGATGGACCGCTACGTTTGCGTGCATGGCCACTTTTACCAGCCGCCGCGCGAGAACCCCTGGCTGGAGGCGATCGAGCTACAGGACTCCGCGTACCCCTACCACGACTGGAACGAGCGGATCACCGCCGAGTGCTACGCGCCGAACTCGGCGTCGCGGATCCTCGACGACCGCGGCCGGATCGTGAAGCTCGTCAACAACTACGCTCAGATCAGCTTCAACTTCGGACCGACTTTGCTCCAGTGGATGGCCGAGAAGGCGCCGGGCGTCTACCACGAGATCCTGGCGGCCGATGCCGAGAGCCGCGAGCGGTTCGGCGGGCATGGGTCCGCAATCGCCCAGGCCTACAATCACGTCATCCTGCCACTGGCCAACTACCGCGACAAGTGTACGCAGGTGCGCTGGGGCATCCGCGACTTCGAGTACCGCTTCGGGCGACGCCCCGAGGGGATGTGGCTGCCCGAGACGGCCGTGGACGTCGAGTCACTCGCGGTCCTGGCGGAACACGATATCCGGTTCACCATCCTCGCACCGTCGCAGGCGCGGCGCGTGCGGCCCATCGGCGGGGCCAGCTGGCAGGACGTCGGCTCTGGCGGCATCGACCCGAGGATACCGTACCTACTGCGCCTGCCCGGCACGGCGCGCGCCATCACCCTGTTCTTCTATGACGGCCCCATCTCCCGGGCGGTCGCCTTCGAGGGCCTGCTATCGAACGGCGAGTACTTCGCCCACCGACTAATGACCGGCTTTGAGGACCAGCGGCCCGGGCCGCAGCTCGTCCACATCGCTACCGACGGCGAGAGCTACGGCCACCATCATCGCCACGGCGACATGGCGCTAGCCTACGCGCTGGACTATATCGAGCGCCAGCGGCTCGCGCGGATCACCAACTACGGCCAATACCTGGACCTCGTCGCACCGACGCAGGAGGTGCAGCTCAACGAGAACAGCTCGTGGAGCTGCGCCCACGGTATCGAGCGGTGGCGGAGCAACTGCGGCTGCAACACGGGCGGTGGCCCAAGCTGGACCCAGCTGTGGCGCGGGCCGCTACGGGAGGCGCTGGACTGGCTGCGCGACGAGCTAGCGCCGCGCTTCGACGAGGTGGCCCGTCAATTTCTCGTCGACCCCTGGCAGGCCCGCGACGACTACATCGCCGTCGTGCTCGACCGCTCGGTGGCGAACGTCGAGGCGTTCCTGGCGCGTCACGCCCGGCGACCCTTGCACGAGGCGGACAAGGTCGCCGTCCTGAAGCTGCTGGAGCTACAGCGCCACGCCATGCTGATGTACACGAGCTGCGGCTGGTTCTTCGACGAGCTATCGGGGCTGGAGCCGGTCCAGATTCTCCAGTACGCCGCCCGGGCGATCCAGCTCGCCGACGAGCTATTCGGGGACAATCTCGAGCCGCACTTTCTCGACCTGCTCGCGCGCGCCCCCAGCAACCTGCCCGAGCTGCGCGACGGGCGGCACGTCTACGAGAAGCTTGTGGCGCCCGCGCGCGTCGATCTCGAAAAGGTCGGCGCACACTACGCGATCAGCTCACTCTTCGAGCCGTATCCAAAGCAGGCGCAGATCTACGGCTACACGGCTGACCGCGAGGATTACGAGCGCTTCGAGGCGGGGCGCGCGAACCTCCTGGTAGGGCGCGCCACGATCCGTTCGCGCGTGACCTGGGAGTCGGCGCGGCTCAGCTTCGGGGTGCTGCACTTCGGGGACCACAACCTGAACGGGGGCGTGCGGGCGTTCCGCGACGATGCGAGCTACGAGGCGCTCGTCGCCGAGCTGACGGAGCCGTTCAGCCGCGCCGACTTTCCCGCTGTCCTGCGGCTGCTGGACAAGCACTTCGGGACGCCCTCTTACTCCCTGCGGTCGCTGTTCCGCGACGAGCAGCGGCACATCCTGCGTCGCATTCTCGATTCCACCCTGGCCGAGGCCGATTCGGTGTACCGCCAGCTGTACGAGCACCACGTGCCGCTGATGCGCTTCATCACCGATCTCGGCGTGCCCCTGCCCCGCGCGCTGCACACGGCGGCGGAGTTCGTGGTGAACGCCGATCTGGCCCGCGACTTCCGCGACGACGCGGAGGTCGAGCACGTCGAGCGGCTGCTCAAGACGGTCCGCACCTGGCACCTGGACCTCGACGCGACCGGCCTGGCGTACACGCTGGAGCGCACGCTGGACGCGCTGGCGGAGGCGCTCGCCGCGCGGCCGGCCGACCTCGGCCGGCTGGAGCGGTTCGAGCAGATGGTCGCCGTGGCCCGCGCCTTGCCATTTGAGGTGAAGCTGTGGACGCCCCAGAACGTGGTCTACGAGATGCTCCAAACGAGCTATCCGTTCTTCCGCGGGCGGGCCGAGCAGCAGGACGTCGACGCCGTGACCTGGGTACGGCGGTTCCGGGCCGTGGCCGAGCACTTGGGCGTGCGGATCAACTAGATGGCGGCCGAGCGGGTGCCCGGTAGCACGTATCGCCTCCAGCTCAACGCGGACTTTCGCTTCGAGGACGCGCGGGCCCTCGTCCCGTATCTGGACGCGCTCGGGGTCTCGGACCTGTATCTGTCGCCGGTCATGACCGCGCGCCGCGGCAGCGCGCACGGCTACGACGTGGTCGACCCGACGCGCATCAGCGACGAGCTGGGCGGCGAGTCGGCGTTCCTCGCTCTGGCGGCAGCGGTACGCGAACGCGGGATGGGCCTGCTGCTCGACATCGTGCCCAACCACACCGCGGCGAGCCTGGAGAACCCCTGGTGGCGCGACGTCCTGCAGAACGGGCCGGTCTCGCCCTACGCGCCGTTCTTCGACATTGCCTGGCAGACCGCCCGACCGGGGCTGGAGAACCGCGTGCTGCTGCCCATTCTGGGCGCGCACTACGGCGAGGTGCTGGAAAACGGGGAGCTAGGGCTCGTTTACGAGGACGGGCGCCTGGCGGTCCGCTATTACGACTGGCGGCTGCCCGTCGCGGCCCGCTCATACGGCCGGGTCTTCGGCCCCGTCCTGCCGGCGTGTCTGGACGCGCTCGCCCCGGACCCCGCCGCGGCCGCGGCGGTGGAGCGCGTCGTCGGCGATCTGGAGCGGCTAGCCGTGGGCACGACCGAGCAGTTCCGGGCGGCGGCCGAGGCACTCTGGCAGCTCTACCAGGACCACGCGCTGGTGCGCCGTTGCGTGGACGAGGCCGTGCAAGCCTACAACGGTCGGAAGGGCGAGCCGCGCAGCTTCGACGCGCTGGACCGCCTGCTGGGCGAGCAGACGTATCGGCTGGCGTACTGGCGGGTGGCGAGCCCCGAGATCAACTACCGGCGCTTCTTCGACGTGAGCGATCTCGTCGCGATGCGGGTCGAGGACGAGCGGGTCTTCGCCGCGACTCACGCGCGTGTGCTACGGCTCGTGGCGGACGGACAGGTCACCGGACTGCGCGTGGACCACGTCGACGGCCTGGCCGACCCGCAGGTGTACCTGCAGCGGCTGCAAGCGGCGCTGGGGGAGGGACCTAACCCCCCCGGCCCCCCTTCCCTATCAAGGAAGGGGGGGGCCTCCCCGGCTTCGTCCACTCCCCCTTCTCACATCGGGAGGGGGACCGGGGGGGTAGGTCGTTACGTCGTCGTCGAGAAGATCTTGACGGGCGAGGAGGAGCTGCCGCGGGAGTGGCCGGTGGCGGGCACCACGGGCTATGAGTTCGCGCGGGCCGTGCTCGGACTGCTGGTCGATCCCGCGGCCGACCCCACGCTCGACGCGCTGTGGACGCGCTTGACCGGCCAGCCCGCGGACTTTTGCGCGATCGCCTACGAGCAGAAGCTGAAGGTCATGGCCGATCTGTTCGCCGGCGACGTGAGTGCGCTCGCCACGCGTCTGAGCGAGCTGGCGAGCCGCGATCGCCACGCGCGCGACCTGACCGTGACCGAGCTGGAGCGCGCGCTGGTGGAGGTCACGGCGCAGTTTCCCGTCTACCGCACCTACACTCGCGACTTCGCCGTTGCCCCTCGGGACCGCGGGTACGTGGAGCAGGCGGTTGCGGCGGCCCGCGAGCGCCAACCAGACAATGGGGCGGCGCTCGGGTTCTTGCGCCGGGTGCTGCTGCTGGAGACGCCCAGCTACCTGGCCGAGGCGGACCGGCTGGCCTGGCTGCGCTTCACGATGCGCTGGCAACAGTTTACCGGGCCGATCGCCGCCAAGGGCGTCGAGGACACGGCGCTCTACGTCTACACGCGCTTCCTGGCGCTCAACGAGGTGGGCAGCGAGCCGGAGCGCGCAGGCGGCGCCGATGGGGCGGCAGTCGGCGAGCCGCCAGACCCGGTCGCGAGCTTCCACGGCTGGAACGCCGCGCGTCGGCGGGCCTGGCCGCACACCCTCAATGCCACCTCGACGCACGACACGAAGCGCAGCGAGGACGTGCGGGCGCGGCTGGCGGTGCTCTCCGAGCTGCCGGGGCTGTGGGCGACGCGGTTGGAGCGGTGGCACGCGTGGAATCGACCGCTGCAGCCGACCGTTCACGGCCAGTCGGTGCCGGATGGGAGCGCCGAGCTATTGCTGTATCAGACGCTGCTCGGCGCCTGGCCGCTACACGAGGCGGAGGTGCCGAGCTTCAAGGAGCGCCTGCGCGCCTATCTCGTGAAGGCGTCGCGCGAGGCGAAAACGCACACGAGCTGGCTGCATCCCGATGGCGCGTACGAGGACGCCCTGACGGGCTTCGCGGGGGCGATTCTCGCGCCGGCGGACGGCAGTCCGTTCTTGGCCGATTTTCTCGCCTTCCAGCGGGTGGTGGCCTTCTATGGCGCCCTGAACGGGCTCAGCCAGGTCTTGTTAAAGATCGCGGCGCCGGGTGTGCCCGACTTCTACCAGGGCACGGAGCTGTGGGACTTCAGTCTCGTGGACCCCGACAACCGTCGTCCGGTGGACTTCGCGGCGCGCGGGCGGCTGCTCGCGGCGTTGGACGAGCAGGAGTCCGCGGACCGTACGGGGCTGCTGCGCGGCCTGCTGGCGCACTGGGAGGACGGACGAATCAAGCTGTACCTCACCGCGCGCGCGCTCGACTGCCGGCGCCGCCACGCCGCGCTGTTCGCCGACGGGGACTACCTGCCGCTGGCGGCGGCCGGCGCGCGGGGGGACCACGTCTGCGCCTTTGGGCGCCGCCGCGGTGCCAGCTGGGCGCTGGCCGTGGCGCCGCGGCTGCCCGCCCGCCTGGCCGCAACGATCGGTGGCGGGCAAGGCGGCCCCGCCACCGACCAGGGGGGCGCGGCCGACACTCTGCCGCCCCTGCGCCTCCCGCTCGGCGACACGGTCTGGGGCGACACGCGCCTATTGCTCCCGGCGGGCGCGCCGCGGCGCTGGCGGAACGCGCTCAGCGGCGCTAACGTTGATGCGGCGGCCGAGCCGCCGGACGGCGCGGCCGACCTGGCGCTGCCTCTGGGCGGGCTTCTGCGCGACTGTCCAGTGGCTTTGCTGGTCGGCGAGCCGGCGTGATCGCGCGTCTCTGCCCCTAGCGCGCGGCGACGAGCGACCGGTAGAGGTCGGCGGTGCGGCGGGCGATGGCGCTCCAGGTGAAGGACTCCTCGACGCGCCGCCGTCCGGCCTCGCCCATGCGCGCGCGCAGCGCCGGATCGGCCAGCAGCTGGTTGATCGCGGTTGCCAGGTCGTGGCTGAAGCGCGCCGGGTCGACCGGCTCGAAGGGACTCTCAGTCTGTTGGACGAGCGGCACCAGCAAGCCCGTCTCGCCGTCCACGACGACCTCCGGGATGCCGCCGACCGCACTGGCGACGACCGGGGTGCCGCAGGCCATCGCCTCCAGGTTGATGATGCCGAACGGCTCGTAGATCGACGGGCAGCAGAACACCGCCGCGTGGGTGTAGAGCTGTACCACCGCCTCGCGCGGCACCATCTCCTGCACCCAGATGACGCCGGAGCGCCGAGCCTGCACCGCCGCGACGGCCGCCTCCATCTCGGCGGCGATCTCGGGCGTGTCGGGTGCGCCGGCGCACAGGACCACCTGCGCCGCCGGGTCGATCTCGGGTATCGCGTGGACGAGGTGGATGATGCCCTTCTGACGGGTGATGCGCCCGACGAAGAGGACGTAGGGCTGCTCGGGCCGAATGCCGTAGTGGACGAGCGCATCGGTGGCCGGGGTGGGCTGATACAGGCGCGCGTCGATGCCGTTGTGGATGACGTGGATGCGCGCGGGATCGACGTCGAAGTGGGCCAGCACGTCGGCGCGCGTCCCCTGTGAGACGGCGACGATCGCGTCGGCCATCTGGATGGCGGTGCGCTCGACCCAGCAGGTCACATCGTAGCCGCCGCCGAGCTGCTCGCGCTTCCAGGGCCGCAAGGGCTCCAGCGAGTGGATCGTGATCGCCAGCGGCACCTGATAGGCTTGCTTGATCAGGATGCCGCCCAGGTGGGTGTACCAGGTGTGGCAATGCACTACGTCGGCGTCCACGTCCGTGGCGGCGAACGCTACGTCGCGCTGCATGGCGCCGAACACGGGGCGCAGCGGCCGTGGTGCCGTGAAGCGCGCCTCGTCGACCGGATAGCCGCGCACCTGAAGCTGTCCCGCGTCCGTGTGCTGGTCACCGAAGCAGCGCACCTCGACCGGCATTAGCGCGGCCAGCTCGCGACTGAGAAACTCGACGTGGACGCCGGCTCCGCCGTAGACGTGGGGCGGATACTCGTTGGTCAAGAGGAGCGCCTTCATGCAGTCCCTTCATCGAGGGCGCCGCGCGAGTGCCGCGGGCGCCAGGTTGCTCGCGGGCGCCCGCGCGGCGGACCCCGACCGCGCGTGTGTGTTGCAGGCACCGCGAGGCCAGCTGGGGCCCCGGCCCGCCGGTGCACCGTGGCTTATACACTAATCGTCGTCAGTGTGGCCGCTGGAGCGTAGGCCCGCGCTCCGAACGGGCTCGTCCGGGGTGTGACACGCCGAGACAGCGCATCGGGGTGAGCGCGTGGTTCGGCTCAACGCTGCTCTTCTTGCGCGCCGGCAAACGTGCGGGCGGCGCGGCCGACCCAGCTCGCGGCCTCCGTCGTGCAATGGACGACTTCCGCCACCCCGGTGGTCGCCATGACGGCCAGGAAGACTCGGGTGGGTCGTGGCGCCAGGTGGAGGCCGTAGACGAGACCGGCGGCTGCCCACGTCCCCACACACGTTGGGCAGGACACTAGCTCGCCCAGCGCGTAGCGCACGCCCGTGCCGCTCGCGACGACCGTTTCGCCCAGGCCGGACTCGTCTGGGATAGTGTGGGTGAGCGGTGCTCGTACGGGCTCGGCCACGCGTTCGTAGGCGACCAGGCGGCCCGCGCGAAAGGCGCTGAGGCCGAGCAGCAGCAGATCGAACGGCGTGATCTCGACGTCTTCGCCGCGGCTGGCCTCGCGGGCGGTGAACGCGGCGAGCAGACCGAGAAACACGCCGATCAGCGTCAGCTTGGTCGCCTGGGTCAGCTGCCGGTCGGTTCGGTCGGGCGGCATGGGCGGCTCCTTTCGGTCTGGCGGGACCGCGTGCCCACCGCACGACGCGTGCCGCTGCCGCGCCCCGCTCAGGCGCCGGCGGGCGGGCCGCCGTAGGCGACGGCGGGCGGCCCGATCGCGGCCATGTCCAGCTCCACCAGGGCGGGGCGGCCGGTGTCGAGGGCCGCCTCCAGCGCGGGGCGGAAGTCATCGATGACGCGCACGCGCCGCGCCCAGGCGCCGAAGGCTTCGGCCAGGCCCACGAAGTCCGGGGTGCGCAGATCCACGCCAATGTGGCGCCCGGCCATCGTCCGGTTCTGGATGTTGCGCAGCACGCCGTAGCCGCCGTCGTTGAACAGCACGACTACCACCGCCAGGTTCTCCTGCACGGCCGTGGCCCACTCGCCCACGTTCACCAGCAGCCCGCCGTCGCCGGCGAGGCAGACGACGGTCCGCTCGGGCCGGCCGACCTTCGCGCCGAGCGCCATCTGGAGCCCCTGGCCGATGCCGCCGCCGACCGCGTGGATCGACGTGCGCGGCTCGTACACCTCTAGGAGGCGGTTGCCCCAGGTCGTCGAGGCGATCGTCACGTCGCGCACGCGGATCGCATCGCGCGGCAGCACGGCGTGCAGCGCGTCCACCACGGCCTCGTAGCGGCCCATTGTGGCGCGCATGGCGGCGCGCGCCGCGGCCCGCGCCGCGCTGATGGCGTCGCGGAAGGCCGGATCGGGTCCGGGCCGGTCGGGCACTGACCGGTCGAACTCGGGCCGCGCTTTCCGCAGCATGCCCAGAGTGGCGGCGGCGTCGCCGACGATGCCTAGCGTGGCAGGGTAGCTGCGGCCGATCGCTAAGGGGTCGGCGTCGATCTGGACAATCGTGGGGGGGAGCTTGAGCTGGTAGTTCAGCGTCTCGTTACCGCGGAAGCGCGTGCCGACGGCCAGGAGCACGTCGGCGGACTGGAGGAGCTCGCGGACGGCGGTCGCGGTGCCCCAGTTGCCGACGCACAACGGGTGGTCTTCGGGTAGCACGCCGCGGCCCGCGGTGGTCGTGATAACGGCGGCGCCCAGCGCCTCGGCGAGCGCGCGCAGCGGCGCGGCCGCCTCGCCGGCTATCGCGCCGCCGCCAACCCAGATCACGGGCCGACGCGCCGTCGCGAGCAGTCCCGCGGCCCGGTCGACCAGGCTAGGATCGGGAAACACCCGAGGGGCGTGTCTCCCTGGCAGTTCGATGGGCTGGACGGTCGCGTACTGGTAGTCCACGGGCAGCTCGACGCTGACGACGCCGCGCGGGGCCGCTAGCGCCTGCTCGACGGCGGCGTAGAGTGTCCACGGCACGGCGGTGGCGTCGATCGGGCGGTAGGCGGCCTTCGACACGGCGCGCAGCATGCCCAGCTGGTCTTTCGGCTCGTGGATGAAGCCGCGCCCCTTGTCGATGTAGGCCGAGTCGACCTGGCCGGTCAGGTGCAGCAGCGGCGTGCCCGCCGTCTGGGCCTCCACGAGCGCGCCGCAGGCGTTGCCGGCGCCCGTGCCGGTGCTGGTGATCGCGACCCCGAGGCGGCCGGTCGCGCGGGCGTAGCCGTCGGCCATGTTCACCGCGCCGGGCTCGCTGCGGCTGGGGACGGCGCGGATGCCGCCCTGGCGGTGGATGGCGTCGTAGAGCGCCATGTTGTGGATGCTGATGAGCCCGAACACGGTGTCCACGCCCGCGTGCTTCAGCGCGCGGACGACGGCGTCGCCGCCGGTGCCTGGCTCGTTCATGGGTGGCCTCCTACACGTAGCGGTGGACGCCGCCGTCCACGTCCAGGGTAGCGCCGGTGATGAAGCTGGCCGGGGCGGAGCACAGGAAGACGAGCGCCGCGGCGACTTCCTCGGGCGTACCGAAGCGGCCGAGGGGGATGCCCCGGTCGCGGGCGATGTCGGCGAGCCACTCGGCCTCGCTCAGCGCCGTCGCGGCCTCGCGGTAGCGCCGCCGCCACTGCTCGCTCTCGATGGTGCCCAGCATGACGCTGTTCACCCGCACGCCGAACGGCGCGAACTCGTTAGCCAGCGAGCGCGTCAGGCTGAGCACGCCGGCCCGCGCGGCGCTGGTGACCACCATGTGCGTCTCGGGCTGGCGGGCGAGCACGGCGTTCACGACGGCGATGGCGCCGCCGCCGCGCGCCCGCAGGTGCGGCAGGGCGGCGCGCGTGGGGTGGATGATGCTGAAGAACTTGAGCTCCAGCTCCGCGCGCCAGTCGGCGTCGGGCGTGTCGGCGAAGGTCGAGAAGCGGCCGCCGCCGGCGTTGTTGACCAGCACGTCGAGGCCGCCGAGCGCCGCCACCGCGCCGTCCACGAAGGCCCGCACCTGGTTGGGCTGGAGCACGTCGCAGGCGCGCGCGTACACCCGCGCGCCTGGCAGCGCTCGCAGCGCCGCGGCGGCCGCCTGCAAGCGCGCCTCGCCGCGGGCGCAGATCGCCACGGCCGCGCCCTCGGCCAGGAAGGCGCGGGCGGTGGCGAGCCCGATGCCGGAGCTGCCGCCCGTGACGATTGCGACTTTGTCCCGCAGGCCCAGGTCCATGCGATTGGGTCTCCCTCACCCGCCGCCCTCTCCCAGGGGGAGAGGGGGCCAGGATGCGCCCTCGCCCCCGCTCTTTGGCAGAGGGAGCAAGGGGGCAGGATGTGCTCACGCTCCCCGCGTCAGGCTGACGGCGCGGAGGCCCGGCTAGCCGATCGAGACGGACTCCTTCTCCCAGAAGACGAGGCGGCGGCGGAGCGCGCCGAGCGCGCGGTCGAGGACGAAGCCGATGATAGCGATCGCCGCGACGCCCGCGAACACCTGGCTGCGCGACAGCGACGCCGACGCGCGCGCGATGAGGTAGCCCAACCCCTCCGTGGCGCCGATCATCTCGGTCAGGATGGCGATGACGAGCGCGACCGGCAGGGCGATGCGGAGGCCGGCGAAGATCTGCGGCAGCGCGGCTGGCACGATCACCTTGCGGAAGACCTGCTCGCCGTTCGCGCCCATGTTGCGCGCCGCCCATACGTAGCGTTCGTTCACCGCGCGGGCGCCATAGTAGGAGTTGATGGCGATGGGGTACAGACACTCCAGGAAGATCAGGACGATCTTGGAGAGGTGGCCGAGCCCGAACACGAAGACGAACACCGGGTACAGCGCGGCGCGCGGGATCGGGTAGCCGAACGAGAACAGCGGCTCGAACAGCCGGTCGAACAGTGGTACGCGCGCCATGAGGAAGCCGAGCACGACGCCCGCCACCGCGGCCAACGCGAAGCCGGCGACGACGCGGTAGAGCGTGGCGAGGAGGTGGCGATAGATGGCGCCGCTCTCCACCAGCCGCCACAGCTCCTGGCCGATCGTCTCCAGACTCGGGAAAAGGCGGGGGTTCACCCAGCCGGAGTGGGCGAGCAGCTCCCAGGCGGCCAGGACCACGAACACCGAGTAGTAGCGCTCTAGCCAGCCGAGCGCCCGGGCCGTCAGGCCGGGGCCGGGCGCGGGGGCCGCGGCGGGCGCGAGCGACCGCTCAGCCATCGCGGCGCTCGCCGACGAGCTGGCCGACGAGGAGCCGCCCACGGACCCAGAGCAGCAGCCGGTCGCTCACGAAGCCCAGGATGGCGATGGCGAGCACGGCGGCGAAGATGCGGTCGAAGCGGCCGGCGGCGTCGGCACTGAGGATCAGGAAGCCGAGGCCCGTGCGGGTGGACGAGCCGATCATCTCGGACGCGAACATGAGGATGAAGGCCAGCGCCAGCGCCACGCGCAGGCCGGTGAAGATCTGCGGCGCCGCGCCCGGCACGACGACTTTCACGAACACCTGGCGACGGCTGGCGCCCATGTTGCGGGCCGCCCAGACCCAGACGGGATCGACGGCGCGCACGCCGTAAAGCGCGGCGATGAAGCACGGGTAAAAGCAGGAGATCATGATAACCACGATCTTCGACGTGTCGCTGATGCCGAACCAGACGATGAGCACCGGCAGCACGGCGATCTTCGGCACGGGATACGACAGCGAGATCAATGGGTCGAAGAACTGCTCGACGCGGCGCGACACCCCGCTCAGGAGTCCCAGGGTCACCCCGAACAGCGCCCCCAGCCCGAAGCCCGCGAGCGAGCGGTAGAGGCTGTCGCGCGCGTGGAGCAGCAGCTCGCCGGAGAGGAGCAGGCTGCCGAACTCCCGCGCGATACGCGTGGGGCTGACCAGGAACTCGGGCAGCCAGCCGAGGTCGGCGCCGATCTCCCAGAGGGCGAGCAGGACCAGCGGGACCAGCAGCCCCTCGGCGACCCGGATGGCCGCGGCTTGGCCGCGGCCCGCGGCCGGAGCAGGCGCGGCCGACACGGGCGGCAGGCGCGTCGCGGCGTCGACGGCGGCGGAGTGGGTGGTACGGGCCAATGGCTCCCCCGAAGGTCAGTTCTGCTGGCCGCGCGCTTTGAGCACCTCGTCGCGCAGCAGATCCCAGATCGTGTTGCGGTACGCCATGAACTCCGGGCTCTTTTTGACCTCGATGCTGCGCTCGGCCGGGAGCGCGATGGGCAGGATGGCTTTGATCTCGCCCGGCCGTGCCGTGAAGACTACCACGCGGTTGCCGAGGTAGACCGCCTCCTCGATGTCGTGGGTCACGAACAGGACGGTCTTCGCCGTCTCCTGCCAGATGCGCTGCAGCTCTTCCTGCATCAGCTCGCGGGTCTGCGCGTCCAGGGCGCCGAACGGCTCGTCCATCAGCAGCACGCCCGGGTCGAACGCCAGGACGCGGGCGAGGGCGACGCGCTGGCGCATGCCGCCTGACAGCTCGTTGGGGTAGGCGTGGCGGAAGGCGCGCAGGCCCACGAGGTCCAGGTAGCGGTCGACGGTGGCCTCGCGCTCGGTCCGCGGGCGCCCCTGCACCTCCAGCGCCCAGCCGACGTTCCCCTCGACCGTGCGCCACGGGAACAGCGCGAGGTCCTGGAACATCATGCCACGGTCGGGGCCGGGCGCCTGGACCGCCCGGCCATCGACCCGCATCGCGCCGCCGTCGCTGGGCACGAAGCCGCCGAGGATGTGCAGGAACGTGCTCTTGCCGCAGCCGCTCGGCCCGACGATGGCGACGAACTCCCCGTCGCTCACTTGCAGGCTCAAGTCGTGGATCGCCTCGACGCGCTGGCGTCCGCGCACGAACCGCTTGGACAGGTGCTCGACCTCGACGACCGCCATGCCTCTCCCGTAATGTCTAGCCGCTGGTGTCAACCCTACGGGCCAGGGCGCGCCTGCCTCGCAGTACGTGATTCAATGCCGAGCGTCCAGGGCCGGACAGCCGCTTGCAGGCTGAGCGAGCCAGCAGCGTCGGTCGGGCGGCAGGGGACGCGCCACCACCCTACCATCTTATCCTTCTTATCCTTATCGTTCTCCGAGGGCTCGAGACCTACAAGAACGGCTGTAGCGGCGGTCGCTATTGCGGCAGCAGGCTCTGGTCCACGATGTCGTTCAGGTTCACCCGACTCTGCTGCCAGCCGAGCTTCAGCAGCAGGTCTTGCTCCTTGTCCAGGCCGTCCAGCGTGATCCGGCCGCCCGGATCGTGGTAGTAGTCGGCCAGCGTCAGGTACAGGTCGGGCGGCGTCTGCACGAAGCCTTTGTCGATCAGGACCTGCCGTGCCTCCTGCAGATGGTCGTTGTACCAATGGGTCGTGGCCACGAAGTCGGCCAGGAAGGCGCGCACGGCAGCGGAGTTGCGCGCGATGAACTCCGGCCGCATCGCCAGGTCCAGCAGCTCCTCGTCGAACGGCACGCCGGTCTTGGAGGTCCACACGACGTGGACGCCGCCGCGCCGCTGCTCCATCGTCAGGAACGGCTCGGGAAACACGCCGACGTCGATGCGCTTGCTGCGGAGCGCCTCGCCCATCGCCGGGAAGGGCACGACGACGAAGTTCACGTCGCGGTCCGGGTCGAGGCCGGCGGCCTCGATGGCCGCCCGCGCCCACAGCTCCGTCGCGGACTTGAAGTCCACGACGGCGATGGTCTTGCCGCGCACGTCGGCCGCGGAGGCGATGCCCGAATCGTCCAGCGCCAGGTAGGTGGTATTGAACGACCCTTGCTGCTCGCGCACGATGCTGGCGACCAGCTTGAACGGCAGCTTCTCTTCCGCCGCGAACAGCGCCGTGGGGGCGGCCACCGTGCCGCCGTCGAGCTGACCCGCCTCGTAGGCGTTCAAGCGATCGGCGTTGCCGCGAAAGGCCGTAAACGTCAGCGTGTACGCCTTCCCCTGGTTGGGCGCCAGGTCCGGCTTGGCCGCCATCAGCCATAGGTTCTCCTCGGCGGCGAAGCCGTGGCCGATGCGAATCTCGACAGGCTGGCCGCTGCCGCCGGCCTGCGCCGGTGGGGCGGACGCCTGGGCGGCGGGCGCGCTGCCGCCGCTAGCGGGCTGCGTCGGCGCCGAGGACGGCGCGGCCTGGCTGCAGGCGGCGGCCAGCCACAGCAGCAGGGTCACGCCCAGGCGCGCGGCGGGACATGAGGCGCGAATAGCCCGCGGCATCTCTTCCTCCGTTGCGCTGGCCAGAACCCCGACCTAGCTCTTGGTGTACGCCTCGGGCGGCGGATAGGCGCACCACCAGTCCGGGTCGCCGTGCCGCGGCTCCCACACGCGAGGCACGTAGCTGTCGTCGACCTGGTCCACCTCACAGGTGTACTCGATGACGTTCTTGTCCGGGTCCCAGAAATACGAGAACACGTTGTGGCCGGGGCCGTGGCGGCCGGGGCCCCAGATGCGCGGCACGCCCTTCTCGCCCAGGTTGTAGATACCCTTGGCGATCTCCAGCCAGTCGTGGACCTCGAAGGCCACGTGATTCAGCTTCGTATCGCCCACCGCGAGCGCCAGCGAGTGGTGGTCGCGCTCGCAGTTCAGGAAGCACATCCAGTGGCCGTTCCAGTCGATCTGGCGGAAGCCGAGCACGTTCGTATACAGCTCGGCCGCGGCGTCGATGTCGGGCACGTTCAGCACGACGTGAGAGAGCTTCGTGGGCTTGACGACGCGCTCGCCGTAGTCGTCGCCCACCGTCTCCGGCTCGGTGTACAGCTCGACGACCTGGCCCGCCGGATCGCGGAAGCGCATGGCGCGGGCGGCGCCCGGCTCGGGCGACGGCCCCGGGGGCATAACCACCTCGATGCCGCGCCGCGTCAGCTCCTCCGCCGCGCGCTCCAGATCGTCGCGGTCGCGCACCTGGAGGCCGACGTGGTCGACCGCGTTGCGCCCGCGATCGCCCTCGTAGAGCGCGACCACGTGGTGGACCGGCTCGGCGGCGCGGAGGTAGAGCGCGCCGTGGTCCTCCTCGGTGACGCCGAGGCCCCAGGTGTCGGTGTAGAACTCGCCGTGCCGCGACAGGTCGGACACCTTCAGCCCGACGTGGCCAACCTTGACGACTTTCACGGGCGCTGCCATGAGGAGCCTCCTGGATGGTCGGCGAATGGGCGGCCCGAGCCGCACGGCGGGCCGCGACGTTGGCCTTATTCTACGCCAGCGCGCCGCTCAGTGCGCGCGCCAGAAGCGGCGGACGGCGGCGTTGAACTCGGCGGGCCGCTCCTGGTTGCTGGCGTGGCCGGCGCCGGGCAGGATGACTAGCGCGGCGCCGCGGATGCCGTCGCGTAGCGCCTCCGAATCGGCACAGGGCAGCACGGAGTCCTGATCGCCCCAGATCACCAGCGTGGGCACGGCGACGTGCGGCAGCACGGCGCTGGTATCCGCATGGGCCAGGGCGATGGCGCGCTGGCGGTAGCCGGCGGGCGGGATCGCCGCCATCGTCGCCGCGGCCTCACGCACGAGGGCCGGGTCGGCGTGGGGCGAGAACAACTGCGGCGCGCGCTCGCGCGCCATGTCGGCCAGGTCGCGGCCCTCGCTGGCCGCCAGCCGCCGGGCGAGCCGCGCGGAGCGCTCCGGCTCGGGCATCGTGCCGCCGCCGCGATAGGTGTCGGCCAGCACCAGCGAGCGCACGCGGGCGGGATGACGACCGTAGAATTCGAGCGCGAGCACGCCGCCCATGGAGATACCCAGGAGGTGGGCCGACGTGGCTTGCAGGTGGTCGAGGAAGGCGGCCAGATCGTCGGCGTAGTCCGCCATGGTCGGCGTGCCATCGGCGGCGCCCGGCCATTCCGGCAGGTCCCAGGCGACGAGCGTGAAAGCGTCCGCCAGGGCCGCGAACTGCTCGCGCCACGAGCCCACGCCGCCGCCGATGCCGTGCAGCAAGACGACCAGCGGACCGCTGCCGGCCCGCTCGTAGTGGACGCGGCGCCCGCGGATCAGTGCGTCAGGCATGACGTTGCCCTCACCCCGGCCCTCTCCCAGGGGGAGAGGGAGTAAGACGCCTCTCCCCCCGCGCCTCTCCCGGGGGGAGAGGGAGTAGGCTGCGCCCTCGCCCGGTCTACCTGCCTAGACGGCGAGGGAGGGGGCCGCGTCGGCCGCCGGGGCGGAGGGCTCCGCTGCCGGCGCGGCGCCCGGCACGCGGCCCGCCCGTGCGTAGACGTCGCGCTGGCGGGCTAGCTCCTGCTGGAAGAGGCGCCGCAGGCGGATGGTACCCAGGTCGGTGGGCGCCAGATGCTCGTTCACCCGCGACTCGATGCCTCGCTGCGCTTCCATCGCCACGCGGTCCTGCTCCAGCACCGCCCAGTGGTTGCGCTCGAGGTAGAGCTTGTAGAGCGACCGCCACAGCACGCGCCGCCAGCCGCTGACCTTGCGGTAGCGGAGGAAGTAGACGGTGGCGCTGTTCGCGTCGAGCGGCGTGACCCACCCGACGATCCGCAGCGGGTCGCCCGGCCCCGCGCTCCACGGGTAGGGGATGTCGAGCCGACACCACAGCGACCCGGTCCGGTGAAACTCGACCCAATCGAAATTGACTCCGCGCTGCCCCTCGCGCTCGACCGTGAAGCCGCCATCCGGCAGCTCGCTCAGGCGCAGGCGGTCGGCGCGCTTGCCGCGGCTAAGCGTGTACGAGCGCCCGTGGAGGAAGGGGCCGTGCATGGGGTCGGCCAGGTTGTCGAAGATGCGGAGCCAGTTGGCCTGCCAGGTCGCCTGGCAGATGAACCCGGTCCAGGCGGGGTCCTCCAGCTCGGCCGCGATCTCCAACGGGGGCGGCGGGAACAGGTCGACTTCGCCGATGTAGGCGAACACGAGCCCGACGCGCTCCTGGGTCGGGTAGCTGCGCACCCGTAGGCGCCGCGCGAGCGGGCAGTCGCCGCCCTCGGAGGGCACGGCGACGCACTGCCCCGTGGCGTCGAACCGGAAGCCGTGATAGGCGCAGGCCAGCACGCCGTCCACGACCTCACCAAGCGACAGCTTGGTGTCGCGGTGCGGGCAGCGGTCGATCATGGCGCGGACCTGGCCGGTCGCGTCGCGCCAGAGCACCAGCTCCTCGCCCAGCGCCTTGACGCCGAGCGGCGCGCTGCCGACCTGGTCCGACCTCGCGATCGGATACCAGAGGTTGCGGAGGCCTTGTTCGAGCGGCTTTTCGACGTTCACCACGGGCCGGGCCATGATGCAACCCCCTCCCGCTACGCGCTAGCCCGCGATCCGGCGCCAGGAGGCGCCCGTATAGGAGCCGGCGCGGGACCGTAGATGCTCGCCCTGCGCTATGACGCGGCGGTCGCCTTCGGGATACTGGCCGCTACGAATTAGTGTACGGGCGGCCGGGAGGTCGATCAAGGCGCCCGTCGGCTTGCGACCGCCCGGGCGGGGCGGGGGAGTACCCGCTGGCGCCGCTACGGGGCGGGGCGGGTCGTGCCGAGGAGGGAGTGGCGCAGCTTTGGCGGCGCGGTGCTAGCTGACCACCCGGGCGACGCCGCTCAGTAACTCATCCACGTCGAAGGGCTTGGAGAGCACCTCGGCCGCGCTGGCGCGCTCGGCGGGCGATAGCGTGCTGGCGTAGGCCGAGACGACGATCACGGGGATGGCTTGGGTGCGCGGGTCCGCCTGCAAGGCGCGCAGCACCTCCCGGCCGTCGACGTCCGGTAGGGACAGGTCGAGGCTGATGGCGCACGGCTGCAGGCGCTGGGCCGCGTCCAGGCCCTCACGCCCCGCCTCCACCGCGACCACCTCGTAGCCGTGCCCTTCCAGTAACAAGCCGAGGATGCGCCGAATAGGCTCGCTGTCCTCGATCACCAAAATGGTCCGCCTCGCTGGCGCGCGCTCCTCGCTCGCGACGCGCCCGGCCCCTTCGATCCGCAGCACTGCTCCCCCCGGCCGCGTGGCCACGCCACGCGCGACGGCGGCGTCGGACGATTGCGCGACCAGGGCCATTGGCGCCGACGCCACTCTGAGATTCAGTTTAGTTGCGGCGGATCACGCGGGAGTCACGGAGAGGGCCGGCCTCGTCACGGCGGCAGCACAGAGGGGCCGCGCTCCGAGCAGCGGCCTGAAGCGGCGCGGGGTCGTCCGGCTAGCGGCGGGGCGGCGGCGGCTTGCGCGGCACTTCCGTCTGCCACGGCGCCTGGGGGTTGGAGTCCGGATGCAGCGCCGAGATGAGGAGGCTGCCGCCGCACTGGGGACAGTGACCGGCGCGGATCGCGTCCATGGCGATCGCGCCGTACTTCGGATTGACGCGGAGCTGCCCCATGAATCGAACCGCGATGACTCGCCCGCAGAGTAGACACTGAGCCTGACCGTCCCCGTTCATGAGGCAACTCCAGGACATAAGATGTGCGGACCGCTCATTATGCAACGTCGGCACTATCTGGCGCCAGTCCCGCCGGTTGAAACGGGGACGCACGATACGGAACGAGCGGCGCCCCCGGGCTAGCGAGTCATGACCACGAGGAACGCGAGGCCGGCCAGGCCCCCGAGGGCAGTGGCGGTGGTGGCCGCGCCGCTGGCCCCGGCGCGGCGCCAGCCGAGAATGACGAGGATCAGGAGGACCTCGGCCAGCAGGCCGAGCACGCTGGCCTCCGGCCCGAAGGCGCCGCCCGTAGCCCAGGCGGGACCGCTCGACGTGACGGCGAGGATAGCGGCGTCGGGGACGCCGCTCACCGGAAAGCCGAACAGCGGGCCCTGGGCGAGGTTCCAGCTCCAGTGGAGGGCGATCGGCAGCCACAGGCGGCCAGTGGCGAAGAAGCCCCAGGCGAGCGCGAGCCCCGCCACGACGAGGCAGGCAATCGCCACGGGGGTGGCGTTGGGATTCAGGCTGTGCATCGCCGCGAACAGGAGCGATGACGCGATCAGCGCCCCGCGCGGGTTCCAGGCGCGACCGAGCACCTGCAGCACGAAGCCCCGGAAGACGATCTCTTCGTTCACGGCCACGCCGGTGCAGCTCAACACGCCGAGCAGCAGGCCGCCAGGGCCGATGCTGCCCCGGTCGACCGTGGCCCAGCCGCAAGCCAACTCGAGCGCCAGCACGAGCCCGAAGGCGAGCGGGCCGAGCGCCGCGCCGAGCGCGATCTCGCGCGCCCAGGTGCTCTCGCGCCGCAGGCCGAGCGCCGCCAGGGTCGGTGCGCCCCAGCGTCGCAGCAGGGTCACCGCGACCACGGCGCCAAGCGCCATACCGAGGGCGAGGATGCACCCCGTCAGGGTTGTTAGCGAAACGTTGGCCCCATCCCCGTGTGAGAAGAGCTGCGGGGTGGCGGGGACGAGCGCGCTGACGAGGAACAGCAGCGGCAGGCCGAAGAGTATCTGCAGCGCGAGCCAGAGCGCGAAGAAGGCGGCGATGAGCAGCGCCGCGCGTTGCCAGCGCAGGCGCGGCGCCGCGCGCAGCAGCGCCGCGCCTGGCGCGAGCGGCCGGGCGGCGGCCGTTGCCGGGTGAGCGGCTACCGGGTCCATCATAGGCGCTGCTGCGTGCGGACGATCCTTATGCCCGCGCCGGCGTCGGCTCGGTCTGGAGCGCCGGCATCACCTCGCGCGCGATCAACTCCAGCATACGGATCAGGTCGGGCACGCTGCGATAGATCGGCTTCAGCTCGACGACGTTGAGCCCGGCGGCCTGGAACTCTTGCAGGCGGCGCACGACCGTCTCGGGCGAGCCGACGAGGTTGCGCGAGCGCAGCACGTCGCCCGGGAACCGCTCGCCCATCTCCGGGCCGAACAGCGCCATCGCCTCGTCGTCGCTCGCGGCCACGCACGAGAAGACGTTAAGGCCCCAGTCGGTGGGGGCGGGACGGCCGAGGTCGGCCGCCATCTGGCGCAGCGCGGCCACTCCCTCGCCGTACTGCTGGGGCGTCAGCACGTTGGGGTGCCAGGCGTTGCCGTGCAGCAGCACGCGGCGTAGCGCCGCGCGCGATCGCCCGCCGACCCAGATCGGCGGGCCGCCGGGCTGCACGGGCTTCGGGAACACCTCGATCGCGTGGAACTGGACGAACTGGCCGTCGAAGCTCGCCACGTCCTGCGTCCAGATCGCCCGCATGGCGGCGAGCTGCTCGTCGGCCATCCGCCCGCGCTGCCGCGGCACGCGGAACGTGTCGTACTCCTTCAGAGCATTCGAGGCGTGGCCGCTCAGGTGCGCCTCCGGGGAGGTGGCGCCGTGCTCGCCGCGCTCGACCTGCGGCCCGATGCCCACGCCCAGGATCACGCGGCCCTCCGCGAGGACGTCCAGGGTGGCCACCTGCTTGGCCATCAGCACGGTCTCGCGCGTGGGCAGGAGGAGAATGGCGGTCATGAGCTTGACCCGCTCGGTCTTCCCCGCGACGTAGCTGAGGGTGACCAGGGCCTCGTACATATCGCGGTCGTCGCCTGCCCCGGCGGCCTCGCGCGCGCCGCAGGCGACCCACCAGCCGTTGAACACGAGGTGATCGTGCAGGGACACGGCGTAGAAGCCCAGGGCCTCGGCGGCCTGGGCGACGTCGACGATGGCCGCCCGGCTGGCAACCTTGTTGGACGTGGGCACGCGTACCGCGAATCGCATCGGCTTCTCCTGCGAGAGGCGGACCGCGCGGCTGGCGGCCCGGCCCCGATGTGCTGCTTGCGCCAGCCCGCGGGCCGGCGTGCTGTGACCCGCCGGGTGGCCGTCAGCCGTCGAGCGTCGCTCGCACGGCGCGGCCCAGCGCCTCCAGCGTAAACGGCTTTCGAATGAGCGCCAGCCCCGGCTCCAGCACTCCCTGATGGACGATGGCGTGGTCGGTGTACGCCGACATGTAAAGGGAGCGAATCTCCGGGTGGGTCGTGACCAGCGCCGCGGCCAGCTCGCGACCGCTCATCCCCGGCATGACGACATCGGTGACCAGGAGATGAATCGGGCCGTCGTGCCGCGCGGCGAGCTGCAGCGCCTCCGCGCCGCCCGGCGCCTCCAGGATGCCGTAGCCCGCCGCCTCCAGCGCCTCGCGCACGACGGTGCGAACCTGCTCCTCGTCCTCCACTAACAGGATAGTCTCGTCGCCCTCCAGGCAGGGCTCCGGGGCAGCACGCGCCGTGGGCGGCGTCGCGGCCCCGAGGGCGCGGGGCAGGTAGACCTCGAACGTCGTCCCCCGGCCCGGCTCGCTTTGCACCCGCACCTCGCCACCGCTCTGCTTGACGATCCCATACACGGTCGAGAGGCCGAGCCCCGTGCCCTGGCCTTGCGGCTTGGTCGTGAAGAACGGCTCGAAGACACGCTGGAGCGTGGCCGCGTCCATGCCGCAGCCGGTGTCGGCGACCGAAAGGCAGACGTATTGCCCGGCGGGGATGCCGGCCTGGTGGCCGTTGGCGGCGCCGCTGAGGTCCACGTTAGCGGTGCGGATGGTCACCGTGCCGCCCGGCGCCATGGCGTCGCGGGCGTTCACGACGAGGTTCAGAATGACCTGCTCCAGCTGGCTGGGGTCGGCCTCGACAGCGCCCAGCGCCGGCGCCAGGTCGGTGACGAGGCCCAGATCCTCGCTGATGACGCGCCGCAACATGCCCTGCAAGCCGGTCACCACGGCGTTCACGTCGAGGACTTCGGGCTGGAGCACCTGGCGGCGGCTGAAGGCGAGTAGCTGGCGCGTGAGGGCGCTCGCCCGCTCGCCGGCGAGGCCGATCTCGGCCAGGTAGCTGGCCAGCGGATCATCGGGCTCCAGCCGGCTGCGCAGCAGCTCGGTGAAGCCGTTGATCACAGTGAGCAGGTTGTTGAAATCGTGGGCGATGCCGCCGGCGAGCTGGCCTACGGCCTCCATCTTCTGCGCCTGGCGCAACTGCTCCTCACTGGCCCGCAGGGCCAACTGTGCCTGCTCGCGCTCGGCCATCTCGGCGCGGAGCTGCGCATTGGCGCGCTCGAGCTGCGCGGTACGAGCCGCGACCTGGCGCTCCAGGTCGGCGCGCGCACCGCGCAGCGCCTCGTGCTCTGCCAGCAGCTGCTGATGTGCCCGCCGCAGCCGGAAGCGCGTCCGCAGCCACACTTGCACACGGTCGAGTAGCTCGTCGGCGTCGAAGGGCTTGGCCACGTAGTCGTCGGCGCCGGCCAGGAAGCCGGCGTGCCGCTGCCCGTCACCCAGGACGGTGAGCATGATGATGGGCAGGTACACGTCGGTCTCCAGCGCGCGCGCTCGGCGACACAGCTCGAGGCCGTCGACGTCGGGCAGCATCAGGTCGAGGATCACGAGGTCGACCTGGCCGGCCCGGATGCGGGCGGCGCCCGCCGCGCCGTCGGCCGCCCGCACCACGTCGTAGCCGGCGTGCCGGAGCAGCTCGGCCAAGACCTCGCCGAGCACCGGATCGTCTTCGACGACCAGGATCACCGGTCGGTTGGACTGCATGCACGCGCTCCCTGCGCCGCGACCAGAATCGCAAGTGGCTCGCCGGGACCGGCCGGCCAGCGCGGACGACGAGCCGGCAAGCCGCTGGATCGCGCGCGGCTGCCCGGCCGCGCGGCTGCGAGCGGCCGGGCCAAGCAACCAGGGCCGATGATACCAGGAGCGGGGCGGGAGGCACCGCAACGGCGGCGTGGCCGACTACAATAGTAGTCATAACATTCCTTGTTCCGCTCCCGGGCCCGCCTCTATACTTCGACGGCAGTCCCGTACTGACGACCACTAACCGGCCGTTCGCCCCGCTGCGCGGGCGGCGGCCGCCCGGCGAGCCGTCGCTTGCTCCGCGCGGCGGTGGGGAGGTTCCGTGCGACACCACAACAAGATTATTCTGGCGGCTATCGCCCTCCTGTCGATCCTCTCGGCGCTCGTCGTGTGGCCGCGCGACCCGGGCAAGTACCTGCACGGGCTGCCCCTGCCGGGTAGTCCCGGCATTCACCTGGCCCTCGGCGGCATGGTCCTCGACCGCGACGGGTTCCGGCTGGGCCTCGACTTGCAGGGCGGCACGAACCTGGTGCTGCAAGCTGACATGAGCAACGTGCCGGACAACGAGCGGGCCGACAAGCTTGAAGGCGTCAAGGACATCATCGAGCGGCGCGTGAATGCGACGGGCGTGTCCGAGCCGATCGTCCAGACGTCCGGGAGCGACCGCATCATCGTCGAGCTAGCGGGCATCCGCGACATCGAGGAAGCCAAGAACCTGATCGGTAAGACGGCCCGCCTGGACTTCCGCGAGCAGGCGACGCCGCAGGCGCCCGCGGACCCGAACGCGCCGCCCGACGCTTCGGATACGAGCGGCTGGGTGGTGGTGACGGCGACGGGCAGCGACGGCCAGCCGCACGAGCTGACCGGCCAGTACTTCAAGAAGGCCGAGGTCGGTTTCGACCCGAACGGGAACCGGCCGCAGATCTACTTCCAGTTCAACGACGAAGGCGCCAAGATGTTCGCCGAGGTGACCCAGCGGCTGGTAGGCAAGCCGCTCGGCATCTTCCTCGACAACCAGCTCCTGACCGCGCCGATCGTGCAGGAGCCGATCACGGGCGGTAGCGGCGTCATCCGCGGGCAGTTCACGCTGGACCAGGCGAAGACGCTGGTGATCCAGCTCAACGCGGGTGCCCTGCCCGTGCCGGTGCGCGTGATCCAGGAGCGCACGGTCGACGCCACGCTGGGCGGCGACTCGGTGCGCAAGAGCGTGATCGCCGGCGAGCTGGCGCTGGTGGTGGTCGCGATCTTCATGATCGCGCTCTACCGCGTGCCCGGGGTCATGGCGGTGGTGGCGCTGGCGGTGTACACGCTGCTCACCCTGGCCATCTTCAAGCTCTGGCCCGTCACGCTCACCCTCGCCGGGATCGCGGGCTTCATTCTCTCGATCGGCATGGCGGTCGACGCCAACATACTCGTCTTCGAACGGATGCGCGAGGAGTTACGCGCGGGCAAGACGGTGCGCGCGGCGATGGAGGCCGGCTTCGACCGCGCCTGGTCGTCGATCCGCGACTCGAACGTCTCGACGTTAATCACCTGCGCCATCCTGTACTGGTTCGGCACCTCGCAGGGGGCGAGCATCATCGCGGGGTTCGCGCTGACGCTGGCCATCGGCGTGGCGGTTAGCATGTTCAGCGCCGTGTTCGTGACCCGCAGCCTGCTGCGCGCGCTGGTCAACTTCGGGGCCGCGACGCATCCGGAGATGTTCGGGGTGCCGCGCACGCCGCCGGCCGCGCCGGCGGCGCCGAGCGGGCCGGCCGTGGCCGCGCCTGGCATGGGGAGGTAGGCCGTGCTCGACCTGGTCAGCAAGCGGTATCTGTTCTTTCTGTTGTCCGCGCTCGTCATCCTGCCGGGGGTGATCTCGCTGATCCTGCCGGGCGGGATCCATCCGGGCATCGACTTTTCGGCCGGCTCGATCATGACGCTGCAGTTCCCGGTGCCGGTGGATCAGGGCGAGCTGCGGCAAGCGTTCGTCGATCTGGGCCACCCCGAGGCCGTCGTGCAGCGCTCGGAGGACGTATACCTGGTGCGCACGTTCCCGCTCGCCGAGGACCAGCGCGACGAGAACGGCAATATCATTCACTCGGAGCGACAGGACATCGAGAACGCGCTGCGCCAGCGCTTCGTGCCGGCGGACGTCCTGGCGAGCCAGCCCGATATCAGGGTCGTCGTGGGCTACGACTCGGTGTCGCCGCTCGTCGCCTCCGAGATCGTCCGGAAGTCGATCCTCGCCGTGATCGCGGCATGTATCGGCATCCTCGGCTACCTGAGCTGGGCGTTCCGCAAGGTCAAGAACCCGTGGCGCTACGGTGTCTGCGCGGTGGCCGCGCTGGTCCACGACGCGCTGCTGGTGCTCGGCGTGTTCTCGATCCTGGGCCGCCTCTTCGGGGTCGAGCTGGACGCGCTGTTCATCACGGCGGTGCTCACCGTGATCGGCTTCAGCGTCCACGACACGATCGTGGTCTTCGACCGCATCCGCGAGAACCTGCAGCGCTACCCGGGCGAGACGTTCGACACCGTGGTGAACCACAGCCTCACGCAGACGATGAGCCGCTCGCTGAACACGTCGATCACGGTGCTGCTCACGCTGGTCACGCTGCTGCTGTTCGGCGGCGTCACGATCCACACGTTCGTGCTGGCGCTGCTCGTCGGCATCATCGCGGGGACGTACTCGTCGATCTTCAACGCGAGCATGATGCTGGTGGTGTGGGAGAACGGGGAGTTCAAGCGCCTCTTCCACCGCGGCCCCCGCGAGCCCGAGGCCGCCGCCGCCGCGGCATAGCTGGCCGCGGGCTCGCGCCGGTCGACCGTCAGCCTCGAACGCAGTTGGGCCTCTGGCCGGGGAAAGCGTGCAGGTCTGCTAACCTCAGACCTGCACGCTTTCCATGAGAACCAGGCTGGGAGACGTGTGGTACTGGCCGTTGTCGGCGTGGGGTCGGGCCGGCCGGCCGGGTGGGTCGCCGCGGGCTGATGGCTGACACCATCCTCGCGCTGTTGCTCGTCTGGGCGACGGTCTTCATCATCAACCTGGTGCCGGCGTTCATGCCGCCTACCTGGTCGGTGCTCGCGTTCTTCCTCATCCAGCTCGATCTGCCGCTGCTGCCGCTGGCGCTCGGCGGCGCCGTGGCGGCCACCGCCGGGCGCGTCGCTCTTGCCCAGGCGGCGCGCTTGCTCGGGCCGCGGCTACTGCCGACCGACGTGCTGGGCAATCTCCGCGATCTGGGCACCTACCTGCGCACCCACAGCCGCTGGATCGGCCCGGCGGTGCTGGTCTACTCGTTCGGGCCAATCCCCTCGAATCAACTCTTCATGGCCGCGGGGCTGGCGCACCTCGACCTGCGCCTGGTGGCGGGCGCCTTCTTCGCCGGGCGGGTCGTCAGCTACACGCTGTTCGCGCACGTGGCCGACCGCGCCGTGTCCAGCATGGCGGACGTGTTCGCGGAGACGTTCACGCGGCCGCAGCTGCTGGCGCTGGAGGTGGCCAGCCTGGGGCTGTTGGTGCTGATCGCCAAGATCCCGTGGGGGCGGCTGCTCGGTATACATCTTGCAGAGCGCGGCGAGGACTCGGCCCCCGGGGGCACGCCGCTCCCCTGAGCAGACGGCTCCGTTCGCTTCGTGCGCCGCGCTGCGGCCCTCGGTCTGACGCGCCGTCGTGCCTGGCCGGCGGCGCAGGCGATAGGCCCCGAAGTAGGATAGAGTGTATATGCCAATTGACGTAGGGGAGCGTAGCCGATGACGGATTACCTGCTGCGGGACCAGGCGCCCCTGACCGATGCCGAGTGGGACCAGATCGACGCGGTCGCCGAGGACACCGCGCGCCGCGCGCTCGTCGGCCGCCGCATCGTGCCGGTGCTCGGGCCGCTGGGCGCGGGCGTCGAGGTGGTGCCCGACTATGTCTTTCGGGGAACCGAGCGGGGCGGCCTGGACCTCACGGGCGACGACGAGGCCGGCCTCGTGCGGCCCAGCGAGCACCGCTTCCTCCCGATCCCGCTGCTGTACAAAGATTTCGAGCTGCACTGGCGCGACCTGGCGATGCACCAGCAGATCGCGTTGCCACTCGACACGGGACCGGTGGCGACCGCGGCCAACATCGTCGCGCGCACCGAAGACGACCTCATCTTCAACGGCAACGCCGCGCTTGGCTACGAGGGGCTGCTGAACGCCGCGGGGCGCGGCGTGCTGCGCATCAGCGACTGGGCGGGGATCGGCAACGCCTTCCGCGACGTGGTGACCGCGACGCAGTACCTCACCGATGCCGGGTTTTACGGCCCCTACGCGGTCGTGGCCAGCCCGCGCATGTACGCCGCGATGAACCGCGTCTACGAGAACACCGGGGTGCTAGAGATCGAGCAGGTCCAGAAGCTGGCGGCGTCGGGCGTGTACCGCTCGGCGGCCATCCCGGACGGCAACGCGTTAGTGCTGGCGACGGGCGCCAGCTACATGGACCTGGTCGTCGCGCAGGACCTGGTCGTCGCGTACCTGACGGCCGAGAACCTCAATCACTACTTCCGCGTGCTGGAGTCGGTGGTGCTGCGGATCAAGCGGCCGCAGGCCATCGTGACGCTGGAGCCGGGCGGGTCGGACACGGAGGCCGAGGCGCCGACACGGCGCGGTCGGGGGGCGGGGCCAGCCTAGCGCTCAAGCAGGGCGCGGGACGACAGAGCGGCGGGAGGGCCTGGCCCTCCCGCCGCTCTGTCGTCCACGGCCCCGCGCGCGCTGCCCCTGCGGGCTACTACCCCTCGGCGGCGGGCGGGCGCGGCCGCTCCCCGTCGGGGAGGCGCCGATTCTCCGGTAACCGGTCATGCCCGGCGCCGGAGCCGGGCGCGGTGGCCGGCAGCGGCGGGTGGACGCCGAAGTAGTCGACGGCGCCGCCGGCCATCGCGGGAGGCGGCTCGCCGGGCCCGGGGGTGGCGGCCGTGCCGCGGTCGTTCAGGCTAGGCACCGGGATGCCTCTCATGCGGAGCCACGCCGGCACCCGCGCGCGGGCTAGCGCGGGCAGGCGGCTCAGGTCGTCGAGGTAGGCGTACATCACGGGCACGAGCACCAGGGTTAGCAGCGTCGAGGTGATCACGCCGCCGATCAGGACCACCGCCATCGGCGCGCGCGACTCGGCGCCCTCCTCCATCTTCAGGGCCAGCGGGATCATCGAGAAGACGACCGTGCAGGTGGTCATCACGATGGGCCGCAGGCGCGTTGGCCCCGCTTCCATGATCGCCGCGTTGCGCGCGAGGCCGCGCCCGCGCAGGGTATTCGTGAAGTCGACGAGCAGGATGGCATTCTTCGCCACCAGGCCCATCAGCATGATGATGCCGATCATCGAGAACAGGTTGAAGGTGTTGCCGGTGAGCTTGAGCGCGCCGAAGGCGCCCACCATGGCGACCGGCAGGGAGAACATGATGGCCAGCGGGTGCAGCCAGGACTCGTACAGCGCCACCAGCAGCATGTAGATCAGGACGATCGAGATCACCAGCGCGGACAGCAGCGCGGCCCGGGCCTGGTCGAGCTGATCGACCTGGCCGACAAAGCGCGAGCTGTACCCCGCCGGCATCGGCACCTGCGCCAGCGCGGCGCGGATGTCGCGCGCCGCGTCGCCCACCGAGCGCCCGTCGAGATTGGCTGCCACCGAGACCTGGCGCTGCCGGTCGCTGCGCGAGATCGTCGTGGGCGCGTCCACCACGCGCAGGTCGGCGACCTGGCCGAGCCGAATGGTCGAGCCGCCCACGGGCACGCTGCCGCCGCTCGCGGTCGGCGTGCGGCTGGCGGTGGAGCTACTGGCGGTGGCCGTGCCGCCCGTCAGGCCCAGCGGGATGGGGATGTTCGCCAGCGCCGTGAGGTCGTTGCGCACCGCCTCGTCGGCGATGACCGTGATGTCGATGCCAGCCTGCCCCTGCACCTGGAGCTGCGTGGCCGTCGTGCCGCCAATCGCCGTGCGCAGCGCGGTCGCCACCTGCGTCGCGGTCACGCCCAGGTCCGACATGCGCTGGCGGTCGAGGAAGGCGCGCACCTCCGGCTCGCCGAGCGCGGCGTCGTTCCGCACGTCTACCGTGCCGGGCGTGTCGCGCACGATCTGCTCGACGCGCGCGGCCAGCTGCGTCAGCGTCTGCGGGTTGTCGCCCAGCAGCCGCACGTTGATGGGCGTCGAGCCGCCGCCGATGAGCGGCGACGAGCCGCTGGCGCGCAGCTGGAGCCCGGGCACCTCGCGCTGCACCTGGCGGATATCGGGGATGACCTGGAAGAGCGTGCGCTGGCGCTGGCTCTTCTCCTTGAGCTGCACGGCGATGCTGCCGTTGCGGTCCGTGCCCCCCTGGCGCGAGCCCGACTGCCCCACGGTCGTCGTGAACGACTCGACCTCGGGCAGCTCCAGCAGCTTTTGCTCGACGCGCGCGATGGCCGCGGCGTTGCCCGCCAGCGACGTGCCGGGGGGCATCTCCGTGCTGATCGTGAACTGGCCGTCGTCCTCCTGGGGCGCGTACTCCTGGCCGATCAGGTTCAGCGGCAGCGTGGCGAAGGTCACGACGAGCAGCGCGGCGGCGACGCCCACCACTACCGGCCGATGGCGCAGCGCCCAGCCGAGGAGTCGCCGGTAGCTCGCTCCCAGGCGGTCGAAGCCGCGCTCCCAGGCGCCGGCAAAGCCGCGCTCGTGGCCCTCGCCCTCGTGCGCCTTCAGCCAGCGCGAGGCGAGCACGGGCACCAGCGTGAAGGAGACGAGGAGGGAGAGCAGGGTCGCCGAGACGATGGTCAGGCCGAACTCGCGGAACAGCTTGCCGATGTTGCCTTGCATGAACGAGATCGGCACGTAGACCACCACGTCCGTGAGCGTGATGGCGATGGCCGCCATGCCGATCTCGCTGCGGCCGTTCAGCGCCGCCTCGATCGGGTTCTCGCCGCGCCCCAGGTGCCGGGCAATGTTCTCGAGGACGACGATCGAGTCATCGACCAGAATGCCGATCATCAGGGCCATCGCCATCAGCGAGATCGTGTCCAGGCTGAAGCCCATGGTGTACATCAACAGGAACGTCGACACGAGGCACGTAGGGATGGAAATGAGCACGATCGCGGTGTTGCGCCAAGTGTGCAGGAAGAGGAAGAGGACGAGCCCGGTGAGGATGATGGCGATGATCAGGTCCTTTTGGACCGAATCCACGGCCTCCCGGACGTAATGCGACGTGTCGTTGGTAATGATGAGCTGCGCGCCGTGGGGCAGCGTGCGCTGGAGCTGCTGGACGGCCGCTCGCACGTTGTCTGCCGTCTCGATCGTGTTCGCGTCGGCCTGCTTCGTGATGACCAGGCCGATGGCGTCCACGTTCGGCTGGTCGTGTGTCGTGTAGTGCAGGCTGGTCTGCTGGCGCTTGGTGGTGACGACGATGTGGGCCACGTCTTTCAGGCGTACGGGGCCTGCCGGAGTCGTCGTCACGATGTACTCGCCCAGCTCCTCGGGTGTCTGCGCCAGGCCCATCGCGCGGACCGAGAAGCCGTGCTCGCCCACGTCGATGCGGCCGCCTGGCGAGTTCACGTTTTCGCGCTGGAGCGCGCTCGTCAGCTGCGTCAGCGAGAGGCCGTAGGCCTCCAGGCGAGGATAATCCACCTGCACCTGGACCTCGCGGACCAGCCCGCCATACACCGTGACGTCGGCCACCCCGGGCACCGCCACGAGCTTCTGGAGGACCGTGTTGTCCGCGAGATAGCGCAGGTCGTCAATCGGCAGGGTGCCCGTCAGCACCACGTTCATGACGGGGATGGCCGACGGGTCGGCCTTCGAGATGCTGGGCTGGGTCGCGTCGACCGGGAGGAGCCGGCCGATGGCGGCAAGGCGCCGCTGCGTGTCGATCGTGGCCTGATCGAGGTCCGTGCCCTCGACGAAGCGGATCGTGAGGCGCGCCGAGCCTTCCTGCGCGGACGACTCAATGCGGTCGACGCCGCTGAGGCCGGCGGCCGCGTTCTCGGCCGGGACGAGAATCTGCTGCTCGATGTCCTCGGGCGACGCGCCGGGCCAGTTGATCACGGCGAAGACGACGGGGAAGGAGATGTTCGGGAAGCGGTCGACGCGCAGCCGTGTGTACGCCTGCTGGCCCATGAGGATCAGGGCCAGGAAGACCATGATGGTCGCGAGCGGGCGCCTGATCGCGGTGCGCGTCAACCCCATCGAACTCTCCTAGCGGCCCCACCGCGCACGGGCATGGGGCCACCCAGCGCCACCGGCACCGCCACTGGCGCCCGGCCTGCCCGCCGCCTCGCGGAAGAACGCGCCCAGTTTCGGTCGCGCGACGCCCAGCGCGTCGTCCGGCCCGCCGGGAGCGTTCCGGGCGGGCCGGGTCACCTTAGCTCGCGCCGCGGTTGCCGCCCACGCGCACGGCGTCGCCGTCGTTCAGGGTCTCCTGCCCGGCGACGACCAGCTGGTCGCCCGGCTGCAACCCCTTGAGCACCTCGGTGCTCTTGCCGTCGGTGATGCCGAGCTGCAGCTCGCGCATCTGCGCCTTGCCGTCCTCGACTACGAACACGACGCTCTTCCCGCTGCGCTGGACGATCGCCGCGTTCGGGATGAGCACGACATCCTGGCGCTCGTCGCCCCGAATGCGTACCTGGGCGAACATGCCCTCCTTCAGCTTGCCGTCCGGGTTGGTGGGCACGACTTTCGCCTGGAAGGTGCGGCTGCGCTGGTCGGCGGTCGGGGAGACGACGGCCACCACGGCCGGGAACTCCTCGCCGGGGAACGCGGAGACGGTGAGCACGGCCGGACTGCCCTGGTGCACCTGGCCGACGCGCGCCTCCTCGACGTTGACCACCACCTCGACCTCGTCCGTCACCAGCGTGACGACCGGCGTCGTCGGGCTGGCGAGCGCGCCCTCCGACATCAGCTTCGCGGACACCACGCCGTCGAACGGCGCGTAGACAACGGCTTCCGCGGCCTGCGCCCGTGCCAGGTCGGCAGCGCCGCGCGCTTGCTCGACCGCGGCCTGCGCCTGCTGGATGTCCTCGGGCCGGTTCGGCTGCGAGCGGAGGGCCAGGTTGGCGCGGGCCTGCGCCACGGCCTCTTGCTGCTGCTGGATCTCCTGTGCCGTGTTCGGGTAGCGCCGCAGGGTGAGCGTCTGCTGGGCCTGGTCCACGGCCGAGATGGCGGCCTGCATGTCGGCCGCCTTCGCGCCCGCCAGCGTGTCGGCCAGGCGGGCCTGGGCGCTCGCCAGGTTGGCGGTCGCCGTGTCGAGCGCCGCGCGCGCGTTCGCGATGTCGGCGGCGGACGGGCTGCGCAGGGCATCGCGGCGGGCGACGGCCTGATTCAGGTTGCCCTGCGCGGCCTGCACCGCCGCCTCGGCGGCCTGCTGGTCCTCGGGCGAGCCGCCGCCCAGCAACAGGCTGAGCCGCTGGTTGGCCGCGCGCAGGTTGCTCTCCGCGGTGTCCACGGCGCTCTGCGCGGACGCCAGCGTGTCGGGCGCCGGGTTGCGCAGCAGCTGCTGCCGGGCGATGGCCGCGTCGAGGTTGGCCTGAGCGGTATCGACGGCCGTGCGCGCGGCCTGCACCGAGTCCGGCGTCGGGTTGTTCAGCTGGTCCACACGCGCCTGCGCGGCCTTCAGGTTGGCATCGGCCTGCTCCACGGCCGTGCGGGCCGCCGCCAGATCGGACGGGCTGGCGCCCTGGCTCAGGCGGTTCAGGTTCGCCTGCGCGCTCGCCAGGGCGTTGTTGGCCGCCGTCAGCGCGGCCTGGGCTGCCGTGCAGCCGGCCGTGTTCGAGCCGCAGGCATTCACCGCGATCTGGGCGTTCTGCTGGTTCTGCTGTGCCGTCGCCAACTGCTGGTTGGCATTGGCCATGTCGTTGGCATTCGGCGTGTTGCGCAGCAGGTCGAGCCGGACGCGCGCGGACCGCCACTGCGACATCGCGGTGTCCACGGCCGCCTGCGCGGCCTGCCGGTCAGCGGGCGTGCCGCCGTTAAGGAGAATCGACAGGCGGTCCTGGGCGGCCTGCAGCGACGACTGGGCGCTGTCGATCGCCGCCTGGGCGCTGACCTGGTCGGCAATCGACCCGCCGCTCTGGATCTGCGAGAGCCGCTCACGCGCGGCGGACAAGTTGGCTTGCGCGGTCTCGACGCCGGTGCGCGCCTGGGCCACCTGATCGGCCGGCGGGTTGCGGAGCGCCTCGCGGCGCGCGATCGCCTGGTCGAGGTTGCCGCGCGCCGCCTCCACCGCGGCCTCGGCCGCGCGCTGGTCCTCGGGCGAGCCGCCGGCCAGGAGCTGGTCGAGCCGCTCCTTGCTGCTCTGGACGCTCGCCCGCGCCGATTCGACGGCCGCGCGCGCGGACTCGACCTCGGCGTCGGTGGGGCCCTCCAGGAGCTGGTTCAGCTTGGCCTGGGCCGCTTCCAGGTTCGCCTGCGCGGACGCGACATCCTCGGCACGTCCGCCCTGCATCATCTGGTCCAGGCGCGCCTGCGCCGATTGGAGTGCAGCCTGCGCCGCCTGCACGTCCTCCGGGCGGGCGCCGGCTTGCAGCAGGGCCAGACGGGCCTCGGCGCTGCGCAGCGCGCCGTCGGCCTGGCGCACCTGCGCCTCGAGCTGGCTGCGGTCGAGCACGGCGATCGTGTCGCCGGCCTTCACGCGGCTGCCGACGTCCACGTTGAGCTGTTCGATGCGCCCCGTCGCCCGCGGCAGCACGTTGACGCTCGCGCGGGATTGGATGTTGCCCGAGTAGGTCAGCGTGGAGGCAATGTTTCCGCGGTTCACGCTGGCCAGATTCACCGGCACGGCGATTTGTCGCTGACCGCTTGGAGCGCCTTGAGTGCTCGGCTTGTTCTGCGCCGGCGGCGCGCCCGTGCCCAGGCAGGCGGTCAGCAGCGGAATGGCGAGCAGCGCGGCGCCGAGCTTGATGGCAGAGGTTGGACGGGACATTGGGACTCCTTATCGACTCAGCAGCGCGCCCGAGACGGGGCGAGCCGCGCAGGTCGTCGAGCCGCGGGGCGCACCTCCCGCGAGCAGGGGCGCCGGGTCGTCTTGAGCGGCCTCGGCGTGGGCCGCGTCGGTCAGCAATTGCAGTCCGTCGACGACGCAGCGGAGCTGCGGGAGCGACAGGCGGTCGAGCACCGCGCGCAAGCGGCTGTTGCCCGCGTGATTCAGGCGCTCGGCGAGCGCGACCCCCGCGGGCGCCAGGCGGCACACGACCAGGCGGCGGTCGTGGGGATCCTCCTCGCGGACCACCATCCCGTGCTCGACGAGCCGGTCGACGATGCCGGTGACCGTCGAGAGCGTGACGCCTAGAGAGGCGGCGAGCTGACCCATCGAGGCGCTCGCCGTCGAAAAGAGGAGGAAGAGCACCTTGAGCTGCGACGTGGTCAGGTCTACTTCCAGCCACTCGCGCGCGGGGCGCAGCGATCGGTAGAGTTCGCTCCGCAGGCCCAGCACCTGGTCGACCAGGTGCGCGCGATCGGTTGTCATGCGGCCTCCGTCAATTGTCAGGCGGACCAAATCTGCCAGTGAGGCTAATACTTTGGATCGCGCTAACTATAAGCGACAGGCCCGCATCATGTCAAAACCGCCCCGGCGGCGCGGAAAGCGGACTGCGGCGGCGCCGGCGTTGGGGTGACGCGGGGACGCAGCGCGCGGCGGCTTAAGGAGGGTACTTGTGCTTGTGGCGACCGGTACTCCTGGTTGCCCAACGAGCCCTGTCCGCCGCCTGGCAGCGGCTACGCCAACAGCGGAAGGCCGACCGACTGACGCTCGGCGCTCCTCTACGTCCGACGGCGCATGGAGAACGCATCTACAGCAGACAGGGGGGCTGGGCTCGGGAACCGAGGCCCGCGGGGTATAATCGGGCCACGGCTCGAACGCCGGGGGGGCGCGCGTGGGTGTGGGGACCGATCTCGTACACGTGCCGCGGCTGGAGCAGGTGATGGCGCGCCACGCGGGGTTCGCGGCACGAGTCTACACCCGCGGCGAGATCGCCTACTGCGAGCAGCACCGCGAGCCAGGCCCGCGCTTCGCGGCGCGCTTCGCCGCGAAGGAGGCTGTCCTGAAGGCGCTCGGCACGGGCCTCGCGCGGGGGATGCGCTGGCAGGACGTAGAGATCGTCGCCGGGCCGGCGCGTCAGCCGCTCGTGGTGCTGCACGGCGCGGTCGCCGAGTCGGCCCGCCGCCTGGGCGTGCGCGCCGTGCAAGTGTCCCTCAGCCACGCTGGCGAGTACGCGCTGGCCTACGCCGTCACCGAGCCGCTCGCGGCGGCCGGGGGCGCGGGCGGCCCGACCGCCGCGCTCCATCCGCTGCCTGCCGGCTGAGCCGGCGGCCCCGAGGAGAGAACCAATGTACCAGCGCATCCTGGTGCCCCTGGATGGCTCGGCCCTCAGCGAGGCGGCCCTGCCACATGCTCAGGGGCTGGCGGCGAAGCTCGGCGCCTCGCTGCTGCTGCTGCGGGTAGCCAACGTCTCGGCCACGATCATGGCGGCGACGGGGCCCGATACCGGCCTCGTCGCGCCCGACCTGATCGACGAGGTGATCGACGACCAGGAAGGCGAGGGCCGCACCTATCTGGAGCACGTCAGCGAGCGGCTCAAGGCGGCTGGCTGCCAGGTGAGCTGGGAGCTGGTGGAGGGCTCGCCGGCGCACGCGATCATCGAGACGGCGCGCAAGAACGGTTGCGACCTGATCGCGCTCGCCACGCACGGCCGCTCGGGGCTGGTGCGGGCCGTGCTGGGCAGCGTGGCCGACGCCGTGGTGCGCGACTCGCACTTGCCCGTGCTGCTCATCCGCCCGCCGGTCCCCGCGCCGTAACCCTCTGGTCCGCGCGGAGAGACGGCCGACGGAGGGAGCCAGCGTGAGCCAGGCGCAGCTGCGCATCGATGCGGCGAATGCCGAGGTCTGGCGGCGCATCGTCGCGGGGCGGCCGCGGCTCGTGGACCTGCGCCCGGCGCGCGAGGTCGTGCCGGGCCTGGGGGAGCGCACGGTGCTGCACGCCGGCCCGCCGCTCGCGGGGCCGCACGAGATCAGCGGCGCCCTGCGCGGTACAGTGATCGGCGCCGCGCTCTACGAGGGCTGGGCGGAGACGTCCGAGGCGGCCGCGCGCCTGCTGGACGCGGGCGCCATCGAGCTAGCGTCGGCGCACGAGCACGGCGCGCTCGGCACCTACGCCGGCGGCATCTCCCCGTCCGCGCCCGTGTTCGTCGTGCGCAACGAAGCGTTCGGCAACCTGGCCTACAACAACCTGAACGAGGGGCGCGGCCAGGCGCTGCGCTACGGCTGCTACGACGCCGCCACGCTCGGCCGCCTGCGCTGGCTGGAGCGGGTGCTGGCGCCGTTGCTGGCCGATGCGATCCGCGCGGCCGGCGGCTTCGATCTCCTGCCGATCATCGCCCAGGCGCTGCACATGGGCGACGAGTGCCACAGCCGGCACAAGGCCGCGAGCGCGCTGTTCGTCAACCAGCTCGCGCCCTACGTCGCGGCGGGCGCCGACCCGGCGGCGCGGCGGGCCGAGGCGCTCGCCTGGCTCGCGGCGAACGAGATCTTCTTCCTGAACCTGACGATGCCTGCCTGCAAGGCGATCCTCGACGCGGCGGCCGGCGTGCCGGGGGCGTCGGTCGTCACCTGCATGGCGCGGAATGGGGCGCGGTTCGGCATCCGCATCAGCGCGTTTCCGGATCGCTGGTTCACCGCGCCGGTCGCGCCCGTCGAGGGCGCCTACTTCGAGGGCTACGGTCCGGCCGACGCCAACCCCGACCTGGGTGACTCGGCGATCACCGAGACGCTGGGCCTGGGCGCCTTCGCGCTCGCCGCCGCGCCTGCCCTTGCCCGCTACATGGGCGTGGCGCCCGGCGAGGTGGCGCAGTTCACCGAGCGCATGTACCCGCTCGTGCTTGGCGAGCACCCCGACCTGACGATTCCCGCGCTCGGCTACCGCGGCGTTCCGACGGGCATCGACGTGCGCCGCGTCGCCACCAGCGGCGTCACGCCCGTCACCAACTCCGGCCTCGCCCACCGTGCCGGCGGCATCGGCCAGATCGGCGCCGGCTACGTCTGGACGCCGCTGGCCTGCTACGAGGCGGCCGCCGCGGCGCTGGAGACTCAGGATTTCGGCTGATCGGGCAGCGGGCGGCTGCGGTTCTCGGGGAACTGGCCATTCGCATAACTCGTGTCGTACACGCAATGATGGGCGCTCAGATCGCACTCCAGGTAGCCCGATATCCACACGTACAGACCGAGCCATGCGCCCACGCGGTTGCCGGTCGCGTCGAGAAATCGTGGCTGACCTAAGCTGTAGAAGGGCCAGTTTTTCTCTGTACGCTCGCCCATGAACCCCCAACTCCGCTCGACTGCCACCGTTCCAGCGGACACGCGAACGACCGCGAAGCCCGGCGGAGGATGCATGAGCCCTCCCCGGGGCGACGTGGCAACAGCCACGACGTGATCGCCCGTCCAGGTACCCTCCGCAAGATCGAGCCACGGGGGAAGTTGCGACTCGCTGAGAACTGTGCCATCGACCACGGCCACCAACTGGGCGATGGCGGACGGCGGCGAGGCGAAATCCGGGTTCGGCTTGGTGATCAGGACGCTGCTGCCGTCTGGGCTGACTGCTACCAGAGTGGCTGATGTTGCAAGAACCCGTTCCGAGGTTGGGGCGTCGAGCGCGATTAGCTCCACTAGGAATGACGCGGGGCCGGTGCCTCGGAGGACCTGGGAGAGCAAGCGGTCGTGTGCCCAAACGAGATCCAGAAACGGCCCGGGTTCCGTCCATGGCGTTGCCTGACCATCGATCGACGCTTGCACCATGATCCGAGCCTGGGGATGTCGTTGCGCCGCATCGGCTCGCTGTCGCTCGCCCGGCGCATATTGAACGTAGGCAATGCGTTGGTCGGCGCTCCAGGCTGGAAGCTCTGCTGACGTTGCGAGGAGCCGGTCGTCTCCGGTTCGGGTGTCCAGCACGCGGATGACTGAGTAATCCATAGGGCGGCCGCGTGATGTCGCCTGGTACAGCACCTGGTGTCCGTCTGGGCCAAGTATGGCGCGGTAGAAGCAATCATCTGCTGGACCGTCGCACACCAGCGACCGCGTTGGCGTATCGTCAGCCAGGCGAAGCGAGTCGCCCGATATGTACGGCGGTGGCGGCACCGCGGTGCCGTCCTCAATTAGCAGGCGGCCACCGGTCTGCGGTGGCGTCTGCATGTCAAGCACCACACCCGGCGCGATCGCCGGTCGAGCGACGACCGAACTTGCGGCTGGCCCAATGATTCCTGCCAGCGATACTAGGAGGAGCGCAACGCCAAGTAAGCGCTCGGCGGTCGCTGACCGTGGCATTTGCTCACCTCCTCTGCCTGTACTGTACTCGGGTCCGGGACGGATGTGGGCGTCGCGGCGATCGGCTGCAGGGACCAGTATCGTCGATTAGGCAGGTCGATTGACGTTTGTTTACCGTGGTGTTAACATTGGTGTGTCGGTATGAGAACGCTAGACGATTTTTCGACAGACGAATTCGAGCTTGGCTCGGACAGCCGCGCGGTCCGCCCGCAGTCGATGATGTTCACGCTCTACGGCGACTACATCATCCACCGCGGCGGCGAGGTGTGGGTCGGCACGCTGATCCAGATCGCGGCCGAGTTCGGGCTGAGCGAGCAGGCGGTGCGCTCGTCGCTGTCGCGCATGAGCCGCAACGGCTGGCTGCGCGTGCGGCGCATCGGCAACCGCGGCTACTACTCGCTGACGCCGAAGAGCAAGCGGCTGCTGGAGGAGGGCGCCGAGCGTATCTTCGTGCGGCGCACGGGCGCCTGGGACGGCCACTGGCGCGTGCTGACCTACTCGATCCCGGAGCGGCGGCGCGAGGTGCGCGACGAGCTGCGCAAGCAGCTGACCTGGATGGGCTTCGGCCCGCTGAGCAGCGGCACGTGGCTCTCGCCGCACCAGCTCGAGGGCGAGGTGGCGGCGCTGGTGGAGCGGCTGGGCATCCGCGATCTGGTCGAGGTGTTCGCCGCGAGCCACCTGGGCTTCGCGGACGACCGCGCGCTGGCGCAGCGCTGCTGGGACCTGGCGGCGCTGAACGCGCGCTACGCGGCCTTCCTGGCGCGGTATCAGCCGCGCTACGAGGCGCACCGGGCGCGGCTGGCGCGGGGCGAGAGCGTGCCGGACAGCGAGTGCTTCGTGGAGCGCTTCCTGCTGCTGCACGAGTACCGGCGGTTCTTCTTTCAGGACCCGGAGCTGCCGGCCGAGCTGCTGCCGCCCGGCTGGCTGGGCGGCGCGGCGGCCCAGCTCTTCCAGACGTATCACGGGCTGCTGGCCGAGCGGGCCAACGCCTATCTGGACTCGGTGTTCGAGGCGCCGCCGAGCGCCCGGCGCCGCCTGGCGCCGCGGCCGGTGGCCGCGCCCGCGGCGGCCGAGCTGCTGGCGGCGGGCTACGACCAGCTGTCAGCCGTCAGCCGTCAGCTGTCAGCGGCGGGCCAGCAAGCGGCGGGCTGATAGCTGAACGCTGATAGCTGACGGCTGATAGCTGAATGCTGAAAGCTTACGGCTGACAGCTTTCGAGAGGAGACTCCCCGTGGCGGTTGCGCTGAGCAAAGAGGGCAAGGTCGGCGTCATCAAGTTCAACCGGCCCCCGGCCAACTCCTACAACCACGAGTTCATGAAGGAGCTGGACCAGGCGATCTACGAGGCGCGCTGGGACGAGGACGTGAAGGTCGTCGTCATCACGAGCGAGCTGCCCGGCTTCTTCTGCGCGGGCGCCGACGTGAAGGCGCTGGCCGAGGGCAACGACCACTACCGCACGATGTTCGACATCCACGCCCACGAGACGCTGGCGAAGCTGGAGCGCACGCCAAAGCTCGTCATCGCGGCGATCAACGGCCACTGCCTGGGCGGCGGCCTGGAGATCGCGCTGGCCTGCGACATGCGCTTCATGGGGCGGGGCGGGGAGCGCCCGCCGCGCATCGGCCTGCCGGAGATCACGCTGGGTGTCATTCCGGGCACCGGCGGCACGCAGCGCCTGCCGCGCCTGATCGGCATCTCGAAGGCGATGGACCTGATGGTGACGGGCGAGGGCGTGGTGCCGGAGCGCGCGCTGGAGCTGGGCATTGTCGACAAGCTGTTCGACAGCGATGAGCTGCTCCCGAAGACGATGGAGTACGCCGACAAGCTGGCCAACGGCCCGGCGCTGGCGGTCGGCGGCGTGAAGATTGCCGCCCAGCAGGGGAAGGAAGTGGCGCTGGAGTACGGTAATCTCATCGAGCGGGAGATCCTGCGCCGCATCTTCGAGACCCAGGACGCCGCCGAAGGGATGGGGGCCTTCGCGGAGAAGCGCAAGCCCACCTGGCAGGGCAAGTAGCGGGTACGTGTCGTCGTCCCTTCCCTCTGGGGAAGGGGGTTAGGGAGTTAGGGAAGCATGATTACGCGAGAGGCCCAGTGGGGCGAGTTCCAGGGCGTGCGCAAGTTCGAGTCGCCGCAGGAGCTGCCCGAGGACTACGCGAAGTTCCTGAAGCGCCTGCTGTACGTCCAGGCGGATACGGAGTTCGCGTCGGTGCAGCAGCACCGCCCGTGGCTGGACAGGTCGCCGTCGCTGGACGATCGCTGGACCGAGGCGCGCATCGTCGCCGACGAGATGCGCCACGGCTACCAGATCTGCAAGCTGCTGGAGGACTTCGGCCCCGAGGGCGAGGCGCTGATCCAAGACTTGCTGAATCGCCACATGGGCGAGCACAAGCTGGACTCGTTCAACATGGAGTTCGAGAAGTGGAGCGACGTGGCGGCGTTCGCGATGTTCGTCGACCGCGTCGGCATCTACCAGCTTCGCTCGTTCCAGGAGTGCAGCTACGGGCCGCTGGCGCGCGCGATCCCGCTGATGCTGGCGGAGGAGCAGCTGCACATCGGCTTCGGCGCGAACGCGCTCAAGCGCATCGCCAACGACGAGAACTACTACGGCGACAAGGAGGAGGCCCAGGCGGCGGTGAACAAGTGGTTCCCGCGGGCGCTCGACATGTTTGGGCACTCGGACTCCGAGGGCAGCGAGCTGGCCGTGCGGCTGGGCATCAAGAAGTGGCGGAACGAGGAGGCCCGCAAGATGTACCTCGAGGAGGTCGGGCGGCTCCTCGCCGGCATGGGCCTGGAGATGCCCGATCCGATGGCCAACCGGCGCGTGCTGTAGCAGGGGGAGCGGCTGGCTGGCGGCCGCGCGCCTCCAGCCAGCCGACGGCGATGAGCTACGAATACGTGCACCTGGCCGTCGCGGACGGCGTAGCGCGGCTGACGCTCGACCGCCCGCCGCTGAACGTCATCACCATCGCGGTGATGCGCGAGCTGCAGGCGGCGCTGGACAGCCTGGCGAGCGAGCCGGGGCTGCACGCGCTCGTGGTGGCGGGGGCGGGGCGCGCGTTCTCGGCGGGCGTGGACGTGGGCGAGCACCTGGGCGAGTCGTACGAGCCGATGCTGGCCGAGTTCCACGCGGTGTTCGAGCGGCTGGCGGCGCTCGCCGTGCCGACGGTCGCCGTGGTGCACGGGCGGGCGCTGGGCGGCGGCTGCGAGCTGGCGGCGTTCTGCGATTTCGTGCTGGCCGCCGAGACGGCGGAGCTGGGGTTCCCGGAGATCCGGCTGGGCGTGTTCCCGCCGGTCGCGGCCGCGGTGCTACCGCAGTGGCTGGGCGCGCGGGCGGTGCTGCGGCTGGTGCTGACGGGCGAGATCGTCTCGGCCGCCGAGGCGCAGTCGCTGGGGCTGGTGAGCCAGGTTGTCCCCGAGGCCGAGCTTGGGGCGGCGACGGACGCGTTGCTCACGCGGCTGCGGGGCCTGAGCGCGGCGGCGCTGCGGGCGACGCGGCGGGCGATGTGGGCGGCGGAGGGCGGCTGGCGGGCGCGGCTGGCGCGCGCGGAGGCCGTCTACCGCGACGAGCTGATGGCGACGCGCGACGCGACAGAGGGGCTGCGCGCGTTTCTGGAGAAGCGCGCGCCGGTGTGGCAGGATGCCTGATAAGCTGTGCACGATGCGCGAGGCGGTGGCCCGGCTGGTGCCGGACGGCGCGTCCGTGGTGATGGGGACGGCGCTGGAGTCGCTGATCCCGTTCGCCGCGGGCCACGAGCTGATCCGCCAGCGGCGGCGCGACCTGACGCTGGTGGGGCCGATCTCGGACATGCTGTTCGACCAGCTGATCGGCGCGGGCTGCGCGGCGCGCGTGATCGCGGCGTGGGTGGGCAACGTGAGCGCGGGGCTCGGCCACAACTACCGGCGCGCGGCCGAGCACGGCATCCCGCGGCCGCTCGCGATCGTAGACCACAGCAACTACACGCTGGCGTTAGCCCTGCTGGCGGGCGCGCACGGCGTGCCCTACCTGCCGACGCGCAGCACGCTCGGCAGCAACCTGCTGGACAGCAACCCGACGCTCCGCGTCGTCCGGGGCCAGGGATCAGGGGCTGGGAGCCAGGGGCCCGATGAGGGGCCATTTGCGTCCGAACCCTTGGTGCTGGTGCCCGCCTTGGAGCCGGACGTGGCGATCTTGCAGGTGCAGCGGGCCGATGCAGACGGGAACGCGCACGCCTGGGGCAACCTGGGAGTGACGCGCGAGGCGGGGCTGGCAAGCCAGCGGGTGATCCTGGTGGCCGAGGAGATCGTGCCGCGCGAGGTGATCCTGAGCGACCCGAACCGGGTCCTGCTGCCGGGGTTTCGGGTGGACGCGGTGGTCCACGAGCCGTTCGGGGCGCATCCCTCGCCGGTGCAGGGCTATTACGGACGCGACAACGCCTACTTTGACGAGTACCACGCGGCGACGCGGACGCCGGAGGGATTCGCGAGCTGGCTGGCCACCTGGGTGGAGGGCGTGCCGGACCGCGCGGGCTACCTGGCGCGGCTCGGGGAGGCGCGGCGGCAGGCGCTGCTGCCGCGCGAGCACCGGTACGCGGCCCCCGTGGATTATGGTTATTAATGAGCGGTCAGCCATCAGCCGTCAGCTATCAGCCGATGGTGGCTGAAAGACCAAGCGCATGGCTAATTGCTGATAGCTGATAGCTGACAGCTGACAGCTAAGGAGAGCGCCGTGATGGAGCCAGAGAAGTCTCATTACGTGCTCGTGTGTCAAAACGTGGACTGTCTGGCGCGCGGCGCGGGGAAGCTGATGGAGCAGCTCCAGGGACGGCTAGCGGGCTGCGAGAACTGCGAGGTGCGTCCCTACATGTGCTTCGGGGCGTGTCAGGACGGGCCGAACATCGTGCTGTACCCCGAGCGCACCTGGTACGCGCACGTTAGCGAGGGCGACGTCGAGGACATCGCGAGGCACGCGGAGGGCGGGCCGCCGGTCACGCGACTGGAGGAGGGCATCGATCCGTCGCTGAAGACGCTGATCTTCGAGCTGCTGGATGCTGGGCTGTTCTGATGGAAAAGATACTACTCACGAGCGAGAGCGGGCCGGAGCGCTTCGCGGCCTACCAGGAGCAGGGCGGCTACGGCGCGTGGCGGCGGGCGGTGACGGAAGGCTCCGGCGCGGCGGTGCTGGCCACGGTGACCGAGAGCGGGCTGCGCGGGCGCGGCGGCGCGGCGTTCCCCGTGGGCCGCAAGTGGCAGTTCGCGGCCGAGGCGCCCGGCGAGCGCAAGTACGTCGTCTGCAACGGCGGCGAGGACGAGCCGGGCAGCCGCAAAGACCGCTACCTGATGGAGAACTACCCGCACAAGGTGCTGGAGGGCCTGCTGCTGGCGAGCTACGCGATCGGCGCGCGGGAAGCCTACTTGTACGTGAACCGCGAGTACGCCGCGGCGCAGGATAGCCTGCAGCGGGCGCTGGTGGAGGCGGAGGACGCGGGCTACGTCGGCGAGCGGCTGTTCGGCACCGACTACGGCATCGCCGTGCGCATCCACCAGGCCGAGACGACCTACGTGGCCGGCGAGGACTCGGCGGCGGTGGAGAGCCTGGAGGGCAAGAAGGCGCTGCCGCGGCAGAAGCCGCCCTACCCGGCGACGAATGGGCTGCACGGGATGCCGACGGTTGTGAACAACGTCGAGACGCTGGCGAACGTACCGGCGATCGTGGCCCGCGGCGCCGAGTGGTTTCGGTCCATCGGCACGCCCGATAGTCCTGGCACGATGCTGTTCACGACGATGGAGCGCGTGAAGCGCCCGGGCATCTACGAGCTGCCGTTCGGGACGCCGCTGCGCACCCTCTTCGAGGACTGTGCCGGGGGGCTGGACGACCCGCGGCCGTTGCGCGCCATTCTGCCCGGCGGCCCGTCGAGCGGCTTCCTCCTGCCGGACGCCCTCGACCTGCCGCTCGACTACCAGGCGTTCCGCGATGCTGGGTCGTCGCTGGGCTGTGGCGTCATGACGTTCTATCCGGCAGGCACCTGCATGGTGGAGGAGGTGCAGCGGATCGCGCAGTTCTTCGCCGCCGAGTCGTGCGGCCAGTGCCCCGCCTGTCAGATGGAGACGCAGCAGCTGGTACGGATTCTCGATCAGGTGCAGAGCGGCAAGGCGCCGGCGGCGGTGCTGGGCACCGTAGATCGCGTCATTCAGTTCGCCCGTGGCAAAGGCTTCTGCAGCCTCATCAGCATGCCCGCGGCGCCAATTCAGAGCGCGCTCAAGCTGTTCCCAGAAGACTTCCAGCATCACGTCGAACATGGCACCTGCCCCGCGTAGTGCTGAGTGCTGAGCGCTGAGTGCTGAGCCTGCGTGGCTCAGCCGGTGCGCGGCCTCAGGGAAAGAGGAGTAAAGTCATGGCGTTTACCGACAAGGTCACGACGAAGGCCGAGTTCGAAAAGATGGACAAGGAGTACCAGGACCTGCTGGTCCGAGTGCTCACCATCCAGGCCGACTGCGAGATCGGTGGCCCGAACATCTACGTGCCCGAGGGCTGGACCGGCCACCGCGCGCCGAGCGCCTACGACCTGTGGAAGATGGGGCAGACGGCCACCGAGGAGGTCGACCACTTCCGCAAGATGAACGGGCTGCTGAACGACCTGGGCCACGACGCGACCTGGGTGATCTGGCGCCCGCGCGAGGAGCGCTACGTCGAGGCGTTCCGCGCCGGCATGCCGACCTGGGCCGACGTGGCGGTGTTCGGCTTCCTGATGGACCGCGTTGGTCGCTACCAGCTCGAGGAGTTCGAGAACTGTAGCTTCCAGCCGCTGTCCGACGTGCTGCCGGACATCATGCGCGAGGAAGTCGGCCACGTGAACTACGGCACCGCGAAGCTCGTCGAGCTGTGCCGCACGCCCGAGGGCAAGGAGGAGGCGCAGGCCGCGCTCGACCGCTGGTACCCGCTGGCGCTCGACTCCTTCGGCCAGAGCGAGTCCAAGCGCAGCGAGCGCTACATCTACTGGGGCCTCAAGCGCCGCATGAACGCCGAGCAGCGCCAGCAGTTCATCGACGAGGTGAAGCCGCTCATCGCCAAGATGGGGCTGCGCCAGCCCGACCCCGAGGCGGGTCGCAAGTACCACTAATCGGCTGCCAAGGGGCGATGGCAGGGTGTGGCGGCCTGCCCACACCCTAGCCAATCGTCCCCGACAAGGTACCAGACGGTCACGTGAGCAGCCGTCGCGGACGGCGGGGGCACCGCGCCCCCGCCGTCCGCGCTGGTTGGGACGCCGCCGCGCCGCGGCCCACGCAAATTTGACAGCCTCGCGTGGGCCGGCTTATCGTCTCTAACGGTAGGGAGCCGGGCGTGAAGAAGATCTTGCTCGCGGACGACGAGCCGGCCGTGCGCCGCCTGGTGACGGCGACGCTGGCCGACGAGACGCGCTATCAGATCCTCGAAGCCAGCGACGGGGCCGAGGCGCTGCGGCTGGCGCGGGCCGAGCGGCCCGCCATGATGCTGCTCGACGTAAACATGCCGGAGATCGACGGCTTCGAGGTGTGTCGGGTGCTCAAGTCCGACCCCGAGACGCACGAGATCGTCGTGGTGATGCTCACCGCGATGGCGCAGACGGCCGACCGCGAACGGGGGGCGGCGGTGGGCGCGGACGGCTTCTTCACGAAGCCGTTCAGTCCGTTGGCGCTGCTCGAGAAAGTGGAAGAGGTGCTGGGCGGCTAGCCGGTTCCCGCACGGCGATCAGCGGCACACGGCATTTCACCGCGGCAGACGACACCGCCGGGGCCGTACAGCCCCGGCGGTGTCTCGCGTATCGACCGGAGGGTGGGCTACTTCGCCCCGTCCTTCTGCATCGCCTCCGACGGGTGGCCGATCACCTCATCGATGATGCCGTAGTCCTTCGCCTGCTCGGGAGTCAGGAAGAAGTCGCGGTCCGAGTCACGGGCCACGCGCTCCAGCGGCTGGCCGCTGTGGAAGGCAAGGATCTCGCGGATCCGGTTCTGTAGCCGCAAGATCTCTTTGGCCTGAATCTCGATGTCGGCTGCCGTGCCCTCGAAGCCGCCGGCCGCCTGGTGGATCATAACCGTCGCGTTGGGCAGCGCGTAGCGCTTGCCCTTGGCGCCGCCGCACAGCAGCACCGCCCCCATGCTCGCGGCCATGCCGACGCAGATCGTGCTCACGTCGGGCTTGATAAGCTGCATGGTGTCGTAGATCGCTAGCCCGGATGTGATCAGGCCGCCCGGCGAGTGGATGTACATGTGGATGTCGCGCTCCGGGTCCTCGCGGTCAAGGAACAGGAGCTGCGCGATGATCAGGTTGGCGACGTGATCGTTGATTGGCGTGCCCAGAAAGACAATGCGTTCCTTCAGTAGCAGGGAATAGATATCGTAAGCCCGCTCCCCGCGGTTGGTCGTCTCGACGACCATGGGGACGAGCTGGTTGTGGAAGTCGTTCACGAGAGTGCCTCCTGTCGTGACACTGCGCTCGCAGACAGCTTACCACCCTGCCCCCCCGGGCCGACAACTAGCCATTTGCCGGGTGGTCCGTCGTCCACAAGCCCGGGCCGGTGGATGGCTTGCCGCGAGGGGCGGGGCCTGCCGTATCATCCGCGACGAGGCACCTCGCGGTTGGGAGAGACGGATGTCGTACGTCCGCGTGATTCGGTATCGGTGGCTGCCCGGTGCCGCGGCGGAGTCGCCGCGGCTGGCGCAGGCGCTGGCGGCCAGCGTCGCCGGACAGCCGGGCAGCCGCGGCGTGCGCGTCCTCGCGGCCCTTGATGGGACCGGCGAGGGGCTGGTGGTCTTCGAGTGGGAGACGCGCGAGGCGCTGAATCGCCACCTGGCCGCGGCGAGCATCGAGGGGCTGGCGCCCTGGGCCGTGCCGCTCCTGCACTGGCGGACCGACCAGGCCTACAAGGTGCTGCCCGCTGTGGGCGCGCCGGGGGCGGCTGCCGTGTCGACGGCGAGCGGGGAGGACTAACTTGGCTACCATCCAGCTACTGCGCCGTTCGCGCGCGCGGGCTGGCGCCCGCGGTCCATCTACCGGCGGACGGGAGGCACGCTAGCGCATGCTGGCACGAAGCGTGGTCGCGCGCTGGCCGCGCCTGGCGCCCCCGCCGCTCGCGCTGCTGGCGGTGGCGACCGGCGCGCTGGGCGGCGTCGCGCTGGTGGCGGCCTCGCCGCTCGTGCTCTTCGCCGCGCTCTGTGGGGCGGTCGCGGCCACCGCCATGCTGCGCAGTCCGCAGGTGGCGCTGCTCGGGTGCGTGGCGGTGATCTCGCTGCTGCCCTTCGGGGTGATCCCGCTGCGGCTCGGCGTTCAGCTGACCTTCCTCGACGCCACGCTGACGGTGGCGCTGCTCGTGACTCTGCTGACCTTGCTGCGCGAGCGCCGCGCCCTGGTAGCCTCGCCGTTGAACGCGCCGCTCGTCTTGTTCATCGGGCTTGCCACGGTGTCGTTTGTCGTGGGCACGAGCTTCGCCCTGTCGGCTGAGCTCGTCCGCTACTTTCTCAAGCTCGTGAACAGCGTGCTCCTCTATTTCACGATCTTGAACGTGGTGCGCACGCGGCCGCAGGTGGAGCAGCTCGCGCGGGCGCTGATCCTCGGCGGCGCGGGGGCCGCAGTCATCGCCGTCGCGCTCTATTTCGTACCGCGCACTACCGCGGTCCAGGTCCTGTCCGCCCTGCGGCCACTGGGCTATCCGAGCGGGCCGGAGGTTCTCCGGACGATCCCGGACACGGACACGCTGCGCGCGATCGGCACGAGCATCGACCCCAACCTGCTGGGCGGCCTGCTGATGATGAGCGCGGTGCTGACCGTTGCGCAGGCGCTGGCGCCGCGGCGTGTCCTGCCCCGGCCGCTGCTCGCCATCCTCGCCGCGGTCCAGATCGTCGGCCTGGGGCTCAGCTACTCGCGGGCGGCGTGGGTTGGGCTGGCGGTGGGCGTGCTCTATCTCGCCACGTTCCGCTATCGGCGCGCGTGGGTCGTGGCGGCGGTGGCCGGGCTGGCGCTCGCCGCGGCGCCGCAGGGCAACGCCGTGCTCACTCGGTTTCTGGAAGCCTTCGGCGGCCGCGACCCCGCCACCGCGATGCGCCTCGTCGAATACTCCACGGCGACGCAGCTGATCAGCCAGTATCCGTGGTTCGGCGTTGGCTTCGGCAGCGGCCCCAACGTGCAGCTCTTCCTGGGGGTCTCCAGCCTGTACCTGCTCATCGCGGAGGAGATGGGGCTCCTGGGCCTGGCGGTGTTCCTGGGCATCGTCGCGCTCCTGCTGGTGGGCAGCCTGCGCGGGCTGGTCGCGCTGCAGCAGCCCCGCAATCAGGGGCTCGCGCTCGGGCTTCAGGCCTGCCTGGCCGCGGCGCTGACCTCCGGCCTGTTCGATCATTACTTCTTCCGCTTTCCGCACTCGCTGGCGCTGTTCTGGTGCTATGCCGCGCTGCTCTGGCTGGCGGCCACGTTGCCCGAGAGCGGCGAGCGGGCCGCGGCACCCGACGCCGCCGTGGCCGCGGGGAGCCCTGCGCGGCCGCGTGTGCTATAGTTTCGACTGCCGCTCGCTAGCCCCTGCTGCAGGCGGGCGAGCACCCGCGGCGGCTCGCCGAGCTTGAGGAACCCCAGTGAACGACGCCGCCCTCGAGTCGGCCATCCTGCGTGTGCTGGTGCGCTGGGGGACGTTGCCCGAGAGCGACCTGATCCGTTGGCTGCCGCCGCCCCAGGCCGTCGAGTTTGGCTCGGCCATCCTCCGCGCGATGGCCGACGCGGGCCTGATTACGGTGCGCGTCGTGGGCGACGAGCGCGTCATCAAGCTGACCGAGCAGGGGCGCGCGCGGGCCGGTCCGCTGGCGCCCCTATAATCTGACAGCGCCGGCCGCGGGTCGGGGAGACCCGCGCCGCGAGACGGTGCGCGGCCGCGCGCCGGCAGCAGGAGGAGCGATGGACGAGCAGGAGCTAGAGCCATTCGCGCGCATCAGCGCGGAAGAGGCGAAGAAGCTCATCGATCAGGGCACGGTGAAGCTCGTGGACGTCCGCGAGCCGAACGAGTGGGAGCGCGACCATCTGGCGAACGCCACGCTGCTGCCGCTCGGGAAGCTGATGCAGCAGCCGGGGGCGCTCACCGAGGACAACGTGCTGTTCTACTGCGAGATGGGGCAGCGCAGCGCCGTGGCCTGTGAGTACGCCGCGAGCCTCGGGCTGGAGCACGTCTACAACCTCGAGGGCGGGATGGCCGCCTGGCGCCAGCTCGGTTATCCCGTCGAGAAGTAGCCGCGCACGGTTCGGGTGGGCGGTAGCCTGGCCCGCTCTTGCCAGGAAGCGCGGCGCTGAGCCGCCGCTCGCAGGCGGGCGTGCCGCTTGCTAGAGAGCGGTTAGCGGCGCGGCGCGTGGCACGCGTCCCCGCACCGCCCACAGCATGAGCCCGACGACGATCGTCGCGCCGAGTCCGAGCAGGCCGCCTTCGGGGCCGAAGGCGCCGCCGGTGAGCAGGTCCGGGCCACTCACGCTCACGGCCAGCAGGCTATCGCGCGGCGAGCCGCTCACTGGGAGCCCGAACGCGGACCCCTCGAAGAAGTTCCAGGCGGCGTGGATCCCCACGGGCAGCGGCAGTCCGCGCCCAAGCGCGTAGGCTAGCTGCCCGATGCCCCGGGCCTTCGCCTCCTCGGCCGCGAACGACACGGCGCTGCCGCGGGCGACGAGGCAAGCGAGCGCGAAGAGCACGCCGGCGACGACGAGATTGGCGATGGCGAGGGGCGTGGCGTTCGTGTTCCAGGCGTGGGCGAGCGCGAAGGCGACCGACGAGACAGCCGCCGCGCCCGCGCTGCCCAGCGGGCGCTGGAGGTAGCCGAGCAGGGCGCCGCGGAAGACCGCCTCTTCGACGACCGCCACGGCGATCGCGCGCCCCAGCCCGACCGCGAGCGCGATCAGCGCGCCCGCGGCGACGCCGCGCACGATCAGCCAGCCCGCTGCTAGCTCGATCACGAAGACCCCGCCGACCAGCAGCAGCCCCAGTACCGCACCAATGCCCACTTGCGCCGCCCACGCCTGCCACGCGGCCGCGGCTGGCCAGCCGTCCGCTCGCTCTCCCATGTCGGTATGCGCTCCCCGCTCGATACCGCCGCCCGGCCGCTCGTCGGGCAGCCGTCCATTCTACGCGGTTTCGCCGCCACTCGTCACCGCGCAACCCGCTGGGGCGGCGCCGCGGGGGCCGCGCGCGGCCCCCGCGGCGCGCGTACGGTGCGTGACGCCGGTTCCCCGAGGCCAGTGCGACAGTCTGGGCTGCCGGCGCGTCAGGGGCTCCCGGTTGGCGGGCCGGCCGGGATCGGCGCCGGCATGCGCTATAATGGCTCGGCGGCCGCGCTTCGGACCGTGGTGCAGCCGGCCGGTGCTACTGACAATCCCTCGCGCTCGCCAGACCTCGGCGTCCGCACGCTCACGCCTCTCCGGCGCGACGGCCGCCTCGAGGAGATCAGTGCGAATGAACTACCTGACGTTCGTCGGCGCGATCTTGCGCAGCCAGACCGGCGCCTGGGCGTGGCTGCTGCATCGCATCACCGGCGTGGGCGTGCTGCTGTTCCTGCTGGCACACATCATCGATACGGCGCTTATCGGTCTGGGGCCAGACGCTTACGAGCACGCGCTGAACCTGTATCGCATGCCCTTCTTCAAGCTCGGCGAGATCGCGCTCGTCTTCGCCGTCGTGTACCACTCGGTCAACGGCGTGCGCGTCATCCTGGTGGATTTCTGGGACGCCGGCACGAAGTATCACAAGCAGCTCTTCTGGGCCAGCGTGGCGGGGACGGCGGTCCTGTTCCTGCCGGTGGCCGCCATCATGGCGAGTCGCCTGTTCTAAGCTGCCGGCCCAGGATGGTGGGTCTGTTTGGCTTCGCCACTTACACACTATCCCGGGCCGAGCGCATAGTCAGGCCGCGTGAGGGGGCGGGTCGATGAGCATAGTCACCAACGCGTACGCGAACCGGGCGCGCCCACAGACGAGCTTCGAGGTCTACTCGTGGTTCTTCATGCGCGTCTCGGGCGTGGTGCTGCTCATCATGGTGCTCGGCCATGTGGCCATTATGCACGTCATCAACAGCGTGGACACGATCAACTACTACTGGGTGGCGGACCGGCTGGCCACACCGTTCTGGCGCACCTACGACTGGATCGTGCTGGTGCTGGCGCTGCTGCACGGTATGAACGGCATGCGCTGGGTCGTGGACGACCACGTCCGCTCGCGCGGCTGGCACGCGGTCTCCTTGGCTGCGCTGTGGGTCATCGCCTTCATCTTCCTGGCGCTCGGCTCCCTCGTCCTCTTCACCTTCACCCCCGTGCCGCGCCCGGCGTAACCGCACCGCACCGCTGGCTTCCCGGCTAGCGCTGCCGCGCGCCCTCCGACCGGCGTCATCCTCGCCGGTGATATTCGCCTGCCCCGGGGGCTATTCGCCGGGGCGCGGCTGTGCTACGATGCGCACATCCCGCATAGGGGAAAATCCGTCGGAAAGGAGTCGGCGTAGGATGGCGTGTGCCCGTGGGCCTGGCCGCGAGGAGAGCGTGAGGCCCGCGGAGAACAGGAGTCGAGGAGGATGGCCAGTAGTGTTGTGACTTCGTCTCCCGACGTGGCGCCCGTGGCCGCCCCGCCCGCTGGGGCGAAACCGGTCGCGCCCCGCGCCCCGTGGTGGCTCCAGCCGGCGCTCATCGTCGTGGTTCTGTCCGGCTTCGGCCTCTACGCGACGTGGGCCGCGTTCCAGGGACACGCGTATGAGGTCGGGCCCTACCTCTCCCCGTTCTACTCGCCCGCGATCTGGACGACCGGGCCGATCTCCTCGGCGATCTGGATTCTCTGGATCCCCCTGTTGTTCCGTGCCTCTTGCTACTACTACCGCAAGTCCTACTACCGCTCGTTCTTCTGGGACCCGCCGGCCTGCGCGGTCCGCGAGCTACGCCGGGGCGGCTACCGCGGCGAGACGGCCTTCCCCTGGGTGTTCAGCAACCTGCACCGGTTCTTTCTCTACCTGTCCATCGTCGTGCTGGCCTTCCTGTGGTACGACGCGATCGTGGCGTTCATCTGGCAGGGCCGCTTCTACCTGGGCCTCGGGTCGCTGATCCTGCTCGTCAACGTGGTCCTCCTGTCGCTGTACACGGTGTCGTGCCACTCGCTCCGCCACCTGCTCGGCGGCAACGTCGACTGCTACTCGTGCGCCGCCGCGGGCCAGGCGCGCTACGGCCTCTGGAGCCGGCTGAGCCAGCTGAATCGGCGTCACGGGTTGTATGCCTGGCTGAGCCTGTTTTCGGTGCTATTCGCCGACGTCTACGTGCGGTTCTTGGCCGCCGGCGTCGAGCACCTGCCGGTGGTGCACTGATGCTAGAGCGGTTCGAGAATCACGACTACGACGTCCTGGTCGTCGGCGCGGGCGGGGCCGGGCTGCGGGCGGCGATCGCCGCGTCCGCCGGCGGCGCCCGCGTCGGCCTGGTCAGCAAGTCGCTCCTGGGCAAGGCGCACACGGTCATGGCCGAGGGCGGGATCGCCGCCTCGCTGGGCAACGTGGATCCGGCCGACAACTGGCAGGTGCACTTCTGCGACACGATGCGCGGCGGCCAGATGATCAACGACTGGCGGATGGCCGAGCTGTTCGCGAAGGAGGCGCCCGACCGAGTGTACGAGCTGGAGCGCTGGGGGGCGCTGTTCGACCGCACGCCCGAGGGCAAGATCATGCAGCGGCCGTTCGGCGCGCACACCTGGCGCCGGCTCTGCCACGTCGGCGACCGCACGGGGCTGGAGCTGATCCGCACGCTGCAAGACCGCGGCGTCCACCAGGGCCTGGAAGTTCACCAGGAGGTCACGCTCACCCGCATCCTGAAAGACGGCGACCGCGTGGCGGGCGCCTTCGGCTACAAGCGCGAGGACGGCCGCTTCGTGGTCTTCCACGCGAAGGCGATCGTGCTCGCCACGGGCGGCTGGGGACGCATCTACAAGGTCACGTCGAACTCGTGGGAGTGCACGGGCGACGGGGTGGCGATGGCCTACGAGGCGGGCGCCGAGCTGATGGACATGGAGATGGTCCAGTTCCACCCCACGGGGATGGTCTGGCCGCCGGGCGTGCGCGGCATCCTGGTGACGGAGGGCGTGCGCGGCGAGGGAGGCATCCTGCTAAACACCGCGGGCGAGCGCTTCATGGAGCGCTACGACCCGGTGAAGAAGGACCTGTCGTCACGCGACGTGGTCGCGCGCTCCATCTATCGCGAGGTGCAGGAGGGGCGGGGCACGGAGCACGGCGGCGCCTACCTCGACATCACGCACCGCGGCGCCGACTTCATCAAGCAGAAGCTGCCCAGCATGTACGACCAGTTCCTCTCGCTCGCCGACGTGGACATCACCCGCGAGAAGATGGAGGTTGGCCCGACCATCCACTACGCGATGGGCGGCGTCCGGGTTCACCCCGAGACGGGCGCGACCTCGCTGGCCGGCCTCTTCGGCGCCGGCGAGGTCACGGCGGGCCTACACGGCGCCAACCGCCTGGGCGGCAACTCGCTCTCCGACCTGCTGGTGTTCGGCAAGCGCGCCGGCGAGGCGGCGGCCGCCTACGTGAGCGGGCTGGAGGTCAACCTGCAGGTCAACGATGCCGAGGTGGAGGCCGAGAGCCGGCGCGTGGTGCAGCCGTTCGAGCGCGAGGGCGGCGAGAACCCGTACCTGCTCCACGAGGCGCTGCAGGACACCATGCAGAACCTGGCCGGCATCGCGCGGACAGGCGAGCAGCTCGAGCAGGGGCTGCAGCAGATTCTCGACCTGCAGGAACGCGCCGCGAACATGAGCGTCACGGGCTCGCGGCTGTTCAACCCGGGCTGGCACATGTCGATGGACGTGCCCTTCATGCTGATGGTCTGCGAGGGGATCATCCGCTCGGCCCTCGCGCGCACGGAGAGCCGCGGCGGTCACTGGCGGCTGGACTGCCCGGACCAGGACCCCGACCTGGGTCGCGTGAACTTCATCACGCGCAAGGCGGCGAGCGGCGCGATGGAGGTGAGCACGGCGCCGATCCCGCCCATGCGCGACGACCTCGCCGCGCTGTTAGCCGCGAAGTAAGCTCGCCCGCGGCAAGGGAACGTAGGGCAGGGGCTCGTCCCCTGCCGCCCGGCCGATATGAGGCAGCGGCTGCGGGGCCAGGCCGCCCCGCGGTCGCCCGGGTGCGGAGAGAGGCAGCATGGCCGAAGTAGTACTGAACGTCTTCCGCGGCGACCGGAACGGCGGCGGCGAGAAAGCCTACACGGTGCCGCTCGTCACCGGGATGGTCGTGCTCGACGCGATCCACTACATCCAGGCGCACTACGACGGCGATCTGGCGTGCCGCTGGAACTGCAAGGCGGCCCGCTGTGGGTCGTGCAGCGCCGAGATCAACGGGCGGCCGCGGCTGATGTGCAAGACGCGGCTGGACGAGTACGGCGGCGAGATCACCGTGCGCCCCATGCGGGCGTTCCCGGTGATCAAGGATCTCGTGACGGACGTCTCCTACAACTACCAGGTGGCGCGGCAGATCCCGGCCTTCAAGCCCGCCGACGGCGAGGCCGCCTTCACCATGTTCCAGCCGGACGTGAATCGCGCGCAGGAGTTCCGGAAGTGCATCGAGTGCTTCCTGTGCCAGAACGTCTGCCACGTGCTACGTGACCACAACGGGCGGGAGTCGTACTTCGGGCCGCGCTTCATGATCAAGATCGCGGCGCTGGAGATGCACCCGATGGACACAGGCTCGCGCACCGCGCTGCTGCGCGGCGCCGGCGGCATCGGTTACTGCAACATCACTAAGTGTTGCGAGGAGATCTGCCCCGAGCACATCCACATCACCGACAACGCCATCATCCCCCTCAAGGAACGCGTCGCGGACGACTATTGGGACCCGGTGCGCTTCGTGATCCGCAGGCTCGCCGGCCGATAGATCAGGCCGTCCCACGATCCTGAGCTAACGCAGGGCGTCGCACGAGTAGGCGGGGCGGCGCGTTGTACAATGGAGCTAGGGGGTGGCCCTGCTCCATTCCGCGCGCGGCCGTTCGGCGCCGGCCGGTAGGTCGGCGTGACGCGGGAGGAGCACAATGTTGCGCACCGTTCACGTGTTCGACGTTCGCCCGGGCACCGAGGAGCCGAGCTTCATCGAGTGGCTGGACGGCATGCTGTGGGAGCACTCGCGCCGCTTCGGCTGCGTGGAGCGCAAGACCTGGCGGTTCCTGGACGGCATCGAGGGTGACTACGACAGTGGCAAGGCGGTTCACAACCGCCCCCGCTACTTGAACGAGGCCTTTTGGCCCGACCAACGCTGCGTCGAGCAGTTTCGGACCTGGCTGCGCTCGCCCGATGCCCGCGACTTCCGCAACAAGTGGTTTTCCGGCATCCGGAACCACTCGGTGCTGCGCTACCTCGACTACGAACCGCGGAGACAGCTGGGTGACGACTAGACACTATCATCGCCACGACGCCATCATTGTCGGCGCGGGGGGCGCCGGCCTCTACGCAGCGCTGGAGGTAGCGCGGAAGACCGCCGAGGAGCTAGGCCGCAAGGCGGACATCGCCGTTCTCAGCAAGCTCTATCCGTCGCGCTCGCACACGGGCGCGGCCCAGGGCGGCATCTGCGCCGCGCTGGGCAACCTGGAAGAGGACCACTGGGAATGGCACATGTTCGACACCGTGAAGGGCGGCGACTACCTGGTCGACCAGGACGCCGCCGAGGTGTTGTGCCGGGAGGCCATCGACGCCATCTACGACCTGGAGCACCGCGGGCTGCCGTTCAACCGCACGCCCGACGGCAAGATCGCGCAGCGGCGCTTTGGCGGCCACACGCGCAACTACGGCGAGGCGCCCGTGCGGCGCGCCTGCTACGCGGCCGACCGCACCGGCCACATGATCCTGCAAACGCTCTACCAGCAGTGCATCAAGCACGACGTGCGCTTCTTCAACGAGTTCCAGTGTCTTGACCTGATCATCGACGAGGGCGTGTGCAAGGGCGTCGTGGCGCTCGACGTGAACGAGGGCGAGATCCACGTCTTCCACGCGAAGGCGGTGCTGTTCGCCACGGGCGGCTACGGGCGAGTCTTCAAGATCACCAGCAACGCGCTGGCCAGCACGGGCGACGGGATGGCCGTGGCCTTCCGACGCGGCGTGCCGCTCGAAGACATGGAGATGTACCAGTTCCACCCGACGGGCATCTATCGCCTGGGCATCCTCCTCAGCGAGGCCGCGCGTGGCGAGGGCGGCATCCTGCGCAACAACGAGGGCGAGCGGTTCATGGAGCGCTACGCCCCCACGCTGAAGGATCTGGCGCCGCGCGACATGGTGTCGCGCTACATCTACAAAGAGGTCCACGCGGGGCGGGGGATCGGCGGCCAGGACTACGTCCACCTGGACCTGACGCATCTCGGCAAGGCGGTGATCGACGAGAAGCTGCCCGACATCACGGATTTCGCCCGCACCTATCTGGGGATCGAGCCGATCACGGATCTCATCCCGATCCAGCCGACCGCGCACTATGCAATGGGCGGCATCCCGACGGACGTCGACGGCCGCGTCGTCGTCGACCGGAACAACACGGTGCTCCCCGGCTTCTATGCTGCCGGCGAGGTGGCCTGCGTGTCCGTCCACGGCGCGAATCGGCTGGGCACCAACTCGCTGGTGGACCTGGTGGTGTTCGGCCGCCGCGCGGGGGACCGCATGGCCGCTTTCGTCCACCAGACGGAGCTTGCGCCCCTGCCCGCCGACGCGGCCGCGTCGGCGGAGGCCGAGGTGGCGCGGCTACGGGCGAGCGTGAACGGCGGTCGGCAGGGTGAGCGCACGGCGGCCATTCGCGCCGAGCTGCAATCGAGCATGATGGACCTGTGCGGCGTCGAGCGCGACGCGGAGCGCCTGACCAAGATGAACAGCATCCTGCGCGACCTGCGCGAGCGGTATGCCCGGGTCCAGCTCGTCGACAGCGGCCAGCGGTTCAACACCGACCTCGTGGAGGCGCTGGAGCTGGGCTACCTGCTGGACTGCGCGGAGGCGACGGTCGCCGGGGCGCTCGCCCGCCAGGAGAGCCGCGGCGCTCACTTCCGCGAGGACTTCCCCGACCGCGACGACGCGCACTGGCTCAAGCACACGCTGGCCTACCGTGGGGCGGAGGGGGTCCTGCTCGATTACAAAGCCGTCACGATCACGCGCTTCCAGCCGCAGGAGCGGAAGTACTAGGAGCCCCCATGCAAGTACATCTGAAGATCCGGCGCTACGATCCGGACAAGAGCCCCAAGCCGTACTGGCAGGAGTTCGACGTCGAGGCGGACCCGATGGAGCGCATCCTCGACGCGCTGAACAAGGCGAAGTGGTACCAGGACGGCTCGCTCACCTACCGGCGCTCCTGCGCCCACGGGGTCTGCGGCTCCGACGCGATGGTGATCAACGGGCGTAACCGGCTGGCGTGCAAAGAGCTGATTCGCAACGTGGGCGCGAAGATCCAGCTCGAGCCGCTGCGGGGGTTCAACGTCATCAAGGACCTCGTCGTGGACATGGAGCCGTTCTTCGCCAAGTATCGCTCGGTGAAGCCCTACCTCATCAACGACGAGCCGCCGCCCGAGCACGGCGAGCGCCTGCAGAGCCCCGAGGAGCGCGCCGTGTACGACGACACGACGAAGTGCATCCTCTGCGGCGCGTGCACGGGGGCCTGCCCGCCCTTCTGGACCAACAGCCAGTTCGTCGGCCCCGCGACGATCGTGCAGGCGCACCGCTTCATTTTCGACAGCCGCGACCAGGGCACCAGCGAGCGGCTGGCGGTGCTGAACCAGCGCGAGGGCGTCTGGCGCTGCCGCACGGTGTTCAACTGCGTGGATGCCTGTCCGCGCGACATCGACATCACGAAGGCCATCGGCGACATCAAGAAGCTGGTCCTGATGCAGTAGCTGCCCGCTTTCACTGGCGCTTTCCCCCCCGCTCAAGCTATCCTTAGCCGGCTCGGCGCCGCGCCACCGGCGCCGACTACGGCAGGGTATGGGCGTGGCCGGCAGGGCGGGGCGGTTTCCGCGCGTGGACTCCTGACCCCCCCGCGGCCTCGCCGCGACGATGGGAGCCAGGAGGGGGTCCATGCGTCTGTTCCGAATCGCGGCTGCTGGTAGCGCCCTCGGCCTCGCGCTGACGGCGACTGCGGCGCTCGCTCAGGGCGGTTATCCCGGGATGCCCGGCTACGGGGCGCCAGCGCCGTACGGCGCCCCGTACGCGCCCCCGGGCGCCGTGCCGCCCGGCTACCCGCCGCCGATGCCGGGCGCAGGGCCGATGGTGCCGCCGGGCCCCGGCCCGGCGGGCCCGGTGGCGAGCCCCTATCCCGGCGCGCCCGGCGCGAGCCCGATGGCGTCGCCCGATATGGCGTCTCAGAGCGGCACGCCGATGGCCGATCCGAGCCAGATCTACGGTACTTCGAGCAGCCCGCAGGCCCAGCAGCCGACCGACCCATCTCAAGGTTACCCGGGGGCCATGGCCGCCGCGCCGAGCGCACCCGGCGCCGTGCCGCCCGGCTACCCGCCGGGGATGCCGTCGGCCGGCCCTATGGGGCCGAACGGTCCGCTGGCCGGCCCCGCCGCGATGCCGGCAGGCGCCACCGGCCAGTCGACGGTCAACGCGGTCCCCGGCATGCCGCCGCTGGCGAACACGCAGGCGCCGCTGCCGCCGGGCTCCGTCATGGGACCGCAGGCGATGGCCCAGCTGCAAGGGACGGCGCCGTCGATCGGCCCGAGTGGCGTGCCGAGCATGCAGGCTTCGCCCGCCAGCCAGCAGGCCACGCCGTCGAACCAGGGCGGCACCGCCACGGACACGGTCCACGTCGTAGATGCGGATGGCGGTGGCGTGTCGCTCGATCCGTCGCCAATTCGCTACCCCGTGAACCGGCCGATCACGTGGGTCAACAATAGCTCGGCGATTATCCAGTTGGTGTCCGAGGATGGCAGCACGTTCGACTCGGGCCCGCTCGGGCCGGGCGATACCTACGTCTACACGCCGAACCTCATCGGCAGCGTGTATTACCGCGACAAGCTGCACCCCTGGGTGCGGGGCGTCGTGGTATCCATCCAACCGCGCTGAGTATCTGGCCCGGCTTGGTGGAGCTGTTTGACGTAGGCGAATAGCTCCACCAAGCCGGTTCACCAGGTTAGGGGGCATGCCGATGGACATTGCGGACGTGTCGGTCCGCCGCTTCAGCGCGGATGGGCTGCAGAAGCTGAACCTGTTCCAGACGCCGCGCTTCTTCGCTGACGTCTACTGCCTGGAGCCCGAGCAGGAGCAGAAGGCGCACGCGCACGAGGGCTCGGACAAGGTATACCTGGTGTTGGAGGGCCGCGCGCGCGTGCGCGTGGGCGACGAGGAACAAGACCTTGGCCCCAATCAGGCGGCCCTGGCGCCCAGCGGCACGCCGCACGGCGTCCGCAACCCCGGGCCGGAGCGGCTCGTGCTGCTCGTCTTCATGGCGCCGCTGCCGTCGTAGCGGCGCCGCTGGCCCCCTGACGAGCTTTCGCGCCCATGCACCGCCAGAAGTCGGTAAACTGGTAAACGCCTCGCAAATCGCCCTTGACCGACCATTAGCCCCTTGACCGTCGCGCTGCCGGGCGGCGCCAAGTCGCCCGCGCCGTCGGGGAAATGGGCGATTCCCTAAGCGGGTTTCCGAGGATGTGGTGTGTAGGTTTGGCCGCGCCAAGCCTACACACCACATCCTCGGCCAGATGCTTACAGCGGATTGCAGCCAGACTGAGCGGTCGGCCCATGCGGGGGCTGCGGCAGTGGCGCTTGCAGTATTCCGCGCCACAGGCCGCGGGCGGGCATGAAACCCGCCCCTACGAAACTACGAAACGCTGGCTGCTCACCTTTGCGCAAGCTGCTCTAGTAGGCCCCGGTAAGTGCCTCCTCGTGCGCTTGCTCGGAGTAGAACCCATGAGATTGTCGACGCGTGTGGTGGGACTGCTCGGCGGTCTGGCGGTGGCGCTCGTCGTCGGCTGCGGACCGTCAGGAGGAACCCCGTCGACCCAGTCTGCCTCCTCCGCGGATGCGCTCGCCGCGTCCCCGGCGAGTGTGACTTCGGCCGGCGCCGCGGCCACGGCGCGGAGCGGCGGCGGGGACGCCCGGCCGCTGCAGCAGGTCCGCATTACCGTGCCCACGAAATCCATCACGTTCTTGCCCTTCTACTTCGGTCAGGACAAGGGAATCTACCGCGAGGAGGGGCTGGACCTAGAGCTAGTCCAGATGCGGCCGCCGCTCGGCATCTCGGCGTTGGAAGCGGGCGACCTGGCCTACTCGGCGGCGCCGGGCGTCGGCATGCGCGCGGCTATCCAGGGCGCCGCGATCCGGGCGGTGCTGTTCGTACAGGCGAAGCCCAGCTTCACGCTGATCGGGCAGCCCGGCATCGCGCCCGACCAGATCAAGACGGTCGCCGTGAGCGGCATCGGCTCGACGGCCCACTACGCGGCGCTGAACGTGATGCGCAAGCTGGGGCGCGGCGGGCCCGACGACGCGACGTACTTCGCGACCAACGACACGGCCAAGAGCTACCAGGCCCTCCAGGGAAAGACGGCCGACGCGGCGATCCTCTCGCCGCCGTACACGTCGATGGCAACAGTCGCCGGGTACGCTCGCCTGGGCGACGCCTTCGACATGGTGGACGTGCAGGGCGGCCTCGTCACCACCACGCGCCACCTGGCGGAACAGCCAGCCGAGGTGAAGGCGCTGCTCCGCGGCACGCTCCGCGCGCTGGAGTACATCGCCGCCCACCAGGACGAGCTGGTAGCGTACATGGAGCGGGAGTTCGAGCTAGAGCACGAGGTCGCCGTCGGGAGCTACGACATCGTCAAGCAGGTGCTGGACATGACGGGGGACATGGACGAGGCGGCGCTGCGCTCGGTCGTCGACCAGATGAAGCAGGATGCGGAGGTCACCGACGACCTGCCGCTCGACCGTGTGGTCGCCCTCCAGCCGCTCCGCGAAGTCCAGGCCGAGCTGGGGCTGAGCCGCTAGGGGGCGTTCACGTGTCGGAGCGGGGCGACTGCTGCGGCAGGTCGCGGGCGACGACAAGGCCCCAGACGCCCGCCGCGCCGGCAGCCACGAGCGCCTCGGCGCAGGCCTCGAGCGTGGCGCCGGTGGTCATCACATCGTCCACGACGAGCAGGCGCCGGCCGACCACGGAAGCCGAGTTAGGGCAGGTGAAGGCGCCGCGCACGTTGGCGCGGCGCTCGCGGGCCGTGAGCCCGACCTGGGGGCGGGTCGGCCGCGCGCGGCGCAGCCCGGCCGGCGCCAGCGGCACGCCCAGGGCGGCCGCCACCGGGGCGGCCAGCAGCGTCGCCTGGTTGTAGCCGCGCTCCTGGGCGCGGGCGGCGTCGAGCGGCACCGGCACAAGCACGTCGACGGCCAGCGGTCGGGCCGCCAGGCACTCTTGCAGCAGCCCCGCCAGCGGCTCGGCCAGGTGCCGCTCCCGCGAGTACTTCAGGCGGCGGATCGCCAGCCCCAGCGGGCCGCTGTAGACGCAGGCCGCGCGCACCGCCGACAGAGCCGGCCCCGCGCGCTGGCAGTCGCGGCAGCGGGTGCCTGCGCGCTGCGGGCGCGAGCAGCGCGGGCAGTAGGGCGGGCGCAGGCGCGGCAGGCTCGCCCAACAGGCCGCGCAGAACGCGACGCCGCGCCGTCCGCAGCCCAGGCAGCGCGCGGGGAAGAGGGCCGCAAGCGCGGCCGTCCACCCGCGCGCCAGGGCGCTCGGTCGGCGCGGCGTCATCACCGGCGCGCGGCTTACGAGACGGCGGCCGCCTCGCGCGCGGCGGCCGGCTGCTCGCCGAGGTGCCGAATGGCCGGGTAGACCTCCTTGGCGAACAGCTCCATGCTCCGCCGCGTCTTCTCTGCCGACAGGAAGCCGGCCTGGTTCATCATCAGCATGTGGCCGATGTTGCAGCGCTCGTGGAGATACGTCAGCTTCTTGATTACCGTGTCGGGGGTGCCCGCGACGACGATGCCCTTCTCCTGAAGCTGCTCGAAGCTGTCGCGGTAGCTCTTCCCGGCGCCGAGCATCATCTTTGCCATCGCCTGCGGCGAGGCGTAGCCTGGCGGCGCGTTGAACTGCGGGTGCCGCTCGCGGTAGAGGTACCAGAGCAGCTCCTTGCCGTCCTCGATCGCCTGCTCCTCCGTGTCGCCGACGAAGGTGAGCGCCAGGTAGGCGAAGCGGTCGGGCCCGGGCTCCGGGAACCCCTTCTCGCGGCAGCGCTCCTTATAGGTGTTCACCAGCTTCTCAGTCCAGTCGTAGGGCGTCAGGAAGCAGGCGAAGGTGTACTGGTGGTCGGCCACCCACGGTACGTTCTCGACGCTGGAGCCCGTGATCCAGACGGGCGGGTGGGGCTGCTGGTAGCAGCGCGGCCAGACGTTGACGTAACGGTAATGCCAGAACTTGCCCTCCCAGTTGAACGGCTCGGGCGTCGTCCAGGCCTTGAGGATCAGGTCGTGCGCCTCCTCGAAGCGGGCGCGGTTCTGCGCCGGGTTGCTATTCGCCGGATGCACTTCCGTTGGCACGCCGCGCACGAAGCCAGAGGTGATGCGGCCGCGGCTGATGCAGTCGAGCATCGCAATCTCTTCGGCCACGCGCACGGGGTTGTCGCGGTGGGGCAGGGGGCTGCCGAGAATGACGATGCGCGCGCGCTTCGTGCGGCGGGCGAGCGCCCCGGCCGAGATCGGCACCACCGCGTCCAGACAGGTCATGGTCTGGTGGTGCTCGTTGAGCATGATCTCCAGGCCAAGCTCGTCGGCGTACTCGTACTCGTCCAGGTAGCGGTTGTACAGGTCGGCCACGATCTTGGGGTCGCAGTAGCTATTGGGCACGATGATGCGCGCGCTCTTCAGCTCCTTCTCGACCTCCGGCGGCACGAAGGGGTAGGGCATCTCGGTGAAGTGGTATGCGAGCATCGTCTCCTCCTCCCTAACGCTCGTTCGCTCGGGGAGCCGACGCGGTCTCCCCCTCGTGCAGGAACGCGGTTACCGCGGCCGTGAAGGCTTCGGGCTGCTCCAGGTACGGGTAGTGGCCCGCGGCGGGGATGAGCTGGAAGCGCGCGCCGGGGATGGCGTCCGCGAAGGCGCGGCCGTAGTCGGGGGTCACGATCTTGTCGCTCTCGCCCCACAGCACGAGCGCGGGCACGTCGATGCGCCGCAGCCAGGCGCGCAGCTTCGGGTTGTGCAGGAACGGCTTCCAGGCGAACAGGGCGGTCGTCTGGCGGCCGCGCAAGATCGTGACTAGCTCTTCCTCGGTGTAGTTCCCCAGCCCGGCGAGCTGCATCTGCCGCGCGCCCGCCTCGGGATCGTGCCAAGCGAGGTCGAGGAACTCTTTGGCACCGATTACGAACGTATCCGCGATGTCGCGCGTGGTGCGGTCGCCGACCTTGATGCCCACGGCATCCACGAGCACCAGCCGCTTGATCTGATGCGTGCAGCGCACCGCCACCTCGGCGGCGATCCAGCCGCCAACGCCGAGGCCCACCAGGTTGACGGGCTCGGGGCCCAGGTCGCGCAGCAGGTCGAGGTAGAAGTACGCAAAGTCGTCGATCGTGTCGAAGTCGCGCGGCAAATCGGACGAGCCGTAGCCGGGGTGCGAGGGCGCGAGCACCGCGTACTGCTGCGCCAGCGTCTCCTCGTACGGCTCCCACTTGTTCAGGTACTCGTAGTCGTGGAGGATGACCAGGCGCTCGCCCTGGCCCCCGCTGAACACCTGCAAGCTGATCGGACCGACCGCGCGGCGCTCCTCCTGACGGGTAGGCGTGGCGACCATGGGCCCTCCTTACTGCCGGCACGAGATGGGGCAAAACTCTACGCTGCGAAAGCCAACCAGGAGGGCCGCTCGCTCCGCCGATTGCCTGGCGCGCGGCTCGTGCGGAACCGCCTGCGTTCCGTATAATGGAACGGGCGTCCCGCATCCTGGTCATCATCACCATATCGCCGTCTCCGCCAGGCTGTCAAGGCGTTGCCAGAATCGCGGGATGCGGTGTACGATCTAGGCTGCCGCAGAATCACCGATTGGTCCGTGTACTGGAACGCGAGGACACTGCATTGGCGCAGAATGGAACCTCCGGCTCGACGCGTGTGCGGGCGGTGGAGCGGGCCATCGGCCTGCTGCTCCGGCTGGCCGAGCACCGGCGCGGCGCCAGCTTGCAGCAGCTTGCGCGCGAGGTCGGCTGCAGCAAGAGCACCGTCCACCGCCTGCTGGCAACGCTGGAAGGCATGGAGATGGTCGAGCGGGATGGGATGCTTGGCTGGTATCGGCTGGGCCGCCGCGCGCGCGAGCTAGGGACGAACGGCTGGACGCGGACGGACCTGCGCCACCTGGCGCTGCCCCACATGCAGGCCCTGCGCGACGAGTCGGAAGAGACCGTGACGCTCCACCTGGTGGACGGCGATGACCACGTGGTTGCCGAGGAGTGCGAGAGCAACCAGGAGATTCGGCGGACGCTGCCGCTCGGTCAGCGGGCGCCCCTCCTGCGGGGGGCCACGGCCAAGGCCATCCTGGCGTTTCTGCCCGAGGCCGAGGCCGCCCGCATCCTCGCGGCCACCTGCACGCCGGATGACGATGGTCCGGGGCCGCAAGAGCTACGCGACATCCGCAGCCTGGGCTATGCTTTCAGCATCTCGGAGCGCGTGCCGGGCGGCTCGGCCATCTCCGTACCGATCCGCGACCGCGGCGAGCGCGTCTGCGCCGCGCTCAGCATCTCCGGCCCCAGCTTCCGCTTCACGCCCGCGCGGGCGATCCGCTGCGCGCCGGCGCTGATGCGGGCCGCCGACGAGATCGCCGCCGCGCTGGGCTATCCGGGCCGCGCGAAAGGAGACGACGACCATGGCGACGACCGCCCCTGATCCCACCGGCCTGGCCACGAACCTGCCGCCCGGCGTGAGCAGCCACTACGTGATGGTTGGCGACAATCGCACGCATTATTTGGAGGCGGGACAGGGTGAGCCGCTCATCCTCCTGCACAGCGCGGAGTTTGGCGGCCGGGCCGAGTTCTCCTGGCGCTACACCATCCCCGCGCTGGCCGAGCACTTCCACGTCTACGCCCCCGACGTGGTCGGCTTTGGGCGCACGACCAAGCTCTATAACTTCTCCGACCCGACCAACTACCGCGTGCAGCACATCCGCCGCTTCATGGAGGTGCTGTGCATTCCGAGCGCGCACTTCATGGGCAACTCGTTCGGCGGCTCGATCATTCTCACCATCGCGGCCCAGGACCGGCCCGCCTGGAACATCCGCTCCATCGTCTCGGTGAGCGGCGGCGGCTTCGCGCCCGACAACGACGCGCGCAAGGTGTTGACGCACTACGACGGCTCGCGCGACGGCATGCGCGAGATCCTGAAGGTGCTGTTCTACGACCCGCGCTGGTGGAGCGAGGAGCACGTCGAGGAGCGCTGGCGGGCGGCGATTGAGCCGGGCGCCTGGGAGGCGATCGCCGTCGCGCGCTTCGCGCGGCCCGGGCTAGAGAAGGGCTTCGGCTCCGAGCGCGGCGACCCGGCGAACATCAAGGTGCCGGTGCTCATCACCGGCGGCGACCAGGACCTGCTGCGCGAGCCGGGCTGCTGGGAGGGGCTGCACGCCCGCATCCCTGGCTCCGAGCTAAAGGTGTTCTCGCCCGCCCGTCACTGCCCGCACATCGAGTTCCAGGAAGAGTTCAACCGCCTGGCAGTCGACTTCCTGCGGCGGCACTCGAAGAGATAGCTGGCGTCCTGTATCTCGGCAGTGGTCAATAGTCGGGCAAGGGAAGCCAGGTCTGGTCTACCAAATAGATCTCGACATCCCCTTGCTGATAGATCCGCCGCAGAGCGGGAAGCAGTCTGAATCCGTGTATGCCCGGCGGCGCTGCCAGTGGCTCAAGCCTGCCGGGCGTCTCGCCAATGTTGCCTTCGGCGCGCTCGCGGGGACCGTAGAAGAGGTACTTGACGCCGTGCTCGGCGAGGAGGCGGGCGGCATCCTCGGGCGGGCTGTGCAGGACCTGCTCGACGACGGCGCGCTTGCCCGGCACGTCGTAGGTGATGCCGTCGTGGCCGAGCCAGACGCGCCCGGGCACGAGCGCCGCCAGCCAGGAGCCGCTCTGCTCCACGCCGAGGACCACCTCGTCGGGTGTCATGTGCGCAGCCAGCCACTCCCCGGCCTGCCACTCCTCGCGCGTCGCCACGTAGACCGTGAGCGGCGTGTTGGCGACCGCCGAGTACACCACGCCTACGTAGAGGAACAGCGCCGTGGGCAGCGCCAGGGCGACGGCGGCCAGTCCGAGCCGCCGCCGGCCGCGCGGCCCCAGCCGCCCCGCCCACCACGCGAGCCCCGTCGCGGCCAGCACCGCGAGCGCCGGCTGCACGCCGAATGCCAGGCGGCGCTGGAACGGGACGGGCGCGTAGAGCGCGAGCAGCAGCACCAGGCCCGTCAGCAGCGCGAGCCACTGGCGCTGGTCTCGCGGCCGCGGCCAGGCGCGCAGGGCGAACGGCGCCAGCAACAGCACCAGGCCGTAGTCGAGCAGCAGGCGCAGCGGCTCCGGGCTGGACACCGTGTTCTGCTGGCCATAGACGACGCTCCAGAACGGTTCGACGCGGAAGGCGTAGTAGTTGTAGAGCAAGAGCGGGAGCGCAACGGCGCCGGCCAGCGCAGACGCGGCCACTGCCCGCCACGGCCACCGGCGCGTCGCCAGCCAGCGCAGCGCGGTATACAGCCCGAACAGGCCGCAGACCACTGGCAGGTTGAAGGGGTGGACGAGAGCGAGCCCCAGGACCGCCCCAGCCAGGCCCGCGTAGGGGCGCCACGTCGCGCCCGGCTCGATCGCGACGGCGAAAGCGGCGATCGCCAGCACCGTGCAGGCGAGGGCGAGCATCAGGTGGAGCGGCGCCAGGAACACGCCGAGCGTCATCACCTCCAGACTCGCGCCCAGCGGCAGGGCGGCGCCGTCGCCCTGCCCGGCGTACAGCGGCTGTGCCAGCACCGCTCCCCACAGCCCGAGGTTGGTGCCCATCACCATCAGCGCCACCGCCAGCCGCCGCTGGCCCAGGGACCGCAGGAACGTGGCGGCAAAGACGTAGAGCGCCGCGAGCAGCGCCACGCGACCCAGCAGCTCGCCCAGGTAGTAGACGAGCAGCGGCGCGACCTGGAGCAAGGCGGCGATCTTGCCGATGCCGACGTAGACGGGGAACATGAAGACCGGCTGGTGGGGCTCGGGCGTGAAGCGGTCGTGGATCAGCCAGGAGCCGGAGCGGGCGCCCTGGTCCATCGCGGCCAGGTAGACCGGAAAGTCGCCCGGATACCAGAAGCTGCCGACGTGGACGAGGTCGGCCGGCCCGTGGAGCAGCCATGCGACGTAGGGAACGGCCAGCAGCGCGAGCAAGACAGCGCCGACCACCGCGAGCCAACGCCATTCCGCGGGGGCAATGAGTGCTGCGTGCTGCGTGCTGCGTGCTGAGTCGGCCGGGGGCGTCGCCGTGGCGCGGTCGCTAGCGAGCGCGGCGGGGCTGCTGACCGGCGATACGGTGTCCATGTGGGCGCCTACTCCGGAATCGGGGAGCGGCACGCGGCTCGTGCCCGCGGCTTGCTCCGCACTCAGCACTCCGCGGGCTGCAGGGCGATGTGGTGCCCCTGCTCGGTGCCGGTGCGCGCGGCGGTGCCGGCGGGCAGCTCGATCACGTAGTCGGAGCGCCGCACCCAGGGCCCGATGCGGTTCGGCCGGATGCCGCGCAGCACGCGCGTCACCTCGCCCTCAGTGGGCGACAGGCGCCGGACGTGGAGCACGTCGATGGCGAAGGCCATGAAGAACATGTGGATCTGGCGGCAGGCCTCGATGACGAGCCCCTCGCCTTCCGGGAGCGAGCGCCGGCCGAGGAGGCCCCGCCCGCGTGTCCACACGTTGGTCGCCACGCCCGCGCGCGCGGCGATCTCGGCCCCGTTATCCAGGTTGACGACCCGCACGGTGCGCACGACGACCCGCCGCGCCTACGGCTGCTGCATGTTCGAGAGCTGCGGCCACAGCGGACCGAGGATCATGAGGCAGAGCGCGGGAAAGATGAAGATCAGCATCGGGAACAGCATCTTCAGCGGCGCTTGCTGCGCCTCGGCCTCCGCGCGTTGGCGCCGCAGCACGCGCATCTGGTCGGCCTGGACGGTGAGCACCTGCGAGACGCTGACGCCGAGCTGCTCCGCCTGCACGATCGCCGCCACGAACTGCGACAGATCGCTTACCTGCGTGCGGTTCACCATGTCCTTCAGCGCCTCGCGCCGGGGGCGGCCCACCCGCATTTCGGCCATCACCCGCGCTAGCTCGTTGCTGAGGGGGTTGTCGGACTTCTGTACGACGCGCGCCATCGCGGCGTCGAAGCCCAGCCCCGCCTCGACGCTGATGACCAGCAGGTCCAGCGCGTCCGGCAGCGCCTTCTGGATGGCCTTCTGGCGCACGGAGATCTTGCGGCTCAGCCACAGCTCGGGCGCTACGAAACCGATCACCGCGCCGACGATCAGGCCGAGCAGCAGCAGGTCGGCGCCCAGCAGCGCCATCAGTAGCGCGCCGATGCCCGCACCGGCGAGCGCGCCGAAGATCTTGACGCCCAGCCAGTCCGACGCGGTCCAACGGTTGGGACTGCCGGCCAGCAGCAGGCGGCGGCGCGTCTTTTCGCTGGCGCTCTCGCGCTGCTGCGGTGTCTGATTCTTCTTGCGCGTGAAGCGTTCGCCAATCGCGGCGAGGCGCTGAATCAGCGGTCGGAGCACGCGCTCGCTAAACGGCTGCTCCAGCTCCATCTCTTCGAGCGAGCGGGGGCGCTCGGCAAACTGGGACAGGCGCATCGCCACGGCGTCGCGCCCCATGCGAGGCACCGTGAACCCAAGGAGGATCAGGCCCAGGGCACCAACCAGCAGCAGCGGGAGGATGATAGCCAAACTACACCTCGATATTGACGATCTGCTTGATCACCATGAAGCCGAGGAGGATGCTGATCGCGCCGGCGATCGGCAGGAACAGGTACGGGAAGCCGGAGAACATCGGCCGCATGTACTGCGGGCTGGCCAGGAACAGGAACCCGCCCACGAAGACGGGCAGCAGCGCCAGGATGTAGCCCGACATGCGCTGCTGGCTGGTGATAGTGTTGATCTCGCCCTTCAGCTTCACGCGCTCGCGGATCGTCTCGGCAATCGTGTTCAGGATGCGGGCCAGATTGCCGCCGACCTCGTGCTGCACGTTGATCGCCGTGACCATCAAGTCCAGGTCCTCGCTCTTCATGCGCCGCACGAGGTGGAGCAGCGCGTCCTGCGGCGAGAGCCCGAGCCCGATCTCGCGGGTCACGCGGCCGAACTCCTCGGAAATGGGTGGGTTGCCCTCGCGCGCGACCATGTCCATCGCCTGCAGGAGGCTCATGCCGGAGCGCAGGGAGTTGCTCATCAGCACGATGGTGTCGGCGAGCTGGTCGTTGAAGGCACGGAGCCGCCCGGACTGCCGGCGGCCCACCCACAGCTTCGGCAAGATGAAGCCGATGATGCCGAAGATGGGGATGGCCAGGATGTTCTGGCCGAAGAGGACCGCGATTAGCGTATAGCCCACGGTGATGAAGACGAGCGTGACGACGCCTTGCAGCACCAGGAATTCGGCGGCGGTGAGCTTGAGATCGGCCCGCGCCAGGTCGGCCTGGAGGCTGGCCGCGAAGGAGCGGCCGGCGATGGCGCGACCCACCCGATCGCTCATCGCCGCGGTCATCGCCGAGCCGCGCTGGTCAGACACGGTTTCGGCGCCGCTCTGGCGCAGCGCGTAGCGGCGCAGCCGGTGCTCGAACGCGGGATCGTCGGTCCGCAGCACGCGGTCCACGCCGACGAAGATGAGCACGAGCGCCAGGCCCATTCCGCCCGCCAGCAGTACTGGCATGTCACACCTCGCTCGTGGCTGGCGCTGTCCCCCGCCCGCGAGCCAGCGCCGCCAACGCGCGCCTCGGGCGGGGCCTGGGAGCCGGCCGCCGGCCGCCCGCCGTTCCTAGAAGAATCGGTCCGACAGTCCGAAGATCGTCGGCGGCAGCCGAATGCCCGCGTCCTCCAGCTTCGGCATGAACTTCGGCCGGACGCCGGTGGGCTTGATGCGGCCGATCACCTTGCCGCCCTCGAAGGCCTCCTGCTCGAATTGGAAGACGTCTTGCAGGACGACCACGTCGCCTTCCATGCCCTGCACTTCGGTGATCGCCGTGATCTTGCGCGAGCCATCCCGCAGCCGCGATTGCTGGACGATCAGGTCGACCGCGGAGGCGATCTGCTCGCGGATGGCGCGCACGGGCAGGTCCATGCCGGCCATCAGCACCATCGTCTCCAGACGGGAGAGCATGTCGCGCGGACTGTTGGCGTGGCCGGTGGTCAGCGATCCGTCGTGGCCGGTGTTCATGGCCTGGAGCATGTCCAGCGCCTCGCGCCCGCGGCACTCACCGACAACAATGCGCTCGGGCCGCATGCGCAGGCAGTTGATGACCAGGTCGCGGATCGTGATGGCGCCCTTGCCCTCGATGTTCGCCGGCCGCGCCTCCAGGCGCACGACGTGCTCCTGGCGCAGCTGCAGCTCGGCCGCGTCCTCGACCGTGATGATTCGCTCGTCGTCGGGGATGAAGGAGGAGAGCACGTTCAGCAGGGTCGTCTTCCCCGAGCCGGTGCCGCCCGACACGACGATGTTCAGCCGCGCCACCACGCAGGCGCGCAAGAACTCCGCGATCTCGGGCGTCATGCTGCCGAAGCGGATCAGGTCGTCGATCCCCAGCGGCGTCTTCGAGAACTTTCGGATGGTGATGGTCGGCCCGACCAGCGAGACCGGCGGGATGACGATGTTCACGCGCGAGCCGTCGGGCAGGCGGGCATCGCACAGCGGCGACGACTCGTCCACGTGGCGGCCCAGCGGAGAGACGATGCGGTCGATGATCCGGCGCACGTGGTCGTCGTCGTCGAAGGCGACCTCCGCCAGGTGAAGCTTGCCCTTCTGCTCGACGTAGATCTGGTTCGGCCCGTTTACCATCACTTCGCTGATCGTCGGGTCCTGCAGCAGCGGCTCGATGGGGCCGAAGCCGATGATGTCGGCCGTGACCTCTTCGAACAGCCGCTCGCGCTCGACGCGCGTCAGCACGATGTTCTCGCCCTCGACCACGGCGTCGAACAGCGTCTTGATGCGCTGCCGCACCTCGGCGGTCTTCGACAGGTCCATGTCGGGGTCGAGCTCGGCGATCAGGCGGTTCTTCACGCGGGCCTTCAGCTCCCGCGAGATACTGGCCGTGCGAGCGCTGGTACTGACGGCGCCGCCCAGCCCCATGCGGCGCGGCGCCTCCGGCGGCGCAACGCCAGGCGGCGGCGTGAGCACGGGCGCCGGGCCGCCGTTGTTCGGTAGGGGCGGCAGGCCGGCCGGCGCCGACGCCGGACTATCCGCTGGAGCGGGCATGGTTGGGGCCGGGGCGATGCCCGCCCCTTCAATGCGTCGTAGCAACCCCATTTACTCAGCTCCTCGCCGCGGAAAGAGCCGCAGCCGGCTAAGCCCGAAACCGGCGCGCGGGACGACGTCGCCCGTGCGGTCCGCGCCGTCGAGCCGTTCCAGATCGGCTTCCGTCAGGAGATCGCGCGCGACTTGGAACACGTTGCGCGAGATTTGCGCTTCCGGCTGGCTGACCACGAAGGGCACGCCGCTGTTGATCGACGCAGTCACGAGCGGCCCCGCGCTCACCAGGCGCGCGGCGACCTTGTGTCGGAGGCTGTCCTCGATGTCCTCGACGTTGATCCCCCCCGTGCTATCGGACCGGTTGAGCACCAGGTTCACCTTGTCGTGGCTGTACCCTAGCGCCTCGCAGACCTCCAGGAACATGCGGATGTTCTTGACCGCCGGAATGTCCAAGGTGGTGAGCAGCACGATGCGGTCGGCCAAGTCGAACACCGTGAGCATCAGGTCCTGGAACGTCGTCCAGGTGTCGACGACGATGTAGTCGAAATCGCGCTGGAGCGCCTGGAGCACGGCCTTCATGTGGTCGGCGGTGAACAGCTCGGCGACCTCCGGCCGCGGCGGCGCGAGCAGGACGCGCACGCCCGAGCTGTGCGTGACCATCACGCTGTCCAGCACCTCGGGCCCCATCTCGTCCGACTCGCGGTGGAGGAGATCTTGAATGGTCTTGTTGCCGGCCAGGTTCAGCATGATGCCGATATCGCCGAACTGCAGGTTGCAATCGGCCAGCGCCACCCGGGCGCCCGTCAGCACGCGTAGCGCCACCGCCAGATTGACGCCGATGACGGTACGTCCCACACCGCCCTTCGGGCTGAACATCGTGATGATGCGCCCTTTGCGGACCGGGCTCTCGCGGCCGGGGAGGCGGCTGAGGGCAGCGATGCGGGCGCGGCGATCGGTGTCCAGCTCGTAGACGCGGCGGATGGTGTTCGCCAGCTCGTCGGCGCCGAAGGGCTTCACCAAGAAGTCGCGCGCGCCGGCCAGCATGGCGCGGCGCAGGTAATCGGTCTCCCCCTGCACGGACATCATGATGACCTGGGAGACGGGGACTTCGCTGGAAATCGCCTCCGTGGCGCGGATGCCGTCCATCCCCGGCATGTTGATGTCCATGAGGACGATGTCCGGCTGCAGCTCCTTCGCCCGCTCGATGGCGCTGGGGCCGTCCTCGGCGCCCCCTACCATCTCGACGTCGTCCTCGAATTGGAGCAGCTTGGCCACGCTGGCGCGCGCTTCGGCGAAGTCGTCCACGACGAGAACACGGATCTTGCCGGCCACGTTTCCTCACAACTGGCGGGTATGCCACGCCCCGGCGCGGCCGGGGCCGTGGCGCCGACTACTGGCGCCCGTAGAGTCCGTACTGGCGCTGCATGTCCTGAACCGTGATCGGCGGCGTAGGCTGGACGTCGGAGTTGCTCGGCGAGCGCAGCACGAAGTCCACGTTCGCCTGCCCGAGCGCCACCAGGTCCTTCAGCCATTTGAGCTGCAGCGCCGTGTCGCGGTCGACGATGAAGGTGATCAGCCGATCCTCGGGCCGGTTCGCGGCCTGCTGGTCCCCCTTGGCATCCGGCGACTGGAACACACCTACGTTGTAGACGCGCAGGTTCTGGAACAGGACCCGGGTGCGCAGGTAGTCGGCCAGGTGGTCCTGCTGTGCCGCCTGCCGCTGCTCGGGCGTCATGCTGTCGGGAAACTCGAGCGTCGTAACCAAAATATCGACGTAATCGCCAGCCCTTATAGCGTCCGCTGCCGTCAGGGTATTGGCCCCCTGCCCCGCGAAGCTGCCCTGGAGCCGCGCCGGCAGCACGAACATCACCTGGTCGCGGTCGAGGACCAGCGAGACCGAGGGCACAGACTTGCCGGCCGCCAAGTCGTCGCGGATCGTCTTGAGATCGACGACTCGGTCGGCGTTCAGGATGTCGCCCTTGTAGATGCGCTGGCGCGCGAACTTGCCCACCGCGTCCTCGACGCGGGTGATAGGACGGTTGGGCATCGCCTCCTTCGACACGCTAGCGAGGTCGACGGAGCGCAGCTCGATGCGGCCCTGATCCGGAATGTCCCGCGTGGCGACCACTACCCGCTCGCTCGGCACCTGCTGCAGCCGCTCGTCGGCGCTCTTGAGCTGCAGGTACACGACCACGCCCACGACGATGGCCATTAGGCCGCCCACGCCGATTAGCAAGGACCCCGCTTGCCGCTTATTCATGGCTGCGTTACTACCTCTCCCGGCTATCCGGCTGGCGCGAGGCCCCCGGCCAATCGCTCGGAATTATACGTGCCCTTGCGCGGCGACGGTCAATTTATCACCGGTCAAGAGCGCCACTTCTAGCACGCTCTCGGCATCTAGTGGGCGAATCTTAACCAGATATACGCCCAACTGCCCGATTCATGAACAAGGGGCCTCATGGGAGTAAGGCCCTCATCGCGCACGCTCATTCGGGGCCACCCCGATCAGGTCGCCCACGAGTCACGTCCCGGCGAGCGCCTCGCGAGATCAGTATAGGCAGGCCCGGAAAACAGTGTCAATACACTGTCACTATTAGCGGACGGCGTGTAACGACGGCAGGCCCGTGCCCCGCCGCGCCCGCCGCGCGGCGGGGCGAAAAACGCGAGAAACCTTGACGCCAGCCGGTGGGTCGGCTATACTGCGGCCAACGTGAACGCGCGCCAGAGGCGGGAATGTACACGCGCGACCGCTGGTACTACTTTAGGTGCGGCATGAGGGGGCTGCGGCCGAAAGGCTGACGCAGCCCACGGCCCCCTCATGCCGCGGAAAGCAGAGGTGCAGACCTCTGCTTTTTGTTTTGCCCGCGGCGCGTCCAAATCCGGGCCAGACCGGCCCACACAGCAGGGAGCCGGCTCGCGACCACCGAGCGGGTAGGAGGTAGGAATGATCGTCGTCATGCAGCGCGGCGCGACCCCGGAGCAGATCGAGCACGTCATCGAGCGGCTGCGGGAAGCGGGCTATCGCGAACAGGTATCTACCGGAGAGGAGCGGACCGTGATCGGCGTAATCGGCACCGGCATCCCGGCCGACCTCGGCGAACGGCTGGAGATGCTGCCGGGCGTGGAGGCCACGCACCGCCTGACCAAGCCCTACAAGCTGGCCAGCCGCGACTTCAAGCCCGTTAGGACGGTCGTGCAGGTGGGCGACTTATCTATCGGCAGCGACGAGTTCGTGGTCATGGCCGGGCCGTGCTCCGTGGAGAGCCGCGAGCAGGTGCTGCAGACCGCCCGAGCGGCCAAGGCGGCGGGCGCGCGCGTGCTGCGTGGCGGCGCCTACAAGCCGCGCACGTCCCCTTACAGCTTCCAGGGCCTGGGCGAGGAAGGGCTGGAGTACCTGGCCGAGGCGCGCGCGGAGACCGGCCTGCCGATCATCACCGAGGTGCTAGATACCGCCGACGTGCCGCTCGTCGCCAAGTACACCGACATCCTCCAGCTCGGCACGCGCAATATGCAGAACTTCGCCCTGCTGCGCGCGGTCGGCAACCTCGACATGCCGGTGATGCTCAAGCGCGGCATGTCGGCGACCATCGAAGAGTGGCTCATGGCGGCCGAGTACATCCTGCACGGCGGCAACAAGCAGGTGATCCTCTGCGAGCGGGGCATCCGCACGTTCGAGACGGCCGCCCGCAACACCCTCGACCTGAGCGCTATCCCGATCGTGAAGAAGCTGAGCCACCTGCCGGTCGTCGCCGATCCCAGCCACGGCACGGGCAAGTGGTACCTCGTGCCGCCGATGGCGCTGGCCGCCGCGGCAGTGGGCGCCGACGGGCTGCTCATCGAGGTCCATCCCGATCCCGATACGGCGCTGAGCGATGGCCCGCAGTCGCTGAACCTCGACAACTTCGCCGCCATGATGCGCGAGCTGCGGCGCGTGACCGAGGCCGTGGGGCGCTCGCTGGGCGAGCTGGCGGCGACGAGCGGCGGGAGCCGTTAGCGTGGCCGCCGACGCCGCGCCGCGCCGTGTGCGGCCGGCCGCTCGCCTGGCCGGCGAGCTGACCGTGCCGGGCGACAAGTCCATCTCCCACCGCGCGCTGCTGCTGAACGCGCTCGCCGCGGGCACGGCGCGCGTATGCGGGCTGGGCCTCGGCGCGGACGTGCGCTCCACCGAGCGGTGCTTGAAGGCGCTGGGCGTCGCCATCGAGCCGGATGGCGCGGAGGGTCGCGTGGTCCACGGCGCCGGACGGGACGGCCTGCGCGAGCCCGACGACGTGCTCGACGCGGGCAACTCCGGCACCACCATGCGCTTCCTCTGCGGCGTGCTGGCCGGGCAGCCGTTCCTGTCGGTGCTCACCGGCGACGCCTCGCTGCGCCGGCGGCCGATGGCGCGCGTGCTGGACCCCCTGCGGGCGATGGGCGCCCAGGCGTGGGGCCGCGCCGATGGCACGTTGGCGCCGCTCGCGATTCGCGGCGGCGGGTTGCGGGGCCTCGACTACGCGCTGCCCGTGGCCAGCGCCCAGCTCAAGTCGGCGCTGCTGCTCGCCAGCCTCTATGCCGACAGCCCCACCCATCTGCGCGAGCCGGCCGCCTCGCGCGATCACACCGAGCGCCTCCTGCGGGCGCAGGGCGTGGCGCTGCAAACCGATGGCCTGGACCTCTGGCTCACCCCGCCGAGCCAGCCGCCGCGCGCCGTGGACATCGACGTGCCCGGCGACTTCTCGTCGGCGGCCTTCTGGCTCGTGGCGGCCTGCGTCCACCCGGCCGCGCGCGTCACGGTGCGCGGCGTGGGCGTGAACCCCGGCCGCACCGGCCTGCTCGACGTGCTGCGCGACATGGGCGCCCGCCTCACGCTCGCCAACGAGCGCGACGTGGGCGGCGAGCCGGTGGCCGACGTGACCGCCGCGTCGAGCGACCTGCGCGGCGTGGCGATCGGCGGGGACGTGATCCCGCGCCTGCTCGACGAGGTGCCGGTGCTCGCGGTCGCCATGGCCGTGGCGCGTGGCGCCAGCCGCATCGACGACGCCGCCGAGCTGCGCGTGAAGGAGAGCGACCGCCTGCACGCCGTGGCTGCCGAGCTAACGGCGTTAGGAGCGACCGTCACCGAGCGCCCCGACGGCCTCGACTTCGCCGGCGGCGCCCGCCTGCGGGGCGCGAGCGTCGCCAGCTACGACGACCACCGCCTCGCCATGGCCCTCGCCGTTGCCGGCCTCGTCGCCAGCGGGGAGACGACCATCCAGGGCGCCGAGAGCGTCGTCATCTCCTACCCCGCCTTCTGGGACCACCTCGCCGCCCTCGCCGCCTGAGCACCCTCAGCGTAGAGCGGCGAGCGCGCGCTGGACGGCGAGGGCCGGCGACACCCCCGCCGGATCCGCGTGGCGCTGCCCAGGCCAGCGCAGCACGACGACCTCCTCGCGCAGCTCCTCGCGTGTCGCCGTCGCTCGGCGCGTGCGGAACAACTCAATCTCCGCGAACTCGTACCCCAGCATCCGCGCAATGTCGGCTAGCAGCTGGCCCGTGCGGATCATCACGCGCAGATACGACGCCTGGTCACCGACGACGTAGGCCAGCCGGGCGCCCGGGCGCAGGATGGGGCGCAGCTCGGCCAGGTGACGGGCCATGCCGCCGAAATAGAGGCGCGTCACGCGGCCATATAGGCGCTCGAAGCCGGAGGTCTTGCCTAGCTCGATGCGGCGGGCCTCGATGGCCTCGGCTATACGCTGCACTTCCGCGTGCGCCGCGACCCAGCGGTCGTCGTCGTCGGCCTGGTAGACGTTGCGCGTGTTCGAGCGCAGCAGCCTTTGCTTCAGCGCGCGCAGCTCGGCGCGGTCGCGGACGAAGCCGAGCAGCACCGACTCCAGCCGCGTGGTCCGCGTGTAGTCCTTCTCGTTCGGGTAGGGCGGGGACGTGATGACGCCGTCCACGGACGCGGGCTCCAGCACCGCGCCCAGGTGGCGCGAATCGGCGTGGTGGGCGACGGCGGGCACATCCCGGCGCGACGCGACGAGCGCCAGGTCGTCGGCCATGGCGCGGACGGCGTCGAGCCAGGGAGCAACGACGGCCGCGTCGCGCTTGGGCGGGCCGACGCCGACCTCGGGGCCGAAGTGCAGATTGCTGCTAGAGAGCACGAGTGACTTCGCGAGCGCCAGTCGCTCGTGGTGGTGGTAACGCTCGTTGCGGTGGCGGTCCAGGCATTCGAGCAGCACGAGCGTCTTGTGCAGCGGCAGCGGGCTGATCGAGTCCGTGAGCAGCAGGCGCTCGGCCTCGGCTGGCAGCCGCCGTAGCTCCCGCTCCGCGACGCCGACGGTCCTCGCTAGCTCGTCGTGGATGCCGTCCCTGGCTAGCTCGCGCTCGGCCGCCCGCGCGACCTCCTGGGCGTGCTCGACCAGTTCGGCGGGATCGGGGCGCCAGTCGAGCTTGACGCGGCTGGCGAAGTGCGCCGTCGGGTTGGCTTCGACGCCGACGCTCGGGATGCCCTGCTTCTTGCACTCGACCAGCACGGTGCCTGTGCCGCAGAACGGGTCGAGCACCCGCTGGCCCGCGTCGAAGCCCAACCGCTCGAGGTATTGGCGGACGAGGTGTGGCGGGAAGGAGAGCACGAACCGATACCACTCGTGTACCGGACGGTCTTCGGGAAAGAGTTTGTTGAGGTCGGCGTTGGCCTCGCGGCGGCGCGCGGTGGCGTAGCTCATCGCCGCCATTATACGGTCCCGCCGGGACAAGCTCGCCCGGTTGTGTCCTCTCGTTGACCGCGCCAGAAACGTGAGATCCTGGTCGGTCCCCTGGTGGTGGCAGGCTCAATTGGCGGTGCCCATATGTTGACCGGCTTGGCGTCCGCTCGGCAGAATGGCTGGCAGGGCCGGGCCATTCGGCGGGAGTTGCCTACGGGCCTGGCTCACGCTACCAGCGACAGGCAGGGCAAGGCGAGGTCCCTTGCCCGCCCACGGTGCGCGACCACACCGCCGGGCGGCAGGGGACGAGCCCCTGCCCTACCTCATATCGCGATATGGCCGGGCGTGCCGGCCAAACGTGGACTGGGCACGATGGGGCTACGCAGCACGGAGCGCCAGGCGCAGCGCGCGTTCGAGCGGCAGGTGCTGGCGCAAGTCCTCGCGCTCTGCGAGCCGGACGGCGCCGTGCCGGCCCAGCGCGTCGAGCAGGCGCTCGGCTACTTCCGCCAGACGGTCGCGGGCAACCCCGCGCAGCAGGTGCTCGGCCGGCGCCTGCGCGGCGCGATCGACGCGCTGCTCGCCGACGGCCTCCTCGACCCGACCGCCCCGCCCGATACCTTCCGCCCCACGGACGCCGGCCGCGCCCTCGTCGCCGCCAGCCGCCGGCCCTGGTGGCGCCGCGCCTTCGCGATCACTCAACCGTCCCACGGCGGCTCTCGCGGAGGCTGAGCCAAAAGGTAGGGCGGGGCTCGTCCCCTGCTGCCCGGCCGGCGCGGCTGCTGTCCCCTATTCCGGCGACCGCGAGGTAGGGCGGGGGCTCGTCCCCCGCCGCCCGGCCGGCGTCGCCTAGATCAATCGTCCCGGAAACCGCTTCAAACCGCCAGGGGACAGGCGAAGCGAATCCGCGCCAGCGACTTTCGGCGCACCGCGTCGCGGCATACATACGAGCGCGTAGCGTTGATCTACGGTCGCCAGGACAGCTTCAGCCCTTGCGGGCGCGAACGAGCAAGCAAAACGGCCGCTTGCGCTCGTAGACCCAGTCGGGGTGGCGCCGCAGCATCGCCTCGTCCGGCATTGGCTCCAGCACTCGCTCGATCCGCAGCCCGGCGTCGATGAGGCCGTTCAGCAGCGTCGCCTGCAGGCGGTGATACTTCTGCACGCCGTCGACGATCCAGTGCTCCTCGCGCAGCCCCTCTTCGCCGTAGCGGTCCAACGCCCAGTACAGGGGACGGCCCTCGGCGTCGCGGACCCAGCCCTCCGCGGTCGCCCGACTCAGATATACCGGGTGCTCCGTCGAGAAGACGAGCACGCCGCTCGCGACGAGCCACTCGGCGATGCGCTGGCAGAGCCCGTGGTAGTCCGCCACGTAGTGGAAGGCGAACGAGCTGACCACCAGGTCGAACCGCTCCGCCGGGAACGTGACCTCTTCTATCGACGCGCGAACGTGGGTGACGCGCGGGTGGCTCCACTCGGCGCGCGCCGGCGCCAGCATCGTCTCGGAGAGATCGACGCCGATCACCTCGGCGGCGCCGCGCTCCGCGACATAGCGCGCCAGCTGCCCGGCCCCACAGCCCAGGTCGAGTACCCGGCGCCCCGTCACGTCCGGCAACAGAGACAGCAGGCTCGGCAGCTCGAAAGCCGTCGTCCAGCCCGCGCCAAACCGCTCCAGCCGCGAGTAGCCGGCGAAGAAGGCGGGATCGTCGTAGATGTTCTGGGGCGGCGGATCGGCGCTCATGGGGACAATTTGGTGCCGGCGCTCACGGCTGGTCCAGGAACGCCAGCACCGCATCCGAGGCCGCCTCGGGCGCTTCCAGCAGCGGGCTGTGGCCCATGTCGGCCATGACCTTGAGCCTGGCGTCGGGGATGCCGGCGGCGTACGCCTCGCCGTGAGCCAGCGGCACGAGGCGGTCCCGCGCGCCCCAAAGCACGAGCGTCGGACAGGTGACGCGCCGTAGGTGGCCGCGCAGCTTGCGGTCGTACAGGTACGGCGGCGTCCAGCCGATGCGCCCGGCGAAGCTGAGCGCCTGGTAGCGCAGCACCTCGGTTGGGGTGTCTACGCGGTCGTCGGGGAACAGCTCGACGGCTACTGGTGCCCGCGGGTCGCCGAACAGCAGCGCGCGCAGGTCGCTCAGATCGGCCCCATCGCGGCGCACCGCCATCATGAACACGTCGGCGATCGGCGCGCCCGCCACGTACAGGCCCGGCGCGTCGATCAGCACCAGCCGCCGAAGGCGGTCCGGGCGGCGCACCGCCAGCTCCGCGCCGATCCAGCCACCCAGGCAGTTGCCGACCACGTCCACGCGCTCCAGCTCGAGCGCGTCCAGCAAATCCAGGTAGTGGAACACCAGGTCTTCCAGCGCGTCCACGTCGCCCAGGCCGGTCGAGGCGGCGCAGCCGGGGTGCGCGGGCGCGAGCAGGCGGCGGTGCGCCGCCAGGCTGGCGTGCGCGGGCAGCCAGTCGGCCACGGCGGTATGCACGTCGGCTAGGCCGTGCAGGTACAGCAGCGGCGGCCCGTCGCCCGCCTCGTAGAGGAGGACGCGCTCCCCGTGGACGGGCAGCAGGCGGGCGGCGCCAAACGACGGCTGGGCGAGGGCGGCGGTAGGCTCGCTCATTGTCACGCCCCCACCAGCTGCAGCGCGCGGGCTGCCTGGTCGGCGTCCGGGTACTCGCGCCCGAACAGCTCGGCCGAGCGCTCGCGCAGCCACGGCATGACCTCGCGGGCGAACAGCGCCTGGCTCTTCAGCACTGTCTCGTGCGGCATGTTCCCCATGTGGAACTGGATCAGCAGGTGCCCCACGCGCCCGTCGCGCACGTACTCCCACAGCCGCTCGCGCACGGTGTTCGGGGCGCCGACGAAGATGGAGCCGCTGGCGTCGACCTGCTCCCACGTCTCGCAGTCGCCCAGCAGCGCGCGCGTCGGGTCCCAGCGCCGCGCCATCTGGCTGTACGACTCGGGCGAGGTCGAGCCGGGCGCCTGTACCAGGTTGCGCGCCTTGCGCCGCATGTGGCCCTTGAGGCAGTTGTGCAGGAAGTAGAAGACGCCCTCTTCCGCCTCTCGCCGCGCCAGCGCGTCGGTCTCGGCGACGTGGACGCTGAGCAGGATGCCCATCTTGTACGGGTGGTATGCCTTGCCCTCGCTCTCCAGCACCTCGCCGAGCTGCTGGGCGGCCTGCACAGTGCTGGACAGGCGCGAGCGGCTGGAGAAGAAGTAGCAGTACCCGCGCCGCGCCACCTCGCGCACCGTCTCCATGCTGCCGCCGCCGGGAATCCAGATCGGCGGGCGCGGCTGCTGGAGAGGCCGGGGCCAGGGGTTCACGTAGCGCAGCGGGTAGTGCTTGCCGTCGAAGCTGAACGGCCCGTCCTCGGTCCAGGCGCGGTCGATCAGATCGACGGCCTCCCAGAAGCGCTCGCGGGCGATGCTCGGGCTGATGTTGTAGTTCCACATCTCCTGGCCCGCGCCCACCGCGAAGCCGGCGATCAGTCGCCCATCGCTCAGGTTGTCCAGCATCGCGTACTCTTCGGCGACGCGGAGCGGCCGCAGCGCGAGCGGCAGCAGGTTGCCCAGCACGACGATCCGCCCGCGCGTGCCGCGCTGCGTGAGCGCGGCGGCGATCAGGTTCGGCGCGGGCATCAGGCCGTAGATGTTCTGGTGGTGCTCGTTCAGCACCATGCCGTCGAAGCCTAGCTCGTCGGCGGCCACCAGCTGGTCGATGTACTGCTGGTACAGCCCGCGCGCCTTGGCCCGGTCGAACAGCGAGTTGGGCACCGTGACCCAGCCGCTGTCGTAGCGATCATCGAAGTCGGGCGGCAGGTACGGCCAGGCCATGAAGTGCCAGGCGTACAGCTTGACGGCGTTGTCCACGGTGCCTCCGAGCGGTCAGCGGTCAGCGATCAGCTATCAGTTATCAGCTACCGGCAGTGTAGCCGGTCCGGGGGCAAAATCGAACGTCAACCGCGAGTCAGCTACGACGGTGCCGCCGCCACGCGGGCACCGGCTGCTGATAGCTGATAGCTGACGGCTGATCGCTGACCGCTGACCGCTGACGGCTGATCGCTGACGGCTACTGAACGAATACGCGGCCGGTGATGTGCGCGGACTCGGGGCGGGTGAACCAGACGACTAGCTCGGCGGATTGCTCGGCGGTGGGCAGCTTGCCAAACGGCGCGCGGCGCTGCTGCTCCGCGATCTCCTCCGGGCTGTGGTTGTTGCGGACCATCGGGGTGTCGGTGGCCCCCGGCCCGACGGCGTTCGCCGTGATGTTGTACGGCATCGCCTCGCGGGCCAGCACGCGCGTGAAGCTGATGATGCCGCCCTTGCCGGCGGCGTAGGCGGCGCTCTTCGGCGCCCCGGCGGCGGCCAGGCCCGACGCCAGCGTGACGATGCGCCCATAGCGCTGGGCCATCATCGTCGGCAGCACGGCCTGGCAGCACAGGAAGGTGCCCTTCACGTGCGTGGCGAGCACGCGGTCGAACTCGTCCTCCGCCAGCTCGACGATCGGCGTGCGCGGGTAGATGCCGGCGCTCGTGACCAGGATGTCGATGCGGTCCCAGGCGGCGCGCACGCGCTCCGCCATCGCCTGTACCTGCGCCTTGTTCGTGACGTCCACGCCGATGGCCATGCCGCGTCGCCCAAGCGCCTCGACGGCCGCGGCGGTGGCCGCGGCCGTCGCCTCGTTCAGGTCCGCGCACGCCACGTCGGCGCCCTCGCGGGCGAGCTGCAGGGCCACCGCCCGCCCCAGGCCGCTCCCGGCCCCCGTCACGATCGCCACCTGCCCGTCCAGCGCCATCGCCTGTTCCTCCCCGCCTCGCCCGCTTCCCGCTGCGCGCCGTTGCGCGCGTCCCGCTCCGCGCCTATCGCTGGAGTCTAGCCCGCCCGCGCACCGCGCGCAACGGCGGGGTGACCTAACCCCACCGGCCCCCCCTTCCCTTCGAAGGAAGGGGGGAGAAGGACGGGGACGAAGCCGCCGCCCCGTCGCCCCGCTCCCCCTTCCCGCATCGGGAGGGGGGCCGGGGGGGTAGGTAGGTCCGTCCTCCGCTACACTGTGGCGGACAAGCAGCGGGCGCGGCCGGGGGCGCGGGCGCCGCCCGAGCACGAGGAGGAGCCGATGATGGAGGCCGAGGGCCGCGCGTTCGTGGCGCGGTATCACCGCGGCGTGCTGGCGACGATCAAGCGCGACGGCCGCCCACAGCTATCCAACATCTCCTACGCGCTCGACGAGACGGACGGGCTGATCAAGATCTCTACCGCGCGCACGCGCGCGAAGGTCCACAACGTGCGCCGCGACCCGCGCGTGTCCCTCTCGGTCCAGGGCGACACCTGGCAGCAGTACCTCGTGGTCGAGGGGGCGGCGGAGCTATACGAGGACAATCCTATTCCCGCCCTGCGCCGCTTGTACGAGATGATCCGCGGCGCGCCCCACCCGGACTGGGCGGAGTTCGACGAGGCGATGCGCCGCGAGCAGCGGCTGATCCTCGCCATCCGTGTCGAGCGCCTGTACCCGCTGACGCGCGAGCGGTAGCGGCCGCAGGCGGCGCCCGCCCTGGCCCTCGACTCAGGGCGCCGTGGCGACGTGGCGCAGCCAGTCGGCGAACGCCGTGACGACGGGCGCGGCCGCCGCCTCGTCGCGGCCTAGCAAGCCATAGTCGGGGCCGGCGGGGGCCGTGGGGAGGCGGAGCGCGCACAGGCCGGGCAGCACCGGCTCCCGCACGTAGGGCGGCCAGAACGTGCCCAGCACGCCGAGTCCCGCCTGCGCGGCGAGGATGCGCGCCTGGATGCCGTCCACCTCCAATGCCACGCGGTAGTGGCGCAGGCCCGCCTCGCGCAGCACCGCGCCGTAGTACTGCCACTCCACGCTGTCGAGCGGCGCCGCGATCAGCCCGGCGCGCGCCACGTCGGCGAACGACACGACGGCTGCCGCCGCCAGCGGGTGGTCGGCGGCGACGAAGAACACCACGCGGCTGGGGTGCAGCGGCTCGTACTGCACGTCGCCGGGGACGTGCCAGCGCGCCACGTAGGCCAGGTCCACCTCGCGGGCGCGCACCGCCTCGGCCATGTGGACGCTGTGGCCGAAGCGCAGCGACAGCTCGACGTCCGGGTGCGCGCGCCGGAACGGCGCGACGACCGCCTCGAAGAAGAACGCCTGCTCGAAGGCGATGCTGGCGCCCAGGCGCACCCGCCCCGCGCGCCCCGCCCGCAGATCGGCGATCTGATCGATCAGCCCCTCGGCGTCCCGCAGCGTGCGCCGCGCCAGACCGTACAGCGCCTGCCCGGCAGCGGTGAGCTGCACGCGCCGGTCGCGATAGACCAGCAGCCGAGTGCCGAAGGCGCGCTCCAGCGCCCGGGCATGGAACGAGACGGTGGGCTGGCTGAGGGCCAGGCTGCTGGCGGCGGCCGAGTAGCCGCCCTGCTCGACGATGGCGGCGAAGATGCGCAGCCGCGTCAGCGACAGCTCGGGCAGCGGGGCGTGCTCGTCGGCCACCGGCCCCCTCCGCCGCGTGGCGGCCGCGGTTAGACCGCCGCCACTGCCTCGATCTCGAGCAGCAGGTCCGGGTGCACGAGCCGGTCGATGATCAGGAGCGTGTTCGGCGGGTAGACGCCGTCCGGGAACAGGCGGGGATACTGCTCGGCGCGGCAGGCGTTGAAGGTGGGCAGGTCGTCGGCGCGCGTCAGGAACGTGCGCAGGCTGACGATGCTGGCCATCGTGCCGCCGGCCGCCTCCACGGCCGCCTGCAGGTTAGCGTACGCCTGCGCGAACTGGGCGCGCATGTCGTTCGGTCCCACCACCTGGCCCTCGCGGTTCATCGCGACCTGCCCGGCGATGAACACCAGCCGCGAGAAGCTCTGCACGTCCACGCTGAAGACGTGCGAGTAGGGGCCGATTGGAGTGCCAAGGCTCGCCGGCTGAATCACCTCGCGGTGCATCGAATCCCCCTACTTCTCGACGGGCGTCGCCAGGACCCGCAGCGCCCGCTCCAGGATGCCGCGCCGGATGGCGCGCTCCTCGGCCGCCGTACGGGCGGCGTCGCCCACCGGGTGCACGATGCCGTTGCCGGGCACCACGCGGTTCGACCCCACCATCTCGGCCACCGGCGTCATCGTGCAGATGTGCGCCACCGGCAGCCCCGCCTGCTCTAGCTCCGTCACGATCGCTGCACCGCAGCGCGTGCTGGTCCCTCAGGTGGAGGTCAGGATGACCGCGTCCACACCCGCCGCGCGCAGGTGCTCGGCCATCTCGCGGCCCAGGCGACGGCTGTTGTCGAGCGGGTTTGCGAGGCCCGTGGTGCTCAGGAAATGGTCGTACAGCTCGCCGATGGCGCCCGCGCGCTCCAGGTCGCGGGCCGCATCCACGGGCACGAGCCGGTCGGGGTCTTCCTTGACCAGGCTGGTGTCGTAGCCGCCGTGGACCACCTCGTAGTCCGCGCTCGCCAGGTCGTTCACGCCGGCGATCGGGTAGCTCCCCCACTTCGTCGCCGCGCGAAACTCGATCTGATCCGGGTTGCCGCGCGGCACTAGTCCGCCGTCGGTGACCAGCGCGACGCGGGCGCGGCGCAGGTCGGCGACGGGCGGCGGCGCGGGGATCGGCCGGAACCGCGGCAGGCGCACCTCCGACTCGTACGGCTCGCCGCGCAGCTTCGCCAGCAGCATGTCCACCGCGCGCTCGGCCGCGGACTTCGGCGCGATCTCGGGCACCACACGCCCGCGCGGGAAGTAGCCCTCGACGCTGGGGCGGCCGATCGGCTCGCCCGCGACCAGCTTGCGGCCAAGCCGCAGCATCGCCGCCATGTCGCTTGCCATCTGCCGGGCGCTGTCGCCCGTGCGCACGACGTAGACGTCGCGGTGGTATAGCTCGACGCCGGGGTTCTCGTCGGCCATCGCCGTGACGGCCGGGATGCCCAGCTCCGCGCTCACCGCCTGGCAGAGCGCGCCGCAGGCCTGGCCGTAGCGGCCCGCGTTGAAGGCCGGCCCGGCCAGCAGCAGGTCGGGCGCGGCCGAGCGCACCAGCGCGACCAGCTCGCCGACCGCCTGCTCCGTGCGCTCCGCGACGTAGTTGTCGCCGCAGATCACCGTGGCGACGACGGCCTCGCCGTCGGCCAGCGCCGGCGCGAGCGCGCGGCCCGGCCCGACGGCGCCCTCGACCAGGCGCGGCCCCACGCCGGCGGCTTCCTCGCCGCCCAGGCCGCCAAACATCTGGTTCAAGAAGTGGACGATCCGCAGCCGTCGCTCGGCCATGGCTCACCTCGCCGCGCGTGTTCGCCGCAAGTGTAGCGCGCCGTGGGTTGCGAAAACTAGCCGCGCGCCGTCTGGCCACCATCGCCGTCGCTCCCTGCTGGGTCGGTCGGGCCGGCTGGGAGCCTCCCGGGCGCTGGGCACCCGTGAGGCCGAGCGCGCCTGGGCCCCGCGAGAGGCGCGGCATCACAATCGTGAACAGGCGCCTAGCAGTTTCGTCACGTTTACAGCATAATTGGGCCGCTGCTCCCGCCGCCCTGGCGGTCCACACGCGGGCGTAGCCACCCGGGTCGCTACAACTGGCAGCAGGAGGCGCCGTGCGTGGTCCGATCCCTGGCTGGCTGGTCATGGCGCTTACGTTGACCCTTGGCCTGGCTCCGCCCCTGGCTCCTCTCGCCCGCGCCGATGCACCGGGGACGCTGGTCGTGGACTGGCCGGACGACGGCGCGGTCGTCGGCGGCGGCCTAGTCCTCAGCGGCTGGGCGGCGGCGTCGACCGTCGACCGCGGGACGGGCGTCGACGGCGTGCGCGCGTATCTCGACGGCCCGGCCGGCGACGGCAGGCTGCTCGGGACGGCCACTTACGGGCTCACGCGGCCCGACGTCGCCCTCGCCTTGCGCGAGGCGCGCTACGGCGCCTCCGGCTGGCAGCTCGACGCCGAGCTGCCCCCGGGACCGCACGCGCTGTTCGTCTACGCTCACCTGGCCGACCAACCGGACGATGCCGGCTGGATCGGGCCGGTACAGCTCGCCCTGCGCGTCACGGGGGGCAGCGCATCGACCGCAGCGGCGGGGAGCGAGCGCCCGATGGCGTCTGTCGCCGCGGCGGCGGCGGGCGAGCGGGCGCCCGCACCGGCGGCGACCGCGCCGGCCGCGAGCGCGTGCGCCGGCCGCCAGGGCACAGCCGCGGCGTGCGCGGCGTCGCGCGGCCCAATCAGTCCCAATCAGTGCCTTGTCCCCGATCGCGACAGCGGCCGCTGCCTGGTGCGGGCCGGCAGCGCCAACGCGCGTGGCCCCTCCCCGGCTGTGCCGGGCAGCTGGACGGCAGCCGACCTCTCCGGCGCGAGCGCGAGCAGCGGCACAGCGACCAGCGCCGGCTCGCCCGCCCGCCCCGGATATTCCGTGGCGTCCGGCGGTGCGGGCGACGACCGCCCGCCGTCCGACGCGGGGAGCGCGGGCGCGACAGCGCCTGCGCCGGGCAGCGCGTCTTCCGCGGCGACGAGCGCCAGCCGTCCGGGCGGTCCGGCGCTCAGCCTCTCGGCGGCCTCGATGGGTGGGCAGCAGGTGCAGTTGAACTGGAACGCCTACACGGCCGGGCAGCCGGTCACCTACGAGGTGCGCCGCTGCCCCATGCTGACCAGCGCGTCGTCCGCCTGCGGCCTGGTCGCCACCGTGCAGGGCGGCGGCTACCGCCTGATGCAGGCCGACGGCGTGTACTTCGTGCGCGCCCTGGGGCCGGACGGCCAGCCCGAGGGCGAGTCGAATCGCGTCCAGCTCTGCTGCCGCGGCTGACGCCCGCTCCGGTGCCCCGGAGACTGTTTGATCTTCGATCCGTCGAGGACGCGGTGCGGTACAATCCGGTGTCGACCGGATTGGAGCCCGCCGTGAGCTACGCCGCCCCGTTGCCCGAGTTTACCCGCCTCGCCCTGGCCGGGACGTTTGACTTGGCTGGGCGCGAGTGTACGTTGCAGATCGAGCCGATCCAGCGCTTCGCCGACTACGGGCCGGACTTCGACGTCGTCCACCTGCGAGTCCTGCACGACGGCCGGCCCCTCGCGCTCGCCGACCTGAGCCCCGATCTGGAGCCCGCTCGCTGCTACCAGTTGTGGAGTGATCTCTGCGCGTCGATCCAGGATGCCATCGGCGACGCCTACGCGCTCGGGCCGAGCGACGACCCGGAGCCCAATCCTCGCCTTGGCTGCTGGGGGCCGCGCCCTGACTTCCTGGGGCAAGGCGACTCGGATTGCCATACGGCCTTGATCCTGGGCGTAGCGGTCGACACGCGCCCGGCCGGCCAGCGGCCGAGCAGCGCGGCGCTGGCCCAGGCGCTGGCCGCGGCGGTGCTCCGGGCGCTGCGCGAGTGGGAGGCCGCGGCGCTCGGCGGCCCGCGCTAGCGACCCGTCGCGGCCGCCGGCGGTAGCGACCAACGGTGTCTCCCGGTCGCGGCGCACTGCCCTTGGCGAGCGCGCGGAATCCGTGTAGAATCGCCGGCGAGCGGGCCGCTCGCGCCGAGCGGCCGCCATTCGGCTGGGCCTGCCTGGCCGTGCTGGAGACGCCCGTGCGACGCTTACTCCCGCTCCTCCTCGGCGCCGCGCTGCTGACCGTCACGCAGCCGACGGCCCACGCCCAGGACCAGCACATGTGCTCGCCCTCCACGGCGCCCATCGTGCGCTATCCCGCCTATCCGGGCAGCACGCCCTACAGCGGCCAGACTATCCAGGTAGCGTCGAACTGCACCGGGCCGGCCGTCGACGCGGGCATCCGGCCGGACCCGTACGCCGATCCGGACTCGCTGCCCCTGCCCACCGGCTCGCCCGGCAGCACCGGCACTACCCCGAGCGCCGATCCGGCCACGCTCTACGCGCCGACCGCGCCGGCGGCCGGCATGCCGCCAGCCGGATCGGCGGCGCCGGCGGGCGGTATGCCGGCCCGCGTGGCGCCGCCCCCGGGCTTGTCAGGGCCCAACCCGGCATACCCGCCCGCCGCGGCTGCACCCATGCCGGCGCAGCCGCCCGCGGGCGTGTACCCGGGCTATGCCGCAGGAGCGGGCGCGCCGCCGTCGGCGCCCGACGCCGGCCAGTACCCGGGCTATGCCACCGACCCGTCCGCGTCCGCGACGCCGTCGGACGGGACGACGAGCGCGGCGCCGGGCACGGCCGGCCCAGCGAGCCCGCCCGCCGGGCCGGTGGCCATGCCGCCGCCGGGCTACCCCGGGCCGGGGCTGCCCATGCCGGGGCTCGGCTACCCCGGCCCGGCGCCATATGTGCCGGGGCCGGGCATCCCGCCGGGCTATCCGGGCGTCGCGCCAGCCTACCCCTAGACCGCGGCGGGACTGGTCCCGCCGCGGCGACGCGGATGAACATGACACGGCTCTGAGAGGGACGCGATGCGCTGTGGCAAGTGCGGTGAGGAGCTAATCCCGACTCGTGCCGAGGACATCTATCAGTGTCCGCGCTGCAGCACCGTCTGGCAGCTTGCGCCCGAGACGGGCCAGTGGGTGTCGGTCGGGCAGGCGGGCGGCACCGACCGTCCGCTGGACGAGCTGTTCGACGACGACTAGCCGCCGTCGGTGGCCCTCGCTCGCCTCGCTGTTGCTGGGCCTCGCGCTGGTCGCCTGGCCGCGCCCGGCCACCGCGCAGGCCGACGCGGAGGCCGTGCGCGCGGCGATCGAGCGCGCCAACTCGCCCGCCGTCTGGGGCGAAGCGCTCCGCCGCGGCGACCCCGCCCCCCTGGCCGCCGCCTGGACCGGCGACCCGCTCGACTACTTCAGCGGCGAAGTACGCATGTACCGCGCCCGCGGGCTGCGTCTGCTCTCCACGCCGGTGGCCCTGCAGGTGGTCGACGTGGAGTTTCCCTCTGACACGCGCGCGCTGGCCGAGACCGAGGAGGAGTGGCACGATCGTCTCTGCACGGACGAGGGCGAGCTGCGCGCCGAGCGGCAAGCGTCCGTGCGCGACCACTACGAGCTGGACTGGCATGACGGCGCCTGGTGGGTGAGCGGTGTCGACGTGGAGCTGGTGGGCGGCAGCTTCGACTGGACGCCGGCGGCGGACCCGATGGACGGTCCGTCTCCCTGCGCGGCCGTGCTGGACTAGCGCGCGGAGCGGCTCACGTCGCCGCCGGCAGCGCGACCGCCGGCCGGCCCGCGGCACGGATCGCCAGCACCATCGCGGACGCCGCGAAGCACAGGATCGCTCCCGAGAGGAAGGCCGGGGCGTAGCTGCCGGTCGCCTCGTAGACTACGCCGCCGACCAGCGAGCCGGTGGCCGCCCCGATCTGGTGGCCCAGGAAGATCCAGCCGAAAATCGACGCGACCGCCTTGCGCCCGAAGATGTCGGCGGTCAGCGCCGTCGTGGGCGGCACGGTGGCGATGTAGGTCAGCCCGAAGATCACGGCGAAGACGTGCAGCGCCGCGGCGTCATTCACCGTGAGCAGCCACAGCAGCGCCAGCCCGCGCACGAAGTAGGTGATCGCCAGCGGTTTGCGGCGGCCGTACCGGTCGGCCACGTAGCCGGCGGCGATGGCGCCCAGTGTGTTCACGGCGCCCATCAGGCCCAGCGCGCTGGCCGCGGCCATGTTCGGCACGCCGTGCTCGATGGCGTAGGCGACGACGTGGGTATCGACCAGCCCGCTCGTCGAGTAGCCGCAGACGAAGTAGCTGCCCGTCAGCAGCCAGAACGGCAGCGTGCGGACCGCGCCGAGCACGCCCACGGCGCGCGCAGCGGCGACACCGCTGGCGGCGGCGCCCGGCTTGTCGGCGCGGGCGCCAAACGGTAAGCTGCCAGTGCTGGCCGGGTCGTTGCGAACGAACAGCCAGACGACTGGCAGGGCAACCAGGCAGACGATGGCGCCCAGCGCGGCATAGCCCGCGCGCCAGCCAAAGTTCAGCGTGAGCCACATCGCCAGCGGGATGAGCACAAGCTGCCCGGCGGAGACGCCCGAGATGGTGAGTCCGACGACCAGCCCGCGCCGCGTCTCGAACCAGCGCGCGGCCACCGCGGAGATGGTGGCCATCGACGGGCCGCCGGCGGCGAGCGATACGAGGATGCCATAGGCGAGGTAGAGTTGCCAGAGCTGCTGAATGGACGCGGTGGCGAGGACGCCGATGCCGAGCGCCAGCAGGCTGCTGGCCAGCACGGCGCGCGGCCCGTGGCGGTCGATCAGCCGGCCGATGATCGGCTGCGCCACGCCGTAGCACAGGAGGCTGAGGGCGGCCACGCCGCTGATGATGGCCCGGTCCCAGCCGAAGGCGTCCTCCAGCGGCTTGACGTAGACGCCGAAGGAGCCGCGGATGCCAGCGGCGGCGGCCACGGCGACGAACGTCGCGGCGACCACGACCCAGCCGTAGTGGACGCCGCGCAGCCGCTGGACGCTCATCGTGCCTCCCCTGGTGCCCACCGCGATGATACGCCGCGGCGCCGGTGGCGGACCAGAATCCAGGACGCCGTGGTCGCCCTCGGCGTCGGACTGGTAACGGGGCTCCTCGCCCACCGGCTGGCCGGCGCGGACCCGCTGCCGAGCGACCCGGAGTACGTCGGCCACGTTTTCACCGAGGCGACGATCGTCTTTCTCGCCGCGGTAATCGCCTACTGGCTCCTCGACGACATCCGCGGCGCCCGCCGGGGCGGCTCCCGCTAGCCGCCGCTCCCAGGCTCTGCCGATGCACAGACGGAAGGGCCTCCCGCCCCACGGGAGGCCCTTCCGTCTGTCGTGCGCGAGCGCGGGCCGCTAATCGCGGTCGCTCAGGAAGCCCAGGATCTGGAGCAGCGACAGGAACAGGTTAAAGATGTCGAGGTAGATCGCCACGGCGAACATGATGGCGTCGCCCGTGCCGCCCTTCGCGCCCCTTAGCCGCTGCATGTCGTACAGCACGAAGCCCGAGAAGATGATGGCCGTTGCCGCGGAGATCACCAGGCTGAGCATCGGCGCGTGCAGCAGGAAGACGTTGATCAGGCTGGCGATGATCACCCCGAGCAGCGCGATCATCAAGAAGCTGCCGATCCCGGACAGGTCGCGTTTAGTGGTCCAGGCGTAGGCGCTCAGCGCCAGCACCAGCGCGGCCGTCGTCGCGGCAGCGTTGACGACGATCATCCCGCGCCCGGCCGCGAAGTACGACTCCACCACCAGGCCCAGCAGCAATCCCTCGGCTACGCTGAACAGGTAGAACAGCCCCAGGTTGATCGGCGACTTGTCCTTCAGGAAGAACAGCGCGATCAGCGCGCCGAACGAGCCCACCAGCGACAGGATGAACGCCCCCGGCCCGAGCCGCGGCGCCAGCAGCGCGCCTCCCATGGTGAACAGCAGCGAGAAGCCGAGCAGTCCGAACACCTGGCCGGCGAGGGTGGCTTGCGTCCGTTCGTTGACGCCCGCGTACCCACGGTACATCATGCGGATTCCCCTCCTCGGTCAACTGGCCGGGCCGCCCGATCGCGGCCGGGCCTTACGCCAACGATCATAACACAGCGAGCGACCCGCGCCCGCATATTCCGGCCGCGCGACGCTCCGCGCCATCCGCTGCCACGGGCCGCGCCGGCGGGCGCCTGCAGTTGCCCGGCCGGGCGGGCCTCTGGTATGGTGGCAGGCGCAGCTTACGAGGGGAGGTTACACCGTGCCGATGGGCCGAGTTATCGCTCGTTTCGCACGCCCTGCGCTCGGCGGCGCCTGCGCGGCATTGCTCCTCGCCACCGGCATTTCCAGTGCAGACCAGCAGCCCGAAATCCACATGCGCAACAATGCCTACACCCCGGATTCGATCACCATCCCGGCGGGCACGACGATTCGCTTCGTGAACGACGACGGCGACATTCACACCGCGTCGCAGACGGGCGGGGGCTTCGACTCGGGCTTGCTGTTCACGCACGACGCCTGGACCTACACGTTTGACACCCCGGGCACCTACGAGTACGTCTGCCTGCCGCATCCATACATGCACGGCACCATCACCGTCGAATAAGCTGCCGCGTGGGCTCGACGCCGGCTCGGCTAGCGTCGGGCCCGCGGCGTCTTCCCTGGAGGGCCGCATGCGCGTCGACGTCCACGCGCACTACTTCGCGCCGCCCTACCTGCAGGTCGTCGAGCGCGCGTACGCGCAGCCGCTCACGCCGCGCGAGGTGGGCGTCCGCAAGATCATCGACAGCAAGGTGCGGCCCAATCCCGCCATGTACGAGCTGGACGAGCGCCTGGCGCTGATGGACCGCCTGGGCGTCGACCTCCAGGTGCTCTCCGTCTCGATCCCCATGAGCTACCATCCCGACCGCGCGACGGCGATTGCCATGGCGCAGGCCAGCAACGACGGCTGCGCGGCGGCGTGCCGCCAGCATCCCACTCGCTTCAAGGCGTTCGCCACCCTGCCGTTGCCCCACGTGGACGCGGCGCTGGCCGAGCTGGCGCGGGCCGTCGACGTGCTCGGGCTGCACGGTGTGATGTTCGGGGGCAACGTCCTGCTGGAGCCGCTCGACAGCGCGGAGTTCGCGCCCATCTGGGATGAGATCAACCGGCGCAACCTGGCCGTCTTCATCCACCCCACGGTCCCGTGTGGTGTCGAGGGCATGCAGGAATACGATCTGGCCGCGGCCGTGGGCTACGTGATGGACAGCTGCCTGGCCGCCTTGCGGCTGGTCTACAGCGGCACCTGCGAGCGCTGCCCGAACGTGCGGCCCATCATGTGCCACGCGGGCGGCTACCTCCCGTACCAGTGGGACCGCCTCGACGCGTCGTATCACACCCGCCCCGAGACGCGGCAGCGCATCTCCCAGCCGCCGACCCAGTACCTCAAGCGCTTCTACTACGACAACGCGAACTTCCACGTCCCGGCGCTGCGCTGCGCGCTCGAGACGGTTGGCGCCAGCCAGCTGATGCTCGGTAGCGACTACCCCTTCGGTCTGGGTGACGTGGAGAAGATGATCAGCAGCTTCGAGGCGCTGAACCTGCCCGCGCCCGACCGCGCTCGCGTCGAGAGCGGCAACGCCCTCAGCGTCTTGCGCTAGCGGCTCTGTGTTCCTCGGACGGCGGGCGGCGTGCTAGAATGTATTAGAACATATGTTCTACCAAGAGGTGGCGACGGAGCGTGGCGATGGAGGAGCGACAGCGCGCTGACGAGCAGTTGGTGGGGGAGGCGGCGGCCGAGCCGGGTGCGGCGGAGCTGGCCGTGCGCGGCTCGGCCGAGCCCCACGTTCCAGGCGCGGCAAGCGAGATGGCGGCGCGCCCGGTGGCCGAGACGGGCATCATTCGGCCCGTCGCCTCGGCCGACGAGGTGCTGGCCGCCTGGCGGCAGTTCCAGGACCTCAAGCGCAGCCTGCTGACGATCGAGGACTACCAGGACATCCAGGGCCGGCCGCGCATCAAGAAGTCCGGCTGGCGCAAGATCGCGGCGGCGTTCGGCATCTCGGACGAGCTGCTGCGGGAAGAGCGCCGCGAGATCGAGACCCCTACAGGGCGCCACTTCGTATGGGAGGTCGCCGTGCGCGCCATCGCGCCCAACGGGCGCTATGCCGACGCGGTCGGCTCCTGCGCCTCGACGGAGCGCCGCTTCGCCCACCTCGACCACGACGTCCGAGCGACCGCCCATACACGCGGCAAAAACCGCGCGATCGCCGACCTGGTCGGCGGCGGCGAGGTCTCCGCCGAAGAGATGATCGACGGCGAGGTCTGGGAGCCGCCCCGACCCGCCGCGCCGGCCGCGAGCGGCAGCGCGACCGCACCGCGCGAGGTGCGTCCGGCGGCGGCCGACGACCACGTCACCGACGCGCAGCTGCGCGCGATCCGCGCGCACTTGCGGCGCACCGGCATCGACGAGGCGCGCGCCTGCGCCCGCGCGAGCGTGACGGCTCTGGAGGCGCTCACCCGTCGCGCCGCGGCCGAGCTGCTCTCCGCCCTCTCGCGTCAGCCCAACGCCGCCTAAGCGCTGGCCCCACCCTCCTGCCGCTCCCAGGAGCGGGGCCAGGGGTCAGCGGGCGCTCGACGCCTCGGCGCGCGGGAGCAGGCCGCGCGCGCCCACCCAGCCATGCTCGCCCACGTCCACCGTCACACCGTCCGGGCCGAGGAACTTCGCCTCGAAGTACTGGTTGCTGATGGCGATGTCGGGGAGGCGCCGCACGCCCATCGCCTCCAACTGGCGGTAGGTGGCCGGCGGGTCATCCACCAGGAAGCCGAAGTGGCTCATCCCCAGCTCGGTGCGCGGTGGGTCGTCCTTGGTGCGGATGCGCAGCACGGCGAAGTTGGTGTCCCCGTCCGTAAGGTACACGCCGGCTGGCGAGAGGCCGGCCTCTTGCAGGCCGAACACCTCTTTGTACCAGGCGGCGGTCGCCGTCGGATCCTCGGTGGAGATGGCGACGTGGCGCAGCTTCGCCTTCGCGGGCCCTTCCGAGGCGGGCTCCAGCCCCTTCGCGCCGACCCAGCCGTGCTCGCCCACGTCCACGATCACGCCGTCCGGGCCGACGAACTTCACCTCGAAATACTGATTGCTCAGGGCCACGGTCGGCAGGCGCTCGGTGCCCATCGCCGCCAGCTTGGCGTAGACGGCCTCCGGGTCGTCGACGACGAACCCGAAGTGGCTGACGCCGGGTGTCTGCAGGCTCGAGTCGCTCCCCGGGCGGCAGCGCAGCACCGCGAAGTTGACGTCGCCGTCCGACAGGTAGATCCCGCCGGTGGGCGAGCGGCCGACTTCGGTCAGCCCGAACAGCTCCTGGTACCAGGCGGCGGTCTTCGCGGTGTCTAAGGTGGAGATGGCAACGTGGCGCAGCTTCGCCGTGGCCATGGCGTTTTCCCCTCTATCCGCTTCATCCCCGGTCGGATGCCCGGGTGGCGCTGGGTGCCCGCATGCCCCGTGGCGCCATTATACTGCCGCGGGGCAGGCGTCGCGAGCGATGCGGCCCCGGCGGCGGGGCGCGTAACCCGCGCGTGGCCGGGCGCGGGTGTGATACGATGGCCTCCCCGGGGGCGCGGCCGACGACAGCGCGACGAAAGCGAGGGCACCCGCGATGCGCCAGCACGTTGGCCGACTGCTCGCACTGCTCTGTCTGGCCAGCACGGCGCTCGGCGCGGGGTGCGCCGCCCGATCCGCTGCGCCGCCCGCGGCCACCGCCGCCGAGCCCGCGGCCGCCTCTGCCGCCGCCGGGCCCACCGAGCCGCCGCGGCGCAGCGCGATCGTGGCCTACCCCAGCCCCTCGCTGAGCTACTTCCCGCTCTGGGTGGCCTGGAAGGAAGGGCTGTTCGCCGCCGAGGGGCTCGACCTCGACTTCACCCAGCTACAGTCCAACCTCATGATCAGCGCCATGCTGGCCGGCGAGGTCGACTACGGCACGTCGTTCAGCTCGATCGTCCGCGCCGCCGCGACCGGCGCGGACGTGCGCGCGATCCTCGCCACGGTCGATCGGCCGCAGCACTCGTTCGTGCTCGGGCCGAGCGTCACCAGCCCGGAGCAATTGCGCGGCAAGCGCATCGGCATCAACAGCCTGGGCGGCGCCCAGGAGTACGAGGCCTACGAGGTGCTGGCGCGCTACGGGCTGGGGCGTAGCGACACCACCATGGCGGCCCTCGGCAGCGATACGGCACGGCTGCAAGCGATGCAGGCCGGCGCGATCGACGCGGCGGTGATCGGCATGCCCTTTGACCTCGTGGCCGAGGACCAGGGCCTGCGCGTGCTCGTGCGCCTGGCCGACATCCTGGCGCTGACGCACGCGGGGGTCGGCACGAGCACGGCGAAGCTGCGCGACGCGCCCGACGAGGTGCGGCGGTTCCTGCGCGCGAGCTTGCGGGGCGTGGACCTGACGAAGGGCGACAAGGCGGTCGCCCTGCGCCACATGGAGGACTGGCTGGACATGACGCCCGAGATGGCCAGCCGCGCCTACGACGCCGCGGTACCGACCTGGTCCGAGACGGGTATCGCGCCGGAGGCGGGCTTGCAGCTAGACCTGGCCGAGGTGAAAGCGCAGAGCGGTGCCAGCGAGGACATCCCGGTCTCGCGCGTGGTGGACTACACGCTGCTGCGCGAGGCCGCGCACGACCTGGAGCGGCCGGTGCCGCCGTGAGCGGGCGTGGCGTCCACGGGGCGTGGCCGGCGATCAATCAGGCAAGCGGGAGGAAAGAGGCATGGCGGTTTCGACGTCGTTCCGGGACGAGCTGCGCGCGGCAGTGGACGAGCGGCACTGCGCCGACCACCCGATGACCGAGAAGTGGGCGCGCGGCGAGCTGAGCCGCAACTGCCTGATGGGCTGGGCGGTCGAGCACTGGCACTGGGTGAGCAACATGCCGCCCGTGAACTTCTACATCATGGCCCGCGCGCCCAAGGAGGCGCGCGAGATGCTGCTGGCCAACTACCTGGAGGAGCACGACGCCGACCGCCCGCACCTCCCCATTGTGCTGCGCTTCGCCGAGGTCAACGGCGCGAACCTGGACGAGGTGCGGCGCGGGCGCGGGCTGCCGACCACGGAGTCCTGGGTGGCCTGGCGCCTGCGCATCGCCAAGGAGGAGTCGTTCATCGCCGCCATCGCCGCCGGCACCATCGGCACGGAGTCGCAGTCGCCGCGCCTGTATACCAAGGTGCTGCCGGCCCTGCGTGAGATCTACAAGTTTCCGGAAGAGGCGATCGAGCACTTCTGGCTGCACGCCGAGGCCGACGTCACGCACAGCGAGCGCGGCTTTCAGGTGCTGGAGCAGTTCTGCACGACGCGCGCGCTGCAGGAGATGGCGATTCACTACGCCCGCGAGAGCGCGAAGATGCGCTGGTTCCACTTCGACGGCATCTACCTGCACTACGAGCTAGGGTACAAGCTCTGCTAGGAGGCACTCGCAATGCTCGCGGTCGTGGTCGATCCGCAAGCGCCGGGGCGGCTGGCCCTCCGCGAGGTGGACGAGCCGGTGCCCGGGCCATCCGAAGCGGTCGTGCAAGTCCGCGCGATCTCGCTGAACCGCGGTGAGGTCCGTCGCGCCCAGGCGGCCGCGCCCGGCTGGCGGCCGGGCTGGGACCTGGCCGGCACCGTGCTCCAGGAGGCCACCGACGGCTCGGGGCCGCGCACCGGCACGCGCGTCGTGGGCCTGGTGAACCCGGGTGCCTGGGCCGAGCGCGTCCCCGTGCGCACGGGGGCGCTGGCGCCGCTGCCCCAGGACGTGTCGTTCGTCCAGGCCGCGACGCTGCCCGTGGCGGGGCTGACGGCGCTGTGGGCGTTAGCGCGGGGCGGGCTGCTGCTCGACAAGGCCGTGCTGGTCACCGGCGCGTCGGGGGGCGTCGGCCACCTGGCCTGCCAGCTCGCGCGACAGGCGGGCGCGCGGGTGGTCGGCGCGGTGCGCGAGGCGAGCCACGCGGCCATCGCCCGCGAGGCGGGCGCCGGGGCGGTGGTCGTCGGCGAGGACCTAGCGGCCGCCGGCGCGCACGGACCGTACGATCTGATTCTGGAATCCGTGGGCAGCGGATCGCTGAGCGCCGCGCTCGGGCTGCTTGCGCCGGACGGCGTCTGTGTGTCGTTCGGCGCCTCGGCCGGGCCGGACGTGACGTTCAACGCCCAGCGGTTCTACGCCACCGGCGGCGCCACGCTCTACGGTTTCCTGCTGTTCCACGAGGCGACGCGCCGCTCGGTCAGCGCCGGGCTGGCGCGCCTGGCCGCGCTCGTGGCCGCGGGGCAGCTGCGCCCGCACGTCGACGCCGAGGCGCCGTGGGACCAGATCGGACGCCAGGCCCAGCGCCTGCTCGACCGCCGTCTGGTCGGCAAGATCGTTCTCCGGGTGGAGGGCCTCCCGTAGGAGGAGCGCGTGTCCGCGGCCTGCGCGGCAGATCGGGGAGAGGAGGGGCGGATGATCACCTATCAGGGCGAGCAGATCGAGGTCTGGGACGCGCACGCGCACATGGGCGCGCGGCAACAGCTCGCGATCCACCAGGTGCCGCGCATCATGGCCTTCATGCCCGACGAGATGATCGCGCGCATGGACCAATCGGGCGTGGACGTGGTGACGCCGTTCGCCATCGGCGCGGGCAACAAGACCGACTACGCCGACACCAACCGGCTGATCGCCCAGGCGATGCGCGACCACCCGGGGCGCATGGTCGGCTACATGCGTCTGAACCCGAACTACGGCGTGGAGCACAACCGTCGGTTGATCGAGGAGGCGGCCGCGGCCGGGCTGCGGGGGATCAAGATTCACCCGCTCATCGAGCACTGCGACGCCGACGACCGCCAACTCGTCTATCCGCTGGTCGAGATGGCGGAGCACCACAAGATGGTGATGCTGTTCCACTGCGGCATGGGCGACGCGGCAAGCCCGGACCGCGTGGGCAACGTGGCGCGCGACTTCCCGCGCGTGCCCGTGATCGCCGGCCACTCGGGGCTCATCGAGGGCATCCGCCGGGTGGTGGAGCACGCCAAGCAGTACCCGAACCTGCACATGGACAGCTCGGGCGTCGGCTGGATCCCCTACTTCTGCGAGTCGGTCGTCTGGGCCGGCCCCGACCGCGTGCTGTACGGCTCCGACACGCCGTTCAACCACATGAAGATGGAAGTCGACAAGATCGTGGTCTACGCGAACGCCCACCTCAAGCTGTCCGTCGAAGACCTCCGCCTGGTGATGGGCGGCAACCTGAAGCGGCTCCTGGGCATTTCCTCGTAGGCACTAGCGTGGCTTGGCAACTCGAGCAGTTGGTCGCCGCGAGCGCAGGCAACTTTTGGCGCAGCGCCCGCAATTCCGCCGATTGCTGCTGATAGCACACCGCGATGTGGTTCTGGCGCCAGGCGCTGCTGTGGCCAGCACGTGCTCGTCGAGTGCCCGCTGGAGCAGTACGCGCCGGCGCTGATCGACTGGTACGGGATGCCGTGGATGGGCACGAGCGCCTACGACTCGTTCGGGGACCGCGTGCCGCGCTGGTTCAACCTGCTG